>Ga0163144_10000238_pt1 | contig 128714 bp, 119 predicted proteins | sample OliLak19BULKMAT1_FD_123175 | JGI IMG/M metagenome (GOLD analysis project Ga0163144, IMG submission 123175) | Freshwater microbial mat bacterial communities from Lake Vanda, McMurdo Dry Valleys, Antarctica - Oligotrophic Lake LV.19.BULKMAT1 | ecosystem: Environmental > Aquatic > Freshwater >...
AGCGACACTCGCGACGGCCTCCGTTGCCCGCGTAGCCCACAGAAGCGGGCAGGGGCCGACGCGGACCATCAAATGAACAGCGACACTCGCGACGGCCTCCGTTGCCCGCGTAGCCCACAGAAGTCGCCCTTGTTTAGCGGGACTCCAAACGTGAAGGATCTCTGCTCAAGAGTTGATACACTCATCGCTGGAAGTCACCTCATCCGAATGAAGACCATACGCCAAGTCGCCGTTTTGGGCGCAGGCACAATGGGCGCGCGCATCGCCGCTCATTTCGCCAACGCCGGAATTCCGGCGCTATTGCTGGACATCGTCCTGCCGAACCAACCGAACCGGAACGCGGCCGCACAGAAGGGCATCGAGAACGCCGCCAAGCTTCGCCCCGCGGGCTTTTTTGTCGACGCTGGCGCATCGCTTGTCAAGCCCGGCAACTTCGAAGATCATCTTGACCTCGTGGCGGGCTGCGATTGGATCATCGAAGCCGTTACCGAAAATCTGGATATCAAGCGCTCGCTGTGGGAAAGAATCCTGGCCGTCGCCAAGAAAGACGCCATCCTTTCCACCAACACCAGCGGCATTCCGCTCGCCAGAATCTCAGAGGGCTGGCCGTCCGAAGCCCGCCAACGCTTTCTCGGCACGCACTTCTTCAATCCTCCGCGCTATTTGCATCTTTTGGAAGTGATCCCCGGGGCGGAAACCGCCCAAGCCGTTCTCGACTTCGTAAGCGACTTCGGAGATCGCAAGCTCGGCAAGGGCATCGTGCCTTGCAAAGACACGCCGAACTTCATTGCCAATCGCATTGGATCGTTCTGGGGCGGCACCGTCGGAAAGATCACCCGTGAGGGTGAGTACACCGTCGAAGAGGTCGACTACATCACAGGTCCGCTAGTCGGACTTCCCGGCACGGCCAGCTTCCGCCTGCTCGATCTAGTGGGACTCGACGTCTGGGGATTCGTGGGCGAAAACCTCTATCACGCTGTTCCCGAAGACCCCTGGCGCGATCGCTTTCTTACGGATCCCACGCACAAGCAAATGATGGCCAACGGCTGGCTTGGCGACAAGAGCGGCCAGGGCTACTACAAGAAAGTGGGCCCCGCAAAGGAAATCCACGCGATCAATCTGAAGACGCTCGAATACGCACCCATTCAGAAGGTCAAGTATCCGGCTGCTGAAGAAGCCAAACAACTCGAAGACATGCCCGCGCGCTTGCGCAAGCTGGTGGCTGGCACGGATCGCGTCGGTTCCTTCCTCTGGAGCCTCTACAGCGATCTCTTCATCTACTGCGCGGAACGCATTCCTGAGATCTCCGATCGCTGCGTCGAAATCGATCGCGCGATGAAGTGGGGTTACGCGCATAAGTACGGACCGTTCGAACTGTGGGATGCCCTCGGATTCGAAGCCGTCTGCAAGCGCCTTGAGACTGAAAAGCGCACCATCCCCGCCAATATTGAGGAAATGCGCAAGGTTGGTGCCACGTCATTCTACGCAACCAACGATTCGCATGGAAATCCCGGAACGAAGTACTTCGATCTCGGTTCCACCGCCTTTGCTGACCTCGAAGAGCGCAAGGGTATCACCGTCATCGCCGATCTGAAACGCGCACGGGGCGTGGTGAAATCGAACGCTGGCGCGTCTCTGGTTGACCTGGGCGACGGTGTCGCTTGTGTCGAGTTCCATTCCAAGATGAATTCGCTGGGCGAAGACAACTTCCAGATGATGCAGGCTGGCATCGAAGCGCTCGATAGCGGATGCTATGACGCACTGGTCATCGCCAATCAGGGCCAGGATTTCTGCGTCGGCGCGAATCTCGCCATGGTGCTGATGGGCGCGCAAGATGAAGAGTGGGATGAACTGAATACGTCCATCCACCGCTTCCAGCAGCTCAATATGCGCTTGAAGTATGCCTCGAAGCCCGTTGTGGTTGCGCCTTTCTCACGCACGCTGGGCGGCGGCTGCGAAATCCAACTGCACGGTGCAAAGGTGCAAGCGGCAGCCGAAGTGTACATGGGCTTGGTGGAAGTTGGCGTCGGCCTCATCCCCGGCGGTGGCGGCACTAAGGAACTTATCGCGCGCCTCAAAGATGCACGGAAATGTTTCGAGTTGATCGGCATGGCCAAGGTCTCTTCGAGCGCCGATGACGCCAAGGCCCTGGGCCTGCTGGCTCGCGATGCGGGTATCTCGATGAACACTGAACGTCTGCTTGCGGACGCCAAAGATGCCGCGCTTGCGCTGGTTCCGGGCTATGCTGCGCCGAATCCGAGACCCATCAAGGTGGGCGGCGCACCCGTCAAAGCTCTGCTCAATATTGGACTCTGGTCGATGCGGCAAGGCGGATATATTTCCGACTACGACGTCGAAGTCGGCAAGAAGCTCGCGAATATCTTGAGCGGTGGCAACCTGTCGGGCGAAAGTGAAGTCAGCGAACAGTATCTGCTCGATCTCGAACGCGAGGCTTTCCTGAGCCTTTGCGGCGCGCCGAAAACCCAGGAACGCATGGCCCACATGCTCAAAACCGGAAAGCCACTGAGGAATTAACTTTTCATGCAAGAAGCCGTAATCGTCGATTGTTTGCGCACCGCCGTTGGCAAGTCCGGCCGCGGAACCTTACGCTATACGCGTCCGGATGACATGGCCGCCACCGTCATCCAGGCACTTTTGAAGAAGTATCCGCAGGTTGCTCCGGAGATGATCGAAGACGTCATCATGGGATGCGCCACGCCAGAAGGCGAGTCGGGCATGAACGTCGCGCGCGTTGCGGCCTTGCGCGCCGGGTTGCCCAACACGGTACCGGGTGTGACCATCAACCGCTTCTGTTCTTCGGGATTGCAATCCATTGCGATGGCCGCCGAAAAGATTCGCGCCGGATATGGCGATATCATTCTCGCCGGCGGAACCGAGAGCATGAGCATGCTGCCGATGTCGGCGCAGCGCATCGCACCGAATCCGTGGATGGTTGACAATATCCCCGAAATCTACGTCGGCATGGGCATTACTGCCGAGAATATCTATCAGCGCTGGAACATCGGTCGTGAAGAGCAGGATGAATTTTCGTACCGCTCGCATCAGAATGCGCTGAAGGCCCAGGCCGAGGGCAAGTTCGACGAAGAGATCGTACCGCTCGACATAGAGACCACCGTCATGGGTGCGGATGGCAAGCCGAAGACCACAAAAGGCGTGTTCGCGAAGGACGAGGGTCCGCGTGCGGATACATCGAAAGAAGCACTGGGCAAGCTGAAGCCCGTGTTCCACGTCAAAGGTACTGTCACCGCAGGCAACTCGTCGCAGACCTCTGACGGCGCAGCTTGCGCGCTGGTGATGTCCGCATCGAAGGCCGCTGAACTGGGCTTGAAGCCAATGGCGCGCTTCGTGAGTTTCGCCGTGGGCGGATGCCCGCCGGAAATCATGGGCATCGGCCCGAAGGTCGCGGTTCCCAAGGCGTTGAAGCTCGCCGGAATCAAGATCGAAGACATCGGCGTGACGGAATTGAACGAGGCCTTCGCTGTGCAGGCGCTCGCGGTTGTCAAAGAGACCGGCATCGACATGGATACGCTCAACGTCAACGGCGGAGCCATCGCACTGGGACATCCTCTGGGATGCACCGGCGCAAAACTGACGGCCACGATCCTGCGCGAGATGAAGCGCCGCAACGCCCGCTATGGCATGGTCACCATGTGCATCGGCGGCGGTCAGGGCGCGGCTGGAATTTTCGAAAATCTGAACTAGGAGTTTCACCATGTCGACTGCAACCGCAACGGCAGCATCCGCCATCGCCAAAACCAAAGGCGGCGCGTTTCTCCTCGAGAACTTGAAGCCCGATCAGGTCTTCACACCCGAGGACTTTACCGACGAGCACAAGGGCATCGCCAAGACAACGGACGAATTTGTGAAAAACGAAGTCCTGCCGCATGTCGAAGCGATTCGTCATGGCGAGCATCCCGAATGCGTACGGATTTTCAAGAAATCCGGCGAAATCGGACTCACCGCCGTCGTGATTCCCGAAGAGTACGGCGGAATGGAGATGGATCTGACCTCCGCCATGATCGTGGCCGAAGGCGTGGCCCGCGAAGGCTCGTATTCGTCCTGGCACGGCGCGCACACCGGCATCGGCACTCTGCCGCTGCTGATGTTCGGAACCAAAGAACAGAAGGCCAAGTACCTACCGAAGCTCGCCACAGCCGAGATGATTGCCGCCTACTGTTTGAGCGAACCGCAAGCTGGTTCGGACGCTCTCGCGGCCCGAACCCGCGCCGATCTGACCGAAGACGGCAAGCATTACGTTCTGAACGGGCAAAAGATGTGGATCACCAACGGCGGCTACGCGGATCTCTATACCGTGTTCGCCAAAGTGGGCGGCGACAAGTTCACCGCCTTTCTGGTGGAACGCGCTTATCCGGGCGTGAATCCCGGAGCCGAAGAAAAGAAGATGGGCATCAAGGGCTCGTCGACGACGGCGATCTATCTGGACAACGTGAAGGTTCCGGTCGAGAACGTCTTGGGCGAAATCGGTCGCGGCCACATCATCGCCTTTAACATCCTGAACCTGGGCCGGTTGAAACTAGGTCCGTTTGCGGTCGGCGGATGCAAGAATACGCTCGCAGTTTCGATCAAATACGCCAAAGAGCGGAAGGCCTTTGGCAAGTCGATTTCCGAATTCGGGATGATGCAGGCCAAGATGGCCCAGATGGCCATTCGCCTATACGCGGCGGAATCGATGTCCTACCGCGTGGTCGGCATGATCGACGCCATGTTGGCCGATCATAACTGGGCCGAAGCGGACTACGCGGCGACAATGTTGAAGTCAGTGGAAGAGTTCGCGGCGGAGTGCTCGTACATCAAGGTAGCGGCATCCGAGGCATTGGATTATGTCGTCGACGAAGGCGTTCAGATCCACGGCGGCTACGGCTTCCATCAGGATTACGCCGTAGAACACGCCTATCGCGATTCGCGTATCAATCGCATCTTTGAAGGCACCAACGAAATCAACCGCATGCTCGCCACGGGCTGGCTGTTGAAGAAGGCTCAAAAAGGCCAGTTGGCGCTTGTCGAAGCGGTGAAGAAGCTGATGGCGGAGGTGATGGGCGGTCCTTCGCTGGCGTCGGATGATCTGACGGCGGAACAGCGCTTGGTGGCGAATGCCAAGAAGATTTCACTTCTCACGTTAGGGGTGGCCTTCCAGAAGTTCATGGCGGCGCTCGAAGGCGAGCAGGAGATCATGGCCGGATTGACGGACATCATGATGGCAACCTTCGCGATGGAGTCTGTGCTGCTGCGGACGGAGAAGAATCCGACGGACCAGAAGCGCGAGATGAGCGCTGTGTTCCTGCGCGAATCGATGGAGCAGCTCGAAGGCTTCGCGCGAGCGGTTTTGTCGGCGGCGTCTGAGGGCGACGCGCTGCGGATGAACCTGACCGTTTTGAAGCGGTTTACAAAACATGATCCGGTAAATGCGGTGACTTTGCGACGCTCAATTGCCGCGCGGTTGATCCAAGCGGAGAAGTACATCGTTTAAGGCTGGCTTCATGCGAAGAAGATCGGGGCCACTCAGTTTCTCTCGTTGGAGGGGGATTCTGAGTTGGCTCCTTTGAACGGGCTGATTGGTCCTAAACGAATCGAGCAAGGCTACTAGATCAGCCGTAGCCCCTTGAACTGATCGATCAGTTGGAAATCCGTACGCACACCCGCCACCGATTCGCCGCGCATCTCGATCAACCCCGCGCTCGCATTGCCCAGGTTCCCGGACCTCTGCAAGTACTCCACCTGAGAAGGATCGATGCCCATCATCCGGCAGCAGGTCGCGTCCACGGCCCGCAGATCGCGTCCCATGACCAGCACGCCCGCTTGCTTCGGCGTGCCCTGAATCGGACCGTTGCCTTCCATCCCGACAATGCCATCCACAATGGCGAAAGACTTTTTGCCAAGAATGCGCGATAGTTCCACGATCGACCGTGGTATGCCCACAATGTGCAGCATGTTCTTGGGCCACCCGTAGATCGAACCCGGAACCACCCCAAAGTAGTTCTTCATGGAAAGCGTCGCGCCCGCCCAGTGATGCGTCTTCATTTTGGGCATCGAGACGATCAAATCCGCCTGTAGGATCGTGTTCGGAAGATAGATCTCGCCCTCATCGGCAAAGCCTTCGACCCGGGACACGTCGTCGCGATTGAGGTCGGTGAAGAGGCGATCGAACTTGCTCAGCATGCTGCGGTAGCCGGCCTCTTCTGCAAGGCCATAGGTGTCGCGCCGGTGTCCAGGACCCTCAGCAACCCGCACATCCGCCGCGCCCAGTTTTGCGAATACCTCGAGAGCGGCCGACACTACGGCGACATCCGTGTTGATTGCCGTTGCCTTGTCGAACTCGACCATGTTGGGCTTCAACACGACACGTTTACCTCGGACGTCGAGACCGCATGCCTTGACGCCTTCCAGAATTCGTGCCGCGAGTTCTCCGGAATACGAAGCTGCCTTGACGATCGCCACCGGCGATTTCGCGCCGCCCACATCGTCCACCTCCGGACCCTCAACTGGCACCTTGAATCCAGCCCATCCAGCCACCCCGGCCGATCCGGCGATTGTCAACCACTCGCGTCTTGTCATGATGGCAGCAGCAACCTCCATTTTCCGTCTTCGGTTCCGCCCAATAGCTCCAGCGCGGCCAGCAGAGTGTCCGGTCCGCTCAGAGTTTCATCCAAAGCCGCCGGTTTGGCACTGTGCAGCCGCAGAGCGATGCGCAGCCACGCACGCGACAACGGCGACTGCTTCACCGACAGCAATCCCGAAGCATGGCGAACGGCGTCTGCCACATCGGACCGTCCTGCCAGCCCAATGAGCGCAAGCGCCGTCGTTTCGGGAAACGACACCAGAGGATGGCTCAACGCTATGCGAGCACCATAGTTCCAACCACCATCCGCACAGCGCATATGCAGAATCATGCTCTGCGCCGAGGCCAGACGCTCTCCTACCGCCTGCCGTCCCACCACTTTAGAAGCCAACCGCAGGGCAGTGACGCTATGTGCCGTTGGCTCAATCCAAGAACTCGTGCCAGGTTTCCAGGGCCAACCGAGGAAAGAAGGCTCACGATCGGTATGGTCTGGCGCAATGAATTTGGCGATGCGTTTGAGAGTGCCCGATTCCGCACCTTTGGTGGAAAGCAGATAGTCCAATCCACGTCTCACCGCCACTTCGTCGCGATGCAAGCTGCCCAAAGTAACGGCAAGGGCCGCAGTCCAGTTGGGCACATCCACAGCGGCACACGGCCGACAACTACCGTCCGCCTTTTGCCAGGATTTGATCAGCGTCCAGGCGCGAAGCGCTGCCGGATCGCCATGCAGGGCCAAGGCCGCCCATGCGGTTGGTTCCAACCAGGATTGTTTGCCGGGAAAGTATCCCCAGCCACCATCGGCGTTTTGAGTTGTACGTAGAAAGTCGTGCCGCGCGCGGAGTGGGTCCACTTCTAAAGAATCGGCAGGAACTGCTCAATTCCTTAGGACGGCGCTGTCGACGCGCTACGGCTCTTGCGACGCCGCCGTTGATGCCGTTGGCGATTATGCTCCAAGCGGACTCTCAACTCAATCAATCCGGCCACCACCAACGCCGCAAAAGCCGGAATGAGGGTCATCGCGAACATCAGCACCTGCATGTCCGCGCCAGGTTCTGAAAGGTCGAAATACCACCAACTTGCCACGATAGCACCCAGCAACGTGAAGATAACAGCCATACGGTGCAAGCCGTGACGCCTCCAAAAGGCGAGCAGAGGGATCGATAGCACGATCGAAAACAGACCCGCGAGGGGGTATAGCAACACGTTTTCTTCGGTCATTTAACCTCTCGATTGATTGGCAGGAACATACTCACAGAGTGGATCGCTGGCCAACACATTGCCAGTTACGGCAAACGCGCGAGCCCTCGAACCACCGCAAATCGCGTGATACTCGCAACAGCCGCAGCGATCCTCAAACGTGTTCGGATCATGCAAGGCCCGGAACAGCGGAGAGTTGCGATACACATCCGCGAGGCGATCCCGTCGGATGTTGCCTGCACCCACCGGCAAAAACCCCGCAGGACAGATGTCGCCCATCTGCGACACAAAGACGATGCCATGGCCGTCACGAATCCCAAAACTACGGAATGACGGGCTGTGGCGAATCTGCTCGCCGCTGAGTCCGTCGGCACGCATTCGTTCCACTGCCACTCGTCGAGAAGACGGAGCCTCAGTGGTGGCCATGGTGAACGGCGCTTCTTTGGATTTCTCGTAGATCCAGCGCATGACCTTTTCCGCCTCTTCGGCTTCGAGCGACTGCAGAACCTTGCCTCGACCGACCGAAATCAGGAAAAACAGGCTCCAACGCGCGAGCCCAAGTGGTTTCAGCAGATCGTAGACGGCATCCAACTCGGCCACCGTCTCTGCGGAAACCAGCGTGTTCACCTGCAAGGGCATCTTGAGTTCCTGCGCCCAGCGCACGGCCTGCATCGTGCGGTCGAAGGTTCCGGGGACGCCACGAATGGCATCATGATGTTCGGCAGTGGCGGCGTCTAGGCTCAGGCCCAGGCCATCCACCCCCAGTTCGATCAGCCGTGCCAGAACTTCGCGAGTCAACGCGGGAGTCGCAGCAGGCGTGATGGATACCCCAATGCCGCGCTTGCGAGCCTCTACAATGATTTGCGAAAGGTCAGCGCGAGCTAGCGGGTCTCCGCCCGTCAGAATGAGCTGAGGCAGCGGATCGCCGAATTCCTGAATCTGGTCGAGTAGCAAGAGCCCTTCTTCATGGGTCAACTCGTCTGGATGCGCCATCGGAACCGCCTCCGCGCGACAGTGACGGCAGGCCAACGCACACGCCTGAGTCATTTCCCAGTAAACGTTCAGCGGCGTTAGCGAGTAGTCACGATTTGCGGATCCTTGGTGGTGCCCCATGCCTCCAGAGTAAACCCGTTTGTTGCATGAGCGAAATACCCCATGGAATAGGCAAAGTCCTGTATCTTCATGCAACATTTCCACATTCGGAAAGCGACTAAAGACGATGCGGCGGCGATTGTTGCCGTTCTGGAGGGCATCGCTGCAGAACGGATCCATTCGGCCATCACGAGTCCCTGGAGTGTCGACCAACAGCGCCGGCCACAGGATTGCCGATGGAGGAATGTGCCCAGTATCGAGACTCTGGTACACACCATTGCGGCAGGTCCTGATCAACGGGATTGAGGACGACGAGGTTCTTTTCGAGCTATTCCTATAATCCACATGGGATACTTGGCACATGCCGACCAGTTCGCCCTGGGGACCCCTCAACGTCCGTGACGCCCATGTCCATTTCTTCTCTCATCGCTTCTTCACTCTGCTCGCCGCGCAAAAACCGGGGCTTTCCATCTCCGATTTGCCCGAAAAGCTCGGATGGGACATCCCGCAGGCTGAAGATCCCGCCGCGCTCGCCACTCAATGGATCCACGAACTCGACCGTCACGGCGTCGAATCCGCTGCCTTGATCGCCAGCCTGCCGCCGGATGTCACCTCAGTCGTCGCCGCTATCAAGCTTCATCCCACACGCTTTCAGGGCTTTGCCATGTTCGACCCCATGAAGCAGGATGCCTCCGAAGTCACATCCCAAGGCATCCGCGGACTCTGCCTCTTCCCCGCCCTTCATCGCTACTCGTTGCATGAACCGCAAGTGCTCGAAGCGATACAGCAGTGCAAAGGCCGTGCAGCCGTGTTTGTGCATTGTGGATCGCTCAGCATCGGTGTCCGCAAGAAGCTCGGACTCCCCACTGCTTACGACCCGCGCTTCTCGAATCCGCTCGATCTCGAAGCGCTGGCGCATCAGAATCCCGACGTGCGATTCATCATCCCCCACTTTGGATCTGGCATGTTCCGCGAGGCGCTCATGGTGGCTGCGCAGTGCCCGAATGTGTTCCTCGACACGTCAAGTTCCAACAGTTGGATGAAGATCGAAGGACTCGACCTGCGCGGCGTTCTGCATCGCGCGCTGGACGTTCTGGGACCCAAACGCCTGCTCTTCGGAAGCGACTCTTCTTTCTTTCCGCGAGGCTGGAATCAGGGAATCTATGATGCCCAAGTCACCGCTTGGTACGAGTTAGGAATAAGCAAAGAAGACGCCGAGCAAATTTTCTGTGAGAATCTCGTTCGCGTGCTCGATTTTGCCTGAGAGAAGAGCGCCGTCAACAGCACTATATAGTTGGTGCTACTTCCCCATCGCGTTTCGTTTCGACATCCCAGCGGTGCCCGGCCGCCCAGAACCGCGCTGTTGCTGCATGGCTTCAAACGGCAGGCGTCGATAAAGTCTTTCGCCCCGGCTACCGGGCATCACAAATGGTTGGAAAAGCTCGAAGAGTATGCGCCGGAATGCCTGGCCGGAACGCTGGGCGAACTGTTGTTTCTAGCGAGTCTCCGCTGTTCGAAGGCGGTGCAGTTGGAATCGCTGAAACATTCACTGGTGGTCATCTTTCAGACCGAACAGCCCTGGATTACACGCGAAGACCGCGAAGATTTGTGGGCCGCTTTTGGGCTCCCCGTCTACGAGCAGATCTACAGCCTCACAGGGCTCATCGCCACGGAATGCGAAGCCCACGACGGCTTGCATATCACTTCTGGAGCGAAATGGAGCCGTAAAGAGAGCGGCGAGCTATGGTTCCGCGAGCCGGCCGCGTGGTGGGAAGACCGCGGGGACGCTTTCGCGCCTAGCGGCCTTTTTGGGGACGTCGATAAGTCCTTGTGCCAATGCGGACGAGCGACGCCGCGGTTGCGGGTTCTGGGTCCAGCACAGCGGCAGGTGTTGCGGAATGCGGATGTGGTCCGTGGTGCTGGGCGGAGGGCGTTCGCTGCTGAGGTCGCCTAGCGGCGCTGCATCTGAAGAAGGAGGATTTTATGAAGTGGTTCTTGTTTCTAGTGGCTGCTTCCGCTTGGGGCGGACAGAGTGCCGTGTTGTCTGGGCTGCGAGACTCTTGGCATAGTGTGGATCAAGGAGAATGTGGGATACGCTGGTCGGCTACGAGCTACTACGATTCGTCAGTGGCTGTCGGACGGAGTTGACGATTTGGTCAACGAATGGCTCAAGGCCAACCCACCCTCGCGATCAGGTTCATTCCAGCAGTTCTTAGACCAGCAGTTCTTCGAGAGGAAGCCCTCAATCACGCCTTCAGATCGTCTGCCTGTCATCATGCCGCCGCAAAGGGCCATCAACGAGGCTTCGGCATCAGTTCCGATGGTTCGATGTGCACCAGGACATCGGAAATCAGCGGATATTCCTCGCGAATCCGATCCTTCACATCGTGCGCAATCCGATGCCCGTCGCGGACGCTCAGATCGCCATCCACCAAGACATGCAAGTCCACAAAGAACTCCAGTCCCATCTTGCGGACACGGCAAACATGCAGTCCCGCAACCGAAGGCGTCGCCAGTGCGATCTTGCGGATGGTGGTTTCCACTTCACTGGAGGGCGCGGCATCGGTCAGTTCATCCAGTGCCTTACGCAGAAATCCAAATGCATTGAAGAGAATGACAGGAACCGAAATCAGCGCAGCGATCTCGTCGGCGATGTACCAATCCGGACCTCCCACCACGGCCATCGAGATCCCCACAAAGGCCATGGCCGAGGTGATCGCGTCGCTGCGATGATGCCAGGCGTCCGACTGCACGGCGGTGCTTCCCACCGATTCGCCAACCGCATCCACGTGCCGAAACAGCGTCTCTTTGGCAAACACTACCAAAGCGAGCACGAGCAGAGTATAGGGAGACGGAGGCGCATGGGGAGTGATCAACTGTTTGTAGGAATTGACGGCAATGGCGAGCGAAGCGGCGACAAGGCCCAGGGAAACGATGGTGGCGGCGAGTGGCTCGGCCTTGCCGTGGCCGTAAGGGTGGTTGTCGTCCGGAGGCCGCATCGCATACTTCAAGCCGATAAAGACCACAACCGAAGTCATCGAGTCGGAAACAGACTCAATTGCATCCGCGATCAAGGCGGATGAGTTGCCCAGAACTCCGGCAGCACCTTTGACCACTGCTAACGCCATGTTCACCGCTACACCAAGTAGCGTTGCTCTGAGCGCAGGCTTCAGGTTGGCTCTCTTCACTTCAGTATCCGGACTTCGTCCAATGGCTTCTTTGCGATCACAGGCACCTGCGCTGCACTTGCAGGGTAGCCGACAGGGATCAACAGAAACGGCCGTTCGTTCGCAGGACGGTCGAGAATCTTGGTGAGGAAGCCCATAGGACTCGGCGTATGCGCGAGCGTCGCGAGACCAGCGAGGTGAAGCGCTGTGAGCAGGAATCCGCAAGCGATGCCCACCGATTCCTGGACGTAGTAATGCTTCAGCTTGTTGCCCTCGGCGTCGAGTCCATAGTCGATGCGAAAGACGACGATCAGATACGGAGCAATCTCCAGAAACGGCTTGTGCCAGTCGGTTCCGAATTGAGCGAGTTCATCGAGCCACTCCTGCGGGAACCGATGGTCGTAGTTCTCGCGCTCTTCGGCCTCAGCGGCCTCGCGAATCCGCCGCTTCAGTTCTGCATCTCGAACAACCACAAAGCGCCAGGGCTGCTGATTCGCGCCGGATGGCGCTAACGACGCCGCGAGGATCGCGTTGTCGATCAGTTCGAGCGCAACGGGTTCGTCTGAGAACTCGCGAACCGTCCGCCGCTCCGCCATTCGACGCGCATGTTCGCGGCTGGCTTCCAATTGCCGCGGCTCATCCGTGCGTGGAAAGTCGAGTGGCCGAAAGCTCATGTTTTGGGAGTACCGAAACAGTAGAGCGCATTCGTTGTTCTGACGTAGATTCGCCCATCGGCAATGGCAGGCGTCGCGAAGATTTCCGCATCGAGTTCTGAACTGGAGAGTTCCTTCTGGTCCGGACCCGCCTCCAACACCGTGATCTTGCCACTGCGGCTGAAGAAGTAGATCTTGTTGTCACCGGCGATGATCGAGGCGTAGTAGGAATCGGCGGCGCCACGCACGCGCGCCGTCTTATGGGCCTTGCCTGTTTCCAAATCGATCGTGTTGAGAATTCCCGCATCGTTCACCATGTAGACGATGCCCTTATAAGCGATCAAAGTCGGCAACTGCGGAACGGCTCTTCCGTACTTCCAGAGCAAGCCTGAGGCACCGATGTCGCCCTTGCCGCCGAGCTTGAATGCGAGCAAGCCGTTTTCGGCACCCATCGAGGCCTGGAAAATCTTCCACTCCTTCTCATCGAGCTTTCCGTTTTCGTCGAGGTCTTCGAACATGAAATACCGTTTGACGAGATCACTTGGGGACTCATCCTTCGAAAGCATCCCGTCTTTGTCCTTGTCGCTCGCCGCAATCACCTCGGCCCAGTCTGGGATCTTGATCTGCTTGCCAGGCTCGTTCTCTGGCGTGTTGTATCCGCTGATCAAAACCTTGTCGCCGACAATCACCGGAACCGACTTCATCTCCGAAGCCAGTCCGCGGGCAAACCAGACGATGTTGCCCGTATCGGCATCGTAGGCATCCACGCGAAACGACGCCGGCGCGATGATGAGCTTTCCGTGCACAGCAGGCGTCGAGGCACCACTCAATGCCTCGGGACGCTCTTTGCGCCACTTCAGTTTGCCGTTCTTCTTGTCGAAGCCTGCCACAAAAGACCCGATCTGTTGATCGATGACGAGCACCACAGTGTTCCCGGCGATCACGGGCGAGACACCGATGCCATAGACGTTGTTGAAGGGACCAACGGGGGTGCGCCAGCGCTCATTGCCATCGAGCCCATAGGCCAGCAACCCGTAGTCGCCGAAAAAGACGAAGACGGAATCGCCATCGATCACGGGAGTTGGGGACGCCGGCGAGTTGCGCTTGTCCACCTTTTCCAAGCGTGGCCGGGGAGCCTCGCGACGCCAGTTGACGCGTCCACTCGCGCGATCCAAACAGATTGTGTAGAGCTTGTCTCCTTCAAAGCCGGTCACGAAGATTCGGCTCTTGCCCATCACGGGCGAAGAATAGCCGTTGATCAGCGCGATCTTCCAGACGAGGTTCTCTGTTGGCGAGAGTTTCGCGGGCAGCGGATGGGAATCGTCGATACCACTACCGTTGGGTCCGCGGAACCGTGTCCAGTCGGCGGCAGTGAGGAAAGCAGTCGCGGCCAAGGTCCAAAAAAATAGTCTCTTCATCGAGGTTGGGTTATCTTTAACTATAGCTGTGGCAAACGACATACACGTTACCCCGAAGAGCGCCGATGAGGCGCGTGCGCAACTAGACTCCTGGACCGCTGAGATGATGCAATGGCATTTCAACCCGGACACGGGATGTCCGTTCTGGTTGGAATGGGCCGCAAAAGCAGGCTTCGATCCGCGTCATGAAGTGAAGAACTACGACGATCTGTCTAAGTTCGGCAACTTTCAGGATGAATGGTTGCGCGGAGGTCCGGTGCGCCGCTGGGTTCCGAAGGGGCTCGGCAACAAGCCGATCTATGTCTTCGAGACGGGCGGTTCGACGGGCGTGCCAAAGTCACGCATCGCTCACGAGGACTTTCGAATCGACTACGAGGCTTTCAGTCATACACTTCCAGCCGAATCGTTTCCGTTGGGATCCGACTGGCTGATGCTGGGTCCGAGTGGACCGCGGCGCTTGCGCTTGGCGGTGGAACACTTGGCGCAGTTTCGTGGCGGTATCGCGTTCTGTGTCGATCTCGATCCGCGCTGGGTGATCAAGTTGATCAAGCGCGGCGACATCGCCGAGGCGGATGCTTACAAGCAGCATTGTATCGATCAGGCATTGACAATCCTGAAGGCGAACGAGATCAAGTGCATGTTCACGACGCCGAAGTTGCTCGAAGCGCTCTGTGAGAAGATTTCGTTGCAGAAGGCGGGTATCAAGGGCGTGTTCTGCGGCGGCACGGAAATGACGGCGCAGTTCCACCGGTTCGCGGTAGAGGAACTGTGCAAAGACATCTACTTCGCTCCGACCTATGGGAATACGTTGATGGGTTTGGCGACGCATAAGCAGCCTTTTGATCCCGCTGACAATTACGCGATCATTTACTACCCGCCGAGTCCGAGGGCGATGTTGGAAGTGGTAGATCCGGTGGATACGGATCGGCTTGTGGGGTACGGCGAGACGGGACGCGTGCGGTTGACGACGCTGACGCGGGAATTTTTTGTGCCTCGGTTCCTGGAACGGGATGAGTGCGAACGCGAGGGTCCGTGCGGGAAGTATCCGTGGGATGGAGTAAGGAATGTGCGTCCGTTCAAGAAGATGGGCGCGAGCGTGGTTGAGGGCGTCTACTAGACCACTCGGGAACGTCAAAAAGGGCGACTGGATCACTTCCAGCCGCCCCTTTTGGCAGATGCCGACAATTACTGGCGGGTGTTCGTTACTTTCGGTGTCGCGAGATAGCCCGAGATAACATCTTTGCCGACGTTGTTTACGACGATCTCATATGGCTGACGAGACTTCGAGGTCAGGAACTGGATCGGCTCATTGACCGTCCGATCCCGCTTCTCGACATTCTTGTCGTCCACCAACAGCTCAAAGGTGAAGCGGTTCTTCTTCGCATCCGTCTTCTTCAACAACATCATGACGTCGCCCACTTTGGTCGCGTTCTTGGCCTTGGCGAGCTTGAACTCGATGTAATTGCGTTCGCCGAGCATCCTCAGCGCCTGCAATTCCTTGCCGTTGGTGGCGATCAGGCTACCCTGGTCTCCAACGTCACCCTGAACACGCTTCAAATTCTGGATCGTCTTGTCGAGTTCCTGTTTATTGGAACTGACGTCCGTCTTCACCGCGCCCACTTCCGTGCGGACTTCGCCGACCTTAGTATCGACGGCTTCCGTGGCGGTCTTGACTTCGCCAATCTTGCCGGTCAGCATAGTTTCCTGACGCTGTTGTGCGGCGGTCAGCTTGACGGCGAGTTCGTCGGCGTGCTTTTGTGCCTCGACCTTGGCTTCACCGGCGGCCGACTCCGTCCGGCGCCGTGCGGTGGCCAAATCGCCCTGCAGCGAGCTAATTGTCTGACGCTGTGTCTGGGTCGAGACGGCGGAAGTTTCCTTTACCCCGGCAATCTCATCCTGCAGAGACTTCTGGACTTTGACGACCTCTTCTTTCATCTTGGTCATCTGAGTGTACTGGTAGAAATTCGTGCCAGCAAGAGCGAGCACACCTACAAGTAAGACAGGAAACTTCCAGCCGCCAGTTCCGGCATCCTGTTGAGGTGGAGGCGTCCACGATTGAGCGGGAGGTTGTCCAGCGGCGCCGGGCTGCGGTGGATTGTCGTCGGCAGGCTTGAGTGAATACATGGCAGGTTACCCTCTGTGAAGTTTAGCAGGTTACGCTGACGGTGGCTGCGCGGGCGGATCTGGCTCTCCGAACGGCAGGTTTTCCTGCTTCGGCATCCCGGGCTCGAAACATCTCCTACAGCGGGCTTCGTACATCCCCGCTGCACCCACCACAATCAGGGCCTCCGAATCAACCAGACGTTGCGTATGCTTGGCTGGGTTTCCACAACGCATACAAATTGCCAACATTTTTGTAATCGACTCGGCGACGGCCAAAAGATTCGGCATTGGATGAAACGGACGACCCATGTAATCCGTATCGAGCCCGGCGATGATGATCTGCTTGCCGGTGTCGGCGAGTTGTTGAGAAATTTCGACCAGATCGTCGCCGAAGAAGTTGGATTCATCGATGCCCACGACTTGCGTACGCCAGTCGAGCTTGGTAAGGATTTCCTTGGCGGTGGTAATGGACTCGGAGGGGAGGCGCTGCGCGTCGTGGGAGACGATATCAGTGATGGAGTAGCGGTCGTCGAGGACTGGTTTGAATACCTGCACTCGCTTGCGGGCGATCTTGGCGCGCCGCAGACGGCGGATCAGTTCTTCGCTTTTGCCAGAGAACATCGGTCCGCAGACGACTTCAATCCAGCCGATGTTGCCGTTAAAAATGTCCATGAGGGAGAACCGTCATTGTAACCAATGACGGACCTCCCTCGGGTTGTGGTTGTGACTAGCCGGTTTCACTGAATAGGTCAGTGAGCGAAGTTTTGTGGAGAGGCGGAGATGGCAAACCGGCGACGGAGGGTGGGAAGCAGGAGAAGTGCGGATCCGATGAGGATGGCGGTTGCGGCTTCGGGGGTTTCATTCGGCGGGGGCGGATTGTTGGGTCCGGCCCACATGACATTGTCTATGTTGACTCGGTTGCCGGTCCCCATTGCCGCCAGGGTGATGCTCGTAATCGGGGTCGTTGTTTCACGGATTCCGATGAACACGGGTGCCGCATTAGGGGCCAGATTCACGGTGAATGTACCAGGAATCGTGCTGCCATTTACCGTGATCTGTATCTGGTTGTTGTCTCCAGCGTTACCGGCAATGAAGGCCAGTGCGTAGATTCCTGCTGGGACGTTGATGGTGATACCACCGGCCGTTGCTGGGCCGGAAAGGCTCTGGCCGCTTCCGAGTGTTGACCAAACGTATCCAGAGACGTAAGATCTCAGGACACCTGAGTTGCCCACGTATTCGAATCCGCCTAGTGCCACTGATGGGCCGTTAAGTATCACTGACGGATAACCGGTGCCGGTGTCCAGGGATTCAAACGTTTGAGTTCCGAGTGTATTGCCCGCTCCACCGTTGGCGGTCTGCCACGTGGAAAGGCTTGTGTAGGTGAGGACAGCACCGTGTGAGAGGGCTGCCGTGAGGAGGAAAATGATGTGTAGGGGGCGCATAGCGTGACTTCATGATGCCCCAGATTTCGTCCTTTTCAACAAAAACTTTAGCTAGGATTTCCCTGTATTCCTTACACTTACGGGCATTTCCTCAAGTGCTTTCGTAGGCTCCACTGGTTAGTCCTGCCACCGGTTTTCCCTTACCATCCCTGGTCACAAAGAACGGGCGCTTTTCGATCTCCAAACCGGCATCCGGAGCGATCCCCATCGTCTGGTAAATCGTCGCGTGCAGGTCCTCAATCGACACCGCATCCTTCACGATCTTGCAGGGACGCTCGTCCGCTGTCTCGCCAAAGACCCTTCCTTTGGGCGTGCCCCCGCCGAACATCACCACGGACGATGCCTCCGTAAAGTGGCGGTGCATGCCATAGTGCTGGATCTCCGTCATGATGGCCGGCTGCTTCACTTGGTCCTTCACGGTCAGCCCGGGCTTACCCTCGATCATCATGTCGCGACCGAACTCGCTGGCGATCACAATGAGCGTCCGGTCCAGCAATCCGCGCTCTTCCAACTCCCGAACGAGACGCGCGATCGGACGATCCACCGTCCGCTTCAGTTCCTTCAAGCGAAGGTGACCGTTTTCGTGCGTATCCCAATAACGAAACGGGACGTACTCGGTCGTCACTTCGATGAAGCGAGCCCCCGCTTCCGCCAGCCTGCGAGCCAGCAGGCAACTCAATCCAAAACGCCCGGTGTCATACGCGTCATAGACCTCTTTTGGTTCCAGTGCCAGATCGAACGCCTTCGCCGAGGGCGAGGCAAGCAGCCGATGCGCGTTGTCGAGAGACCGCACCAGACTCTCTTTGTGGAACTCTCCACCGTACTGCCCCACTGTCGTCGCTTCAACGAGTTCCTTGTACTTTTTATAGCGATTCTCAAACCTCGAAGCTCCGATCAATTCCGACGGGCGAGTTGACGCGATGGCATCCCTGGGATCGGTAATGAAGAACGGCGAATGCTCGGAACCCACGAATCCAGCAGTATGAAACGCCTTCAGTGAATCGCTCTCCGCGCCGATTTCCAGGTTTTGTCCGACATCGATGAACGCCGGGATATCTGGATTCCGAGGGCCTAGCATCCGCGAAATCCACGACCCCATATGCGGACATGCCACCGATTGCGGAGGCGCATAGCCGGTATGCCAGTGATACTGATGCCGCGAGTGAAGGATGAAACCTAGATCGCCCACCCGATGACTCCGCAGCAGCGTGCCGCGATCCATGACCTTGGCAATCTCCTCCAAACCTTCTGAGATCTTGATGTTGTCTACCGCCGTGTCAATCGACTTGAAGGTCGACAGCACGCGATCGGACGCAAGCCCGGGTTCGTAAGGCGTGTAGGCCTTGGGATCGAAGGTTTCGGTTTGCGCCATGCCTCCCGCCATCCAGATCAGGATCATACAGTCGGCCTTGGCTGGAACCTTCTTCACGCCAGGCGCGCCCAGCAACAAGCCGGGTTGATTGGCGGCGAGAGCGGCAAGAGTGGCGGCCGTCGAGGTCCGCATGAAATGACGTCGGTTCATAATCAGGTCCTCACTAGGGCAGATATTGGAATTCGGGATGAAGCAGAAGAGTCCAAAGCAAGTCTTCGAGTCCTGCGACACCACCGGAGGCAATGGCCGAGGCCTTCTTCAACTCAACCGGGTTCGGATCCCGGCTGAGCAGAGTACGGTAGAGATAACGCGTCATTTCCGCGGGAGACTTGCCCGCCAGCGAAGCCGGAGCTGCGATCGGAGGCGCGCCAGTAACGCGAATCAACTGCTCGCGATCCGGCTCGGTACCGAAGAAGAAGAATCGCGCGGAGGTTCCGATATCGCTGGGGAGGCTTGAGTCATCGACGCTGAACCAACCATGGATGCGCGTAATGCCTTTGCCTTTCAACTTGAGAATCTTAGAAGTTCCTATGGGGATCGGGTAGCCGTCGGCGGTTTTCTGTTTGTTCACCAGCATATTCGACGCCTTGAATTCCGGAAAGACCGCGCCCAGCGGCTTCGATGCGCCGGACTTATCTTCCACCAGAACATCGGTCATGCCCAGTAAGGTTCTGTCTGGATCGTAACTGCCGGCATCTTCGGCCAACAGCCATAGGTCATCTAAAGTTGAAGCATCAATGTCAAAACGAAAGTGCCCCCGCCTCATGGGCTTGGTATCCACCAGATTGGCCGGCGGAGGAGCCTGTTGCGCAAGCAAACCGCGCGCCCCGCGGCGCAAAAGTTTTCCGAGTGTGCCGCCGTTGGCGAGTTCGAGAGCCTGGAAGGTGGTCGCGGCATCCTCGCGGCTGGTGTAGACCTGGTCTCGAATAGGTCGCCCCATCGCTCGCGTGAGTGCCGAGGATTTGAGCTGCCAGTCTCGTGTATACCGGGCTTCCGCACCGTTCACCAAGGTTCGCCATTCGCCGGTCACTGTGGAAACGCTATCGACGAACTGCTCGGCGCCGATGCGGCGAGGCGCGGGTCCGCGGAAGACGTACTCGCCTTGCGTTTGTGGGGCTGCCGTCTGCGCCCGATAGGCGATTGAGCTTGTGATCAGCTCGATCAGATACTGCAGGTTCTGTTCATGATCGTCGAAGTCGGATGCGATCCAGTCCAACAGGTCAGCGTTCCAAGGTTCGTTGTCCATCTCGTCGACCGGTTCCACAATGCCGCGGCCGGTCAATTTCTGCCAGTAACGGTTGACGATGGTGCGACTTGTGCGGCCATTTTTCGGATGCGTGAAAAGCTCCGCAGCAGACTTGCGGCGCTCCGCAAGCGTCTTGCCGATGGGCTTTGAAACCAGTTCGGGATAAAGAAAGCTGGCCTTGACCATCTTGCCGGTTTTCATATCGCAGCGGACGAGCTCAAGTTGGTCCTGGTCGGTGAAGAACGCTGCGAGGCCATACGCCTCACTCAGCAGATACTTGTTGATAAAGCTATCGTGGCAGGATGCGCATTTCAAGTTGATGCCGAGAAAGATCTGCGCGGTGTTCTGTGAAGCCTGCATGAAAGGAGTCTGGCTGGCGTTGATATCTCCGCGCCAGTTCACTCCGACCAGAAATCCTTCGGGTGCGTCTTTGCCGATCGGATTCAGCAATTCACGCAACATCTCGCGATAAGGCTTGTTGGTCTTCAATGATTGTTGTAGCCAGCCTGTGATCGGTTTACGTTCGCCGTGATAAGCCACGCCAATGTCATTGCGAAGCATGTCGTTCCAGAAGCTGATCCAGTGGCCGGTGTAAAGGTCGCCGTTGGCGAGCAGCTCTTTGACCAGCTTCTGGCGCTTTTCGGGATCTTGCGAGGCTTCGAATTGCGAGAGTTGATCGGTCGTCGGAGGCAGGCCCCAGATGTCGTAGTAGACGCGCCTGGCGTACTGTTGGTCGTTCACTGAGGCAGGCGGCGTGATCTTGTTCTTGGCCCAATAGGCTTGTAGAAATCGGTCGATCGGATGAGTCGCTGCCGTGCCCGGGACAGGCGGACGGCGAGGTTCGAGGGGTGGGGTCCAACGGGTTGTTTTGACTACGGCCATATCCGGCCAGATTGCGCCTTCATCGATCCATTGGCGAATCCTGGCGATGTCGGCGTCCTTCAGCGCGGTGCCGGTGGGAGGCATCACGGGCAGTCCGCCTTCGCCATTCAACCGTCGCAGCAGGAGACTTTCCGATGGCTTGCCGGGAACAATGGCGGGTCCGTTGGCACCGCCCTTTAGCGTCAACGCGCGTGAGCCGAAAGACAGCTTCGCTTGAGGCGATGCCCCACTGTGGCAGCCCATGCATTTGGCGGAAAAGATGGGATGAATTTCGGTGGCGAAGTCGACAGAGGCAGAGAGGTGGGCGGCGCTGGCGCCTACAACGATCCAATACCGGAACATGATGTTATTATCCCTACTCTACCCGATTCGGCGTTGGTTCCGGGTTACCATGTCCAGGAATGAAGTGGCTCGACACACCGCTTTCCGAGATCGAACGCAAGAGTGGCAACGCAGGGGGCGTCTACGATGCACTTCGGCGGCGTATTCTCGCTTGTGACTACCTGAGTGGCGAACGTCTTGCCTTGGATGGAATTGCCAGCGAATTCAGTTGTTCGGTGAGCCAGGTGCGCAGCGCGATTCAGCTCTTGGCGAACGAGGGCCTGGTGGAGATCCGTCCGCGTTCGGGAAGCTACGTGGCGGAATTGACCATCGCCGAAGTGGATGAGATCTGCGATATTCGACGGTCGCTGGAATGTCTCGCAGCCGAAACCGCGGTGGTTCGAATCACCGCACAACAGTTGGATCGTTTCGGGCTCTTGGTGGAAGAGATGTCGCGTCCCGCGCAATCGGAAGCCGAACGCGATCTCCACGAAGACAAAAACTCAGAATTGCATCGATTGCTGGTGGAATCGTCCGGCAATGGACGCCTTGTGGAGGTCTATGAAGATCTCAAGGCGCACATCCAGATTGCACGTTTGCGTGCGATGGCGCGACTCGAATGGAAGACCCGACTGGTTGAAGAGGCACGTGAACATCAGGAAATACTCGTTTCGGTGGTGGGCAAGGATGCAAACCGGCTGAAGGCGGTTTTGCACCGCCATATCGATCGCGCCAAGCTGGCGATGATTGCCGCGCTGCAGTGCTCGCGAAACGGGTAGCTTACGCAGGCCGCGGTTCGGTCAACTGCTTGGCGTAACCGAGCACGTCCTTGGCGCTGCAGGTAACGAGCGTCTTATCCATATCCTCGAACGTCTCGATCATGCGCGTAAGATGCAGAGCAGCGATTTTGCTGCAAAATGGATCGGTGAGCGCATGTTCCACTTCATGAGTCGCTTCGAGCAGGTCGGGGTGGCGGAGGGCGATGACGCGCTCCTGTTTCGGTTCGGCATCGGCGCCGTCTTTTCCGGCAGTCCAGATGTTGAACTTCACATCCACCGAGTCGCTGTGGCGGATCGAAATCGCGGTTTGCAACCACTGAAACTCGACATCCCAAATGCGGCCGAACGGGTCCGGACCAGCCTGAAACTTGCGGTAGCTCTCCATATTTCTTAGTTCAGGTTAGCAGGTTATCGAAATAGGTGCGACGACGGTTTCTTTGAGGGTTCCGAGGACGATGGTGGTTCGGGTGCGGGCGATTCCAGGTAGGCTTTTGATGCGGTTGCTGAGTAAGTCGTCGAGATCTGCGGTGCCTTGGCAACGGACCTTCAGGTAGTAATCCGAATCCCCAGCGACGTGATGGATTTCGACCACTTCGGACATCTTGGCGAGCGCGGCTGTGAATCCTTTGCGATGCTGGGGACGGTCGAGCGTCACGGCGACGAAGGCGGTGAGCGGGTAGCCGGTTTGCGCGGCATCCACAATGGCCGCGTAGCCTTTGATGACGCCGCGTTCCTCAAGCTTACGAACGCGCTCGGCGACAGCCGGGGCAGTAAGCTTGACGGTTGCGCCGAGTTCCGCCCAAGTGGAGCGTCCAGCGGTCATGAGCTTGCGCAGAAGTTTTGAATCCAAAGTAGAAATCATGGATGGCTTTCGATTCATTATAGAATGATCTCTATGAGATTCGAATCCGATTCGGATGTGGATGCCTTCCTCGCGAGGTTCGAGGTTGGCGGATTCACGCCGGCAGAGTGGACCCACGCTGCGCATGTTTCCATGGCTGCAGTCTATGTCCTGCAATACGGCGAAACGGCGTTGTATCGCATCCGAGCGGGAATCCACCATTGGAACTGGCATCACGGCACGATCACGACCCCCGAGCGCGGATATCATGAAACGTTGACGGTGTTTTGGACTCGTATCCTCGAAGCATTCTGCCGCGAACATGCGGGCTTGGCTCGTTTTGAGTTGCTGAACCTCGCGATCGAGAAGCTGCCGAGTGCGCTTTTCAGGGAATACTACGGCTTCGATTTGGTGCGATCGCGTGAGGCGCGGCAGGTTTGGATCGCTCCGGATCTGCGTCCGTTGAATTAGCAATGTTACTTGCCTGGTTTCTCGCATGGCCGGTGGAGGCTTACATTCGCGTCCACAGGCGAAAGCTGTTGCCACGCGGGGTTCCGATTGCCGCCGAAGATCAGCTTTGGTTGCGTGCTTATTTTTCCTTGGCACTGCTGGATTGCGTACGAGTGGTGGAAGAGGACCCGTTGCCGATTGCGGGTCCGCCGTTTGCAGGAGCCATGCGCAAGTTGGGATTCGAGTTCCCGGAAGTGAGGCAGGTGGCGGCGATCACGTTCGATTGCGTAGTGGCGACGCGCGAGCCGATGAGCCGAGCGACAATGTTCCACGAATTGGTACATGTGGCGCAGTACCGAGCACTGGGAATCCGCGGGTTTGCGAGAGAGTATGTGTGGGGACTGTTGCAATCGAGGGCATATGAGGAGATTCCGCTTGAGGTCGCGGCCTATGGGCTTGAGGAGCGGTTCGCGGCCGGATCCGCAGAGGCGTTTTCGGTGGAAGCGGAGTGCAGAATAGGGGCATGACGATCCGGGCGGTCCTGATTGATCCGAATCAATTGGCTCTCAAAGTGGAGGCTTCACTTCGCAAACTCACGTGCAGGAAGACCTGGTCGCGCTGCTGGTCAAGCAGCGCAACTAAGCCTTCAGAATCGCCCGAGCGGCGTTGTATCCCGGAGCCCCCATCACTCCGCCCCCAGGATGCGCGCCGCTACCGCACAAATACAAGCCCTCAATCGGCATCTTATACCGCGCACTCCCCGCCAGCGGACGCATCATAAACATCTGATCGACGCTCATTTCCCCGTGGAAAATATTGCCGCCGGTGATGCCAAAGCGCCGTTCCAAATCAAGCGGAGTCAGCACTTGGCGATGCTCGATGATGCTCTTGATATTGGGGCAATACTCTTCGATGATCTCGATCACGCGGTCACCGAACGGCTCGCGCAGATCGTCCCAGTTCCCTTCCCGCAGCGTATACGGCGCGTACTGTAGAAAGATCCCCATTATGTGTTTGCCCTTGGGAGCGAGCGACGGATCGTAGATGGTCGGGATCGTCATTTCGAGCAGCGGCGACTTCGAAGGGCGACCGTACTTCGCGTCATCCCACGCTCGCTCGACGTAATCCATATCCGGGCAGATATGCATCGTGGCGCCGTGATGCGGACCCACGCCATCCCAAGGATAGGACTTGAATTGCGGGACACCGTTGAGCGCAAGATTAATCTTGCACGAAGTTCCCTCACTGCGGAACTGACGGATGCCTTTCAAAAGATCCTCAGGCACATCGCGCTCGTCCATCAACTGCAGGAACGTCCGCTTGGGATCGCAGTTGCTGGCCACGATCTTCGCGCCGATCTCGTCGCCATTGGCCAGAACAACACCTGTCGCACGGCCGTTCTTGACCAGGATCTTCGCCACATCGGCGTTCAACTGGATCTCAGCACCGGCGGCCTTCGCCGACAAAGCCATCGCCTCGGAAACCTTGCCCATACCGCCACGGACGAAGCCCCACAACCCGCGGTGTCCGCCGACGCCGCCCATACAATGATGCAGCAGGATATAGGCGGTTCCGGGCGAGCGAGGCCCACCGTTGGCACCAATCACACCGTCGGTGGCGAGAGTGACTTTAAGCTCGGGGGACTCGAACCATTCATCGAGAAAGTCCGAGGCGCTTTGGGTGAAGATCTTGACGAGTCCGGTGAGCTCCGCGCGGCCGAGTCCCTTGACCTTACCGAGAAGCTTCACATAATCAATGTACTCGCTGATCTTGCGCGGCGGGAACTCCGGGGGGATTTCCATCAACAGAGATTCGGCAACGATCGCCAGCTTTTCGAGGTGGTCTTCAAAGCGACCGAAGGCTGCGGCGTCTCGCTGTGAGAACTTCGAGATCTCGGCGAGCGTCTTCTCGCGGTTCTGCCAGAAGAAGAGGTGTCGTCCGTCGGGAAAGGGGGAAAAGAAGGATGGATCTTTGGGATCGACGGCGTAGCCGTATTTGGCGAGTTCGAGATCGTCAATCACGCGCTGCCGCAGTAGGCTGCTGAGATAGGCGCCAGTAGAAACACGATAGCCGGGCCAGATCTCTTCGGTAACGGCGCAGCCTCCCAGGAGGTCACGTTTTTCGAGGACGAGAACTTGCCGCCGGGCTTTTGCGAGATACGCTGCGGTGACGAGTCCGTTATGTCCGCCGCCAATGATTACTACGTCGTAGATACGAGCCACAGAGACTCATTATCGCAAGCTTACGACTAGCTTAGCTAGCTAAGCTAGGGACGATCATCCGGTTTATCCGGCTTGTTGCCATCACCCGCCGCCGATTCCTTGGCTGCGCTAGTCTCTTTTTGAGCGACGACTTCCTTGTCATCGCTCGCATCCTCCACCTGGACCCAAACAGGCTGTTCCAGATACACAGGATTCTTGCCGGCGGTCAACAAGAGAAGCTGTTGACGGCCCGCTTTCACAAAGGGTGGGATCCTGATCTTGAGCTTGTCGCCCGATTGTTCCAGAATCTTCACCTTCAGATCGAAACGATGATCGGTCAAATAGACCTCGTCCACCGCATCTATGCCCAATGAAATGCCAGTAATGACTACGACCGTTCCCGCCTTGCCAGATCTTGGTTCCAACTTCGTCACCTGAGGCGACAGAATACGATCATCATTCTGCTGGCCAGCAAACACGAGAGCGGAGGTCAATATTACGCTAGTTATGCACATCTCTTTCCAGCCTCCGTAATAGAACTATACGGTGCTGGGAAGTGATACCAAATAGGCTGAGCGGCTGATTCCACTTCGGGAAATACCCTAGCCTAGCGCTAGGGGTGGTATGAGACTACGTCGTTCGCCTCGGACGCCCCGCCAGCTTCAGCTTCTTCAGGGTCTCTTCTCCGCCGGGGCCGTTCATCTGCCAGTACTTCAGCCGCTCGGTTGCAAGAAGTTCGGCTTTCTCTCCGGTGGAGCTCTCCCACTTGAGAATTCGACGGGCTGCGGTGGATTCTACATAGTACGTTCGCTTCACATGGGCGAGAGTTGCAGTATAAACATCCGCCGTGAACTTGCCGGCGGGAACCGTCACGGAAACCGGGGCCGTGCTTCGCGCCAAATCCGCCTTGGCCCAGGACGCGTTGACGTGCTTGTCACGCACCCATTGCAACGATGTCAGGACGTCCACTGACTTCGTCTCGCCCGCCGCCAGCGCCGGTTCCGCCATACCGCGCGCCCAGAACGGCAAGGCATCTTCTGAGATGGCATTGGCAGGATACGGCAGATCCACATTGGCGTCGGCCTCGCCATCGAAGTAGCTGTGGCGCATGGACCGCAGTTTGGTGGCATCGAACAGCACCTGATGAAAAACATTTCCGCACCATTCCTGGCTGGAAAAGGCAACTTTGGTGGTGTAGCCGGGTCCACGGCCGTTGATGGGCTGAGTGGCAACGAAGACAGAAGTCATGTCGTTGTAATCGTAGATGCCGGTTTGAAAGTCTTTCACGAGATTGAGCTTCATCACGCCGAACTCATCTGTTTTCGGATGCTTGCCAGGGTCGGCCTTGACCCGGGCGGAATTCGAGAAGGTCTCTGAGACCCAAATCGCCACTGCCACACCTTGACGGGGCTTGCCGTAGTGGGGTTCGATCAGGTCATAGCTGGCGATCTCAGCCTGGCCATCGCCCCAGATCTTCCAGAAGTCGGTTGTGAACAACCCCGCGGCGGATAGTGCCGTGGTGAGAACGAGGAACGCTGCTGCTTTCATATGCCTTGATGATATCGCTCAGGATGCTATCCTGTTGAGTTGGCGGAGGCCAATCTCCGCAAACTGCGAGGTTTCCAGAGGTTCCATGTCCGGTCACTCCAAATGGGCGACGATTAAGCACAAGAAAGCCGCCCTTGACGCCAAGCGCGGCAAGACTTTTACCAACATCATTAAGGAAATCGTCATCGCTGCACGCAGCGGCGGTGGCGACATCGATGCCAATCCGCGCCTTCGGACTGCCGTCACTGCGGCAAAGGCGGTTTCGATGCCCAACGACAATATCCAACGCGCCATTAAGCGCGGCACGGGTGAACTCGAAGGCGGGCAGATCGACGAAATGACCTACGAAGGTTACGGTCCGGGCGGTGCTGCCGTGATGGTGCAGGTGGCTACAGACAACAAGAATCGTACGGTTTCTGAAATCCGCCACATCTTCGGTAAATTCGGCGGCAACATGGGCGAAGTGGGCAGCGTGGGCTGGATGTTCGAGCGCAAGAGCCAGATTCTGGTGGATCTCGAACAGGGCGATGAGGACAAGATGATGAATCTCGTGCTCGAAATTGGCGCAGATGACCTGCAGAACGACGGAGCGAACTGGCAGATACTGTCGGCTCCGGAGGCGCACCATTTGGTAATGGATGCCCTCGAAAAAGCCAAGGTTCCGACCGAGGCGGCGAGTATCGCCATGATTCCGAAGAATCTGACGAAGCTCGAAAGCAAACACGCCGGATCGATGCTGCGGTTGGCAGAAAAGCTCGAAGAACACGACGATGTGCAGAACGTGTTTTCGAATTTCGACATCGACGAAAGCGATATGGAAGAGTTGGCGGGATAGCCGCCAATGCGGATTCTCGGCGTCGATTGTGGAACCGAAAAGACCGGATTCGGCGTCATAGAAAGCGATGGGCGCAGGCACAAGTTGATCGCGGCGGGAGTCATCAAGACCAGCGCCAAACAAGCGTTGAGTCTGCGGCTGGTGGACATCGCCAAGGGCCTGCGGCAGGCGATTGCGGACTACAAACCCGAGACCGCCGCCGTTGAAGAGGTGTTTTTTGCCAAGAATGTGCAGTCCGCTTTGAAGTTATGCCATGCCCGAGGTGTGGCACTGCTCGCCATCGCCGAAACCGGGATCGAAGTGTGCGAGTATTCGCCGCTTGAGATCAAACAGAGTGTGGTTGGCTATGGGCGGGCGGAAAAGCAGCAGGTGCAATTGATGGTGAAATCGTTGCTGGGTCTGAACGCGATCATCGCGTCTGAGGACGCCTCCGACGCATGCGCCGTCGCCATCTGTCATGCGACCAGGCAAGCGCGGCAGCAAACCGTAGCGAAATTGACGATAAGGACCGCCGTTCGATGAAGATCTTCGCCATTCTGCTGCTAGCGGCCTGCGCAACCACTGCGCAAAAGCTGACGATCATCCGCGAGTTTCCAGGATCCACGCCGCCTCACCTGATGGTCGAAATCGATCCATCGGGCAAGGGCGTTTACAAAGAAGGCGCGGACAGCGAGTGGCCGATCAAGTTCACGCTGACGCAGGCGGAAGTAAAAGAGCTCTTCGATCTCGCCGCCAGGTGCGACTACTTCAAACGCGAGCTCGAAAGCGGCTTGAAAGTGGCTTTCATGGGCACCAAGACCTTCCGATGGGAACAAGGCGCATCCAAGCAGGAAGTGAAGTTCAACTACACGCAGGATGAGCCGGGCAAGCTGCTGCAGGATTGGTTTGAGAAGATCGCTGAATCCGAGCAGCATTTCCTGCGGCTCGAACGGTCGGTGAAGTACGACAAACTCGGCGTGAATCAGGCTCTGCTTTACATCGCAACTGCCGACGACAAGAAGCGAATCGTGAGCTTGGAACAGTTTCTGCCCTTGTTGGATCGGGTGCAGAAGAACGACGCCTACCTGCATATGGCGCGCGAGCGCGCAGCGCAGCTCTATGACGCGTTCAAGGCCCGCATCGCCGGACCCGAGGCTGCTCCCGCCGCAGCTCCTCCTGCAAAGGCGAACCAGTGAAGCTCTTTCTATTGCTTGTTCCGGTGCTGGCGATGAGCCAAGTACTGCAGCCTCAGCTCAATACGCAAACTTCCGACGAAGACGATCATTTGCGGACAGTTCTCGGTGAGACCAACGGCAGCGCGATCGATATGATTCGGGCATTTGAGGTGCACCTCAAAAAGTTCCCGAGTTCGTCAAAGCGCTTCGAGATCGAAAAGGCGCTTGTGAAGTCCGCCATCGAAGTCAAGGATGAACGACGCATCGTCGAATACGGCGAAAAAGTGCTGGAGCGGGAAGCCGATCTGCAGACTCTCGACCGCGTCAGCAATGCTCTGCTTCTCAATCCGCGAGCCACCGAATCGATGGCCGAGCGAGGACTCAAGTATGCCAAACAGTTCGAGGAATTGGTGTTGCAGATTGAAAAAGAACCGGCTCCTGGCAACCGTCGCGATGCGGCTCGAAAGAAAGATGAAGTGGATCGAGGCTTGAGCCGTTCTCTGGTCTTTCAAGCCCGCGCTCTGGCAATGCTTGGCAAGTTCGACGACGGCATCGCCGCAGCCCGTAAGGCTTTTGAACGGCATCCCTCTGAGATGGCCGCCCACGAGTTGGGATCGGTGCTCTCGAAAGCCGGCAAGCATGAAGAGGCTGCGAAAGCGTACGTGGACGCATTCACCGTGCCCGATGCCAAAGCTACGGACGCCGAACGCGATACCAACCGCAAAGCGATGATCGAAAGTTGGCGAAAAGCGAAGAGTACGGACGCCGGTCTGGGGGACTTGCTGCTGCCAGCCTACGATCGCAATCTCGCTCTGGTCGCCGCCAAACGGAAAGCACTGCGAGAAATGGATCCCAACCGCGAAGCTGCGAATGCAATGGACTACACGATCACAGGTGTGAACGGCGAGGCCCTAAGCTTGAAATCCCTGCGCGGCAAGGTGGTGGTGATGGACTTCTGGGCGACATGGTGTGGACCCTGCCGCGGCCAGTATCCGCTTTACGAAGAGGTCAAGAAGAAGTACAAGAACCGCAGCGACGTCGTCTTTCTTGGAATCAACACCGACGAAGAACAGGGCCTGGTCAAGCCGTTTCTCGAATCGCAAAAGTGGAACAAGGCCGTCTACTTCGAAGACGGATTGGCACGTCTCATGCGAGTCGATTCGATCCCGTCAACTATGATTTTCGACCGCCAGGGTCAACTCGCGAGCCGCATGAACGGGTATGTGCCCGACAAATTCGTGGACATGCTTGCTGCGCGCATCGACAATGCGCTCGAAGAGGGCATTGAGGTGAAAGCGCAGTGAACTGTTTCAACCGCGTTATCTGGATTGTTCTCGATAGCGCTGGCATCGGCGAAATGCCGGATGCGGCGGCTTATGGCGATGCGGGCAGCGATACCATTGGCAACATTGCTCGTCAGCGTCCGATGCAGTTGCCGAATCTGGCGGCGAAAGGGCTGGGCAACATCAAACCGCTGCACGGGATTCCTGCAGCTTCAGAGCCCGCGGGCGCTTATGGACGTTGCACGCTGGCATCGCCGGGCAAGGATACGACGACGGGCCATTGGGAAATGGTTGGCGTGCATTTGGAGAAACCCTTTCCGCTCTATCCGCATGGGTTTCCTCGCGAAATCATGGACGAATTCGAGCAGCGCATCAGCCGCTCTTCGCTCGGAAACAAGGCGGCGTCGGGCACAGAGATCCTGGTCGAGTTGGGCGAAGAGCACATGCGTACCGGCTCGCCTATCGTTTACACGTCCGCGGACTCGGTCTTTCAAATCGCAGCGCATGAAGAAGTGATTTCGCTGTGGGAATTGTACAAAATCTGCGAAATCGCCCGTGGAATCCTGCAAGGCAAACATGAAGTTGGCCGAGTGATTGCGCGTCCGTTCGAAGGATCTGCGGGTGCGTTCCAGCGCACGTCGAATCGCAAGGATTACGCGGTTCCGCCTCCTGCTGGCATGTTACTCGATCGGTTGAAGGCGAACAAGACCCGAGTCTGTGCGATTGGCAAGATCGTCGATATCTTTTTGGGGCGCGGTATCGACGAATATGAAAAAACGAAGTCCAATGCAGATGGCATGGCGAAGACGTTGGCCGCGCTCGATGACTTTAAGAAAGGCCTGCTTTTTGTCAACCTCGTCGACTTCGATTCGCTCTTCGGTCATCGCAACGATGTGGAGGGCTATGCCCGCGCACTTGAGGAGTTCGACTCCTGGATGCCTTCGTTCGAAGCCAAGCTCGAGCCAGGCGATCTGGTGATTCTGACAGCCGATCATGGCTGCGATCCGACAACTCCTTCCACCGATCATTCGCGCGAATACACACCATTGCTGGCCTATGGGCCGCGGGTGAAAAAGGGCGTGGATCTCGGCATCCGCGGCAGCCTCGCCGATATCGGACAAACCGTCGCCGCCAACTTTGGCGCGGCGACAATCGCCAGCGGCGAGAGTTTCCTGGAGAAAATTTATGCGTAAACCTGTGATGGCCGGCAATTGGAAGATGTACAAGACGCCCGCCGATACCAAGGCCTTTTTCGAGAAGTTCGTGCCGCTGGTTGCGTCCTCAACGCACGCCGAAGTGGTGATCTACCCGCCGTTCGTCAACATCGCCGCCGCCGTGGATGCTGTCAAAGGCAGCCGCGTGGAAGTGGGCGGACAGAACCTGCACTGGGGCACAAAAGAAGGTGCCTTTACGGGCGAGATTTCCGGACCGATGCTCAAGGCTTCGGGAGCGGAATGGGTCATCATCGGACATTCCGAACGTCGCCAGTTCTTTGGCGAGACCGATGCTAGCGTCTGGAAACGCACCCTCGCAGCGTTGGAATCCGGATTGAAGCCGATCGTGTGTGTGGGCGAGATGCTCGCCGAACGCGAAGCCGGCGAGACGGATGTCGTACTGCGGACGCAGTTCGAAGGTGGCATCGCGGGGTTGACGCCCGAGCAGTTCGCGCAGATCGTGATTGCCTACGAACCGGTGTGGGCGATTGGAACCGGCAAGACCGCGACTCCGGAAACGGCCGCCGACGCGCATCGTGCGATCCGCGCCCTTGTGACTGCGAAGTTCGGCGCAGATGCCGGCAACGCGATCCGCATTCTGTATGGTGGATCTGTCAAGCCCGACAATGTGAAGGGACTGATGGCGCAACCCGAGATCGACGGTGCGCTGGTGGGCGGCGCGAGTCTTGAAGCCGGTTCTTTCGCATCGATTGTGAACTTTTAGCGTCTAACCATTGTGATTCTGCCGCTGCTGTTATTCTTCAGTCTCGCCGCCGATACGGAATCGGATGCGCAACGGCAGCGGCAATTGATTCTTGGCCTCGCGTCCGCCACGGCGCCTGAAATTCAAGCGGCTGCTTTGTTGAAACTCGTCGAGGTCGGAAAACTTCCGGCCAAACAACGGGCGCAACTCATCGAGCAGGCGTTCGTCCTTGCGTCCCAAGCGCATGAGCAATTTCCAAGAGTGCGAGCCTATGGCGCTCCCCCCGATACTTCCGATTCTTACCGTGCCGCTGCGTCCTCACTTCGCCTGGACCGGCTATCGCTGCAAACCCGCGCGGCTAAGCTTGCGCCGGAACTAGTTGCTCGGATCGAGCCTCCGAAGACTGGCAAGATCGGATGCGAGAGCGGAACGGTTCCGAGTGTGGACGACTACTATCTCATCGCGTCACAGGATTCGGCGGTTCTGATTTCTGTCGTTGAATCGCACATCGAACTTGCGGCAGCCACCAGACTGGTTCGTGCGCCCGAACATGCGGAATCTTTCGCGACGAAGTTGTCCACCTTGGCGACGGATAGCCGGGCTTTTGCGGCCTCCTGGGAATCCTTGAAAACCGATCTGACTCGAATGGCCGCGCAGTTCCCTTCTGCGGGATTGACAGAAGGCATTCGCAAGTACATCGTCGCGAACTTCAATGCGCCGCGCTGCGCCGACGCCGGGCATGTCTTTCAAACCGGTCGCGAGACGATGAACTGGTTCAACACGCCGGAGATCCTTGCCGGAGCGCCTCCGTTGGAGGAGGCCGCGTTTCTTTCGCCCAAGATCGAAGGCCGCGCCAAGGTGGAAAACTACTGGGAAAGCGAAGCGAACCAAGGGCTGATGCAGGGGATCCGTGATTTACGATTTTCTTCGAAAGGCCTGCCATTCACTGAAGCGGAGCGCGAATCCTCAGAATGGAGGCAAGCGCTGAACCAGTTCGTGAGCAAGCTGCGGACGGCGCGCCCTGGGTTTCATCAGACTGCGGCGCTGTTGCAGGCGCTCATCGAGTTCACGCCGCGCGGACCGGAGCGCGACCGGCTGATCGCTTGGTTCGTTGAGATTTTGCGCACTTCGGACCTGCAGCGCGAATCTCCTGGCGAATGGCTGTGGCGCGCTGACTCGCTGTTCCGGATGCTTGAGCAATCTGCGGATCCGGACCTGGAGAAGCTGAAAGCCGGTTTTCGTAACGGTGGTGTGCCCGCGCTCGTCCTATACGCGTGGGGCAACCTATAATCAACACAGGAGCTTTCTTTTTGCTACGTACTTTTCCGTTTTCGATCGCTGGATTCCTGCTGCTGTCAGGTTGCGCGCGCGATCCCCAAACCGTGCACGCGGCTGTGAAGCCGATTGAGAAGCGGCAGGTCGCTCCTGAGTTCGCGTTGAAGGATGCCGACGGCAAGATCGTGAAACTGTCGGATTACAAGGGCAAGGTGGTTCTGCTGAATTTCTGGGCCACATGGTGCGGACCGTGCAAGATCGAGATCCCATGGTTTAAGGAATTCGAGACGACTTACAAGAACAAGAATTTCGCGGTACTCGGCGTGGCGATGGACGATGAGGGTTGGGATATCGTGAAGCCCTACATCGAGCAACAGAAGATCAACTACCGGACGCTGTTGGGCACGGAACCAGTGGGAGCGCTATACGGAGGTGTCGATAGTCTGCCGACTTCGTTCCTGATCGATCGCGAAGGCCGCATTGCGGCAATTCACATTGGGCTCGTGAGCAAGAGTGTTTACGTGGAAGACATCAAGAATCTGCTCGAAGACGGCAAGAAGTGATGGCAAACAAGTTGGTACTCTCGACGCTGTTTTTGGCGGGGGCATGCTTCGCGCAGATGAGTCCGCTGACGGTGTTCCCACCTGCCGATGTGGTGGCGATCAAGCGTGGCGCAACGGCGACGGCCAAGGTGAAGGTGTCCATCCGGCAGGGCTATCACTGCAACACCAACACGCCATCGGATGAGTACCTTATTCCGTTGAAGCTGACGTTTGCGCCGGTTGGCGGAGTGGAATCCACTGGCGTGGTGTATCCGAAGGGGACGGATGAGAAGTATGAATTCTCGGTCAAGCCGTTGAATGTCTATTCGGGTGAGTTTGATTTAGAGGTGACGTTTAAAGCCGCGAAGGACGCCCCGAAGGGTCCGGCAAAGATCGTTGGCAAGCTGCGTTTCCAGGCATGCAACGACAAGATGTGCCTCGCGCCGAAGACGCTCGAAGTGACGATTCCTCTGCAGATTTCCGACTAGGTTGTGACGCATCGGCGGTTGTTGATTCGCCCGGGCGGCATCGGCGACTGTCTGCTCTGCTTTCCTGCGATGGAGGATTTGCGGAGAGAATTCACGGAAGTTTGGGTTCCTTCCGCTGTGGTTCCGCTGGTGCAGTTCGCGGATCACGTCCGTTCGATTGCATCGACGGGGCTTGATTCCTTAGGGATCGCGTGCCGGCAACCTTCTGCATCGTTGGTGGAGACACTGCGAGGCTTCGATTCGATCGTTTCCTGGTACGGTGCGAATCGTGAGGATTTTGTTGCGCAGTGCGGTGCCTTGGGATTGAACATTGAGTTCCGCTCAGCCTTGCCTGCCGCCGAATCCGATCAACATGCCGTCGACTTCTTTCTTGGCCGTGCGGTCACAGATCGCTATCCGCATTTAGAGATTGAGGCTTCTGACGCGCAAGACTTTATCGCCATTCATCCCTTTTCTGGATCGACGCACAAGAACTGGCCGATGGAACATTTCCGTTCGTTGGCCGAGCAGTTGCCGATTCCGGTCCGCTATTGCGTGAGTCCGGAACAGACGCTGGCCGGTGCGGTGGAGTATGCTAACCTTTGCGACCTTGGGGCATGGATCCGCGGGGCTCGCCTCTACATTGGCAATGACTCTGGAATCACACATCTCGCCGCGGCAACCGGCGTCCCCACGGTTGCGCTCTTTGGATACTCGAACCCTCGCATCTGGGCACCTCGCGGGGCGCATGTCCGCGTCGTCGAAGCGCCTGCGCTGCTCGATATCGATGTCGACGTTGTGTTGCGCGCTGTTCACGATTTGCTGTAGCGCGCAGACAACAACGGCCACGGATCAGGTACGGAATCCTTATGGGCTGGTGATTGGTCCTGACAAGGCGCTCTACATTTGCGAGATCGACACGCATCGCGTGAGCCGTCTCGATCTGAAGACAGGCAAATTGACGGCGGCGGCCGAAGGCGGTTTGCAGCAACCTTACGAAGTCAGGTTCGATCGCAAGGGGAACATGTTCTTTGTTGACATGCCTGCGCACAAGGTTTATCGCGTGGATGCGAAGACGCGCAAGATGGAGGCGATTGCGGGGACGGGCGAAGCTGGTTTTTCGGGCGATGGCGGACCGGCAGTGCAGGCGCAGTTCAAGCAGCCGCACAGTATTGTGTTCGATCCTTCAGGGCGTTCGCTGTTGATCTGCGACATAGGCAATCATCGGATCCGCCGCATTGATCTCGCTTCTGGCAAGATCGACACTTTTGCCGGAACGGGAGAGCGCAAGCCGACGCCGGACGGATCGCCACGGGTGGGAACGCCGCTGAATGGTCCGCGAGCGATCGACTTCGACAAGGACGGTAATTTGTGGCTGGTATTGCGCGAAGGCAACGTGGTGCTGAAGCTGGTGAACGACCGATGGCTGCATGTCGCCGGAACCGGCGAAAAAGGAATGACCGACGGCCCGGCCAAGACTGCGAAGCTCAACGGACCGAAGGGTATTGCGGCGGCGCCTGACGGCTCGATGTACATCGCCGACACGGAGAATCATGCAACGCGCAGGATCGATCCGAAGACGGGGACGATCACGACGGTTGCCACCGGCATGAAGCGTCCCCATGGTGTTTTCGTAGATCGCAAGGGAGTAGTTTACGTTGGCGACAGCGAGAACCACCGGGTGACCATCCTCAAACGCTAGTAGTTAGTTAGTTAGAGGCCGGGGCGTGTCAGGCACTTTGAGTGAGGACGCACGGGAAACGGCAGCGCAGACTCTTCGTGCTGGAGGCAGTTGCATCGCTCTCCGAGATGAATGACTTCCAACGTCAAGTGGGGTGAAACGGATTGCACGCTCATTTGTTGTGACATACTTTTTTTCCTCTCAGTCCATCTCGTTCAGGCAGCTACGGGCATGTCGGACAGCACGGATTCCCGGCGGCTGTGAATCGCGCCATCCACGGTCTCGATGCGCACTTCCAACTGTGGGGCCCCACCCACGGCTGAACCCATCGCCGAGGTGGCTTCCAGAAAAATCGCAGGGCCGACCGCGGCGCCCAGACCTGGTTCCCGGAAGATACGGGGCAGGTATTCATTGAATGCAGTGTTCAGGTGCTCGACCGAATGACGAATCGCACGTGGGGTTTCGGCCTCGCGTACTTGCTGCGAGAATCGGGTGAGAGCGTTCACGACTCCCGATTCCGCGCTCAACATGCTGCGCACGGCACGTCCGCGATAGCAGCGCTCGACCACGCGCGCAGCGAACAACGATTTGTCGCGGCCCCGGTATTCAAAAGCCAGTTCATGGTGGCCACGCTCGGTGAGCCACTGAGCGGCGGATGCAAGCAGTACTTGGAGTCGGCGTGCGGATTTGCGGAAGCATTCCAGCAAGTGAGCTTCGTTCAGGACGTCGTAGAAGGGCTCTGCGCGAAAGTTTTCCGCCCAAGGTCGTAGCGCGTTGAACATCATCAACTGAATCGTGCCTTCGACATCTTCGAGCCCTCGGAGGCTCGACATATGATGGGCTAGGCTCCAGCGGCGGAGGATCCACTCGAGCGAGATCGCAACGCGGGACCAGACGTGCTGATACCGGCCGTGGTGGATGCGGGGAGCGCGTCTCCAGGCGTCGACGGCATGACCCGGCAAGCTCAGTTCGAAGCGGCGCACAGGCAAGTTCCCGGGCAGGTCGACATCCCATCGTTCCGCCAGCATTCCAACCCAGGGCTGTTCGAGAATCACGGCGGGTGACATGTAGGGAAACGCCAGATCCGCGCCCAGGCGCGGTTGAAAGATCAGCGCCGCCGTCCGCAAGGCCGTCGATTGGAGAGAAAGCGGATCTGCGCCACCGATCACCCGGATTCGGCCGCGAATGCGCTCGAACTGCATGGAAGCAAAGGCGTCGAAGCGTATGTTCCATTCGCGCCGGGTGAAATACGGCAGGTGAACTTCCGACCAAGGCCGGTCGCCGTTGGTACTTCGGATCCGGTCGCACATTTCTCTTAGAATCGAGAACTCCCGGCTCGCGGTTTGCGCCCGCTCTTCTGAATTCATCGGGCCAAAGAACGCCTTTAGTCGCCAGGAGAGCCACTTGGGCAGGCTTTGGAAACGGTCGAGCGACTGAAGAGCGGTGCAGATATGATGGATTTCCAGACGATTCGCGATGGTCATCGCGTTCGCCGCCGTAGTCTCGCCGGCTCCGCCTGGCGCGACACCAAGTATCGCCAGTTCCAGGCGATTGGCTGGGATGGAAGTGCCTGCATCGAAATCAAGGTGCCCGGACGAGGATTCGCGGATCCAGCACAGTTGAAAGGTTGGTTCGGTGTACATCTCGTTGCTCCAAATCTTTTTGGGGGTCATGGAAAAAGACGAGGCGGACACAATGGTCCGCCTCGTTTCAACCACACACTCTTCTCTACCCGATTCGAATTTACAACGCAGACAATCGAAAACGAACTTTCCGCCGTTGAAAACGTGCCCTCAAGCGTCGCTAACCGACTGATTCAAAATCGCTTACAGGATTCGAAAAATAGTTTTTAAAATTGTGAACGGTGGTTTTACGCTGGAGCATCCAGACGGTCGAAGATCGGGCAGTACACCGTCGGACGCATGACATGGCTCAGGGTCCGCCGAGCAGTCGCCCAACTTGGAGAGCACTGTTTTTTACGTCAAGCGAGCGGGAATCAATTTTTTCATACTGGACTCAAACGACGAGCGTGGGATGGCCGCCAGTCGGCGCAGTTCCGGATCTTTCAAATCTTTGCGTGCACCGTTTGGCATTCTCTCGGCGGCGGCGTCGAAGTCGCGGCGCGAGGCCTCCTGCATTCCCGCAATGGCGCGAAAGTAGCCCTGCTGGTTCGGAACTTTGCGGCAGCCCCTCACCAAGGCGTCGACGACCTCGGATTTTTCATTCAGATCGAGCTCTTTGTGACGGATAATCGTAGCGCCCCAATCATCGAAGAATGGCCCGAGAGGCAGAAGCATTTCCGCGGACTTCCTCAGCGGCTTTACTTGGCGCAAAGGATAGTGCCGATGGCCTTCGGAAGCCAATCCGCGTTTGTAGAGCGCGGCGACCGGCTGAAAGCCGCCCCCGTATCCAGACTTGTTCTCTTCGTGAGCCAACTTGTAGAACCGTGCTCGCGCCGGAGCCGTCACGGTCTTCGATTCCCAGAAGCTTATGCCCTGATCGAGATCGCCGAGATTGTGGGTGATGCTCATGGCGAGCCGCAGGACATCCAACTCGCGGCCAAGCATGGCGTGGGCGGTGCGGAAAGCTTGGATTTCGCGCAGGAGTTCCCGGTGAATGCACTCCTCCGTCATTTCCGCATACTCAGTGTCGCCGCATTGCAGCATTCGCCCGAGTGCGCCGGCCATCACACTTAGCCATTCGCCGTCGTGCCCGGAAACCGGACCGAGATGGCCAATCAACTGGACACGCGTTGAGATGCCGTCAAGACTCCAGCCATGCATCGCCAGACCGCAGCGGACCATGGTTCGAAGGACATCCCGATCGTGCGACTTACTCAGCGCAAGGCCGCGAATTTTACTGTCGACATCCGTCGGGACGAAGGTCGCCACGGAGGCGTGGTGGCAGGCGAGGCAGACAGCGAAGTAGTCGATCAGCTCTTCTTCCTCGGTGAGGGAGGTCCAGTCGAAGCCTTCGGCGGCGCTTAGGATTTTTCGATAGGCGAAGGGGCCGTCCATGGCCAAGGGAGCGAGCCGCGAGACCTTGGGGGAAACAGCCGGTAGGGGGTAAAGAAAAGGAGCCGTGTTCCGGACTTGCGTGAGAAGAGTATCGGGAGAGATCCAGCCAGTCAAGCTTCTATTGTCGCAGCGAGATTGCCGCTATTTCTTGATAGCGATCGTAACTCCGGCTTGGGAGTTCGCGATCCCGATCTTGATCGATACCGGAACGGCGTTGCCGAGAGTAGATCCTTCAGGAACAACCGTGTCGATCCGAAGCAAGCCGAGGAGCGATCCAGGAATCGGGCCGGCGAATGTCACGGTGCCCAACTTGCCGCCGATGGTCACATCGGGGATGGGGCTTAACTGTGGAATCGGCAGCAATGTACTGGTGGTGACGAGATATCCGGTTCTGGGGGAAACGCTGAAGGCATAGTCGCCTTCGCCGGTCAGATACAGAACCACTGTGTCGCCGGGCTTCGCAGGTGCGGCTTGGCTATTGAGCGCATAGGCCCCGGTGGTGGGATTGTGGTTAAACGCGGCCGCCTGACCAATGCCGCTTCCGTCGGAGGTGAAGATGCCCGGGGCTGTGGCGGTAATACGCACGGTTCCATTGGCGGTCGCGGCTCCATTGACTACTTGGACCGGAACGCTATCCGATTCCAGAACTTCGTAGGGAACCTGTACATCAATGCGGTCCTGGGTTACCAGGAGAATGGGGGCGCCAATGCCATTTACGGTCACCGTCACTCCCGCAAGCTTGCTGTCGGCATAACCATCCGAGTCCGCATCGATCATACTCGCGCTTTCGGGTGGACCAATTCCGTCTCCGTAAAGCGATACGACCATACCAGGGCTGGCGACACCCGCCACACCGCTTGCCGCGTTCACGACCGCTTGGACAACCGCGCCGGATGTGACTGTGAGGGTCGAAGTGAGAGAGTCGCCACCCGGGGCGGGATTCGATGCATAAATGCGAAGCGCGCCATCGGAAGCAAGAGAGGTTTCGGGAATCACCGCCCACGCAACAGTCGAACTGATCACCGTGGTTTTGAGGGGCGTCGCCAACCCTTCCGCCTTGAAGACAGTTGCAGCAAAGAAGTTGGCTCCGCGCACGGTGACGGTGGCCGCCGGTGAGCCGGTCTTCACTGCTGCGGGCCAGAGACTGCTGACATTCGGCTTCAAAGGACTCACTGCCAGATTCGCATTGACAGACAGAGTTTTGGTGGACGTGGTTCCGCTGGTGGTAATCGTGATCTTGCCCGCGTAGGACTTGTCTTGGGGCGCAAGGCCCGTGGCATCCACACTGACCCGCAATTGGGCTGGAGAGCCCGGCAGGGCAATCCCCGATGCGGGCGAAACCGTGAGCCAAGTCGCGCCGGAGACGACAGCGACATAGGAAATCGGGCCACCGGTGGTGGTAAGCTTCAACGTCTGAGGAGGGACCGCCTGGGGAGGCCAAGCAAAGTTTAGGGTCGTTGTGCTTGCAACCAACGCAGGTGGAGGATCGGTCACCGTGAGCGTCACCGGAACCACGGCAGGACTGGAAGACACACCAGTCACCGAAACGGAAATGGTGGCTTGATACTTACCCGCAATCATCCCGCTAGGATTTGCCCGGACAGACAAACTGGCAGGAATTCTGCCTGTTTCCGGTGTCACGGTGAGCCATTCCGTGTTGCGACCGCCAACAGCCACCGTATAGCTGGGAGTGCCCGCCGAGGCCTTCACCGCAAGGGTCAACGCCGACGGTAGCTTATCCGACCCGGCCTGATAGGTGAAGGCAACGCTCACCGGAGTTGGCGTTAGCGTAACCGTTTGCGCTAGCGCCAAAGTACCAAACGACAGAATTATCCAACCTAATCTCACATCCTTCGTATCGGTCGAAGGAACCGAGGCTTGAGAACTATTTTGGGAACTTCGATGCGTCCAAACCGGGAATCAACTTCAAAGCGTTCTTGTAGTAGAGCTTCTTCAATACCTCATCGGGCAGGTTCATGCCGTACATCTTCCAAAATGCATGACGCTTTCGGTAGTAGTCGAAGTATTCGTCGGTGGTCTCAAGCACACGGAAGTAGACGTGATATTCACTCGGATCATAGATGTCCTTGCCGAAGAGCACTCGATCCTGATACTTGGTGAACCACTCACGGGCATAGCGCGGCTGACGGCCGAGTTCCGCGAGGATCGCCCCGATTTCCACATACATGTTCGGAAGCTTGTCCAGGCGGCGGCCGAGTTCTTCAAGATCGCCCGCAAGCCAGCCCATGTGGGCGTTGATGAACTTCACCTTGGGATGTTTGGCGAACATGTTCATCTGTTCAGTCATCAGTCGATCCCAAGTTGGATACTTGTCCGCCGGGCGGGCGCGCGAGGGAAACTGTTGCAGTTCGAGCCACCGCTCATTGTTCTTGTCAACGGGATCGAAGAACGAACGGGGTTCGGCGGTGTGGATCAGGATTGGCACATTGTATTTGCCGCAGATTTCCAGCGCTTTGTCGAGCCGAGCGTCGTCCACCGGAACGCGTTTACCGCTTTCGTCCTTCAAATCCATGCCCAGGTTCTTGAAGAACTTCAGGCCCTGTGCTCCGGCTTTGATATCGGCCTCGAGTTGATTGGCGATTTTGTCGGGATAGCCGGGATCGTTCATGCCGCGAAAATCCAGATTTGCAAAAACCACGAAGCGCCCTGGATGGCTCGTGTTCATGCCCTTCACTGTCTGTGCGAGGCGTTCGCCAAAGCCGCCGCTGAGGTTCACCATGATGCGCATGTTGAGCGCGTCCATCTCAGCAACCAGTTTGTCGAGCCCGAGTCCGCCGCCTTCGAGCGTGCGGTTCTGATGGTTGTGGACGTCGATGAACGGAAACTTCGCCCGTGTAGTTGGATGCTCCGGAACCTTCAGCGTTGACTTTGGGTTGTACTCGTCGATGCGCATCGGCGGAACCTCGCGTTCACGCGACTGGGCCCCAAGAGCCAGCGGTAGAAGCATCAGGCATCCAAAACATTTAGCGTTTTTCATGTGGTTTCTAACCTATCAAAGCCAGAACTCGCTCGCGGACCTCGTCGGTCAGCTTCTGGCGGTCTTTCAAGCTCAATCCTTCTGTAGAGATGGGTTCGCCAACGCGCAAGGTTACCTTGCCGGGACGCACGATGGCGCTACCCATGGCGACGATATCGCGAGTGCCGGTGAGACCGACGGGGATGATTGACACGCCGGCCTTGATGGCGATGTAGGCGACGCCTTCTTTGAAGTCCTGCAGATTGCCGTCGCGGGTGCGACCGCCTTCGGGAAAAATGAGCATCGAGATACCCTTCTCGCGGATGTTGTCGGCAGCCTTCTGCATGCTGCGGAGTGCCGCGCGCGGGTCTTTCTGCGAGACAGGAACATGGCCGGCGAGCTTCAGATGGGTTCCCAACAAGGGAATCCTGAACAGACCTTCGCGTGCAAGAAACCGGAATTGTAGACCGATCTTGTCAAGAATCACCGGCGTATCGAAGTAGCTGGCATGATTAGTGGCGATAACGAAGGGTCTGGTGAGATCGATCTTTTCGAGGCCTTCGGCAGTGATGCGGACACCGGCGATCAACAGCAGCGATCGAGCCCAGATTCGCGCGATGACCATTTGGGAGTTGCCGACACGATCGAAGAGCGAAACAAACAGGTTGATGGTCCCGAAAAACATGGTACTGAGATAGATCAACGGGTCGACCACCAGGTAGGCCCAAAGAGCAGACATAAACACTTAGGATGACACGAGAAGCGCGCGCGCTTCACCTACCACGAAGAGCGATCCAGTAATGAAGATCGCGTCTTCAGGGGCGGCACTGAGCTTGGCCATCTCGATTGCCGCGGCGATCGATGGAGCGACGATCGCTTCGGGATAATGTTTCTGTAAGGATTCCGGACGTAACGCCCGCGCATTGCCGGGCGCAGTGAGAATGAGCTTGTGCGCCAAGGGAAACAGCAATCCAGTTATCTCTTCCACGGCTTTATCGCGCATGGTTCCGTAGATCAGCCAAACTTTTGTGTCTCGATAGAACTGTTCGATGTACTGGGCGAGCACTCGCGCGCCTGCAGGATTGTGGGCACCATCGAGCAGGATTTCGGGGGCTTCTCCGAAGCGTTCCAGGCGTCCAGGCCAGCGCGTTTGCGCGATGCCAGCGGGTGGGATTCCCAACTGCCGCAGCGCCACCGCCGCAGTTAGCGAGTTTTCGATCTGATGCGGCCCTGCGAGTGGACACGACACCTGCATTCCCGTTGCCTCGTAACGGCAACCGAATCGGTCAACGTTGAGATTTACGATTTCGAAGTCGCTGGTCCGAATGGGATCGAGTTTGAGATCGCCAGCGCGAGCGGTCAGTTCCCATTCGGCTTCCATCCGCTGCCTAGCAAAGACTACCGGAACACCGCTTTTCATGATGCCAGCTTTTTCCGCAGCGATCAGCGTGAGCGTATTGCCGAGATACTGTTCGTGATCGTAGTCGATGGGCGTGATCACGCACAGCGACGGGCGCACCACATTGGTCGCGTCAAGCCGGCCGCCCAAGCCCACTTCGCAGACGAGGGTGTCGATGGCAGCATCCTGAAACAACAGAAAGCCCATGGCCGTGACCGTCTCGAAATAGGTAGGGTGCGCGTCCAATGTTCCGCCTTCCACCAGTTCTTCGGAAGCTTTGTGAACGCGTTCAAACGCATCGCGAAACTGTTCGCGGGTGACATCCACGCCATCGATTTCGATGCGTTCCGTGGGCTCGATCAGATGCGGCGAGGTGAACAGACCGGTGCGAATACCGGCAGCGCGCAAACCGGCCTCGATCATGGCGCAGGTGGATCCTTTGCCGTTGGTACCCGCGACGTGAACCACGCGGTAGGTATCCTGCGGGTTGCCCAAGGCATCCATCAGAATACGGATGCAATCGAGGCCCAGCTTGACCGTCTTGATCTCATTGCCGAGTGCATAGAGATACTGGACGGAATCCGGATAGGTCATGTACGAACACGCTCCGCGCGCACGAAGATCCAACGAGCGAGAATCACTAACAAAAGGGTACCGCCAATGAGCTTGGCTTCGAAGATCCAGACGTTCGCCACATCGATTGGCGGAACCAGACTGCAGGCGAGCGCGAGCACGGAGACCAGCATCCCCGAGGCGGCCGAGATACGATTGCCGCACTTCCACGAGCTCGCAAAGATGTACAGAAACGGAATAAAGGTGGCGAGAACCATCAGATCCACCAGCAGCGAGTAGGCCGCGCGCAAGCTCTCGCCAATCTGCACGAGAATCAATGACACAGTCGCAAAAACCGCAAGCGTGAGGATCGAAAGATAGGGCGTCCCCCAGCGCGGATGCAGCTTCGCGAAGGCGGCGGGAAAGTAGCGATCCACTCCAACGACATAAGGCAGGCGCGAAGCGGCCGCACCCAGAGCGCCGAACTGTCCCATGGCTCCCAGAAAAATACAAATCGCAAACAGCGGACCCAACCACGTCAGGCCCAACTTGAATCCCGCGAGATTACCGCCTTCCGCGAGTCCGTAGAGGACATTGACTTTGGCGGCGGGCATCAGCACCAGCAGCGCTGCGGTTGCCAACGAATAGTAGCCGCTGCAGGCGAAGGTGGAAATCCAGGCGGATTTGGGCAGCACTCGCTCGGCGTCGTGGATCTCTTCGCCCATCACCGAGGCCATTTCCAAGCCGGTCAGCGCGTACGAGATTTGCGCCCAAAAGTTGATGGTCTCAAAGTTGAGTTCCGGCAGGAAACGAAATGCCGTGGCGGAACCATCGCGGGTTAGAATCACGCCTGCGACCAAGATCAGCATTGCGCCGACACCGTAGCTTCCGACGAAGCCGAGAACCTGTGTCCACTTGCCGTATTTTAAACCGATGAGGTGGCTGCCAAGCGAGATCCAGATGAGTACCAGTGAGGCGCAAATCACGTAAGTTCTGTCGTTGGCGAGATAGGTGAATGAAGGCCCCAGTGCATAGACAGCCATGCTCGAATACGCCATCACGGCGTTGGGAAACCAGAGCGCGATGCCGAACCAGTAGAGCCAGAAGCAGAGGAATCCGTGCCAGTCGCCGAAGTCGTTGCGGGCCCAGATGTAGAGTCCGCCTTGTTGCGGATACTTCTTCGAGAGCGCTGCGATCGCCCACGCGCAGGGCACTAGAAACAGCGCGGCGGCGAGCATCCACAAGGTCACCGCCCCAGGACCCGCATGCGCACTCGCCGAAAGCCAGCGAGTGCCGAGAATACCAGAGATGGTAAAGAAGACTACGTCGCGAAGCGTCAGTTCACGCCGGGGTCCATTCACGCCGTGTGGTCTCGCGTCTGGGGCAGCTTAAACAGATTCATGAACTGTTCATCCTACCGCAGTTGGCTTGAGAGGGGGAAACTGACGGTTCGCGTGACGTATCGTTAGTAAGGAGCCCATGCACCACGTCATCATCGGCAATGGAGTTGCAGGCGTCACCGCTGCGCTCAAGCTGCGCGAGCGCGATCCAGACGCCGAAATCAGTATCATCAGCGGCGAGAGCGACTACTTCTTTTCCCGCACCGCGCTCATGTACGCCTATATGGATCAGATGGATCTCGCCGCTCTCGAACCCTTTGAGCGCAAGGTTTATACAAAGCAGAACATACGCCTCATCAAAGATTGGGTCACAGATTTGGACGCGAAGTCGCAAACATTGAAGCTCAAGGCAGGCAGCACGGTGAAGTACGACAAACTGCTGCTCGCCACCGGATCCACGGCCAATCCAGTTTCCTGGCCGGGATCTGAAAACGTCAAAGAAGGCTTCGTCAACTTTGTCTCGCTGCAGGATCTGCAGGCTTGCGAACGCCTTACGCCATCCACACGCCACGCTGTGGTCGTCGGCGGCGGACTCATTGGTATCGAACTCGTCGAATGTTTACGTCATCATGGCGTGGGCGTGACCTTTTTGGTCCGCGAGCCTTGGTATTGGCCGGTGGCACTCGACCAGCAGGAAGCGACGATGATCGCCGAGCACATCCGTGGGCATGGTGTCGATCTTCGCATCAAAGACGAGATCGAACGTGTGGCTGCGGATTCGACCGGGCGGATCTCCAGCGCCACCACGAAATCCGGAGAAAAGATCGAGTGCCAGATGCTTGGCATCGCCGCTGGCGTGCGGCCCGCAGTGGAATGGCTGCGCAACGTCACAACTCCGCCGGAGCTTGGCCGCGGCATTATCGCTGACGCATCGTTCGCGACTTCACTGCCCAATGTTTATGCGGCTGGCGATTGCGCGGAACTGCATTTGGGAGGCGGGAAGCCAGTGATCGAACAGATCTGGTATTCCGCCAAGCGCCACGGCGAACTCGCCGCCCTCGCGATGGTCGGTGACAAGATGGACTATACGCCGCCGCTCTTCTTTAACAGCGCCAAGTTCTTCGAGATCGAGTTCACCACCGTCGGCGCGATCACGCAAGCCCCTGCGGATTCACACCATCTCTACCATCGGCTGCCCGGCAAGCATGCCAGCGTCCGGATCGTTTCGCGGGAAGGCGCAGTGATCGGATTCAACATGCTGGGATCGCGCTGGAACCACAACGTGCTCGAGCGCTGGATCCATGAGCGGAGGTCGGTGAAGCATGTGGCCGCCAATCTGCATCTCGCGCAGTTCGATGTAGAGTTCGGCCGAGTGGATGTTAGCAGCGTGAAAGGTGCAACAGCATGATCAAAGCCGGATCGCTCAACCGTCTCGCACACGATTTGACGCATCGGGGTCCTTCAGCCTGGTTGCTCAGCGCCGCGCTGTTCGGATTCTATATCGCGCTCTACTACTACGAGATCTTTACCGACATGGCCAAGGCCATTGGACTCGATAGCAAGTGGACCCTCTACGGCCTGCTGTACAGCTTCGCCATTGTCGCGGGAGGCATCTACGTCATCCGCAAGTACAAACACAACCGCTATCAGATCGTCCGCACCTGTTGTGTGATGTTCGTTCAAGTGGTGTTCGGATTCTCGCTGCCGCAGATTCTGAAGTTCTTCAAGCAGCCTGAGTTTTACTTCAGCTACTTCTGGCCGTTGAAGCTCGACTATCTGAATCCGAATTACATCTTCCAACTGCCGCTACCGATGCTCTTGTTCTGTTTTGCCGCATCGTTCGTGATGGTGCCGCTTTTCGCCGTGTTCTTCGGCAAGCGCTGGTATTGTTCGTGGGTCTGCGGATGTGGCGGCCTTGCCAATACCGCTGGCGATCCGTTCCGCCAACTCAGCAGCAAATCGAGCAGCGCCTGGAAGTTTGAGCGCGTTGCGATTTATTCGGTGCTGGGCTTGTGCGTCGTATTGACTGCGCTGCTGTTCGTTGCGTGGGGATCGCATGGCAAGTATCCACAACTCGACAAGTTCACTTACAAGTACCAGGAATGGTATGGCATCCTCGCGGCGTCGTGGCTGTCGGGAATCATCGGCGTCGGCCTGTATCCGATCAACGGAACCCGCGTCTGGTGCCGGTTCGCGTGCCCGATGGCCGCCGTCCTTGGACTCACCCAAAAGGTCGGACGCTTCCGCATCGCCGTGAAGAAAGACATGTGCATTTCGTGCGGCATGTGTTCGAACTACTGCGAAATGGGGATCGATGTCCGCTCCTATGCCCAAGCCAATGAGAGCTTTACGCGAGCATCGTGCGTTGGCTGCGGACTCTGCGCCGAAGTCTGTCCTAGAGGCGTGCTGCGCTTGGAGAATGCACCGCGACGGAATCCGCAAGAAAGCCTAGTCCAAATACAAAACGCGGGTTAGGTACTGGGCCAGCTTTCATCTTGGTTCATACAATCACAGAGGGCACGCTGGAATCGTGCGAAGAAGTCTTGCCCTGTGTGTTTTTGTCGCCGCGCTGCGCCTCGGTGCCACGTCCATTACCCAAACCAGTTCGATGATCGTGACGCCTTCCAACGGCCCTTCCAACTGCAACAACAGCGGAACAGCCCGAATCACGTGTTCGTCCGCAGATCCGCAAGGGTTCACCGCGGCGAATTCCATCGCCAATGCCAGCGCTGGCTTTGTGAGCGTTGAGCTCAATGGCGGCGCGACGCTCTATGGATCGTTCGCATCCGCCACGAGCCGCGCCAGCAACAGCGAGAGCTATCTTTGGGTGAATGGATCCGGCACTGGGACGCTCACCTATTCCGTCGCACTGACCGGCTTTGCCAACGGCAACCCCTTCGAACCAGCCTCGGTACTGTTCAACGGAGCGAGCTATTCCGTGCTGCCTTACGCGGTTCCAACGTACTATTCGTTCACACGAAGCTTCACCTATGGGCAGCCATTCTTGTTGGCGCTCTCGGTCGAAATGACCAGCAACTGGGATGGATTCCGCGCAGACAGCGGATCACGGTTCGCTTCGGCGCAACTTGTCAGCATGAACGTGGTCGAAGATTTCTCCGTCGGAGCGGCCTCGGTCGGAGAAGTTCCGGAACCAACCACCGTAGCGATGTGGATCGGCGGAGTGCTGCTGATTCTGTTTGGCCTGCGCCGCAAGACGAAGCAGCGCTAACATCAGTTTCATGTGGCTCACGCGCCCCAAGGAACCAGAGCCGCCTCCACGCTTTGCCCCGATCGAGGCCAATCTCCGCGAAATGATGAAGTTCTTCGCGCTGGCGCACACGGCGGGAATCGTCGAACAGCGCGACGGACTGCAACTCGTCTCCTCTGGCATCAACTTTTCGCCCTTCAATTCCGCGCTCCTGACCCGGGCCCTGCTATCGCTTGAGAGCAAGGACTTCGAACTGCGTGTCGACATGGCGGCCGGCTTCTTTCGCGATCGCGGCGAGCGTTGGTCATTCTGGCTGTGCAACGATTTGTTGCCGCCGATGGTTTTGAAACGCGTCAAGTGGATCATGCAGCAACATCGGATGCGTCTTTCCACCGAGCCGCCCGGGATGTTCGCCGATCGATTGGAACCGATCGTCCGAAGTTTGCCAGAAGATTTGCTCGTCAGCCAAGTTCACGATGCCGCTACGCGCAACGACTTCAGCGGCGTCACCGCCTGCACATTCGACTTGCCGCATTCGATCTGCCGCGAAGTGTATCAGGGCGAAAAGAGCTGGTCAGGATCGATGCGAGGATGGATCGGCTATGTCCGCGGAGAGCCCGTCACCACCTGCGCCACTGTCATCGCATCCGGGGTGATCGGTGTCTATACGGTGGGCACGATGCCGCACTTTCGCAAGCGTGGATACAGCGAATTGATGATGCGCTATGTGCTGGCCGAAACCCAGGCACAAACGGGCATCGGTTCTTATATTCTGCAGGCGACTCCCGCGGGTTACGCGATGTACCATAAACTGGGCTTCCGCAAAGCCACTCAGTTTTCGATCTTCCTGTCAGAACACTAAATGTCCGATTCGCGCACACCGTTTCTCGCCACGCAAGGGTCCGCACCCTATGACAATATCACCTCATTGCCAGTGCAGGTTTTGCTGGACAATGTCCGGTCGATGTACAACGTCGGATCGTTCTTCCGCACTGCGGATGCCGTGCGTCTTGAAAGGCTAATACTGGGCGGCATCACAGCGTATCCACCCAAGAATCAGATCAGCAAGACGGCGCTCGGCGCAGAAGAAACCGTGCCTTGGGAACACCATCAGGATCCCGTGGCGCGCATTCAAGAGTTGCATGCCTCTGGTTGTGAGATCGCGGCGATTGAAACTTCGGTTCATGCCGTCGATCTCTTTGACTGGCATCCGCGATTCCCGGTCTGCCTCGTCTTCGGGCACGAAACCGACGGCATCCGTCCGGAAATCATGAACCTATGCGACACGCATGTGAGAATCCCGATGCTGGGGCGCAAGCATTCTCTGAACGTCGCCACAGCGGGAGGCGTGATGCTTTATGAGCTGCTGCGCAAGTTTCGCCGGCTTCAGGAACCGAGCAGTTCGAGATAGCGGCCCATTGCGTCAATCCCACGGAACAGATTGGGCAGGTGGAACTTCTCGTTAGGCGCATGCAGGTTGTCGTCTGGAAGTCCGAAGCCCATCATCACACTGGGAATTCCCAGGTGCTTGTCGAAGAGACCCACAACGGGGATCGAGCCGCCGGAACGGATGTAGACGGTCTCTTTGCCGAACACCTGCTTCATGGCCTCCGCGGCACATTCAATGAACCGATTGCCGGTGTTCACGACAGAGGGCGGCGCAGCGTGCAGCAGTTTGAATTCGGCCGTCGCTCCGCGCGGGCAAGCTTTGCGGACGGCGGCCTGCAGTTGCGCCACTGCCTCGTCAGGACGCTGATCTGGAACCAGACGCGCGCTCACCTTGGCCACGGCGGAGCAAGGGATCACGGTCTTTGCGCCTTCACCGATGAATCCACCGCGGATGCCATGCACCTCAAGCGTTGGCCTTGACCAAGTTCGCTCGAAGACATCGAAGCCCGCTTCGCCAGTCAATGCCGAAACCTTCACTTCCTTTTCGCGATACTCGTTTTCATTGAACGGAAGTGTGGCCCAAGCCGCTCGCTCTGCTGCTGTGGGTTGTGTCACGCGATCGTAGAAGCCTTCGACGTGGATCCGGCCATCGCGATCCTTGAGCGCGGCGATCACCTCGCAAATGGCCTGTATCGCATTGGGTGCGGCACCGCCATAGACGCCAGAATGAAGATCGGTCGCTCCAGTCCGTAGATGGATCTCACCATAGACGATGCCGCGCAATCCAACGCACAATGTCGGCAGATTCGGCGCGAACATCTCGGTATCGCAGACAATCGCCGCGTCGGCCTGCAATCGCGGATCGCCGGACGCCACGAAATGTTCGAGGACCTCGCCGCCCGATTCCTCTTCCCCTTCGATCAGGAACCGCACATTCACTGGCAGTTTGCCGTCGCGGCGCATGAGTTGCTCAACCGCTTTGATTTGCAGATAGACCTGTCCTTTGTCGTCCGCGGCACCGCGCGCGAAGATGTCGTCACCGCGAACTTCCGGCGCAAACGGACCCGACACCCATTCGTGCAAAGGATCCGGCGGCTGCACGTCATAGTGACCATAGAACAAGACGGTCGGCTGACCAGGGGCACCCAGCCATTCACCATAAACCATCGGATGGCCGTCGCCCTGAATCAGCCCTACATTGTGCAGCCCCGCAGCGGCAAGCAGATCGCGCGTAAACTCCGCGCATCGACGCACGTCCGGCGCGTGCTCGGGCGTAGTGCCTACGCTCGGAATCCGCAGGAACTGCTTCAATTCCTCGATCCAGATCTCTTGTTGGGACATACTGGAACACACCATAACATGCACCCGCACCACCTCATTCAAAGAATTGATTGACAGCGGTAACCTCATCGCCACACAATGGCTTCTACAGAGGTTTCGGTCATCCTGTCGGCTGACTCCTCTCGCCGTCCTGCTTACCGCCCTGCCCTCCAACGTTGGAAATTCCCTGACAACTCAAATCTCTGCTGGAGGCCTCAAAACATATGGCTGCTGCTTTCCCACGAGCTGCCCTTCTCGTCCTCTTTCCAATGCTCGGAATGTACGCGCAATCCACGACGTCGCTGCGAGGAGTGGTTACCGATCCGCAAGGTGCCGTCATCACCGGTGCCGCGGTGACGTTGATGAGCCCTGCGACATCCCTCACCCGGACCGCGGTGTCGAGCGAGGCGGGGGAGTACCAATTTCTGCTCATTCCGCCCGGAAGCTATCGGATCAAGGCAGAAAAGCCAGGATTCTCAACTCTCAGCCGTACGGGCCTGACCTTGCAAGTGAACACCCCGGCCACTCTCGATCTTAAGTTGGAAGTGGGCCTCCACCGGCTGAGCGTCCTTGATTGGCACCCTGCCCGCCGACGGTGACGCGGAATTCCTGAATTCGCCACCAACGAATACGAATTCTACGTGCAGGATCAGTGGCGCGCACGCCGCGACCTCACTTTGACATTGGGTCTTCGCTACGGTTACTACACACCGCCATACGAACGGAATGGCTTGCAGGTCGGTCCAACAGTTGGCATCGATCAGTACTTCGCCGAGCGCGTCGGGGGGCAGGCCGCCGGTATCCCCGGCAACGCTCTCGCCAATCAACGGCTGAAGTACGACCTCATCGGACCCGTCAACGGTAAGGACAGTTGGTACCGCCCCGACAAGAACAACTTCGCACCACGCTTCTCGTTCGCCTACTCGCCCAGCAAAGATGGCGGTTGGCTGAACAAGGTGTTCGGCAAGAACGGCGTTCTTCGCGGTGGTGCGGCGATGGTCTATGACCGTTTCGGAAGCCAGATGATCACCGACTTCGACGCCGTCGGAAGCGTTGGTGTTGCAACCCGTTTAGGTTTCCCCACCAGCTATCGTTGGAACAACGCCCCGCGCGTGGACGCAGGCGTCCCGGTGTTTCCGGGTGCGCCCAGAGGCGGTTTCCCCAACACGCCTCCGGATGTCACTGCGGTCGCCGGTACCTTTCTCGGCATCTCGCCCGATCTCGTCAACCCGTATTCGATGCTGCTCAATCTGAACTTCGCCCGCGATCTCAAGGGCGGACTCACGATGGAAGTCGGTTATGTGGGGCGCCTGTCGCGCAAGCTGTTGCTGCAGGCTGACACGTACTCTCCGCTAACCAAGTTCAAAGATCCGGCCTCGGGGCAGACTTGGCAGCAGGCTGCTGGACTCACTCGCAAACTATCCGACGGCGGCCTGACACCGGCGGCGGTCAAGGCCAATCCTGGAGCATTCGCCAAGATCCCCTTCGTGGAGAATCTCTTCCCGGGTCTCGCGAACGAGTACTTCCCCGGAAGCGCCTCGGCCAACTATTTTTGGCATATCTACGCGGAAAACGACGGCAGCGATCTTGACGGCCTGCACCTTCTCGATCGCGTGGATTGCATCAGCAAGCCCGGCTGCTTCACGTTCTACTCACGTCAAGGATCTGCGAATCCGACTTGGATGAACGCCGGCAATGCCAACTTCCACGGCGGAACGCTCAGCATCCGCAAGCCGCTCAGCAAAGGCTTTGCGTTCGACATCAACTACACACTCTCGCACTCGATCGACAACGGTTCGGCTGCGGAAGGCGGTTCGGGACAGTTCGGCGGTACGCTGCAAAGCGCATTCGATCCGGGCGCGTTCCGCGGCTCTTCTGACTTCGACATCCGCCACAACCTCAACGTCAACGGCCTGATCGAAATGCCGTTCGGCAAGGGCAAGAAGTTCTTAAACACCGCGCCGGGCTGGGTGAATCAGGCGATCGGCGGATGGCAGCTTTCGGGCATCATGCGCGCTCGTTCGGGTCTGCCTTCGGCCATCAGCGGCTCAGGCCTTTGGAATACCAACTACTGGCTCGGTTCGCCAGCGATCTCAAGCCCGGCTCGACCCTGCCTGAAATTGGCACTGGTTTCAATGAAAAGGGCAACCCATCGCTCTTCCGCAACACCAACGCCACCAAGGCATTCACCGATCAACAACCTGGCCTTACCGGAACTCGTGCGCTTGTCCGTCTGGCCGGTTTTGTCAACTTCGACATGTCGTTGGCAAAGTCCTTCACAATGCCTTGGAAGGAATCGCACCGCATCCAGTTGCGCGGCGAAGCGTTCAATGTGTTCAACCACGTGAACTTCTTCAACCCCAGCTTGGCGTTGTCAGCCCCAGCCACCTTTGGCGAATATCGCGATGCTTCTGCGCCGCGCGTGATGCAGTTCGCGCTTCGCTACGAGTTCTAGAATTCATTTCCACCAATAGAATGAACCTTCAATCAAGAGATACTCTTCCCGGCAGGATCCAGCAATGGGTCCGGCCGGGACTTTTTCCCCTTCGCCTCTTCCTCGCAACCCTGTTCGTTGCAGCCCTGTTATTGGCCCAAGTCGCACAACCGGACGGCGCTGGCGTACGCTACGGCGTACTTCCGCAAGCCTGGCTCACCGGCGGACCCAAGTGCATGGAGGTCGAGGAGTTCCGCACACATGAATACAACGAAGACTTCTACATCATTCGCCAATCAGGATGTTCGCACTACGAGAAACCGTTCTTGTACATGCTCTTTGGAAACGACAAAGCGATCCTCTTCGATACCGGCGCGGGACAAACCAATGTGGCTCGTCATATTTTGGAGGTTCGAGACCGCTGGCTGAAGCGCAAGGAACGCACTTCGATCCCACTCGTCGTTGCTCACACGCACGGCCATAGCGATCACACCGCCGGAGACCCGCAGTTTCAGAATCTGCCTGGCGTGACGTTCGTTGCTGGCACCGTTGAATCGCAGAAGCAGTTCTTTGGTATCGCGAACTGGCCCGAGCAGTTCGTCACCTACGATCTTGGCGGCCGCGTGCTCGATATTTTCCCAATTCCAGGGCACGAGCAAGCAGCGATCGCCATCTACGATCGTCAGACCGGTGTGTTCCTAAGCGGCGACAACTTGTATCCGGGTCGGCTGTACATCAACGATGACCCCGCATTTATCGCCAGTACGGAACGCATGGTCACCTTCACAGAAGGCAAGATCATCGCCCATGTACTCGGCTGCCATATTGAGCAAACCAACACACCCTATCTTGAATACTCCATCGGCTCGATCTTTCAGCCCGACGAAGCGCATCTCGACATGACTCGCGGTCATATCCTTGAACTCAACGAATCTTTGAAGCCATTCAAAAGCGGCCGGAAGATCGAGCGCGTCGCCATGCGGAACTTCACGCTTTGGCCCATGGGAGGTTCCAATATGCGGGAATGGCGCAAGGTCACAGAAGAGGGCCAGCGCAAGACACAGTGGGATCAACCGCCTGGCAAGCAGCCTCGTGTACCTGAACCGCCGATAATGAAGAAGTGATTCGCGCTCTCTTCTTTTTCACTGCGCTGGCCGTGACCGCAGCGGAACTCAGACCTCTTCTGGTGATTTCAGTTGACGGACTCGACTACCGTTACATTCGCGATCGCGACAAGATGGGCCTGAAGATTCCCTATCTTCGGGCCTTTCTTGCGCATGCGGATGTCGCCGATGGCGTGACGGGCGTATTCGGAACAGTGACCTGGCCCTCGCATACGTCAATGATTACGGGCGTCCGGCCGGTGCAACACGGCATCCTCAACAACAAACGTCCGGCTGCAGAAGGTGGCGATTACTACTGGACTCCTTCGCTGCTGAAGGCCAAGACGCTCTGGCAACGCGTCCGCGAAGTTGGAGGCAAGACCGCGGCGGTCACTTGGCCGGTGACCACGGATGCAGACATCGACTACAATCTACCCGAGTACTTCAAACGCCGCAACGGCGGAGCGATGGATATCGACGCGATCGAAGAGAAGTCCACACCGCGCGATCTCGTAAAGCAGATCCGCTCGGTTTATCCATCCTTCGGAACCGAGTGGATGGATGACCGCAATCGCGCGCTCGGCACGATGTACATCGTGAGCCGACTGAAGCCGCATCTGACACTTCTGCATCTGGTGGATCTCGATTCCGAACAGCATGAACGTGGTCCGTTCAGTCCGGAAGCGTTCGCGATGCTCGAGTACACGGACGAATTGATCGGCAGGATTCTTGCCGTAACGCCCAAGGATTTCCGCGTCGCCATTGTCTCCGATCATGGCTTTGAGCTCACCAAACGCATCATGAATCCATATGTACTGTTGCAGGGCACACCCTACAAAGCCACCGTCGCTGCGGGTGTCGTTATTGCGCGCGATGCAGCCACAGCGGCGTTTCTTGAAGGCAAAGAAGGCATTGGACGCAGGATCCCTATCGATGAGCTGAAGTTCCACGCGCCCGAACTTGCTGCTGACGCGGTTGCCGCTTTTGAATCCTCACCGGGAGTGAACTTCGCGCGAGGCGTCGACGGGCTCTGGCCGGAACACAAACCGCGAGGCGAACACGGACTCTGGCCGGGGCACCCGGACTATCGCTCGGTCTACTTCGTGGCAGGACCGGGCATAAAGCCTGCAAAATCCGCTGGAATCCAGATGCTCGAAATCAATGAGCGCTTGGAGAAGCTGCTTGGGCTCGGCCAATGATCATCCGTGCAGCCGTGGTGCAAGCGACTCCCGTCGCCTTCGATGTCGATGCTTCATTGGATCGCGTGGCGCATTGGATGAGCAAGGCTGCTCCAGCGCAGCTTGTCGTTTTTCCTGAGGTCTTTCTGAGCGGCTATCCGCGCGGCGTGGATTTTGGCGTGAGCATCGGCAATCGCACCGATGCGGGTCGCGAACAGTATCTGCGGTATTGGAACGGAGCAATCGATGTCCCAGGACCCGCCACAGCGCGCCTCGGCGAACTGGCGAGAGAGCACGCAGCGCACTTAGTCATCGGAATCAGCGAACGCGAGGGAGGCACGATTTACTGCACCGTGCTCTTCTTCGGCCCCGATGGATCGTTGCTGGGCAAGCACCGAAAACTCGTGCCCACGGCGCAAGAACGCGTCATCTGGGCCTGCGGCGATGGATCCACCATGCAGGTGTACGACACAGCGATCGGCAAAATCGGAGCGGCCATCTGCTGGGAAAACTACATGCCGCTCTATCGCACGGCCCTCTATCAACAAGGCATTGAGTTCTATTGCGCGCCGACTGCGGATGGGCGGGAAAGCTGGATCGCGACGGTCCGCCACATTGCTATGGAAGGCCGATGCTTCGTGCTCAGCGCAAACCAGTTTGGCGGCTCACCGGTCGCTTCGACGGGAGGATCATGCATCGTGGATCCATTGGGCCGCTTGATTGCGGGTCTAAACTACGATGGCGAATGCGTGATTGCGGCGGATCTGGATCGCGACGACATCGTCCGTGGTAAGTTTGACTTCGACGTGATCGGCCATTACGCGCGTAACGATGTCTTCCGACTCATCGTCAGGAAGTCAGATGACAAATGATACGCTGAGAGTTCCAATGAAGTTGCTGTTGCTTCTCACACCCTTGGCATGCCTCGCCGCCGATGTCGATGGCTGGGCCAAATGGCGAGGCCCCAAAGACGATGGAATGGCCCGCGGTGACGCTCCCGCCGAATGGTCAGATACAAAAAACATCGCGTGGAAAACTAAGATTCCCGGCAAAGGCATGTCGTCGCCGATCATTTGGGGCGACAGGATTTTTGTGACTTCGGCAATCGCGGGCGAAGCCCCCTCCAAGCCCGCAGCCAATGATGCGCAACAGGGCCGCCGTCGCGGGATGTCTCCCGGCGGAGACAAAGGCGTTGACCACAAGTTCATGGTCTATTGTGTGGATCGCAAGACGGGCAAGATCATCTGGGAACGCCTGGCTAACACCGCTGCACCGCACGAGGGCTATCACAACCGCTATGGCTCATACGCGTCAAACACGCCAGCCACCGACGGCAAGATGCTCTATGCATTCTTCGGATCTTTTGGACTCTATGCCTACGATCTCGACGGCAAATTGGCCTGGAAGAAGTCGTTCGCGCCGATGCGGATGCGAATGGAATTCGGCGAGGGCGTCCCGCTCACACTGCATGCTGACTGCTTGCTGGTGAAGCTCGATTCGGAGACCAACTCCTACATGGTGGTGTTCGACAAGACCACGGGCAAAGAGCTATGGCGCGTCGACCGCGGCGAACCGAGTTCCTGGTCGCCTCCGTTGGTAGTGACCGTGAAGGGCAAGAAACAGATCGTCACCAGTGCCAGCAATAAAACACGCGCGTATGATTATGATTCGGGCAAGGTCGTTTGGGAATGCGCGGGTTTGGGCACCAACGTAATCCCCGCTCCGGTCGTTCTGGATGATCTCATTGTGGTGATGAGCGGCCATCGCGAACCGAATCTACAAGCGATTCGCCTCGGGCGTGAGGGGGATCTCAGCGGAACCGACGCCGTGGTCTGGCAGAATCAGCGTGGCAATTCCTACACCCCGTCGCCGGTGCTGCACGATGGTAAACTATACTTCATCACCGATAGCGGGCAGTTGAGTTGTTTCGACATGAAGACCGGCAAGCCCTATTATCATCAACAGCGTCTACCCAAGCCCTACAACTTCAAGGCTTCGCCTGTGGGCGCGAACGGCAAGCTGTATCTATCGACAGAAGAAGGCGATGTGGTGGTGATCAAGATGGGTGAGAAGTACGAAGTGCTCGCTACCAACACGCTCGACAACGCGTCTTTCATCGCGACGCCTGCAATCGTCGATGGATCGATCTATCTGCGCAGTCAAGACACGCTCTACGCGATTCGCTAATGTTCATCAACAAAGTCAAAAAAGCGCTGCAAGAAGGCCAGGTTCAGATCGGCACCAACTTCAGCCACATAGCGTCCGTTGAAGTGATTCGAATTCTCGCCGCTGCCGGATTTCATTGGGCATTCATCGATACTGAGCATGGCGTCTTCAATCCCGAAACGCTCTGGCAGGTCTGCAAGACGTCGCAGTTGGTCGGATTCACACCGATCTTGCGGGTCACCAGTCTCGAGTACGATCTCGTGGCGCGCGCGCTCGATCTCGGTGCCCATGGTGTGATCTTTCCGCGCGTCGAAGATCCGAAGCTGCTGGAAGAAGCCGTTTCGTGGACCAAATTTCCGCCGATCGGCATGCGCGGCTACGGACTGATTCCACCCGGTCTCGACTATGAAAAGGTCACGATTCCGCAGGCCATCGAACAGATGAACCGCGAAACACTTGTGGTCTTGCAGATCGAAACCAAGCGCGCTTACGAAGCTCGCGAAGAGTTGCTCAGCGTGCCGGGAATCGATTGCGTGATGATCGGGCCCGCGGACCTTTCCATTTCACTCGGCGTTGCGGGAGAATTTCAGCATCCCAAGATGGTGGAAGCAATGGAGGCGATCCGCGACAGTTGCAACGCACGCGGCATATTCCCTGGAACACAAACGCGCACCTTGGAACTCGCCAAGTTCTGGAAGGCCCGCGGCATGAAGTTTCTGGGATGTTCCGGCGACGCGGCCATGCTGTTTGACCGCGCCACCGAGTTGGTCAACGCAATCTCAACGTAGAACCTGAACGGTAATCGAAGACGGCGCGGTGCGCGAACGATAAACGCGCTGCGTCGCCTTTTGAAAGTCCGAAGCCTTCGCATTGGGGATACTCGGTACGAACTTCTGAGGGTTGCGATCGGTCAACGGAAACCACGAACTCTGAATCTGAACCATGACGCGATGCCCGCGGCGGAACGTGTGATAGATATCCGGCAGTTCGAAATCGATCTTGGCCGGCTTGCCGGGTTCGAAAGCCTCCGGCTTGTCAAAGCCATTGCGAAACCGGCCTCGGAACGGCTCACCACGTATCAACTGCTGATAACCGGACATCGGCATCACATAGCCGAACGGCTTGTTACCGGCAGGCTGCTCTTGCTCTGGATAGGCGTCTGGATACACATCGACGAGCTTCACTACGAAATCCGAATCTGTTCCCGTCGTCGAAACATGCAACAACGCTTTGATCGGACCGGCGAAGGTCAGATCATCCTCCAATGGATCTGTTTGAAACACCAGCACGTCAGGACGTTTCGAGGCAAAACGCTGGTCATCGGTCATATAATTGCCGGTCATGCCTCCGGCCGGATACCCGAGATACGGCACTGGCTTGTTTGGATCGCTTAGATACTCGTCAAAACCGTCAGTTGCCGGAGCATCGAACGACAACTTCCCTGCCTCGCGAAAATAGAGTGATTCGGTTTGCGCACCAGCCGGCGGCCAGGATTCTTCGGCGTGCCATTCGTTGCGGCCAGTCTCGAAAACATAGGCCTCTTTGAACTTGCCGTCCCCTTTGTCTTTGAGAAAGTACTGGAAGAACGGCGCTTCGATGTTGTCGCGATAGTAGGCCGCGGTTTTGGTGGCGAAGTCCACGTTGCCAACTTTGTTGCCATCGCCGCGTGACCAGCTTCCGTGCGTCCAAGGGCCCATCACCAGCATGTTCGGAGCCGCACCGCCATTGTTTTTCTCGTTCCTGCGATAGATATTGAGCGGACCGGCCAGATCTTCGGCGTCGAACCAACCGCCCACGGTCATAACCGCCGCTTTCACGTTCTTGATCTGATGCTGAATCGCGCGGCTCTTCCAGAACTCATCGTAGTTGGTGTGATCGACATTGATCGTCCAATAGGGGTTCTCGCGCTTGAAGTAGCGCTCGTCGGCGTTGGCCAGCGGACCGAGATTCAGAAAGAACTCGTAGGCATCCGGGGTGCCGTAGTCAAAGCCCTGGCGGAACTTCGAGGGCGGAGCGGGTCCGCCGGCGCGCGGCTTGTAGCCGGTGTAGAAGCCAAAGTTCGCGCCAAGCATAAACGCCCCGTTGTGGAACGAATCGTCGCCCATGAAATAGTCGCCGATGGGCGCTTGTGGCGACGCGGCCTTCAGCGCGGGATGCGAATCGATCATACCTGCTGCGACGTAAAAGCCCGGATACGAGATGCCCCAGGTGCCGACGCGCCCGTTGTTGCCGGGGATCTTCTTCACAAGCCAGTCGATTGTGTCGTAGGCGTCTGTGCTTTCGTCGACATCTTTCGCGGATGTTTTCACAGAGATCTGAGGACGCACTTCCACCCATTCGCCTTCTGACATGTAGCGGCCGCGCACATCCTGGTACACGACGATGAAGCCGTCTTTCATGAGCTTTTCGGACGGCGCGATGGATTCGCGGTAGAGATCCGGTCCGTAAGGCCCGACGCTATAAGGCGTGCGATTCAACAGAATCGGATACTTCTGGGCTTTGTCCTTCGGAACATACACAGAAGTGAACAGCTTCGCACCATCGCGCATGGGGATGCGGAATTCATACTTCGTGAAGTTCGTACGAACGTAGTTGGCTTCGACAGGTTTGTCTTGAGCCAAGAGCAGAAGAATACTCAGTAGCATGGATCCTTCCATTGTCCAATACGAGAGTCCGATACACTGGTGGGCTATGACTACGAATCGCAAGATCGTTCTCGCGAGCCGCCCGGCAGGGCCTGCCACGGAAGAGAACTTTCGTCTTGAGGAATCTCCGATTCCGGATCCGGCTGAAGGAGAGTTCACCGTCAAGATCCACTACCTTTCCGTGGATCCTTACATGCGTGGACGCATGAACGACAGCCGCTCGTACGCGGCACCGGTGCAGATCGGCGAGGTCATGACTGGCGGCGCAGTGGGAACCGTCATCGCATCGAAAAGCAGCAAATATACGGTCGGCGATGTCGTGCAAGGGCAGTTCGGATGGCAGGAATACGCGATCTCCAATGGCGCGGGAACGCGCAAGGTCGATGCCTCACTTGCGCCGATTTCCACTTCACTCGGTATCCTCGGCATGCCGGGACTCACAGCTTACTTCGGCCTGCTCGACATCTGCGACCCCAAGCCTGGTGAGACGGTAGTGGTGTCCGGCGCTGCTGGCGCGGTCGGATCGTACGTCGGTCAGATCGCGAAGATCAAGGGCTGCAAGACAGTTGGCATCGCGGGAACGGACGACAAGGTGAAGCATCTTGTTGACGACCTCGGCTACGCTGTTGCCTACAACTATCGAACTGTTGAGAACCACTATAAGAAGCTGCGCGAACTCTGCCCAGATGGTATCGATGTGTACTTCGACAACGTCGGTGGTGCGATCACCGATGCGGTGTTGATGCAGTTGAACGTCCACGCGCGCGTGGGCATTTGCGGGCAGATTTCGCAGTACAACAACGCGAAGCCGGAGATGGGTCCTAGGCTGCTGGGGATGCTGATCGTTGCGCGGGCAAAGGTGCAAGGCTTTCTGGTGAGCGACTACGCACCTCGTTTCGCTGAAGGTCTGCAGGCTATGGCAGGGTGGATGCGTGACGGCAAACTCCAGTATCGCGAACAGTTTGAAGAGGGAATTGAGAACGCTCCGAAGGCGTTCTTGGGCTTGCTTGAAGGCAAAAATACCGGCAAGCAGTTGGTCCGCATTTCGGCTGAGTAGATGCCCGACGCAGCAATGATTGATTGGAAGCACCGCGCGCGAGGGTTTGCCATCCTCATCGCCGTCTATCTGGCAATCCAGTTCCTGATTCCCAAGCCTGCGGCCGTTAGCGCCGCAGGCTGGCGGCTCACTGGGATTTTCATGGCGACAATTGTGGGATCCATCATCCGCCCGATCCCCGGCGGCGCGCTGGTTCTGATTGCAGTGACACTTGCCGCCGCCATCGGCGGACTCACGATCAAGCAGGCACTCGAAGGCTATGCGGATCCTTCTGTGTGGCTGGTACAAGCCGCGTTCTTCATCTCCAACGCGCTCATCGCCACGGGCCTCGCACGGCGCATCGCGTTGTTTTTCGTACGAATCTTCGGAAAGAGTTCGCTCGGCATCTCGTATGCGTTGACGCTATCGGATCTGGTTCTCGCACCCGCCATTCCCGCCAATGGCGCGCGCAGCGGTGGCGTGATTCTGCCCATCGTACGCTCCATCGCAGAACTCTACGGATCCACGCCTGGCGCAACGGCGAGTCTGCTGGGATGCTTCTTATTCACCGCCGTCTACCAAGGTATTTGCGTCACCGCAGCGATGTTCTATACGGGGCAAGCGAGCAATCCGCTGGCTGCGCAAATGGCCAAGGGCGCCGGCGTAACGATCACGATCACGAGTTGGTTTCTGGCAGGAATCGTGCCTGGGTTGTTGTCGATCCTCATCGTGCCTTGGATCGCATCGAAGCTGAATCCCCCATCGATCACGCATACGCCGCAAGCCCCAGAGTTCGCACGCGCGGAACTCGCGAAGATGGGCCGCATGTCTCGCAACGAATGGATCGTTTTTGCCGTGTTCACGACGGTGGTCTGGTTCTGGATCAACGCCGGAAACTACGGCATAGACGTCACCATCACGGCCCTGGCAGGCGCTGTTGTGCTGCTCGTCGCCGGAGTTCTCGACTGGAAGGATGTCCTTGGAGACCAGACAGCCTGGGACATCTTTATCTGGTACGGAGGCATGGTCCGCTTGGGACGCGCGTTGGGCGAAACGGGCGTGCCCACCGAGTTCGCGAAAGCCATCGGTGGGATCTTCGGTGACTTCACTTGGCCCGCGTTGTTCGTGATTGCGCTTGCGATTTACTTTTACGCGCACTATGCCTTCGCATCGATCACCGCGCATTTGTTGGCGATGTACACGCCATTTGTCGCGGTGCTGATCGCGAAAGGCGCGCCGGCTGGGCTTGTGGCATACGCCTTCGCGACGTTCACGAACCTTTCCTCGGGGCTCACCAACTACGGCACCACGCCTTCACCCATGTTCTTCGCCCATGGCTACGTGCCACTCAAGACCTGGTGGAAAGTCGGATTCGTCTGCTCTCTGGCCAACCTCGCCATCTGGGGGACCGTGGGGTTCACCTGGTGGAAGTATCTTGGGATCTGGTAGGCGTTACAGACGGCCCATGCGGCCTTCCTGGTAGTCTTTGAAGGCTTGCACCAGTTCTTCGCGGGTGTTCATCACGAACGGTCCATGCTGGGCAACTGGCTCGTCGATCACCTCGCCACTAAGCACTAGAATCTTGCTGTCCGCCGTGGCAGTGAGTTGCACTGACGCGGTTCCGCCCGGAAGCACGGCGAGTTTCGCTTCGCCCTGCACGGATTGCTTGTCCACGGTCACATCGCCATCCAATAGGAACAGGGTCGTGTTGAACGCGGGATTGAGGTTCAATGTCATCTCGTCGCCCGCTGCCAAACGTAGGTTGAATACGCCCATCGGAGTGAAAGTCGAAGCGGCACCGTTCGCGCCGGCGTATTCACCCGCGATGACACGCAGCGTACTCTTTGAACCAACCGCGACATTCGGTATATCAGCCGCAGTGAGAGCCTGATACTTCGGCGGTGACATTTTGTGAGCCTTTGGCAGATTCACCCATAGCTGCACCATCTCGAACATGCCGCCCCTGGCTGTGAAATCCGGATCGTGCTTCTCTTCGTGCACTACGCCCGAGGCCGCGGTCATCCACTGTACGTCGCCCGGATGGATCACACCAGCGTTACCACCCGAGTCGCGATGCGCGACGCTGCCTTGGTAAGCGATGGTGACGGTTTCGAATCCGCGATGCGGATGCTGATCGACCCCGCGTGGCTGATTCGCCGGTTCAAACAACAGCGGACCCGCGTAGTCGAGCATGAGAAAAGGACTGATTTTCGAGGGTTCTAGATGGTTCGAGGGAAACATGTTACGGACAGGAAAGCCGTCGCCGACCCAGTAGGCGGCTCCTTGTGGAAGGACTTCGATCTTCATACCGGTTGGATGCGAATCGACAATTTTGGATTCGGCACCCCAAAGGAGGCCCGAAGGCCTCCCTCTGTGTGCAAATCACTTACTTGACGATGTTCGCGCTACGCGTTGCGTAGTCTAGCACCAACGACGGAACGATGCCTAGCGCGATCGTTGCAATCGCGGAACCCGCCAGCACGGCCTTAACGCCGAAGGACGCTTCTGGAGCATCCGTTGCCGCTTCGCCCGGCTCCTGGAACCACATCACGACAAGAATCCGCAGATAATAGTAAGCCGCAACAGCGGAGTTCAACAATCCAAGGATACTGAGCCAAACCAAGCCGCTATCGAGAGCCGCTTTGAAGATGTAGAACTTGCCGAAGAAGCCCGCCGTGAGCGGCACGCCAATCAGCGACAACATGAAGATGGTCAGCGTCGTTGCCAGGAAAGGCTGTTTCTGTCCGAGTCCTGCGAGGTCCGAGATGTTGACGAACTTCTCGTTCTTCCGAGAGTAGTCGGCCACAAGGGCGAACGCACCCACGTTCATGAACGCATACGAGAAGAGATAGAACATGACTGCGGCGGTTCCGGCTTCGGAATTCGCGGCAATCGCTACCATCACATATCCGGCGTGCGCGATCGAGCTATATGCCAGCATACGTTTGAGATTCGTTTGTGTCAACGCGGCGAAGTTGCCGATGATCATCGTCAGCAGAGCGGACGCCCAAACGATCGGTTCCCAACGCTCAGCGATAGGTCCGAAAGCAGTGAGGAATACTCGCACGAACACAGCGAAAGCCGCAGCCTTGGGGCCAGCGGACATGAAGCCCGAGACCGGTGAAGGCGCGCCCTGGTAAACGTCCGGAGCCCAGATCTGAAACGGTGCCGCGGAAACCTTGAAGGCGAATCCGACAAACATCAGCGCGGCCGCCGCTCCAACCGCGGGGACCGAGATGATCGGCATGTTGTTCAAGAGTGCCTGGCGGATGGCATCGATGTTCGTCGAACCGGTGATGCCGTAGATCCATGCAATGCCGTACAACAGAAAGGCGGTGGCGAAAGATCCCAACAGAAAGTACTTCAATGCTGCTTCGTTGTTGCGCTTGTCGTCGCGATTGTAGCCGGTCATGATGTAGCTGGCGATCGAAGAGATTTCGAGGCCGATGAAGATCATAATCAGTTCGTTGGCCGCGCACATAAGCGTTTGGCCGACCATGGAGAACAGCAGCAGCGCATAGAATTCACCGACGAGCGCACCTTCGCGTTCGAGGTAACTCTGCGAAGCGAGCACGGTCATTAGGCCGACAACGAGAACCAGCACTCTGAAGAACGTCGCGAAGCCATCCACAAAAATCATTTCGTGGAAGGCTGGGCCGGATGTCGTCATGAACGTCGCGATGATCGTAACGACGATGGTCGCGATCGTGAGACCGCCGGCAATCGATTTCTGACTGTCTTTGCGAAGAGCCTCAAGGAACACGATCAGAACGCCAACCGACGTCATGATCAATTCCGGAAGGATCCGGATGTACTCTTCGGTGGTGGGCATGAAGTTAGTGGGCGTCATGCTTCACCTCCGATTTTGGGACGGCCGCAGCCGCAGTTGGTTTATGATCCGTATTCCAGTCAGGCTTTCGAGTATCCTTGCTCATTTCCAGGATCTTTGTATTTTGGGCGGAAATCGCAGGCAGGAAGCTCTGCGAGTAGACGCCGCCCCAAACCATCAGGGCGATCATCGGGATGACCGCGATCCACTCGCGTCCGGTGAGATCGGGCATGCCGTGGTCGTGGTCAGCACCGGGTTGATGGCCGTGATCGTGCCCGGATGCCACCGCAGCACCGGGAACTCTGCCATAGAACACGCGCTGCACCATCCACAGCATATAGACCGACGAGAGGATCACGCCAATCGATGCGCCAGCGGTCCATGAGAAGTTGACCATCGCGGTTCCCTGCAACACCAGGAACTCACCGACGAAATTACACAGCATCGGCAGTCCCACAGAAGCCAGCATTGTGATCACAAACACCACGGTGAGGTTCGGAGCCGGAGTCGCCACACCGCCGTAATCTTTGATTTCGAGCGAATGCTTGCGTTCGTACAGCATGCCGACCAGCATGAAGAGCGCGCCGGTCGAGATACCGTGCGCGAGCATCACATAAACCGCGCCATCGAGGCCCTGCTGCGTGAAAGAGAAGATGCCCAACACGACGAATCCCAAGTGGCTGACCGACGAGTACGCCACCAACTTCTTGATGTTCGGCTGCACCATCGCGACAAGAGCGCCATAGACGATGCCGATGATCGCGAGCATATTGATCCAACCCGCGTTCTCGTGAGACGCACCGGGAAACATCGGCAGACAGAAGCGGACCAATCCGTAACAACCCATCTTCAGCATGACCGAGGCCAGCATCACGGATCCGGCAGTCGGCGCCTCAACGTGTGCATCCGGCAGCCAGGTGTGCAGCGGGAACAGCGGGACCTTGATCGCAAACGCGAGGAAGAAAGCCAGGAACAGCAGCAGTTCTTCGGTATGCGTGAACGTCAGGTTGTGCTTCTGAATCTGCGTGACGATCTCAACGTAATCGAAGGTCTTCGCCCGATTGTAGATGAAGATTATCGCCGCAAGCATCAGCACCGAGCCAACCAGCGTGTACAGGAAGAACTTGACGGCCGCATAGATGCGCCGGTCGTGTCCCCAGATACCGATGAGCATGTACATCGGAACCAACGCTACCTCCCAGAACACATAGAAGAGAAAGAGATCGAGCGAAACGAACACGCCAATCATGCCGAACTCAAGCAGCAACAGATAGGCGAAGAATTCTTTTGAGCGATGTGCGATGTAGTTCCACGAGATCACCACCGCGATCGGCGTAAGGAACGTTGCCAGCACCACGAGCCAGAGCGACAATCCGTCGAGACCAACGTGGTAGTTGATCTTGGGCATCGCGATCCAAGGCACCGTCGTATCGAACGAGTAGCTTTGGGGATCGCTCAACACGGGGCCGATCAAGCCTAACGATAAGACGAACAGCAGCAGCGAGAAGCCAAGCACGAACTTCTTGGTCAGATCCGCCCCCGGCAACAGCAGGGCGATGAAGAATCCGGCGAGCGGCAGAAAGAGAACCATGTCGAGAAGCGTCATTTATTTCGAACCTCCCGCCACACCAACGGCCAGCAGCGCGAGGATGGATCCGAAGACCACCCAGGCGGCGTAGTTCCGGATCGATCCGGATTGCGCCCAGCGCAACATGCGGCCCAAACCTTGCGATCTGCCACCGGCACCATTGACCAGCGCATCGATGACACCGACATCCAAGCCTTTCCATAGGATCTGGCGTGAGCCTTCCTCCATCGGATGCACGATTGCCGAATCGTAAGCTTCGTCGATGAAGTACTTGTTGTAGATCAAGCGGTAGAGTCCGCTGAAGCTGCGCGCGATCGAATCCGGAAGGCCAGGGCTGATCACGTACATGAAGTACGCGAGACCGATGCCCAGGAATCCAGCCGCGAACGGCAGCATCGCGATCAAAGTATCCACATGCGGATGTTCTTCATGCGTGAGAGGCTCAAGCCAATGAGGGATGTCGATGAATCCTCCAGCGAGCGAGAGCACCGCGAGAATCATCAGTGGCACGGTCATGGTGAGCGGCGATTCATGCGGATGCGCATGGCCACGATACTCGCCCATGAACGTCATGAACAGGGCGCGGAAGACATAGAAGGCCGTCATCAGGGCGGTGAACAAACCAACCCAGTACATCCAGGGATGGTGCACATACGCCGCTTCGAGAATCAGATCTTTCGAAGCCGCACCGGAGGTGAAAGGCAAGCCGGCGATCGCGACACCTGCGCAAAAGAGTGTCAAAGCCGTGATCGGCATCTTTTTCAGAAGTCCGCCCATCTGCGACATTTCCTGTTCATGGTGGCAGCCGTGGATCACAGATCCGGCACCCAGGAACAGCAACGCCTTGAAGAATGCGTGGGTCATCAGGTGAAAGACGCCGCCACTGTAGCAGCCAACGCCCAAGGCCAGGAACATGAAGCCAAGTTGCGAAACTGTCGAGTACGCAAAAACCTTTTTGATGTCGGTCTGCGCGAGGCCGATGGTCGCGGCGAAAAACGCTGTTGCGAGGCCGATGATGGCTACCGTATCCATCGCAATCGGAGCGTTGTTAAAAAGGGAGAGCGAGCGCGTGATCATGTACACACCCGCGGTCACCATGGTCGCCGCGTGGATGAGCGCGGACACCGGTGTGGGGCCCGCCATTGCGTCCGGCAGCCAGACATACAACGGAATCTGTGCGGATTTACCGGTCGCGCCGACTAGCAGCAGCAAGCAGATTCCGGTGAGGATTCCCCAGCTATGCTCGACAGGCAGCGCATGCGCCGCAGGCAGCACCTTGTCGAAGTCGAGCGACCCGAATTGGGTGAAGATCAGGAACATCGCCAGCGCGAAGCCGAAGTCACCGACACGGTTGACGATGAACGCCTTCTTGCCCGCGTCTCCAGCGAACTTTTCGTGGAAGTAGAAGCCGATCAGCAGGTAGGAACACAAGCCCACACCTTCCCAACCGACGAACAGCAGCAGGTAGTTCGCGCCCATCACCAGGATGAGCATGAAGAACATGAAGAGGTTGAGATAGGCGAAGAACCGATAATAGCCGCCTTCGTGCGCCATGTAGCCGATGGCGTAGATGTGGATGAGCAAGCCGACGCCTGTGATCACCATGAGCATCACCGCGTTCAACCGGTCAATCATCAGATCGAAGCCGATATTGACTGTTCCCGAAGCGATCCAGGTGAAGTACTTTTCCACCACTGGTTGATCGATCGGATAGAGAGAATTCAAGGTGCTGAGCACCATCAGAAACGACGCAAACACCGAACCGATCGCAACCACATTGACGATGGTCTTCGACAGCCTGCGGCCGAAGATTCCGTTGATGAGGAATCCGATGAGCGGGAGAATTGGGATAAGCCAGAGATTCATCGTGGTTAGAGTTTCATCGAATCGACATCGTCAATCTGGAGCGTTTGACGGTTCTTAAAGACCGTCAGGATAATCGCCAGGCCAACCGCAGCTTCCGCGGCGGCGACGACCATCACAAAGAACGAGAAGATATGTCCATCCGCCTTGTTGAACTTGTAAGCGAAGGCGACAAAGCTCAGGTTCACCGCGTTGAGCATCAGTTCGATCGACATAAAGACCGTGATGATGTTCTTGCGGTAGAGGAACCCAGCGACGCCGATCACGAACAGAATCGCGCTTAGCGTCAGATAGTAGGAAACCGGCACGGGAGGGGGAAGCGGCGGCATCGATTAATCCATTTCCTTTCGTGCCAGAACGATCGCACCGAGAATGGCGATCAGAATCAGCACCGACGTAATTTCAAACGGCAGCAAATACTCAGTGAACAGCGTCATGCCGATGTTGTAGGTGGATCCGAAGGCCTGCTTGCCCGGTCCGGATTCCCAACTGCCGAACTTCACAAGTTCCTTAGCTGGCAGATGGACCTGGATGAAGTATCCCAACAGCCCAGTAAGCAACACCAACAATGGCGCGCCCAGCAGTAGCAGGTACTTGTTCTTGGTGCCGGACTTTTCTTCACCCGCGTTCAACAACATGATCACGAAGATGAAAAGCACCATGATGGCACCGGCGTAGACGATCAACTGCGCTGCGGCGATGAACTCACCTCCCAGCAGCAGATAGTGGACCGCGAGCGATCCCATCACGCCAATCAGAGACAGCGCCGACGAGATCGGATGACGCTGCACCACCAGATTGATGGCGCAGCCCACTGCGATTGCGGCAAAGAGAAAGAACAGTATCGCGTCCATGTTATTCGGTCAGAGCCACCAGAAAGCCAGTAATCAGTAAATTCACGAGAGCGGCGGGAAACAGGAACAGCCAGGCGAATCGCATCAGTTGGTCATAGCGGAACCGCGGCAATGTTGCGCGGACCCAGATAAACACGAACAGCAGGATCAGAACCTTGGCCGTGAACCAGAAGATCGGTGCCAACAATTCCTGCATCATCGGGATGCAGAGAAACAATCCAGCACCGATAAACAGCACACCGAACACAGGCAGAGTGATGTTGTCCCACTTGCGCGCGGGCTGAACGATGCCGTGATAGAGACAGATCAAACCGGCACCAATGTGGACAAGAGCCGGTATCCAATCACCGATGACAGGAACCACGATCGGATGCCAGCCACCTAGATAGAGCAGCGTAGCGACCGAGCAGACCGTACACATATTGGCGTATTCGGCCATGAAGAACGAGGCGAACTTCATCGAAGCGTATTCGACGTGGAAGCCTGCGACCAGTTCGTTTTCCGCTTCCGGAAGATCGAACGGCACGCGATTGGTTTCTGCGAATCCGGCGATCATGAAGATGATGAAACTGAAGATCTGCGGGGCGGGCATCATGAAAATCGACCATCGCGGAATCGCGTTGAAGTAGAAGCCTTCCTGCCCGTTCACCATTTCGCGGAACGAAACCGTATTCAACATCAGCAGCGGCGCAACGAGAGCCATCGCCATCGGCAGTTCATAACTGATCATCTGAGCGGAAGAACGCAAGCCGCCGAGCAGCGCGTACTTGTTGTTCGAAGCCCAACCCGCCAGTGCAATGCCGTATACGCCCATACCGCTCAGTCCGAGGATCAGCAGCAGGCCAATGTTGATATCCGTGAGGCCCATATCGGTCTTGATATCGGTGAACGGAATCGTCACCGCACCCTTGCCAAACGGGATCATCGAAATCGGAATCAGCGCGAAAAATACCGCCAGAAATGGTGCCAGATAGTAAAAGGTGTGGTTCACATGCGAAGGAACCATACCCTCTTTTGTGATGAGCTTGATGACGTCGGCAAGCGGTTGCAGCAAGCCGTGCGGACCCACGCGCTTCGGCCCCACACGCAACTGCACGTGTGCGATCACCTTGCGCTCGATCCACTGGAGATACGCGAGGGCGGTCATAAAGATGCCCAACACGATACCGAACTTGATCATACTGAGGATGATGAAATCCATTTACTTGTACAAGCCTCCGGGTGCTTCCATCACGGAGTTGAGGATCTTCGAGTAGCGGCTCAGAGATCCAGAAGTGAACAGTGTATCGTTATTCGAATGGATCAGCGCCGGGTCGATCGCCGATGTCACGCGGCCATTGACTGGCTGCGTCTGCGCCGCGCCGCCCGAGGCCACCACCGGCAGCGGAACGTTGTAGCCTCGAACCACCTTGCGGATCTCTTCAAAGACCTTTTCCGGGGTCCAGATGCCGAGGTTGAGTCCCATCTCTTTCGCGATGAGTCCCATGATTTCGAGGTCGGTCTTCGCGCCCATCGTCTTCGAAGCGCGCTTCAACTTCTGCACTTCGCCGGTGACGTTGGTCACTGTGCCGGACTTCTCATAGTTCGATGCCGAAGGCAGCACCAAATCCGCGCGCTGCGCTGTCGCTGTGAGGAACATGTCCTGCACGATCACGAATGCATCGGCGCTTGCGAGCTTGTGCGTCTCGAGCGGATCCTCGCCTACAACCCACAACAGGTCGAGGCTCGCATCGCTGATCATTTGCGTGAGATTCTTACCAGCTTTCGGAGCCACGCCATAACCGGGGCCAAGGTCTGGAGTGAGGCCCATATCCAACGCCCCACGAGAGTTGACGTAGTCAACGAGGCAGACGTACTTGACGGGAATTCCCAGCGAATCGCCGAAGGCAACCAGCTTGCGGACCGCATCGCCTTTGATGCAATCGCCGTAGAGGATGACGAGACCCGCTTCCGCCTTCAGGCCACCTTCGAGACCGGCCAGCGCGGCGATCTCTTCGCCGTTGCGGCACTGGACTCTTGCAACCGAATAGCTATCTTCGCGGACCGGACCAGGCGTCACCGTATAAACGTGAGCGCCATGATGGCGGTGGTTGGCGCGAAGTTGGAAGGCCAAGAACGGATGCTGTTGGCTGAGATCGCTGCCGATCACCAGCGCGGCCTTCGCGTTGTAGAGGTCTTCGGTGGAAGCGAGCGCATCGGTCTTGCCGCTGAGCGCATCCAACAACGTGGTGATGTCGCCAGAGCGGACATGATCGATGTTCGCTGTTTTCAGACCTTCTCGTGCGAACTTCTGCAAATAGTAATTTTCTTCGTTCGAGGTGCGGTTCGATCCGATGACGCCGACGTTCTTCGCGGCTTTCATCTTTTCGCCGGCCAAGGCCAAGGCTTCGCCCCAGGAGATCGGTTCGAACTTGCCGTTCACCTTTTTGAGAGGCGACTGCAAGCGATCTTCATGTTCCTGAAAGTCGAACGCATAGCGTCCTTTGATGCAGAGGAATTCGTCGTTGATGCCGCTGCGATCGCGATTGTTTCCGCGAATTACTTGCCCGTCGCGCACACCCAACGTGGTCTTGCACCCATTCGAACAGTGGGTACAGATGGTGCCCACATGCTCCATTTCCCAAGGCCGCGTCTGATAGCGGTAAGTGCCACTGGTCAACGCGCCCACCGGGCAGATGTCGATACATGCGCCGCATTCGTCGCATTCCAAATGATCGCCATGGCTAGGCCCGATCTCGGCCAGAACCCCACGATTGATGATGCCGAGCGCACCGACGCCCAGGCCTTCGTCACAGACGCGAACGCAGCGATAACACAGGATGCAGCGCGGTGCGTCGAAGTAAACCACCGGCGACCACTGCTTTTCATCCACGTGATGCTTGGTGTCGAGGAAGCGTGACTCGCCGGCCCCATAGCGGAACACCATGTCCTGCAGTTCGCACTCGCCGCCCTTGTCGCAAACGGGACAATCGAGCGGATGATTGGCAAGCAACAGTTCCAGCGTGCCCTTCCGAGCCGATTGGCACTGCGCCGAATCCGTATGCACCACCATGCCCTCGGCCACCGGCAGCGTGCAAGCCACCTGCAGTTTCGGGAACTTTTCCACTTCTACGAGGCACATGCGGCAAGCTGCCTGCAGGCTGTAGCCTTCGTAGTAACAGAACGCGGGGATCTCGATGCCGGCGGTTTTGGCGGCGTTGATCAGAAGCGTGCCCGGAGCGGCCTCGATCGCGTGTCCGTCAATTGTCAGCTTTATGGGATCTGCCATATACGTTAGTGAATTCCCACCAGTTCGTGATTGTGACGCATGGGCGTCTTTTTGAGGTATTCCACAAACTCGCCACGGAACTTGGTGACCAGAGAAATTGTGGGCATCGCCGCAGCATCGCCCAGTGCGCAGAAAGTGCGTCCGAGCATGTTCTTGGCGATCTCGTTGATAACGTCGATATCCGATTCCGCACCGCCGCCGTCGGCGTAGCGTTGCAGTGATTTCTTGAGCCAGGTCGTGCCCTCGCGGCACGGGATACACCAGCCGCAGCTCTCATGTTGATAGAACTTGATCACACGCAAGGTCACGGCGACCATGTCGGTATGCTCATTCATCACTACCATGCCGCCGGAGCCGAGCATCGTGCCAACTTTGGCATGCGCGTCGTAATCCATCGTCAGGCCTTCGCATTCGGCAGCCGTCAAAAACGGGCAGGACGAGCCACCGGGGCAGACAGCCTTCAGCTTGCCGCCCTTGACTCCACCGGCGATTTCGTCGATGAACTCCATCATCGGCATGCCCATCTTTACTTCGTAGACACCAGGCTTATTGACGTGACCGGAGACACACAACAAGCGCGTGCCGCCCGCCTTCGGGATGCCATAATCGGCGAACTTCTGACCGCCATCGCGAATGATCGGAACCACTGCCGAGAAGGTCTCAACATTGTTGAGCAGCGTCGGACAAGCCCAGGCACCGGCCACCGCCGGAAATGGAGGCTTCATGCGCGGGATGCCTCGCTTGCCTTCCAACGAATCGAGAAGAGCCGTCTCTTCGCCGCACTCATAGGCGCCAGCACCGGAATGCGCATGGACATGGAAAGTGAATCCCGTGCCCTGAATGTTTTCGCCCAACCAGCCCTTGGCATAAGCCTCAGCAATGGCATCTTCCATTAGATCGATCAGATATCGGTACTCGCCCCGGATATACACATAGGCGTGCTGGGAGTTCATCGCATGGCCCGCGATCATGAGGCCCTCAATTAACTGGTGGGGATCGTACTCCATCAGCAGGCGATCCTTGCAGGTGCCCGGTTCGGATTCATCGGCGTTGCAGACGATGTATTTGGGCTTCGGCGAATTACGCGGCACGAAACTCCACTTCAACCCGGTCGGGAATCCAGCGCCACCACGGCCGCGCAGATTCGAAACCTTCAATTCGTTGATGATCTCGTCACCGGTCATCTTCAGCGCCTTCAAAATCGTCTGGTATCCGCCGTCGGCGAGGTACGTGTGGATCTTGTAGGAATCCTGCTTACCAAATCGCCAACTGAGGACGCGCGTTTCCTTCGGATGCGGCTCGTTGTATAGCTGTCCGATCGCCATTTACTTGTTTGCCCTTCTAATGTCTGCGAGCAGCCCGTCGAGCATCTCGGGAGTTACGTTGTGATGGAAGTCATAATTGATTTCCACCGCCGGGGCCCACGAACAGGCACCCATACATTCCACTTCTTCGAGCGAGAAAAGTCCATCGGGCGTCGTCTGCTTATGACCGACGCCAAGCTTTTTCGAACAATTCTCGTAGAGTTCGGTTCCGCCCACCAACATACAACTGATGTTGGTGCAAATCTGCACATGGAACTTGCCCTGCGGTTTGCGGTGCAGCATCGAGTAGTAGCCAACGACTTCGTCCACTTGCAAGCGTTTCACGCCACAGCGTTTGGCTACTTCCAGAATCAGTTCCTCAGTCACCGCGCCGGTTTCATCCTGCGCGTAAATCAACATGGGCACCACCGCGGAACGCGTCTTGCCTTCCGGGTATGCCTTCAACAACGTGTCGAACCTCTGTTCGAGTGCGGGTGAGAAGGTCATGGTTGGTTAACGGTCCGTATCTCCGAGCACAAAATCCATCGACCCGAGGGCGGCGATGGTATCGGCAATCAATTCGCCTTGAATCATCGGTGAAAGTCCCATCAGATTCGCGAAGCTGGGCGTACGCATGTGCAGGCGGTACGGCTTCGAAGTTCCATCGCTAACGATGTAATAGGCGATCTCGCCACGCGGCGATTCCACCGCCTGCAGCACCTCACCTTTGGGAACGCGGAATCCTTCGGTCACGATCTTGAAGTGATAGATGAGCGATTCCATTTGCGTCTTCATCTTTTCGCGCTGGGGCAGCACCACCTTGGGCGCGTCCGCCTGAAAAGGACCGGAGGGCATGCCGTCGAGGCACTGCTTGATGATCTTTAAGCTCTCGCGCATCTCACTAATGCGAACCCGATACCGAGCGTATACGTCATTGTCGGTGTGGGTGCAAATCTTGAAGTCGAACTTCTCGTAGCCGGAGTAGGGTTCGGTTTTGCGCGCATCCATCGCCAGACCCGCACCACGAAGCATCGGCCCGGTGACGCCGAGGTCAAGCATGTCCTCAAGCGAGAGATAGCCAACGCCCTTGGTACGGCGCAGCCAGATCGGATTCTTTTCGAGCAGGTTTTCGTATTCGTCAACCCGCGACGGGAAGACATCCACGAACTTCTGCACCACCTTCTGCCAGCCGCGCGGAGCATCGAGAGCGACGCCTCCGATGCGGATGTAAGAAGTCATCATGCGCTGTCCCGAGAACATCTCGAGAATTCGCAGGATCTCTTCGCGCTCGCGGAAGCAGTAAAAGAACATGCTCATCGCGCCGATGTCGAGCACGTGTGTGCCCAGCCAGACCAGATGCGAATTCAGGCGCGAGAACTCAGTCATCATGATGCGCAGGTAATTGGCGCGCTCAGGAATCTCAAGTTGCAGCAGTTTCTCGACCGTCAGCGAGTAGCAGAGGTTGTTGGCGAGGTTCGACAGGTAGTCGACACGGTCGGTGAGCGTCGTCACCTGTTGCCAAGTGCGAGTCTCGCACTGTTTTTCGATTCCCGTATGCAGGAAGCCGATATCCGGCTCCGCTTTGACAATCAATTCGCCTTCGAGTTCGATGACGATACGCAACACACCGTGCGTCGACGGATGCTGCGGACCCATATTCAGGGTCATGCGGCGGTTGCCAGTGGTGGATTCGCCCGGTTCCTGCGCCGGTCTGGACTCTACGTGATCTTCTATCGCTGCTCTCATGTATGATTACTCGTTCTGGTAGCTGTAACGGTAGCCGTGAACCGGATAGTCTTTGCGAAGCGGGTGCCCCACCCAATCCTCCGGCATGAGGATACGCTTCAGATCGGGATGATTGCGGAACTTCACGCCGAACATGTCGAAGATCTCACGTTCGTACCAGTCGGCGGCACGCCAGACACAGTAGACCGAATCGATCTCTTCGCTCACGCGGCACTTCAAACGCAAACGCCGCCAGTCTGTCGTACTATGCAGGCTGTACACGATCTCAAACCGCGGATCGGCGGGCAGCCAATCCACACCCGACACCGCGCACAGGCGGTTGAACTGGCGGGTGGTTTTGAGAAAGTCACAGACCTCGACGATCTGGGCCGCGTCGATCGTCAGGGTGACTTCGTTGAATTCGTTCTTGGCTTCGAGGACGGCAGTGGCGAACTTCGCCACAATTGCCGCCGCGTCGGCGTTTTGCATCACGTTTTCAGGCAGCATAGGTTGTTTAGGCAGCCTCTCGAATCGCGTTCGCTGCGGCGGCTTCTTTGCGCGCCTTACCGCTGCGAGTCTTTTCGGTAAACGACCAATCGAGAGCTCCCTTCTTCCAGATGTAGAAGTAGCCGACAAGAACTAAAAGAATGAAGAGCAGCATTTCGACAAACGCGAACCACTTCAATTGCTTGTACACAACGGCCCAGGGATAGAGGAACACGGCTTCGATATCCAGCAGGATAAAGATCATCGCGACCAAGTAGAATTTGACGGAGAAGCGGCCCATGGCGTCACCCGTGGGTTCCATGCCGCATTCATACGGCGTGTCTTTCTGGGGACTCTTGGATCGTTTACCCAGAACGGAAGAAAGGATGGTCAATGAGGCTGCGATCACTGCGGCTACGATCGCTTGCACCAATACCGGGAAGTACTTTTCGAGTTCACTCGTTGGCATGTTGGTTGTCGGTGGGCTAAGTAAGTAGTGTATTGGGACATGGAGTGGAGTGTCAAACTACACTCTGTTACAAAAAGCGGAATGGGCCCGCCGAAGCAGGCCCCTTGTTCGTTCACAACCTAGTATTTAGTACGTTTTTGCTACAGGGCCGATACTTTTGACCTCCGCGACCGCCGCTAACATTTCCAACTTCGATGCGTCGATGTGCCCAATGAGGAGGTTCCCTTCAGACTTTTCGATCACGAATCCAGCGGCTTGCAATTTTGCCAACACGGAAGGACTCGCATGGTTCAACCAAACTTGAACCGTGGCTTGCGTTCCGGCCTGAAGCGTCAAAAGCGAGGCATGGATCTTCGAGCTTGACGACAACGGACCGTTTACCACTGCATCGACCTTTACCTTGCGGTCACGAGGCTTGTCCGCTTCCGATTCGGTCATGATCGGCGAAGGCGCGGCTGGAACCTGATTGACGGACATCCGGCCATTGGCGATTCCGCCACTGTAGCTCTGCATCGGCATTGAGGCACGCTTGGCCATCGCCATCTCGCGGCGCTCTTCGCCATAGACACCTTGGTAGCTCACGCCCTCCGGCATTTCGACCGGGACATCCACCCGGCGAGACTGGCCATTCTCATTCACGATCTTCTGTTCAACCGCCACGAACGAGGTGAACTGTGTCATCAGCCGGAACTCGAGTCCGAGTTGGGTGATCTGCTGCTTCACTTCTTGATTCGGACTTCCATACTGGATCCCTCTAAAGTCCGTTGCGGTGAGTTCTTCTATGCGGCGGCGCGCCCAGAGCGTGGCCAGAACATCGTGCTTGGGCTCGGATGCCTTGAACTCCACTTCAATCTCACGGCTGAAGTTGCGTCCGGCGACCTTGCCTCGCAGTTGGATCGTGCGTTTGCCGGATTTACTATAACGTCCGCTGATCACGAGCGGCTTGGCGCTGAACAGATCTGGAATCCGAGAAGGCGACACATTGGCAACTTCGAGCCCGTTCCAGTCGATCTCGATGTCAGTGAGCAGCGGCGTACGAACACGGTCCTGGAACTTCTTCGCGGCGGCGGAACCGTCTTCAGTGAGGGTCACGAACTGCGTCTCACCTCGTCCGTATCGAGACATACCGTCCAAGAGGAACCGGTTCACCGAGCTTCCGATGCCGAAAGCGAACACACGAGCGTTTTTGTGTTTCTGGATCTCCGCGAGGATTTCCATGTCGTTGCCGACTTCGCCATCGGTCATGAAGCAAACCACACGCAGATGGTCCTGTTCATCCGAAGGATCGAGCGCCGCGCGAATCGCCTTCATCATCTCCGTTCCACCGCGGCCTTCTCTCGTCTGCATGAACTTCCACGCCGTGGCGATGTTCTCACGGGTGGCGGGCACAGGCTTCGGAAACAGAATGTGCTCGTCTCCAGAGAATGTAATCAAGTTGAACGTATCGCGAGGATGCAGGCCGTCGAAGGCATGCTTGATGACTTCCTTAATTTTGTCCATCGGGTAACCGTGCATCGATCCGCTGGTGTCGACGACGAACACGATCTCTTTGGGCGTGATTTCAGACTCGGCCGGGCGATCCGGCGGCTGCAGGATCAGCGTGAAGAATCCGCCTTTGTCCGCCTTGTGCGTCAGAACGGCATCTTTGATCTTGTTACCCGCGACATCGTAGCGCAGGATGAAATCCTTATTCGGGATGCTCTGGGCGTTCTTTAGAGCAACCATCATCTTGTTTGCACCGGCTTTCAACACATCGACGTTGTGAGAAGGCGAGGCAACGGCGCCGATGGACATTCCGGCGTCCACTGAGACTCTGACGTTGATGTCGTGCCCGGCGCGAACGCCTTCGGGAATGCGACGAACTGTCACCGTCTCAGGATTCGACATTTGCGCAGGCGTGTAACGAGGACCCACCACCATCGGGAACACGAACTCATAGTCGCCGTCTTCGTATTTCAAAGTCTCGACGTACTGGATGTGGATCTTCACTGTGTCGCCCGGCATGATGTTGGCGACGTGCTGGGTGAAAAGATTCGGCCGCTCCTGATCGAGCAGCGCGGCGCGGCGTCCGCTGTTGCGAGCGTCCTCGTAGATCTTGCGAGCTTCTTCTTTCTTCTTGATATCGGCCTTGATCACGCGGTTGCCGATGATCATTTCCATACTGTCCACGGCGGCATCGTGCGGCAAAGGGAATTTGTAAACCGCTTCGATTGCCTCTTTGGAATCGTTGCTAAACTCCTGCACAACCGAAACGCGGGCCAGAAAGCCAGATAAGTCGGCGTTGACATCGGTATGTTTTAGCGGCAAAACACCAATGGCAAGGCCTTGCCGGTCGGTGTGATAGAGCGTGCCCTCGGTGGGTTCGGAAACTCCCCTCGGATTGGCTCGCTTTTCGGGCTTGGCGACGCCCTGGAAAACGAGGGTGCCAACGACTATGGCGGCCAAGCTGAACATCGTCTTACGGTCTGGAATCATGGTTACTGCTACCTCTCGACAGGGAAATGACTCCATCGGGAAAGTCCTTTCAAACTTCCTCTCGAAAATTCTTAAACACGTCCCGGTGAGGAAACTGAGGCGAACACAGTTACCGACAAGCCACTCACGAACAGATCGGCAACGCTGGTTCCGGCACCTGCTATCGGCGCTACGCTACCTTCCGCCACCGGAATCCGCATTGAAAGCGTAGCCATCACGTGAAGCTGGCGGAAACTGGGGGGAAGGTCCTTGAAAATCCGGATGGCCATTTCCGCGCAATAGAACGGAGACCGGGAATGACATACAAACTATCGCCCTGACCGCTCACGCGATGCGGGGCCACCACAAAGCTGTCTGGACGCCGGAACGGATGCCTATCTGTCGAAGCCAGTCCAGCAGAAGCAACTCTTCGAATGTATCGATGAACTCGTCGGAATTCACGTCGCCTAACCTAAACCTTGAACCGAAACCGCGCTACTTGCTCAAGCGCTCTGTCAGGGTAACGGGTTCCTGCAGCCGGAAAGACAAGCGCGATTCCACAGCGAGTGACGCTTCTTTGCCGCGCGTCAACAATACTTGACCTGCGCCGGCCGCGCCGCCGGCACCCGCACCTGCCGCAGCCCCTTTGCCGCCGCCCGCAATTCCGCCAATCGCCGCACCAATCGCCGCACCGAGCCCGACCTTCAGGGCATCGGACTTCCTGCTTTGCTCTGCCTTACGTTCCATTGCCGAGGTCTGCACGGCAACACGCTGGCCATCTGAAGTATGGATCCTGGTGACCTCCAACACCAAGCGCGCGATGCCCTTCACTTTGCCGCCGCGATCGGATTCCGTAACCTTTCCTTCCACTCGCGCGCCCTTCTCGGCGATCACGAATCCATCGACAATTACCGGCTGTTCCAGAACCGCTTGAAACGCGTCACCTGCCATGTTGCGTTCCGAACTCAGAGCTTCCTGCAAACGAATCGAAAGCATCGTCCCGGCAGCGATGATCACGGTATTGGCTTTCGGAGGAGCTGCGGGCTGTGGCGCTGTCACCTGCGCCACGGGCTCGGTCGGAGCCGGCGGCGGGGGAACGTCAATCTTCAGAGGCTGCGAAACAGGCTCTGCGGATACCGGCGGAACGACAACCGGAATCGGCGCGGGCGCGACAGGCGCGGCAGACGTCGGCTTCGGCGCCAGCTTCACTTTCGCGACAGCCGCGGGACTAGGCTTCCGCGCAGCAACAACCGCGCGCGCAGAGATGAATCCGGATCGGTGCGCCGGAGGATCCACCTTCACGGCTTCGACCGCCACGGGAGCGGCAGCCGAAATCACACGATCCGGAGTTACCGCTGCAGTCTCCGTCTCAACCGCAACAGCGGGCGGCTTCGGCTTTGGAACGACCTTCTCAGGCGGCCCCGACAACAGAAACGCAGCACCTCCGGCAACGAAACAACCTAGAGCAAACGCAAGAAAGGTCTTGGGGTTCACGGCGAATCTCCCTACACATTCAACGTACACCGGGCGCGTACCGTTTCGTCGAGATGTGCGCGCCTCGGTACAATGAGGCTAGTGAGCGCGCAGTCTTTCCCAACAGGATTCCAAATCGGATCCATTCCTATCGCCCCCGCCACGGTGCTCGCACCTATGGCTGGGGTAACCGACACCGTTTTCCGGCGGCTCATCCGCGCACAAGGATCCTGCGGACTCCTGATGACGGAATTCACTTCCTCGCACGGCGTCGTACACATGTACAAGACCGCCAAAAAGCCGATGGAAACGCGAACGTTTCGCTATCTTCTCTTCCAGCCCGAAGAACATCCCATCACGGCGCAACTGTTCGGATCCGACCCCGCGATCATGGCCGAGGCCGCCAAGGTCTGCGAAGACCAGGGCTTCGACGCCATCGATATCAACTTCGGATGCCCGGTCAACAAAGTCGTCAAATGCAACGGCGGCTCAGGGCTACTCCGCGACCTTCCGCTCGTCAGAGAGATTCTCACCAGTGTTCGCGCGGCAATCAAGATCCCACTCACGATGAAGTTCCGCGCCGGTTGGAGCGACAAGGAACTCGTCTTCGTGCAAATGGGCAAACTGGCAGAAGACTGCGGACTCGCCGCCGTCGCTATCCACCCCCGCACCCGCGAACAAGGCTATAGCGGCAAGGCCGATTGGACGCGCATCGCCGCGCTCAAAGACGCCGTCAAGATTCCGGTCATCGGCAACGGCGACATCCTGACGCCACAAGACGCCGTCAGCATGTACCGCGAAACCAATTGCGACGCAGTGATGATCGGACGCACCGCCGCGTCCAACCCCTGGATTTTCCGCCAGATAGCCGAGTATCTTGCCACTGGTTCCTATTGGCAGCCCACCGAACGCGACCGCTACGAAATGATGCGGACCTACTACACGATGCTCCGCGAAGAAGACCGCCACGAAGCCGTTGGCAAGATGAAGCAGTTCGCCACCTACTTCACTCATGGCGTCCGCAACGGCGCAAAGCTGCGCACGGAAATCTACAAGGTCCACGACGCTCCCAAGATACTTGAACTGGTCGAAATCTTCTTCACCACCGAACTCGCCGCAGCTTAAACACATGGAAAAGCTCAAAAGCGTACAACTGATCACCGACGGATCCTGCCTCGGAAACCCCGGCAGAGGCGGCTGGGCTGCGGTTCTGCGATTCAAACAATACAAGAAAGAAATGTTTGGTTGCGCCGCGCACACCACCAACAACCGCATGGAACTTCAAGGCGCGGTTGAAGGCCTGCGCGCGCTCAAAGAGCGTTGTGAAGTTGAGATCGTCACCGATTCCAACTACATGAAGAACGGCATTACGACTTGGATCCACGGTTGGAAGCGCAACGGTTGGGTGACCAAAGACAAAAAGCCCGTCTCCAACCAAGATCTCTGGCAGGAACTCGACGAGCTCAACGCCAAGCACGCCACCAAATGGGAATGGACCAAGGGCCACGCTTCGCACACCGACAACAACCGCTGCGACGAGTTGGCACAGAAGGCCGCCCGGGAACAGATTTCACACCTGTCACCGGAATGGAAACAGGACGTTTAAAGAAAACTCAATAAAACCGTGGGGTTTCGCAGTGGTGTCCCACATGCAATGGCAGGCTCCACTATGCGAAAAGAATCGCTGGCCGTTTCACTCGCCCTTCACCTCTCGTTGGTCTGCGCTCTCGCTCTTCTGAGCTTCACCGCCGCCACCGGGAACAACAAACCCACCTTGCCCATTCGTCAAATCACGCGGTTGACGCTGCCTCCCCCGCCGCTGCGCGCCATTCGCCGAACAAGCCTCAACGATCCCGGCGGAGGCAACAGAACCGCTCTTCCCCCAGCCAGGGGCGCACCTCCAAAGGCCGAAGCACGGGTTTTCATCCCGCCGCAACTCGTCAAAAACGAACAGCCCAAACTCATCCTGCAAGCCGGCTTCGAGGACGTCCCGAAACTCAACAGCCCCGTCGGAGATCCCTTCGGCAAATCAGGAATCCCCTCGCTTGGTCCCGGACTCGATGGCATCGGTGGAATTGGCAAGTACGGACCCGGCCCGGGTCCCGGGGGAGCGAGTCCGATGGGAACCGCCACCTACACAACCAAGCCCTCGAAGTGGCCCGAGTTGCTTTACAAGAATGAGCCGGAATATTCGGAACCCGCACGCAAGGTGAAACAACAAGGCACTGTCATTCTGGCCGTGGACGTCGGCATAGATGGCCGGCCACATAACATCCGCATCGTTCGCGGGCTAGGCCTTGGGCTTGACGAAAAAGCCATCGACGCCGTCACGAGTTGGCGCTTTCGTCCTGCTTTGTCGAACGGGCGTCCCGTGGCCGCACCGATCACGATTGAGGTGAACTTTCGGCTGCTCTAACCTTGTGGCGATCTCTTGCACCGCCCTGGTGAACCGGTCAATTTCATCCAGCGTCGTGTATAGATTCGGCGTCATGCGGCTGCACTCGAACTCACCGGCAATCACTCGCGCACGCGTATGGATCCGATACTTCTTCTCCAGGATCCCGGTCAGTTGCGGACCGCCCATGCCCCTCACCGTCTGTGCACGAGAGTCATCGGAATTGCGAAGAATCACGCGCGAGTTCCCCGCAGCCGGTCTTCCCAATACTTGCGTAGATAGCGCAATCGGGGCTCTTTGCGAGCGATCCCGATTGAACGATGAAATGCCAACGCCTCGCCAATCGCGTTGCGAATCGCCACCGGCTGCGTGCCGACATACTCGAACTTGCGGATGTTGTCCGCCATCGATTCGGGCACGCCCATCGGCGGCCACACTTTAGGAATCCATTCACGGCACACGTACAGAAAGCATGTACCGACAGGTGCAAGCAGCCGCTTGTGCAGGCTCGCCGCATAGAAGTCACAATCGGTGTCGCGAACCTTGAAGTCGAGCTGTGCGAACCCGTGTGCACCGTCGACGATGCTCATGATGCCGCGCTTGCGTGCTTCACGGCAGATCTCAGCGACGGGAAAGATTTGTACGGTGGTGAAGGTCAGATGCGAAACCAGAATCGCGCGCGTCTTCGGCGTCATGTTGCGGATGAAGAGTTCCGTCAACTCGAAAGGATCGCGCGGCGGAGTCGGATACGCAAACTGCTTCAGCACGATGCCATCGCGGCGCGCCCGCTGTCCAAGGCTCGCCAGCATGCCCGGATGATCCTGGGTTGTGGTCAACACCTCATCACCGGATCTGAGTGGGATGCCCTGAATGACATTGTGCAAGCCTTCGCTGGTTTGCGGGTCAGGGCAAGTTCTTCCGCATCGCAGCCGAACTCGCGCGCCAGTTCCTGCCGCACCACCTCAAGCCGCGGGATCGACATCTCGTCGACAATGCGTTCAACCGTGATGGAGAGGCCGAAGCGGACTTCACTCGATCTTACGCATTGGCGCCCAGTGCGAGCGCGGTCCCAAAGATCGGGATCAGTTTGCGGCGATTCATCGGACGAAGATACCCAACCGCGCCGCATACTGGAAGCATGAGTCAACGGAAGAAGATTGTGATTCTGGGCGGCGGGTTCGGCGGACTCTATGGTGCACGGGCGCTCAAGAGCGCCGAGGTCGACATCACACTCGTTGACCGTCGCAACTTCCATCTCTTTCAGCCGCTGCTCTATCAGGTCGCCACCGGCTCGCTCGCGCCAGGCGAAATTGCCGCGCCGCTGCGAAGTGTCCTGAAGCGACAGAAGAATACACGCGTCGTGCTTGCTGAGGCGACCGGCATTGATCCGCAGGCCAAACAGTTGATTCTCGACGGAGGTGCCAGCCGCCTCGACTACGACACGCTTGTGATTTCTACGGGAGCCTCGAACTTCTACTTCGGAAATGACGCGTGGCGGGAATACGCCCCAGGGCTCAAATCCATCGAAGACGCGACTCGTATGCGGCACAAAATCCTGCGCGCTTTCGAAGCCGCCGAGAAGGAGACGAATGCACTCAAACGCCAAGTCTGGCTGACGTTCGTGATTGTCGGTGCGGGACCCACCGGCGTCGAGCTCGCCGGTGCTATCGGAGAAATCGCGAATGACACCTTGCGGCAAGACTTCCGCTCGATCAAGCCCGAAGAGGCGCGAATCCTGCTGCTGGACGGAGGCCCTCGTATCCTCGCCGCTTATCCGGAAGAGCTTTCCGCCAAAGCCGAGGTATCTCTGATTGGCATGGGCGTGCGCTCCCGGACAGGCGTTCGTGTTACGGCAATCGACAGCGATGGTGTCACGATCAATGCCGGTGAGCGCATCGAATCGAAGACGGTGCTCTGGGCCGCTGGAGTGAAAGCGTCTGCGTTTGGACAGATCCTCGCCACAGCGACTGGGTGCAAGCTCGACAGGCAAGGGCGAGTGATCGTGCAGCCCGATCTCACCATCGCGAACCACCCGGAAATTCTAGTGATCGGAGACCTCGCCTGCTGCGAGATCGATGGCAAGCCGCTGCCCGGAGTCGCACCCGTCGCCATGCAGCAAGGCGCATACGTGGCGAACCGCATCCGTCATGGTTCAACCACGCAGCCGTTTTGCTACGTCAACAAAGGCAATCTCGCGGTAATCGGGCGCGCATCGGCGGTCGCCGACTTTGGATTTTTGAGGCTTTCCGGATTCTTCGCATGGCTGACCTGGCTCTTCATCCACTTGCTCTTTATCGTCGAATTCGAAAGCCGTCTCCTCGTTTTCATCCGCTGGGGCATCCAATACTTCACCTTCAGCCGGGGATCCCGCCTCATCACCGGTGACGATGATCGCGTGTCATAATTCTCGGATATGAAGAAGTCGGGCAACGTCGGACTCGTGCTCATCGCCGCTCTCGGACTGGCGTCGTGCGGCAGGTCCGCGCCCCCACGAATCGCCCCGCAGGGCGCACCTGGAACCTTGGGCTGGGATGACAAGCCTCGTGATCCCTGCAGCCCGGAGCACTACCACGACGACACCTGCAAAAACGCTGTGAACAACCGTGGCTATCATTACGGTGGACACTGGTTTCCGATGGTGTACGCGCTCGGATATCGCAACTACTATGACAATCATCGAAATCATCTGGCACGCGGAGGACAGCATGCTGCGGCACCACCGGCGGTCTATGCCCCCCGCGCAACGCCAATGAGCAATATCAGACCGCCGTCCACGTCCTCGACGTCCACGACGCAACGAGGAGGCTTCGGGTCAACAGTTCACAGTGCGGCGCCCTCGACTTCTTCGCCCCACGTCTCGGTCGGTTCTTAGCGATGCGGCGCGTCGCCATCCAGCCGAGGCCCGACTATCGCAGCCGGATCGAACAAGTCTGCCTCACCTGGCACGACAAAGACGATTACTGGAACGAGCGTTGCTACTACGAGTTCTCTCGCCGTGAAATCGACGAGCTTGAAGCGGTCACGAACGACCTTGAAGCCCGTTGCCTCGAAGCCGCGGAATTCGTCATCGACCACAAGCGGTACCAGGAACTGGGAATCCCCGAACATGCGGTTCCATTGATCGAGAAAAGCTGGGAAGGCGACTGGCCCAGCATCTACGGTCGCTTCGATCTCGCGTGCGATGGCATTCATCCGCCGAAACTTCTCGAATACAATGCCGACACGCCGACCTCGCTGCTCGAAGCCGCCGTCGTGCAGTGGTATTGGCTGCAGGATGTCTTCCCTTCCTCGGACCAGTTCAATTCGATTCACGAACGGCTCGTCGCCAAGTGGCGCGAACTCATCCCTTATCTGAATGGCGGCCTCGTTCACTTCAGTTCGATCGACGACGTGGAAGACGGCGTCACCATTACCTATATGGCCGACACCGCCGTACAGGCCGGCATCGACACACGCACGATGCCCATAGACGAAGTGGGCTGGAACGGCAGTGAATTTGTGGATTCCGAGGAAGTCGCGATCCGCAACCTCTTCAAGCTATACCCTTGGGAATTCATGGCGAACGAGGCGTTCTTCGAACATCTGATTATGACGGAAACCTACTGGATTGAGCCGCCCTGGAAGATGATTCTGTCATCAAAAGGGATCCTCCCGATCCTGCACGAGATGTTTCCCTATCATCCAAACATTCTGCCCGCATTCAAAGGATCTCCGCACAATTTAGACCGGTTCGTGCAGAAGCCGCTCTTTTCGCGCGAAGGCCAAGGCGTACGCATCCTGCGGCGGGGCGATGCGGTGGACAGCGAGAACACCGTCTTTCAGCAGTTCGTGGATGTGCCCGCCTTTGAAGGCAATCGCTACCCGATCATCGGATCGTGGGTGATTGGTGGCGAAGCCGGGGGCATTGGGATCCGCGAATCCGCAGGCCCCATCACCAACAACCTCAGCCAATTCGTGCCGCACAGAATCGCGGATTAACGCTTGAAGCGGACCTTGCCGCCAACGATCGTGTACAGCACCTCGGTCTTCAAGATCTCGTCATCGGGAACCGTCAACAGATCCTTCGATAGCACAGTGATATCGGCGAATTTACCAGGACTCAGCGAGCCTTTGTCCTTCTCCTCGAAAGCCGCGTACGCCGCATCCAAAGTATAGGACTTCAACGCTTCCATGCGAGTCATCTTCTGATCGCCAAAGAACACCTTGCCGTCCGCCAGTTTGCGCGTCACCGAAGCGTAGAACGAAGGAATCGGATCCACATCCTCCACCGGTGCGTCGGTGCCGTTCGCGATAATGGCACCTGTGTCGAGCAGTTTGCGCCAAACATAGGCACCCTCGCCCGCACGCTTCTCGCCCAAGCGAGCCAGAACATACGGAGCGTCCGAAGTGCAATGCACACCCTGCATGGCCGGAATCACGCCCAACTTGCCGAACCGCGGGATATCCTGCGCACTCAAATGCTGCGCGTGTTCGACGCGCCAGCGCAGGTCTTTCTTCTCGGGATGCTTCTTGAACGTCCGCTCAAACAGATCGAGCACTTCGCGATTGCCACGATCGCCAATGGCGTGGACGCAGAACTGAAATCCATTCTGAATCGCCCATTCCGCGGTCTTTTCCATATCCGGGATCGATTCGGTACTCATGCCGCTGCGTTCCGGCAGATCGGCGTACGGTTCCAACAGCCAAGCACCGCGCGGACCCAACGCTCCATCGGCCGCGCGCTTGATCGCACGCACGGTGACATAGCCGTTGCCTGCGTTGATCATGCGATACTTCGCGCCCTCCGCCACCAGGTCTTCGTTGTAGACGCGCAGCATCAGCCACACCCGCAAGGGCAATTCGCCGGATTCCGCCATCTTCTTCAGCAGGTTCACGGTGGCATAGCTCGAACCCGCATCCTGAAACGAGGTGATGCCCTTTTGCAGACATTCATTGGCGGCGAGCGTGACTTCTAACCGGTCGTCGGCTTCGCGTTCCGCCGGCGTGCGCTTGGCCAAGTACTCGTTGTAGGCTTTGCGCGTCAGCCCTTGCGCCTTCTCATTGAGTAAGCCAGTCGCGTTGCCGTTGGCATCGCGCAAGATTTCCCCGCCTTCCGGATCTTTGGTGGCGCGATTGATGCCGGCTTCTTCTAGAGCTTTTTGGTTGCCCATCGTCGCGTGGCCGGAGGCGTGGGTGAGAATCACTGGATTGTTGGGACTCACCTTCGAAAGATCATCATGGACCGGAAATCCCTGGACATTCGGGGTGGGCGGAGCATCCCACTTCGACTGGTGGAACCCGCGGCCAACGATCCACTGGCCGGGACGCGCCTCTTTCGCAGCCGCGCCAACAATCGCCACGATGTCGCCCCAGTTCTTGGAGTTGCGCAGATTCAGCGATCGCTTGAACGCTCCGATGCCGGTGAAGTGGCCATGACCCTCGATCAAACCGGGGATCGCAGTCGCCCCCTTGAGATCGATGACCTCAGTCTTCGGACCCTTGTGTCTGCGCATCGCGGCCGAAGTTCCAGCGGCAAGAATACGGCCATCGCGCACGGCGATCGCCTGGGCTGTGGGAGTGGCTTTGTCAACGGTGATCACTTTGCCGTTCTCGAGAACAAGGTCCGCGATTTGGGCTTGCAGAGGAAGGAGAAGAACTACAGGAAGGAGGAAAAGCAGACGCCGCATGCCTGATTGTACTTGAGCGGCAGTTTGAAAATTGGAACGAACGAGGCCCAGGGGGGGATTGTGTAGGATCCCGTCCGTTCCGTAAGTTTTTTACAACAGGGAGAGGTAGGCCGCGGAACCGCTACCAGACGTTGGACGCCTGGAGCGCCTTAGGTTCTCGCGGAGGGGTTGTCAGGTGATTTGAGAGCAGTGAGGTTAACCGTTGCAGGTCCTCTTGCATCCGCAGAACGCGATCATTCAATTCCTCCACTTTCGATTGAACGCTCGCGGACTGTTGGACGACGGCAGGTGGCTCGGAGTTCAGATGCCGTAACATGGCGGTGCGCGCAAAGTCGCTGAGATTGCGGGCTCCGTGGTGGGGATGAAGGGCCTTCAGAATCTCATATTCCTGCCCGGAAAGGCGGAAACTGATCATCCGGCTCTTCGTATTACCAGTAATTGCGTTGTTTGGCGTAGCCAACTCGAACCTCCTGAGAATCGCGGCTCTAGTCCGTCTTGTTCTCGAAATGGCTTGTTCAAAACAACCCTGGTTCGGCGACTAGGGTCACGCTGGGAAGCGCGACAGGGTTTGGATCCTCAACGGGTTTTTCCAGGCTTTCGAGCCTGTTCATTCGAACTTGATCCATTCTCGGCTGAAATGTCTTACGACACAATACCAACTGATGCGGTGTACCAGAGTCCTCCTACTTTTGCGGGTACTTCGCCCGAATGTCCAGATCAGGCGAGTCCTTCGGCGCCAAGAGGTTGGTTCAGTGGCGAAATGGCTTGATTGAGATCAACACCGTGACCTCGATTGGCCCAGGTTATACTTCGATTTTGATTCGCAGACTGTATGTCCATAACTTCCGCTGCCTGGAGAACTTCGAGTTGTCTATGGAGAAACGGTCTTCTGTACTGCTGATCGGCCGCAATGGGTCTGGAAAATCCACCGTGCGCATGGCGCTTGAGTTGCTCCAGGGAATTGCCAGGGGTGCCAACAGAGTCGGGGACCTCCTGGGCGCTCGGGACTTGGCATGGGGTAGAACGCAGGCCCCAGTGCGCTTCGAGATCGAGGCCGACATTTCCGGCGTGAATTACGTTTACAAGATCGCTTTCGAATTGTCGCCGGAATTCAAAGAGTTTCGAGTCTTTGAGGAGAGTTTGGCAGCGGGAGGACAGTATCTCTTCACGAGGACACTCGGAGATTTATCGCTGGTTCCAACGATGGCGGCATTCCGACTAGACTGGCACCTGGCTGCTTTGCCAATTGTCCAGGAACGCTCTGACCGAGACCCCCTTTTCATCTTCAAGCGCTGGCTTGCGCGAATGATCATCCTAAGTCCGATTCCGGATCTCATCGACGGAGGGTCGTACACCGAAACTCTCGAACCCGATTCGAAAGGAGTCCTTTTCGGGGCTTGGTTTGCCGGCTTGATCGCACACTCGCCGGCAGATTACTTGGCGATCGACCGATACCTGAGAGAAGTGATGCCCGATTTTGTGGCCGTTGAGAATCCGATCTCTGGAAAGGACTATCGAAAAATGGAAATCCTGTTTGAAGGTCACGCGGGAGGGAGTTTCAGGCTGCCCTTTGAGACCCTGTCGATGGGCGAGAAGTGCTTCTTAATTTGTGCAGTGGTTCTCGCCGGTATCAAAGCCTACGGGCCAGTCGTTTGTTTTTGGGACGAACCAGATAGCCATCTCGCACTTTCGGAGGTCGGCCACTTTGTCATGAAGCTCAGGTCGGCTTTTAAGGACAACGGTCAATTCATCGCGACTTCGCACACCGAAGAAGCTATCCGCAAATTCTCTGAAGCGAATACGTTCGTACTGGACCGGGCCAGCCACCGGGCACCGACCACAGTCACACTGCTAGAGAAACTGGAAGGACGCAACGACGTGATCGGAGCCTTGATTCGAGGAGACCTCACGCAATGGTCAATCGCCAACAGCCACATGTGAGGATCTTGCCAGAAAACAGGGCAAATGCAGAAATTGCCACGGAATTCTTAGTGGAATGTGGGAGTCCTCGGCAAATGCAGATTCTGCCGGAGGCGGGAGGCCGAGACAAGGTGATCGCAGCGTTCGGCTCGGAGTATACCCGCGTCATGAAGCGCGACTCTCAGGGACTGATGATTCTTCTCATCGACCTGGATGACAACGAGGACTTCCAACGATACAGCCATCAGGTGCCAGAAGACCCTGCGGAGAGGGTCTTTGTTGTCGGTGCCAAGCCCGATCCAGAGGGGCTGCGAGCCAAAACACAACTTAAGTTTGCGCAACTCGGCGAGCGGTTGGCGAGAGAATGCGAATCCGACAAGTGCGTACTTTGGGAACACGAGTCACTGCAGCACAACCTTGCTGAACTCAAACGATTGCGTGAGCACATTCGGCCCATCTTGTTCCCGCCCGACTAAACAGCAGCCAAGGCTTGATCCAGATCCGCAATGATATCCGTCACGGACTCAATCCCAACGGAGATACGCACAAGATTGTCCTTGATCCCCATCCGTTCGCGCTGCTTCGGAGGCAGATCCCGATGCGACGCGATCAACGGATACAGAACCAGCGAATGTACATCGCCCAAAGACGTCCCACGCACCACCATCTTCAGGGCATCCATGAACCGGAAGACATCGTGCTTGGTTGCGGCACCCTTGATCTCGAAGCTCACGATCGCGCCGGTCTGGTTCGCAGGAAACAAACGCTCAATCGCAGCCGCATCCGGATGTGCCGGATCCCCTGTAAAGAAGACGCGATCCACGCGAGGATGGACGGCCAGCGCAGCAGCAACGGCATTGGCGTTCGCGCACTGCCGTTCCATACGAAGAGGGAAAGTCTTCATCCCACGCATCGTCAAATACGCTTCCACAGGACCCATCACCGGACCCACAATCCTCGAATACGCCCGCAACGGCTCTAGATGCTCCGCATCGGCCACAATCAGCCCGCCCAGCACGTCACCATGGCCGGCAAGGTACTTAGTGGCGGAATGTACCGACAGGTGCGCACCGAGTTCGAGAGGCCGGATCAAAAAGGGCGAAGAGAACGTATTATCCACCACCAGCGCCGCTCCTGCCGCACGCGCCAACACCGCGATCTTGTCGATCTCGCCCACGCGCAGAATCGGATTCGAAACCGTCTCCATCAGCACGCAGCCGGGCTTCACGTCCGCAATCGCCTTCTCGACAGCCGCCAAATCGGTGATGTTCACAAACCGGATCTCGTATCCCATGGGATCGAAGATCTTCAACAGCATGTTGATCGTCGCACCATAGAGATCGCTGGCAGCAAGAATCGTCCGCTTGCGATCGAGCATGGCGACAATCAGGGCCGTCTGCAGGGCACACATGCCGGATGCGCACGCCAACGCCCCGGCACCGTTTTCGAGTGCCGTGATCTGCTCTTCGACCGCATTGCTGGTGGGATTTTCGTAGCGGGCATAAGATGGCCCATGTTCCTCGTGGCCAAAGATCTTGTCAATGGTCTCGATCGACTCGTACGAATAGCTGGAAGCCAAATAGATCGGCGTCGTCGACGGTATGTGTGTTCCGGGCTTCTTGCGGTCGCCCGCGTGCACTGCTTTCGAGAAAATATCCATTTACTTACGCTTCCAGCGAACACCGTCTATTTGCGTTTCCATCGGACTCCGTCCTTGGTGTCTTCAATCACGATTCCCTGCTCCAGCAACTGTGCCCGGATCTCATCGGCGAGTTTGAAGTTCTTCGCCTTTTTCGCGGCATTGCGTTCAGCGACCTTCGCATCGACGTCAGCATCAGACAAAGCGTCTTCTGCAACGGTCGGCTTCAAGACATCGAACACCTGATCGAACTTCGCAAACAGGCTCAGAGCCTCTACTGCGTTATCGGCCAAAAATTCGCCGGAATCCATAGCGCTGTTCGTATCGCGAACGTACTCGAAGATCGCGCCCAGTGCCTCCGCCGTGTTGAGATCGTCGTCGAGACTCGCCTCACAAGCGGCCAGAGCATCCGCCGTGCGCTTGGAAATCTGTTCATTGGCACCGGCAGCGAACTTGTCGGTTTCAAGCCGCAGCTTGTAGTTGCGCAATCGGTCGATGGACGCCTGCGCGCCCGTCAAACCTTCCATTGTGAAGTTCAGCTTCTTGCGATACGGAACGGCCGCCAGCACATAGCGCAACGCTTCCGGCGAATGGCCCATGCCCACCAGATCACGCAGCGTGAAGAAGTTGTTTAGAGACTTCGACATCTTCTGCATGTCGATGTTCAGGTGTTCGGAATGCAACCAGTAGTTGGCGAACTTCTTGCCAGTAACGCCTTCACTCTGCGCGATCTCGTTCTCGTGATGCGGAAACACCAGATCGATACCGCCGGCGTGGATGTCGAGCGTCTCGCCCAAGTACTTCATCGCCATCGCGGAGCATTCGATGTGCCAACCCGGGCGGCCATCGCCGATCGCCGTATCCCAGGCGAATTCGCCCGGTTTCTTGGCTTTCCACAAAACGAAATCCTGGGCGGATTCCTTGTCGTACTCATCCGCTTCCACCCGCGTTCCAGCTTTCATGCCAGAGAAATCGGAATGCGACAATTTGCCGTATTCAGGAAATTGGTTGATACGATAGTAGGTCGACCCCTCGCTCTCGTACGTGAAGCCTTTGGCCGTCAACGTCTGGATCGCTTCCACCATCTCGTTGATATGCTCGGTTGCCTTGACCATGCGCTCGGGCCGCTGCATACGCATCTTGCCCGTGTCCTCAAGAAAGCCCTGCGTATACACTTCCGTGTATTCCTGCAGTGTTTTGCCTTCTTTGGTGGCATTGCGGATGATCTTGTCGTCGACGTCGGTGATGTTCATCACGTGGTTCATCCGATAGCCGCGATACTGCAGCCAGCGCCGCAGGATGTCCTGAAAAGTGAACGTTCGCAGGTTGCCGATGTGGACGAAGTTGTAGACGGTGGGTCCGCATGTGTACATCCGGACCTCGTTGCCATGAAGAGGTCTAAATTCTTCGACACTTTGGGTAAGGGTGTTATAGAAGCGGATGCCCATATTGTTGAGGTTTTAACTAGTTTAGCTTACGGTGCTCTTTGAGGATGCAGGAGTCGCGCACGACGAAGATTCCAGCGGCTTCCGCACGCTGCGATGCCTCTTCGTGAATCACGCCTTCCTGCAACCAGACGCACTTGGCACCGATGCGGATCGCGGATTCAACCACTTCGGGAACCGCGTCCGACTGGCGAAACACATCGACGATATCCACTGGCTCGGTGATGTCTTCGAGACGAGCATACACAGTCTCTCCGAGAATCTCCGATCCCGCATGGCCGGGATTCACCGGGATGATCCGGTAGCCCTGATCCTGCATATACTGCGAGACCCCATAGCTCGGTCGGATGCGCTTGGGCGACATGCCGACCACGGCGATGGTTTTAGCTGTCTTGAATAAATCCGCTATCGTCATCCTCGTCGTCCTTGGCACTCGTCTCTTCCAGCTTCAACATCTTGCGAAAGCGTGCGATCTCTTTGGGTTCCAGATGCCGGAACTTGCCCGGCTTCACGTCCAACGGCAGAAACGCGATGCGAACGCGCTTCAGCTTTTCCACCAACAGCCCGAAGTTGCGAAACATGAGTCGAATCTGATTCTGGCGGCCTTCCACCAACTGCACTTCGTACCAGGAATTTGTAGCCTTCTTGATCACCTTCAAGATGCAAGGTGCGGTAGGCTTGCCAAAGAGCGGCACACCGCTGCGGAACTTCTCTTCCTGTTCGAGAGTCAGCGATCCGTTGACTTTCACGATGTAGGTCTTATTGACCTTGGTGTTGGGCGCGGAGATGCGATTGGCGAAATCACCATCGTTCGTCAGCAGGATCAGGCCCTCGGAATGATAGTCGAGACGGCCAACCGGATAGACGCGTTCCTTGAGTCCGCGCACGAGGTCCATCACCGTGCGACGCCCTTCCGGATCGGAAACCGTGGTCACATATTCATCCGGCTTGTTCAAGGCGATGTACACCAGCGATTGCGGGGCGTGCAGCAGCTTGTTGTCGACCTTGATGTGATCGCGCAAAAAATCGGCTTTCGTGCCGAGTTCGGTGATGACTTTGCCGTTGACGCGAACACGTCCTTCGACAATGAGTTGTTCCGCTTTGCGGCGGCTGGTGACTCCCGCTTGCGAGAGGATCTTCTGTAAACGCTCTTCAGCCATTTTGGGATTCCGCATTCTCGGAATCTGTTTTCTCAGTTTCCGGTGGGGGCACGGGTTCAGCCGCGACCGCCTCGGGCGGATCAATCGCCGCATCGGCTTCCGTGGCCGCCAGTGGACCTTCATCTGCAAGGATCTCGGAGTCATCGGCCAATGCCAGACGTCCAAGTTCCTCAAATTCTTTCAGGGTCGGAAGTTCCGCCAGGTCGCGAAGGCCGAACTGAACCAAAAATTCTTTGGTGGTCTTGTACAGAATCGGCTTACCGACGATGTTCTTGCGTCCTGCCGTGGCAATCAGCTTGCGGTCGAGCAGCGTCTTCAGCACGCTGGCACCGGCCACACCACGAATTTCCATGATTTCGGGGGCTGTGATGGGCTGCTTGTACGCAATCACGGCAAGCGTCTCAAGCGCCGCAAGCGAGAGCTTGAGTGGAGGTTTGAGATTTTTGACAAACGTCCGGATCGCTTCGTGATGCTCCGGCTTGGTCGCCATCTTGAATCCACCGGCGACCTCGCGCACCGTCACACCGTGCTCGGGCTTCGAGTATTCCGCCAGCAATTCATCCAAAATCGGCTTGACGATCTCCATCGGCTGCTGCACCGCGAGTGCGATCTGCTGTGCCGAGAGGGGCTCGTCGGTGATGTAAATGACGCCTTCGATCACCGCCTTGAGATTGATCCGTTGCGTCTCATCCGCCGCAGCCGGAGGCGCGTTGGTTTCGCCGGTGGAAAGCACTTCCTCGGCAGTCATGGCCGCTTCGACTGGGGCATCGGCCTCAACCTCGGCGATCACTTCCACTACCGGTTCCAGCGCAGCAGCAGACTGCGCTTCCGGAGTGTGTTCCGGTTGCGACTCGCTGGACTCGATTGGTTCCTGTTCCTGCATGAAACTCCTAAAACGCCTCAAGGCCGCAGGTATTGCGGCCACCCCAAAGCGTGAAAAACCCTAGTTGTAATCCTGATCGACACCAGCGAGAGAGGCCTTGGTGGCGAAGGCTTCGTCAAATCCGTCGGCCACTTTGATGCCAATGTCGCTGAACATTTCCGCCTGCGTCAGCATAATGGCCTGTGCCTTCACCAATTCGAGAAGCGCTAGAAACAGGCAGATCATCGCTCTGCGGCTTGGCTGACTCTCGAACATCTTGGTCGCAGACTGTACGCTTTCTCTATCCGACCGGAACAGGCCGCCAATGAACTGGATCATTTCGGGGACGGTCACGTCATCTTTGCCGATCTCGTAAACCGGTTTCGACTTCACCCGGTCGAGTACATTCTGGAATACCTTCACCAGATCGAACAGGGAAACAGACAAGCCCGGCTGCGTATCCTCGTGGGACTCGAACTGCTGCATCTGCGGATTCGACCAAGTGGCTTCCTCGATCACGCGCTTCTGCTGCAGCATTTCCGCCGCTTGCTTGAACCGTTCATGCTCGACGAGGCGGTCAACCAGTTCCCGGCGCGGATCCTCGGAGGAACTCTCCTTTTCCAACTCCGGATCCTTTGGCAGCAGCATCTTTGACTTGATCAGAATCAACGTCGCCGCCATGTACACAAACTCCGAACTCAGCTCCACATTGAGTTCCGCAGCGGTCTTCATGTACTCCAAATACTGTTGGGTGATGGTCGCGATAGGGATGTCGTAAATGTTGATCTCCTGCTTCCGGATGAGATCCAAAAGCAGGTCCAACGGGCCATCGTAGGCCCCGACCTGTACTCTGAGCGGAGAAACCAGCACTTCTATCAGGATACCAGCACCCAGCCGGAGGGGCGACATTCACTCGAATGAAATTTTCGCGGCTTTATGAGGACTGGCGAGGGATCCACTTGACCTCAGCAGACGCAATCAGAGGGACCGTGCCTGTTCATGATCTCTCGGGTGACTGGGACGAATCCCCGCCAGCCACACACCGTTCGGTGTTCGCTCTTCCAGCCCCCTAGTTCCCAAATTCTGGAAAGGTGAGGGAAACTCGCGCGTCTCAGCCGGGACCTACGCCGAGATGCAATTGAGATTCAAAAGATTGTGGAAAGTTGTTTGCGGTGGCGTAAGCGGAGTTTCTATCGGGTCAGCCGGCGATCCCAGGAGCCGTCGAGCAGGGGAGACATCGCATTCCCAGGACCGCCAGCTGACCGTTTGCTCTGCACGCAGAGGTTACTAACTCGCGTCTGAATCTCAGCTTTACTTGCGCAACTCTTTTTTCCAGACACACTTTACTAATGCAACTAAACCACCACAATCGGTAGCGCCCGAACATTTTCGTATCTGATTGATTCCACAAGGAGAGATGACCAAATGCTCAGATCGCCGCAAAATCGTGACTGTCTCACCGGTGCGAAGTGCCTGGAATTGAGACATCAACGCGAAAGAAATCGATCGATCCCGGTGCGGCAATCGGCTGTCAAACGGGCAATTCCATTTCCATGAACCCCCATTTCAATCGCTGTATCGAAGGACACACCATCCATGTGATATAGCAGATTCTTGCAAAGAGAGAGAGCCGACATCGACTTCTGAGCCAGTGTCGCTGCGCACTGCTCCACTCCTGCATGGAACTTCTCGTCAGGAAAAACCCGATTCACCAACCCTGCGGCAGCGGCATCCTTGGCAGTGATCGACTGCCCCATCGTGATCCACTCGAAAGCCTGTTTCTCAGAAACGTTCCGCCGCAGAATCGCCATAACCATCGCAGGAACGAAGCCGATATTCACCTCTGGATATCCAAACGTGGCCGACTCCGCCGCCAACACAAGATCGCACGCGCTCGCCAATCCACATCCTCCCGCCAGCGCCCGCCCGTGAACCGCAGCGACAATCGGCCGGGGATGCGCTCGCATGGCGCGAAACAGATCCGCCATACGGCGTGCGTCATCCATGTTTTCCAGAGGGCCTGCATCCCGAATCTGCCGCAACGCCGCCAAATCCGCTCCCGAACAGAAATCTTTGCCTGCACCCGCAATAACGATGACCCTCGAATCTCTCGCCGCAATCAGGGAATGTCCAAGCTCTTCAATCAAGAGTCCGTCAATGGCATTCCGCTTTTCAGGACGGTTGAGGGTGATCAGCAGAACCCCTTCCACAGAACCGGCAGCGACCAGGATTCGACTATAGGAACTCATCGGGCACCATGATCGACATCCGCAGCATCGCCGCGCTGTAGGTTTTGCCCTGTGGATCGGAAGAAAGTGACAGGGTTCCGCCGCCGCCAAGGCTTTCGTGCAGAAGAAAATTGAGGGCACCCAAGTTCGGGATCTCAAATCGCTCAACCTTGCCGAGGCAAATTTCCTCGAAGTGTTTTTTTACCCGCTCGGCGGTCACTTCGCGCACCAGCACTTCGTAAAACTTCGGATCGCGGGCAATGACACCGACATTCGAAGTGTCGCCCTTGTCGCCCGATCTTGCGTGCGCAATCCGCAGTAGTTGGACTTCGGCCATACTTAAACCTCCTCCGCCGACTTCACCGATACCATAGGCACGACGCTCGTCTTTGGGATCAACGCGGGCCAATACGCAACAATCTCTTCCACCTTGGGACGTCCAGAACCCAACCCGGTCACCCCCGGCGGACCGTTCAACGCCAAAGGGGCAAGTTCTTTCGTAAACCGTTCCACCGGTGCTTTCTCTTTCGAACGCACGCCGATCCGCAGCACGACCTCCGAGAGATCGGGCGAAGGCGGGCCGGCTAGTTTCGGACCGTGGCAACCGCCTGCGCCGAGATACTCGCTTCGGATCTCTTCGAACGCGAGCCCTAGATTGGTCAGTCTCTCCCGCAGGATTCCGTCGGCAGCCTTGGCTTTTTCGAAAGCATTGGGCCAACTATACAGCAGGCTCCCAATCGACTTGTAACCGTAGGAGTAGCTAATCGAGACTTTGTAGAACGGTGTCGCCGGACGCCCCTGGATCCCGCTGAATCGAACCCGGTCCAGCCCCTGCTGTTCCAACTGGATCGTGGTGAAATCCGCAACGCAGTCGGGGGTGATGTACTCGCGCGGGTTGCCCATCTCATAGACGAGCTGTTCCTTTACCCCTGCCACAGTAATGCGTCCACCAGTACCGGCGTGCTTCGTCAAGACAAAGCTGCCGTCGGATTCCGCTTCCACAATCGGGTATCCAATGCCTGCCAGATCTGGAACGTTAGGCCATTCCGCCATCGAATTTCCGCCAGTGGACTGGGCGCCGCACTCAATCGTATGTCCCGCAATCGTTCCGGCCGAGAGACGATTCCAGTCGTCTTCTTTCCAGCCGAACTCATGGATCATCGGTGCCAACGCAATTCCGGTATCCGTACACCGTCCGGTTGCGACAATCCGGGCACCCTGCCGTAGAGCTTCAACCACCGGCCACGCACCGAAATAGACGTTCGCACTGAGCACCTGCGATCGAATCGTCGAGAGGGGCTCGCCCGTGTCCATATTGCGCATCTCGATGCCCTGTGCGAGAAGCGTGTCCAGACTGCCCATCAGATCGTCACCCGCCACGACTCCGACCTTGAGCCCGGATCGTCCGGCTTTGCGGGTAATGTCGAAGATCGCACCTCTGCAGCCCTCGGGATTGATGCCCCCTGCGTTAGCGATAACTTTAACGTCGTTGCAGACGATATCGCTCATACCGCGATCCAGCATCTGGACAAAGTCGTAGGCAAATCCCATGCGAGGATCGCGCGCCTTCTGCTTTTGCAGAATGGACATCGTAACCTCAGCGAGGTAGTCAAGCGTCAAGTAGTCGAGAGGCCCGCCCCGCAACTGCTGTAGAGGAGCTTCGAGAGAATCTCCCCAGAACCCTTGCCCATTGGCGATTCGAATCATGCTCGTATGTACCCTCCACCGGCGCTTGCACATTTATAATTACACAGGCTGTGACGATGCGAAGGAAGGCGACTGTTACACGGCAGTATACAGCGGTACATAACGGCTTGACAGGGTCGTAACAATTCGTTAGTCTCAATGGAATCACGGTTCTAGCTGCTCTAGGTCAGCTAGAAGGTCGCATTTCGGCCCGCCACCGGTTGAAATGTGTATCGACGATGTTTGACAACTGAAGAATTACGATAGTCCGCTGGGCTGTCGGTCCTCGCCCAAAGACATCTGAACACAGAGGGCGGGCCGAGGACCGGGAGTCACAGCTTACGTTCGAAATAGAAAGGAGATTCCTATGTTCAGTCCAGGGCTGAATGCGGAAGATCGCTTGCGGACGCTTTTGGAAAGATACGGGTGTACTCTCATTGAGGGACCTCGCTTCGACCACGAGCACAAATTAGATTTCGTCGTCTCCGGCTTTCCCCAAATCCCATGGTTATTTCACTTGGGAGTGCAGGTCACTACGAGAATTGACGATCGAACCAAGCAAGCCACATTTTTGAAAATTGTTCGAGAGAACCCGGTTACGAATCGCAATATTTATCTGGAGATGGAACCGGGCGTGAATTTAGAAAAGGGAGGCGCGTTCGTCGTATTGACCGCGCTGGTCGAGTTCCTGCACAACCGTCTGCACGCAGATGCCGGGGTGATAGGTCTTCGTGTCTCCTCCGATCTGAAGTATCATTTCTACGATCTGGCCCATGCGATTTCGCTTCCGGGCGGTTTGTCAAGGCCTATGTCTTCGGCTTCCATGGCACCGCCTCCGTTTGCGAGAACTTTCGGGCCTCCTCAGCCGTTGATCCCGCAGCCGGGATCGACCGCTCCTATCGCTGTCATGCCAGCAGCCGCCCCAATACCGTCGGGTCCCTCGACCCCCGGAGTTCCGGGAACCGCTCCCGCTCCGTCAGCGGCTCCGGTACCGTATCCCCCGCCAGGGCAAGCATATATGCCTAAGCCTGAAGCGGTGGGCAGGATCACGAGATACAACATTGAGCGGAGTATCGGGCTGATCGTCTCCCAAGACGGCACCGAGTACTTCATTCACAAAAGTAACTTCACCGACTTAATGCTCCGCATGGAGGTCGAGTCGCTGGCGGGCCATAACGAGTGGTTCGATGAGCCCATTCCGGTGCAGTTCGTAGACGGCGGACGCGTACCCGGCAAGAAGAACAACATCGCGCAGTTGATCCGCCGACACGTGCCGAACAGCGTGCTGGCTTCTTAAGAACGACTGGCTCACATCCCATGCGGCGCTGAGGAGCAATCCCCTTGGCGCCGCATTTTCTTTAGCGTGGCCTAAGGTGGAACATTGAGTTCCTTAAGACGCCAGACCCATCGATTTCATCGACTCTCAGTAGCACAATAGCACTAGGATCTTCTACGGGATAGTTTGCACCTTGAAGTTTGGTTGCCTATCCGCCGATAGAAGAATTTACAGCGGCAGAGGACGATGAACGCGACAGCACACAACCGGTCTGCATTGATGATTGAAGCTGTGGCTGCCGCGCGCCTTGGCCAAAAGGGTTTGGCCCGCCGTCTCTTCAACGAAATTGTGGAGAAGGATCCTGGTTCCGAACAGGCTCTTTTGTGGCTGGCTGCTCTGGCCGATACCCCCGACGAGTCGATCCGGGCGTTGGAGCAGGTCCTCGTCATCAACCCCAATAATCAACAGGCTCTCAGTGCGTTGGCGGTTCAGAAAATGCACCAGACAGCTAAGCCCGCGGAAGTGCCGCTACCCCCGCCACCGTCTTCGCGCGCTCTGCCAGCCGGCCCTTTTCCTCAGCCCGGTCGCCTGCGGGCCGTCTCGGTATCCCACCCAGTTCCGGTTCCTTCCGCCTATTCGGGAAATCCCGAAGACCAAGGTATGAATCCCGGACGGGTTTTGCAGTTTCAGCGAGCCATTCGTAAGGTTTGGAACTGCCCCATGTGCAGGTCCGAACATCCCGAGCCAGTGCCCCGTTGTGCACATTGTGGCTGCTATTTGGCCCTGGAAGATCTCTGGCAAATCGCCGACAATCGGGGCGCGGATGACGAAATCTTGTCCCGTGCGATCGAACTTTGGCAGGCCAGGATCGTTGACGAACCGTTTGAGGCACATTTGAACATTGCGCGCGCGTTGCTCAGCCTCAACCGCTCGGCCGAAGCTTTGCCTCATCTCGAGAAAGCCTGCGCTCTGCGAGACGATGCCCTTGAATTGAAGACATTCATGCAGACGCTGAAGAGCCGTAAGCTGATTGTCGCCGTGGACGACAGCCAGACCGTACGAAAACTGGTATCGGTGAGTCTCGAACGCAAAGGCTATCGGGTCTTGACCGTTGAGGATGGCGTGATCGCCCTGGCGAAGCTGGAACAGTTTAAGCCGGATTTGGTTCTCCTCGACATCAGCCTGCCGAAGGTCGATGGGTATGACATTTGCAGGATTTTGCGCAGGCATGACGGTCTGAAGAAGGTTCCTGTGGTGATGCTGTCGGGCAAAGACGGCTTCTTTGACCGGGTCAAGGGCAAGATCGCGGGCGCAAACGATTATCTGACCAAGCCGTTCGATGTTGTGGCCCTGTCGAAATCCCTCGAAAAGCACCTTGGGTCTAAGTAAGTAACTTTTCGACTACAGACTCGGGTGAAAACGGTCGATAAGAAGCTGTAGTCAAGCAGCATGTCGAAAACGATCCTAGTTGTGGATGATAGCCCTTCCGAAGTGAGGGTGATGCTGTCTGCGCTCGAAGGCCGCGGCTATCAATTGCTAACCGCATCCGACGGCGAAGAGGCGTTGATGAAGAACAAGGGCTTCCGTCCCGACCTCATCCTGCTTGATATTGTGTTGCCGAAGCGCAACGGCTACCAGATTTGCCGCGAAATCAAGTCCGACAAGCGGACCACCCCTCCGAAGATCGTCATCGTCTCTAGCAAGAATCAAGAGTCGGATCGGTTTTGGGGTATGAAACAGGGCGCCGATGGTTACTTAACCAAGCCCCTCGATCTAAAGCTTTTGGCCGAGACGGTCGATAATCTTTTGTAGGCACAGCAAGCCTGTTGAAGGCTGCAGTCTTCTGAGACTTTGCCTTGCGCGGAATGCGCCAGCACGCCAGTTCGCCGACACGCGATCGCAGGCCAGCGGATCGTCATTGGCGCCGTTCTCTCGGGCTTCTCCCGCTCTCAACTCCCAAGCCTCAGCGTGGGGAGCCGGAGAGAACGGATTTTTAGTTCCCACGGTCCCTCCCTTCCAATAGCTCCTCCTCATGACCTTTGAACGCAAAGGAACCAGCATTGCGGTCCGCCAGTAAACCGGTGATACTCGATGCCGGGTCCGTTTTGCGCGTGTTAATTCCGAGAACTATCGCTCTTGCCGGTCCAATCGGAGACGATAAGAACCAGTAATGTGGCCGTTTAACAAACTTGGACAAAGTTCCTCTTCGAGCGCCGGAGGCAGAGTCTCGCTGACTGGACAAATCGCCAACTTTGGGGACTTGGAAGAGATATTGGAAACTACGCTTTCCGCATATCGCGGCTCGCTGGACAGCGTTGTGAACCACACGCCCAAAATGCTCCGCGATCAATCCGCCGATCTGAAGAAGAATCTGCGGCAGATTCGTGCACGGCTCGAAGGCCAACCGTCGACGGCCCTTTTGAAAGAGACGGTGAAAGAAGTCGATCGGGAACTTTCCAACTGGGGCAAGACCACCGAGGCCAGTTTCGAGGCTCAGGAAAGAGAGACAAAAGACGCGATGGCGGCGGTTGCAGTGATGGCGGAAGCGCTCGGTTCGCATGAGAAGACTTATGGAGTCCGTTTTCGTGGAATTTCCAAAAAGCTTCGCTTGTTGACAACTTCCAACGATATCTCGGAGATTCGTAAGAAGCTGCAAGGTGAAATTGAGTTGTTGGAGCAGTACGTCAATCAGATGACCCAGGAAAGCGATTCGGCCTTGGGCAGGTTGCGCGATCTCGATAACGCGCGCCGCGCCCGGGCGGCCACAGTCGAGGCCGCTCTGTCCAACGCCGGGAAACCGGCCAGGAGCTCCGACCCTTCAGTTGGATCCATTGCGGACAAGATGAAGCTATCGGAAGCGATCCGGGCACAGATTCGAACCGAAGACCGCGTGGCGATCGTCCGCCTTTCTGCCGAGGAATCCATTGCCTCCAAGGGTCACAGCCTGATCGTCGAACGTTTAAAGGATGTCTTCGAATCGCCCTCGATGACAGGACAATGGAACGAGGAAACCTTCGTTTCAATTACTCGCCTGCCCCTGCCCGAAGCGGCCGCCCGTTTAGAGATCGTCGAGCAGGATCTTTCGGTGAAACTGGGCGGCAAGCTCGACGGTACGGTCTTCGAGAAGACTCCCGGCAGCACCGCCGCCGAGTTGTTGGGTCGCTTCGAGGCATCGCCCAAAGCCGCATAGGAAACCACATGATTCGCATCTTGCTCATTGCTCCAAACCCGGAACTTGGCGCGAAGCTCCGTGCCCGCATGCAGGAAGCACCCGGGGCCGCCCGCGTGGTTTTGATCAAGTGTTTCGATCGCTACCCTCCGCTGGAGGAGCTGGCGGGAGCAATGAGGGCCCACGATCCGCAAGCGGTCTTTGTCGATATCTCCGCCGATCCAAGCGCGATCCGGGTGACGGGTGAGATGCAGGGCCGGTGGCCCGCTGTGAGCTTCGTCGCCTTTGACGAACGGCCCGATGCCTCGCGTCTGGTCGAATGTCTCCGGGCGGGGATCCGCGAGTTTCTCGCTGCACCGTTTCTTGAGAACGAGTACGCCGCCTGCATTCGACGCATTCTCGAAACGATGGATTTTATGCCCCCGCAGGCAAAACAGGAATCTGCGACCAAGGCGATATTCGCCTTCCTGCCTGCAAAGCCTGGAAGCGGTGCGTCAACCCTTGCGATCAACACCGCCCTCGCGCTCGCACGCTTCGACAACAATCCGACACTTTTAATGGATCTCGACTTCGGCAACGGCGTCACCCGCTTTCATCTCAAAGCCGATCACCCCTATTCCATGCAGGACGCGATCGATCGCGCTCAGACCCTTGAACCGGGCGTCTGGACCGAAATCGCGGGAAAGTGCGGACGGCTCGATCTTCTCGCCACCGCGCCCGCCGGGCCGGGTCTCAGCACCAATCTCGCCGCCGTCGGCCCCCTGTTCGAATTTGTCCGTAGGCAGTACCGGACGGTGGTGCTCGATTGCTCGGGTTATCTGGATACTTTTGCGCTCGAATGCCTCGCCCAGTGCCGAAGAATCCTTCTGGTTGCGGAACCCGACATGACTACTGTGCATCTTGGGCGGGAGAAGCTCCGGGTACTTCAGGCCGCCGAGCTCGAAGACCGGGTGGAGTTGGTCATCAATCAGTGGAGAAAGAACGCCGTACTCTCGCTGGCAGACATCGAAGGCGTGCTGGGCATCGCTGCGGAACACATGGTGCCTGACGATGCGAAGGGCGCCTACCAAGGCGTTCTTCGGGGATGTGGAGCCGACCCGGTCTCGCCACTCGGCAAGGCTTGCCGGACTATCGCGGAATCGCTGGGTGTGCCTGCATTCGAACAGCCTGCCCCAGGCACCCCAAAGCGCAAACGCATGGTGGAGTACTTTTCGGTCTCGCCCGCTCGCTACTCGCTCTTTCCGAACGCCCGCTGATTTTCACTCATACCTCGGGTGGGCCGGACGAAGAGTTCGGTGAAAGGACTCTCAACGCAACCATGGAAAAGATGGTCCGCATTACAATTTGTATCGAACCGGAGACCGAACGGCTCATCCGACTGCTTGCCCGCCGACACGGTCGTTCGATCTCGGAACTCGTCCGCGAGGCGGTTGAAAGTCACTGGGTGAAGGGAAAGAACATCGGAGCCGATCTTCCCTCCCTACAAACGGAATAAAAGCGGGTCTATCTGGACGCCCCAGCCATCTCCTCTTCTCTGGCCTGGTGCCACAGCGAAATGTACGGCTTCAAATCCTTCATCATCTTCGCGAAACCCGGGATATCGAGAGACTGCGCCCCGTCGCTGACGGCTTTCGCCGGACACGGATGCATCTCCACAATCAAGCCATCCGCGCCAATCGCCACACCAGCGCGCGCCAAAGCCGGAACCAACGATCGCTTGCCCGTCGCATGGCTCGGATCGAGAATCACCGGTAGGTGGGACAACTCATTCAATACCGGGATGCAAGCGATATCGCAGGTATTGCGAGTTGCTGTCTCGAACGTGCGGATACCGCGTTCGCACAAGATCACCTGCGGGTTGCCGTGTGCCACGACATACTCGGCGGACATCAACAGTTCCTTCACCGTCGAACTCATGCCCCGCTTCAGCATCACGGCCTTGCCGCATTTGCCGAGCGATTTCAGCAGCGCGAAGTTCTGCATGTTTCGGGCACCGATCTGCAGAATGTCCGCGTACTCGGCAACGAGTTCGACATCGCTGTCGCTCATCACTTCGGTGATGATGCCGAGTCCCGTCGCTTCCTTCGCCTTTCGCAGCAGCTTCAGGCCCTCTTCGGCCATGCCCTGGAAATCGTAAGGAGAAGTGCGCGGTTTGAATGCGCCACCGCGCAAGAACTTGGCACCGGCCGCAGCGCAGGCTTCCGCCGACTCCATAATCTGCTGTTCGCTCTCTACCGCGCACGGACCGCCCATCACCACGAATTCATCGCCGCCGATATCCACCCCGTTTATACGGAATACGCTCCGTTCCTTGCGGTATTCGCGGCTGACGAACTTGTACGGTGCCGAGATCCGCACAGCGCGTTCCACCTGCTCCAAAGCTTCGATCGATTCGAGGCACGGAGTAACATCGCCGACTCCGACGACCGCAATCACCACCCGCTCTTCGCCCTCAATCGAGTGGATCTTGTATCCAAAATGGGCGACTCGGGCGCAGACTTCGTCGATTTCCGCCTTGCTGGCATGCAGCTTCATTGAGATGATCATTGGTTTAGAACTTCCTTATTTTCACACACTAGGAGCAAAAACAAACCGGCCCACTCTGTCTGGAGTGGGCCGGTTCGGTGAATCACAATACTTCTGCGTCTATGCCAGTTCCACTCGTTGGTCAGCGGGTAAAGTACCCGTACCAAAATCGAAAGTAGCTGGCGGTCAAGCGGCGCATGAATCTAAAGTCTATCTCAGATTCATGACCTTTTCAAGGCGCCTAGTTCGGGCGGCGTTTCAAGGTCGGGCGTTCGTCTTCGTCAGAAGTCTTTTTGCCGTCCTTGTCCTCGCCATCTACAGGACCCGATCCCGGGGCCTTGCGCAAACGGGGCCGGTTCGCATCCTTGTCGTCCACCTTGCGGCGGTTGTGCATCGCGAAGAGACGAGTCTTGACATCGTTGAACTCCGAGCGGTTCAACACATATTCCGGCTTGGACTCCAGAATTTCCTGAATGTTCTTCTGCGAATCCTTGATGCGGTCATCGGTCGGAGGATGCGTCGAAAACACCTTGGCCATCGTGCCCGGTTTCTTCTTCTCGAGAGTCTGCAGCTTTTCGAAGAAGTCCACAAAGGCGGTCGGATCGTAGCCGGTCTTGTACATGTACTGGAGGCCCAGCAAATCCGCTTCGCGCTCGAAGCCACGCGAAAACTGCATAAACGTCATAGGCAGCAAGATGCTGGTGGCCTGACGGATGCCGTATCCCGCCCAGCCGCCCATGAAGATCAGCGGAATCGTCGCGAGATTCGCAATCTGTCCGCGGGTCTGCTGGCGTGTGCCGTGGCGGGCCGCGACGTGCGCAATCTCATGAGCCATGACGCCAGCGAGTTCCGCTTCGTTGTCCGCCCTGAGAATCAGCCCGGTGTTCACATAGAAGAATCCGCCCGGCAGTGCGAAGGCGTTTACTTCCTCGGCGTCGATCACCTTGATCGTGAAGGGGACCTTCGCATCCGAATTGCGAACCAGATTCTGGCCGACCCGGTTGACGTATTCCGAGACTACCGGATCATCGACAATCTTGGCCTGACGCTCAATCTCCTGGGCGTAGCTCTTGCCCATTCCAATCTCTTTTTCTAAAGAGATCCAGTTGATGCCCTTGCCGACATCGCGGTCGCCGATCTGCTCGACGTCCTTCTTCTTGTCCAGCTTCTTGCCGTTGTTGTCCAAACGGGATTCGGCTTTGGGTTCTTCGGCCTTCCTGGCCGTTTTCTTCTTACCGGAATCCTTGGCATCCGCCGCGGGCTTCTCGTCCTGGCCGAAGGCCGTGAAGGCGAGGAACATAGAGACAGAAATCAGCGAGAGGGTTTTGCGCATCGGAACTCCCAACTTGAGTATACCTTCATCAAGATGAACGTATAGTAAGGAGAATGGGTTTCGATCAGCCACAAGAAACTTGGAAAAAGTTTCGCCATCTGTTCCCGGTAACGGAAAACCTCGTCTACCTGAATCACGCCGCCGTCGCGCCTCTCTGTGGGCCTGCCGCCGAGGCCATGAAGCATCTTTCCGACGACGCCTGCTCCTGGGGATCTTTCCACTACGACCAGTGGATGGCCTGCTACGAGGGCTTGCGCCAAGCCGCCGCCGACCTCATCGGATCGGACCCCAGTGAAATCGCGATCACGAAGAATACCTCCGAAGGCATTGCCACCATTCAAATGGGACTGGACTGGCACGCTGGAGACAAGGTGGTCGCTTTTCAGGAAGAGTTCCCCGCGAACTTCTTTCCCTGGAAGCGACTCGAAGGGCGCGGCGTTCGGGTGGAATGGCTTTCCATCTACGATCCGCTCGAAAAGATCGAAGCCGCAGCCAAGGGCGCGCGTCTGCTCGCCATCAGTTTCGTGAACTACCTCAGCGGCCATCGCGTCGACCTGCATGCGCTGGGAGACATCTGCCATCGCCACGGTGTCTTCTACTTTGTAGACGCGATTCAAGGGCTCGGCGTCTTCCCGATCGACGTGCGCGCGATGCACATCGATGCGCTGGCTGCCGACGGTCATAAGTGGCTACTCGGACCCGAAGGCTGCGCGGTTCTCTACGTTAACAAAGATGTTCAGGATTCCATCGAACCAGTCGAGTTCGGCTGGACCAACATCGCCGGTTACAACGACTACGCCTGTCGCGACATGGCGCTGCGCACTGACGCCGGACGTTATGAACCAGGTACGCTCAACACCATCGGCTGCTATGGACTGCGTGCCGCGATGGAGTTCGTGCTGGAGGTGGGCGTCGAAAACGTGGGCAGACAAGTGCTGCACAATGCCGCGGCACTCGCCGAAGGTGCGCAAGGTAAAGGCTACGAACTGATGATTCCCCGCCCTGCGGCATCTTGTTCCGGGATCCTGGGCCTGCGGAAGGCGGCGATCGACTCGCGGTATGTGGTGAAGCAGTTGCGGGACGCGAAGATCACCGCCGCCCCGAGACAGGGCTGGGTTCGGGTCTCACCGCATCTTTACAACAACCCTGACGATATCCGGCGCTTTGTGGAGGCGCTTCCGTAGGGCATTGTGGGAGGACGGCGCCGCTGTTTAGAAGCTTATCCCCGGCCTTTCGCTCGCACGACAGGCTCACTGGCATATACTGGCTTTCTATGGATCGACGCCAGTTCTTATCCGCCAGCGTAGCCGGACTCGCTTCCGCCGCTTTTGCCCCCGCCCAATCGGGAGCGCGTTCTGAATCGCAGGATTTCGACAAAGCCAAGAAGCGCCGCGTCGGCATCATCGGCCCGGGCTGGTATGGCAAAAGCGATCTGCTGCGCCTCATCCAGGTCGCACCGGTGGAAGTCGTTTCCATGTGCGATGTCGACAAGACGATGCTTTCTGAGGCGGTGGATCTGGTCGCCAGCAGACAGGCTTCAAAGAAGAAACCGCGTACCTATGCGGACTATCGCAAGATGCTCGCGGAAAAGGATCTGGATATCGTCCTCATCGACACGCCCGATCACTGGCATGCGCTGCCGATGATCGAGGCTGTTCAGAAAGGCATGGATGTCTGGGTGCAGAAACCCATTGGCGTCGATGTTTTGGAATGCGAAGCCATGGTCGCGGCCGCGCGCAAATACAATCGCGTGGTGCAGGTGGGCATGCAGCGTCGTTCCACACCGCATCTGATCGAAGCGCGCGACCGCTTCATCCGCGAAGGCAAACTCGGCAAGATTGGACTCGTAGAAATTTACTGTTACTACCACATGCGGGCCACGGCCAATCCACCGGATTCGACTCCGCCGGCGAACCTCGACTATGAGATGTGGACCGGTCCTGCACCGCTGCGTCCCTACAATTCGCTGGTTCATCCGCGCAGTTGGCGCGCGTTCATGGAATACGGCAACGGCATCGTCGGAGATATGTGCGTCCACATGCTCGACCTGACGCGGTTCATGATGGATCTCGGCTGGCCCAGCCGGATCTCGTCGAGCGGCGGCATCCTGATCGACAAAGCCAGCAAGGCCAACATCTCCGATACACAGTCGGCGACCTTCGAATTCGAGAACGTGCGTGTGGTTTGGCAGCATCGTTCGTATGGCAGCGCCCCCGATCCCAAGTATCCCTGGGGAGCGACATTCTATGGCGACAAGGGCACGCTCAAAGCATCGGTGATGGGTTACGATTTCATTCCCGGTAAGGGCGAGTCCGTTCACAAAGACGTGACCTACGAGTTTGAGCAGTTCCCTGAGGATCGCACGGAGAAAGATCTGGAACGGCACGTTGCGCCTGCGATTCGCGGACAGATGAAGAACTTTCTGGCCTCGATCGACAATCGAACGCGCCCCGTCGCGGACATTGAAGAAGGCCATATTTCGGCATCGAGTTGCATCCTTGCGAACGTGGCGATGGAGTTGGGACGCACGCTCACCTACGATCCCTCGAAGCGAGTCGTGACGGGCGATCGCCAAGCGACAAACAGGCTCGCGCGACAGTATCGCGCACCCTGGATTCATCCTGACCCGAAAAAGGTCTAGTAGCGCGCAGGTCTCACCGCGCCCGAGCATCGTTGCTTGTTCGTATGGGGGCACCCGCGCGCCCTCTCCGGGCTAGCCAGTTAAGCTAGCTGGCATAGACGATGTCGGCGCGATTGCGGAGGATGAACACCAGGCACCCGTTGCTGGTGGTGATCGAGGAATGATCGTGGTCGGATGCGCCCACTTCATAGTCGCCCGCATGCAGCGTGTGATCGGAAAAGATGGCATCGCCTTCCAGCACCAGCGAATGCTCCAGCCCCTTGTGGTGGTGACACGGATACACGGAACCCGGATCCATGCGCACCAGTACAGATTGATTGCCCGACGCCGGATCGTAGAACAACTGTTTCATCGTGATGCCCGCAAACGGAGTCTGTAGCCAATCGCCGTCGCTCGCTCGAACAATCGTCAGCACACCTGGGTGCAGAACCGGCATTGACTTGATTTGTGCCATCAGCTTGTCTTTGATGCGCGCGGGTGGGTCAACGGTCACAAGTTCAGAGATCCCGGCAGCAAGCTGCCGGAAACATTCCAACTCCGCAGCAACATCCGGATCCTGTTCGGAGGAGAGCAACAGGTCTTCGCTGTCCTGTTTTTCCGCTATGCCGAGAGCATGCAAAGCGGCGGCGTCCTGGAGCTCAGGTTTCACAATATTTATGATAATCGATTGGATTGACGAGTCCAGTACCAGTAAAACGGCATGCCCAATGCCATCAGAATCACTCCGCGAAACGCCTCGGCGGGCGTCGCGATAAACGTATTCACAATGAGCCATCCGGTCACCAGCAAAAACAGTACCGGCACCACAGGGTATCCCCAGGCGCGATATGGGCGCTCGGCTTCCGGCATGTTTCTGCGAAAAACGAAAAGAGAAGCGGTGGTAAGCCCATAAAACATCCAAGAGGCGAAAATCACCGAGTCGGTGAGCGTGTCATAGGTGCCTGACACGGCAACGACCGACGCCCAAGCGGCCTGCGCCATGATCGCCTTCACCGGGACGCGCGATTTCTCCGAGACATCCGCCAGCCGCTTGAAGAAGAGCCCTTCTTTGGCCATCGCATAAGGGATGCGGGAGTTTGCCAGCACCGACGCATGCAGCGCTCCGAATGACGAAATGATCAGGGCGATCGCCATCACCGTGGTCGCCGTGGGTCCGAGGAACCGCTTCATCACCTCCGCGGCAACGGAGGTCGTTGCCGGAACATTCGCGATCTCGGTCGGCGTCAATACGTAGAAATAGGCGAGATTCACCAATAGATAGAGACTTCCGACAATCGCCATGCCTCCCAGAAAGGCGCGTGGGATGTTGCGCTGTGGATTCTTCACCTCACCGGCGAGCGGCGTGATGTTGTTCCAACCGTCATAAGCCCAGAGCGCTCCGAGCATCGCGGCTCCGAATCCGGCCATACCTCCGCGAGCCGTGAGTGCGACATTCTCACAAGTTCCGCCAACGTTCGACATCGCGATGTGTCCCCAATCGCCGCGTGCGAAGAGGATCGCGCCTCCCGCAACAGCGAGTACAGTGGCGATCTTGAGTACGGTCAACAGGCTCGCCGTATGTCCGCCGATTGCCACGGCCGTGCAGTTGATGAGCGCCACCAGCCAGATCGCGCCAAGGGCCATAAGGGTGAGTGTTCCGAACTCGACTTTGTGCCCCCCGATCTCCGTCGACCAGAACGTTTGACGCAGCGATCCTCCCAAAGCGTCGTTGAGGAAGATGGCGAAGCCGACAGCCAAAGCAGCCTGTGAGCCGGACTTGGCGATCATGAAGAAGGTCCAGCCATAGAGAAAGCTGAAAGGCTTGCCATAGGCGCGCCGCAGAAAGACGTAATCGCCACCGGCCTCGGGCATCATGGCCGCGATTTCGGAATAGGCCAGGGCACCGGCCATGGACAGGAGTCCGGCGAAGATCCAAACGAAGAGGACGGTTTGCGCGTCGCCGACATTGCACGTCATCACACGGGTCTTCAAAAAGACACCGGTTCCGATCATGTTGGCGATGTTGACCGAGATGGCGGCGGGCAATCCCAACCCACGTACCAGCGAAGGACTCTGCATGGAATAACAGCTTAGCAGTACTCGGTAATTCGAGGTAAGATCAAGGCAAGAGTTATGCCCGCAGTTTCAGCACCCACATTCGATCAGGAAACCGCCAAACGCAAGGTTTGGACTCGAGAGGAATGCGCGGCGGTCGTGGAAGCCCGCGCAGTGAACCTTGATCGTTTTGAGCTGATTGAAGGAGAGTTGATCCAGAAAGTGCCCAAGAATCGCCCTCACGTGATCCTCATATCCATGCTGATGAAATGGGCAGTTCAAACATTCGGCCACGCGCACGTCAATCAGGAGGCACCGATCGATGTTGCGCACCAAGACAACCCGACGAGCGAGCCTGAGCCAGATATGGTCGTATTGGCAAACCCGATGTGGGCGTTCCGCACAGCGAATCCGGGTCCGGAGGACATTCGTCTTGTCGCTGAAATCTCGGATTCTACGCTCGCCTTCGATCTGCGTGTCAAAGCCAAGCTCTATGCGCGAGCAGGTATCGTCGAGTACTGGGTGATCGATGTACAGGGGCGCCGCCTGATCGTCCATCGCGAACCGCAGTCCGACGGATCGTTCGGTTCAGTGCTGTCCTATCGCGAAAACGAACCGGTGAACCCGATCGCGGCACCTGAAACGGAATTCCGGCTCGCCGATCTCTTCAAAGAAGAAGCCTAGACCTTTTCCCAGATTTCAGCCCGCGGATCTTCAGGATGCAGCTTCGCGATCTCCCGCAGCAGTTCCTTCGTACGCTCCTCTTGCATCTTCGGAGCCTCCAACGAGACCTCAACGATCTGATCGCCACGAGTATTCTTGCGAGAATTGAAGACGCCTTTTTCGCGCAAACGGAACTTCTGCGCATTCTTCGTGCCGGGCGGAATCTTCAACAGCGCCCGACCGTCAATCGTCGGAACCTCGATCTTGGCGCCCAAATAGGCCTCATCCACGCGCACTGGCAAGGTGATCTCAATATCGTCGCCATTGCGTTTGAAAAGTGGATGCGCCTGCGAGCGGACTGTGATGTACAAATCGCCAGGAGGTGAGCCTTGGCTTCCCACATTGCCCTTGCCGGCGACGCGCAACCGGGAACCCTCCTGCACGCCTGCCGGGATGCGCACATCCACCCCTTCGCTGCGCGTCACACGCCCGTCGCCCTGGCACGTCGCGCATACATTTTTCAATCGCCCCGCACCGTTGCAGCGCGGACAGGTCAAGCTGAAACGCATCGCGCCTGCCATCTGATTCACGTTGCCGCTGCCATTGCACTCGCTGCAAACCACAGTCTGTCCGCCCGCCGCGCCAGATCCGCCGCAAGTCGCACAGGCATCGTGTCGGTTGACAGTGATCCGAACCTGTGTACCCTTGATGGCCTGCCAGAAATCGACCGCCAGCGCGTATTCAAGATCCGCACCTTTCTGGGCGGCTTCCTGCTGCCGCGTACGACGCTGCTCTTTCCCGAACATTTTTCCAAAGATGTCCTGAAAGCCACCGCTGCCACCCGCGCTGCCGGACCGGAAATCCGCAGCGCCACCCGCACCGCCGGGGCCTGAGCTAAACACATCGCCGAAATCGAAGCCACCGAAATTCATGTTCGGAGGCATGCCCGCCCCGCCGCCACCCGGAAATCCGGAACCCGGGCCGGCACCGCCAGGCATACCGCTTTCCGAATAGAATCCGTACTGATCGAACATCTGTTTCTTCGCCGGATCGCTCAGGATATCGTACGCTTCCTGCACCTTCTTAAACTTGTCCTCAGCGGACTTGTCACCCGGATTCAGATCCGGATGGTATTTGCGCGCGAGCTTGCGATAGGCCTTGCGGATCTCGTCCGTGGAGGCCTTTCGCTCGAGTCCGAGCGTGACGTAATGGTCCTGCTGTGATTGGGTGGGCATGAGAATCCCTAACGAAGGCGGAAGGCCTCGACAGAAGCCTTCCACCCTCTAGAACTACTACTTCTTCTTGTCGTCAACGTCGACAAACTCGGCGTCAACCACATCCGAAGCGTCCTTCTTCGCACTATCGGCGGGAGGAGCGTCAGAGCCCCGCGCCGCGCCAGCCGCCGCACCCGGATCCGCAGCCTTGTACATGACCTCCGCCAACTTGTGCGATGCCTGGGTCAGGTTGTCGACGGCCTTGTTGATTTCTTCGACAGAGCCGCCCGCCATCACCTTCTTGGTATCGACGATCGCGTCTTCGACCTTCTTCTTCTCTTCTTCGCCGACCTTGTCGCCGTGATCCTTCAACATCTTTTCGATGTTGTAGAGCATGGCGTCGGCCTTGTTGCGCGTCTCGATCTCGTCCCGACGGCGTTTGTCGTCGGCCGAGTTCATCTCCGCGTCCTTCGCCATCTTCTCAACTTCTTCTTTGCTCAAGCCGGAAGATGCCGTGATCGTGATCTTCTGCTCGTTATTGGTAGCCCGATCTTTCGCCGTGACATTCAGAATGCCATTGGCGTCGATGTCGAACATCACCTCAACCTGCGGGATGCCGCGCGGTGCCGGCGGAAGACCGACCAACTGGAAAACGCCCAGTTTCTTGTTGTGTTCGGCGATCGCACGCTCACCCTGGAAGACCTTGATTTCCACCGACGTCTGATTGTCGGCAGCCGTCGAGAAGACTTCACTCTTGCGCGTGGGGATCGTTGTGTTGCGTTCGATCAGCTTGGTGAACACGCCACCCAGCGTCTCAATGCCCAGCGAAAGCGGAGTTACGTCAAGCAGCAGCACGTCTTTCACTTCGCCGCCCAACACGCCGCCCTGCACTGCCGCGCCAACCGCGACAACTTCATCGGGATTCACGCTGCGGTTGGGATCTTTGCCAAAGAGATTGCGCACAATCTCCTGGACACGCGGGATGCGCGTCGATCCACCAACCAGCACCACTTCGTCGATGTTCGCGGGTGTCATGCCGGCATCCAGCAGTGCCTTCTTGCAGGGTTCCACCGTGCGATCGAGAATGTCCGCCACCATCTGCTCGAAGCGCGATCGCGTCAACTTTACATTAAGGTGCTTGGGACCCGACGCATCCGCAGTCAGAAACGGCAGATTGATCTCGGTTTCCAAAACCGTCGAGAGTTCGATCTTGGCCTTTTCCGAAGCTTCTTTCAAACGCTGCAACGCCATCTGATCGCGCGAAACATCGAGACCCTGATCCTTCTTGAATTCCTGGATCAACCAGTCAATGATCCTCTGGTCGATGTTGTCGCCACCGAGGTGCGTATCGCCATTGGTGGACTTCACTTCCACCACGCCATCGCCTACTTCAAGAATGGAGATGTCGAAGGTGCCGCCGCCGAAGTCATAGACAGCGATGGTTTCGTCTTTTTTCTTGTCGAGGCCATACGCCAGCGCGGCCGCCGTCGGCTCGTTGATGATGCGCATGACTTCGAGACCCGCCACTTGGCCCGCGTCTTTCGTCGCTTGACGCTGCGTGTCATTGAAATACGCCGGAACCGTGATCACGGCCTTGGTGACCTTCTCGCCCAAATAAGATTCAGCGGCTTCTTTCAACTTGGTGAGAATCATCGCCGAGATTTCGGGTGCGGAATACTTCTTGCCGTTGCTTTCCACCCGCGCATCGCCATTGTCGCCACGCACGATTTTGTAGGGCACCAGCTTGGTCTCTTCGCTCACTTCCCCATGCGTGCGACCCATGAATCGCTTAATCGAATAGACGGTGTTTTCCGGGTTTGTGACAGACTGGCGCTTCGCCACCTGGCCCACCAGTCGCTCGCCATTCTTGGCAAATCCAACCACCGAGGGGGTCGTGCGCCCACCTTCCTGATTCGGAATGACGACCGGCTGGCCGCCTTCCATGACAGCGACCACGGAGTTGGTCGTACCCAAATCGATACCAATAATCTTGCTCATAGTTGCGGAATGCTCCTTACGTGCGTACGCATGACTCCAGATGAGCGTGACTCACACAGCGGACCATGAATACATTCTCAGTATAAAATCTTAGCGCGTGATTGTCAAGGGTCACGGGATTTAAGCGTCGAATCTGCCTTGTTGCCTCCAAGCCATCCTTCTCCAACCGAGGAATCGAGCCTCGATCACTTCTGGGTTGACTCGATTGTCTTCGGCGACCAGGATGCGCATCCTCACAAGGGGACAATTGGTTTTCGCCGCGAGCAGAACAAGCGCCGGACCGATCTGCACAGATGGGACGAAAAGCCGAGCAAACACACAGTCTGCCCGACGCCGCAGCACCAAGCCATAGCCGCTTCGTTGAGATTTCGATACTTTGTTCCTAAGGAATCTCAACAACCGTATCGCGATAACTCCAGATGCCATCCCAAAGGGTCCACAATCGAGCAAAAACGCGTCCCGACGGAAGCATAGGTGGATTCACGGAGAGCTCGCGGGACAACCCCACCTCGGCTAGATCAGACTTGCCAACGGCGGAACCCAACCACAACGCATACCCGGACGCGCCGGCGACAGCGTTCCAACTCGCTCGTCCATCCATCGAAACCAGTCGTGCCGGATTCGTTCCGAACACCACCCGGATCGAATGCGCGCCCGCGTCACTGTAAACCGAGAGCATCGCGGCACCCGGCCCGCGTTCCGCCACGGCGATCACGATTCCGCCGTCTGCCGACTGTGCGATGACTTCCGATACCACGCCATCCAAATCCACACGATTCGCCATCTCGAGGCCAATGCCGCGAATCCGCAACCGCCCGCCGGATGGCAACAACCGCGCACCGCCGTCGAACACGCCATCCTCGGTGGATAAGGGTTCAACACTGCGGATCGCCATGCCGGATTTGTAGGCGAGCGTTTTCACGCCACGCCCCAAGGCCACGGGTGCAGTCAGGGATTCTTTGCTATCGGGCTTGATCTCTAGATTGGTATCCCGCAAGCGGGTGCGGGTCAGGATCCTCGCGGGCGAGTTCGGAACCGCCTGTAAAAGCTCCGGCTCGCTTTCCGGTGCATCGCGGAAACTCGCCGCGAACATGCTTGCATCCAAAACGGTGTTGGATTCGTCGCTGTAGCCAATCCATAGCGAGGCTTGGGCCGACAGTTCGGTATCCAATTCCGCGGATGCCCGCTCGCGCAGGGACTCCTCGTCTCCGGCCAGAAATCCCCGAATCAAAGGCCAAGTCGGATGCGTCGCCGCACCGATATTGGCAATCGCGGTCTCGCCAAAGTTGCAGCCCAGCAAAATCGCGCCGATGCCTGAAGTGTGGCAGCCGGCGACTAAGCGAGTGCGGTCGGCAGGAAGCCAGGGAACGAAGTACGACGAGGCACTCAGAGCGCTCACCAGGCCATCCCCCGGGCGGTCTTTCGAACGTCCGACAATTGTCAATGCGCTCACCCCTCGCAGATCCTCCTGAAACTGGTTCCAGGTGGCGAGTTCCCATAGGAAGCGCGTTCCGGGAATCATCGCCGCGGCTTGCAAATCCGGCGCTGCGACGCCAAATTCCGCGCCAAAATGCGGCGTCCCAATCGTGATGAGCTTGCGCACCCGCTTCGGAAAAGGCGGTTGGAACGTCCCGTCTTCCTGGCGCCCGGAAAGGTAGCAGCGCGCGATAAGTCCGCCCATGCTGTGACCAATCAGGTCGACTTCCTCGACAGCCGATCCATCGTCGTACTTCATGTCTGCAAGATAAGCACCCAGCGCCTGCCCCAGCCGCTCGATACTGATTCTGCGCTGCAGGCAGTTGTCGAAAAACCGAACTTCCCGGCCCGACTCTGTCAAGAGTTGCTCCAGCCGTCCAAACGTATCGGAACTGTTGACAGGGGTGGCCGAACAGATCAGTTGATATCCATTCAGCAAAACCACTGGCGGGTTCGGACCCCTGGTCAACGGCTTCTGCTGACCAAATGCCAAAGAGGCAGTAACTAAGTAGAGTGCGGCTCTCATCGATACCCCGCCGGTGCCGCGGTCGTGGAACCGGTGCCGCCGCCCACCTCAGGGATACCCAACCGTCTACAAGCATCGTCGAGCATCGCCGCCATGCGGGTCACACCAATGCGAGTGACGCCAATCTCGCGGACCTTCAACTGGGCATCCAGGCCGCGGATGCCTCCCGCCGCCTTCACTTGGACATGAGCCGCTGAGTGCTTGCTCATCAACGTCAAGTCCTTCAAAGCCTGGGCAGCCTCGGCCACCTTGATCGAAGTCGTGTGCCCGCAGTGGGGGAACCCGATCGTCGTGCTCGCCTTGATGGTGGTTCCTTTCAAGATTTCAGCGGCGCGCGCCAAGTCATAGGCATCGTACTTTGTCGCGATCGCGATACCAGCATCCGGATCGTCTTGAGTCAACGCCGGATTCAGTAGCGAATGACCGCTCATCTTGGCTACATGTTTGTACGTGTAAGTCATGGGCAGGAATGAGATCATTTTAGCGCTCAAGAAATCGTCACGTTCTCCCGATCTTTTGCTTAGAACTTTCGTTCTACACTGAGGACAGAGCTGTTTCGTCATCGGGAACTTTCGCTACCCAAAGGGAGTCTAACTGGATAGGGATGAAGTACTGGGGCTATTTCTTAGCCAAGCTCATAGCAGTCTTGGCATTCGCATACGGTTCGGGGAAGCTGCTGTACGTCGTCTTTCCGAAACAAATCAACCGGTTTAGCTTGGCACCGTTCCAGCACGACCTGCCTTTCACACTGATGGCAATGGCACACTTTCTGCTCTGTGCCGGGATGCTGTGGCTCGTCTTTTGGGATCAGCGGTATCGTTGCCGCACTTGCCTGCGAAAGCTTCGTATGCCGGTGTTCGGCGGCGGGTGGCACCATATCCTGCTTGGACCTCCGCGCACCGACTACATCTGCCCCTTCGGCCACGGGACGCTCCGCGTGAACGAACTCAATCTCACCGGCGGAAATCCGCGCGATTGGGAACCGCACGATGACGATATCTGGAAAGAGCTGTACGCTCTCGAAGAAGAGTCTCGCAAATAGAATTCTATAATCGTTCTGTGATCGATCGCCGAACGTTTGTGGCATCCGCCACCGGTGCTGTGGCCGCGTCCGCAGCCACACTTGCACCCATCGCCCCCGTTACCGCCGCAGTCCGCGAGTGGAACGGCAAGCCAACGCTACACATCCGTGACAAGCCCGTTTACGCCAGCTTCTATGCGTTAACGGATTGTCTTGGAGGCCGCTACAGCTGGGAGGAAGGGCCGCGGCAGAGCATCCAGCAGTTCGTTGAAGCCGGCTTCAAACTTTTCCAGCTCGACTTGTTCCTAGAAGAGTGCTGGACCGCACCGGACGTCTTTTCGATCGAACTCGCCCGCAAGCAGATCCGCGGCGTCCTCAGTCTTTGCCCCGACGGCGCCGTGGTCCTGCGCTGGCACTTGAACGCGCCAAAATGGTGGATGGGACAGAATCCTGCCGAACTCACTCGATACGCCAATGGCGATCTGGAAAAGATCGACCGCACGGTTCCGGTCCGCATCATCCAAGACGATCTTCGAAGAACTCCACGCGCCAGCCTCGCCTCCGATAAATGGATGCAGGCCGCCCGCGAGAAGACCACGCAACTTCTCAGGGAACTAGCCAAGACTCCCGAAGCCGAGGGACTCGCGGGCATCCATGTTGCCTGCGGCGTCTACGGCGAATGGCACTACTGGGGCTTCATGCGCAACGAGCCCGATACCAGCGCACCGATGCAGGCACAGTTCGATCGCTATCGAAGTATGAATGCAAAACCACCGGTTCCCATCCCTTTGGTGGAAGCTCGAAAAGTGCTCGACGATGGCATCTTTCGCGATCCCGTCAAACGCTCCGACGTCGTCGATTACTATCGCTGCCAACAGGAACTCGTTGCCAATCGTATTCTCGACCTCTGCGCATTGGTAAAACGCAACTGGCCCCGTCCCATCGTTACCGGCACCTTCTACGGTTACTTCTTTTCGATGTTCGACCGTCAGGCCACTGGCGGACATCTTTGTCTGCACAAGTTGCTCGAATCACCCCACATCGATTACTTGAGCGCCCCGCAAGCCTACGGGACTCTGTTCCGCGACCTCGGCGGATCCGGCGTTACGCGGGCTCTGGTCGAATCGATCCGCGCCAATGGCAAGCTGTTCCTCGACGAAATGGACCAGACCCCGTCCTGGGCCTGGCAGAACAATGTCGACAGCGCCTTCCGCCTCACCGATCTCGATCTGGACTACGCGCTCATCCGCCGCAATGTGATGGAAAGCTACACGCGTGGCGCAGGACTGTGGTATTACGATTTCGGCCCCGGCAACCAGTCGGGCTGGTGGCAGGACTTCCGGTTGATGGCCGAAATCACGCGCCTCCGCGAACTGCTTGACCGGTATCATCAAAAACGCTACGAACCAGCGGGCGATGTGCTTTATGTCTTCGACACCGAAGTCTTCTATTACACCGGCTCGATTCAAGGCACAGATCCCATAACCGATCCCGGGGCCGTGAACCGCACGATCGGAGAGGCCTATCGCAGTGGGGCGGCAATCGAAACGATCCACCTTCGAGACCTGCAGAAGATCGATTTGAACCGGTTCAAAGTGATCGTGTTCGCCAATACCTGGCTACTGTCGGCGGTGCAGCGAGAGTTCATTCGAGAGCAACTGATCGCGCCTGGCCGAATCCATGTTGTCTTGCAAGGCCAGCCTGGATATACCGACGGTACGAGCCTTAGCAAAGCGTTCACACGCGAGTTGCTGGAGCCATCCAGCCCAAACCTGCACTATCTCGCAGATCCGCCGCTCACGGGCGAGAAACTCCGCGACATCGCTTTCAAAGCGGGAGCACATCTTTATACAGAAGCCGTTGGAGACATCATCCATGCCGGAGGAGGGCTGGTGCTCATCCATTCCAAAGACGGAGGCAAGCGGACGATGCAGTTCCGCTCGGGCAAACGAGTCGATCTGACACTGCCGGCCAAAAGTTCCTGGATCTTCGACGCCACCACCGGGGAGCGACTGCTGCTCTAAAAGCGATAGTCGAGACTGTTGCGCGCAAGCAATCGAAGTTCTTCTCCGGTGAATCCGAATCGCTGCGCCGCGATCTCGTATTCGCCAACCAAATGGGCATCGAACAGCGCCGGGTCGTCCGTATTCAAAATCAGCGGCACTCCCGCATCGAACAATTTCCGCACCGGATGTTCTGCGTAAGAAGACACCGCACCAGTCCGAACGTTGCTGGTGATCGAGATTTCGAGCGGAATCCTTTGCGCAGCAAGATGCGCCACTAAAGCAGCGTCTTCGATCGCGCGGATACCGTGCCCAATTCGTTCCGCGCCGATCTCCAAAGCCTGCCAGACACTTTCAGGACCCGTCGTTTCACCCGCATGGCAGGTCAACCGCATCCCGTGATCGCGAGCAAACGCGAAGACCTCGCGGAACTGCGCCGCAGGACCTCCAGCCTCATCGCCGCCCAGTCCAAAGCTCACCGCACCTTCGTGAACACGTTCCACTGCGAGACGAACGACATCCCAAGCTTTATCGACACCCCACTGGCGCACGGCATCGATGTTCCATCGCACGGCCAAAGGAGCACGTGCGGATTCGCGCACGAGTGCATTCCAAATGGGCACGAAATCTTGTCCCTTCCATAGAATCACGCCGACCGAAAGGATCACTTCCGCATGAACGACACCTTGGGCCGCGAGCTTCTCGAACAATCGGCGCGCAGCAAGCGAGTAGTCTTCCGGCGACTGCAGACGCTTCGCAGCAAAGGCAAAACTCTTGAGAAACCCCTGGAAATCGCGATACTCATACCCTTCGAGCGCATCCTGGCGGCTCAGTGACGGATCGATCGCGCACAGGGTCTCGACATCGATTGAGCCTTCGAGATGCACATGCAACTCGGCCTTTTCCAAACTTCGAATCCAGTCACGCATTCTTAGCAAGCCTTTGCCATACTAGTGAAACATGACGCAGCAGGATCTCGAGGCGATCGTCGGCGGCTATCACTCCGATCCGTTCTCGATACTCGGACCACACAGCACCGAAGACGGCTGGGAGATCCGGACGTTTCAGCCGGAAGCAACCGCTGTCGAGGTACGGCTTGCCGCCGGTGCGACGCTTCCGATGCAGAACCGCGGTGGCGTCTTTGCCGTTTCGCTTTCCGACGGTTTGAGCCGCGCCTATCGGCTTCACATCACACCACGTCAAGGCGAACCGTACGAGATCGAAGATCCCTTCCGCTTCCCTACTCTGCTCACTCCCTTCGAACTCCATCTGCATGGCGAAGGGACGAACTTCGAAAGCTATAAGACTTTGGGTGCGCATCTTGTCACCAGCGAAGGCGTGCCGGGCGTGCGCTTCGCCGTCTGGGCTCCGCATGCCGAAGTCGTGTCGCTCACCGGTGAATTCAACGGCTGGGACGATCGCACCCACCCCATGCGCCGCCGCGAAGGTGGCATGTGGGAATTCTTCTATCCGAACCTGCGCGTCGGCGCGATTTACAAGTATTCGATTCACCTCGCTGGCGGTGCCCGGCAACTGAAGGCCGACCCGTATGCCTTTGCAACGGAGGTTCCGCCGAAGACCGCCTCCATCGTCTACGACCCGCTGCCTTATCAATGGAAAGATGCGGAGTGGCTTCATTCACGGGGCAAAAAGAATTGGCTCGATCAGCCTGTGTCGATCTACGAAGTCCATTTGGAAAGCTGGATCCGGACGGCGGAGAATCTCGTTCTCAGCTACCGGGATCTCGCCCACCGCCTCGCCGAATATGTGAACGACATGGCTTTCACGCATGTCGAACTGATGCCCATTGCCGAGTATCCGTATTCGGGATCGTGGGGCTATCAGGTCACGGGGTACTATGCGCCGACGTCGCGTTTCGGATCTCCGGACGACTTCAAGTACTTCGTCGACTATCTTCACCAAAAGGGGATCGGCATCATTGTCGACTGGGTTCCCGCGCACTTTCCCAAAGACGCCCATGGGCTCGCCAACTTCGACGGCACCTGTCTTTATGAGCATGCGGATCCGAAGCAGGGCGAGCATCGCGATTGGGGCACTCTCATCTTCAACTTCGGACGCAACGAAGTCCGGACCTTTCTCATCGCGAACGCGCTGTATTGGCTGAAAGAGTTCCACATCGACGGCCTGCGTGTGGACGCCGTGGCGTCGATGCTGTACCTCGACTACTCGCGCAAGACCGGCGAGTGGGTTCCCAACAAGTACGGCGGACGCGAAAATCTCGAAGCGATGTCGTTTCTGCGAAAGTTCAATGAACTCGCGCATGAAGTTCCAGGTGTGATGACCATCGCCGAGGAATCGACTTCGTTTCCGCTGGTATCGAAGCCGGTTTACCTGGGTGGTCTTGGATTCACTATGAAGTGGAACATGGGCTGGATGCATGACATGTTCCGCTACTTCGAGCAAGATCCGGTCTATCGCAAATACCATCACAACGACATCACCTTCTCGCTCGTCTACGCGTTTAGCGAGAACTTCGTCTTGCCGGTATCCCACGACGAGGTGGTGCATGGCAAATCGCCGTTGCTTGGCAAGATGCCGGGCGATGAGTGGCGCCGTTTCGCCAATGTTCGCGCCTTTTTTTGTTACATGTATGCGCATCCGGGCAAAAAGCTGCTGTTCATGGGATGCGAAATCGGACAGACGACCGAGTGGAACTTTCAACGTTCTGTGCCTTGGGATCTGTTGAACTATCCCGTTCACCGCGGCATGCAGATGCTGGTGCGCGATCTGAACACGCTCTATGCGTCCGAACCGGCGATGCATGAGGTCGATTTTCATTGGGAAGGCTTCTCGTGGGTCGATTTTCATGACGTGGACGGATCGGTCATCGCCTTTCACCGCTTTTCGAAAGATCGAAAGCAGACTCTGCTGTTCGTGTGCAACTTTACGCCATTACCACGGCACGGCTATGTGTTGAATGTGGACTATTCTGGCCAATACCGGCAAATTCTGAACAGTGACGATTCCCGCTACGGAGGCAGCGGCGTGTCCAATTTGCAGGTGATCGAAGCCGAGGCGAATCCCCATCCGGGGCGCCCGTATCGAATTTTGCTGACGATCCCACCGTTGGGCGTCGTAGGCTTCCGCGTCGTGAACACACAGGCGCAAGCAGAGAAGTGAAAAAAGTTACTGTCGAGTGATCCGGTTTGACCAAGTTTGACGCTTATAGATTTGAATGGGCGGCCATCGGGGGGAACGTTCCAACTCTTCCGGCACCGCTGGTTGTGACCGGTTGTGGGCAAGTTTCGTCTGTTCAAGTGTTTTCGAAGGAATCGCTTGAACCGGCAATCCTTGACTCGACAAGTATCCGCATATACAATCGGGAAGCAGTTTTTGATCGGCCGTGCCAGTCTCCAACCGCTCGCGGCTGCTTAAAGAGTTTGAATCAGCCAAGTTCCACCAGGAACTTGGACTACGAAACGAGGCAAAGATATGGCGAAAGGAAGTACGCAGCACAAGCTGGATCGGGTCCGCCCGCCGCGTGTGCAGATTACCTACGATGTCGAAGTAGGCGATGCGATTGAAATCAAGGAACTGCCCTTCGTGATGGGCGTTCTCGGAGATTTTTCAGGACAACCCACCGATCCGCTCCCGCGTTTGAAGGATCGGAAGTTCGTCGAAGTCACCCCGGACAACTTCGACAGCGTTCTCGAAGGCATGAAGCCGCACCTGGCTTTCAATGTCGAGAACAAGCTGAGCGAAGATTCGGATGCGCCACAACTCAAGGTCGACCTGCACTTCAAGAGCATGGAAGACTTCGAGCCGGAACGTGTCGCCCGTCAGGTGAAACCGTTGCGCGAACTGCTCGACCTTCGCACCCGCCTGTCCGATCTTCGGGGCAGCCTGCAAGGCAACGACAAGCTGGACGAAGTGCTGCTCAACACAGTGCAGGATTCCGGCAAACTCGACAAGCTTCGTGACGAGATGAAGAAGGAGGAAGAGTAAGCCATGTCTGATGCACAACGTACAGGCAAAGCAGCACAGGAACAAGTCCTCGAAGGCAGCCTACTCGACCAGATCGTCAACGAAGGGCGTATCGCCAAAGACGACTCGATGAAGGAACGCGGCAAGGAACTCGTCAAAGAGTTCATTGCACAGGTTCTTGACGGTTCGATGACGGTGAGCCGCGACGTGGAATCGATGATCAATGCGCGTATTGCGCAGATCGATCATCTTCTTTCCATCCAGCTCAATGAGATTCTTCATCACCCGCAGTTCCAGAAGCTCGAAGGCACCTGGCGCGGCGTGAAGTATCTTCTCGGCCAGAGCGAGACCAGCGACAAGCTGAAAATCAAGCTCTTCAACGCGAACAAGAAAGAACTGCTTCGTGACCTGCAGCGCGCCCCTGAATTCGATCAGAGCGCTTTGTTCAAGAAGGTTTACGAAGAAGAGTACGGCATGTTCGGCGGTGCCCCGTTTGCGGCACTCATCGGCGACTACGAGTTCGGACGCGGTCCGGAAGACATCGAGTTGCTGGAACGAGTCTCGCAGGTGGCGGCATCGGCCCACGCGCCGTTCCTCTCGGCGGCGACGCCGGAATTGTTCAACCTTGACAGCTTTACGCAATTGGATGCTCCGCGCGATCTGGCGAAGATCTTCGACACGACGGAATACGCTAAGTGGAAGTCTTTCCGCCAGTCGGAAGATGCCCGCTATGTCGGCCTGACTCTGCCGCACGTTCTCGTGCGCCAGCCGTACGGTCGCGAAGGCGTGTCGGTCGAAGGGTTCGCGTATGAAGAAGGTGTCGACGGCACCGACCACAGTAAGTATCTGTGGGGCAATGCCGCCTATGCTCTCGGCGCGCGTCTCACCAATGCATTTGCCATGCATGGTTGGTGCGCGGCGATTCGCGGTGTGGAAGGCGGCGGTCTTGTGGAAGGCCTGCCGGTTCACAACTTCTATACCGATGAAGGCGATGTGGCTCTGAAGTGCCCGACCGAAGTTCCGATCACGGATCGCCGTGAAAAAGAGCTCGCGGATCTCGGCTTCATTCCGCTCGTTCACTGCAAAGGCACCGACTACGCTGCGTTCTTCAGCGTGCAGTCCGCTCAAAAGGCGAAGCTGTATGACAAGGACGCTGCCAATGCGAACGCCCGTCTCTCGACGCAGCTTCCGTACATCTTTGCCGTTTCCCGGTTTGCGCATTATCTGAAGTCGATGATGCGTGACAAGATCGGCAGCTTTATGTCCCGTACGGACTGCGAGAAGTGGCTGAATGCCTGGATTCTGAACTATGTTTTGCCGGATGACTCCGCGTCACCGCATTACAAGGCGCAGAAGCCCCTGCGCGAAGCCTCCATCCAAGTGGCTGAGATCCCGGGAAAGCCAGGCGCTTACCGCGCTGTCGCCTTCCTGCGGCCTCACTTCCAGCTGGACGAATTGTCGGTGTCTCTGCGCCTCGTCGCAGAACTGCCGGCTTCGGCCAGAAAATAAGAAAAAAACCTGATTATGCGTGGACCAGTTTCCCACTTGTCCACGCATGAATAGGTGAAAGGAGAACAGCCAAAATGGCAGGTTCAGATTATCTACTCAAGATTAAGACGATCGACGGCGAGTCGAATCAGAAGGGCCACGAAAAGTGGATCGAATTGCAGTCGTGGTCATGGGGTGAAAGCAACGCTGGTTCGAGCGGCATCGGCACCGGTGCAGGTGCGGGCAAGGTCAGTATGCAGGATTTCCACTTCACCGTGGAATACGGCATCAGCAGCCCGAAGCTTTTCCTGGCTTGCGCCTGCGGTGAGCATATCGGCGACGCCGAACTGCACATTCGCAAGGCTGGCGGCGACCAGCAGACCTTCGTCACCTGGAAGTTCACCGACATCCTGATTTCGAGCTACCAGACCGGCGGCTCCGGGCACGGCAACCCGCTGCCTACCGATCAGGTGTCCTTCAACTTCACCAAGATCGAAATGGAATACAAGCCGCAGAAGGCCGACGGTACACTCGGTGCCGCAGTCAAGACCGGCTACGACGTCAAGCTCGGCAAAAAGGTCTAAGCAGACCCCTCCGGATTCGGGCCGGTTCCATAAGGTGCCGGCCCAAACCGAAACCTCAAACCAATAAAACAAGATAGTTCCAAGGGAGACAAGCAACAATGGCTGGTTCAGATTACCTACTCAAGATTAAGACCATCGACGGTGAATCGTCGCAGAAGGGCCACGAAAAGTGGATCGAATTGCAGTCCTGGTCATGGGGCGAAAGCAACTCTGGTTCGAGCGGCCTCGGCTCCGGCGCCGGTTCGGGCAAGGTCAGCATGCAGGATTTTCACTTC
>Ga0163144_10000239_pt1 | contig 128504 bp, 102 predicted proteins | sample OliLak19BULKMAT1_FD_123175 | JGI IMG/M metagenome (GOLD analysis project Ga0163144, IMG submission 123175) | Freshwater microbial mat bacterial communities from Lake Vanda, McMurdo Dry Valleys, Antarctica - Oligotrophic Lake LV.19.BULKMAT1 | ecosystem: Environmental > Aquatic > Freshwater >...
CCGCCCCCGCCCCCCTTCCCCCACCCGCCGACAGCCATGCTGTCTGCAATGACTTCTGCGACTTTCCTCAGCGAGAGGGGACAAACCAGCGCAACTTCCAGTTGCTCCGCTCCATAACCATATCAAAGCCAGCCAACTTCAGCGATTCCGAACGGCGTCCGTGGACACGCACCCGGAAGACTCCGCCCCCTTGCGCTTCCATCAGGAAGCCGGGCGTGCGTTCGCCCTGAGGCATGACATTGAACAACGCGACGATGTCGTTCTCCTGCTTGAGGATCAGGTCGAATGCTTCGCGCGGATCGCGGCCACGATCGCGAAACTCTTTTTTAGTCATTTCGCTGAGCACTTGATCGGTGAACAACTCCCGGTCATATTCCATGACGGTGTTGTAGATGTGGATCATCAGGTGGCGTCCGTTCTTTGCGAGCAGCGACCTGGACTTGTCGGGATTCTCAACGACGAGTTGGTCTTCTGGCGCTTCGAAGGCAGCGGAACGGAACTCGCCCTCGACACCGATGGCGCGAACATCGCCCTTGACATCTGGCAAACCTGAAAACCAGGGCTTTTCCTTGACCACTCGCGTTTCGGTTGCGCATCCGGCAAGAGCGAGGCAGAGCAACGCGCAGGCGATCGACGGCAACGCTCTGTCGCGGCCCGCTCGTCGCATTCCCTGCTGATTCGCCATGCAACGCATGCTCTTGAACGACTCCTGTCGTCTGTGGTTTCTATGCCAGCAGCACCGGCGCTGTCAGCGGCCTTGGGTGTGCCTGAATTGTCTGGACTGGTTCGGTGATGGGTTGCTGGCGACTGCGCTGCCAGAGGTCATGCACGAGGAATGTATCCAGGGGCGTGGGACAATCCAGGCGAAGATGACATCCGCGGCTCTCTTCTCGCCACGCTGCCGACCGCGCCAGAAGGGCGGCGACGGTCAAAAGATTCTGCACTTCCCATCCGCTGGGGTCATCGAAAATCTTGTCCAGTGTGTACCTGGCCCAGAAGTCGATCATCTCGCAGACGCTCGAGAGTTTCTGGCCTGTGCGTTCGATGCCCACATTCTTCCACATCGCGCTGCGAAGACTGCTTCGAACGTCGGTCAGGTCCAGTTCGCCCAAGTCGCTGGGGCGGATGTCGCTCACGATTGGCACTGGTGCGGGCCTTGCTGGCCCGAAGCCTGATGGGGAGATTGGCGAGGAGGTTGGGTTGCCAATGTGTCCATGGCCATTCGTACCAGTACCATTCGTACCAGAACCAGTCGCAGTGCGTGAACCGTTGCTCTTCATCTCTGCGCAGACCGTTCCGGTAATTTCTCCAAAGACGAGCCCTTCGAGCAGCGAATTGCTCGCAAGGCGATTGGCCCCGTGCAGCCCTGTGCTCGCGACTTCGCCCGCCGCGTACAGGCCTGGCACATCGGTTCGTCCGAAAGCATCGGTTCGTATGCCACCGACCATGTAGTGCATCGCCGGGTGGACGGGAATCAGGTCCTTGCCCGCGTCCAGACCGAACTTCTTCAGAATCGCCGCAATACCTGGGAAAGATTTTTCGAATCCGACGATGTGTCGGCAGTCGAGCGATACGCCCTCGCCCGACTGGCGAGAGATCTGTCGCACGATGGCCTGGCTGACGATATCGCGTGGCGCGAGTTCTGCGAGCGGATGCACGTCGAGCATGAAGCGATGGCCGCGTGCATCCAGCAGGTATGCCCCGGCGCCGCGAATCGCCTCGGTGATCAGGCTTCGGCTTGCGCCGGCGAGATAGAGCGTTGTGGGATGGAACTGCGTAAAGGCCATGTCGGCGAGGGTTGCACCTGCTCGAAACGCCATGGCGCAGCCGTCTGCGGTTGCCTGGGGCGGGTTGGTGGTTTCTCGAAACAACTGACCGGCACCGCCGCTCGCGAGGATGGTGGCCTTGGCCCAGATCATTTGCAGGCCATGTTTGGGATGGTGGGTGATGGCTCCCATGACTGGCGCGCCGGGCTGGTCGTTTGGCGTGATCAGGTCGAGTGCGAAGCACTTGTCAAAGACTCGGACTGTGCCCCCGCCCCCGCCCCCGCCCGTCCCCCCAGCCCCACCCCCGCTCGTATCGGTCGTCAGTGAGCGAACTTTGTCCACCAGGGTCCGCTGGACCTCTGCGCCGGTGGCGTCTCCGTCTGCGTGGATGATGCGGTGATGTGCGTGTCCGCCTTCGCGACCGAGCATGAGTTTGCCAGACGCGTCGCGATCCGCTCGCATGCCCCAGGAGAACAACTCCTCGATCAGGCGAGGACCTTCGCGTACGACCATTTCTGCCAACGGCTCGTCCACCAGTCCGGCACCGGCCGTCAGGGTGTCCTCGTAGTGCGACTGGATCGTGTCGCGCTCATCGAAGACACTGGCAATGCCACCCTGGGCCCAGGCAGTATTGGTGTTCTTGAAGTCTCCCTTGGCGAGCACGATCACGTCGCCATGCTTCGCTGAAGCGACCGCTGCACGCAAGCCAGCGACACCACCACCGATGATGAGGGTGTCTGTGAAGATCTGCGGCAGCAGACTGCTGCGAAAGGGAATTAAGTAGCGACGTTGGTGGAAGATGGGATCCATCAGGAATCGAAGTCAGCAGGCCAGTGAGGACTAGGGTTTATTGGATGAGGGACGCACACTGTCAGTCAATCACCGACATCCGCAGCCGCTGCCACAGCCTGCTTCGCTCGCGGCTTCTTCCTGCTCGACCACGATGCCCATGCGATCAAGTTTCGCCTTGAGGAACTTGGCGTGGTGCTCGACGTGCCAGGTATTCAGCGCGACATATTGCTTGAGTGTCACGGGTCCGCGTGTGGGATGCATCATGGCTCGGCTCCACGAAGCGTCGTCGAGCGAGAGCAGCCACTGGCAGGTCCACTGGCGCAGGGTGTGGATGACTGCCATGTAGCCACCCAGCGCGTTCATCACCCGCGAGCGATCGCCCTCAGGATTTTCGGCGTATTGCTTCTGGGCGTTCTGGTAGAGGTTCGCATCCACAAACGCATCCTCGTCCCAGGCATTGACCACGGGAGCGTCTTCACCGACAATGCGGCGCATGCGATGCACCGCCGCGAGTTCTGCGTCGGCTAGGTGCCCGATCAGCACGCGCACTGGCCAACGCCCGACACCGGCATCGGGCAGGAATGCCTGATCGATCTGCTGCTCGCTCAGTTGGAAGACGCGCTGGTCGAGTTGCTCGATGCCTTTGCGAGCCCGCATGACCAGGTGCAATGTCGGCAGCCCGGCCAACTCCTCGGCGGTCATTGGCTTGATCAGATTCTCGGCCATGTTGCCCATAGCACCCTTGTTACCTACGGCACCACGCAGGGTGCCTTCGCCTTTGCAACAGCCACCAGCAGCGACCCCAGCCGTGGCTGCCGTCTGGCCAGTCGAATTGGACTCACCTTTGCAGCATGACCCTATCGCAGTCTCCGAGCCTTTGCAGCAGACGGCGGAGGAAGCGTCGGAAGCGGTATTGGAAGAAGTGGGGGACTCGACGGTATTGGTGTGGGACATGCGCAACCTCGATGTGGCTCAATCAATATGGCTCGCGTGGATGGGTACTTGAACCACGAATCCCAGAGCCATCAATCTTGAGCCAGCAATTCTAGTGCGCATTTCCGATCAGGTGGACCACCCGCACCATGCCCCTGGACCAGTGGTTTTCGGTGGCTGGGGGAATCATTATTTCGCCTTGCTATTTCGCGTTGATCCGCAGTTTCTTGATGCTTTCGAGCAAGTCGATTCGGCGTTGAGCAAAGTCGATGTCGCTGTCGAGTGCCTTCATCTTGCGCAGGAGGCTCATGGTTGAATTCGCCTCTTCGACAGCGGCGTTGAATTGTGCAGCGGGCATCGCCATCAGTTCATCGTGCTCTCGCTGGTCAATCTCTGCTTTTGTCTTGTCGGATGCGAGCACATTGATATCGACCTCCGTCGATCGAATTCTCATCACGCCCCAGACAAAGGCACCAGCGGCAAGAACCAAGAGAGCAATCACCAACGCCAACTTCCGCTGGTTGGTCATTACGGAATGTCCCTCGTGTTGAAGTCCCAGTCCGCACTCGTTGCGTAGTTGTTCCACTGCTGCATATCGCGGAATTGCTCGATGTTCTGCATGCGCACGCTACCGTCAAACTTCACGGCAACAGCCAACCCGCCGTCGGCACGCTTGGGCTGGTGGCGAGCATCGATCATGCCGTAAGCGCTGGGGAGTGCGGAGCGGACGAACTTGTTTGAAGTTCCCCAGCCCCATCCAAGTGTGTAACTTTGTCCGTATGTGCCGCGATTGATGGGATGCTGACGTGGCGGGGCAATGAGCCAATGACCGGGGAGAATTGGTGCGTTGCTTCCTTCGGGACGGCTCGCACCCCAACTCCAGAATCCACCTGGATTCACGTCTCCGCCGCGTGCCGACGCGAATACCAGCAATCGTTCCGAGAACCGAATATCCCCTGCGTATCGAACATAGAAGTTGCCGCCTGATGCGCGTGGATTGCCGCGAGGCGGATTGGGAACTCCCCAAGACCAAAAGCCCTGTGGATCATTTGGCTGGCCTCGGAAGCCTCCTTGTGCATATGACCCGCCTACGTAGACACCGTTCATGCCTAGTGTCGGATGCCAGTTCATAGCTGCGACAAAGCTATCGGAATTGTAACGAGTAAATGGGCCGCTTCCGCCCGTAGATACCATGCTGCGAGTCTTGAACTGTGAAAGCGTTTCCTTGTCAATCTGGATTGCATCCCAAGGCAAGCCATAGTTGCCTGCCAAGTACCACGTCCACACTTTCGTGATCGAACCTTCCATGCGCTTGGTGGGTTGGAGGGGGTCGATCGGGTACAGGCCATTGGGCGCTTGGACTTCCCCGCCCGCTCCGTTCACAGTGTGATTCCATGCCCAATGCGCCGAAGCGGGCAGCAGTTTATCGCGACTATCGATGTAGTAGGCGGTGTACCCCACCATGGTGCTATGCCCAATCGCCTGTTCTTTCAGCGAACGTGCGTATGACCGAGCCTCACCCAAACTTGGCAGAAGCAGACCGATCAAGAGGGCGATGATGCCAATCACTACGAGCAGTTCAATCAACGTGAAGCCACCGCGAATCCGACCAGACCGAGCCTTGAACGACAATGCTGCCAAGCCCATGGGGGCCTCCTTGCTATATACAGGCGATGTCAAACTCGCGCGATTCGAATGCATCCGCGACCAAAGGCCGTGACCAGATATCACGAGCCCACGTACGAATACCATACCCGCAAAGTCGGAATGCTGCAAGCATAATTCCGAGTTCCCAGCACCAAGTTAGCCGGTCGGTTGCCAAAAATGGGAGATTATCGTCAAAAAAAACGTACGATAGCCCCAGCCGTCGGCCTTGAAGAGTGTGACGCGGGCATGAAATCGGGAATCGGGCAGTGGCAGGACCGGTCGCAATCAGCTCACATTGGTGCAAATTAGGACGGTTACTTGGGCCGGACGGTCCAGTTTGGTACGTCCGCCGCGTCGGCCCAGAGTCGCATGTCCTGAAACTGGTTCCAGCCGGACAAGCCAGCGTGCCCATCGACGTAGGCGACGATGGCTTTGCCTCCATGTCGCAGCGAAATAAACCCGCTGTTGAGGCCGGGCTGGTCGGTTCTGGCTTCGTAGGAGGTTGCCCAACGATTGCCTTGGGTCGATGCGAACAAGGGTGGTTCGATCCGGAAGAAGCCTTGGGGGAGGCTGCCTAACTCAATGCCTGGCGGCTGGATACCACGTGCGCTGGCGAAGACCATGAGGCCACTGGGGCGGCGGATATCTGGAATCTTGTCGGAATAGACGCGACCGAAGATTCGCTGAAAAATCGGATCAAACTCGCCCAGTTGATCGCTGCCGCCCAGGAACGCAACATTCATACCCATGGATGGGTAGAGGCTGAGCATGTAGGTGAGGTCGCGGCCAAAGTTGGTGTAGTTTTCGGGGTTGTTGGTCCAATCGCGTAGTTGCTGGGGGTCGTGGTATAAGCCTGAAAAATCGTAGTTGAGATAAGGTGCGATGCGGAAGGGATAGCGCTGCGCCTCTTCGAGCCGGGCGGAGGCGGAAGAGAGGCGCTGCCCGGTTGCGTCGCGGACGATCATGTTGCCGTTGACCATGGCAGGGCTGGCAAAGCCTGTGAGCACGCGATCCTGGTTGTCATTGGCGTAGGCGTGGAAAGCGACAATGAGTTGCTGCGAGGCGGCGAGTTCGCGGGTCTGCCGGCCCAGGCTCTTGGCCCGAGACAACGAGGGCAGGAGGATGGAGACCAGCAGGGCAACGACGCTGATCGTGACGAGTACCTCTATCAGGGTAAACCCCAAGCAGGCTCGGGCGGCTCGCAGGGTTGTCATCATTGGGCAACGCCTGGCGGGCTGGCCATGCAAGCCACGTTTGGATCCGGACAGCACGGTGAAAAGCCGTTGCACCGGGCACTTGGGGGCATTGGCGGCGGGTGCGGCGTATGTCAAATTCGGATATTTATTTGGCATTGGGTGCCTCGACAGGACGTTGTACACGTAGTATATCCCGGTCGCTTCAATTATCCTGTTTGACAGGATTTAGTGCCTGCCAATTTATTTCATTCGCAATTTTTACAGAATCGGAGCAAACCATGCAGACCGTTTTTCGTTGCTTCTCCTCGACTTTGCGGTCAGGCACCGCGCTCATAGTGGGGTGCTTACCAGTTGCCACGGCGGTGGCACAGTATCAGCGTATTGAGACTTATTCTCAACCATCGCTTGATCGGTGGATGTATCCGTTTGGTGGAACGCCCGGAGCGGAAATTAGTGCAGCGATCTTCAGCACGCCTGCGGATTCGACTTTCAATGGCAGCGCGGCCTTCGACGATCGCGACGCGGAGTTTCTGGTTGCGTTCAATACGACACCACTCATTCAACGCATGCGCGGTGCGAACAGTTATCGACTCAACAGCATCCGCGTGACCGTGACAACGAGCAACACGCCCCGCTTTCAGTATGACCCGTCGTTTGACAGCATTCGCACCAGTTTTGCAATCACAGACCCGGACTACATCGTCGATGCGGACGCGGGCAAGCCGGTTGAAATTTTCGCGGCGGGATATCGCAATGGCCTTTCCGCAACGACCATCACCGAGTCGATTCCGTTTGCGTTCACGAGTCCGTGGCTGGAGGGCGTGCGGAATATCTTCCCGGTCTCGCTGAACAGCAATGGTGGTGTGGCTCTGGAATTATCCAATCAGGTGCGCGATCGCATCGAAGCACAGCCACTTGCCGTTGGTCTTGTGGATGGTCTTGCTCCTGGCACACTTGTGCCGCAGGGGAGCACGATGACCTTTGACATCGATCTGACACAGCCTGGTGCGCGTCGCTACTTCCAGAATGCCCTTGATCAGGGACGACTGGTGGTGATTGTTTCGTCGTTGCACCTTACGACGGGCGGGCCGGGCGGCGGACCCGGCGATCCAGCCTACCCGTCGTTCTATACCAAGGAGAATCCCATCAATGTGTCGATTCCGGTTGCGGCGACGCTGAGCGTTGATCTGGCCCTGTCGCCCAATATCGACTTCAACAATGACGACAGTATTTACGATCCGACCGACATTGATGCGTTCCTGAGCGTGTATAGCGAGGGGACATGCATTCCTGCGAATGCGAACTGTGCGGATATTGACTTCAACAATGATGGCGCGCTGTTTGATCCGCAGGACATCGATGACTTTCTGAGCGTGTACAGCGAAGGGCCTTGCAGCACTGGGAATTGCTGAACCTTGGTTGAAGGCTTGGGTTGGTCGATACGGATTTGGTGATGCTTGAAGTTGAGCACCGCGTGCAGGGTTGTTCTTGCAGGGGCATGGTCGGTGCTCAAATTTCTCTTGGGGTTGGCTGCGCGCTGTGATCGCGTGTTTAGGTTACTCGAGCAGGCTATTGGGGCGGCAGGATGGGCATGGGCGTGCCTGGAGCCGGCATGGCTGGAGCACGTTCCAGCGGCGCGAGCAGATCTTCGAGGGTTGGTGTCAGTTGCTTACCCAGTGCTTCGCTGACCTGGAAGGCCCATGGGGAGAGGCGTGCGTCGAGATCGAGGGCTGCTTGTGCTGCTTGCTTGCGGCGCTGCTGGTCCAAGTCCGCAGTGTCGTCTTTTGCCTTTGCGGTGGCGGCATCGTCGCCTCCAAGGATCGGTGGGGGGGTTGTTGGGATGAACTTCGCTTCGTCAAACACAGCGCGAAGATTGACCCATGTCTTCTCGTCCTTCGTGACGATGCGGGCGGTATAGATCACGCCATCGAAGGTCGCATAGGTACTGATGGTTGCGCGGGCGAAGTCGATGGTTGCTGCTTTTGCAACGTCGTCCGCCGAGAGGCTGGCGAGTGCTATAAGGGTGCTGCGCGTGGGCAGTGCATCCGCGATGCGCCGCTCCCCTCCCGGGGGCAACTGCTTGAGGACATAGTTCTCGACGATGGCGAGCGGGCGCTCGATGTCGATCGGCGCAACTGCGGTTCCATCTGGGTTTGTAGGATGCTCAATACGAACCGTGTGGAACCGATCCGGCGCGACCTCAAGCGGCTGGCGCTTGATCCAGTCGGTGGGTTCCATGGGAATCTGGAATGTCGCACGTGCGGCGTGCGACTGGGCTTGATCCGCAGGGCGAACGTATGTGATTGCCTTGGCAGGGTCCCAGTTTGCAGCGTCCTGTTTTTTGCCGATGATGAGGCGAGCAAGCGGTTTGCCACTTGCATCTTCGAGGCTGACGAGGTGTCCGGCGTGGTCTGCCTTGGCTGAAATGGCTGGGTCGATGGGAGCCTGGGTGGTCGGGTCAACAACAAGTGGTTTTTGAATGAGCGGGTCTTGCACGCCCAACTTGGGATACCACTCCGCGTTGCTGGTCTTGGCTTCGATGCTGCGGACGTTGATGACGCTCCGGACCAGGCCACGAACTTTCTCATCGGATGCGGGGTAGTTGTCTTTTTCGTTGATGCCCCAGGAGGAAGTTTCCTTGAGGCTGATTTTCGCTGGGGTTTCGAGGCGAGTGAATGTCAGAATCTTGTCGCCCTGACGCACGACGACGCGAGCCACTTGGTTTGTCCGTGTCGCGGCATCGGCGAAGAGCAGCGTGCCAACTTCGTCCGCAGGGTCGCCAGCGATAGCGTTGGTGCTGGTTGTATTGCTTCCCGTGGGTTGGCTTGGCTTGGTTCCGCCTCGTGTGCCCACGACGAACGCCAGCACACAGAGTCCGGTTGCCACCCCCGCCAGCATCACAATGGTCTTTGCATTCATATCGCACCAATTCGCGTGGTCCACGACTCAAAAAACATCCGACTCCCCTACGTTCTGACCGGCATCGCTACTTTCGTGTACGCCTGATGAGCCCGATCACGATCGCCGCGCCGATTACGCCCAAGGGGACCGCAGCGATGTTGATCCACTTGAGCGTTGTGCCCAGATCATCGATGTCCTTGCGCAGGTTGAACTTGACCTCGCGTAGTTTTTTGCGAGTCTCCGCAACCTTGGTGCGGAACTTCTTGATTTCTTCCTGCTGTTCGCCCGTGAGGACCAGGCCCCCCGACTTGTCGTCGCCACGCTGGCCCTGCAATTCTGCGATGCGCTGCTGGGTTTCCTGCAGTTCCGTTGTAAGGCGCACTTCTTCCTTCTGGTATTGCTGTTCGGCGAGGCGTTGGATCTCCTGCACCTTTGTGAAGGGTCGGCTGGTCTGCTGGCGAGCGCGAATCTGGATCAGGTCGCTGCTGCCAGAGAAGTTATCGACGGCTGCCAGGATCATGTCGCCGTTGTTTGCGATGCGGTTGAGCAGTCGCGTGCCCATGATGTTCTGCGCCTGCACCCACATATCGTCGCGCATCACGTCGGCATCGGCGAAGAGCAGCACATTGACCGGCCCCGTGCTTTGCTTCAGCATGGTCGTGGGATCAATCATGGGCTTGCCGTCTGCGTTGGTGGGCGGTCCATCGGGGAATGCCGTTTTGGCCACGCCCGTCAGGCGTGCGGCCAGCACCAATTCACTTTTCCCAGGGACAAACTCGGAGAAGAGTTTCTTGGGGTTCCACTGCGTGCCCAACTGCGCGATCGAGACCACGTTGGCCGCGTTAGTGGTTTGGAGGAGCGGCTCGATGGTGAGCCCGTTTGCTGCCCCATCGACTTTCTCGATGAAACCGCTGGTCGCCATGTTCACGGCCTGAACCTGTCCGGTGACGGCATCTTCGCGGTTCATCTGCTTCTGGCGCAGGCCCATCCAGACGACGTAGGGGACTTGCTCTCGCTGGCCGCGGCTTTGGTCGATGACGGGCAAGGCGAGGTCTTGATCTCCGGCGAGCACGCCTTGCGGGATATTGATACCCCAGGCGTCCATGAGTCGGGGCAATTCGGAGACGCGCGTGCTGTTATCCTGCCAGGGTGTGCCATCGCTGTCGGCCTCGCACAATGGATCGATGAAAAGCATCAATCGCCCGCCCTTGAGCACGAACTGATCGATTGCCAGCAGTGCTCCCTCGTTGAGGCTTTTGGGATGGACGACCATCAGCACGTTCACGTCGCTGGGAATTTCGACGATGGTCGCTGGGTCGAGTTTTCTGACGGTGTACAACTGCTTGATTTCGTCGATGACCTGCCACTGGCGCGTCGGCTCGGGCTGGCGAGTGCGGAAGTTGGTGGTGTATCCGCCTTCGAGTTGCAGGGGCGAGATCCAGGCGACGACCGGTTTTTTCGGGTTGGCCAGGGACGAGATAAGCCTGCTGATGTCGTACTCAAGGAAGCGTTCTTTGGTGGGATCAAAGATCGGGATCACTTCCCGACTGTCGATGGTGTTGGTTCCCACCAAGCCCAGGTAGAGCGATTCGCCTGTGGGCATTGGAATGCCGCGCAGGCCGCTTTCGACTGCACGGTCTTCGGCCTCGCTGTCGGGCTGGGGATCGATCTGCTCAAGTTGGATCTTTCCGCCCGAGGCGTTGGCGTATTGCTCGAGCATTTCGCCGATGCGTTTCGCGTACGACTGCACGTCGGGCGCACCCTGAGCCAGTTTCTGCGAGTAGTAGAAGGCGAGTTTGATGGGCTCGGGAGGGCTCTTGGCGATGGACCGCGAGCCCGAGGTGAGCGTGAATTGCTTGCCCTGGGTGAGGTCGAGCTTGGCGTTGCGGGCCAGACGCCCAACGACGACATTCACAGCGAGCAGGGCCGTGATGGCCAGAAGAACAGCAAGGATCAGTCCGAACTTTCGTTGCATATCAGTCTCGCTCATCAAACATGCCAGTGGCAGGAGTGCTTTCGCCCATGCCGCGAGCGTTCAAGCCTTTTTTGCTTCAATCACCCAGGCTGTCATCGCGAGGCACACGACCATCAGCGACAGGAAATAGAACAAGTCCCGAAGTTCCACCACTCCGCGAGCCACGCTCTCGAAGCGCGTGAGGAAGGACATGCCGCTGATTGCGTCGACGACAAGGGGCGAGGCCCAGCCCTTCAAGAAGTTCACGACGGGAGGCAGGCCCGCGAGCAGCAGCAGCAGGCAGACGACCACGGTGATGATGAACGCGACGACCTGGCTTTTGGTGGACGCGGAGATCACGCTGCCCACTGCGAGGAACGCGCCCGCCATGAGGAAACTGCCCAGGTATCCGGTCAGGATCGCTCCGTTGTCGGGCTCACCCAGGAAGTTGACGGTCCACCAGATGGGAAACGTCAGGGCGAGGGCAAGTCCGGCGAAGACCCAGGCCGCGAGGAACTTGCCCACTACTGCGCCCAAGGGCGCGATGGGGAGTGTGAGGAGCAACTCGATGGTGCCTTGGCGGCGCTCCTCTGCCCAGAGGCGCATGGCGAGGGCGGGAATCAGGAAGAGGTAGAGCCAGGGATGGAAGTCAAAGAAGGGGCGCAGGTCTGCGTTTTGGTAGCGGGAATAAAACCCTCCCAATTCGAACGTGAAGACACCGGCGAGGATTAGAAAAATCACGATAAAGACGAGCGCGACGGGGGTCGCAAAGTACCCCGAAAACTCGCGCCTGAATACTGAAAGCCAGCCTTGCATGGTACCTTTCCGCTCTGGTTTGCAGTCGAATCACAAAACCTATCTAGAACGTCGCAGACGCGTCCGAACTTTATTCGGCTGGCATCAATCTTGACGAGCCGCTGTCAAGTCTCTGAAGACATCGTCCAACTTTCCCTGCTCAGTGCGGAGGCCATCTACAGCCCAGTTGCGGCTCTGGCAGAGCGAGAGCACTCGTGCGGCGAGCGTGGCATCGCCCGAGGCTTCTTTGGGCGTGACAGTGTAACTGCTGGAGAGGCCATCGCGTCCGGTCTGATCAGAAGCGACCTCGACATTGCGCACGCCGGCCAGGGCGAGCAGGTCATCGCGCACGCGCGAGCCGGCGGGAGCGCGGACGGTCACGGTCACTGCATGGTGGTGCTTGCTCTTGGCCAGCAACTCGGCGGGCGTGCAGTCGGCCACGATTCTGCCTCTGGCGATGACGATCGCACGTGTGCAGACTGCCTCGACTTCCTCAAGGATGTGCGTGCTGAGCACGATGGCGCGACCGACCGAACTGCTCGCAGGGCCAACGTCGCCTCTTGCCAGCGTGCGAATCAGGTTGCGCACCTCGTGCTTCTGGTTGGGATCAAGCCCGTCGGTCGGCTCGTCCATGATCAGGACCTTGGGCTCGTGCAGGATCGCCTGCGCGAGGCCGACGCGGCGCTTGAAACCTTTGCTCAGGGTTTCGATCGGCTGATGCAGGACACCCTGGAGTTGCGTCCTTTCCACGGCCTTGTTGATCGCCTGGTCGCGCGTCGCTCTTCCAATACCCCGTGCCCGCGCGACAAACTTCAAGAATCCATCGGGCGTCATGTCTGGATAGGCGGGCGCACCCTCGGGTAGGTAACCCAGTTCGCGCTGGGCCGCCAATGTCTTCTGCTGCACGTCATGGCCCGCGACGCGAGCCGTGCCGCTGGTGGGCGTTAGAAACCCTGTCAGCATCTTCATGGTTGTGCTCTTGCCTGCTCCGTTGGGTCCTAGAAAACCCACGACCTCGCCCGGCTGGACGGCGAACGAAATCCCGTCGACAGCGACAATTGCGGCGCTTCCGGCGCGTCCGCCTCCTCCATCAAATCGCTTCAGCAACTTGTCGATCTCAATCAAGGCCATCGCTATCTCCCATGACGAACCCCGAGCGTGCGAGAGCGGAGCCCATCCACCATTGATTTGCTGTTCCCTGCGCTGTCCCTCGCACAGCCCCCAACGCCCAATTGTTCCACCTGTCCCCCACGCTAGCCACTCTCAGCCCCTGCCGTTGTTTTTCAGTTCAGAGATCTTTCCAAGCCCCCTCACAAACCCACCAATGCGTACGACCTCACCCAACTACCAGACACCTCCCGATATCCCCTGATCCCCCCGATCTGCCCGAACTACTTGATCCACCTGATCCACCTGATCCACCTCATCCACGCGACCCCGACGATCCCACGACCATCCTTTGCTCCACGCACTCTTCTCTCGCAAATTGCTTGCACTTGATCGAGAAGTAAGGCACTGTTCTGATGACTTCGCCCTCTCGCGAAGCCACGTCCAGCGAGCCTTTCGTCCATCAAGCAAGCAGCAGTGGGATGCCAAACAAGCCGCTACTGACGCTGAGCCGCCATAAGGAGTGTGTGCGATGTCAACCGCTTCCGCTTTTCTCCCCGCCGATCTGACAGGCAGTATCGAATCCGGTTTGCCCACTGAGATGGCGGCGAACCCCGCGCGTGATCCGATACCCGACCAGCCTATGACGACCGCGCCGCGTGGATCTTTGCCAGGCGAGACGATTCTGACCTTTGGGGTTCGTCAGGGGTGTGGGTTTATCACCCTATCGTCGCATGCGCTCACTGATCGGGAGACGCATGGATTGGTGCTGCACCTGCTCGAACTTGCACGGCGTGTCAATGGCAATCTGGCGCTGGACGCGACGCTTGTCCGCCCGTTTCATTGTCACTGGATCAACTCGCTGATCAGCCTGCACCACAAGTGTCGGGGCATGGGCGGGCAACTGGTGCTGCTGGGCCTGCCTGAGGATGCCCACGACATCATCACCTCGACGGGCCTGACCAAGCTGCTGAAGGTGACGACGAGCCGGAGCCAGGCGATTGACATTTTCCACAACACACGGCCAGCGACGAGCCTGTTTTCGAGGTTGCTGCCGAAGCGGCGTGCGGCGTGATGCTCGAGTGGAAGTTTTGCTGACTGTTCAAGAAAAAACGCGAAGCCGTTGCAGGCTCCGCGTTGTGTGGTTTCAAGCTGAAGTATATTTCGATGTCTTCGATCACTGCCCACAGGCGGTGCAGGGGCCTTCGCTCATCATGAGGAGGAAAGCGTCGATGTCGCAGGGGTCGACGCCGCTGCCGTCGTTGTTGAAATCCACGTCGTTGCAGATCGCGGTGGCGGGGATGCAGGGGCCCTCGCTGTAGACGCTGAGGAATGCGTCCACATCCTCGGGGTCGAAGGAGGCACCATCGTTGTTGAAGTCGATGGGATCGCAGAGGAACGTTGGCAGCACCGGGCACTGGCTGGGGTCGGGCTCGGGCTCGCAGAAGGGGGCGACGCAATCGGGCAGCAGCTCGAAGTGGTACTCGAACGCGCTGACCGCAGCGCCGGGCAGGCAGGCGTTGCCCACGCCGGCAACCGGTGTGCAATACAGGGCCTGGTTTGTCGCTGTGGAGTTGGTGACGCGATACTGCCCGGCGGGAATCGGGAATCCGGTCTTCCCCTCGATCAGCAGCTCGCGGGGGTTGGTGGGATTGATCCGGAAGTTGACACGCCGCGACACGTCGGAATAGGGAACGCCATGGACCATCAACTCGACCTTCGCGGCGGGCAGCGCGGGGTTGAAGATGAGCACGGGGCCATAGAAGTGCAGGGCAATGGGCTGGTCCACCGAGCAGTTGTCGTCGCCCTCGCGGTTGAAGGAACTGGCGGTGATGCGGTCGGTGCCAGCGGAGTTGTTGATGGGCGTACACATGGATTCGTAAAGGCCGTAGGGGAGGACGGCGAGGTAGCCGCCGCCGAGAGAGGGGGAGGTGGGGGCGTAGAAGGGCAAGGGGCTAACAGAGGTACCTCCGACTTGCACCTGTGCGTTCGTGACGGCCTGTTGAGCATTCAGGATGCAAAGTGAGGCATTGGCTGTGATCAGCCCGTTGAATGCAGGCGATGCGGACCGAATTCGCAGGTCTCCACTGAGCGTCGTGCCAACATGAAACGTGAAGTCAGGAATGAAGTTTGGTGATGGTTCAATGAAGAAGAACTCGCGATCCTCGAAGACTGAGTAGAAAGGATCGATCTGCAAGTACTCGGAGATGTTCCAATCCGTCACACCTCCAATGTAAGCCGTGCCACGATAGGATCGTGCGGTCAACTTGCCGACCGACGCCACGCCATCGAGTGGCGGCACTCGCAGCGAAGAAATGTTCCCGGCAAACCGGTTCACGGACATCTCGTTGATGAAGGGCGTAACGATCCAGACGTTGTTCGAGTCGCCACCGATGCGGAGTGCGTGGATGCCATTGTCCGCGCGAAAGACTCCGTTGTTATTGGGATCCCAATCGATCGCGTTGAAGTTGCCGTCAACTTGCAAGTAATCGATGCCACCGTCGTACATAACGATGAAGTTGACCGTCAAGTTGCCGTGAACGATGAACTCCTTCACGTGCCCGTAGATGTCGATGAAGCTCTTGGTCATGTCACCATCGCACACGATGCGATCCAGCGGCCCGCCGCACACGATTCGGCCCTCGATCTGATCTGCGAAAACGCCTGTAGTGGTGCCGGTGCCAGTGAGGCCTTGGTCAAAGTACAGGGTGTTTACGCCCGGGCCGCTGCCAGCACCAAGCAACGCGGTCGCCTCAATCCGTCCGCTAGACAGATTGACCACTCGCACGCCCGGGCGAGCGGGCGTGGCAGCCACCTCTCCCAGCACCAACTTGCCGGTGAGCTTGCCAATCTCGACGTACTCGGTCTGGGAGTTGGGCCAGTCGATCGCGGTCACGATACTGCTCGCCAAAGCGCCGTTGATGTCCAGTCGGCGGATTGCACCGCTTACTTGCACAGACGCGCTCGCTCCGTTGGCTCCGACGTCCCCGTTGGGGATGTCGAACAACTCGACCCCGCCATCGAGCACGGAGATCGATCCCTCCAGCGTGTTGCCCGAGCTCAGCAGCCGCACCTCGCCCATGCCGTTGCCAGCGGTGATGGTGCCACTGGTGCCGACTTTGCCGACCGAGACCGCGCCGACGGACACACCGTCGGGAAGGTAGGAGAAACCTGCGACGACGGCGGCGTTCACCGCGCCGATGGCTTGCAGGCGGCGGACTTGGCCGACTCGGATCGAGCCGGCCAAGTCCGCGACCGCGCAGGCGAAGCGAATACGGTGTTCGTCCTTGCTGGAGACGTCGAGGCCCGCGAAGTTCAGGCCGACGGCGGGAAGCGGATTGACTGGATCAAAGATATCGCCTTGTGCCAAGTACAGACTTACCAGAGAGTTCGTCGGGCGGCTCGCGGGCACGTCCAGTTCAATCTTTGGTATGTTCACCAGCGTGTTCGTCGAGAACACGTTGATGCGAGCCACTTCGTCAGTGATGACACCCAAGTTGATGACCATGGACGGCGACTACGTGTTGCTCGACACGAGCGCCCCGTCCGCCCGGCGCTTCTCAACGCTGACGGTCTGACCATACCCGACCCCCCCCAAAACAGCGATAGCACAGAACCCAACCACAGACGTAATGCGTTTCATCTTCATGCCTCCGGCAAAGGATGTCATGGTTCCCCCCTGTGGGAAACCTACATCACTTTACCGGAACTCGCGATTAAGGTGGCGTTGATTTCGTGTGTCAATTCTGTTTTGAGCGATTTCGGCGAGTTATCCACAGGATATTCAGAGCGAAAGCAATAGTTACTCCTGGTGATGGCACAAGTGATGCAATTCTTAGACCGTAGCTTGTCGAGCTTGCATTGGGAGTAGCACCACCTCGTCCATAAATGAAATCGCTTGCTGTACCGATTGATCCCCAACCAGTTCCATCGAAAATGCGGCTGCTTGGTTGTCCAGGGATAACTTCAAAAATTTCTTCCGTCCACTCTCGTGCCCCACCCGCGACATCCCAGAGGCCCCACGGACTCTGGACACCCATGTACGCTTTCAGGGGCACGGTGTACTCGACTTGCTGGGGGGTTTGGAAGCCTGCGTTGGCCTGATTCAGCGGGCTGCCGCCCAAGCTGGCGGGCAATCCATAGGTGAGCGGGATATCGGTGGCGTTGGGTTGAATCCACCACCCGCCGAGGGTGCCGTCGGAGTTTTGTTTGTTGGGGTCGTAGTGCGCGGCTTTCAGCCATTCGTCCCAGGTGGGAATCCAATAGCGGGCATCTGGATGGTGGGTTCGCTGGTCTGTAAATGTAGGAAATGGCACGGGGGAGAAGGTGCTGACGTCGTAGGCGCCGTTCAAGAATGCGTTTGCATCGAGGCTCTTGTTATTATGGAGCCAGTTGCACAGAATCGCGCAGGTCCGCCAATCTATTCCCCCGACAGGGAGCATGGCGGCGTTTGCAACATCGGTGCGCAGCCGAAACCTCGTTCCAGGTCCTGCATAGCTCGTGTCGACCTCGCCGCCCCAGCGGAAGGGCTCCACCAGATTCACAGGAATCGGCACGGGCGTTGATCTGGCGTACAACGCGCTGTAGAACTCCACGAAGAGGCTGGAGGGGACCTCGGTGCGGCCAATGTTATATTCATAGCCGACGCTGCCGCGGCCGATGGTCTGGCCGACGGGGTCTTCACGGTTATAGCCCACATTCCCAACCGCCCCGATCCGGGCCATGTCGATGCCCGTCAAGGGGTCCACCTGGGCGAGGGCGAGGGAGGACAAGCAGGCGAGGGATGTGAGGATGGCGGTGGTGGTCCCGAGCATGCTGGAGTATGCATGATTTTTCGGATGGTGCCAGTGAAGTGGGGTGAATTTTGTGGGGTGGATTGGAGGGGAGGTGGTACAGGACGGGACACTGAGGAGGCACCGACCGGCGAGGCGCCAGTCGGTGGCACGGGGGGCACGGGTTGGCATGGGTTGGGGCTCGCTGCTCATCATGAGTTCGGAGCCCTCGCTTACGGTCGGGCTGCATGTTTGGTTGCTTCAAGATAGTGTGCGATCTCCTACGCTGGCGTCTATGGCTATTGAGTCACTGACTGACGAACAAGTTGCAACGTGGTCACGCGAGCAAAAAGATCGCTGGTGGCTTGAGAGAATTTTTCGGGGCAACATGCCCCAGCTCACGCTGCGGTCGGCGTTGACTGGCTTCATGCTGGGCGGGCTACTTTCGGCGACGAACCTGTATGTTGGTGCGAAGACGGGCTGGACGCTGGGCGTGGGCCTGACGAGCGTGATTCTTGCCTTTGCCATGTTCAAGGCGCTCTCCAGGATGGGCGCGAAGGACATGACGATCCTCGAGAACAACGCGATGCAGTCCATCGCAACCGCGGCGGGATATATGACCGGGCCGCTGATTTCGGGCATGGCGGCGTACATGTGGGTGACGAACACGCCGATGGCGTGGCACCAGATGCTGCTGTTCAACGTGGTGCTGAGCATCCTGGGCGTGCTGGTCGCGTTCCCGATGAAACGGCGATTCATCAACGACGAGCAACAGCCCTTTCCCGAGGGGCGGGCGTGCGGTGTGGTGCTCGATACGTTGTACACGTCGTCCGCCGCGATCGGCATGTTCAAGGCCAAGGTGCTGGTGATGGCGGCGGGCCTTGCGGGCACGGTGCAGTTCTTGTCGGGCGAGAGTTACATGAAGTTGATTCAGCAGAAGTGGCTGGGACTGAAGGAAGCGATTTACCTGCCTCACAATCTGGATGGTTTGTACGCGTGGCTGGCGACCAAGGGGAGCGAGCCACGCCTGGTTGGTGTGACGTTCAAGCAACTCGCGATCAATCCGGCGCTGGACTTTGCCATGATCGGCGCGGGCGGCCTGATGGGCCTGCGTTCAGCGGGCAGCATGATGATCGGCATGGTCCTCAATTTTTTCATCATCGTGCCCTGGATGATCTCGCTGGGTGAACTCAAACCCAAGGCGGGCGATATTGCGCTGGGCACAGCTGAGTTTGGTCGGGCCTACATCCTGAACAACTGGGCCTTGTGGTGGGGCATTGTGCTGATGGTGACTGCCGCGATGGTTGCACTGTTTGCCAAGCCTGAGATTTTCGTCGAAGCCTTCAAGGGCGTGTTCAGTCGCAAGAAGGATCATGGCAAGGATGTTCTCAAGCACATTGAAGTGCCGCTCTGGATCAGTTGGGTCGGCATCCCGATCGTCGGAGCGATCGGGGTGTGGATGGCCCACGACTGGTTCGGGGTGTCGTGGGTCTTTGGCGCGCTTTCGATTCCGCTCATCATCATTCTGACGCTGATTGCTGCGAGCAGCACGGGCATGACGGGCATTACGCCCACCGGTTCACTCAGCAAGATTCCACAGTTTCTGTTTGGCGCGGCTGATCCCAAGCATCCGCCCACGAACCTGATGACCGGTGTGATGTGCGTCGAGGTTGCGAGCAACGCCAGCAATCTGCTGATGGACATCAAGCCCGGCTACATGCTTGGGGGCAAGCCCCGTCACCAGGCGTGGGGGCACATCATCGGCATCTTTGCGGGCGCGATCGCCAGCACGCCGCTCTTTTATCTCTTGTTCATGCAGAATTACAGCGCGGAGAAGGCAGCGACCGATCCGCTACACGTACAGAATGCGATGGTGACGGATCAGTTCAGTTTTCCCAGTGCGTTGCAGTGGAAGGGCGTGAGCGACCTGGTGACCTCGATCTTTGGCGAGGGGCACGGCACGCTGCTGACCCAGTCGATCATCACGTCGATGATCATCGCTGGCGTTGTTGGCCTGGTCATGGAAATCGTCCGCATTCGCTCGAAGGGCAAGTTCCCCCTGTCGCCCCTGGCGATTGGTCTTGGTGTTGTGGTTCCGCCCGAGAGCACGCTGTGCATGTTCGCTGGCGCGCTGTTCTTCTCATGGATGCATAAGCGATACAAGGATAAGCAGGAATCGGGCGGGCACAGGCTTTGGGTTGATTGTCACGAACCGATCTGCGCGGGCATAATCGCTGGCGCGGCACTAGTTGGCATTGGCGATGTGCTTGTCAAGGTGTTCCTGCTGTGAGGCAGGATTCGGGAGCGAGTCCCTGGTCCTGGTCACGCCAATTGGTAACACTCTCGTGCCGTCACGACAGGATCGTGCTTCGCATTCGCTCAGACTTCAAGCTGCGTCATCGGCACGTACTCACGCACCATCCACTCCTGGGACGCTGCCATCAGTTCTTCATACTGCGACTGCGTGAAGTCTGGGAACGCTGTCGGCTTGATGATCCTGGCCGGTGTGCCCACGCTGCGATAGAACCCTTCGGCTCCGCCCGGTCGCATGATCATCAGCGAGTGAAAGACATCTGGCCCTGCATTCCAGGTCTTGTGCGGAACGCCGGGGGGAATCACTAACTGCTGGCCAAGGGTCAAGATGCCAGTCTCGTCTCCAAGTTCATATCCGACCCGTCCGCGCAGCACCAGATAACCCTGCTCGTTGGGATGGGTGTGCCTCATGAACATGTCGCGATCCCCCTCGCGAAATTGGGACTGGATGAATGCGGCAAAGAACTCACCATCGGTATCGGCATCGGTCGCGATAAGCGTGACACGATCACCAAAGACCCAGTATGCCTCAGCACCTGGCAACAGCGGTTCGCATACCTGCATCTCAACCTCCGCAGCAAGTCCCCACGACCGCCACGAATCCATAGCACGTTTCACACTATAACAGACGTTCCGAATCATCACGGCGTTTCAGGTCTACCATTTTCTAGCCGCAAGTAGCGTGTTCACCCTCTGCTCATCTATAGAGCATGCATCGGAGTTTCCCATGCCATTCTATGCAAAACTCGGCCTGATTCCTCGCAAGCGACACGTGCAGTTCCGCAGGCCCGATGGTTGTTTGTACAGCGAAGAGGTCTTTGGCACTGAGGGATTTGTTGGTCCAACAACCACTATGTACCACATCCATCCACCGACCCAGGTGTTTGGCTGGAAGCCTCTGTATTCCACGAAGGCTGAGTATGTAGAGAAGGACGTCATGCGCATGCGCCACGTGATGACTGGCGGACAGAAGATGGCAGCGCTTGGTGATTGTGTCGACGGTCGCGTTGTGCTGTTTGGCAACAGTGATGTCGAAATGGCGGTGGCGAATCCCGCTCAGCAGATGGGGTATCACTACAAGAACGGGCAGGGCGACGAGTGCATCTTCATCCATTTTGGGACGGGCGTGTGTCACACCATGCTGGGCACGCTGAAGTTTGGCCCGCGCGATTATCTCGTCATTCCCAAGGGAGTCATCTACAAACTCATCTGGGACAAGCGGGAGAATGGTCCTGATGGCAAGCCTGTCGACGGCGGGCCTTCGATTGAGAACACACCCTTTGGGCGATTCCTGCTGATAGAAACCACCAATGGCTCGCACATCGGGCCGCCACCGAGGTATGTGAGCAAGGCCCACGGCCAGTTTCTCGAGCACGCGCCGTACTGCGAGCGCGATATGAGGATGCCGGTATTCCCGATGACGTGGGACGAGCGGGGCGACTTCCCGGTCCGCATCAAGGCCCGTGACGTTATCCACGAATACATCTATCACTATCACCCGTTGGACATCGTGGGCTGGGACGGCTGCTACTACCCATTCATCTTCAGTGCCGACGACTTCAGCCCGATCACCGGCAAACTGCACATGCCGCCGCCGATTCACCAGACGTTTGAGGCACACAACTTTGTGATCTGTACGTTTGCGCCGCGCATGCTCGACTACCACCCGCAGTCGATCAAGGTTCCTTACAATCACAGCAACCTCGACAGCGACGAGGTTCTCTACTATGTCGACGGCAACTTTGGCAGCCGCAAGGGCATCGAAATCGGCAGCCTCACGGCCCATCCTCAAGGCATCCCGCATGGTCCGCATCCGGGCACGATCGAAGCTTCGCTTGCAGCGACGCACACGCAGGAACTTGCGGTCATGTGCGACACGTTCAAGCCCTTGTTCCCGACCAAAGCCGCGCTGGGCCTTGATGACCCCAAGTATCCCGCGAGTTGGCAGGGCGAGCACTTCCCCGGATTGAGCACGGGCACGATGCACCTGAATGGCGTGACCGTGCCGCCCGCGAGTGCTGCGGCGTTCCCGCGTGAGGTGCATCCGGTGGCGGTGATCAAGGCAGAACCGACGGGGCAGATTTTGCCAGCGCCCACTAGTCATGGCGGGGGCAATGCTGGGAATGCTGTTGGGGCGAATGGTGGCGGGGCAGCTGTGCCGACAGTGAAGACTTCGACGGCGAATGTGTGGGCACCTTGATGTCCTTGGAGTCATACATGATGCAGATCGTGAATCAGAGGAATCCGATGGGCACTTTTCGAGTCGAACTCTGAGTTGGAATCATTAAACGTCGGGATTTGGCGATTATGGCGGGCGAGCATCGATCGACGCTGTTGACTCTGTCAATTTGCTACCCGACATATTGCCCTCCACTTACCCCTCCATATAGAATCCACCACCAACATCCTTCAACTTCCCTGCCTTTGCCAATGCCTTCCAGACACCAGGCGCAAATCCATCCGGCGGGCGGATCGCATCCACCCCCGAAGGCTTGCCGTCGGTCATGGGTCGATTGGTCATTTTCGACTCATCAGCCAGGCGTGTGACTTTCAGGCGTTTCATGAAGGCGTTGTGAGCGCGGTCGAGTTCTTCCTTGGGGTAGGCAACCGTCGGCGCAGCCGAAGCGGCGGCGGCTTGGCCCTCGATGGTTCGAATCAGCGCCTCGGCGGTTGTGACATCCCTTGCTGCGAGCACTCGATCAACGCTCGCTTGATCCGTCGTTGCTCGGGACAGCAGTCTTCCTATCAATCCCCAGTGTTCCGCCGCCTTTGCTGGCGGACAGGAGCCGCGAAGCTCATTCAGCAGCGACCGCACCTTGTCAATGGCATTCATGGGAGGAGCGTAGTGCCGACGCTGGCAGCGCAGTACGCTTGTAGGTGGTGATTCTCATACTGCTCGTGCATGCCTTTGCTTCCTGCTTCATGGCCGGGCTGTGCTGGTGTGTGCAACTGGTGCATTATCCGATGTTCGCGTTGATTGCGCCCGGAGCAGCGCTTGGCGAAGCCGCGCGTGTTCATGCTCGGCGCATCACATGGATCGTGGCCCCGGTGATGCTCGCTGAGGCGGTATCGGCATCGCTGCTTTTTTTGGCAGCGATTGTCCGGCATCATCCTAGCGATCCGGCGACTGCACTCAAAGAATCGTGGATCGTGTTTGTCGGTGCTGGAATGCTGGTGATGAACTGGTTGAGTACGTTCCTCGTGGTTGTACCATTGCACCATCGGCTGCAAACCACGGGGGATACTTCGCTGGTGCCGCGATTGGTTCGCGTCAATCTGCCGCGAACACTGCTGTGGACGGCTCGAGGAATCCTTGCGTTGGTACTGGTGGCGGTCGCGGGATCGAGGCAGGCATAGTCTTGAATTGATTGAAACCGCGGCGGGATAGCCGCATCGCATGTTCTTTCGTTCACCTGAGAACTAAAAGTTTCTCACTGCGTTCTCGATCTCTTTCCGCCCCCCTGCCCCCCCGCCCCCGCCCCCGCTCGAGCGATCTACTCCCTTTCCTTCGTCATTTGTAGAGGACCAAAAGCATGGACACACTCTCCCGCCGTTCCGCTCTTTCGATGGTTGGCCTTGCCGCGGCTGCCTCAGCATTGCCTCGATTGACGCATGCCGCTCGACCTGTACCCGGCATGGTCCCCAACACGATGCTCAATGCCCCGACGCAGGGCGCGGGTTTTTATAACTTCAAGGTCGGTGCTGGAGCCAGCGCGGTTGATTGCTACGCGATCGGCGATGCGCAAGGCCGGTTACCCTCCTATCCGCTATGGGGCGAGAACTCCAGCGAGGCCGATGTCGCGGCGATTCTCACCGATCACTTCGTCGACGCGCCGCCCGACCCCGTGCTGGTCCACTTCAACGTTCTGATGTTCAAAGTTGGCTCCGAGGTCTGGCTGGTTGATACCGGCAATGGCCCTCGCACGCCCGACGCAGGCGGAGATGGCAGGCTTATGGGCACGCTCGAACGTCTGGGCATCATGCCCGCCGATGTCGCGGGCATCATCATCACGCACATGCATGGCGACCACGTTGATGGTCTATTCACGCGCGATGGCCAACTCGCTTTTCCGAAGGCCAAGATCTTTCTCAATAAGACCGAGCGCGACTTCTGGAAGGACAACCCCGACATGTCCAAGACTAATCTCGATCCGAGTTGGAAGACCGGCATGATCGCGAAGTCTCAGAAGACCCTGAGCGAACTTGAAAAGTCCAATCGCCTGCAGATCGTTGGCGACAACGATGAACTCACGACGGGCGTTCGCGTTCGAAAGACCGGTGGGCATACGCCCGGGCACCTGACCGTTGAGATTGAGCGGGCGGGCAAGAAGTTTGTGATGCTGGCCGACGCGGTCCATCACTTCGTGATGAGTTTCCGGCGTCCGGAATGGCACGTGCGATTTGACTACGACGCCCAAGTGGGCTCGGACACTCGTCGCAAGGTGCTTGATCGCATCGCGAGCGAGCGCAGCTTGGTGATGTGCTATCACACGCCCTGGCCCGGCGTTGGTCATGTCCGAGCCCGCGAGGGGGCCTTCGACTGGATGCCGGTTGCCTGGGAGTGGTAATTGCTGACGGCGGCATTGGTGGCAAGCGCGACTTGTCCGCTCCTGGCGCAGCGGACGGTCCAATCCTGAAAAATGCCGGGCGTGCCGCGTTGCTGGCTTTTATGTTTCTTTAGTCAAGCCCTTCGCCACGCTTGTACGCAAACGTGCCGAGGTCCAGCACGCGATTTGTTTCGCGCGTCACGGCGTTTCGCTGCGCTGGATCGAGGTTCCACGCAACGCGTGTGCGATAGATTGGCGTGCCCAACTCCATGACTTCGCAGTACACATCGGGCTTGCGGTCGCTCAATATCGCGCCGATCAGACCCATCAGCCCGGAATGAAAGTCGCTCGAGGTTGTCAAGACCTCAGCGCAGCCGGTTGCGTCTAGAGTGGTTTCGCCCAGCACATCATCCTTCAAGGCATCCTTGTCCATGAACTTGACGCGGAGCGTGGTGCCAGTGAGTGGCGCGCCGGTATCGGCATGCACGAAACGGGCGGTGAGTTTGAGGAGTGAGTTGGACATCATGATTACCCGTTCTTTCGCGCAAACTCACCCATGAAGTTGACCAGCGCTTCGCACCCCGCACGCGGCATCGCGTTGTACGTGCTGGCGCGGACGCCGCCAGTTGAGCGATGGCCCTTGAGTTGGTCCATGCCGGCCTTCAGGGCCTCGGTCAGGAACTTGTCGTCCAACTCTGCGGTAGGACACTTGAACAGAATATTCATCGCGCTGCGGCTATCGGGGCGGGCATGGCCCTTGTAAAAGCCTTTGCTTCCATCGATCGCGGCATAGATGATCGCGGCCTTATGCTCGTTGCGCTGGTGGATGGCTTCGAGACCACCCATCTTCAGAATCCACTTGAAGACCAGGCCCGAGAGGTAGATTGGAAAACTGGGCGGCGTGTTGTGCCTGCTCTCGCCCTTGGCGTGGGTTGCGTAACTCTCCATGGTGTACAACTTGCGTCCACCACCACCACCACCACCACCACCACCACCGGCACCCGCAAACTTCTTGTGGGCTTCGAGCAGGTCCTCGCGGATGATGACCAGCGTCGTACCCGCCACGCCCACATTCTTCTGCGCCCCGGCATAGATCAGCCCGAACTTGCTGATGTCCATGGGGCGTGAATAGATATCACTGCTCATGTCGCAGACCAGCGGCACATCGTTCCAGGGCAGACTGGGATAGCGCCACGATCCGTCGGCGTTGCGGAACTGTGTGCCATAGATGGTGTTGTTGCTGCACATATGGACATAGGCAGGCTTCACGCCCCACTTGAGATCGGCATCGCCCGGGCAGTACGCGTGCTTCACGCTGCGACCATCCCAGGCTTCGTATGAATTCGGGAAGTGGACCTTGACCTCGTCCCAGGTCTTCTCGGTCCAGTAGCCGGTGGTCAGGAACGCCGCGGCGCCGCCATCGGGCAGCAGGTTCTTGGGCACCATGTCGTTCTGCGTGGTGGCTCCGCCTGTCAGGAACAGAATCTTATAGTTGCTGGGAACGTTCGCGATCTTGCGACAGTTTGCCTCCGCCTCGGCAAGGACTTTGTCGAAAATCTTCCCTCGATGACTCTGCTCGGTGATGCCAATGCCGCTTGCGCCGATGTTCCACATGTCGGCCTGAGCTTCCTTGATTACTTCTTCGGGCAGGACGCCTGGCCCTGCGGAGAAGTTGAAGTTGCGCCCAGCGGAGTGGGGCAGGTCGGCGGCGACAGAAGGCTTGACGGCGGCGGCGAAGGTGGTCATGGGGAATGGTACCCCGGTTTCCCCTACGCCCGCTTTCCTACGGTCCATACATGCTTGGTTCACACCTTTCCATTGCTCAGGGTTTGGCCGCCGCCGCTCGTGAGGCTGAGTTTTTGGGGCTGGACACTCTCCAGATATTCACGAAGAACCAGCAGCAGTGGGTTGTCAAGCCGTTGGAAGAGGCGGTGGTGGGGGAGTGGCGTGCGGAAATCAAGCGACTAGGCTGGTTGGATCGGACAGTCAGCCACGCGAGTTACCTCGCGAATATGGCGAGTGTGAACGATGAACTCTTTGCCAAGTCAGTCGATCTGATGACCGTCGAACTGGAACGATGCGAACAACTGTCGATTGCCTATCTGGTGCAGCATCCCGGCTCGTTCGTCGGTTGGACGCTCGAGCAAGGGTTGGCACGCATTGCCGACGGGTGCGTTGAGATACTTCGTCGCACCAAGGGGCATCGCACACTCCTGTGTATCGAGGGTACCGCTGGCGCGGGTAGCCATGTGGGTGGAGACTTCGCCCATCTCGCATCGCTGCGCGATCGCATCACGCAGCGCACCAGTGAGCCTGCGCGGCTTGGGTTCTGCCTTGACACCTGCCACTTGCATGTCGCGGGCTATGACATGAGTTCGCGAGCCAGCGCGCAGCGGACCCTTGACGACTTTGATCATCTCTGCGGCTTGCAACACCTTAAGGTCTGGCATCTCAACGACAGCAAGGGCACACTCGCTTCGCACCTGGACCGTCACGAGCACATTGGCCTTGGTACTATTGCTGGCAACCCCAAGGCTCACCCAAAGCCTGCCAAGCCTGCAAAGACTGCCAAGGCCGCGAAGGCGAAAATTGTGGACAAGGAGGCTCCAAAGTTCAGCGCCGCCCGTGCAGCAGACTCGGCCTTTTCGCTCATCATGTTGCACCAGGCATTTGCGAATGTCCCCAAGATCATGGAAACGCCCAAGGAAGACCCGCCCAAGTCCAAGTCAGAACTACCAATTCTGAAGGCCAAACGACTGGACGTGATCAATGCCGCTCGACTGAGGGCGATGGCCGATTCGTGACGTCTATGCCCTCGTTCGCGCAAAATTGATCAATTGCCCGGCCAGTATGCCGAAGCATTGACCCATAACCCAAAAACGACCGATGGTGACGATCAACGGTGTTGAGCGTTGGGTACGCGAGGTGTTGTGCGTTTGAGCTTGTAGTTATCGATTGTGCGAACCAATGTGCTCTGGCCCGCGTTCCTACCCTGCACGTCTGTTTCTACCGGCCCTTCGGGGCTTCAATTGGGAGGTTGTGCAACGTATGACCGCCGGACCGCAGGCTATTGGACACTTCCCGCTCGCCGCCTCTCTTGCGCTCGCTGCATTGATGGCGATTGCGGGTGGCTGCCAGATTCTCGACAAGAAGTCCCCTCAACAGGTTGGCCAACAGGCTGGCCAAAAGTCTGGGCAGCAGGCTCCTGGCAATAAGTCTGGCCAAGGCCCGGGCCAATCCGCAGCGGGTTCGAGTGGCACAGGTCGTTCGCCCGCGACGGCATCGGACGCGATGCGGGCTGGCACGAAGCAGCAAACCGTGGTGTTCGCACCCAGCGGCGAACGCGGTGTTCCCAGCCAAGCCCTTCCCCCGGGCATGGACGAGTTCACGCGTGCAAAGATTCTCAAGGAGCAGGGCCTCACCGAGGAGGCACTCAACCAGTTCCTCGCGGCCATCGACGAGAATCCTCTGCTCACGGCGGCGTATGTCGGCGCGGCGGATATTCAGCGTGAGCAGGGCAATCTGCCAGAGGCAGAGAAGAACTATGCCAAGGCTGCGGAACTCGAACCCTTCAACTACAACGCACAGTACTGGCATGCTGTGGTCCTGCACGAGTTGCAGCAGTTCAGCAAAGCAATCCCGGCGTACCTTCGTGCGTTGCAGTTGCGACCCGATTCGTTTGAGAGCAACAGCGGCTTGGCAGCAGCCTATTTGCAGGCTGGCGAGCCGCGAGAGGCGCTTCCCTTTGCACAGCGTGCGATCCAACTGAACAACGAGGACTATTCCGCCCGCACCACGCTGGGTGTGATTTACGCTGCTCTCAACGATCACGAGAGTGCGATCGTCGAGTTCCAGCAGGCAGCGGAACTGGGCGAACTCTCTCCCAAGTTGCTGCTCAATCTCGCTGAGAGTTATGGCAAGACCAAGCGGTATGACGAGATGGTCAACATCCTCGATGAAGTTATTCGGCGTGAGCCTTCCGCCGCGGCGTATGAACGCATGGGCTCGGGCCTGTTCCGCCTCTCACGATTCGACGAGGCCCAGACTGCTTTCAAGAAGGCGACGGAGTTAGATGACCGTTACTTCCCGGCATTCAACGGCGTGGGCGTGTGCCTGTTGCAGCGCTGGCTTGCGACCGGGCTGACCGACAATCTCGCCCGCGACGAAGGCCTGCGGGCGCTGCGCCGCAGTCTGCAGATCAAGCAAGATCAGCCGCGGGTCCTCGAACTTCTGGGTCGTCACCAGAACCGGTAGTCCTTGCAGAAACAGTACGATCAAACAAAGAAGCCGAGCAGCGCAGTACGCCGCTCGGCTTCTTCAATTCATGTTCGTGGTAAACGCACGCCGCTTGGTCGATGCTGCCTGTATGCACCGCCCAACTCAACTCAGCATTCGCAAGGACCTTCGCTGAAGACGCTTAGGAACGTGTCAATATCGCAGGGATCAAAGAGTCCGCCATCGTTGTTGAAGTCGATATCGTTGCACGTTGCGTTGGCGGGGATGCAAGGCCCCTCGCTGAAGACGCTCAGGAATGCCTCGATATCCTGGGGGTCAAAGTTTGAGTTGTCGTTGTTGAAGTCGATGCTGTCACAGACCGGATTGATCTGAGTAAGGTTCGCGTCGTTGAAGTACGTGTCGGAGAACTCGGCATTGCGGCTGTAGATCCCGAAACTGTCGATGCTGCCGCCAAAGTTCACAGGCGTGAGCGTGAACAAGCCCGTCGCAAGATTGGTGATCTTGACCTGACCGTTGAAGGTCTGACCACCGCCGCCAAGGCGCGTGATCTCGACGCGAATGCCCGTGGTGTTGAAGTTCATGCCCGTTGACCGGCCCGACGGGGAAATGTTGTCATAGACAAAGTATGTGGTGCTGCCACCCAGGAAGCCCACGGCGATGGACCCACGCAGTTGGCCAAAGGGACTGAATGGTTCTTCGGGTTCTTGTCCGCCTGTACCAGCCCGCAGCATGACGCCCACCCAGCCGAAGTCGACCGGACCGTTGTTTGGGTTGCCATTGCCCGCGCGAACATCGCCATTTTCCATCTCAATCGAGAAGGTCTGTCCGAAGGTCATCTCACCTTGGCTGAAAGTACGAAGGCTTGCTGATTTTTGGATACCGCTACCGCCTGCACCGCCGTTATTGCTGAAGAGGCCCCACGCTGTAGGGCCCACATTCTCGAGATCGGGGTTATTGGCGGTGCCCAAGAACTGGCCCGCGAAGCCGCCCGTGGATGGAATAAAGAAGTAGTGGTTCCAAGGGCCGTAGCCCGAGCCACCCTGGAGCTGCTGGTTCTGGCCCCAAGTAGTGTAATTGGCGGCACTGTCGGTGGCAATGATCGTCTGGGCCTGTGCGACGGAGGCGAGGGTGAAAGCGAGCAACGCTGGCGCGAAAAGGTTCATGTGTCGATCCTACCAGAAATCCGTCATCCGTCAAGTTTGCGCCTTGTGGAAAGACTTCTGTTTGTATTGTGTTTGGATATTATTTGCGCATGCTTGATAAGTGATTGCCTGATTCAGTCAATTTAGAGGTTTTGATGGAGAAGGACCACGGTGTATTGATCGTCGAATCAGGCACTTGGTCAGAGGCATGGGCCTTCGCTGAAGACACTGAAGAACGCCTCGATGTCACGAGGGTCAAAGGTGGCACCATCGTTGTTGAAGTCGATGTCGTTGCAAGTTGCGGTGGATGGGATGCAGGGGCCTTCTGAGAATCTTGACAAGAACGCGTCGATGTCTTGAGCATCAAATGAAGAGCCATTGTTGTTGAAGTCAATCGAGTCGCAGACGAGGGTCGCGGTCAGCGTTACGGTACTTTCAACAAAGCCTAAGAACCCACCTGGATTCAAGTTAAAGGGAGCGAGCGAAAGGCCGAAAGACTGGCCTCGCTCGAGCGTGCACTGGAGAAAGAAAGGTTGGTTGTTGGGAAAGAAGCCGCGTTCAGTGACGATGTAGGCCAGAGATGGGACAAGCGGAACAGGCATCGAGTTGACACTGAGCGACTTGACGAAGAGATTGATGCGCGCGGTGTTGAGCCCGCGGAGGCTGCCGATTGAGCCGCCACGAATGTTGATGGTGGCGCTGGAAGAGACGACAGATGGAAATTGCCCCGGGTCACTGGTAGAACCGCCCGTAAAGTTGATGGTGCTTGAGTCGCCTGCGCCGATGAAACCAGAGGAGCCACCCGAGAAGTTCATCACGCTGGAGTTGAACGATGCGAAGCTGAGGGCACCACCGCCCGAAAAGTTGATGGTGCTAGATTGGCGGGCTGCAAGGTCGTTATTTGAGAAGCCACCGGACTGATTGAGTACGGTCGTATCACGAATCTCGGAGAGTTGGAGCGACCCGCTCTGCACATTGACGGTGCTGCTACCGCTGACGCTGACTGCCCTGAATGTGCCGCTGTTTCGGCATGTGACCAGGACATTGCGGAAGTACGAGTCGAAACTGGTTACCCCGGCGTTTATATCGATGGACGAGCCGAGGAAGTTGAAGGGAGTTGTCACGGTTCCAACGAGGCCGATCGTGCCGCCAGAGTTGATTCGGAACGTGGTGGCGGAGCCTAATGTGAACGATTGGGCATTGAACGACCCGGACTGGAGATTGGCCTGAGTGATCGTCTGGCCACTGTTCACTTGGATGACGGTTTGGGCAAAGCAAGACGAGCAGAAAATGGCGAACAAGGCATGTGCGAAGAGACGAATCATGTGTAAAATCCAGATTTGATACAATGATTCAATGCGGACTATTTTTGGGATGCTAGCTCAGGCTGAACAACCCTCAATTTGAAGGCACCATCCCGATACCGTATCGCGTGCCGCCAACAAGATACCTGAAGATTGATTTGAAAGCAACAGCTATTCGACGCTGTCCATGAACTGGGGATTAAATGAGGATTTTTCCTTAATTTACGAGCTTTACGGATGACTTCGAAGTAAATACTTCGTGACTTCTCTGTAGGGTTAGCATTGTTCGCAGTCAGTGCCCAAAGAGGTTCTTCTCACCAAAGTACCCGTTCTTCTCAAAGTACTCCAAGGCTTCCTGCGTGCTCTTAAAGACCTGCGTTGCAGTTTCCGTGATGAACGGACTGGGATGCTTCTTGGGCTTCCAGACCACATACACCTCCTTGGTATGTTCCCAGGCGTGCTGGAGTTCTCGTTCGACGCCGCTGGAGAGGCCCGGGATGTCCTTGCCGCCCATACCCGGGAGCTCGGGAACGAGGCTGACGATCATGTCGCTCTGATCGATGAGCTTGAAATCGCGCATGTAGATTTGTCCATCAACGTCGCCCGCGATATCTAGGACTTCACGCACACGGACCTTGAGGGGCTTGGCACCGGCGTCCCTTGAGCCGCCGTAACTGTGGGGTGTCACGTCGAGGAACTCCTTGCCGTCGCGAGCGGCGGCGAGGGCGCGTTCGAGGAGGAGTTTCTCGTCGACATCGCCCGGGTCGAAAGTGATGAAGTGGTTGGCGAGTTCGGCGCGGAACGCGTCGATCTCTGCGAGGACATCGGGCATGTCGACGACGTGGCTCATGGGGAAGGACGGATAGACGCGTTTCATCTGCGGACGACAGATGAGGCGGAAGGCCGTCTTGGTCGTCATCTGGTGGCGGCCACGGCTGAGGATGAAAAACTGGCTGCCTGGAATGGCCTTGCTCATCAGTTCGGTGGCGAGGATTTCCTCCTCGCGCCAGACCATGCAGTCCTTGAGAGCGGCGTCGATCTCATGATCCTGATGCAGGCGATCGTGGACCACCTCGATGTTGTCGACGAGGCAGATGAAGAGATCGGGCTTGAGGGCCGCGATCTGGTCGTAGTCAAAGGCGGAGAAGAGGCCGTGCCGCCAGCGGAAGGTCGCGTGGGTATTGACGATGACGTTCTTCTTGTCCTTGGAGTCGGTGATGACATCCTTGAAGGCGGCCCTACGCAGGGAGTTGAGCCGAGAAATGGGCAGGTCCAAGATGCGCCCTGGGCGAACATCGGGGCCTTCTTTGTACATGATGTCGCCGACGTGGTAGACATCGCAATGTTCACCCTGCTCACCCGCGAGACGCGCGATAGCGTCGATGTAGGGCTTTTTGTCCATGCCGATCTGGCCGGTGATGATGGCTCGCATGTGTGGATAGTAGCGAGAGGGCTGAACGTCTCACTTGAACCCCCCATACGACTCGGAGTACGTTGCAGAGCGTGCGAGCCGTGGCAGCAAGGCTGAATAGCGGATATCATGAGAATGTACGGGGGTAAAATCTGAGGGACTCAGTGTGAGCAAGCAAACCAAAAAAATCGTCATCACTCTTCTTGCCTTCTCTGCCATCGCCACGATGACAGCGTGCCAGACCGTGAAGGGGGCTGGCAAGGACATCGAATATGCCGGTGAGAAAACTGAAGATGCGATCATCAAGCAGCAGAACAAGTAGTTCTCCCCCGTCGCCTTTCCCGCCCATACCGTTTGCGGCTGCGACTTGCCTGCGTACGCTTTCCACTTGAGCGTCCAGTGAGTTTCAGTTTTTTTCTGGAGACTTTTGATGAAGAGCAATGTGAAGAAAACCGTGATCGCCCTCCTCGCCCTTTCCGCCATCGCCGCGATGACGGCCTGCCAGACCGTCAAGGGGGCTGGCAAGGACATTCAGTACGCCGGTGAGAAGACCGAAGACGCGATCAAGGGCAAGTAAGCAGGAAGCGTGAGCTTCGAGGCTACAGCAAAGTCGGCAAGTGTCGCGATTCAAAGAAGCAGTGAGTGCGTGGATCAATCCCGGCATCTCGCTGTTTTTTTTCGGACATTGTTTTTCCTCGCTCCGATTTCAACCCTGCTTGCACTACGTTTCAGAACAGGATAAAGAAGTATTCATGCATATGACCATGTTCAGGAGATCCTGGTGCGGTAGACTCTAATATGCAACTATCGAATCTGCCGATCGCGATTACAGGGGCAAGCAGCGGGATTGGTGCTGCGACGGCAATCGCGTGTGCGAGAGCGGGAATGCCGGTTGTGCTTGCCGCGAGGCGAGTTGAGAAACTTGAAGAAGTCGCTGGTCTGATTCGATCCAATGGAGGGAAAGCGCACGTTGTTGCGTACGACGCCTCACGCCCCGAGGATGCCCAGATGCTGGTCGCAGAGACGCAGCGGGTTTTTGGGTCCGTTTATGCCGTCTTTGCGAATGCCGGATATGGCGCCGAGCGCGAGGTGCTTGAAATGTCCGACGAGGACATCCGCTCGATGTTCGAGACAAACTTCTGGGGCAGCCTGTGGCTCGCCCGGGCAGCATCAAAGCACATGCTTGCATCGGCGGCCCCGCGCGAAGGACGACGCGGCCACATTCTTTTCTGCAGCAGTTGTCTCGCCAAGATTGGCATTCCCCGTTACGCGGCTTACTGCGCCAGCAAGGCCATGCAGGACCACTTCGCGCGGGCGCTGCGGCATGAGTTGCGGGATCGAGGCGTCTATGTCAGCAGCGTGCATCCGATCGGCACACGCACCGAGTTCTTCGGAAAGGTCAAGGAAAGCGGCGGCGAGTTGATCGCGAACACGCCCGATCGCTTCATGCAGGCACCAGAGCGGGTGGCCAACGCCGTGGTGGGGTGTCTGCGATCGCCTCGTGGCGAAGTCTGGACGAGTTGGGTGACGCGCATCGCATTGGCCGGAGCGATTGCCGCACCAGGCCTTGCGGACTTCATGCTGTCGCGGATGGTGCGGGCGCGGATGAAAAAATGAAGATTGCCAACAATGAGATTGGTACGGTTGTTCCCGCTTTATCATGCCCCCAATCACGCACGACGACAGGCGAGGACGCGTGCGCCACTTGTGAGATCATTTTTTGAGATCAACCCTGCCCCTTGCTATTAATCTCGCACACGAACCGCGAAGACTGTCTTGTCGTCGCTACGCCCTTTGGAAAGTCCAGAGAACTGGCGCACTTCCCATAGCATGCGCTCGACGACATCGCCCGCACTCGCGTGCGGCTTTTCCTGCAGGCAACGCAGAAACGCCTCGCGTGTCCGCTGCTTGCCGAAGCGCTGGCCCTCGAAGTTGACCGCATCGGGCACGCCATCGGTGTAGGCGAACAGCACGTCTCCGGGTTTGATGTCAAAGACCGCGCGCTGGTAGCGCTGGCTTGGGTCGATGCCCACCACCATGCCGCCGACGTTGAGTTCGTCTAGGTCCGCGAGCGTCGGCGCGCGATGCTTGGGCACGCGCACCACCATGGGGGGCTCGTGCCCAGCGCTGCAATAGGTCAATCGCATCTTGAATGGATCGATCACGCCGTACCACAAACTCGCGAACTCGTGCTCGCGAGTATCCCGACAGAGCGCCTGATTCACGCGGCTGACCAGCACGTCGAGGTCGTAGACATCCTGGGAATACGCACGAAGGCTTGAGCGCACGCTGGCCATCAACAATGCCGCTGCGATGCCCTTCCCGACGACGTCTCCGACGCACACGCCCAGATGCCCATTGAGATCGATGAAGTCGTAGAAGTCTCCGCCCAGTTCGTAACTGGGAATGTACCGGGCCGCGATATCGAGTTGCGGAAAGTTGGGTACGCCCCGCGGCAGCATTCTCCGCTGCACGTCTGCGGCAAGCGACAACTGACGCTGCAAGGCCTGCTCCTCTTGTTCCATCGAGAGCAGGCGCGACTGCTCGAGCGCCGTCGCGGCCTGGCTTGCGAGGCTGGCCAGCAACTTCTTTTCGCTTTCCTCGAACGAGCGTGGTTCCTTCGCATAGAGACGAATCACGCCCAGCGGTTGGTTCTTGAAGACCATGCCAGCGTGCAGAGCCGCCGCTAGGCCTTCCTGGGCCGCTCGCTCGCGCAGCAGGATGCGGGCATCGGCGGGGATGTCTTCGCTGACCACGATCTGGCCCGACATCGCGAGGCGATCAAATAGCCGATCCTTGCTGAGCGGCTGGGGATGCTCAAGCCAGTCGCTGGAAAGGTTTCGCGAGACGGCCAGTTGCAAGTCTGCCTCGTCGTGCGACAGACTGCCGTCGCTGCGCTCCTTGAGCAGCATGATCGAACCGGCATTCATTCCCAAGAGGTCCAGTGCCTGTTCCAGCACCACATCGAGCACCCGTTGGGGCGATGCTGCGCGGGTGAGCAGCGAGCCGACGCGGGCCAGAGCGCCCACTTCCTTCATGCGCATGTGCAATTCAACCTGCTGCTCGCAGAGTTCGCCCGCCGTGAGTGCCAGTAATTGCAGCACACTTTCGACGCGGCGACGCCCATCATTTGGTGCTTCGGGCTCTCCGGGGCCAAGCACCAATGAGCCCAGCGGCTCACCCGCCAATCGGAGCGGGACGCGCGTTACGTCTAAGCCCTGCAAGGAAGAAGGTGCGTCTGACAGGGACCAGGGCTTGCCTTCTGTTGCGATACTCTTTCTGACAACGCGTCCGCTCTGGTCCTGCAACTCAACTTGCAAGCCGGTCAGGCGTGAGAGTTGTTCACACAAGCCCACCAGCGAGCCATCGGTCAGAAAGTCGACGATGCTCAGGCGGCTGGGTTTGGGCGATGCGACCGTGCTGGCTCGGGCGGCCCCTGCATGTCCGAGCAATGACGATGCCGACAGGATTCCATCCTTTGAAGTCGCCATGTCCGCACTGGTGGTAGACAGGTTTCCACTATCCGCCGACGCTTCTGATTCACCTTTCGAATCCTTCAGAGTGCCATCCCTTCGTCTAGCCACATCACTCAATACTCATTACTAAGTGATGTGCAAATTATGCACAAATCATGTTCATGTAAGAGTGAGCCTGTTGGGTCCACTCACTCCGCCAGCCACACCCCTTCGAGCAGCGCGATCAGTTCGCTCTCGTCCGCCGACACGCTTTCCTGTTCCGCTTTGCTGCGCGTGCCCTTTTTCGCCGCCTCTAGGCCCTCGCGTGTCATGGCTTTGTCCTCAACCTGCCAACCGATGTATGCAAGGAGGAATCCGTCGGCTGCGAGCGGCTCTTGCTTGCGAACCTCGGCGACTGCAATCTTCCCGCGAAGGTCCGCCGCGAGCGAGCGCATGCGATCTGGCGAGGGAACCGTCTTGCCAGTGAAGCGAATCGCCGCTACCTCGGGGTGTTCCTTCATAAGCGACCGAAGGTTGAAGGCGGCGCTGAGATACAACCCTGCCCCAAGTTGCGCGTGAATTCGCGCGGACTGAGCGGTGACATCACCGGGCTTGATCGACAAGGCGCGAGCGAATCGCTCTTCGGCATCGAAGTACCGTTCGTTACCCAGCAACTCTTCGCCCCGGGCCATGTGCTCGCTAAAGAAGTCGCGCTGCCCGGTCGCAGGATTGACGAAGGTGTTGGACTGCGCTCGGGCCCGTCGAATCAGGTCGATGGCCTCGAGTTCCTGCCGCGAGAGCGGCGCACGCTCGATTCCGGTCTGGCTCTTGTCGTCCTCGCCAGTAGCGACCTTGTCTGCCTTGCCTTCCTTCTCGCGCTGTGCTTTTTCTTCGGCTGTTGTTGCGAGCATCGATCGTCCCTGGTCGTCGCGCAGACGCGCTCCCTTGGGAATCAGTCGGTTACGCAATTGCTCAAGCCGATCATCCACAGTTAGGGCCTGGCCATCTTTGCCCGCCTCCACCTTCTTCTCTTCGGGCGTGATTCCTGACAGTTGTCGGTCCTTCTTGTCCTCTTCATCCGCCTTCACCATCCGCTCGCGCAGGTTGTCGTACGCCGTGCGAGTGAGCGACTGTTGTAGATTGTTGTTTGGGAGAAGATTGAGCGGGTCCGCAGGTTTTTCCTGTACCGAACTCACGAGCGATTCGGGCGTGATGCCTGGTCGCGCGGCATCAACAGTTCGACTGCGCGAGGTCGCCTCGTCGGCCTTGAGGTTGTCCTTGTCGAGTATCTCCTTCAACGTGCGCACACCCAGCAGCCCAGAGGCTGTCACCTTGCTCACCCCGTCCTCGCCACGCGTGTAGCCCACCAGCGTTGGGTTGAGGCTTTCGTTGGCTTCGAAGGATCCGCTCGACCGCAGGGAACCGGGCCTTGGCTGGAACTGTTGCGTCCTGCGCGTGAAGGCTGTGTCCGATGTGCCAGGCGCGGCTGAGGCAGCCGCGATGCCGGTTGCGCCCAAGCGCGAGACCAGAGAATCCGCACTGCGCGAATTGCCTGTGCTGTAGTTTGACTGATACTTCAAGGAACTGACCCCGCGCAGTGAACTGGCGCTGGTTGAGTCACGCCGAAACGAGAAGTTGCTGTCTGACCCCAGTTGCCCGCGAAACTCGTTGGGTGCGGTGTATCCAACGTTTCCACGGAAGCTCTTGCCGCCACCCACGTTTCCTGTGATCAGAGCGTTGCGCAGATAGACCTCGTCCCTGAAGTTTGCTTTGGGGGCAAGGCCGCCCCCACCAGATGCGGGGGAGCGAAGGTCCCGCTCCAGCACGCGACCACCGCCGCCTACTTGGGCCATTCCGACTTGCGCAAGTCCAGTGATGGCAACGATCAATGCGATGCCGACGACCAGTTTATTCGGCTTTGTTCTCTTCGCCATGGCAGTGCTCCCAGTATGCAACGAACTATCCTACGCAAACTACGCTGCAAGCCCCGTGGGGTTCCTTCCAGGGATTGCGTCTTTTCCACCAAACCCGTACACTCCCCCAATGCCCACCAAGTACATCACCACACCGATCTACTACGTCAACGACCGACCGCATATCGGACATTGCTATACCACCCTCCTTGCCGATGCTCTCACCCGGGCGGAAAGACTTCGCCAGGGCAGCAGCGTGCAATCCGCCACCGATGTTCCGGGCATTTTTTTCCTGACCGGCACGGACGAGCATGCCGACAAGGTCGTGATCAGCGCCCAGCAGCACGGCATGACCGCCATGCAGTGGGCCGATCGCAACGCTGCTGAGTTTGAGAAGGCCTTCGCGTTCATGGAGTGTCGCTACGACGACTTTATTCGCACTACCCAAGAGCGTCACAAGTCGCGGGTCATTGAGTATGTGACTGCATTGCTCAAGAGCGGCTCAATCTACAAGGGTTCGTACGAGGGCTGGTATGACGAGAATCAAGAGGAGTACCTCACTGAGACGGTCGCGAAGGATCAGGAATACAAGAGCGCTGTGACCGGCAAGCCGTTGATCCGGCGCACCGAACAGTGCTACTTCTTCAGGCTCTCGGGCTATCAGGATCGCCTCAACGCGCACTTCAAGGCGCATCCAGACTATGTCCAGCCCGATGCACGACGCAACGAGGTGCTGGGACGTTTGCGAGACGGCTTGAACGACGTGCCGATTTCGCGCCCGGTCACCGATGATCCCGCGACCCAGTTCGGCATTCGCGTGCCGGGCGACGAACAGCATCGCATTTATGTGTGGATCGACGCACTCTTCAACTACTTGAGCGTTGTCGATACCGACGAGCGACGCGGCCTGTGGCCCGCGAGCGTCCACTTCATCGCCAAGGATATCCTGTGGTTCCACGCCGTGATCTGGCCCGCGATGCTGATGGCTCTTCAGGACACGGCACTAGGCGGGGAGAAGTGTGCCGCGACCCGTTTCGGATTTGTCTCTCTGCCTGCCAGCGTCTACAGCCACGCTTACTGGGTGCGCGAAGGCCGCAAGATGAGCAAGAGCCTGGGCAACTTCGTCACCATCGAAGTCCTCCACGCTTACGCAGCCAAGTACTCTATTGATGCCATCCGCTGGTACATGCTGACTCAGGGTCCGCAGAACGCGACCGATGCCGACTTCAGTCATAGCAAGTTTGTGGAGGTCTTCAATGCTGACCTCGCGAATGGGATTGGCAACTGCGCCTCGCGCGTCGCCAACATGATCGAGAAGTACTTTGGCGTCATCAACCCCGATGGCACAAGCGGCGGCCTTGTTCCCAACCACAACAACCAATACACTTGGAGCAATGGCACGGAACACTTCGACTGGCCGGCGATTGCCGCTGCTGCCAGTGGCAAGGTTCGCAGTGCGTTGACGGTGTATGACCTGCCCACCGCCCTGAGTGCGGGCATCGATCTAATACGTAGGGTGGACCAGTTCATCAATGTGACCGCGCCGTTCAAACTCGCGAAGACGGTTGAGCAGAACGCGGAAGCAAAGGACCAACTCGCCGTGATCCTTTATCAGTGCGCGGAGGCGATTCGCATCGCCAGCCTCTTGTTGAGCCCCGCGTTGGTCACGCGGATGCCTGCCCTCTGGGATGCCTGGCAATGCAAGCCCTGGCCCGGTCTGACACTTGAGGATGCCTGCGTCTTCGGCGCGGGCAAGCACAGCCTCAAGCCCGCCCAACCATTGCGCAAGCCCGACAATCTCTTCATGCGAGCCGACCCGGCCGAGGCCCCGCCAGCGTAAAACCAATTACTTTGGTAAGCGTCGTGACGAACAAGCCCCGAGCAAGTTTCGCTCGGCATTGACATGTGTTATTCGAATGCCCTTATCGCATACGCGATGTCGCATGGAGGGTTGGCGACCCTTGGCCAGCGTTTCGCAGGGTGCATCAGCAAGGGAACCACGTCAATTGGCATGTTTTACTCGTTGAGCGCAACTGGGGCTGTGAGCAGGGAGGCGGATTTTGCGATTTTCGGCACCAGATGAACACCTAACTCTGGTTGTGGTCTGCGCTGGTGCGAATTGCCGATCTTGTTTTTTCTTATGGCTACAGCAAAGCGTTCCAAGTCCTTCGGGCTGGGCAGTGATGGTTCTCCGTCGCGGCTCATCCTTCTGATCCTGCTCATTGCCGGGTGGGCCTTTGTGCTTGCCAGTATGATCGGGTATGACCCCTCCGATCCGCCCACGCATGTGGTGTGGCCAGCGAACGAAGCAGTGACAAACTGGTGCGGGCCCTTTGGCGCGATTGTCGCCAACTCGCTTTTCAAACTCATGGGCTTCGGGGCTTGGGTGCTGGTGATCTTCACTGGCATCGGGCTGCTGTCGGCCGCGATGGGCAACGGATTCCGCCACTTGCTGGTGCGCTTCGTGGGGCTGCTCGTGCTCGCGAGCGCATTCTCCGGACTGCAGGCGTTGTTCATGCCTGGAAGCGGATCGATGCCGGACCTTGCTGGGGGCTTACTTGGCAAGGTGATGACATCTGAACTGACACTGCGATTCGGCACGATGGGCTCTGCGCTATTCCTCTTCATGGGCCTAGTGCTGGGTGCGATGGTCGCCATGGATGAATGGTTCATGGCCTTGGTGGGTTGGATTTTTGATATCACCAAGGAACATGGCGTTCCGGCGGCCAAAGCCGTGGGATCGGCGACGGGTGAGGTTGCGCTTGCGGCTGGTGCTGCTGCGGCACGTGGCGCAGGCAACGTGTCGAGCAAGGCGGGCAAGGGCCTCTTCAATGCCATCATGGATGTGCTTACGCCCAAGAAGCGGAAGAAGAAGGTGCGGCTCACGGACCTCGATGACGCCAAAGTGCCGGGAGGCGTACGGAAGGGTTCGGAGTTGGTGATCCAGAACGAGGGGGATGAGGTTGATCCGCAGACTGGTGAGGTATTACCCAAGGCGAAGGCGGTTCGGAAGAAGAAGGGCGAGAGCCAGGATCTGACTGAGGCTGAAGCGACGACTTTGGAAGTGAATTCGGTGGCGGAAGTTGTTGGGGAAGAGGATGAGGAAGGTGACAAGGGCGAGTTAGTGCCCAGCGGGACGTCGGGTCTACGGGATGAAGATGATGCGCCTTCAGCGCCGCAGGTGTATAGCGAGGATCAACTGCGCGACAAATTGTCGAAGTTGCCGATCTTGTTTGGCCAGCAGAACAAGCATTCGGCGACGGATAACGATCTCGCCGCGATGCAGGCGGCGATCGAAGAGGGCGAGAAGTATCGCTTTCCTGGCCTGGATCTTCTGGAAGAACCCGAGCAGGGCTTCAACAAAATCCTCGAAGCAACCGTGAAGGAGCAGGCCGAGGCACTGATCAAGGCGCTCGAGCAATTCCGCATTGAGGGCGAGGTTGATTCAGTTGAGTCTGGTCCCGTGATCACGCTGTTCCACGTCCGCCTCACGCCAGGCACGAAGGTGTCGGCCCTGGAGGCAGTCAGCAAGGACATCGCACGCGTCCTCAAGGCACAGAACATCCGCATCGTGAGCAATATGGCGGGTCGCGACACCGTGGGCATCGAGGTGCCCAACCTGACCAAGGAAAAGGTCCGCATGAAGGAACTCATGGGGCGCACCGAGCGCTACAACACCATGAAGTTGCCCATGTTCCTGGGCAAGGACGCCAGCGGCGAGCCCCTCATCGAAGACCTGACCAAGATGCCCCACATGCTCATCGCAGGAACTACAGGCAGCGGCAAGAGCGTGTGCATGAACACGATCATCATGGGTTTCCTCTACACCAAGAAGCCCAGTGAATTGAAGATGGTGCTTGTTGATCCGAAGATGGTTGAGATGTCCCAGTTCAAGGACATCCCGCACCTGATGTGTCCGGTCGTTACGGAAATGGGCAAGGCCGCGGCGATCCTCGAGTGGGCAACCGTGAAGATGGACGAGCGGTATGAACTGCTTGCGGAAGCCGGCTGTCGCGACATTGCTGCGTACAACGAATTGCCCTGGGAAGAGCTCAAGGAGCGACTGAACCTGACAACGCCCGAGGAAGAGGCCAAGATTCCGCGCAAACTGCCCTACATGGTCTTCATCATCGACGAACTTGCCGACTTGATGATGACCAACAAGGATGTGGAGAGCCACATCATCCGCATCGCCCAGAAGGCCCGCGCCGTGGGATTGCACCTGATTCTTGCGACCCAGCGTCCGCAGGCCAATGTCGTCACGGGGCTCATCAAGAGCAACATGCCCTGCCGATGCGCGTTCAAGGTCGCCAGCGGCATGGACTCCCGCATCGTGCTGGACCAGAAGGGGGCCGAACTATTGCTGGGCCATGGCGACATGCTGATCCTGACACCCCGCACCAGCAAACTGACGCGGGCCCAAGGCACGCTGGTTGATGACCGCGAAATTCGCAAAGTCGTGAAGTTCATGCGTGAGGTCGCTGCACCCAGTTTTGAACGATCCCTTGTTCAATTGAAGGGCGGGGGCGGCAGCGACGAGCAACGCATCTCCGACAGCCAGAATAACTCCAGCGCCAGCCTTCAGGCGGCGCAGGAAGACCCCATGTTTAATCGCGCGGTTGAGATTGTGCTTGAGACCAAGCGAGGCAGCGTCAGCCTGTTGCAGCGACGCCTGGCGATCGGCTACACGCGGGCGAGCCGATTGATTGATCTCATGGGCATCGCGGGAATCATCAGCGATCACAAGGGCAGCGTCGCTCGCGACGTGCTCATCACGATCGAAGACTGGGAACGCATCAAGGAAATGGCTAACCAGGAGGCGAAGGCCAAGGGCATTGTCCTGCTGCATGAAACGGAGGAATCGATTTCCCAGCGCAAGCCTGGGGACGCGACCAATCCTGCTTCCACATCCAACTCAACACCCAGGGCGTCAGATCTCTTCAACGAAACCCCGAGCAAGGGCATGATGGGCGAGCCTGGGAAGAAGCCAAAGGCAGGGACGCTTCGCGATGTCATCGAGGGCAATGAGGACGCGATCGAGGACAGTTTCCATGGCACCGGTGAAGCGGCTCCCTTTGACGACAGCGAGCCCTCACCCGACGATTCGGAAGACATTTGATAGCCTCGCGTCTCGTCCAAGCGGGTTAGGCCAGATCTTGACCGGATCAGGCCAGATCATGAAGGAAGCTTTACTCCACCCCCGAGGCGCTAACGCTTCGGGGGCTTTCGCGTATTGTGTATGCAGGACCAGCAGCCCCGATGGGGCATCAAGGCTGATATCCTGCGTTGGGCTACGGTGGCTCACGTCGGTGCTCGCCCCCTGCATCGTGCAGGGTGACTGTCCGTAGGGCGGTGTACGAGGGCAAGACTGACGCGGCCGGTTCGATGCCTGCGAAAAGGACCCGACGCGTCTGTCGGGATTTGGATAATGGACATGATGCACACGATGCGGATGAATCTCAAGTCAATCACCTGTTCGCTCTCTCTTCTGGCAGGCACTTCCAGCGCCTGGGCAGATATGCCCAAGGTTCTTGACCACGTGCCCAAGGATGCGGCACTCGTCGCCACTATCGACAACATTGGCGGCTTTGAGAAGAAACTCGAGAAGTGGTCCGAGACCATGGGCATCTTCGAGAACGCGATCTCCTTGGGTGGTGACAATCCCATCGAGCAGATAAAGAGCATCACGGGCACAGCCGGCCTGAACAAGAGCGCGTCCGCCGCGTTCTTTGCCATCAAGAAGCCCCAGGCAGAAATCAATGCGGCCAAGGCCAAGGATGTAGCCGAGAAGGCCGCAAAAGGTGTTGTTGATGCGGCCAAGCAGGATGCTGATTCACATGACGATGATGCGGACATGACCGACGAGGAGTTCAATGACTCCATGATCGGCGATGACGCAGAGGATCGCTTCGAGCAGATGATGGACCCCTTCATGCTGATCCCGGTCAGCGATTACGCAGCCTTTGTGAAAGCCCTAGGTGCAAACGGATCGGAAGGTATCATGGGGACCAAGGGGATCGTCGAGATCAAGATCGATGACGAGCAAGCCTTCGCCAAGGACATTGGCCAGGGCTATGCGTTGTTGTCCAAGGAGAAGGCACCGTTGGAGCGCATCGCTGTTGCGACGCTCGCGGGCAACATGAACTCCTACACGCAGGCCATGGGTGTGAATGGCAAGAACATTTCCGATCGCGCCGACGTGATGCTCATTGCCAACATCCCCATGCTCCAGGCAGACATTCAGGAAGGCATGAAAATGCTCGAAGATGGTGCCGGCAATCAGATCATCCCGGGCATGGAGCAGGCTAAGCAGGCATTTGAGATGATGAAAGTGCTGGGTGAGAACTTCGCCCGTGACGCAAGCGTCGGTATCGCTGGCCTGGGTTTGGGCGAGGGCGGCATGTGGATCGATCTGGGCACGCAGTTCAAGAACGGATCAGAACTTGCTGGCCTCTTCCAGGAAAAGGGCGACACCAATCGCCTGCTCTCCCGTCTGCCCCAGCAGGAATTTCTCTTGGCCACAGTGATGGACACCGCCGCACCGAACATCAAGAAGATGATTGGCGAGTATATAAAGATGTCCGCGAAGATGATGGATGGTGCCGCCGCTGGCAACCCACAGCAGGCAGAGATGGCCAAAGCGATGCAGCGTCTGTTTGGTCCCTTCAGCGATATGACGGCACATGCAGACAAGTCCGATGGTGTCGCCATGGTCATGGGCAGCACACCCGGCGGCCTGATGGGGGGCCTGTTCGTCAACACCATCGCATATACCGAGACCAAGCAGCCCGCACAACTTGGTGAAGCCCTGAAGAAGGCGTTTACTGCCAGTCCCAACGGGGAGAAGATCGGGCCTATCACGATCAAGACCACCTACAAAGAGAACTCCGACGAGTTCGCTGGTGTCAAGGTCTCGAAGTGGGGCATGCAGATGCAGGCCGATCCCAACGACCCCGAAGGCACGCAAGTCGCCATGATGAGTGGATTTATCTTCGGCCCGCGCGGACTTGGCGGCTATATCGGTCAGGTTGAGAACGGCTTCGTCACCAGTTACAGCGATAACAAACTGCTGATGACCAATGCACTCGAAGTCGCCAAGAGCGGCAAGGGACTTTCCCTCGACGCGGACCTCATCCTCGCCCAGTCCGTCCTGCCAGCCAACCGAACCGTTGAGTTCCACATCGGTGTCAAGCCCATCCTCGAAACTGTACAGGGATTTGCTGGCATGATGGGCGGCGGCGGTGACTGGGAGGTGCCCGAGAAGGTCTCTCCGATCTCGATGGGCATCACGACCTACGGCGGCGGCATGCACACCAGGATTTATGTCCCCAATGATGTTGTCAGTGCCCTCAAAGAGATGGCCAAGAGCCTCGAAGGTGTCCAAGCGGACATGATGAACGAGGAACCCGTCGAGGGCGAATCTCCGGACTTCTAAGCCTGATCGGCATCCAACTTTCGCGTGTCACCGACTACTCAGCGCAGTGGTCGTTTTTATATTTCATGATTCGTGTTCGCCCGAATCATCGATCATGGCGGCACTGACGCGCGTTGAAGCGGTTGGGTCCCATATGTCTGCGAAGTCCTGTCCATCGCACAACTGACGCATCGAGAGGTACAGGAGGCTGCCCGCACAGTGGACGAAACTTACAAAGACACCCAGCAAGGTGAGCATCGCAACCTTGGTCCACCAAGCCATGAAAGAGCCAGCGCCTTCCTGCCACCCTGTCAAACTGCCGGAGATTTCAGATCCCATCGGTTGCTGTCCGAACATGGCAAACTGGCGGAGATCTCCCGCGTACTGCGGATCCACAAAGCGCGTGACAACAAAGGCGGTGAGCGTTATGGAGCCGAAGACCACGATGCAGACCACGCCCAGCACCACCGAGCACTGCACTGCCAGCAGCAGCAAGTACATGGCAAAGCGTCCTGGTCTGGCGATGATGTAGGCCCACACGCGTTGCACCGCATCCACGGCATCCGTCCCTTCGACCATGACGCCCGACGTGAGCATCGTCAGGCCCAGCGCCGACATTGCTCCCAGGACGATTATCAGCATCCCCATGAGCAGGGCCAAGCCATATGCCACACCGCCGACGTAGGCCGCCGCAGGCTTACCCAAGACCATCAACCCCGCGAGCAGTAGCCCGACAACACCTGCTATGACCAGACGCTTGGCCTTGAACTTTCCAGAGATTGCTCCCGCGATGATTGTTGCGCCAAGCACGCCCACAACCACGATTGCGCCCCATATCCATCCCGCCTGCGGCTTGTCGAGCAGCAGGCGTCCGCCCAGCGTCATCGCGCTCAGCAACACCAGCACTGTCACCACAGGTCCAAGCAAGGCAAAGACCAGCGATCCCATGAGTGAGAGGGCCTGCCCAAAGGCGCGATTCCAGGCGAGCCGCTCGCCGCGAGCGACTTGCCATGCGGCGGACCGCGCGATTGCACCGCCAAAGACGCCCCAGAGGATCGCCATGGGCAAAGCGAGGATGAGCATCGCCAGCGGTTGAGCGGAGACCAGGTCCCGAGGTAGGCGAATCAGCGGACTGAGCGCTGCGCCAATTCGCACATCGCGGAAGGCCATAAGCGACTCATGCACCGCTTGGTCAACCACCATGCTTGGTCGATTCAGGATCGGTGTGCCGTCCTGGGCGGTCATCAGCCACAGATCCGGCACTCGCGAAAGCAGGATGAGCAGTGCCACTAGAAAGAAAGCGAGCCCTATGTGTGCAGGTCGCAGTGCCAACGCGCCGGTGCGCAGCAACCGAGGCCAGAGCAGACCTCGTATGAGGTCGTGCAAGGACGCCAACGTCTGGGCGGGCGGCACACGTTGGGCCAGGGATTCTCGCGGGGCCGTCGATTCGCCAACCCCGGACTCACGATTGGTTGCGTTCATGCAGGCGAGGATATCCAGTACGAGACCAATCCCCACTGAATGTGCAAAGTCAGGTAGCAGGGTTCACACTCGGAGGCGGCAAACCTGCTTGCCCATGCCACTTGGATTAGTTCGTCCCGGGCTTGCGCCATGTCAGAGCGATCGTCTTGGTCTCTGCGTCATACGAGGTGTTGGCATGCTTTGCCAGCATGTCGACCATGGCCGCAAACTCGCCGGCTGAATCCAGAGCGAGTTCCACATCTGGCCCCTTATCGAGACGGAGGAAGAGGTGTCCGGTGTTATTTTCGGGCTGATAGAATGCGGAATATGCGATAATGGTTTGCATGGTCGAATCCTCCCATACAGGGTAGCCCGCTTCAGGAGTTTCGCCGTAACGGCCCAATCTTCGTCGTCGGAACGGCTTCATGTTTCGAACCTTCAACGCGACAGAAGCATCGTCTAGGCGATCAAACGCAGCCTCCGCCCTAACTTTCCGTAACGTCATTGTCCGAGGCTGCTATCAATTGCCCGCGTGTCCTCCACCTCTCCATCCCATCCCTCCCGCTCGTCGACCTTCGGCGTGCTCCGGATTCCGCAGTTCCGCAATATATGGATCGCGGCCTTCATTTCTTCCTTGGGCGGTTGGATGGAGGTAGTGGGCGTGCAATGGGCGATGACCCAGGCGACGCTGGCTCCTGAATGGATCAACTCCCATCGTGCCGGCGCGCCGATCATGATGGGCTACCTCGGCGCGGCTCAACTCTCGCCCCTTCTCTTCCTGGGACTGATTGGCGGTGTTCTGGCGGACATGGTCAACAGACGCAGGCTTCTGCTCGTCACGCAGTTTGTGCGGATGGTGATCGCTGCTGTCCTCTGCCTGCTGGCTTTCCGAGGGCTCATCTCGCCCTACCTGCTGATCGTGCTTGGCGCCATCGATGGCTGCGCGATGGCCTTCAACATTCCAGCGTGGCAAGTGCTCACGCCGCGATTGGTGCCTCGCGAGGAACTGACAAATGCCATTACGCTCAACGGGCTTCAGTTCAATCTTGCGAGGGCTCTGGGCCCGGCACTGGGCGGGTTGGTCTTGAGCATGCCTGGCCAGCATGGGCCCGGGCTGCTTTTTCTTATTAACACGATCAGTTATCTGTTCATTCTCGGCGCGATTTTCATTACTCCTGATGCGCCACCACCAGAGCATTCGCCGGGCTATAGCCCCTGGTCGCTGGTGCGAGAGGCCTGGGTATATCTGGTGCATCACAAGGCACCCTTGTACCTCATTATTTGCATTAGCGTCTTCAGCATGCTTGCGACGCCGCTGCTACGCATGATGCCGATCCTTGTGAAGTCGACCTATCTGCCCAACAGTTCCGAGGATGTCCAGGAGCGCACCTATGGAGGGCTGCTGGGCGCGATGGGCGCGGGGGCCGTAATTGGTGCGCTCCTCATCAAACGCATCCCGTACTGGTATCCCAAGCACCACTTCGTGCCTCTTTCCATCACCTTGTGCGGATTGTGCCTGTGTTGGTACGCAGTCTCGACGAATCTTTACGTCGCGGGCATGGCTGTGCTGTGTACCGGGGTTTTCTGGATGTGGTCGTTCAACGCCGCATTTTCGGCCCTTCAACTACTGATTGATGATCGCATTCGCGGTCGGGTGCTTTCGATCTGCAACACCATCTCGTTTGGATGCATGGCGCTTGGTGCCGTGGCCGTCGGCGCGGTTGGTGAGTTGGTGGCGGGCAAGAGCGACGATGGTGTTGGTGCCCATGCCGGTCTGGGCACCGCGTCGATCCTGCTGGTGGTCGTTGGTTTGGTCATGCTGACCTGGCGCGTGCCCGAGATCGATGGCCTCAAAAAGGGGGATGAGGGTTACGACCGCAAGCCCGGACTACTGCGTGGAGTGCTCGCCACTTCCCATCGGCTTCGGAGATGAGAAAGGTTCTGACAACGGCGATGGTGATCGCTTGCCAACCGAAGCGTGGATGCAACGAGCGAACTGAGTTTTTTTACGCCGCCTTTGCGACGATCTGCCTCGCCTGATCGAGCATCGCTGCTATTTCACTCGCCGGTTTTTTCTCTTCACAGGCTGCGACGACACCTTTGGCGATCGAGAGCAGTGCGTCCAGGTCAATGTTCTGTGGTACGGACGCAGCGTCGTCCTCGCTGCCTAGCACAAGATACTTACCGGGCTCGATGGGCTTGTCAAACTTGACACCAAGTTCATGGACACGTCCACCGACCAGCCTGCAACGACGAACGACTCCGGCTAGGTAGTCGATCTCGCCGTCCAGATTGTTCAAGGTCACGATGCAGCGCGTGTTGGGTGCGACAAAGACGCCGTGCAGGAGTGAGATGCCGTGGGCGGACAGGTCTCGAGCGAACACTGCGTAGGACTTCTTGCCGACCGCATCGGACTGCATTTCCAGCGTTACTTCGCGAGGCGGATTGATCTCGTGCCTTGCTTGACCACGGTGGCCACGGCCTTTGCGCTCGAGTTCGTCCAGTTTGTCACGCTGGTTGAGAACCTGTGCCAACGAGCGCAGGGCATCGTTCGAAAGACGAATTGTGTTGATGGAGTCGCCGGGATTCACAGGGGCCTTTCTCTAGGGAGTGCATGTTTGATCGTCCGGTCGTTTGACACTGATAAAGGTCGACTGCCTGCACCTCCAAAAATTAGGTGAATCAGGTTGCAAAGTGAACGTGTTTGGATTATGCCGCCATATTTTGGGACGTGCCATTGATGGACTTGGCCTTTCCTTCGGGCTTCTGGAGATGGTCGAAGACTTTGGCAACTGCGCTACCTTCCCGAACCAGTCGCACGAGTTCCTCTCAGGCTGGCAGCATCGCCAAGTCGCCCTGTGAGACATCGCAGAGTGACACGATCACGCCATGGCTTGCCACATTGTTGGATGTTGAACTCACCGAATACGTTGCAATTGGGCGGGAGTGCGCAGCGGTTCTCCGATGTTTGGTACCAAAGCCTTCGCTGGCTTTTTTCGAAATCTCAAGTACGAGCGACTTGCGATCACTCTCTCACAAACAGGCGGTAAATACTGGTTGGGATATCGACAAACCCTCCGAGTTGCAGGATTCAGTTCCCGAGTGAACATGGTCTCGACTCGCTCGATACAATGCTCACACATGCAAACCCGAAGACCGACTAGACAGGTACAACTGGGAGATTCGCGAGTTGGGTTCATCCGAATCGGGGGAGGATTATCCGATTCGTCTGGGGCTCCCACGACACCCGCGCCTGTGTCCGTGCAAACGATGACAGCGGGGTACACGCACGACATTGATGCGTGCGTGCGAGAAATCCATAAACTTGCGGCGGCGGGTGCAGATGTTGTTCGGGTTGCAGTTCCTGAGAAAAAAGATACGGATGCGCTCAAACTGATCATTCCGCAGGTGAAGGTGCCGATCGTCGCCGATGTCCACTTCCACTTCCAGCGGGCTCTGGAAGCCGTGGAGGCGGGCGTCCACAAGATTCGCCTCAACCCCGGCAACATCAATGATCGTGAGCAGGTGGTCGAGGTGATCAAGGCGTGCAAGGCAAAGAACCTGCCGATCCGTGTAGGCGTGAACGAAGGCTCAATCATCGAGCGGCGCGACAAGCAGAAGCGCATGAAGGAACTGGGTGCAGTCTTCAGCGACAAGAAGCACGGGTACATGCTCGCGATCATGATCGCCAAACTCGAGGAGTACCTCGACATTTTCTACGAGCAGGACTTCCATGACATCGTGATCAGCGCAAAGAGCATGGACGCGGCCTTGGTCATCGATGCCTATAGCGAGATCAGCAAACGCTTTGATCATCCGCTGCATCTGGGTGTGACGCATGCTGGCCCCAAGGAGACAGGCTGCATCCGCAGTGTTGCGGCGCTGGGTGCGCTGCTTTGCAATGGCATAGGCGACACCATCCGCATCAGTTACGCCAATGATCCGATCTATGAAGTGGAGGACGGGCTCGAACTGCTGTGGTCGCTGGGCATGCGCGAACGCAAGGGTGTGGACCTGATCGCGTGCCCGACGTGCGGGCGTATCCAGGTGGACCTCTTCACCCTGGTGCAGGACGTTCGCAAGCAACTGACGGCGAAGATCACGGTGCCGATGAAGGTCGCTGTCATGGGCTGCATTGTGAATGGTCCTGGCGAAGCCGAAGGTGCCGATGTCGCCGTCTTCGCGGGCGACCGCCGCGGTATTATCTATGTGCAGGGCGAGAAGGTCGCGAATGTGCCCGAGCCAGAAATATTGGATCGGCTGCTGCAAGAGTGCCTGGACTTTCAGGGCAAAGTCCTGCGGGGTGAAGCGAAACTGGGCGAAAAAAAGGTCAGCATCACGCCGCCTGATCCGATGGGCGAACTGGGCAGTGGTTGGGAAAAAGTAGCGGCGGGGATGGTCGAGCAGACCACGATAAAGCCCGCTGCTTTGACGATTGGACGAACCTGATTCGTTTGAGAAAAGCGCAGGCTTGATACGAACAGTGAACTGTTTTTTGTATTGACAGCAACCAGTTTTGTGACCAGGCAAACGTTTTGTTATGCGGCACTAACAGGCAGAGCCGTAGTCGATGGCACGAGATTGTTCGTCCAATCTTGTCGTAACCGCTTTACAACTCAGGAAGCGGAGTAGTTTGCGAGTTGGGCCTGAGCTTGGTCAGACCATGGCCAGGACCGAGTCCCAGTCCATGGCCTTGCCGGGCTCGCGGGCTTGGATGAACTTGATGGTGCCCCTTCCTTGGGCGGACTTGGCGATAATAACGGTGCCGCGGTTAGCGACGTTGAGGTCGGCCCAGTAGAGGCCATAGGTCTTGCAGACCTGGCGATGCATGTCGGCGAGCAGGCGGTGCTGGTATCCTTCTTTATCGGCATAGGCCTTCTGGACGGCGAAAGAGTCGCAGGAGATGCCAACGACGGACGCGCCCTTGGCACCCCACTGGGCTATGTCCTTGGAGATGCATCCCATCTCGATGGAGCAGGTGCTGGTGAACGACAGGGGATAGAAGCTCAGCACCACATCGCCTTTTTTGAGGGCTTCGGAGAGCTTCCACTCCTTGCGATCCTGGTCGAGGAGCGTGAAGTCCGGGGCGGTATCGCCGATTGCGAGGAGCGTGCTGCTGGGAGAGAGGTGGTCGTTACGGATGGCCATGCGCGAGGATATGCGCGGGCTACTGAAGTATCGATGCGAGCAGAGCGTTCTGGGCGTGCATGCGGTTCTCTGCCTGGTCATAGACGATGCTGGTGGCATCGTCTATGACATCATCGGTCACTTCGACGCCTCTTCGTGCTGGCAGACAATGCATGAACTTGGCACCACCCCAGGCAGCGGGCAGGCCCGTGCTGGCCTTGGCCATGAGGTCGCCATCAATCTGATAGTCGGCGAAGACCTTGAGACGCTTGCCCTCTTCGTCGGCCTGGCCCATGCTGACCCAAACATCGGTATAGACGGCGTGGTGGCATTCGACGGCACCGAGTTTGGTCGTGACTTCGAGCGATCCGGCGTTGGTCTTGGCGAGGTTCTCGCATTCGTCGATCACGCCACGATCGGGCGCATAGCCCTTGGGGGTGATGACACTGATATGGCATCCCAGTATGCACGCGGCGTGCATGAGCGAATGGCAAACGTTGTTGCCATCGCCGACATAAGCAATGCGGGGTTGCTCTTGGAGGAAAGTGACCGGATGAGCCGTGGAGTCGTGCGCGGCTTGGTTGTGGGCTTGGTCGCTTCGTTCCCACAACGTCAACAGGTCGGCCAGGCCCTGACAGGGGTGGAAGCGGTCGCTGAGGGCGTTGATGACGGGGATGTCGGCGTGCTCGGCGAGTTCTTCGATGGCGGTTTGCGAGTAGACGCGTGCGACGATGAGATCGAGCCAGCGTTCAAGGTTCTTGCCGTAATCCTTGATGGACTCGCGAACCCCCAGACGCTGCTGGCTGTGGTCCATGTAGATGGCGTGTGCGCCTAGGAGGCCCGCGCCGGTCTCGAAGGTGATGCGGGTGCGAAGGCTCGCTTTTTCAAAGATGAGGATAAGTGTTCGGTTGTCGAGGATTTTGCGGGCGAAAGAACCTCGAACAGCGCGATCATGCTTGAGTTTCGCGGCGAGGGCGAAGAGTTCGAGCATGCAGGGCTTGGTGAGTTGTGTGAGCGTGAGCAGGTCGCGACCCTTGAGTTCTACGAGCGAGCGCGCGGGAGCTTGGGCCAGGAGGATTGGATTGGGGGAGTATGGGGCGTGGGTGGGGAGTGTGGACATTGGGTGAAGCAAGCAAACGAGCAAACATGCCAACGAGCGAATGAGGAAAATAACAGGCCAACTAAGCAGGGATTATTGCTGGGGTAGGCGGTGTCGGATGCAGTTGTTGGGTTGTTTAGCGCGGGGTGATGTCGTGACGCGAATGGGCGGGATTCGAGATGAAGCATGGCAACATCTTGTCCACTGTGTCTACTTACTTTGGAATTCGAGGACGGTCACGGTGTCGAGATTGATCCAGTAGACGCGGTCGTTGGAGCGAAGTGTGATGGCAACTGGGCTTACGGCGGTCAGTGTGCCTTCAAGAACGACCGGTCGGGAGCGATCTTTGCCCATGCCGTAGGCGTTGGAGGTGATGCCCGAGTTTCCTTCGGGCGGGGTGCGAAGATACACAATGCAGCCAAGGCCAACGCTCAAGTTGAGGTCGGGGCTGAGTTCACGGTACAGCGAGCGGTCGCGCCGGGAATCAGGCTGCGCGAAGGCGGCACTTGCAATGGCGGCGATAGCGATGGCGAGGAAGGCGGTGAGGGCGAGGGCGGGCGTGGGGCGCTTCATGGGATACTCCTTGGAATGGTTCGGGAAGAACGTGTGGGGAATGATTCACCAGAAAAAGCGTGATGTTTTGAAGGCGGCAACGACCCGCAGGAAGTCCTGGCGTGCGAGACATCCTGTCTTTGCTTGTCGCTCTCTGTAGCCCCTACCCTTGTGCCATGGCATGGTCGCCTCGGAGACAGCAAGCGGTGTTTGTCACGTTGATGGTACTCGCCATGTCATTCGTGATTTCCCTGACGATGGCTTTGATCAATATGCCGTTGGATAGCCGGTTTCCGGGGCGATGGGTCAGGAACTGGCTGATTGCCATGCTGGTTGCGTGGCCCACGGCGTACATCGTGGTTCCGAACGTGCGCCGCATCGTGACGAAGTTGTCGAGTTAAGCGGGAGTAGGAGCGGGAGTAAGGGACGGGGATGGTGGTGCGCTGGCATGGAATGGGGCGTCGGGAGTCGCTTCCAGACGGGCGCGGTACTTGGGAGTCGTATGCCGCAGCCACGCAAACTACATGATGAGTACTTCCTGCGGGCGAAGGAGGAGGGATACGCCGCGAGGTCGGCGTACAAACTGCTGGAAATTCAAGAGAAGCGGCGGATCGTGCATCGGGGCGACTATGTGGTGGATCTTGGATGCACGCCTGGAAGTTGGCTGCAAGTAGTGGCGGAACTGGTCAATCCGCGCGGAATGGGTGGGGGCGGGCGCGTGGTGGGGATTGACTTGCAGCCGGTGGAGATTGAGTTGCCGGAGAATGTGGTGACGGTGGTGGGGGACGCGTTCAAGACGGATGCTGCGGCGCTGCTTGCGCTCGTGGATGATGCGCGGCGGAATCGGTTTGATGTGGTGTTGTCGGACATGGCACCCAACACCACCGGGCATGGGGATGGCTTTCTCTCGGCGCGGTTGTGTGAGCGGGTGCTGGACATGTGCCCTGAGATGCTTCGGGCAGGGGGGAACCTGGTCATGAAGATCTTGGAAGGGGAACCGACGCCCGATGTGATCAAGCGAACCAGGGGGATGTTTCGGGAGGCTGGGACAACGAAGCCGAAGGCGAGCAGAGACATCTCGCGGGAAATATTTATTTGGGGGAAGGGGTTTGAACCTGCTCGGGCGGGATCGCCGCACTGAGCGGCGAACAGGCGGTAACAATGCGGATGATTGGCGCGACAGCAGTCGCTGCCATACACGCGAGTTTGGTACGCTTGGTGCATGAGCACGAACGAGCGGCTGGCGCAGCAGTTGGAAGAGATCGCGGCGATGATGGAGGTCCTTGGGGAGGACGGTTTCCGCGTGAATGCGCACGCGCGGGCAGCGCGGGCGATTTCTGCGATGAGCGGGGATGTCGCGGCATTGGCAAAGGACCGCAAGAAATTGCTTGAGGTCGAGGGGATTGGTCCCAAACTCGCCGACAAGATCATCGAGTTTTGCGAGAAGGGATCGATCGGGGAGTATGCGGCGCTGCGGGAACGCGTGCCGCAGGGGGTGCTGCATGTGCTTGCGTTGAATGGTGTGGGGCCAAAAACAGCGAGCGCGATGTGGAAGACGCTGGGGATCGACAGCCTGGTCAAACTCAAAGCCGCGATGGATGATGGGAGTCTGTTGACGCTGCCTCGCATGGGCGAAAAAGCGGTGGAGAAAATTCGCGGGGCGTTGGCATTGGCGGCGCAGGGTGAGGGACGAACGTGGATCGGGAAAGCTTGGCCAATCGCGATGGCGCTGGTGGAGCACCTGCGCTCGGTGCGGGGCGTTGCGCGGGTCGAGGCGGCTGGTTCGCTGCGGCGCGGGCGAGAGACGGTCGCGGATATTGACATTGTGGTGGCGATGCAGGAAGGACAGGATGGTGGAGGAGTGATGGAGCGAGTGGTGTCATGGGGTGGCGTGGCGCAGGTGGTGGTGCGTGGGAATACCAAGACGAGCGTGCGAGTGCGGATGGATGGAGATATGGATCGCTGGGGAAAGGGGGATTCGGAAGTCACATCGGATGCGGTTTCTGGCGGGAGTAGTGGGCCGACGATGCAGTGTGATGTGCGGGTGGTGCCGCGGTCGAGCTTTGGTGCGGCGCTGCAGTACTTCACGGGAAGCAAGGAGCACAACGTGCGTGTGCGCGGCATGGCACAGCAGCGGGGGCTGACGCTGAATGAGTGGGGGTTGTTTGCGGAGAAGGAGTGGGAGGCATTTCGCGCGAAGAAGTTCAAGGATGATGTGTTGGGGCATGCGGCGATGCTGGCGGCGATGCCCAAGGGCACGGCGGGGGAGAGCGAGGAATCGATCTATCGAGAGTTGGGGCTGGTCTGTCCGCCTGGAGAGATGCGCGAGGATCGGGGCGAGGTTGGTCTTGAGGCCCTGCCGGATCTGGTGACGCTAGAGAGCGTTGTCAGCGAACTACACACGCACACGACGGCGAGTGATGGGAGCATGTCGATCGAGGAGTTGGCGCGGCGTGGGTACTCGCGCGGGTTTCACACAATTGCGGTGACGGATCACAGCCAGAGTTCGACGATCGCGGGTGGTTTGCGGCCAGATCGGTTGCGTGCCCACATCAAGGCGGTACGGGAGGTGCATCAGAAACTGCACGCTGAATTAGGCATCAGCGTCCTAGCGGGCAGCGAGGTAGACATTCTTGCAGATGGATCGTTGGACTATGGGGATGACCTGCTATCGGAGCTTGATGTGGTGGTGGCAAGCCCGCATGCTGCACTGACGCAGGACGCAACCACAGCGACAAAGCGCTTGCTTCGGGCGATTGCGCATCCGCTGGTGCGGGTACTCGGACACCCGACAGGGCGGCTGATTCTGCGAAGGCAAGGCTTGGAACCAGCGATGGGAGAAATCATCGCGGCGGCGAAGGAGCACCGTGTGGCACTCGAGATCAACGCCCATTGGATGCGGCTTGATTTGAGGGACACGCATGTTCGGGCGACGGTCGAGGCGGGTGGCTTGATCGCAATCAACTGCGACGTTCACGTGGGGGAGGACTTTGACAATCTGCGGTTTGGTGTGATGACTGGGCGACGCGGGTGGCTGACAAAAGAGGCGTGCGTCAATACATGGTCAGCTGAGCGCCTGCATACGTGGCTGGCGCGATAGCACGGTAGTAAATGGCGAGGGGCGTCAATGGACCCCTTGATTAGACCTGGGTTTCATTCACGCAGTTGATGGCGCGGTTTTCTTGTTTGAAGTGCTTGACGATGCGCACGACTTCTTCGGCGACGGCAAGCTGGGCTTGGTCAGTGCTGGCGCCGCAGTGGTGGGTGGAATAGACGCCAGGTTGGTGAACGGTTTCGCTCTGCCAGGGCGATTCGGTCTCGGCGGGCTGCTGCTCGAAGACATCGAGGCCGGCGCGGATGCCTTTGGTTTTGACTGCTTCGCGGAGCGCGGCTTCGTCGACGATGCCTCCTCGGCTGGTATTGATGAAGTAGGCGCCGGGTTTCATGGCGTTGAAGAAGTCGGCGTTGAAGAGTTTTTTGGTGGTATCGGCGAGTGGAAGATGGACGGTAATTGCATCGGCGCGACGGGCGAGGGCGAACAGGGCCGGGGTATCGGTGCCGCCAAACTCGCAATTGAGTGCGCTGGCGTGCTGAGGAGTTATTGACCGGCTCCAGGCGACAACGTTCATGCCGAAGGCGACGGAGCGCTTGATGACTTCCTGTCCAATAGCGCCGACGCCCACGACACCCAGCGTCATCCCTTTGAGGCCACGGGCCCTGCTGAATTCCTTTTTGTTCCAGAGGCCCGTCTTGGCACTGGCGCACTGGTCGGGGATGCGCCGGTCGCAGGCGAGGAGAAGGCCCATGGTGAGTTCCGCAACCGCAACGGCGTTCATGCCGGGGCAGTTGCAGACAGCGACCTTGTGCCTGGTAGCGGCGGGCACGTCGATATTGTCGACGCCCGAGCCTGCGCGGATGATCAGGCGGAGGGACTTGGCACTCTCGAAGACTGGTGCCTGGACCTTGCTGGAGCGCACGATCAGAATCTCGGGATCGTGAGTGGCGACAAGCCCTGCAAGACCGGTGGCTGCGGCGTTGGGATCGTTGATGACGGAGCATCCCAGGGCCTTGATTGCTTCGAGGCCTGACTTCTCAAACTTATCGGCGACGAAGACGCGCATGTGTCGATTCCTTGGGCAGGTCTTGAGTCAAAGTATTGGATTGGTGGCGAGAGCGAGCGAAGATGCCGGGGGGTAGGGGGCGTGAAAGAATGTCACCGGCTTGAGCGATGACCGAGTTGCGTTGCATCAGGCCTGACGAACCTTGATTTGTGAGAGGTCGGCCTGCGTGACCTTGACGCGACTGCCCGCTGGCACAAAGTGGGTTTCGCTGAGCACTTCGTAGCGCTGGCCATCAACTTCGACGAGGCCGATGGGGCGCAGGTCGGTGACAACCTTTCCTTCCCTGCCGATCAGGGCAAGACGCTGGTTGCGTTGCTGCTCTTCGTCATGGCGCAGGGCCATCACTTCTTCTTCGGTCGGAGCGTTGATGAGGCGTCGGCCCATGGGCGTATGGGGCCAGATCTTTATCATGAAGGCTATGAAGAGTGGGCCAAGAACCATGACCGAGAGAGCGCCGCCCAGGCCAGCCATGGCGTCGTAGCGCCATAGGCAGACGACTCCAGCGATGGCAACCACGGCGGAAGTGATGCTGATGATGCCTCCGGAGGGGACGAAAAGTTCAACCACCAGAAGGAGGACGGCACAACCGAGCAGGACGAGGCCCCAGACCAACATTGGATCCATGCCGAATTGTATTCGGTGGGATTGAACGCGGTTGCTTGTTTCGAGCGGGTGCGTCCGCAACCGCAGAAGTGAAATCAGGCGGGTTTCATCAATCAATTGAGTTGATGAAGTATGTGTGAAGGTCGACGGTCGCACCGATGGGCCTGTCACGCGTTCAGGTGTCCTGGACACGTTCCACACCTATGCGAAACGCATCGACACTGCTGACGCGGACCTTGCTGCCCGCCTGGATAAAGCCAAAGTCAGAAGCGGCATCGATGATGCGTCCATCGATATCGACGCGGCCGGTTGGGGCCATGCGCGTGATGGCGGTGCCCAATTCGTCAACACGGGCGAGCGGAGAGGTGGAAAGATCGGCGATGCCGATGCTTGTCACCGTGGCGGCATCCTCGGGCGTGCTTTTGAGCACGAACTTGCTGAAGAGTGGGAGGCTGCCAAAGTGCTTGGCTATGAAAAAGATGCCAACACTCGAAGTGACGAGGGCCGCGAGGACCGTGCCCACGCCCCAGGCGAGGTCGTTGGATTCGCGAACGCTGTTGGGGAACAGGCCCTGGCCGCCTGGAAGGAAGGTGCCGACGAGTCCGCCAAACAGGAGCAGAAGGCCCAGCACTCCGGCGATGGTGGTGCCTGGAATGACAAAGGCTTCAAGGGCGATGAGGATGAGTCCAGAGATGATTGCGAGCACTTCCCACCAACTGGCCATGCCGATCAGCAGCGGTGGGCCGATGAGCGCTGTGAGCGCCATGAGGGCGACGAGGCCCGGGATGACTGCGCCGGGATGGCTCATCTCTGCAAACAAGGCGAGGATAAACAGGACGATCAAGATACCTCGAATGATCGGGTTGGTCAGAAACAGGACCAGCCCTTCGGACCAACTGGACTTGAGGCGACGGACTTCGCTAGCGCCGAAAAAAGCCTTCAATTGCTCGTCGGTTTCGATCGGATAGATGGACTTGGTGCCGCCTGATGTGCCAGTCCAGCCTGACGTGCGCGTCCAATTTGATGCGAAGTTGTAATGCGCGAGGTCCAGGGCGGAGAAGGTGGCGGGGGCGGTCCCATCCATGATCTTGTCGATCAAGGTCCACTTCCCAGCGTCGTTAGCTGTCAGGACGGGGCGTGTGCTGGCACGAGTCGGCGCGTTTTGTGCAAGTTCGGAGGCGACCAGTTCCAGTTTAGCAGAGCCACCCGGGGCGTTGATCGGAGCGCTCGGAACAGTGTTCTGAGTGCTTCGTCCCACGCTGGTGCCGGCAAGGCGGGTTGCCCCGTCGGGAGACTGGCCTGGAAAAAGCAGTTCAAATTCACGCCGGTCGATTGCCATTTCGATGCCGGTGGATTGCTCACGGACCCACCAGAGTTCCATATCGTTAGCGACGATTGCGCGGACAAGATACTCGTCACGCTGATAGGTGGCCATAGTGTCGTTATGGCGGCGGGCCGAATCGACAACATCGGAAATCAGCGGGGGGAGAACCTTCTTGAGAAGCTCGCTATCGCGTACAGATTGTGCGCCGCGCGGGCCAAGTTGGATGGGCATCGCATCGCCAAAGCTGGCGGGATCGGCGACGATGATTTCGCGTGCGGCAAGGGCAGCGACTGCACCGCCCGAGAGCGCGCGGGGACGAATCCATGCAACGGTGTTTGCAATCGGGGAGTCTTTGATGAGGCTGGCGACGCGGAGGGAGGCATTCACCTCGCCGCCTGGTGTATCAAACTCGAAGACAATTGCATTGGCACCGGAGCGGACGGCGGTCTTGATGCGACGCTCGACGCTCGCAACCATGACAGATTCGCCCAGGCGTCCGCCACCGTCGATTTCACCCTTGATGGTGATGATGGCGACGTTCTTGGCCTGGCGGTAGGCGGGGACAGGGGGCGTGGATGAGGGCGTGGATGAGGGCGTGGATGAGGGCGGGGTGGGGGACTGGGGCGGAGAGGGAGCGTCGAATTGGGTGTTAGGGGCCGGGACAGAGTTCTGAGTTGATTCGAGAACTGGCTCACCAAGAGGGGTTTTGGGAGCGGCTTTGGTTGGCACGGATGCGGTCGTGGAGTCTGGGCTGGGTTTATCCTGCGCGAGGGCGAATGGGCTGAAGAGCGTGAGTAAGACCAGCATCAAGCCGGAACACCAACGCGGCATAGTGAAGAGGGCGGTGATGGACTGCGTGGACGGGATGGCGGGGCGGGTGTTCATTGGGTGGGATCGGGTTGGACAAATGTAGCGAGTAGACATACTGGTACGCGAGTGCGGGATCGGCGCTTCTTGTCATTTGGCGGCGGGCAGGGCGTGGCCGCGATATGCTTTCAAAGGACCGGCGGAGCCGGTGCGAATGGTGCAAGTGCCAGGAGGCAACATGGGTGTGTCGTCGAAGTCACAGGGATTGTCGGGCAATGGCGGAGTTGTTGATTCTGGAACTGCCAGCGGCATGGCTGGCACCACTAAGCCTGGAAAGTCCGCGCCGATCTCGGTCCCGGCGTTGTTGAAAGCGGGCGAAACTTTGCCCGCAACGCTTGAGGAACGCTATCAGCGAGTCTGCTCGAAGATCGAAGTGGCCGCGCAGAAGGCAGGACGACGCGCTGGCGAGATCATGTTGGTGGCGGTGACGAAGTATGCCGAGCCGGAGCAAATTCGCGGATTGCTCCAGATGGGGCACCGGGACTTTGGAGAAAACCGGGCCCAGGTCCTGGTGCAGCACGCGGCGATTGTCGAGGAGTATGTGGCTCGCCAGCGGCTGCTGCCCACTGCGCGGCGCAGCGGTCTCGAGGGAGATGAGGGCGACGCGGGATTGTTTCAAGCAGGGCAACCCTTGCTCCACCAAGCGGCCCGGCAGGCATCGGGAGTAGGTGCTCAGGCGGCCAGCAACGCGGGCGTGCGGTGGCACATGATCGGACACTTGCAGCGAAACAAGGCGAAGAAGGTCGTTGAGTTTGTCCGACTGATTCACTCTGTTGATTCGCTGCGCCTCGCGGAGGAGTTGCAGGCCATCGCTGTCAAGAAGGATCATCTGATCGAAGTGCTTCTGCAGGTCAACTGCTCGGGCGAAGGGCAGAAATATGGGTGCCCGATGCCAGCAGCGATTCCCCTGGCGCAGCAACTGGGCGAGATGGTGAATATCCGTTTGCGAGGTCTGATGACGATGGCAGCGGACGGAGATTCGCCCCAGGAGGCACGCCCGGCGTTTGAACGCTGTCGGGAACTCTTCGATGAGATGAAGAAAATGAAACTGACAGACGGACCGTTCAACATCCTGTCCATGGGCATGAGCGGGGACTACGAGGTGGCGATCAGCGAAGGGGCGAATATCGTTCGGATAGGCACTTCGATCTTTGGCTTCAACCCCAGTGCGGAGCGGCCTGAGGAGATGGCTGAAGAGGAAGAATAAAAAGCCGCTGCCCAGCATGAGAAACGCTGGGCCGCGTGTGGAGGGGGATGCTCGTATTGAATGGTGGGCAAGGACGCATGCCACCCGGCTGAATATGGCCGGGCTGAACATGGGCGGAAGCGGAATTAGTTATTGAGCGATGGCGAGGGTCGTTGTGCTGGGCACGACCTTGATGGGTATGTTGGAGTTACTCGCGCCCGTGATCGAGCGCACCTGCACCTCGCCAGCTTGCTGTTCATTCGCGACGACGAACGCGGGTTGAGCGCGGTAGCCTGGCAAAAGACCGGGTCTACGAACATCCATGCGCTTGCGGAAGCGGGGCATGTCGCTGGGGATGCGAATGGTCGCGCGGGGTTGGATGTCTCGGGCGTTGTTGGTCGGAGCACCCTCGGTCCACTGCGCATCGGGCAGTTGCTGAAGAGGTGCCGTAGCAAGCTCGATGCCTGGCGTGTACGCATCATTCACGAAAGTGCGCACGCCGCTGCCATAACCATGCTGATCAAGCCACTTGAGGCGAGCGGCCTCGAGACGGCGCTGCGACCAGCCCTCGATGCGCTGCCAGGGAGAAATACCAATGCTGGTCATGCCGATGCGGACAAGGATCGTGGTCTGGTCGCCTTCCGAGACGCCGTAGGCGCCCGGACCGGGCACTTCGTTGTTGATGGGCGCTGGGGAGGGAGCGGGTCCGATGAAGGGCTGGCTGATCCAGAGGCGACCGTTAATGTTCGCGTGGGCATCAGGATCGGTGGTTGCAAAAGTGCCCAGCAGGCGGACCTGGCCCGGACGCGCGGCGTAACTGCGATCGGGGAAGTGCTGATACTGGCCGACTGTCGAAGCAGCAACGGCGCTAACGACCTGGGCGCTGACCGGCACCACGCCGTTGAGCGCGTGGGCGCTGGCCATGGCAAGGATGGACGAGGCAACGAGGATGGACATGTCACGAGTCTCCGCGGAATTTGGCAGTACGGGGCGACTCCACGCTGCGCCCCAACCGTCAGTGTTGTACTGTGCGCAGGCCGGAGCGGCTGAGTTTCGGAATTGGCAGTGAGTTGAGGGAAAGCTCTCAGATTTGCGGAGATTTGACGCGAGTAGGAGGGGTTTTCGGTCTATGTCAACGGGGAGTGTGTGCTATAGGACGAGAGGCTCGGCGAGCCCAGGTCGAATGCGCTGGCGATGCGTCGCTGTGCAGTTTTTACCCCTGTACAGAGGGAGCGCGATCGGACATCAGTTGGTCATACGCGCTGAGCACGCACCGGATGTACTCGCTGGCCTTTCGATGCTTTTCGATGTGTGCGCGGGCAGAGGCAGCGAGTCGGCATGAGCCTTCGGGGTCTGCCAGCAGGTCGTGCAGCGCGACTTGCCAGGCGTTGGCGGTTTTTGGGTCAACGAGGCGGGCGGTTGTGTCGTCGATCAGCAGGGGCACCGATGGGTCGCGAGCAGCAACGACGAGCACGCCGCTCGCCATGGCATCGAGCAGGACGCTGCGCTGCTCGCCAGCGGCTTCGGGGTAGAGCAGAATGTCGCCTGCGAGCAGGAGGTCGCGCCGGCTTTCGAGGTCTTCAATCAGCGAGAGGTTCGAGAGGAGTTTGAGTCGGCGCGCGATGGGCCAGAGATCGGCGCGTCGAGCAGCGTGTGCATCGCAGAAGACGCGGGTTTCAGGCTCGGCGATCAGGAGCGGAGCCAGCCCTGTTAGCAGGGCGATGTAATGATCCGCGCTGCGCCCTGAACCCACGATCATCAGGGAGCGAGTGCCACTAGTAGGGAGCACGGTGCGCATGTCTCCGGCGAGCACTCCCCAGGGGGCATCAACGACACGCTTGCGTCCGACTGGGGAAGCACGCAAGGCATCGGTGGTGGACAGAGCCGCGCGGATGCGTTCGCCCAGCAATGCATCGGGCGCGAGGAGGGCAATACGGTCGCCCTCGACGGTTTTGAGTTCGGCGGCGCGAGGAATCAGGCCCATGCGCCAGACATCGAGGGCGAGGCCAGCATCGAGTTCGCGCGAGAGGGCGAGGCCCAGGTCCCAGCAGCCGCCGCCAAGAGCGTGCACGATGTCGATGTCGCTGGGTTCGTCCAGGCGTTCGACCTGGCGGAGGGCATCAACGAGGCGGCGCACGCCCAGTGAGCGAAACAAACGGGGGACGCGCGGGCTGTAGGTCACGCGACTTGCGAAGACCTCCAGATCCATGGTGCTGGCCACCCTCTCGGGCACGGCCTGGAAGATTTGCACGCCCTCGTCGGCGAGGCCTATTTCGAGCAGGGAGAGGAGCGGTTTCTCGCGCGAGACGAAGAGAGTGTCGGCGAGGATGAGGACACGCATCAGGGAGTTTATCGGCGCTCCAGAGTGGATTGGCTGGGAAAAGCGGTACGTACAGGCAGGGGTGTTGGATCAAGGAAGTTCGGGCACAGGTCGGGACGCCTCAGCCACATTTCCCATCATTCCCACCTGTATTTCCATTGCCAGCGCCGCGGGGTTTGACCACAGTCCCAGCCAATGGCCTGGTAGCACTTCGCAGAGTCGGTGGGAGTTGGTCGAGGTTTGGGGAGGCGGTTGATGCCAGAGCCACCAGGGGATCAGGTCGGTGGCATTGGCACGGGCTTCGAGGATTGGCGACGATGCAGCGGCGGATTGCAGATCGCGGATCAGGGTGGGATTGTCGACCAGTTCACGTACCGTGGACAGGCGGTGCTGGCGGATGCCGAGCCTGGGCGCGCAGGCAAGCAGAGCGCGGGTGTAGGGATGCAGGGGATTGGCGAAGAGGTCTTTGGCGCGGGCATACTCGACGACGCGCCCGGCGTACATCACGCACACAACATCGGCATGCTGGGCGACGACACCAAGGTCGTGGGTAATCAACATGATGCCAAGGGAACGGCTGCGCTTGAGTTCGCTCAAGAGGTCAAGGACCTGGGCCTGCACCGTGACATCAAGTGCAGTGGTTGGCTCATCGGCAAGCAGCAGTTTTGGCTGGCAGGCGAGTGCCATGGCGATCATGATCCGCTGTCGCATGCCTCCTGAGAACTGATGGGGGTATTGGTCGATGCGCCGGGCAGGATCGTCAATGCCCACGGCGTGCATTGCATCGAGGGCGCGCAGGCGGAGGTCCTTACGCGAGAGTTTGGGCTGGGTGTGCAGTTCAAGTGCCTCCGTGACTTGCTCGCCCACGGTGTAGACGGGGTTGAGGCTGGTCATCGGCTCCTGGAAGATCATTGCGATGTCGCCCCCACGGATATGGCGAAGTTCGCGTTCGTTGAGGGTCAGGAGATCGGTGCTGGTTGTATTGCTGCTGAAGCGGATGCTGCCAGCATCGACACGGGCGTTCCTTGACAGAAGGCCCAGGGTGGCGAGTGCGGTCACGCTCTTGCCGCAGCCAGACTCGCCAACGACGGCAAGCGTCTGGCCCGGAAAGATGGACATGCTGATGCCATCGACTGCTCGAAGACGCGGGGCTTTGGGGGAGGCACCAGGGAAGGAAACGCGGAGATTGTCAATGCAGAGGAGAGGCACGCTGCGTGAGCGTACGCGGGGGCTAGAGGCGCTCCTGCAACTCGCGATCAATGTGCGGCGTCCAGCGGCGCGAGGTGCTGGCGTCAAACTTTGGTGGAACGGTGCCTTGCCAATGCTGGGCGACATACTCCACCACAGCGGCGGCGACACGAGAGGGAGCGATGCTGCCCGAGCACCAGTAGTCGTGATCGCGATAGCTCATCGTGACGGTGTGGGTGGATTCGGTGTCGGTGTTGCGAAGGGTGATGGCGAAGGACCAGCCAAGCGTGGTTTCGGTTTCTTCATCGACGGTCGCGCGGATTCGCTGGCTACGCAGGGCAGGGTGCGGGGCGAGGTCGTCGGATGGTTCGAAGGGAAAGTCCACAAGGAATCATCGGCGTGCTGTGGGATGATCTCAAGCGGGGTTGCTGGTTTGTTTGCTTTGGCCAGGTGGATGGATTTCTGCTATCACTCGGACAGGTGCTCGGCGTGGCGGCTCCAGACCACGACTTCGCGGTGGAGATGGACACCAAAGGCATCAAAGACTCGTTGTTGGACGAGCGTCATGAGTTCGATGACATCGCGGGCCTTGCCGGAATGCTTGTCGTCGATGGTCAAAAAGTTGGCGTGCTGCATGCTCACGGTTGCGGAGTTTTTGCGCAGGCCCTTGCATCCGGCACGGTCTATGAGCAGACCAGCGGAGACACGCTGCCCCACCTTGCCCAGCAGTTGGGCTTGATGCGTGACATCCTGGGCAAGGGTGGGGTTCTTGAAGCAGCAGCCCGCGCTATGAGCACTCATGGGCTGGCTGGCGCTTTTGACAGTGTTGATCTGCTTCTTGCGTTGCTCGAGCGTGGCGACATCGCCAACCGTCAGCCGAAAGTCTGCACCAGTAATAAGCAGATGATTCAGGCCAGAATGGCGATAGTTGAAGTCTATCTCGGAGCGTTCGAGGATGACCTTGCTACCGGAACGATCCAGGGCGAAGACACGCTCAATCGTGTCAGCGATCTGGCCATAGGTGCCGCCCGCGTTCATGACAATCGCGCCGCCCAGGGTGGCTGGCACGCCCGCGATATTCTCGAGTCCTTCGAGACCAGCGCGGACAGTCTGATTTACGAGTTTGAAGAGGTGCATGCCAGCGCCGGCGTGGACGAGCGCACTCCCGTTCATGCTCTCGCGAATCTCCACGCTCGTAAACTCGGTATTTGGAGAGGCGAGCGATACTACAAGATCGTCGATGCCGTCATCATCCACCAGCAGATTGGCACCATCGCCCAGCACACGGAGATTCGGATCAATCGCGAGCAGGTTGGCCAGTTCGCGGGGCGTGGCGGGTTTGGCAAATCTCGACGCGCGGCCGCCAACGCCAAACCAGGTTTGGATCGGAGCATCGTCGAGGAGATGGGCGGCGACAGGGGGCATGAGGCGAGTCAACAATGCAAGTACAAGTTGCTGAATGATGCTGAGTGACACGGAAGGTCGGGCGGTTGAGGGACTTCGAAGCACCAGCTTACGGGCGGGCTGCATGTGCTTCTGATTGTGGCTGGGATGCATGCTCCTGCAGGAGGTAGGCTTGTCCAATTTTCCAAACCGGTCCTGCGCCCATGACCACCACGAGATCGTTGGGCCTGCAAAGGCTTTCGAGTTGCTCGACGATTGCCTCGAAGGGATGGAGGTGCATGGCGCGGATGTTCTTGGCTCGCAGGCGGTCGACCAAGTCTGCCGCCGTCACTTTCTGCTTTTCTTCCTCGCTGTCGCGAACGAAGTAAATGGGTGGGACGATCACGATGTCGGCGTGCGTGAACGCGCTTGCAAACTCTTCGAGAAGGTGACGAGTGCGGCTGTGCTGGTGAGGCTGGAAGACGCAGATGAGGCGGCCGCCGCGATCTTCGGGTCGTTCGGCCTCACGCAATGCCCGGAGGGTGCATTCGACTTCTGTAGGATGATGGCCGTAATCATCGAAGACGCGGACTTGACCGGTATGGACTTTCTTCTCGCCCAGTAACTGCATGCGACGGTCGACTCCACGAAAAGCCCCGAGACTGGCGGCGACGCGAAGCGGATCAGCACCGGACCAGGTTGCGAGGACCATCGCGACAGCGGCGTTGAAGGCCATATGGGCGCCGGGGATGGCCATGGTCCAACGTGCGATGGTCTTGCGTTCGTGGGTGAGCGTGACGGAACGGGTGCCAAGGTCGTAGTCGATCACGTAGTCGGCCTCTGGCGAGAAGCCGATAGTCTCAACCTCGCTGGAAAGGCCCGCGGTCACTTCGCGCCGGTGCGCCCCGTCGTGGGCAATGAGCAGTTTGCCCCCCTCGCTGGCGGGGGGGAGCAGGTTGGCGAACTCGTGAAAGGACTCAATCACGGCTTCGAGGGTGCCATAGACGTCCAGATGATCGGCCTCGACGCTGGCGATGCTGGCAAAGGTGGGGCGGAAGTTGTGGAAACTGCGGTTGTATTCGCAGGCCTCAGCGACCAGGAAGCCGGGCTTGCCTTCCATGCTGCCAGTGGGGATGATCGCGCTGCCCAAGCGGAATCCGGTGGCCCCGGGGGTGGCATCGCCCGTGCGATGGCCAATGACAGTGGGGCTGGCAAGCGAGCCGTGGGCAAGTTGGCTAGAAGTTGCACCAACGATGACTGTGGGGTCGAGTTGAGAATCGGTGAGGGCACAACCCAGCATGGCGGTGGTGGTGCTCTTGCCATGGGTGCCGGCGATGGCGATGCCTGTACGGCCCAGCATGCACTTGCCCAATGCCTCGGCGTAGAGCATGACGGGCACGCCTCGGGACTCGGCTTCGAGCCACTGGGGATGGTCTGGGCGCACGGCGGCGGAAGCGACAACAAGGTCGCACTGGTCGGGCAGCCACTGGCTCGTTTGATCGAAGGTGACCTTGACACCGTCACGCTGGAGCGCGTCGATCACGGTGCTCGGGTCGCGGTCAGAACCAGCGATGATCGCGCCGCGCGACGTAAGCATGCGTGCCAGGCCAGACATACCCGAGCCGCCAATGCCGATCAGGAAAACATGGGCACCTTGGAGGCGAAGCGCTTCCGGGCGGTGGGGCTTGGGTTCGGCGTGGGGGGTATCGGAGACTGGCGGCGAGTGGTGAGGCGAGAGTTCGCGGGAAGTTGGGTTGGGCATGGGCACGCGTCCTTGCGTGGGCTGGTGCGATCTGGGAAGTTGGTATGTCGGAGCACTGTATCGGCGCGGCGGGTGCACAGCCGTGAGATCGGAGCGGGCAAGCGTTATCGCGACCAGATGGCTCGGCATGATCGATTGCCAACATATTCGACAGGGGGGATGCGTCGTGTGGGCAGGGTCTGGGCCGGGCTTGAATCGCAATGGCGTCCGAACCGAAACCGCACATCTCGCCCCAAGGGTTTCTGTTAGTCGTCGGCTTGGGCACGCGAGGTATCAGACGCTCCAGACCACACCACAATCCCATCCTTCAAGCGAAATTACCTTGCAAACCTGACAATTCGCGTCACAATACAATGTCATCCCGCACGTTTGTCCTAGCGGATCAGATTCAGTTTCCCTCCAAAGGATGTTCTCCATGTTTTCACGGTCCTCCCGCGCTCTTGCTCTTCTCTCAATATCAGCTCTCGTTCCCATCGCCCACGCTGGCGTCCTCTGGAACGAGACCATTCAAGGGGATCTCTCCAATAACTGGCTGAATCCCACCGACGCAACCCTGAGCCTCGGCGACAACAGTGTCCTTGGCTCTACAGGGGATAGCGGTACTGGCGACTTTGATCGCGACTACCTCACCATCACCATCCCCCAGGGCATGCTCCTGACGGAATTGATCCTCGTTGACTACTTCTCCACCGACCAGTCCTCGTTCATCGGAGTCAATCCGGGCGAGACCACGATTGACCCGGACCTCGCCACCCCTTCCTCACTTTTGGGCTGGACCCTCTTCGGCTCCAGCAGCGTCGGCAACAATCTCTTCAACAACCTTTCGATTCCGCGCTACCCAGGCGGCGGCTTTATCAGCCCTGTCGGACCGGGTACGTACACGTTCTGGATCCAGCAGACAGGCGAGGAAACCCTCTACGAACTCAACTTCGTGACAATCCCAAGCCCCGCTAGCGCCGCGATCGCTCTTCTGCTGCTCCGCCGCCCACGCCGTTCCTGATCGCCATCGCTCAGCGTGCGAGTTCCAAACATCACCTCTACGCTTTTCCATGCAGATTGAGCGTGTCACGGTCATGGGCCTTGGCCACTTTGGCGGTGGCGTGGGTGTCGCCCGATACTTCGCCTCACAAGGTGCCGATGTGCTTGTCACCGATATCGAGCCGCGCGAGAAACTTTTTGACTCGATCTCGCAACTTCAAGACCTGATCGACCGTGGCAGTGTAACGCTTCGTCTGGGCGAACACAATGTCAGCGACTTCACGACGACGCAACTGGTCGTTGCGAATCCCGCCGTGCCCGCCCCGTGGAACAATCGATTCCTGCGCGCCGCAGCCGCTGCTGGTGTGCCGATTACCACGGAGTTTCATCTCGCCCTCTCGCAACTTGCCAAGCATCATCGCGAGCGCATGATCGCTATTACCGGGACTGCTGGGAAAAGCACGACCAGCGCTATGGTCGCACATATTTTTCGTCAATCGGGTTGCCCCGCTCTCCTGGCTGGCAATATTGGTGGTTCCGCCCTTGAAGAACTTGTCAAATTATCGACCGCCTCTGCGTCTCCTTGGATCATCCTCGAAGTGTCTAGTTTCATGTTGTACTGGCTTGGCCAAGGGCCCGAGCGTGATGGGCTGCTCCCGCCGCCATCGTCTAGACCCTGCGATCTTGCCGCCTGGCCGCCTCGTGTGCGAGTCGTGACCAACGTCGCCGACAACCACCTCGACTGGCATAAGACCTTCGATAACTATGACCGCTGCAAGTTTGAACTCGTCGCCCACTCCCGCCCCCGCAATGGCAATGGCGACGTTGCGGTGCTGGGACCTGGCCTTGAACACTGGGAAATCGATCACTCCCTCAAATGCATCCATCTCTCAAGCGCTGATCGTGTCACCAATCTGCTCGTCCCAGGCGAGCACAATCAGCGCAACGCCTCGATGGCGGTCTGTGCCGTTGTTGCCGCTTATCCGACACTCACGCGTGCGGAAGCCGAGCACCACGTTCGCACATTTCCAGGCCTTCCCCATCGCCTTGAGTTGGTACGCGAGGCCGCGGGCGTGCGCTACTACAACGACAGTAAGAGTACAACTCCACAGGCCACGCTCCTCGCCGTGCGTGCCTTTGAAGAACTGGACCATGGCCGCATTCACTTGATTGCAGGTGGCTATGACAAGAAATCTGACCTGTCGCCGATTGCCGCCCTCGCACCAAGCCTTGCTGGGCTCTACACCATCGGCGCGACCGGCCCCGCAATCGCGAGCGCCGCTCCTCATGCTGTTCCGGCACAGACCCTCGCCAAGGCTTTGATGGAGATCAAACAGCGCGTACGGCCCGGCGACATCGTACTCCTCAGCCCCGGTTGCGCGAGTTGGGATCAGTTCACCAACTACGAAGCACGAGGCGATCTCTTCAAGTCCCTGGTTGGAGCAACGTAATGACTGTGATTTCTCCAAGTAAATCATTGCTTATCGCCAGCCTCCTTCCACTTGCAGGTTGCACAACCCCGCGCGTCCAAGCACCAAGCCCAACACCCGCGACTACTCCCGTCGAGTCTGTGCCCTATGCCCCATCTCCCGTCGCCGAACTATCAACAACCTCCGGACCATCAACATACGAGTCCTCGCCCGCATCCGCTTCCAACCCCTGGACCAAGCCTTTCCCACATATCGCTTTGAACCAATCCACCAGGCAACTGCGCATTGCCGGTTTCGTGCCCATCGATGCACACGATCCCAAGAAGCCCAACATCTTTCTCGAAGTCCTTGTCTGCGCTCGCAACACCAAGGAACACGAAGCGCTCGTCGTCACCGATGCCAAGCCCTCTCATGTCCACGCCGCGTTGCTCCTTTTGGGCATTGAACCAGGCAGTCCAGGTCGCTGGGACTGGCTAGCAAACACGGCCAAGCCAAGTCCAAACCCGCCCACAGGCCCGCGATTGCGCATTAGCGTTCAACCCGCAAATGCTACCAGCCCTGCCCCTGCCTACGAGCCGCGCGACATCACGAGTTGGGTGATTCAGGTAGATCGCACAACCCGCTTGCGTCCGTCTGACCACTTTGTCTTTGCCGGTTCCAGATTTCAAACCATCGGCCCCGCCAATCAGACCCGCGATGCATACGCCGCCGATGTTGACGGCACCATCATCGGCCTTGCTGCCTTCGGCAGTGAGACCATTGCTTGGACAGGAATGTACCATCCCGACATCAGTGTTCAAAGCCCTGCATGGATCGCAGACTCCGGCGCATTGCCTGCGTTTGGCACCAACGTCGATGTTTACGTGACAATTGAAGCCGACAAGTAGCGAAACAACCATCATCGTGCGAGTCCTCTCGCCTTAATTGTTCTTTGATTCACGTTGTCGTCACATCACGTCGGGCCAACACGATTCCCGTCGACACCCACAAAACCGAGGCGGCCAGGGCAAGGATACTCAAGTCCTTCCATGGCCACTCCCCACTGATTAGCATCCCAAACGGCTTGTAATACTCCAGAAAACTCATGAAGGCTAGCCGCTTTGTGAACTCCAGCGAGGCATCAAGCGTGTGCAGAAAGTTGATCAGCAAACTGAAGATCGTGACGACAATCACGCCCAGCACCGCTCTCCCGCGCCGGTCAGTGATATGGGCCAGCAGCAAGGCAAAGCACCCGATCACCAGATACACCAATCCCAGATTGCACCAGACCATCAGCAATTTCGACCACTCTGGTCGAAACTCCGGCTTGATGAACTGTGCGCCGACATAACTCCCCGCGTACACCCCGCCCAACACCACCACGCCCGACATAACCCACGCCAGCGTCTCGCAGCAGAGCAGCCGCCATCGCGAAACTGGCAACGCCAGCAGCACATCCACTGTCCCCCGCTCCACTTCGCCCGCCAGCACACGCGTACACACCATGATCGCATGAGCACTCAGCAGTGTCAGCACGATCGGATGGCTCCACGCGATTGCAAACGCGATCTCTGAGACGCCCGCCCCGCTCGAATCGACTCCCAGCATCGCGTCCCGAAACGCCTTCAAGGGTGGCGGTATAAATTGTTGCTTCATGATTCGAGCCTGAATCTGCGGCAACGCAAACGCCAGCAATCCCGAGATCGCCCCCAGTACGCCCGCAAAGACCAGGGTCGTCCCCACGATCTCCCGAAGCGCTCGCTGCACCAGTCCAAGATTGAATGGTCCGATATTTATGCGTCCGACTCCTTGTCCTCGTAGAACCGCATGAATAACTCCTCGAGGTCTGGTCTTGCAATTTGCAGATCCGCAATGTCCGCCCGATGCTCCGACACGAATGCCAGCATCGCGTCCAATCTCCCTTCCTCGAGTCGGCCCACCCACATCGACTCGTCGCGACGAACCCAATTCACCAAGCCTTCCAAGCCGCTGGACGCTTTGACTCCGTTCCGCCAACGCACTTCGACATCATGTCCCGCCGAGGCCGCGAGTTGCGAGACTGTCGTGTCCGCCACGATCCGTCCTCGCTTCACGATCGCCACCCGCTCGCACAACGCCTGCACCTCGCCCAGTGTGTGGCTGCTGAAGAAGACCGTGTCACCGCCCTGTGCCCTGCGTCGCAAAATCTCGCGAAGACGATCCTGCATCAGCGGATCGAGCGCCGTTGTCGGCTCGTCCAGAATCAGCAGCTTTGGCTCATGGGCCAGCGCGAGAATCAGGCCCAGTTTCTGACGCATGCCCCGGCTCATCGCTCGAACTCTGACAGTCAGATCAAGCTCCAACTCGTCCGCAAGTTGCTTACCCACCGGACGCAGATCCCGCCCACGAATCCGTCCAAAGAGTTTCAACGCGGTCTGCCCGGTGAGCCAAGGCCACAGCCGCAGGTCTCCAGGAATCGAGCCGACCTCACGCTTGAGCGTCGCACTCTCGCGCCAGCAGTCAAAGCCCAGTGCCGTTGCCTTGCCCATGGTGGGTTGCAAGAACCCCAGCAACACGCGAATCGTCGTCGTCTTTCCCGCCCCGTTTGGGCCAAGAAATCCAAACAAAGCCCCACGATCCACGCGCAAGTTGACATCCGCCACGCCCCTCCGCGATCCGTACGAACGTGTCAGTTGCTGAATGTCAATCACGGTTTGCATGCTCACACTGCACCTACGCCGCCCCGCCCACCTTCGTTCAATCAAACCCGCCCTATGAAATCGGCTACACAATCGCCAACGACAACGACAATCTAAATCGAGAAACCAACTTCAACCACTAGTTAGTGTCGTGTCAGCCGCCAGTACATGACGCCAGCATACACACCAAGCAGCCCTACTCCAGTCCACATCAGCCACAAGCCGCTCGTCCCCGACTGCTCCGTCAATTGCTGCCCACCCGATATCGTCACCCAACTCACCAACCCGGGAATGAACGTCCACAAGTACGTTGTCAGCGGCATCCGCTGGCTGAGCAAGAGCGACGTGATCGCTCCCGTCAGCATGACAACAAGACAACTCGACGCCATGGCCCAACGCTCATGCTGCTTGGACAATGCCTCATGGAGAATCTCGTCAATTTTTTTCTGGAGCGATATCGCTCGCTGCTTGCTCGCATCGCTCGTGGTCGTCCCCGTCAGCAGTTGCGCGCTCGACGAGCCAGCGATTGCTTCTATCCTTCTATCACCAAGCCTCAGCCCGGGCACCCGAAGTCGTGTTCGCTCGGGCACGCCCGCGAATGTTACTTGTGTCGCCTCCTCGCGCGTCCGCACCTGCTGCAGTTCCAGTCCCATGCCAAGGCCGCGTCGTTCGCCCCCATCGCCCGCCCGCACCACACCGATCCGCAACTCCGCCCGCCCCGCGATGCTGTGCAACGCAATAGCTCCTCGCTCGCTGTCGCGATGGTGATAGACCTGCACGCTGCTTGCCCCGCTTGGCGCCAGCAACTCCATCCTCCCCGTTGCGTCATCGAAAGCGCCCGCGCTGGCCAGCACTCGTACGGGCCTATCCCGCTCATCCAACAGCGATACATCGCCCTGTTCCAATCTCGCCTTCAGAGCACGCACTGTCTCGTCCCGCTCCAGCGACAACGCCAACTCGCGGCGACGTGAGTCCACCTCGTTCATCCGATCCGGATTCTGTCGCAGGTCCCGCAGTTCGCGATACGTGAGAAACTTCGGATTGTCGCGGAACACGTTGGGCACTCTGAAGACCGCCGTGGATGATTCTCGGAAGCCTCCCACGCTGGCGGCGTCGCTTGCCGAGACTCCGCGCAATTCGAGCACCACCACGCTCGTGTCCTCGTCCGTTGCGTCGTCCATCACCTTGCTCGCTTCGTCATCCTCTGCCCATCCCGCAGGCGTTGATCCTGGCGGATACAGCCACATTGTTGCTTGCGAGGCAGCCACCTCCTGCTCCGGTACGCCATCCTTGGCGAGTTTGATTGCTGCAAACTTGGAGAACACCACCTGCTCGCGCACGCCAGAGCCCGGAGCGGGCGTTATTTGTTCCGCCCGGTCCGCCAGAATCAGCCAGTCATCCAGACGCAACGCCTTCCCGCGCCCGATCTCCCCCGACATCAATCGTGCGAAGTCCACCGTGATCAGATGACGCATCTCACGCAGAAATCTTGGAATCACCCACTCGTTCAATGTGCCCAGCCCCACGCTCAGTCCCAGGCCCATGACCAGCGCGGGCATTAGCACCGCACGATGCGAAATTCCCCCTGCATATGCCGCCGTCGCCTCGTTGCTCGTGCCCAGGCGGTGATACACCAGCGTGCTCGCAAACCCAGCAGCGAAAGGCAGCACATACGCCAGCATCGGCACCAGCGCGAGGCTGATGTACACAGCGGCGTCGCTCGCGTCGAGCAATCCGTCCGAGAGTGGCTTGATCGCCGCACCCATCGCGATGATGAAGACCAACACGCCCGAGCAGATCGCAAGCAACTTCGCCAGATCGGCGAAGGTGTGGAGCCAAAGAGTGGTGGGGGGTCGACGCATCAGCAGCAGAGTACACGAACGCGAGTGGTCACAGTTGTCAAGCAGTCACGAGGTTCGGCTGACCTCCACCTTGCCGCCAGCTCGGTCCTTGATGGCATAGCCCAGTAGTGAGAGTTGATCGCGGATCGCATCGCTCGCCTTGAAGTCCTTGGCCGCGCGAGCATCACGACGTTGCACGAGGAGGGCTTCGACAGTCTCATCGGGCACAAGGCCGTTGGCCCACACGCCGATTTCCGTCGCTGCTGCGATGGGTCGCTCCAGCGCGAGCACGCCCAGCACGCCATCAAGAACAGCCAGCACCGCAACATCCTCGGCGCAAGGCGTTTCCACCGCGCTCACGTAAGTGTTCAACGAGGCGATCGCAGCGGAGATATTGAGGTCATCATGCATCGCGCCCGTAAACTCCTCTCGCACGCGTTTTCGTGCTGTGCTGTCCCCGGCAGAGGTTGAAGAATCGCGCGCGGACCGTGCTGCGACCTCGAACCGGCGCCAGCGATCAATCATGCGCTGACTGTCTGTCAGGCCCTGCATGGTGAAGTTTGCGTTGCTGCGGTAGTGGGTCTTGATCAGTTCTAGCCGTAACGCCGCCGACTCGATCCCTTTGGCAAACAAGTCTCGCGCCGTGAAGAAGTTCCCCTTGCTCTTGCTCATCTTCGTCCCCTCGACGAGCAGGAACCGCGGGTGGAACCACGACCGCGCAAACGAACCGGTTCCCCCGCTGAAGGCGCAGCAACTCTGTGCGATCTCGCACTCGTGATGCGGGAAAATGTTGTCCTCGCCCCCGGAGTGGAGATCGATCATCGATTTTTCCGCGTTCTCCGCGTTCTCATCATCGTGCGTCGCCATTCCGATTTGCGTCAGAGGCGACTGCCCAGTGTGATTGCAAAGCCTGCCGACGCTCATCACCGTGCACTCGATGTGCCAGCCGGGATATCCCGCTCCCCACGGGCTCTCCCACTTCATGATGTGCGTCCGATCTTCCTTCCAGAGCAGGAAGTCCGCTGGGTGGCGCTTCTGCGACTGGTTCGCCGCCAAAACACGGCCACCCTGCCCCTCGCGCAACCCATCGAGCGTGTTGCCACTCAGTTGGCCATAGCCCGGGAATCGCTGCACGCTGAAGTACACGACTCGCTGCCCCGCATCGCCGACCACATACGCGTATTTCCCATTAATCAGCCGCTGTACAATACTGATCATGCCCCCGATGTGCTCCGTCGCTCGCGGCATCAACGACGGATCTCCATCCGCCTCGATCGCAAGTTTCAATCCTAACGACTTCGCATCCTCCCGAAACCGTCTCTCGTAGAACCGTGCAATCTGGTACGGATCGCTCGCATCGACCATCGTGTTCGCAGGGAGTTTCCCGCTCTTCTTTGCTTCCGCGATTCGGCGTCCCGCCACCGCCATCCGGTCCTCGCCCGCCTCGCCTCCCTCCGCGTCGTCGGTCATATGTCCGACATCTGTGATGTTCATCACATGCGTCACCCGTCTCGGCCCGACATGCTGGCCCCCGCCCCGACTTCCACCCTCCAAACTCAGCACGCACCAAGGCGACTCGATCCAGCGCCGCAGGACATCCGCAGCGAGAAAACTGCGAAAGTTGCCGATGTGCGCGTCGTCGTACACAGTTGGCCCGCAGGAATAGAACGTGACATGCTCTGGGTCTGCAACCAGAACAGGCTCAATCGCGCGCGAGTAGGTGTTGAACAGTCGAAGCGTCATGCGAATTGATCGTAAACCAGCCGAAGATCAAAAACGAAGAACAAAACCAACACCAAATCGAGACCATAATCAAGAAGCCGCTCCGACCAGCCCACTCGTTTCAACCGCTTCCCTCACCCCTCTCACCCCTCTCACACTGCTCCTTCCACATCCCAAGCAGTGCATCGCCGAAACGCCGCCCCATCCCCGCTCCATCGCACAATGCCGACGTACGCAGCCGCTCACGCAGGCCCCGCTCTCCGTCTCGCAACGCCGCCAGCCTGCCTCGATCCATCGCGAGTTTCTTCGCAATCGCGACAAACTCATCGTCGTTCCGCGCTACCAAATCATCCAGACCAGCCTGATGCAAAAGGCTCACACCCACCCGTGAGACGTGCCGATCATCCACAAGAGTGATGACCGGTACCCCCATCCACATCGCCTCGCAGGTTGTCGTGGTCCCGTGATATGGAAACGTGTCCAGGCCGATATGGACGCGTCGATACAATCCCAGGTGTTCTGCCAGTGTCGGTGTGCTTGCGAGCATGTGGACGCGATCTGCCATGTTGTAGTGGTCAAACATGCCGCGCACCCGTTCCATCAATCCCTTGTCCGCAAACTCCTTTGACTTGAGCAGCAGCGCCGAGTGATCAACAGCCTTGAGAACCGAAGCCCACAATGCCACACATCGGGGCGATATCTTCCGTGCAGTATTGAAACTCCCAAACACGATGCCCCCCTGGCCATTTACGTCAAAGGTTGGCTCCATTGATGGTGCTGGTGCCTCCGCAGGCGGCCCGTAGCACAAGAAGCATCCCGGCAGCCGCCACAATCGCTCCATGCAGCGATCGTCAAACTTGGGCGAATTGCTCGCGATCATGCCATTGGTTGTTGTGCTCGGATCCGTACATTCATCCACCACACGATAATCAACGCTGGGTAATCCTGTCGTGTCTGGATAGCCGCAGTACGTCACTTGCAGCGGCGCAACGCGTGCCGCCAGCACACGCAGCCGATGATGCCCGGCCATGCCCGTCAAATCTAGCATGATGTCAAACTTCTGCTGTCGCAAGAGGTCCACCAGCGTGTCATCGGGATACATATGTACTTGCGTCCAGGTCTTGCACAAGGTTCGCAGCCGCGCGCTCAGCCCATCCTCAACCGGACTGTTGTGCAAGGCGTGCAGTTCAAACGTATCACGATCCAGATGCCGCAGAACTGGCTCGGTAAAGAACGCTACCGAGTGAGTCCGCAGATCGGGCGACAGCACGCCAACCCGAAGCGGTCGCTTCCCGCTGTCGGTGCGGCGCACCGATGGCTTTGCGAACGAACGCACCGTGGCAAGTACTGTCCGCCCCGCGAAGGAATGCGCCGCGCTCGTGTCCATCGCGGATGCACTGTCCATGTTCAACACCATCGCGCAGCGCAGAATCGCCAGTTGCATCCGTGTGAATGGATTGGTGAACTTCTCCAGGGCCTGCTCCAGCAGTATCGCTGCCTCGTCGCAGCGTGCGACCGCTGCCAGACTTCCCGCGTGCGTCAGCGTCAACTGTTCATCTGACAATCGATGCGGCGCAGCATGGCAGATTGCCAGCGCCGCACTGGGCTGTCCCGATTCCATCAGCATGTTGGCAAAGCCCGTGCGCAGGTTGTCGTTGAACGGATCCAGCTCCAGGCCCTTCGCATATGCCCCAGCCGCTTCTTTTTGCCTCGCCTGGCCCATTCGCGACAGAATCAGCGCCAGGTTTGCGTATACACCGCTGTGCTGGGGCATGAGTGCGAGCAACTGCTTCGCGTAGAACTCCGCCTTGGGCAGTTCCTGGGCAGCACTTGCCGCCATCGTCAGTGCCGACAGCAGCATCGTATCGCGTGTGGAAGCGCCCGCCACTCTTTGCAGCAGCGCCAACGCTTCGACGGGTTTTCCCGACTGAATCAGGCCCTGGGCCTCTTGGACCTTTTGTTCGATCCGGTTCATCCACGACCCTCCGCCACCGCTGCCATCATCGTTCGCAGCGATGTGACAAAAGACTTTGCATGGCTCGCCCCGTCACACAACGCCGATGCCAGTGTCCGCTCCCGAAGCGTGGCATGTTCACGAACCAGTCTTGTACGATCTGCCGCCAGTCGACCAGCGATGCTCGCGAACTCTTCGGCTGAGTTCGCGCATAATTCTTCCAGTCCCACCGCGTGCAGCAGGCTTGCACCAACCCGCGACGCATGGCTCGGTCCAAGGCAGGTCACAACAGGAACTCCGCACAAAAGTGCCTCGCATGTTGTAGTCGTTCCGTGGTACGGAAATGTGTCGAGTGCGATGTCGATCTGCTCGTAGACGCTCAGGTGCTCCTCGTGCGTCTTCGTCCGTCCGATACATTCCACCCGGTCGGGGGCAATCCCAAACTCCGCCATCCGCTCCCGAATAAACCGCGGTGCCTCAATGCCTCCCAGCGATGTTCCCTTCAGCAGCAGTCTCGAACCCGGCGCGGCCTGCAACGCCAAGGCCCACAACTTCAGGCACGCTAGCGAAATCTTCATCGGTGCATTGAATGATCCGAACGTGATCCCTCCGCCACCTGCGAGATGTGCGGCTCGTAGCCCGCTTCGCTTCGAAGCGACGTCCGATGGTGGTCCGCTCGGTGCGTGGTAGCAAACGAAGCACCGATCCATCCGTACCAGCGTCTCACTGTGCCAGCGTTGCGGGTTGTTCTCTCCTTGCGCGACCGGGTCCGTCCACGAATCGACAATGCGAAAGTCCACGCCCGGCATGCCCGTCGTCCCGGCATAGCCCAGATACGTCCCTTGCACGCGGACTGGACGGAACGTCAGCACTTCGATGCCCGAACCCGCCGTCAAACCTCCCAGATCAAGCAGCACATCGATGCCCGCCGCTCGAACCCGCTCTGCTATCAGGCGCGGCTGCAACTTGCCGACATCATGGAAGACATGCGGCGGCTTTAAACTCTTGCGGAATGCTTCTGTCACATTGTCGCCTTTTTCCAGCAATGAGAAGACGTGGATTTCGCATCCCTCAGCGGGCAGGTGCTCTAGCAGCGGTCGAATGAAGTAGCTGCACGAGTGCTGTCGAAAGTCATAGGAGACCAAACCAAGTCGAATCCGCTCGTTCGTCGGTCTGAAAGATGGCATGGTCCCACCCAGAGGAGTCCGCAGTGCAGGCTGCACCAACAGTTCGCCCGCACGCACAGAGAGGGCGTGCTTTTCCATGGGCGTCGCGTTGCCCGAGTACATCGCCGCGTTAACCGCAGCGACACTGAGCTCCCGATGCTTCGCGTGCTGCATCGATGCGGCCCGCACTAGCACATACGCCTCGTCTGGCTGGGCATGATCCGCGAGTGATGCTGAGTATGTTGCCTGATAACGCGGATCATCTGGCACGATTGAAAGCGCCGTCCGCGAACTGTGCAAGGCATCCTCGCTGCGGAAGATCCCTTGCTGCGCCACCGACATCGTGTTGTAGGCATCGGCGACATACACATCGCGTACGCCCTCGGAAAGTACGATGCACTTCTGCGCCGCGTCAATGCTCGCCTGGGCTTTCCCCTCACGAACCAGGCACTTGGCCAGCAGCAGCCACACCTTGCGATCCTTGGGATTGAGTTGTGCCGTTCGCTGGGCGAAGACCGATGCTTCCTGAGGCCTGCTGAAGTTAAAAAGTGCTGCCGCCATGTTCTGATTAATCAACGGATGATTCGGGAACTGTCGTAGCCCCGCACGCAGCACCCGCTCAGCCTCCACCAGGTTGCCCGAGTTGATGTGCACATGCGATACTGCCAGGATGTCATCCACTCTTGCCATGAATGTGCTCTTCCAAAATCCTTGAACATTCGCGCGATGCTATCGCCTGGTTTCGATGTTCCGCCACGCTCGCTCCACCGCATTCAGCCACGCCCCACCATACGCCCGACCGTCGCACAGCCGCGATGACAGAAGCCGGTCCCGCAAAGTCGCGTGGTAGCGAGCCAAGCGATCACGTTCGCTCGCCAGCCGCGCCACGACTTCGACATACTGCTCGGCGCTCTCGGCGATCAGTTCCGGCACATCCGCATGCGTGAGCAAGCTGGCTCCGACGCGCGAGACGTGCTCTGTTCCAGCCAGCGTGACCACCGGCACGCCCATGAGCAGTGCTTCGCATGTTGTCGTGGTGCCGACGTAGGGCGTCGTATCCAATGCGATGTCGATGCGGTCATACGCACGCAGGTGGTGTGAGACATCGTTGAACCGTGCGGCAAAGTCCAGCCGCGATGGATCAACCCCGTGCCGCTGCATGACCGACCGCACATAGGCGGGCGCAACTGCACCTCCCATCGCATATCCCTTGAGCAGCAGCGTGGACCCCTCAACCCGTCGTAGCACCGATGCCCAGAGGGCCATGGTCGCGTCCGTAATCTTGCTTGGCGCGTTGAACGACCCGAATCGGACCGGTCCATTGCTCGGTCCGTCGCTCTGAGTTACTTCCCTAGGAGCTGGCAGCGTGCCACCCAGAAACGGGTCGTAGCACAAGAAGCATCCCTCGATTCGCACGAGCCGCTCGCTGAACCACTGGTCCGCTTCGATCGAGGGCGGGTCCGTGATGGCATCGACGAATCGATGCGTGACGCTGCGCATGCCCAGCGTTCCTGGGTAGCCAATCGCTGTCGCTTGCAGCGGCGCGGGGCGGTACGCGCATGCGTCAAGCGAGTTGCCCATCGTATAGCCCCCCAACTCAATTAGCACATCGATCCGTACGTCCGCGATTGTTCTGGCCATCGCCTCGTGCGAGAGGGCCGAGACGTCGGTCCAGGAATCGCTCAGCCCCGCGAGCTCGGCGGAGATCGCGTCGGGCGTGGGATTGGTACTGAAGCAGTGCAGGGTTGCTCGCGAGCGATCGACATGCGTCAAGATGGGCCTAACGAAGTACGCGCACGAGTGGGCCCGCAGGTCATACGAAATCAAACCGATGCGCAGCGGTCTCGGCGCACCCGCGTCCAACACGCGATGCATCGCGGGCTTGGCCAGTACGTCGGCACGCTCCACTTGCGACGCGAGCAACCGGGCCAGTCCAAGTTTCTCCTTGGGCGAGACATTTGACAAGTAGTTGGCGCGGGGAGCAAGGTGGCCCGTGACATCGCTGTCGATAGGAAACTTGGCGTGCGCGTAGCGTAGGAGTTCGAACGCTTCATCGCTGCGGCAGTGCTCCGCGAGCACACGCGACAGGTTCACTGCAACCATGGGCTCATTGGGAGCCAGTTCCATCGCACGCTGGAGCGGCGCGAGAGCCAACTCCATCTCCTCGCGCATCATGTGACAGACGCCCAGGGAGTTCCACGCCATCACATCCGACGGCTCGGCCTGGGCTGCTTGCTTGAGGACATCCGATGCCTCGGCGGTCTTGCCGATCTTCATGAGGGCCTGACCCAGCAGCACCAAGGTGGCGGCGCGAGCGGGCTGGGCCTTGGCCGCCCCCATTGCGAAGGCAATCGCCTGCTCGGGCTTGTTCTGGAAGAACAGGGCTTCGGCGAGCCATTGATTGACAATCCATTCGTGCGGTGCGGAGGCCAGGGCCCGTCGCAGAATGCTTTCCGCCTGCGCGTAATGCCCCTGCTGGAGCAAGAGTTGGGCACGATCCATCAGGGCCTTTGGCGCGGGCATATGGGCACGAGTTTATCCGTACGATCCCTCGATGCCCCCCCATTCCCCTCCCCCGCCCCCGCACAAACCTCGTCCACCACGCAAGCGTGCCATGACCGATCATGACAAAGACGCGCCGCGCCTTGAGGATGTCGAGGAGTTTGGCGACGCGACGCGACGATGCCCGCAGTGCAGCACAGACGTCTATGACGAGGCCGATCTGTGCTACAAGTGCGGGCACGCGTTTGGCGCGGAGAAGCAGGCAACACCAAAGCCTTGGGTGCTGGTCGTGATTGGCCTGGTGGTAGCTGCGATCCTTGCGCCGTTCGTGCTGCGCTTGATCTGAGTGGTATGAAAGTGGGCATCAGCCCCGCGAGAATGTACAGGCAAGTCACGCACCGATGATGTTGATGCCGCAATCGACGTAAATTGTTTCGCCCGTAATACCTCGTGACATATCGCTCACAAGGAACGCAGCAGTATCGCCGACATCGGAGCCTTCGACTGTGCGTCGCAGGGGGGCTCGCTTGATGACTTCGTCTTCCATGGTTCCAGTGCCGCCGACGGCGCTCGATGCGAGTGTGCGCAGGTATCCGCCCGAGATGATGTTGACGCGGATTGCATCCTTGCCCATTTCGCTCGCAAGGTAGCGAGCGGTGCATTCGAGGCTGGCCTTGGCGACGCCCATGATGTTGTAACCCGGGACGACTTTTTCCGCGCCGTAGTAACTCATGGCAAGGATGCTGCCACCAGTCTTTGCCATGCGCGGTTGGGCGGCGCGGGCCAAGGCCAGGAGGGTGTAGGCGGAGATGTCGATGGCGGAGAGGTACTGGGCGCGGGGCGTGGTGATAAACTTGCCTTCCTGCAGCAGTTCGCGCTCAGCGAAGGCGATGGAATGGATCACGAAGTCAAGGCGATCGGAGAACTCTCCATACTCGGTGAAGACGCGATCAATTTCTTCGTCTTTGCCAGCGTCCATAGAGCGAATCCATGGCTCGCTTACGCCTAATGCAGCGATAGCTCTGCTGGTGCGATGAAGGTTGCGATCGCCCGGAAGATGGGTAAAGGCGCACTTTGCGCCGCCTGCGAGCAGGCTCTGGCCAATATGCCATGCGTACGAGCGCTCGTTCGCGATTCCGACGATCAATCCATACTTTCCAGCAAGCAGACTCATGAGCAACCTCCATGCATGTGGCGAACTTCCGAAGCAAAGTCTAGAAGGCAAGCAGTTGTCGTGCGATGTTTCGCACTCAGGGCGTTTCATTAGCATTGGGAGCAAGGCCAAGGCCAACGGCGGAGGCAAGTGCGGGGGCAGGTGCGAGTTCACCCTCGCTCTGCGCAACGACAACTGCCGCCGCGGCATCGCCAGCAACATTCACAACGGTTCGGCACATGTCGAGGATGCGATCAACAGCGATGATGATCGCCATGCCCTGTGGCGGCACGCCAACAGATTGCAGAATGAACACCATGAGGACAAGGCTTGAGCCGGGCAAGCCGGGAGAACCAATCGCAACCAGGATTGCCATGCCCGCGACCTTGATCTGTTCGGCGATCGTCAGGTCGATGGCGAAGAGTTGGGCGAGGAAGGTGACGCACATGACCTGGTACAGCGCGGTTCCATCCATGTTGATGGTCGTGCCCAGGGGAAGCACGAAGCCGGTCACACGCTCGGAAACGCCCAGTGTTCTGGTGCATTGCATGGTGACGGGGAGGGTCGCCGAGGATGAGGAACTTGAGAAGGCGAGCAGTTTGGCGGGGGCCATGGCTTTGAAGAAGCGGGCGGGTTTCATGCGGCCGCCGGTAAAGAGGTACATCACGACGGGGTACTGAACGAAGAGAATAAGCGCAAGCCCCAGGGCGGTCGAGACGACAAAGACGGAGAGTGTCGCGATCACGCTCCAGCCCAGTTGGGCAATGAGCGCAGCGGTCAGGCAGAAGACGGCGAGGGGCGCGAGTTTCATGACAATGCCCACGACCTTGAGGCAGGCCTGGGCAAGAATGTCAAACATCTCGTGGGCGGTCGTGCGCTGCTTGTCGGTCAACAGTGTGAGTCCAATACCCAGCAGTATGGCAAGGGTCACAACCTGCAGCATGTCGCCGCTCGCGAGCGCTGCGAATGGGTTGATCGCGACAGCGTTGAGCAACTGGGTCCAGACGGTGCTCTCGCTCCCAAACTTGGCAGCGGAAGCAACCCGGGACTCTGCACCCGCAGCACCTTGTGTCAGCAACTGTTCTCGCGTTGCTTCACTAACAAAACGCCCCGGGCGAACAACATTGGTGATGACCAAGGCGAGTGTTACTGCAAGCACGGCGGTCAATGCGAAGATGCCAATTGTCTTGGCACCCAGACGACCCAGCCTGCGGAAGTCTCCAACGCCAGCCACGGCCGCGACGAGCGAGAACAGCACGACCGGCACCGCGATGAGTTTCAGGAGGCGTACAAACAAGTCACCGATGAACTTGTTCAACTCGACGATGAAGCGAACAAAGCCAGCGACGCCCCCTGCCTGGGCATTGGCGGTCGACTCCTTGCCCGCGAGAAAAGCGCTGGCATCATCGACGCCAACGCTCGACCAATCCCAACCGAGATTGCACGCAACGCCCATCAAAACGCCAAGACAAAGCGCGAGCAGTATCCACCAATGTGCGGCGATGTTGCGCATAGATCGACGTTATGCACCAGCACGAGCAGTTTGGCCTCAGGCGTTGGGCCACATCGCAGCGAAGATCGCGCCGGTAGCCAAGCCCTTGACCAGGCCATCGACGATCGAAGAAACCCACGCGCCTGGAGAGGCTTGGAACCAGACCATGCCGGGGAGGATCGCGATGGTGTGGGTCAGGATGCCCGCAGTGGCAGCGACTTGCATCACCTTGGAAAAGGTCGAACCCGCTGGCAGTGCCATCGCAAGGAGATAGCCGATCAGCGCGCTGGCAATGAGGCAGATCACGATTGTGAGCAACATATTGGCGGCCATGTTTGGCATACGCCAGATGGAGAGCGTGCCGGCGGGGCCAGTTTTCCACTTTTCGATGAAAGCAGGGTCTTTCCTGGTGGCGTTGTCGGTGGCAAAGGGGAAGGCATAGTTGCCGTGGGGGAGTGACAGGGACTGAATATTCTTGAGGGCTGCGTTCTCGTCGGGCAAGGCCTTCCAATCGTACTTGTGGATCGGCAGGATGGTCCAGGAAAGAAAACTCCAGAACCAGGCAGCGAAAGCAGAAGCGAGAATCGCGAGCCAGAGTTTGAAGAAAATTTCCATGATTTTCACTCCTTATGACTGCCCCGGTTGTCTGGGACCAATTGCGTACATTGGTGCTGACGCATGATGTTGTGGCTAGGCCCGAGTGCTCATCGCCCGTTGCATTTCCCGCTTGGCATCCTTTTGTTTCATCGACTCACGCTTGTCATGGGCTTTCTTGCCCTTGCCGACACCAATGAGCACTTTGCACCAGGGGCCCTTGAAGTACATCTTCAGGGGCACGATGGTCATGCCTTTGGTCATCTTCCGAGCAATCTTGAGAATCTCGCCCTTGTTGGCCAGCAGCGTTCGAGATCGGATGGGCTTGTGTCCTAAGGAACCGGCGGGGCGATACTCGCCAATGTGTACTTGGAGCAGGGTGATCTGTGGCGGGTACTGTTCAACGCGGCAGAAGCCCTCGGTCAGCGAGACGCGTCCTTCGCGCACGGTCTTGATCTCCGAGCCCATCAGCACGATGCCGCACTCGAGTGTTTCCTCGATGTGGTAGTCATGGCCGGCTTTGCGGTTTTCCATGACGGGCAAGGACTTGGCGGCTTTCTTGGCCATGGGAGAGGTGAACTGGGAAGGGCATGCGAGCGAGTCACCATTCGCATCTTCGGTCGATGATGGCGGGATGCGGTCTCAGCCGATTCGGGGGCGGCCATCGGGCTTGAGTTCAATTCGCCCAGCGATGTGATCTTGAACATCGTGCAGTGGCTCGATGCCGATGATGGCAATGCCCAACTTCTCAGCCAGCCGGATCATCTCATCCTTCTCGAGCATGATGACTTCACCCGCCGTGAGGGCCAGGCAACCAGCACCAGCAGCGTGTAGCATGCGGATGGTATTGGTGCCGACGGTGGGCACATCGGCCCGCCGATCATGCCCCAGACGCGCGGCCTTGATCAGCGTCCAGCCCTTGGCCCGGCAAAGCCGGCCCGCGCGTTCGATCATCCGGTCGGTGCCTTCAACAGCCTCAACAGCAATGATGTCGCACTCGCGGACGGCAATTGACTGGCCGATATCCAAACGTAGCAGCGTGGCCATCTTGGGCCAGGCCCACTGCACATCTCCGATCTGATCGCCGGTTGCCTTCAACTTGGTGATTTGTCCGAGATGGGACATCTCGTCGGGGATCGGAGCAGTGGAGTCCAGGAGCGTGACACCCCAGCGTTCCAGTTCCTCAGCAACCGCCTTCATCAGCGCGTGGGAGCGACGGTCCTTGCGGAGGTAGCGATACCAGAGAGCGATCGTGCGCCAATCCGGCGTGTGCTTGAGCATCCGCAGCGGATCGTGCATCAGTCGTGCTTTGTCGACCTTGCCAACCATGATGGCGTGGTGTACACCCTGGCGCGAGAGGAGCTTGCCCCAACTGCCAACGCGCAGGACACCGATGTCGCGGAAACTCGAGCAGAGATTGGGGAGATCCGCGTCGTACTGCCCGGCAAGGCCCAAGCCATGGACGACATAGCCCGCAGAACGCAGGTTCTTCGCGATGATCTTGGGAAGTCCGCCACCGCCGCCGATCAGGCCGATCGGCTCGCTAGGGCTTGGTAGGTCCGTCAGGATCGTGACGGGCTTTGCAAAGATGCCGGATGCATCGGAGGGGTCTCGGAGAGAGTCTTGTGCGGATCGACCAACGCCACGAGCAGCCTGCCCCGCAGATTTATGCAGGGGAGAGACTGGACCGGGTTGGCTGCGAAAGACGCTCATCAGATTCGGACGACCGGCCGCATTGCTTTATAGAAAGGCGACGGCCAATCGTTCCCACACAAGACGCACTGCAAGTCACAAACTGTTCGACAGAGTGTCGGCTCAATCTGACTTGGCGGTCGCAAGAAGGTCAAGTCATATTTATAGGAAACTAGTGGGCACAAGCGTACGCGACCTCGGGACGATCTTCAAATAGCGAATCAAATTCTGTACGGTTTATGATTGGTTATGTGAATCTATGCTCGCTTGGGCTCACCTGCTCACTCAAGACTAGTCGTTCAAGCCGCCGATCACTCTTGACGTGAATATCAACGGTTTGGACATCGTGGAAGGAGACAGCCCGTTGGAGCAGCAAGCAGCAGGTGAGGCTCGGGCCACGGCGGGAGCCAGACCATTTCTGATGGTGACTTTCACTTGTGCCAACGCCTATCAGCGGGTCTATCGCTCGATCGATGGGACGCACTATCTGGCTCGATGCCCAAAGTGTGCAAAGAGCATGCGGTTCGCAGTGGGACAGGCTGGCAGTGCTCAGCGACACTTCACGCTCTCTTGCTGACTCGACTCGCTACGCTCTATCCATGTCCGCTCTCTCTTCCTATCCGATGTCCAAAGGCACGGGCACCTGCTGCGCGACTAGGGAGCCGATCGCGCAGGGCGCAACTTTTATCGCGGCCCTGGTCGATGTACCACTGGCTGGATTGCAACGTCAGGACTTTTCCGTTGCTGCGTGGGAGGCTGGGGCTCGCCCCGCCGCTCCGGCGCAGTTGTTCGGGTTCTGGCGCAGCATCTACCAGCCTCACGCCAAGCCCAAACAGCAATTGCTCGACGACGACACGCTGCTGGAGGTCTTTGAATCAACCAGCCAGACGACGGATCCGCGCCAAGTGCGCTTCCGATACTTGCTGACGCTCCTACTGACTCGTCGCAGACTGCTTCGCGTGGTCGCCACGAAGTCGCGCGATGGCATGAAGATACTGCACGTGCTGCGACGCGGAGAGCCGCACCTGACACCGATGGAGGTCGTGGATCCCGGGCTTGATGATCTTTCGATAGCCGATGCGATGGAAAGTCTCGCGCCGCTACTCGATCCAGACGCTGCGGCTCAACCAACGCCCAGCGCGGATTCTTCGCAATCAACGGGCGAGGCTGTTTCGTGATTGCCTTGCGAGGGCGGCACATTGGCGGCTTTGGCTTGCTGGCAACGATCCTGATGGTGGGGGCTGGCGGATGCTGTGCGCCCAAGCCGCCCCGGATATCCAGCCTTGCGCCCAATGCCGGGTTCGTTGCAATAGCCGATATGCAGCCTCCGACGATCGTGGCGAGCATGGCGACGATCATCGCCCAGCACAACGAGCGGATAGGAGATCTGGCCCGACTGCGAACGCCAGTCACCATGATCATCGATGCTCCTGACCCGCGCCATGACGAGCCCGAGCGACGCAGGCGCGATCAGGTCGAGGGCAACCTGCAGGTGATCCAGCCTGCCAGCGTGTCGTTGCGAGTCGATAAGTTGTCGCAAACGCTCTTTGTCCTGGGCAGCAATGAAGAGCATTACTGGTGGATCGAGTTTGGGGATGTGCGCCGGGCGTTTGTTGGACGGATAGCAGAGGCATCGATGGAGAAAGCAGCGATGTTTGGTCTGCCGGTGCATCCGCTCGACCTGCTCGAACTGGCGGCCATCACGCCCTTGAGCGAGGCCGCGCGGGGAGGGTGGGACCCGACGCGCACGGCGGGTCAAATCGGCGATGGAAGCGACCCGAGTGCCGGGGTGCACCGAGTGCGCGACAACTTGATGCATGGCAGTGCCCAGGCATCAAACGTGGGACGTGCTGGCGGCGTGCGGGAGTTGTTGTTTGATCCTGTGAGTGGCGAGGCGCGTGCGGTGTGGCTGCTCTCTTCAAAAGGGCGAGCGGTCGCGTGGAGCGAACTGACGCGATACGCAGCTGTACCCGTGGATGGAAACGCTTTTTCGTCCGCAGCGATAGCCACACGCATCAACGTGACGATCCCCACACAGGATGGGCGCGATCAGACACGGGTGGAAATCTCGCTTGGAAAGCCCGAGAATCCCGGCTCGCGGCTGCGAACCAAACAGTTTGTCCTTGAGGAAGTGCTCAGTGCGTATAGCGTGGAGGAGATCATCGACATCGATACGCTTAGCACAGGCGATGGAAGTGCGCCGGTCACGACGCCCAAGTTGCAGTCGATTCCACGCATGCTGGATCCGAACGATTGATAGCCGAATACTTTTCGAGTATGTGTCGATCCCCATGCCACGCAATCGTGCTGCTTTTGCTTGCTCTTGGGGTAGTGTGCGCAACGATTCCCGAGAGCCATGGCAAGGGTGCCAGCCAAACTACAGAACAAATCACAGAACAAACTGTGCCACCTGCAAGCACTAGCCCAGATCGAATTCTCGTGGCAGGCAGCCTCTCGCCCCCTAATGGTTTGGATCGTGTGCCCTGGCACGCGTGGGTCCTCTCGGTTCGAGATGTTGTCAAACCTCTGAAAAAAGCAGCGGAGTCTGAAGCAGCCTCTCGCACACAAGAGCGTACGGCAGAGGCGGCTCTCTTTCACTTTCCGCCCGACCTTGCGATTGCACCGCGCGAGGACTCAGTGCTTCGACTGGTGAACTGGTTTTCGCTGCCTGATCGAAGAGCGCAACTGGCGGCTTGCAACGAACTGCTGTATCTCGCCATTCCAGCCGCAGTAGGCGAATCTGTCAGTGGATTTCCGCCGCCGCCAATAAGCCCCACGCGGCTCTACGCGTTCTCGACGCTTCTGCGGGATGGGCGGTGGCACTCCGCCTATTCGGGTGTTGGGCAGCGGGTAGACGGATTGCCTGGGGGTGAAGAACTGCCGAGTTTGCCTGGAGATCGGGCCTTGATTTCGCTCGCGGCGTCTGAAGTTGGAGTGCTGGCTCTGTTGGGGCCTTCGACTGCGGTCTTTGAAAGAGAGGCCGATGATGAAGCGACTGCCGCAGCACCGTTGCTCCAACTGTTGCCACGCAAAGGGATCGCGCCGCAGTGGATATCGCTTTCAGGAGTCATGGCTCTTCCACGAGTAGACCTCGACTCGCGGGTTGAGTTGGTTGCTGGGCTCACAACCACCAGCGATAGCATGGTTACAAGCGAGACCACGACACAGACGCCGCTCGCGATGGTTGCCTCGGGCGTTGATGGCGCGCCGGGTCAGTTCCAGGCGGGATACTTGCGTAGTGAACGTTTGCAAGGCCCGCCCAGACCAATGCGGCTCGGTGGCGGCGTGCCAATGCGGTATGTTGTCACGTGGGAAACTTTAGAGTTGCCGACGGATGTGCATGTATCAGCACTTCGCGGCGCGAGAGTGTCGTTCACGCATTCGGGGTTGGTGCTCGCGGTGCGAAGTGGTGAAAGCGCCTGGCGATTATGGATACGTGGCTTTCAGCGCAACGGACGCTTGGGCCTGCCATGGCGAGAATTGGCAACTGTTGATGAAGTATCTGGCCCGCCCGTGCTGCTTCCGATGGATGGTGAGAATCGGGTTATGCTGCTCTGGCCTGGGAAACAGAGCGAACGGATTGCAGCCAGCGATCGCCTCGCTAGTTTTCTCAACATTCAATCCGCACAAGTGTCAACCAGCACGGGGCGATTGATGGAGCGAGGGGCGATGCACGGGCAGCCGACGTTAACGACGCACGAATACAGGCTGGTTGGGTTGCTCATGGCCTGGGTTGTAGGGCTTATTGCGCTGGTGCTGGTGCGTCCGAGGGAAGCCACGATTCTGCTGCCGGGAGAGGTTTCGCTCGCTGAACCATTGCGCCGCATGGTGGCGGGCTTGATCGATATCACGTTATCCGCGACGCTCGCGGCATTTCTTGTGAACGGAAGCTTTGAAGAAGTCATGACTATCGGTGTGTTTGATCTGTTCGTTTCGCTACAAGGACAGTCGCTGCTCTTAGCGACGCTGTTGGTGGGGGTGGCCACGAGCACGCTGGGAGAATCGCTGACGGGCCGCACCGTGGGTAAGTGGTTCGTTGGTTCGCTTGTGGTTCGCTGTGCAAGCCCAGGAGCCAGCGCCGACCACGCGCTCCAACTATCGTACCCCACAACTGCTCAGGCTTTCGTTCGCAACGTTATCAAGTGGTGCTTGCCACCCGCCGCGTTTGTCGCGATCTGGCGGGAGGGGGCTCGTCATCGGGGCGAGCAATATACCAACACTGCGGTTGTCGTACCGATCTTAGCGAACGACGATGAAGACATTGAGTGATGATGAACCGAGCAAGTCTGCGTCGATCGCTTTTTATCGGGTGCTTGCATGTTGATTCTGGGTGTTGATCCTGGTTTGCGCGTCACTGGCTACGCCGTGGTCAAGGTCGCCGCGCCCAAGCACGCGTTGGTCGAGGCTGGGGTGATTCGCTTGACGTTGCTGCATCGGGAAACCAAGGTAAAGGCGAGCGTGCCGGACCGACTTGCCGAACTGGACACAGAGTTTCGAGCGTTGCTGGAGCGGCTGCACCCGGATGTCGTGGGCGTTGAAGGGCTCTTCGCGCATGCCGCGCATCCAGCGACGGCGATGGTGATGGCGCACGCCCGAGGTGTTCTGCTGCTGGCGATCAAGCAGGCGAACCTGCGGCTGGTGGAGCTGAAGCCGCGATCAGTCAAGAAGGCGATGACGGGCAGCGGTAACGCAGAGAAGCCGCAGATGCAGCGGGCGGTGCAGGAGTACTTCGCTTTGCCCGAACTTCCCGATCCGCCCGATGTCGCTGACGCGCTGGCGATCGCATTGACGACAGCCGAGGTCGTGACGTTTGGAGTTTCAGAGGATGACCCCGAGGCGTCTATCGAGCACCGGACGATTGCAGAAGGGCTGGCGAAGCGCCGACGGAGGAAGTAGCCCGCTGGTTTGGGACCACGCCTGCAACAGGACAGGCCAAGACGGTGAGCGCCGATACCCTGTTGCCGAAGGTCATCGAAGACCTGCCGTTTTTCAAGCCGTCAATTTGCGCACCTTTGTACGGTCGCGAATCGCCCTCAACTGAATAACAGCATCACAGCATCATGAAATCAGCAGCCAGCAATCCCGCACAAGTCCTGATCATCGAAGACGAGCCCGATCACGCGGACGTGATGGCCGAGTCGCTCAAGCGTCCCGGGCACATCTGCACGGTGGTTCACGATGTCGCCGGCGCGCTCGAGGAACTCCGCATGGGGTTGTTTGATGTCATCGTCACGGATTTGCGCATGCCCGCGAGCGCCGGCACGCAGGTGATCGTGGGTAGTTCCTCCCAGACCGTTGCCCCCGACGGATCAGACGCTGGCATGCGAGTGCTGGAGGCAGCCGCAAAGCTCCAGCCCCACGCCAAGACAATCATGGTGACAGCCCACGGCGATGTGCCCCGGACGCGCGATGCTTTCAAACTCGGGGCCTATGACTTCATCGAGAAGCCACTGGACCTAGACCTGTTCCGCTCGCGTGTCAACAACGCTGCGGAACTGGTGCTTGCCCGCCATGAGAATTCGCGCTTGCAGGAGCAGGTGGATCAGGCCGGCTTCGAAGGAGTTGTTGCCAAGAGCGAGCCGATGCGAAAAGTGCTGCGTCAGGTCAAGGTGATCGCTCCCTCCAACATCCCGGTGCTGATCACGGGCGAGTCGGGCACAGGCAAGGAAGTGATCGCGGCGGCCTTGCATCGCAACTCACGCAGGGCCGGTGCGGGCGGGTCAGTCGGCGCGGGGGGGGCGGGCGGCGCGGGTGGTGTGGGGGGCGCGGGTCGCTATGTCACGTTCAATTGTGCAGGACAATCCGAGAGCCTGCTCGAAGACCAGTTATTCGGGCACATCAAGGGAGCGTTCACCGGGGCCGACAAGGACCGGGCGGGTGTCTTTGAATATGCGGACGGCGGAACGCTTTTCCTGGATGAGATCGGGGATATGCCCTTGTCGATGCAGGCAAAGTTGCTGCGGGTATTGGAGAGTGGCGAAGTCGTGCGACTGGGCAGCAATGAGCAGCGAAGCACGGATGTACGGTTTGTCAGTGCAACCAACCGGGACCTGAAGCAGATGGTCATCGAAGGAAAGTTTCGAGAAGACTTGTACTTTCGCATCAACGGAAGTCACATCTTCCTCCCCCCTTTGCGAGAAAGGCGCGAGGACATTCCCGCTCTGGTCCAGCAAGCGGCAGAGCGATTTGCCTTGGAGATGATGCCGCCCGCGAAGGGGCAGCCAGCGCTGGACATCAGCATCACAGATGGGGCCATGATGCGGCTGACCAGTTATCACTGGCCCGGAAACGTTCGTCAGGTCTTGAACGTGGTGCAGAACATGGTGGTGAGTGCGTTGAGCGAAGAGCGGTCAAAACTCTCGCTGCTCACGCTTGACCTGCGACATATTCCCGACGACATTCGATCAGACAACACCGTCGAGGAAAACTACGTCAGTGGTGGAGGAGAACTTGCCGGCGCGGCCCAGGGTTCGCTGGCCGGGACGAGTCTGGAGCAGATTGAGAAGCGAGCGATTCGTGAGACGCTGCGATTGACCGGCGGCAATCGTGAGCAAGCCGCGAAACTGCTGGGCATTGGTGAGCGGACGCTGTATCGAAAATTGAAGGAATATGGCCTGCGATAGCTTGGGCGACAGATTACCTATGACCACCTGTGTCACCAACTGACAGCAGGAAATCAGGCGGTCGGACACTTCTACGCTGGTGCATGACACACTTCTCCCGCATCGAACTGCTGGTCTTTGACTTTGACGGGGTCTTCACGACCAATCAGGTTCTAGTGATGCAGGATGGCACGGAGGGAGTGCTGGCCAATCGCAGCGACGGACTGGGCATCGGAATGCTGCGAAAGCTCGGGCGTCCGGAGATGCTGGTTTTGTCCGCCGAGACCAATCCGGTGGTCCGAGCACGCTGTGCAAAACTGTCGCTGGCATGCGTGCAGGGGGAGGCGGACAAACTTGGTGCGCTTGGTCGGGTGATCGCGGAGCGAGGATTGGACGCTACCAACGTCGCGTATGTCGGCAATGACGTGAACGACGTTCCCTGCATGGACCATGTGGGCCTGCCGATTGCGGTGGCGGACTCGTGGGAAGGCGTGCATCTTCACGCGAAACTGATAACCAAGCGTCCGGGTGGGCATGGCGCTGTTCGCGAAGTCTGCGAGTGGTTTCTTGCAGACGCGGGCAAGCCATCGGCCTTGGGAGGAGCAGGCGATCGCACCTGAGCGGGCTTGCTGTTTACTTCGCCCGCTCCGCAATGCTCTGCTTCCACACACGCTCGTGCACACTCCAATAGTGCTCAAAACTGCGCGACATCGAGTATTGCTGCAGGAACTTGTGCGCAGCGCGGCCCATGCCCTGTCGCAGTCCGCGGTCGCTGCACAAAGCGACGATTCTCTCCACCCATGCTCGTTCGTCGGTGGCAGAAAGGACAAAGCCGGTCTCGCCCTCGCGGACCACTTCCTTGGGGCCGCCCTGATCGCTGACAAGGACGGGCAGGCCACTGGCCTGGCTTTCCATCACGACCTGGCCCAGCGTGTCGGTGGTGCTGGGGAAGACAAAGAGATCGCTGCTGGCGTACAAAGTCGAGAGTTCCTTGCCGTAGCGAAAACCGACGAATCGGACGTTGGTGCCCCCGAGTTCTGCCTGCATCGTTTCGCGATAGGGACCATCACCAACGATCACAAGTTGTGCGGGAACGCCCAGAGACTTGAGGCGAGCATCAGCGGCTTTCCAAACCTTGACCAGGAGCGGCATGTTCTTCTCAACGCTGACGCGTCCGCAATACAAGGCTCTGGCGGGGGCCGGGGTGGATGTGGCCGGGCTGGCGATCTCGGCGGGGTGGCGGCCGTTGCTTGCTGCTGCTGACTGGCCATCACCCGACATCTTCTGATAAATGTGCGGGTCCGCGAAGCGCGGATGGAACTGATCGACCATGATGCCCGGGCGCAGGGCCGTCAGGCGGTCGCCTCGGATGCCCAGCGTGCGCAGCGTTCCTGCATAGTCCTCGCTCCGCGTGAAGATGCTGGAAAACTGGGTATAGAAAATCCGCATGTATCCCGAGCAGCCCTGAGTCATGCTCTCGTTGTTGAATAACTTCTCGACATACGCCGGGAAATCGGTGTGGTAGACGCCGATGATCGGGCACCGCATTCGCTTCGCAGCCGCCAGACCGACGAGGCCGACACTACCCGGGGTTGAGATATGGACAACATCAGGACGCTGCGCCATCGCGAGCCGGAGCATCTTGAGCCACGGGGGCATGACCAGTTCCAAGTTCTCATACTTGGGCATCTTGGTCGCGAATATCGGCGGAACGTTGATGATGTTGGGCTGGTCAGGAATCTCAAAGTTCGTGCTGGTCACGACCGTCAGGTCGCGCTCCGATGCCAGCGCGGTCTCTGCGGCGTTGCGAATGAAACGGGAAACCCCGTTGACATCCCCGAGCGTGTCGGTGAAGAGCATGACGCGAAGCGGTCGATCCAATGGCAGGCTTCCTTGCTCCATCATGCTGCATCATGCTCCATTTTTCCCGTGCGATCCAGCGCGGTTAGTCATCATTGTCTGAGTGAACTGCCATGCGACATGCCCCGACTGCGCTAAGACTTGGTTGTTATTCGTCGCGGTCGGCATCGTCGGTCAATGGTTGCGACAGGCTGGCTCGCCACTGCGCATCGAGAACTTCAAAGGACAGGTCGCAGACTTCGCGTGTGGCCTCGTCGAGGGATTTTCCTTGTGCCATCAGTGTGAGCCAGCGAAGCCGGCCCTCGCGCCCCCATTGGTTGCTGACGTACCAGACCATGTGCATGCCCTGGCTGTAGACGTGCCCGTGGAGTTCTGCGGGCACCGTGCGAAAGTCGGTCAGGTCGGTCCACGCCTTGAGCTCGCCCTTCTGTGCCCAGCGGCGAACCATTTTCTTCGCCCGGTCGATGGCATGCATGTTGAAGGGCGTGGTCGACAACTCAGCGACCCCTTCGAGCACCCACCAAGGTATATCGTTGGCTTTCGGGCCCAACTCGAACGTGCACACATGCCCAAATTCATGGGACAGCAGGCCCTTCAGGGCCGCTTCACCCATGCGTCGACTCGCCAGAATCTTGATCGACTCGCCCGGCTCGTTCCAACCCCCCAGCGGGAAGGGGTAACTGAGGTAGATCGAGTGCTGCAGATGCTGCATCTCCTTGTAGAGTTTGACAATCTGCTTGCGAGTTGCAATCGGTGCATCGCTCAGGTCAAAGCCTTCGAGAACCCGCGTGCGAATTTTCTCAAAGGCCTCGGCAGCGGTCGCAGCAACTTCTTCCAGTCCGGGGTCAAACATCACGATCACGTGCTCATGCTCGATGCGCTCCCAGGCCTCGCCCCCATACTTCCATGTGCCGTCCACTTGCTCAACCACTGCGTCAAAGGCCACCTCGCGCTGGAACTCTGGGTTGCCCGAACTATCAGCGTGCTGGGACCATGCGAACATGATGCGACGGGTGAGTTTGCTGGGTTTGTCAAATGAATCGACGGGCTTGCTTGGATCCTCCATGGCCAGATCGCGACGGGCATCAAGCGTCGCCTCCTGCTGCTCCTGCGGCGCTGCGAGCCTAACCGAAATGGTGCTGGGCTTTTTCTCAAGCAAGTCCTGAGCCCAGTTGCGCTGCTCGGTTGCAAAGACGGGATCCCGGAGATCGACCAGTTCCAGGTATCCTGGAACATCACCAGCGGCAATCGCATCCCGCATCCGCTCCGCGAGGGCCCCGATCGCCTCGTCGAGTTGCATCACATGCTTTACCCCGCTGGATACCCGTTCAGCGAGCATCTCTGGTTCGTCGGCTTGGGCAGCGGGCGCGGCGGTCTTGGGTGCCTGTCCCAAGGCAAGACCACCCAGGACGACCGTTGCAATCAGGCTCGCGCGATTCATCATGCTGCTCCGTTCAAAGGGGTTGCCAAGGGAAATCGGACGGGATCAATTCAGGCCGCCCCTGCACCCACCCAACCAGCCACTCATAGGCATCGACCAATCGGGGTCCAGGACGATTGAACATCTGGTTGCCATCGACCAGTGCGATCCGCCCGGATTGGACCGCGGGCAGTTCTCGCCACCATGGTTTGCGGGACAACTCGCCAACGCACGCCCGGGTCTGGTCGAGATTCAGGCCGCACGGGCAGATGACCAGAAAATGAGGCTGGGCAGCAACCAGTATCTCTGGCGGCATGCGCAGGCTCTTGCCCGCAATTTTTTCCCCCTGCTGGGGGCCCATCGCGGCGCCTGCTCCATCACGAATCTGGGTGGGGTTGAAGGGGTGCGTACACCCGGATCGTTCGATCAACTGCACGGTCCAGTGCCCGGCACAGAAGAGCGGGTCGGTCCATTCAAGGAAGGCGAGAATAGGCCCGTCGTCATAGGGATTGACGAATTCGCCAGCCTCGTAGAGCCTTGCTCGCAGTCGCACCACCGCAGGAGTTGCGTGTTCCAATCGACCGACCGCAGCGCCAACCACGAGCATGTCATCCAGCACGCCCTCGATGCTGGTGGGATTGAGGCTCACGATGCGGGGTGTGGTCCCATCCCGAGTAAGGATGCTCGATGCCACGCTTCGCACGGTTGCGAGGTCGATCGAACAGACCTCGCACAAGTCCTGGGTCAGGATGATGTCCGGTGCGAGCGCAGCAAGTTTGTCGGCGAACAAGTCATACAGAGACTGGGGGCCATCCCCTTGCATCGCCGTGCGCACTTGCGCATCGATGGCGGCGGCGGTGTTAGAGCCAGATAACGACGCGATCCTCGGCTGGGTGAGGACTGGCAGGTGGTCGAGCCCCTTAGGAAAGTCGCACTCATGGGATCGACCGACCAAGAGGTGTGTGCCCCCAACCGCGCAGAGAAGCTCGGTCGCGGAAGGCAACAGGCTCACCACTCTCGGTTGGTCGTTTGGCTGGTTGTGGATGAGTGGGGTCGAGTCGAGCATTGGATGGGCTAGGAGGAGAGTGAGCGGGGGGTGGGGAGGGCGGGGCAGCGAGGGGACGAGGGGTAAGAGGGGGGCGAGGCGAACGGGATCGGGGTTAGGCAGAGATGGCGGTCGGGTTGGTATCGCTCCAGTGCGATGAGTGCCGATGCAGACGTATCGTTGACCGCTCGTGGACTGCGGGCATGGCTCGACTTGCCTGTTGCAACGGGATGGCAAGGAATGGAAGGACGGAGGATTGAGCATCATGACGGATCGCAATGCCACTCACGCTCGGGCCCGCACGATTCTGATGGCGATGTTGCTTGTCGCAGGCACCGCCTGCTCGATTGCCTATGCCCAGAAGAAGGCAGAACTGGGTAAGCACGATCAAGCACAGCCAGAACAAGCAAAGCCATTGGAACCAGCCCCACCCCCTTCCGGCCCCGCCTCGGCTCGACCGATCGATACAAAGTCCGCCGTGGAACTGGCAAAGGAAAGGGCTCGGAAGGCACAGGAGGCCCGGGGTGCACGCAATCCTCAAGACGGCGTGCAGGGAGCACAGCAGGGCATGCCAGCGAACATGTTGCAGCCCAATCAGGGGGCAGGTGGGCCGGGGGCGGGGGGCAACAACGTTGTCTCACGTCCCGGCATAGGTCCAGCCCGAGCAATACCAGTCGTTCAGCCACTGGATCAGGCTCAAGTTGGGAACAAGGGTCTTCCGGGCGGCAATGCAGGTGCGGCAGAGAAAGGGATGGATGGGAATGCCGATGATCGCCAGTTCGACGCTGTTGAAGGTGACGATGAACTGATTACGCTTTCAGACTTTCGCGAACCGGTCCAGTTGACAACGCTCGTGGAACTGGTGGCGAGCACGCTCCAGATCAATATCAGTATCAAGGGTGACATTGCAGGAGCGGTCACTTTCAACGCCCCGGTGCCCGTCAAAAAGTCGGAGTTGATTGACCTGCTCGACATGCTCTTGGAGCAGCAAGGCTGGACGATCGTTAAGGATCGCTTTGGCCTGTACACGATTCTCCAGTCAGGCGAAGTTCGTCCTGCCTTTGCGACGGATCGTCCGACCACGCGGGTCTTCAGCACGCCAAACGTTCGGCCCAGTTCCCTCAAGCCCGCGATTGAAGCCCAATTGGGCGGCGGCGGGCAGCCCGGACAAGGCGGCGGGGGCCGCCAGTACACCTATCTTGATGAGTTGGGTGTGATCGTGGCGACCGATGTGCCGCGACGATTGTCTCAGTTGGAAGAGATCACGACTCAGTTGCTTAAGGAGTTCAACCGGATTTCGTACAGTCGGTTCGACTTGCGGCATATTTCAGCACCGGTGGCTCGCGAGCGAGCGCTCCAATTGGTGGGCCAACTGGCGCAGTCCAGCCCGCTGGGCCAGCAAGGGCAGGTTCAGCCCCAGCAGTTCAACCCGCAGGGCGGCGGTGCACAGAACAGTCTGAACAACATCGGCGACCGGTTGACAGTTGATGCCCAAGGTAACGCCTTGGTCTTTCGAGGTCGCACCGAGGAAATCCAGCACATTCGCCAGATTCTGAATCTCATCGATGTGCCCAACACCCTTGTGCCCAAGCAGTACTTCGCGGGCTCCGCAGCCCGCCAGATCGCGGACATTGCACGCGGCCAAGGTCTAGGCGAGGTGACAACCATCGATAGCATCAGTGATAGCAGCGCTGGTCAGGGTTTCGTGCCTGGTCGCAACTTCCAGCAACCAGGGCAGGCTGGCGGAGCGGCCAGCGCGTTCAGCGTGGGCGGGAGCGTGATGGTCGTCGATGAGCAGCGCGGCAACATCATTTACTACGCGACCCCGGAGCAACAAGGACGCCTCGATGCGCTGATCGAGGAGCTAGATACCGGTTCGGAGATCGAAACGATCGAGGTCTACAAACTCAAGAACAGCAAAGCCGAAGATGTGGCCGAAGTCATCAACAATTTGCTGAGTAACACGCAGCCAGTGGGCGAGGGATCGTTGTTGCCTGATGCTGGCGGAGCGCAGCGGCGGTCAAACTTCAATCGCGCTCGCCCGACGGATGGCGCACCAGCGCAGGCGAGCCCCGAATCCGGGCTGTCGCTGGATTCCAACGCCTTCGTGATCGCTGATCTCGCCAACAACCAACTCTTGATCAAGGCACGAGCAGGGCAGCAGCCCGAGTTCGCTCGCTTGGTCGAGAAGCTCGACTTGCGTCGGCCCCAGGTCTACATCGAGGCGATGATCGTCGCCGTGACGACCGACGATCGGACACGTCTGGCTTTCGAGACCCAGTTGATCAATGCCAATGGATCGGGTGGCGTGCTCAACACCAACTTCGGGTTGGGCTCCTTTGGTACGACTGGTAGCGAGCCAATCCTGTCACGCAAGACCGTGGGCACGGGCTTGGCGGGCTTCACCGCCGCGATCATCAAGAGCGATCAGGTGCCGATCATCATGACGGCGTTGCAAAACGAGACCGACTCGCGAGTCATCTCGTCGCCTCAGTTGCTGGTGGATGACAATGAAGAAGCCAACGTTGTGAGCCTTGATCAACAGCCCTATTCAACTACGACGCTCGCGGGTAGTAACAACACCGGTAGCGATACAAACGTTACGTTCGGCGGATACGCCGAGGCAGGCACCAAACTGACGGTCAAGCCGCAGATTTCCGATGCCGGATACCTGCGGATGGAATATTCGGTGGAGTTGTCAAGCTTCACGGGCGATGCCACGGGCAACCTCCCGCCTCCCAAGCAGACCAACAACGTGGACTCAACCAGCATCACCGTGCCCAGCGATTCGACGGTCGTAGTGGGCGGACTGGTGGTCGATGCAGATACCAAGACAGTCGCAAAGATTCCGCTGATTGGCGATATCCCGCTGCTGGGCTATCTCTTTGCGGATACGCGCACGGGCGACCGCAAGACAACGCTCTATGTCTTTCTGACGCCGCGAATCCTGCGTGATCCCGGCTTCGAGGATCTTCGCCTGCTGACTCGCGGGCCACAGGCCAACTCGCGATTACCCGAGGACTTCCCAAGGTTGACGCCGCAGATGATCGATGTCAATTCATCACCTTCCGATTTTGCCCTGCCCGCAGCACCAGTGACCAGCGCCCCGACACCCCTGCCCGTCGTGCCCTCCGTCGAACAGCGCACCAATGCGGACGGCACCGTGACTCGCCCCGTAACCCGCGTCACGCCGCCATCGCGCCCAACAGAGGACCCGCTGGACCCAAACGATTGAATTGAACAATCAAGCCCAGAGCCAGCAGGCGTATTTGCCCATAAGGTTTGCAGCATCGGCAACTAGACACTGTGCCCCCTTCATCTTCCAATCTCGCTCTTCCCACCACTAACGGCAAGCACTCCGGCCCGGGCGCGCTGGAACTTTCCCGCCTGGCGCAGTTGCTCGCGCCGCTGCCGATCTCTGCGGAGCAGATTCGCCAGTTTCCCAAGATCGACGGCAGTGATGTCGAGCCCTGGGACGTGATGCTGTCGATGCTGGCTATTGACGAACATCAAGGGCTTGAACTGCTCAGCAAGCGAACCGGCCTGCGCTTTGTCTCAGAGCCGACGCACCAGGAGTCTGCCGCCAAGTTCTACGAGTTGGTGCCGCCCGATCTGGCCCGAACGCGACTGGTTGCAGGTCTCGAATCCGATGGGCTCTCGATGACTGTTGCCACCGCACAGCCGCTGGTGCCGCAAGTCTTCACGATGCTCGAAGACCTGCTGAACATGCCAGTGCGGATCGTGCTCTCGCCCCGCGCTGGCGTTGCCAACCTCATCAACCGCGGGTACGAGCAGCGTCAGGACCTCGTCACCGAGATCATCGAGGAAATGCCCCTCGACGATCGCGCAATCGCCAGCGCCGCAGGCACCCTGAACCAGACGACCGATCTGCTCCAACTGGCACGCCAGGGCCCGGTCATTCGCTTGGTGAACATGATTCTCTTCGAGGCACTGCGCCGGCGCGCCAGCGATGTACACATCCATCCGATGGAAAACTCGCTGGTCATTCGTTTCCGCATCGACGGCATGCTCGTGGACGCGTTCAGTCCGCCATTAAGCCTCGCGCCCGCGATTTCCTCACGTCTCAAAGTCATGACCGAACTGGACATCGCCAACCGCCATAGCCCCCAGGACGGCCACACCAGCGTCCGCGTGGGCAGTCGCAAGGTCGATATCCGCTTCTCCTGCATTCCGACCGTCTATGGCGAGCGTCTCGTGCTGCGTCTTTTGGACCAGACCGCGACCCAGTTGTCGCTCGACGAGATCGGCATGACTCGCAACATGCAGGCGATGCTGCTCGACCTCGTCGAACGCCCTACCGGCATCGTCCTGGTGACCGGCCCCACGGGTAGCGGCAAGACCACGACGCTGTACGCCGCGTTGCAGCGCGTTGATCGCGCCAGCAGAAACGTGATGACGATCGAAGACCCGGTCGAATATCATCTGGACGGCATCAGCCAGATGCAGGTAAACGTCAAGCGAGGCGTGACATTTGCGACCGGCCTGCGCGCCTTGCTTCGTCAGGATCCCGACGTGATTCTGGTCGGCGAAATCCGCGACAAGGAAACCGCACAACTCGCGATCCAGGCTTCGCTCACCGGTCACCTTGTTCTCGCAACGCTCCACACCAACGACGCGCCCAGCAGCATCCCGCGATTGATCGACATCGGCCTCGAGCCCTACCTCGTCACCAGTTCCTTGCTCGCCGCCCTTGCCCAGCGTCTGCTAAGGCGTATCTGCGTCAACTGCCAGGGAGCCGGGACAGCACCAGCCGGCGGGCGCTGCGAGTCCTGCTTCGGCACCGGCTACAAAGGCCGGCTCGCGGTGTACGAGATCATGACGATGAACGACGAGTTGCGGAAGTTGACGGCCAATCGCGCCGATGCGATTTCACTCTACGACTGCGCACGCGCCACCGGCTTCAAAAACATGCGAGAGGACGCTCTGGAGAAGGTGCAATTGGGCCTGACCGACGAGGTCGAAGTCTTCCGCGTGTTGCACTGAGCGGGAACGCTTCGAATTTAGGCTTGGGACGCCCTAATCTCCGCGCATGCCTCAGCGATCTCGCACTGCCCAACAACTTAGAATATTGCTCTGGCCCGCGATTGCGTTGGTGACTGTGATCAGTTTCGCGCTGTCCCTTCCCTTTCTGAACGCATCCGGCCTCGCACACGCCGAAGGCCAGCGTGTGCAACCCGCTTGGGCCATGCTCGAGGCAACACGCATCGTTGCCGAGCGTTATGGCCTCTCAACCTTCGCCGCGTTCTTCACACGAGACTCTCTCGATGCCTGGCTGGTGCCGCAGTTGTTCGATCAGCCCTATCTCCGCAAGCCCCCAGGCACTCCTTGGGCGATCGCAATCTTCGGAGCCATCTTTGGTCAGACCAACGCAGCGGCTCGCGCGATGTCGGCCTGCGCGCTGATGGCGATGTCTCTGCTCAGCGCCATGACCGCCGCACGCTGGTTTGCAAAAACCCCCAGGGAGCGTGGCCCGCTCGCCCTCGTCGCTGGCTTGGCGTGCGCTCTGCTGCCCGCGTGGTATTGGTACCCGCCCCTGGCCCGCAGCGCGGAGATTGAGTCACTGAATCATCTCTGGACGTTTGTGACAGGCATCGCGATCATCGAACTCTTGCTCGCGCCGCGACATGCCGTCTCGATCTCGCGCACGCCGCTCTCGCTGCGCTCACCCCGTACGATTGCCTGGTCATTGGTGCTCGCATTCGCCACTGCAGCCTTGCTGCTCACGAAGGGGCCCGCGAGCCTGCCCGTGCTTGCGGGCATCATCGCGGCGTGCCTATGGATGCGTCCGCGATTGCCGCTGGCGCCCGATCGTCGTGTGGCTTTCGTTCCAGTACTCGTCGCAATTGCGATGGGCGCGATCGTCTTCGGTGCCTGGCTTCTCGCTGTTCGCGAGGTATTGGCCCGCACGCACCGCACACCAATCACTCAGGAAGTTGGTGCCTTTCTCTTCACGCCATCGAATCTACTTGCGATAATTCTTCTGCCCTTCGCAGCCCTCGCAACCACACTTCCCCACAGCGCGTTCCTGCTCGTCTTCGTGCGATCGCGCGATGCCATCGCCCCTCGCCCTGATCCCACGATTCAATCTAGGCAGGTGCTGGCTCGCACGCTCGCGCTCGCATTGCTCCTCTCGCTCGTCCTCTATGCTTGCGCCGGTGTCTCCAACAATCGATACACCCTGCCAGCGGCGACACTGCTCCCACTCACGGTCGCCGCGGCGTACTGGTGGCTGACCGTCCAAAGCGATGAACAGCGTGCTTTCACCAAGCCACCGGCCCGTGCGTTCCTGACCTTTGGCGCCTTCCTGCTGGCTGCCACCATCGCACTCGTCATATACGCCGAGCATCGTCGCCAGCATCGCACATCGGGCGAACCGGACGGCGCACGCCTGGGGGCCATTCTCGATGGACCCGCCGAGTTGTGGGGTGACGAGTTGCTGGATCTGCGCCCGGAAATCGCGATGCGGGCGGTCGATGTTGCTCGCCAGGGTGGACACGCGATTCGGGCACGTTGGAAGCCGCTTGAACTCGCAGTGGGTGATCCAGCACTACCACCACGACCGCCGCTGCCCCCCGTTGGCGGATACCTGCTGTTGCGCATCGATGCCGGTCGCCTGGCCGCCGGCTCAGCATCGACGATGCAAGCGCGCCTGCCCGAGTTTGAAACCTACGTCAAACTGGGAGTTCTCGACGGCCCCGCCAGGCTCTTTGAACCCGTCTTTGAGGGTCGGGCACACAACTTTGAGTACCGCGTGTACCAGCGGATTCGATAGCCAAAACCTCGACCATTTTCTAAGTCGTTTTCCCGCAAGACGTAGCGCCAACTCGCAATTTCTCGGACGCTACTGCGTGAGTCTTGCGCGAAGACGACAATTTGCGCTTGAGTTTCCTTCCGTCTGCCTGTATCTTCACACCATTCCGCCCGTGGCATTTGCAACGAGGCGTTGAGCCCAGTGTCGTGGAAACGCGACAAGTGATGGCTCCGCAACTGGTGACAGCAGCCTTTGGAGAGAGAGGCTGCTGTCGCTTTTTTTGTGATGTGTAAATATCCCAGGGCTGTCGATGTCTCCAGAAAGTCAGCAGCTGCTTGGCCGAGAACCGATCACTCAGTCCTTCAGTCAGGCACCATCATCATCAGTCACGAATATTTGCTTGGCTTGTGTTCGATAGCGACGAGGAATCATGGCCCCCGGCACTTCGCATGCGAGCATGGCGATGTGGCCTTCTTTCAGAGTGAGGGTTGCACTCCATGTCCTTGCGCAAAAGTCAATCCACCACAGTTCACGCGCGAACAGTCAGCCGAACTTTCGCAAAGTTCTTGATAGGGACCAATGCTCGCGGGATGGTATCGGGACGAGTGAAAAATCGGGTTGAACTGCTTACTCGCTTGCAGCCGCTTCGACCTCATACCGCCCGCCAGCAACGCCAAGGACTTGCCACGCACCAGTCACGGCATAAACGATGCGTCCACTCGCAAGCGTTGCTCGCAGGACCATGCCCGACTTGCTCTGCACATCGAGGTGTTGCATGCCCAAGACATGGTCAACTTGATGGCGGACTTGCAGGGTTGACTCATCGCCGATTACTCGTTCGTCGAGCGAGAACTCTTGATCGTGGAAACGAAGCGCGATGTGGACGCTGCTCGCCTCGCAGGTGATGACCAGACGCACCATCGCGCCATCCGGGACATGCTGCTGCTGGAGCCACGTCGCTGCTTGGCTTTGCGTGATCGAGCCGGAGCGAACACTCCAACTTACCTCAAAGCGTTGCTGGACGCGAGGCCGCTCGCTGACGCGGGATGCAGGCACCTTCTTGGCCCCCCCCCCGGCCCCGCCCCCGCTCCCTATTTGGCGAGAGATGATGCTCATCGCGCGCTCCTTTCGTGCGGCTCCTCGACGTTGAGATTCACGGGTTTCACATTCGCTGGCACGCTCGCGGGCAGCGTCCAGTCGGGCATCTTGCTCAGCATCGACGCGGCCATTTGCAGGCCCTTGCCACTGGGCGAGACAAATCGAGCCCCAAGTTTCTCGAGCATGACAAAGAAGTCCATCATCGCATCCAGTCGCTTACGGTGTTCGCCAATCCGTTCGCGCAGTTCGCCGCCACTCTTGCTAGATAACTTCGCAGCGTTGTCATCGATGCCCGTCATGTCTCGAATTTCGTGGAGCGAAGCCAGCAGCGGATCAACCTCACGATTCATGCGCTCTCGCACGATCGCGCGGAAGAGGGCCCACACATCCTGCTCGGCTTGGAAGTATTCCTTGCGGTCGCCCCGCTTGTTGACACGCGAAACAATCCCCCAGTCAACCAGCGCACGCGTTGACATGCTCGCATTGCCGCGAGAAATCTGGAGGCGTTCCATCATGTCGTCCGTGCACAGGTCGCGTCCGCTGATGTACAGCAAGGCGTGAACCTCGGCCATTGTGCGAGAAATACCCCACGCGCCGGCCATCTGCCCCCACACCGCAACGAAGCGATCCTCAGCGGTCTGGAGCGATTCTTCAGGTGACATGGGCGATAGTCCTGCTGGCATTGCTATGGAGTATCCCAGACACCAAGCAACAAGTCCACTAGACTTTCAGAAATTATTGAAAAACCAGTGTATGAGTAAATGCAGTGGAAAAAAAAAGCTGGGCGGCAAGCCCGGCACATGCCTAGCTCACCGCCCGCTCGGGGGGCAAAGGTTGTATTTTAGAGCGATATTCCGCTGACTGGGATGAGTATATCTGAAGTTTAACAAACCGCAAGTCCGTAACGACTTTTTTTTAGCGACTAGGTCTTTGACACTACCAGTTGTGCCAGGCCAAGAAATCCGACCACACAACTCACCACCCCATTCAGGGTAAAAAACACAAGATTGAGTGCTGGTGGTGGGTTGTCGCTTCCATCCTCCCGCGCTCGTAAATTCCTAGCCTCCAGCCGCGCAAGTGCTGCATGTTCAAGAACCAGTAAACCACAGGTCAACAGAACAGCCGCGCCCCATAACCAGGTGAAGGCGGGCTCGAGTCGCCATGCTGCCAGCAAGAGTGCAACTCCAACGAGATGCAGACCACGACTAACCCACAACGCTCCGCGCCAGCCCAGTTTTGCAGGGATGCTGAAGAGGCCACGCTCGCGGTCAAAATGCTGATCCTGGAGTGAGTAGATGATGTCAAACCCGGCTACCCACGCCATGACAAATCCAGCGATCAACCAGATTGTTGGTGGGTGGGGGGGGAGCAACGCCGCTGGGTTGAGGGCAAGCGCGGCGCAAATCGGTGCGATTGCGAGCGATGCGCCGAGCCAGAGGTGACACAGCCATGTGAAACGCTTGGTGTAGGAATATGCGCCGAGCCATGTGAGGACAGGCAGGCTGCACGATAGTGGCCATGGGTTATTGAAAAAAGCCCAGAACAAACCGCAGGCAACAACGAAGCCCAAAGCGCAGGTCGCAGCAATAGTCCAGCCAACGCTCGTTGCAACGGCTCCCGAGGCGATGACACGCTGGCGGGTGCGTGCATTCGCCCGGTCGATGTCCCGGTCTGCCAAGCGGTTGACCAACATCGCCCATGTGCGTGCGAGCACCATGCAGGCGATGATGATCGCCATTTGGCCAAGCGAGCGCGGCGTCCAGAAGGTCTGTCCACTAGCCCACACCGCGTAGCACGCGCCGAGCAGGGCAAAGGGGAGCGCAAAGACGGAGTGGGCGAGTTTGATATCGCGGGCCAGGAGCGAGACGGTCGAAGGTTTGTCGGCGGGCAGCGCGACGGTCATGGAGGATTGTTGCGGGCTGGAGGCGTGCTGTTGGTTGCTTGTGGATTTCACTGTGTGAGAATCTCTCGGAGCCGACGCCGACGCTCGGTCCGCATGTCTGATCTACAATCGTGCATGAGTATGCTGCGCGTTATTGTTCTTGGAATTGGCATGTTCGGGGTAGTGGCTGGTGCTGGCTGTTCCAGCACGGGGATCGCCGTGCGCGAGAGCGTGTTTGGGATTGCCAAGCGCGAGCAGTTGGTGGATCGGGTGGAGGAAGCGCGGGACTCACAGGAAGCGGCAAAGAAGCAGTTTGCTTCGGCGCTCGACGAATTTGTGGCGATCACGAACCAGCAGGGCAGCGACCTGGAGGGGCGCTACAAGTCGCTCAAGAAGGAGTTTGACCGTAGCAAGAGCCGGGCTGATGATGTTCGCTCACGCATCAACAAGGTCGAGACGGTGGGTAATTCGCTCTTTAGCGAATGGGCGGCGGACAACGCCAAGATTGGCAACGCATCAATGAAGAGTGCGGCGGAGTCGCAGCGTTCGGCCTCCCGAGGCACCTTTGACAACATGGTCCGCGTGATGCACGAGGCCGAGCGGAAGATGGACCCGGTGATCAGTGCATTCCAGGATCAGGTTCTCTTCCTCAAGAGCAACTTGAACGCCCAGGCGGTTGCAGGCCTGCAGGGTGAAGTGAGCCGGATCCAAGGCGACGTGACGCGACTGGTGCAGGACATGCAGGCATCAATTGACGAGGCGAACCGGTTCATTGACAAGATGAACAATGTGGGCAAGTAAGCGGCGAGTTACTGGCGAGCCTGCGCAGATGGTTGCACGGGGTTGCTGGTGGTGGCCGGGGTTGCAGATTGCCCAGATTATTGGGTATCAGTGATTGGGTAACAGTGCATTTTCCTAGCTCACAGTCCAAACACCCCAAAATACCAATCACTTTGCTGGTCAGACCGATTCCGTGGGGTATGTTGTTTGGTTGCCCGGAGGGCTCGCATGATGCTCGGAAACAGAATGGTTTCAAGTCTGGCTGTTCCCTGCGCGGTGGGCATGTGCTTTGCATATGTAGTGCCGTGCCATGCACAGCCGCTTTCGCTCAATCTCGTTGACGCGTATCAGCCCTTCCGGACAGTTGCGGCTTCGGGAACGCAGGTGGCCAGCATTCTGTGCCTAGGCGACAGCCTGACGTTTCGAGAGGGTGGGTTCTGCGACAACTTCAAGCCACAGATTCAGGCTCTCTATGGCAACGCGGGGTGGGGCTATCAGGGGATGAGCATCTGGACGGGAGTCGTTGATTTGTACGACGGCTGGGATCGGGGGCGAATCAACGCCGACTCCATGCCCAATCGAAGCCTCGACGGGTTGTGGCTGAGTTCCTATTCGTGGGCCCGGGCCTACGCGGCGTTCGCACCGATTGATCGCTCGTTTCGCCTGCACTTCGCGATCCAACCAGGTGGGGGCACGTTGACGGTTGCCCTGCCCAACGAGAGCGTCACGACGTTTGAGTGTGAGAGCACGTCGACGCAACTGGGAGTCTTCGAGCACACCTTGTCAGAGGGCGAAGAAGCCCTGGTTCGCTGTTTCAGCCACGCGGACGGGACAGCGACCATTCTCGGATGCGAAAATCTGACGGGCACGCCTGGCGTGGTGGTCCATCGCGCGGCCAACGGTGGCTGGGGCGTGGATGAGTTTGTGCGACGCGATTGGACCTTTGACGCGCAGGTGGCGCAGTTGCAGCCGCAACTGGTGATCATCATGCTGGGGCAAAACGATGCGGACAAGAACTACGACACCTTCTTTGCGATGACGAATCAGGTCGTAGATCGGGTGCTAGCAAGCGTACCACTGGCAAAGATCGTCTTGATTTCGAGTTACGACTCCGGCTCGCCCCACCTCATTCCCACTTCGGATGCATTCCGCGCAATTGCGCAGCAACGGGGGCTGGGGTTCATCGACTTGTATCGTGCGGGCGGGCGATATCAGTACTTTCTGAACAACTTGCTGCTCGATCCGGACAACCTGCATTACAGCGATCCGGGCGGGGCGTATGTCGCGAACCTGATTCTGACGGCTCTCGAAACTGGCGGTGAAAGCCTGCTCAACGCCCCTTGCAGCGATATTGACTTCAACAACGACGGCTCGCAGTTTGACCCCCAGGACGCTGAGGACTTCTTGAGCGTCTATGGCGAAGGGCCATGCTCGACGAGTGAATGTGATTCTCTGGATTTTAATCGGGATGGAAGCATCTTCGATCCGCAGGATATTGATGACTTCCTGCGCGTCTACAGCGAGGGGCCTTGCAGGCTCCCGTGACCCAACACCCGTGAATTGTGACTAGCTACCTCGATCTGTCTGACTTGGCTTTGCGTTGAAAGAGGAGCCGCGTGGCTCAGAAGATAATGGATAGAACCATGCCCCCAGCCGTTTCGTGCGATCCTGCTCTGCATCGTTTCCCATCCGTGGCTCCTTGGATGGCTGCCTGCACGGTTGGCTTCATGGGTGTTTGTATCACAGCGTCGGTCGCGTCGGGACAATCACCCGCGATTTACGCCCTGCCAGGCGGCACGCCGGTGTATCCGCAGACGGTCGCGTACCAGATAGCTGCGGATGGCTCGACGGTAGTTGGGATGAGCATCGGGGCGTCAACCACCGCAGCGACAGCCTGGTCCAACACTGGCACCGTGGTCTCGGCGCTCTGCTGCCAACTTGGCGCGGCGTACACGCATTCGTCTGACGATGGACAAGTGCTGATCGGATGGATCAAAGACTCGATCCCAGGTGGCGACACCATCGCCCGCCGGCCTTTGCGTCTTGAACAGCAGTTTCAGATTTACGATATCTTTTCGGACAACGTGGGCGATCCCAATCGCGATGTGCTGCCACGCGGGACGGATGCGAGCGGGCGATTCATCGCGTTCTGGGCCGAGACTGGCACGCAGCCGCAGGTGTCGCGGATTTGGGATTCTGCATTCTCATCAACCTCGTACTCGTGGCCAGCCGGGACCTTTGAGCCGACAGCTATGAATGCCAGCGCGACGCTGGTTGCTGGTTTCGTGCCCATTGCCAACGAAGGCGCATGCTGGACTTCGCCGAACACGATTCAATCTACTTGCGCGATGTTCGCAGGACCAGCGGGGTGCCCAACGGCCCAGGGCCTTTCCGATCCCAGGTCATTCGGTATGAACCGCGCCGGGAGCGTGCATGTCGGCACGGTCCAACTTGCAGGCGTGGTGGTGCCCGCCCGCATGGCGGTATCGGGCGGGGGCGGCATTGTGGCGGTGTCTGCGTGCGAGGGCGTTGCACTTGATGCATCACTCGATGCCAGTGTGATCGTGGGCCAGCGAGCCTGCTCATCTGGCGTACCCGAGGCGTTTATCTGGACCAGCGATCAGGGCACCCGCTCGGTCGTCAGCGTGCTGGCGGGGGCGGGCGTGAATCTCGCGGGATGGGTGCTGACACGCGCGGCTGGAATCTCAGACGATGCTCGCATCATCGCGGGGGAAGGCACGTTCAATGGCGAGACGCGTGGCTGGGTCGCACATCTACCGCCCCTTGGGCTCGTGTGCGATTCGATCGACTTCAACAACGACGGTTCGCTCTTTGATCCCACCGATGTGGACGCGCTGCTCAGCGTCTTCAGCGAAGGACCTTGTCTACCAGCGGGCGCGACCTGCAATGATATCGACTTCAACAATGATGGTTCGCTGTTTGATCCCGCCGACATTGACGCGTTCCTGAGCGTCTTCAGCGAGGGGCCTTGCATCTAGCCTTGCATCGAGCCTTGGCGTCAGTTTACAATCTGGCGTGCAACCGACCCGGTCTTTGTCGTTGCTTCAGAGCCCAACCTTCAGTTGCACACCTTCCTGCTTGAGTTTTTCGAGAACGACTTGCGCGTCCTTGAGGGCTTGGTCCAGACGCAGGGAGGCCGCGTCGAGATTCTGGTAGAGGCTCTGGTTGGTGAACAGCTGACCCAAGGTTCCCTGTCCCTGATTGACGCGTTCGATCAAGCCAGTCAGCTGATCGCCCGCGTTCTTCACCTCTGCAAGCGATTCAGTGGCCTTGGTCATCAGTTCCTTGGCGTTGGCGGTGACTTCCCTTGCTTGCTCGCCAACCCCTCGGATGGTGTCATCAGCCGTTTTGCCCGCGTTGGTCCATGTGATTGCCAATTCGTTGCTCTGAGCGATCACGCGATCTGCCTTTGCGAGCAGATCGTCGATGCGTGTGCGTAAACCACTGTCGCCCAGCCAACCTTCGGCCCCAGCAACAGCGCTATCAAGCCGTGCGAGACTGCTGGGGATGTTTGCGGGCTTGCCAGCCTTGATGTCCGTCAGGGTTCTGGGTTCGACAAGATCGTTGATCCGCTGGCCTACCTGCGTCCATTCATCGGCAAGGCTGTTGATCTTGATCGCGGTATCGCTGAACTGCTGCATCGGGCCAGAGACGGCGGAGCGGATGCTGTCGAGCAGTGTTTCCGGCGCGCCGCCATCGATGATCTCGCCCGCCTTGATCGCATCGGCGAGTTGGGCATCGGTCAGATTCTGCGTGCTGAACTGCAGGGTGCTGCCGCCAACGAAGCCTTTATCGACGGAGACCTTCGCGTTGCGTGGAATGCGGACGCCGGCTCGGATAGTGATGCTCAGGGTTGCGCCGCTGGGCAGGCTGTTCTTCTCGCCGCCGTCGCCCACCGCCGATGCCTTGACCTGTCCAATACGCACGCCATTGAGCATAACGGGCGACGTGTCGTCGAGTCCGCCGGCGTTGGCGACATGCATTTGGAACTGATAGTCGCGGGCAATCAGCCTAGGCGTGATCTCACCGAAGAAAATCAACAGGCCAAACAAGGCTACCAGCGCGGCGATCGCGGTCAGGCCAGTCAAAAAATCTCGGAGGAAGAGGCGGTTCACGTGGTGTGCTCGCTGGGAGAAGTGGGGGGAGTGAGGGGAGTTGGTGAGTCGGACGTTTTGGTGCCTGCTTCTAAAGTCGGGGAGGTTGTTGGTGCAGCCGACGCAACAGGGGACGACCTTGCATCCAACCTGATACCCACGCGCTTGATGCCGCTGTGGCTGACCTCGGGTATGAAGGTATCGTCGTCTCGCTCGTAGTGCCCGGTCAGGAAGTGCTGGACGCGAATATCGCTGCTGTTGGTCAATTCCTCGTAGGTCCCGTCGGCGGCAACCCGGCCGCCCAATAGCATGATCACGCGGTCGGCGATTTTCTTTGCAGAAACTAGGTCATGCGTGACAACGATGTTGGTTACGCCATAGTCGCGCTTGAGTTTGATGATCAGTTCGTTGATGCCGTCGCTGCGAATGGGATCCAGTCCTGTAGTGGGCTCGTCAAACAGGATGACCTTGGGACGCAGGGCCATAGCACGGGCGATGGCGACGCGCTTTTTCTGGCCCCCCGAAAGTTGGCTGGGCAGTTTGGTCTCAACACCCTCAAGGTCCACAGTGGCGAGCACCTCACGAATGCGATCGGCCCGCTGTGCGCGCGTCATACTCGAATGTTCAAGCAATGGAAAGTCGATGTTCTCCTGCACCGTCATGGAGTCAAAGAGTGCGCCCATCTGGAAAACCAAGCCCACTTCGAGCCGGACGGCTAGCAAAGCCCGCTCGCTGAGGGTGTCAATCCGGCGCTTATTGTAATAGACCTCGCCACTGTCGGGGCGGAGCAGGCCCACGATGTGCTTGAGCATGACCGACTTGCCGCAGCCCGATGGACCCATGACGACGGTGGTTTTCGCAACTTCAAAGTCGACGGTCACACCGTCCAGCACCCGTTGCAGGCCAAACGCTTTATGCACATCGCGGAGCGACAGGACGCCTTCGCCAATCGCGAGCCGAGGCTGGAAGGAGATGGAAGTGATGGGAGTCAAGCGGTCGAGGCCTACAAGCGGTGATATGTCCAGCGATATGTCCAGCAATACGTCCAGCTCATCAGGCGGCTACACAGTTTCTCGCGATCGTGCGAGATCAGCATGCAGCCCCAACCAACCAAACCAACCGAATCAAACACGCAGAACAACCGGCAGAATCACGCACTACTATCGCAACGATGCAAGGACGCGAGCACTTCGGACTGCTGCGAGGATTGGATGCCACGGACGGCTCGGCGGCTCCGCGCGGGCGCAGGATAGTGCGGACGCTGCTCAGGCGGGGCGTCAAGTTTGACATTGAACTCGTCTCGATCGTGGGGCGTGATGGCACCCCCCTGGAGCGTGAGGTGGTTCGGCATCCCGGTGCGGTAGTGATCGTCCCGATTCTTGCAACGCCCCAGGGGCCGCGTCTGGTCCTGATTGAGAACTTCCGCCTCAGCCTGGAACAGGAACTGGTGGAGTTGCCCGCAGGGACGCGTGTGCCGGGCGAGGACCCCGCAGTGTGCGCCGTCAGAGAACTTGAAGAAGAGACGGGCTACCACGCCGGTCGGGTTCGACACCTGACCAATTGGCTGACTGGCCCGGGGATGACGGACGAGGTGATGGAGTGTTTCGTTGCTGAGGACTTGACGTTTGTGGGCCAACATCTGGAGAATGACGAACAGATCAGGACGAGGCTGGTGGCTCCGAAGGAAGCCCTTGAACTAGTCTGGCAGGGTCTGATCCGCGATGCCAAGACGATTCTGGCCCTGCTCTGGGCCCAGCGTGACGGGGCGTTGGGGGTCTGATCAGTCAAGAGCAGAGAGCGCCCTCGAACCGATATTGGGGCGGCAACCGGCAAGGGCACAATGGTGCAGCCTAGTGCATGAAAAGTCTGGCCTTTCCCAAGAAGGATTGCAAGGAACACGATGGCGATCTACGACCGAGACTACATCCTGAACCCGCAGCGTCGAACCATGTGGGGCGGCTTCTCCGTCACGACATGGATCATCATCGTCAACATCGCCATATTCGTGCTGGGAGCGTTCACAGGCAACAGCGGTCTGCCGCGCTTTGTTGAACGAAGGCAGATGCTCTCGGACAAAGACATGGCGACGGTGGACCAGCGTGGATTGGTCTATGAGAAGGGGTATCGCGAAGTCGTGCTCAATGACAGGGGCATCGGGCCGCGCATGGACAACTTCGTCAGCGCAGAAACTACTCGCAAGGTCGGCAACCAAGTGTTTCGTTTGAAAGTTGACCCTTCGACAAACCTCTGGGTCTACGCCGACCGTTTCCTCGTCGAACCACCACTGCACAAGTGGGGCCACTTTTCAACCTCGACCCTGCTTCAAGGCGAGATATGGCGACTCATCACATTCCAGTTCCTGCACGCCGGTGTTGCACACGTTGTGTTCAACATGCTGGGCTTGTGGGTCTTTGGTCGCATCACCGAGCAGGGCATCGGCTCGGCCCGACGATACCTCGCGTTCTATCTGATCTGCGGCATCTTCGGCGCCCTGATGTACCTGCTCCTCAACCTGCTGGGCATCATTGCAGCGACCTTCGGATACACCAACATTCCGGGCCTTCTTCCCGGCAACGCCACCATGCCGCTGGTCGGAGCCTCCGCAGGTGTGTTCGGGGTCATCATGGCTGCTGCATACTTGCAGCCCCAAACGCAACTTCAATTGCTCTTCCCCCCCATTCCCATCAAAATCAAGACCTTGGCGTATGGGTATGTCTGTCTCGCCATCATCACTGTGCTGTTCAATTGGAACAACGCCGGGGGCGAGGCTGCCCACTTGGGTGGCGCCTTCGCGGGATACTTTTTCATCCGGCGGTCCCACCTCCTCAAGGACTTCTTCGTTGAGTTCACCGATCTGGCCGATCGCATCAAGAGCCTCTTTGGCGGCACACGCAAGCCACGCCTTCGCCTGACCGATATCGGGCCTGGCCGTAGCGGGGGGGGCGCGGGGGGGGCGGGGAGCGTTCAAACGCAGAACAATGCGAAGCCTCGTCCCAAGTCCTTCCGTGACATGGATCCGAAGTTGGAGAGCGAGGTTGACCGCATCCTTGCAAAGAGCAACGCCACCGGTATTGACAGCCTCACTCCCGACGAACTAGCCACGCTCAAGCGCGGCACCGATCTCATGAACAGACTGCGACGCGATTAAAAGCAAAACGTCCAGCGAGCGATCACTGAAAAGTTGATTGGGCACTTCACTCAGCATTTCATTGGGCGTTTGCCCGTTCAGACCATATCGCAGCCTTGTCGTTTTCTCCCTTGGCAAGTAGTTTGTCCGCGATTGTTTTCGCAGCGTTCTTTGCTGGGTTGCTCGCGGGGCCTTGGGCCGAAGCAAGGGCTTCATAGGCCGTTTGAGCCAGTGGGAGCGCCTTTTCCACTTGCCCGTCCATGATTAGGGCGGTGGCGTATCCGATCACGAGTCGGTGTCGCATCGGGTGCCCTTCGGGCAGAGCCTTGACACCTGAATCAAGCGCCTGCTGGGCAAGGTTGACCGCGAAGGCGGTCTGCTTGCGATTCATTTCAACCCTTGCAGAGTTGCCCAACGTGACGACCGTTCGCATCGACTCAGGCTCCTTGCGGAGCATGACTTCTCGCAGGGTCTCAAGGGTGCGTGAGGCATCATCCAGCCTGCCGGCACGCTCATAAGCCACCGAAAGGTTGTTCAATAGGTTGAGCGTGTTGTTGTGCTCAAGGCCGAACACTTGCTCCATCGCGGCCCGCGTCGGCTGGAGTGTGGCGATGGCATCCTCGGGACGCTTGGAATCAATTTGCGTGGTGCCCAGGGCCAGGGCGACCATGAGGGTATTGGGATGGTTAGCGCCCATCACCCTGCCGGATCGCTCCAGCGTTTCCTTCAGCAGCATGATCGCCTCGTCATCGCGACCAAGAGCATCCAGCAGGTTGCTCAGGTTGGTGTTGGCGGCGATTGCATCGGGATGGTCGGCACCGAAGTGCTTGATGGTCGTGTCACGATTGCGGCGTGCCATCTGCTCGGCTTCTTCCAGCCGACCCTGCTCTCGAAGTGAGAGCGACAACTCGTTGAGCGCCACCATGGTGCGCCGATCTTCCATGCCCAACATCGCCTCTCGCGAGGCAAGCGCTTGTCGAAGCAGCGTTTCGGATTCTTCTTGCTTTTCAAGCCTCCGCAGGACCGAACCAAGGTGCATGCGCAGCTCGGCCACCACCTCATGGTCCTCGCCGACTTTCGCGATCACCTCGGCAAGTGCCGGGCGGAGCAGCGCCTCTGCCTCGTCGTTCTTGTCCAGTTCCATCAGGGCGACAGAGAGGTCGCCCGCTTCATCGCCCCACTTCGCAGGATCATCGGCCCAGATCGTTTTCGCAAGTTCGAGGGCGCGCCGACCATACTTCTCTGACTTGTCCGCGTCCCCGAGCGATCCATAGGTCTGGCGGATGACATCGTTGAGGCGCATGAGCACGACAGGCTGATCCTTGAACTCCTCCTCGACGTTGCCAGAGGCCTTGTCCAGAGCCTCGCGCACCGTCATCTCGCGTCCACCCGAGTACTCGGGCGCGGCGTTCTCCAGCAGGGTGATCAGGTAATTCGCTACCGCCTGCATCGTGGTTGAATCCTGCTCGGCCTTGGTGCGAGCAACCGACTCGAGGGCGCTGAGGCGTTCAACTTCTCGCAACTGGGCCGCGACTTGCTGCTGGGCACGCTCCGCCCGATTGGCTTGCCACAGGGCCGCGAACAGGCCGGCGGTCAGGGCGACGATCACCGCGGCGACCGCGCCCACCAGCGTGCGATGACGCTGTGCAAATTTTCGGGCCTGATACCACGTTGTCTGTGCGTGCGCGATCACGGGTTCGTGCCGCAGGTACCGACGCAGATCATCGGACATGGCCGCCGCGGATTGGTACCTTCGTGCAGGATCCTTTTCGAGGGCCATCCCGACGATGTCGTCGAGTTCGTCGCTGCGCCAAAACCAGCGTGTCTTGGGCGATTGCTTCTTGCCGCTGGATTGCGCACGCACTTCGAGGACGCGCGACAGTCGTTTGGGCTCGTGCCTGCGGACATGATCGATCGCGCTGAAGAGGTCCTTGCCTGCCAGATTGATCGGCACGTCGCCAGAAAGCAGTTCGTAGAGCATCACGCCCAGGGCATACACATCCGTTCGTGCGTCGATCCGGCGTGGATCGCCAGACAACTGCTCCGGACTCATGTACTCCAGCGTGCCCACGATCTGCCCATCGCGAGTGTGCATCGTGCGCGCCTCTGGTCCTTCGAGGGCGAGCCGGGCAACGCCAAAGTCGAGGACCTTGGGCTGGTTGCTGGCCTTGTCGATGATGATGTTGCCGGGCTTGAGATCGCGATGAACAACCCCGCGATGGTGGGCATGATCGACGGCATCCGCGATCTTCGCCAGCAGTTCGAGACGAGCGTGGCTGTCGGGCTGGACATCGCGGACAAACTGGGAGAGCGTGGGGCCCTCGACCAACTCCATCGCGATGAACATGCGTTCGCTGCCAGCAACGATCGCACGTCCAGCCTCGTGAATCTGAGCGATGCCCGGATGATGGAGCATGCCCAGGGCTTCGGCCTCGAGCTCGAAGCGGCGCAGAAGAGACGGGCTGATGACATCCGGACGAATCAACTTGAGCGCAACCGAACGACGGGGAGATTCCTGCTGCGCCTCATACACCACGCCCATGCCGCCCGAGCCCAACTTGCGCAGGATTCGATAGGCCCCGACCTCGGTCAATGATTCGTCCTGCGCACTCAGCGCTCGAAGCACGCCCCCCTGGGCCGCGGCGGCACCAGCGTTATTATCGAGCAAGGCGTGGGTCGTATCGCTGGACTCAAGCAGCGAAAGTACCTCGTGATACGCAGCAGGTTGATGCTCTCTGAGGGACCGGAGGATCGCCGCTCGTTCCGCGCTGCCGGATGGCAGCACCGCAACCTGATCAAAGACTTCCCTCGCGATCATCTCTGTCGGTCTGGCGTTCACAACTTTGCGCCTCCATCGCCACCCCGTCAACGTATTCGTTTGCTCATACGTTCAATCCATCAGTCACCATGGTAGCAATTGCCAGGTTCGGACCTTTACAGGCACGGTCCCTCGCTGAAAACGCTCAGGAACGAGTCAATGTCGGCGGGATCAAAGAGCGAGCCGTCGTTATTGAAGTCGATGTCATTGCAAGTCGCGCCCGCCGGCACGCAAGGCCCCTCGCTAAACACGCTCAGCAGCGAATCGATGTCAGTAGGATCAAAGAACGATCCGTCGTTGTTGAAGTCAATCGAGTCGCAGACATTGCCGATGGGCGTCAACAGCCGCACGATGCCACTTCCCAGGATGTTACCAGCGGCGTTACGAAGCAGGGCGATCATGTACACCCGCCCGTTGCTACCAAACTGCACGCTGCTGGTTGCAATATCCGCAACGAACACATTGTCGTTGGCAAACCCGTCACCATTGAGGTCAACACCGTCGCCTTCGCGCAGAATAACACCCGCAGTTTCGTGGACGATGGCGGTGTCGGTACTTGCCAGGCCGCTAGTCCGACCCGCGACGACCCAGACATTGCTTGGGTTGATTGCGCCGCCAAGAAATGTCAGAGCCTGAATTGTGTCGCTCCAGACTCTTGTCTCGCCTGGAGCGATAAGCCCGCCGGTCTGTGCGACGATGGTTTGGCCCGACGTGCTCCACGTGCTCACCCAGTCCAATCCGTCTGCGTTGCTGCCAAAGTACAGCCCTTCGCCGCCCGGGCCGCCTGATCCGACAGAACTCTGGTGTGCCGCGCTGGGCACGGGCATGAGCGAGAGGTCTGAGACCGGTGCCAGAAATCCCGACCCAGGTTTGATGAACCCCTCCTGGGCAAGCACGGTGTTACCGCGCACCATGACTTGATCGCTGATGGTTGACCCGTTGAGGCGTCCCACATACCACGCGACCGTGCTGGTGCCGCCTCCGCCGCCCCCTGCGTTACCGGTGATGCATCGCTCCGCAAAAAACTGGGTAAGCAGTTGGTTGGGAAAAGCAAGTTGTCCACTGGGCGTCGTAGTCGTGTTGGAGGCGAGCAGAGTTCCCAGCCCGGGTGCCGTGAGGTGCAGCAGCAGCTGGCTCGCAGGCGCATTCACAAGCACCGATGCTTGCAGGCCTGTCGTGCCGTCTGGCAGAATGTGGACGCTGCGTAACACCGGACCATACTGAACGCCAATTGGTTGCAGCAGCGCCGCGATTCCCTCCTGGGCGATGGTCGTCCATGTTCCCCCGCCGCCCCCGCCCCCGCTAGGCGTCCATCGGGTCACGAGTTCATCGTCGCTGGTTGGCCCGGATAAGTTGACCGGTATGGCCACTTGCCCGGCATCGTTGATGCCCAGAGACGAGCCGATACTTTCCCACAACCGCCCGCCTTGATACGAGACCTCGGTAGTTCGCAAGATAACCCGTGCCCCTGCCGTAAAAGTGGTCTGATCAAGCGTGGCAGAGACGACGAGATCAGTTGCGCTACCACCACCACTCGGCACCGCTCTGGCTCTGATCGCCCAGCGGTCTCCTCCCGGTGCGCAGGCCATGATCGTGAATCCATCGACGATGCTCGTGCCGGATGCGAAGAGGAGTGCAGTTCCTGGCACGGTGCGAGTTGGCGAACCAGCGATGTTGGAGTACAAGACTCTGGGCACGGTCTGCGCATGTGCTGGACACATGGTGCAGATCGAGGGTGCCAGACTTGCAGCAGTTGCGAGCAAATGCCGTAGGTTGATCCAGTGCTGGATGATGCGACATGATCGGTGCATAGCGGTGTCAGTTTGAAAAAGTCAATACTTGCGCATTGCAGACTTAGACAACAGGTTATGCCCAATTGCTCCATAAACTCCACGCCGAATCTGTGATGCCGTGTGATCCTCACAGGACGCTGATGGAATCTCAACGCCCGAGAAGTGGCATTTTTTTGTCTACCAAAGTCAACTTGGGCACTCTTCACCGCAATTGAGGAAACAGACCCCCACAAGTCCAACACCCATTCTTGCAACTTTCAGATTCTGTGGTACCTTCCAGCGTGTTCACCCTAACTCAAACCCATGCCACACTGCTGGCCCGCTTGGGCTCGCCAGCCGACGCTGCGCAACATGGCCAGGCCTGGGGCGAATTTCTTAATCGCTATGCCGAGTTGATCCGCGGATTTTGTCGGCGTCACAGCCTGCAACCCAATGACCAGGATGATGTCCTGCAGGATGTCCTGCTCTCGCTGAGTAAGGCGATGCCCGGTTTTCAGTACGATCCCTCGATCGGCAAGTTTCGATCCTACCTGAAAACCGTCGTCCTTCATGCAATCTACAAGAAGTTGTGTCAGGCGAGGCCCGGAGTCTCGCTAGGTGAGATGGAGTCGATGGCGGTGTCGCAGGCCCAGACGGCAACCGGCGATCCTTCCACCGACGCGCAGTGGGAGCAGGAATGGCGACAGCATCATCTTCGTCAGGCCCTGCGCGTGATCGACGCGGAGTTTTCCACACGCGATCGAACGCTCTTCGAGCGGTACGCGCTGGCAGGTGAACAGCCCGAGATGCTTGCAAAGGAGACAGGCTTGACGTTGGACGCTGTCTATCAAATCAAGAGTCGCATCACCAGGCGACTGAGCACGCTGATCGAGTCTCAGATCGCGGATGAAGGTTGAGCGTTTTCGAGCAACTCCCGTGTTACCCGTGATACCACCCAACAGACAATCCGAGATCAACTCCGGCTCAGGCGTCGGCGGAGCATCATGGTTTCAAGATGAGGCAGTGCTGCTGGGCGAGTTGAAGCGGTCACGTGGCACGTCGCACACGCTCACAATACCAGGGTACGAAGACCTGCGAGAATTGAAGCGGGGCGGGCAGGGAATCGTCTATCGAGCAGTGCAGCGCTCGACCAAGCGCGAGGTTGCGATCAAGGTGCTGCTCGACTCGGCCTACTACTCGCACAGCGGGCAGCGCCGCTTCGAGCGAGAGGTCGATCTGGCGGCGAGTCTGCGTCATCCCGGCGTCGTCCGCGTCTATGACAGCGGGCGGACGAGCGATGCCCGCTCGTACCTCGTGATGGAGTTCGCCGAGGGCTTGTCGCTGGAGGAGTTCATCGGGCAGGCCCGCAGCGATGTACGTCGCACGATCGCAACGTTCTTGAAAGTGTGCGACGCGCTCCAATACGCGCACACGCGCGGCGTGATTCATCGCGACATCAAGCCCAGCAACGTGCGCGTGGACAGCGAAGGAATACCACGCATTCTCGACTTTGGTCTCGCCAAGATTGGTGATGATGTCGCAGCCTCCAAGTCCGGCACGCCCGGAGCCAGAACCGCCGCCGGGTCGGCGAGCGAGCAAGTGACATCCCGCAGCGACACGATCACCACCACGGGTCAGTTCGTGGGCAGTCTGCCCTGGGCCAGTCCCGAGCAGGCCAGAGGTGACCATGATCAGGTCGATACGCGCAGCGACGTGTACTCGCTAGGGGTGATGCTCTATCAGATGCTGTCGGGCAAGTTCCCTTGCGATGTCTCAGGCCCGCTCCACACCGCGCTCAACAACATCGTCACGGTCCAGCCCATCCCCGTGCGTCAGATTCGCACTGACCTTGATGAACAACTCGAGGTCATACTCGCCAAGGCCCTCTCCAAGGAGCCCCAGGAACGCTATCAGAGTGTGGGGGATATGGCCGATGATCTTCGCCATCACCTCGCGGGTGAACCGATTCGCGCCCGCCGTGAGAGCGCATGGCGGGGCCTCCAGCGGACCGCCATGCGCTATCGCGTCATGGTTGGCGCTGGTGCGATCGCGCTCGCCGCCCTTGCCGTCGGCTCACTGCTTGCCTTGTGGTCCGCGAGCGAAGCTCGCACGCAGCGCGACATCGCCCAGCAGCAGACGCAAATAGCCAAGGACGAGTCCGCGCGGGCCATGCGCGAGAAGGACAAGGCAGAAGGAACCGTCAAGTTCCTCAACGATCTCCTCAGCGGGGCATCGACTGTATCGGGGACGGGCGTTGAGGCCAAGGTCGTCGATGTCGTCACCAAGGCCGCCGCGACAGTCGACGAATCCTACAAGAACCAGCCCCGAACGCTCGCGGAACTGCATTCGATACTGGGCAACATCTTTCTATCGCTGGACGACATTCCCAATGGGCGGTTGCATCATGTGCGCGCGACGGAGGTGCTGGCCACCATCAAGGACCTGCCCAAGGACGACATCGGCCTGCTGGTCGCACGAGGAAATATTGCCACGACCTATGCCTACGAGGGCAACTTCGTAGAGTCCGCGAGACTGATGCAAGCGGCCATCGACGGCTACAAAGAGCACGGCATCACCAAGAGCGCTGATCTCGCGGCTGCCTATTCCGTGCTTGGTGTCGCTCTGCGCCGCATGGACAAACTAGACGAAGCCATCGCTGCCTACCAGGCAGGCATCGATGCAGCACCCGAGCCGATTGATCCCAACGAACCGATAGTGCTCCTCGCGCGGGCGAACACGATGAACAACATCGCCAGCGCCTACCACTCCAAAAACGATTATGCCAAGGCAGAAACCGGGTACAAGCAAGCAATCGAGGTGTACCGCAGGGCCAAGGGCGATGAATACAGCGAAGTGATCGTGTCGACGAGCAACCTCGCGGTGCTCTATCTGAACCAAGGTCGCTTTCAGGACGCCCTCGACCTCCTGCTCCCCCTTCGTGACGCCGCAGAAAAGGTGTATGGTGGCGAACACAGGACCTTCATGATCTATCTCAACAACATCGCCAATGCCTATGAGCAGATGTCCCGCTACGACGAATCACTTGCGATCTATGAGGATGTGATCGCACGCTATCGCAAGACAGGCAAAGAGCACACGCCCGAAATCGTCGTGCCCCTGAGCAACCTGGCCGGTGTCTATGCCAAGGCCAAGCGTTTCGATGACGCGGTCCGTGTAGCACAGGAATCAATCGATGTTTCGATATCAGCGCTGGGTCCCAACCACTCTTCGACCTGGCTCAGCCGCCAGACACTGGGGCTGTGCCTGTCGAAGGCTGGTCGCGTCGAGGAGTCGCTCAGCGTGCTCGAACCAGTCTATCAGGCGACACGGGTGGGGGGGGATAAAAGCCCGATTGAGGAACTGTGGCGTCGCTGCCTCATCGCTTCGACATACGCGTACAGCCTCGCAGAAAATGAGCGGACCGAGGATGCACTGCGTGTGCAGCAAGAGGCCCTGGATACCTGCGTCGCACAGTTCGGCGAGTCGCACTTCGCAAGTCTGCGGCTGATGGAGCAGTCGACCAAGATTCTAGAGATAGCCGGCAAAGCCGAAGAATCAGCAGCGATGCAGGCTCGCTGGGACACCGCCAAACGCAAACCGTAACTCTGTGGCCCCGTATCTCTCCGCGCAAGAGCGCCAGCATGGTCGCAGATTCGTGACCAACCAATCGAATTCGTAAGCCATTACCAGCGCTTCGCCACATACGCTCATCCATGTACTCCATCCAAGTCGAGCACACGTTTTCAGCCGCCCATGCTCTCACCATCGCCGCAGTGCGAGAGCCTCTCCACGGCCACAACTGGCGCGTCATAGTCACGCTGGAGGGCCCCATCCTCGACAACGACGGCCTGCTCTGCGACTTTCACACCGTTCACGAGCATCTCGTCGAAGTTGTTGCGCGATTTGACAACAACAACTTCAACGAGGTCACGCCCTTCGCCGACAAAGAGCCCCGTCATCTCAATCCCAGCGCAGAACTGATTGCTCGCCACATCGCCGACGAACTCCAAGTCCGCATTGGTGCCTCGCTGGCCCCGCACGCACGCATCGCCACCGTCAGCGTCTCGGAAGCACACGCATGCGTTGCCACCTACTCTCCGAACCGCACTTGATTCCCCCTGCTTGTTCAGTCACGAGCTTTCCGGTGCGTCGCACTCCGGCGAGTTCCGGGAATTGTCCGCGCGTATGCCATGTCCCAAGACCTCATCGATATCCGCCAGACCCACGCCGACACGACCGCTCCCCACGGAGCGACGTACTTCCACCGAGACCTCTCCTGGCTCGCCTTCAATCATCGCGTGCTCGCCCAGGCGGCCGATGACAGCATGCCCCTGCTCGAACGGGTTCGCTTCATGGCGATCTTCACGAGCAACCTCGATGAGTTTTTTATGAAGCGCGTGGGCCTCATCAAGCGGCAGGTACACGCCGGGCTGGATACCCCTTCGCCGGATGGTCGCTCTCCCCGACAGCAACTCCACGCCATTCGCGAGGAAGTCTCGCAGTTGCTTGCCGAGCAGGTCCGAATCTGGGAGCAGGAACTGGTTCCAGCCTTGGCCAAGGAAGGCATCTTGCTGGTTCGCGAGAGCGAACTCACGAGCAAGGATCGCGAGTTTGTCGAGCATTGGTACCAGAACGAATTGTTCCCGGCCCTCACTCCGCTGGCTGTCAACCCAACCCACCGCTTCCCCTTCATCTCCAATCTCTCGAACAACATCGGAGTGTTGATCGAGAATCCCAGTTCCAGCGCAGCAGCAGCGCTGGCCAAGGCCGCGAGCGCAGCGAATCTCGTCAAGGGGAGAGCCCGCGTGGAGCGGATAGTGCCCGGATTGGCCAACGCGACGTTCGCTCGCGTCAAGATTCCCGTGGCCATGGGGGGCTTTCTGCGCCTTCCCGAAAAGTACGAGCGCCAGGGCAACGGTGCGGGCGAGCACAAAGCCAGGCGTGAGAACGTGCGATTCCTCCCCATGGCGGAGTTGATTCGTGCCCACTTGGGCGAGTTGTTTCCGGGCATGAACATCCTCGGACGCTTTTCTTTCCGCATCACGCGATCAGCCGGTATTCAGAAGGACGACCTCGATACCGCCAATCTTCTGCAAAGCATCGAGGCCGACCTCAAGCAGCGACGCTTCGCGCGCGTGGTTCGCATCGAGATCGAGCAGGATGCGGATGTGTCAACCGTTCGCTACCTGCTCGACAAACTGAACATGGTTCCGCAGGATGTCTATGAGCGTCCCATGCGGGTTGACTACCTCGCCCTCAGCGAACTCGCCGACCTCAATCGCCCCGACCTCAAGCACAAGCCCTGGAAGCCTGTCATTCCTGCCCGTCTGACTATCCAGCCCGGCACCCCCGCCAGCAGCGCCGCCAGCAACCTGTTCGCCCAGATTCGCAAGCAGGACATGCTCGTCCACCATCCCTACGAAAGTTTTCACGCCAGCGTCGAACGCTTCATCGCAGCGGCGGCTGCCGACCCCGATGTACTCACCATCAAGCAGACGCTCTATCGAACCACGCCCGACAGCCCCTTCATCGAGAACCTGATGCGAGCTGCGGAGTCGGGCAAGCAGGTGGCCTGCCTCGTCGAATTGCGGGCCAGGTTTGATGAAGGACGAAACGTCAGTTTCGCGCGCAAACTCGAACGAGCGGGTGTCCATGTTGCCTACGGCGTGATGGGCTTCAAAACTCATTGCAAGACCAGCCTGGTGGTTCGCAAGGAAAAGCAGGGACTGCGCTGCTACGCGCACCTGGGCACCGGCAACTACCACCCTAAGACCGCGCAACTCTACACCGACCTCGGATTACTCACCAGCGACGAGGCGATCACCAGCGACCTGGTGCATCTGTTCAACTACCTCACGGGCATGGCCAAGGAGCCTAACTGCGACACGCTCCTCATCGCGCCCTTCTCGATGCGCACCCGCATCGACCAGTTGATCCAGCGTGAGATCGATCTTGCCAAGCGGGGTAAGCCCGCCCGTATCTGGGCCAAACTCAATGCAATGGAAGACCGCGAGTTTACTGATCGGCTCTACGAAGCCAGCCAGGCGGGCGTCGAGGTTGCGCTGATTGTCCGTGGTTTCTGCTGCCTGATTCCCGGCGTCAAGGGCCTCTCCGAGAACATTCGCGTCAGCAGCGTGGTGGGGCGGTTCCTCGAACACTCCCGCGTCTATCACTTCTCGGGTGGCTCGCTCGACCCCACCGGGGGCGACTGGTACATCTCCAGCGCTGATTGGATGTATCGCAACCTTTCCAACCGTGTCGAAGTCAGTTGCCCCGTGCGCGATCCCCAGGCCAGAGCCCGCATCGCCAGGATGTTCGAGGTGCACGCGCTTGACCATCGCAACGCGTGGGACCTTCGCAGCGACGGCGTCTACTGCCGGCGTGTTCTCGATAAACCCGAGACATTCCCCGCCGACAGCCCCCAGCGCAGCGGGACCTTCGACACGCTCATGCGTGAGGCAGCGATGGCGTAGACCGACTTCCGTCGATCATGTTCCATATACAAAGTTCAAATGAACAACCGACCGGCATCGGGCCGGTCGGTTGTTCATTGGTACATAATACTTTGAAGATTGAAGTCCTGCATGAACACCACGCAGAATCGTCGCCCACGCCGTTGGTCAAGAGTTGGCCGTGCGTCGTGACAGCAGTAATCAAATCGGGTATCTGTTCAGATACCGCAGGCTGTGCACGGGCCTTCGCTGAAGACCAACAGAAAACTGTCGATGTCGCAAGGATCAAAGAGGCCGCCATCGTTGTTGAAGTCGATCGAATCGCAGGTTGCGGTGTCAGGAACGCAAGGCCCCTCGCTGAAGACGCTCAGGAAGGCATCGATATCGGTTGGGTCAAACGATGAGCCGTCGTTGTTGATGTCGATGTCGTTGCACACGGTCGTGTTGGCGGGCAACTGGACATAGGTCAGGTCGTCAAAGTACACGGTGCCGCTAGTAGGACTGCCATCGCCCACGAAGCGGAAGAACGTGATCTTGGTGTGATTGGGCAGGGGAGAACTCGGAACGCAGTTGCAGCCGCAATCGGGTTGAGTGCCGCGGTTGCATTCGTAAGACAACTGGATTTCCGCACGGGTGAAGGTCAGGTCAAAGCGCACCCATTGGTCATTGGTGGTGCCAGTGAAGTTGAGGATTTCCTTGGTCGCAACATCCTGGAACCCGACCTTGATGTCGATCTTCACACCCGCCGCATCCCCGACCAGCGGTGCATTCGCTGGAATCATGTAGTAGCCGCTGACAACCACATCGCCAGCGTTATAGTCAAAGAACGGATCAAAGAATGGATAGGGAGATGGGCAGGCCTGGGTTGACCTGCCCCCCTCAACCCGGTCCAGCTTCAGGTACCGTTGCCTGGGATTGGACCATGGAGGGCAACGACGATGGCAAGGCAAAGGTTCAGCGCGGAACAGATCATCCACAAGTTACGCGAG
>Ga0163144_10000240_pt1 | contig 128310 bp, 122 predicted proteins | sample OliLak19BULKMAT1_FD_123175 | JGI IMG/M metagenome (GOLD analysis project Ga0163144, IMG submission 123175) | Freshwater microbial mat bacterial communities from Lake Vanda, McMurdo Dry Valleys, Antarctica - Oligotrophic Lake LV.19.BULKMAT1 | ecosystem: Environmental > Aquatic > Freshwater >...
GAGGAGATTTAAAAAAAAATATGAATGTCATGAAAATGCTCGCCCAAGCCCAGAAAATGCAGGGGCAACTCGCTAAAACCCAGGAATCGCTCAAAACCCGCACGGTCGAAGCCAGTGCAGGCGGTGGAGCGGTCACCGTCGTCTCAAATTGTGAAGGCACGATCCAGTCGATTAAAATCAACCCAGAAATCCTCAAGCCAGAAGATGCCGACATGGTCTCTGACTTGGTCCTCACAGCCGTCCGCCAAGCTCAGGAATCCGGACGCAAAATCTCGGCTGACGAAATCGGACAAATCACCAAAGGCATGGACCTGCCCGGCATTAACCTCGGCCTCTAAAAAAAATATGCCACACGATTACCCTGATGCCCTGAAAAATGCGATTAACGCATTAAACAAATTGCCCGGCATCGGGAAACGTAGTGCAGAACGTATCGCCCTTTCCTTGCTGGAAGAAAAAAGTGAAGTAGCCAAAGAACTCATCCAGGCAATCCAATGCGCCCTGGAAAAAGTCCGGCATTGTACGACATGCGGGAACTATACCGAAGCCGACCCCTGCGCAATTTGTTTGGATCACTCACGCGACCCGGGAATCATCTGTGTGGTGGAGACTCCCCACGACATTCTCTCCATTGAAAAAGCAGGGAGTTTCCACGGAGTTTACCATGCCCTCATGGGCCGTCTTTCCCCTTTGGACGGGGTTAATCCTGAAGATCTCCGCATCAAAGAGCTCATGGAAAGAATTACTCATTTCCCAGTCCGGGAGGTCATATTAGCGCTTGGCACCGAGCTAGAGAGCGAAACCACAGCGATTTACACAGGCAAGTTATTAAAAGAAAAAAACATCCCCGTCACCCGAATTGCTTATGGAATTTCTGCCGGAATGGGGTTAGAATACGCGGATAGCTTGACACTATCACGTGCTTTAGAAGGCAGAAGAGCAATTTAACCATGACCATTAATGCTCTATTCTTTGATCTCGGAAAGGTATTGCTGAATTTTGATTTCGGCATTGCCAAAAAATCTCTCGCTAAAAAATCATCGCTGACCCCTGCAAAAATCGAAAAACGTTTCTTCTCAAATCCCGCCTTTACCCTCTACGAAAAAGGAACAATCACTACGATTGAATTCTTCCAATCCATGTCCGACTGGCTCGACTATAATGGCACTCTGGATGAAATGGCCGATATTTTCTGTGAAATTTTCTGGGAACACGAAACCAATATCGAGATAGCGAACCAACTCTCCAAAAAAATGCCCGTTTACCTCGTCTCCAATACATGCGAGGCCCATATCGAATATTTCGAACCGAAACATACTTTCCTGCGTGAATTCAAGTTCCTCTACTATTCAAACCGCATCTGTGCCCGTAAACCTGAACCGGAATTCTACGGCCACGTCATTTCCCACAGTGGGGAAGATCCACGGAAAAGTATTTTCGTCGATGATCTGGAGGCCAATATCATCGGAGCCAAAAAAGCAGGGTTTAACACCATCCATCTCACCCCAAAAACCAATCTCCGCAAAGAACTCGCCCGTTTTGGGGTAGAAGCCTGACAACCCAGTCACTGGGCATTTGATCATTCCCCCCCCAGCGCAACTTGCACAGGGGATAAATAAAAGCCCAGCGCGCAGTCAAGGGGGGAGGGAATTACATCGCCGCAAAAGAGGCTTACTGCTACGACCAAGGCCCCAGAGACTTAGATCTTTTCAATCGAAATTTCGTAATCCTCGATGACTGGGTTACTGAGGAGGTCTTTGGCAATTTGCTCGAGTTTCTCACGGGTCTTTGTGATGTCCTCACCGGATATTTTTAGCTCAATGGATTTGCCCACACGGGCTTCTTCCACACATTCCATCCCGAGATGGTGGATGGCGTTTTTCACCGTGACCCCTTGGGGGTCGAGAACGGTGCGTTTGGGCATGACAGTAACAATGGCTTTCATCATAAATTTAATTTCTCCGGTTATTATTTAATTCCGACCTTTTTGAATGTCTGATCCACGTAACGGAAATGGATTTTTAGGTCACAGAGTTTATCAATCTCGGAAGGCTTCAGGAATCGGGCAATTTGCTTATCACCCTTGAGATTCTCGGCCAGAGATTTATCCCCCTGCCAAGTAGCCATAGCCGAACGTTGAACAGCCTCATAAGCATCCTTGCGGAGCATTCCCTTACGGGTAAGGTCGAGTAATACACTCTGGGAAAAGAAAAGGCCTTTTGTCTTCCAGAGGTTCTTCGCCATATTCTCCGGATAAACGATGAGTTTATCGACGAGATCAATCAATTTATAGAGCATGTAATCAAGGGCGATACAACTATCGGGGAAAATCACGCGTTCCGCACTGGAGTGAGAAATATCGCGTTCATGCCAGAGGGCCACATTTTCAAAGGCGGCCATGGCGTTGCCACGGATGACACGGGCCAAACCGCTCAAGCGTTCACCGGTGATCGGATTACGTTTATGGGGCATGGCTGAACTTCCCTTTTGGCCTTTCGAGAAGAATTCCTCGACTTCCAAAACCTCGGTACGCTGGAGGTGGCGGAATTCCGTGGCCCAACGGTCTATACTGGAGGCGAGCAAGGCCAGGGTAGACATGTACTCGGCATGGCGATCGCGTTGGATTACCTGAGTCGCGAGGGGGGAAGCTTTCAGTCCGATTTTTTTGCAGACATACTCTTCGACCCGGGGATCGAGGTGGGCATGAGTACCGACGGCACCGGAGAGTTTGCCGACCCGGATATTTTCACGGGCATTTTCGAGGCGGGTGATTCCGCGGTTAAACTCATCATACATCAGAGCCATTTTCAGGCCGAAAGTAATGGGTTCAGCATGGATCCCGTGGGAACGCCCGATCATGGGGGTTAATTTATATTTCTTCGCTTTTTTTGCGATGACCTTCAGCAGCTCATAGAGGTCGTCGAGGAGGATGTCCGCCGATTCGACGCATTGGACGGCCATCGTCGTATCGAGCAAATCGCTCGAGGTTAGTCCTTGGTGTATCCAGCGACCGGCCTTTCCTGCGGGTTTGGCGACGACTTCGAGGAATGCTAGCACATCGTGATTAGTGACTTTTTCAAGTTCATGGATTTCTTCGACACTGGTGATTTTTGCCTTTTGGCGGATAGTCTTGGCATCGGCTTTCGGGATGACCCCGATTTGCGCCATTCCTTCACAGGCGAGCTTTTCAATTTCTAGCCAAATATCGAGTTTGGTGCGTTCATTCCAAATCTCGGCCATTTCCTTGCGTGAATAACGTGAAATCATAAGACAGAAGACTTCACACAAACTTAGGACAAATGAAAAGGGATTTTTTCAGGGAAAATCCGGGATTTAAGCCCCCTCACCCTTTGCAGCCTTGTTTTTACGGTTAAAGTCGTAACGGAGCTGGAGGAGTTCCACAGCCAAAGCAAATCCCATCGGCAGGTAGATATAACCTTTGGGGACGTGCTGGTGGAGCCCCTCCATGACCAAGGTCGTACCGATACAAAGCAAAAAGGAAAGGGCTAGGATTTTGACGGTCGGATAAGTCGTAATGAATTGGCTGACTTTACCGGCAAAAATAATCACGAGGATAAACGAAATCAACACTGCTCCGATAATTACTCCGAAATGGCTGGTTAATCCCACGGCGGTGATGACCGAATCAATCGAAAAAACCAAATCAAGGACAACAATTTGTGTAATACTACTCCAAAAAGCGTCGACTGCCTTGACGGTGGTGTGTTCTTCCCTGAACTCCACCACGTGATGGATTTCTTTGACCGCCTTATAAAGAAGGAAAAGTCCACCCGCCAGCAGTACAATATCTTTAATCGATAAATGTCCAATCACAGGATGACTCATCTTGATCAATAATCCCGCACCAAAAAGCATAAGAATACGCAAGCCCAGGGCCAAAGCTAATCCGATAATCCGGGCTTTATTTTGCTGTTCCTTCGGCAGCCTGCCGGTCACGATCGAAATAATCAGGATATTATCCACCCCCAGGACTAGCTCTAGGCCGATCAATAGGAAAAAAGTGGCGATTAAATTAACGTCGAGGAGGGATTCCATAATGCCGCAGTCTATAATTAAATAATAATTTTAAAGCAATTTACTTTTATACCGGAGACCTTCAAATCGAGTTTCTCCATCGAAAATATTTTTTTAACCTTGGCTGTCACGACATTTTCACTCACCAAGATTTCGTTAGTTTGGGCAAGGTCCTCTCCCAGTTTAGAGGCTTGATTGACTGCATCCCCGAAAAAATCTTTCCCGGGGATCAATAACACTTCCCCGTAAGATATCCCCACACTGACTGAAACCCCGTCCCCTTTATGAGTCTGGAAATGTCGGACTACCTCGACGGAAGCTTGGAGCGCCTGCTCGGGCTTATCAAATACGGCATAAGCATTATCCGCCTCAAATTTTACAATCCGACCTTTATATTCGAGGATTTTTTTCTCGACGATTTGATGCATGACACGGATTTTGCAGAGAAAATCGACGAGCCCATTACGTTGTACAGACACGGTAAATCCGCTCATGTCCAAGATAAAAACAGCTTTTTTGACACCAAATTTTTTCCAAAGCTCTTTTTCAAAGGACCTCCTTTGCAGCTTGGGTAGCTGTACACATTTGTCGATGTAGGCATAAAATTCTTTCATCCTTATTCCTTTCCTTTGCGGCGTTGTGCCGTCTGGGGCAAATCATCCCCGGAGAGTTTTAAGTCATCTTTCATCTGCTGGAAAAGTTCCCTAATCGAATCCCCGATCCGTCCTGATAACTCCGTCCGGTCTTCTCCTTCCGCCGAAAAGAATGGCCGACCGAAACGGATCCAGAGGCTCTTCCTTTTTTTCCAGGCGGGAATCGAATAAATCTGGTCCGTCCCGAGGATACAGGAAGGAATAATGGGAACGGAAGCCATTTGCGCCAAGGCCGCGACCCCGGGTTGTAGGGTTGCCCCATTCAAGACTGATTTATCCCCGGTGCGGAGTCCTCCTTCAGGATAAATGCCCAGAATGTGCCCGGCACGGAGGCGTACCAGAGCGGTTTTCACCGCTTTCCTGTCCTTGGAAAAACGGTCGATCGGAAAACAGTCCGACCATGTAAGAATACGGCCCACGACCGGAATGGTTAAAAACTCCGCCGACGTCATAAAATGGACTTGCCTTGGAACGGCCGCTATCAATAACACCGGGTCGAAATGGCTGATATGATTACCAACAAGAATCGCGGCACCCTGCTGGGGAATATACTCTTTTCCTTCCACTTTGACTTTCCAAAATGGAGCAAAAGGGAGGTTGGCCGTAATTTTGGCACATTCGTAAATGAAGCGGCTCACAGGCAGTGTAAAAGGCTACAGTTCATCCGGGTCGATCCCGATCGCCATAATCGAACAATCGGTAATCACATGGAGTTTCAGTTCCGTGGCTTTTTCAATAACATCATCACTTTCCGTGCCGGGATTTAGCCATACCTCACGGGCTCCTTTTTTGGCAACGTCTACAAGGACTTTTATGGCGACAGCCGGAGGCACATAAATACTCACCATATCCAAGGTCACTGGAATGTCCAAAATCGATTTGTAGCAGGTTACCCCTTCCACTGTGGTTTCCCGAGGATTCACAGGATAAACATCGAAGTCTTGTTGAATAAAAGCGCGCACGGCTTTATTCCCGAATTTTGTCCGGTCACCTGAGGCTCCTATGATAGCGATGGTTGGTTTCTTTTCTGACATGTCTATATTTCTCCAAGATAGGCTTTTTTCACGTCATCACTATTCAAGAGGTTCCGGGCCTGATCTTCAAGCACGATTCTTCCTGTTTCGATCACATATCCCCGATCAGCCAGTTTGAGGGCTTGGTGGGCATTTTGCTCGACAAGCAAGATAGTTGTCCCTGCCTCATTAATCTCTTTCAAGGTGGAGAAAATTGTCTGGACCACCAAAGGCGCCAGCCCGAGGGAGGGTTCATCGAGTAAGAGTAATCGCGGTTTGGCCATGAGGGCCCTTCCTATGGCGAGCATCTGCTGTTCTCCACCAGAAAGTGTCCCCGCTTTTTGATCGCGGCGTTCTTTCAGGATCGGGAAAAGGGTAAAAATATAATCATAATCCTCCTCCAGTTCCTGGGTCTCATTCCTTAAATAGGCACCCATCTGGAGATTCTCCCATACACTCATCTGGGCAAAAACCCCTCGTCCTTCAGGCACGTGGCAGAGGCCTTCACGCACGATAATATGGGGTTTTGTTTTTTCCAAATAGTGGGATCCCCTGAAATGCATTGTGCCCGACTTGGGTTTTACCAAGCCGCTAATCGTGCGCAGGAGAGTGGTTTTGCCCGCGCCGTTACTCCCGATCAATGCGACGATTTCACCCGTTTGCACCTCAAGGCTAATCCCGTGGAGCACCTCCACTGGACCATAGCCTACCACCAGATTTTTAATTTCGAGCATCATAACCGGTTTAGAAATCCTCTCCCAGATAAGCTTTGATGACTGCAGGATTTCTCCTCACCTCCTGTGGGGTACCATCGGCGATCTTTACCCCATAGTCCAGAACAGCAATTTGCTCACACAAATCCATCATCACACCCATATCGTGTTCGATAATCAGCACGGTCAGGTCAAACCCCTCCCGTATCTGTCTGATGAGTCCTTTAAGCTCTGTTTTTTCTTGGGGATTCATCCCAGCGGCGGGTTCATCGAGTAAAAGTAATTTCGGTTTTGTGGCTAAGGCGCGAACGATCTCAAGCTTGCGCTGTTGTCCGTAGGAAAGGCTCCCCGCCTCTTCATCACAAGAGTCCTGGAGGTTGAATTTCGCAAGCAATTGCCTGCTTTCCTGAATGACCGAATCCAAATTCAACAAATAATCCGGGGTTTGGAATATTGTCCCGATAAAACTCTTCCGGGAAAGGTGCCTCATGGCCACTGTCACATTCTCAAGGACAGTCATCTCCCGGAAAAGGCGGATATTCTGGAATGTCCGGGCGATTCCCGTGCTATTAATCCGATGGGACTTCATTCCTGAGATATTAAGGGAGTTCAGGTAGATATCCCCTGATGTTGGTTTATAAATGCCGGTAATCAGATTAAAAATCGTCGTCTTCCCTGCGCCATTTGGCCCGATAATCCCAAAAATACGGCCACTATCGATTTTGAGGTTGATCGAATTCACCGCCGTTAACCCGCCAAATTTAATCGTGCATGCACGCAATTCCAGAAGTGGTGTACTCATTTGTCCTCCCTCCGCTGATCCTTGTCGCGTCCTGTGAGGCAAGAGAATTTCGATAAAGCTAATTTCCAGAGACGTTTAATCTCCAGTAAACTTAATTCATGGCGTCCAAAAAGGCCTTGAGGCCGCAGCAACATCAGGATAATAAGCATTAATGCATAGATAACAATACGGTATTGGCTTCCGCTGCGGAGGAGCTCGGGCAGGATAGTTAAAACCACCGCGCCGAGAATGGCCCCGGTAATGCTTCCTAATCCTCCCAAGACAATCATCACGATAATCTCAAATGATTTAACAAAACCAAAGCTCGTGGGATTGATATAACCGGAGATCGATTGATGGGCGAACAAGGCTCCCCCGACCCCGGCAAAAAAAGCACCGACAATAAAAGCCGCCACTTTGTAACGAGTCGGATCGATCCCGATGGATGAGGAAGCGATCTCATCCTCACGGATGGCTGAAAAGGACAAACCCCGTGGACTATGGGTAATACGGTAAATGACCACGACACATACCAACAACATAAAGTACACCCAGAAAAGCCCCACTTCATTCGGGCGCACAGACATTCCTGTCGCCGCACCCAAAGCGGGCCGATTCAGGATAATCACCCGGACTATCTCCCCAAAACCTAAAGTCGTAATCGCCAGATAATCCCCCCTTAACCGCAAAGTCGGCATTCCTACAATAAAACCGAATATTCCCGCAAGAATCCCCCCCGCCAGCAAAACCAGCAGTATCCAAAGGTTATTAGCCACCACAGGAGGCAACGAATCGAGTATCCCCATAAACCGACTGGCGAATGAAATGGAAAGAAACCCCGAGAAATACGCGCCTATGGCCATAAATGCCGCGTGTCCGATTGAGAATTGCCCCGTGATGCCATTAATCAATGTCAAGCTCACCGCGAGGATGGCATTAATCCCCACACTCATGGCAATTTGCTGCCAGTAACCATCCATCCCTTTCTCCAGTAAAGGGCAGACGATCACAAAAACTGCGATCACACAGAGGATCAACCCGTTTCTTTGAAAAAATATCTTCATACCTTCTCCGAAACACTTTTTCCGAAAATCCCGGTGGGTTTAAATAACAGGATGATGATCAAAATCACAAAAGCAATGGCATCTCGGTAGGAACTGCCGCCCGGCACATAAGCCGACACTAATGTTTCAGCGAGACCTATAATAATTCCCCCAACGACTGCGCCGGGAATATTCCCGATTCCACCCAGAACCGCCGCCGCAAAAGCCTTTATTCCGGGCATTAATCCCATCAGCGGATCGATTTTTGGTTTACTTATCCCCACCAGCACCCCTGCCGCCCCGGCGAGTACTGCCCCAATGACAAATGTCAGGGAAATCACCCGGTCCACATTTACGCCCATCAGCGAGGCCACTTGGGGATTCTCCGAGATCGCACGCATCGCTCGGCCGAGTTTGGTAAATTTCACAATCCAGAAAAGTGAAATCAGGAGAAGTAAGGTCAGCGAAAAAATCAAGACATCAATGATCGTCAGGGAAAGATTTAATCCGGAAAGCAAATTCCTGTCCGTAATCAGGTCGGGAAAACTGCGGGGATTTGCCCCGAAAATAATCTGTCCACCATTTTGCAAAAGTAAGGAAACCCCGATAGCCGTAATCAAAGCCGTCAACCTTGCCTGTTTCCTCAATGGACGGTAAGCGACAAATTCAATCCCGGCAGCCAAAAGCCCGCAAGCAATCATCGCACAGATCAGGGTGGTAATGACCAACGGCAATGGAATGTCCCGGGTCATGATAAATGTCGCCGTGTAAAAACCGGCATAAGCCCCGATCATATAGATCTCACCATGTGCAAAATTTATCAGGCGGAGCACCCCGTAAACCATCGTATAACCTAGGGCAATCAGGGCATAGATACTCCCGATGGATAAGCCGTTGATGATCTGTTGGATGAATTCAACCATTACCCGTCAGAGAGAATCCTAAAATCAGGATGAATTCAATCAGCTTTTTTTCAAAATCGATACTCTTTGGGGTTCCACAATTTTCACTGCACCACGTTCTTCTAATACGACGAGCTGCCATAACATTAAATCTGCATCCATTCCCATTCCATCAGGAAAATGTTTTATGGGGTCTTTGAGCTCTTGAAGGATTGTTTTCTGGGTATCCTCAAGATCCACTGGCAGGACATCGGTTTTTTGGAGCCATAACTCCTCTTTACGAGGCTTCAAGGAAAAATAACGCACCGTCATCCTGATTTGTTCACGGAGCTTGTAACTGACATAACTCCAGTCCTCACGAATATTCGGTACCTCATCGGTGTCCTCGGTTTGCTCCATCTCGACTTGGGGATTGGATGCAATTCTTAATAACGCACTAAGCCCTTGATAATGGTTCATAGTACCGACAGCCTCAGCCCAAATGATTTTTCCACCACGATGGATCGTATATCCCGTGAATCCTTCAAATTTCCATTCGTATTTCCCATCCTGAGTGGAGAGAAATTTCTCATGAAGATTTTGAAGTGAAGTGATGGTTGGCATAAGTATTAATTTGACACACTAAATCTAGCTTAACTTATCATCTTAAGCCCGAATGATTTTCATCAGGAAAATCCTGACTAAATCAATGTTAATTATATATAATATAAAATGCAAAATGAAAAATGAAAAAAATCCATTTTGGAAGCTTTATTTAATTTGGAGTGATGCTTGTGGCGATTATCCTGCGCACAATGAAATTAGGCCCTAACCCGCCAATAATTTCCGTGCCGCATCAAGTGCTTCATTTATTTTTTCAGGATTTTTTCCACCAGCTTGGGCCAGTTCGGGTTTTCCTCCCCCGCCACCCCCCATAATCGGTGCTATTTGTTTGATCACATTCCCTGCATGTACTTGTTTCACAAGGGTATTATTTACCGAACATATCACATTTGCGCGGCCTCCACAATCGGTCGCTAAAAGAATTATTCCACCAAATTTGCCTTTGAGTGTATCGATGGCAAATTTTAATGTGTCCGGATGGGAGACTGTTACATTCTGAATAATACAATCCATCCCAGCAATTTGCTCTATTTGAGTGGGGAGTAACCCCGCAAGTTGCGCACCCTCGATCTGGGCGAGGCGTTCCTGTTCCTTTGCTTGGGCCTTTTCATAACCTGCTAATTGGAGCTCCATTTCAGAAATAATATCTGCTATTTTAGCATGTAAATTACTCAATTGCTCGGCTCCCGTCGCTTGGCCATCCGGTAGTTCGGGGGCCTCAAGCCCTACTGCATCAAGTTTCCCCTTTATTTCGCGTAATTTGCTGAAACTCTCTTCGAGTTTCTTCATAAAATACTCCTCAGCCGCTGCACCGGCAACAGCTTCAATACGCCGGATTCCAGCCGCCACAGCACCTTCACTGATGACTTTAAAGTAACCAATCTCGGTCGTGGTACGAACGTGTGTCCCGCCGCAAAGTTCTTTTGAATATCCACCGATATCGACGACACGGACCTTATCCCCGTATTTCTCACCGAACATCTGCATGACCGATGAATCCCCCTTGACCTCCTCATAAGGGCGTTCCGCCCACTGCACCCTGTTACCTCCGGTGATTTTTTCATTCACCCTCATTTCAATCCGCGCAATTTGCTCGGGGGTCACAGCAGCGGAATTAAAGTCAAAACGCAAACGGTCGGGGCCGACATAGGACCCCTTTTGCGTGGCATCCTGGGAGACAACCTCATGTAATGCCCAATGGAAAAGGTGTGTGCCCGTGTGGTGCCCTTCGATCATTCCCCTGCGATCCTTGTCTATTTTGATCACGACGACCTCACCGACTTCCGGTGCCATTTGCTCCGGGGCCAGAATATGCATGAATGTATTCCCGACCTTGATGGTATTAACAACCTTCGCCGCCCCCATCAATCCGGTATCCCCGACTTGTCCGCCCATTTCGGCATAAAAAACAGTTTTATCAGTGATGACGGCCTGTTTTCCCTTCAAATCCTGTACGGCTAAAACCGTAGCCTCGATTTCAGTATGGTCGAACCCGTGGAATTCCGTCTTTGAAGCAATTTGCGTCTCCGTCACCTCGATAATCTCCTTCTTCTGGGCTGCCCGCGCCCGTGAGCGTTGCTCGTCCATGAGCTTCTCAAAGCCGTTCGTATCGACTTTTAACCCCTGTTCCCGTGCCATGAGCTCAGTTAAATCCAGCGGGAACCCATATGTGTCGTAGAGTTTGAAGGCGAATTCGCCGGAAAAGACTGCACCGGCAACCTGCTGGACGCTCCCCGATCCTAACAGGCGAGCCGCCTCGGCATTAAACATCTCAATCCCCTTATCCAAAGTCCTATTAAAACTTTCCTCTTCCTGTTTAATCGTTTCTTTGACCTTTTCTTTTTTAGCGGCGATCTCGGGGAAGACTCCACCCATGTGCGCGGCGAGCACATCGACGAGTTGATAGAAAAAGGGATCGTGCAGCCCGAGAGTACGCCCGTATTTGACAGCACGACGCAAAATGCGGCGGAGGACATAATTACGGTCGTTATTACCCGGCAAAATGCCGTCAGCAATCGAGAATGATAACGTACGGATATGATCAGCGATGACACGGAAAGCCACGTCGATTTTCTCTTGTTCGGTATCCCCCGTACTCCCGGCTTTCGGTAGGGTGGACGCATATTTTTTCCCGCTCAATTTCTCGATCTCATCAAAAATCGGGCGGAAAACGTCGGTTTCATAGTTCGAGATGACTCCGCTGAAATCGGTGAAATTCTTCGAGCACTGGATAATGCCGCTGATCCGTTCAAATCCCGCTCCGGTGTCGACATGTTGGGCGGGGAGGTTGGAAAAACTACCATCGGCATTTGCATTAAACTGGATAAAAACCAGATTCCATATTTCCATACAGAGGGCCGAGCCGACATTGACCAGTGAGCCTTTTGTATCCCCCTCCGGAGTCAGGTCGATATGGAGTTCCGAGCACGGTCCACAAGGCCCCGTCTCACCCATCATCCAGAAATTATCCTTTTTATTCCCGAAAACAATGTGGACTTTTGGATCGAGCCCGGCCCGCGCAAATTGCTCTGCCCAGAAATCGTAGGCCTCTTGGTCAAATGCGGCTGGATCGCCTTCCCCCGGCTTATAAACAGTCGCATAAATCCGGTTCTTCGGGAATTTCCAGATTTCGGTAACGAGTTCCCATGCCCAAGAAATGGCTTCTTTTTTGAAATAATCCCCAAAACTCCAGTTCCCCAGCATCTCGAAAAACGTATGGTGGTAGGTATCGAGCCCGACATCTTCGAGATCATTGTGTTTACCCCCGGCGCGGATACATTTTTGTGTGTCCGTGGCACGCGCAGGATTATAGGGACATATAGACTGACCGAGAAAAATAGGAACAAATTGATTCATGCCCGCATTAGTAAAAAGCAGATTAGGCGAGTCGGGCATAAGACTCGATGAGGGCACGATTGTGTGGCCTTTTGATTTAAAAAACTCCAAAAATGACTGTCTGATTTCTGCTGATTTCATATATTTTGATAAAGACCCCCCCGATTACGCATTTTTCCGCTCTGATCCGCAAGAATTAATTCATTATAAATTCCATAATATTTAGTTTTTTTATTTTTCAACTAACATAGGGGAAATAGTAGAAAAATACTTGAATATTCCCGAATTGGAGTCACTCTCAATTTCGTGTCCGCGAACTCAGTTTATCAAGTGGATAAACCACTTCAATCAACCTCTTTGATTTATCAGAGACAATGATTGACAAAAATCCAAATGAGATAGACAAACTCCAGCCCCCATTATCCTATGAAATACATAAAGAGACTTATCCTCCCCATCACCCTTTTCCTGATGACATTTGTGTCTTGTTTAAATACGAGCTCCGCCCAAGAAACTAAACCGAACTGGCCCCGACAAATCTCGAGTGCGTTAGGTCAAATCACCCTATATCAACCTCAGGTCTCCGCCCTTGAAGGCAATACTCTCACGGGTAAAACCGCCGTCTCGATAGCCCCGAAAAACGGCAGTGCCCCAGTCTTTGGAGCCGTTTGGTTCAGTGCCCAGATCGTGACGAGCTTGGATTCCCGCACATACACCCTCTCGAGTGTGAATATTACCCAATCAAAATTCCCAAATGTCGATAAATCCTTAAGTGACCAGATCAGCCAGTCCATCTCCCAGGAGGTTCCTTCTCTGAATATGACCCTTTCCCTTGACCAGCTCCTTGCCAGCTTAAAAACGGCTAAGACCCAACAAAAAGACGCCAATAATCTGAGCACGGCACCTCCCACGATTATTTTCAGCCAGACACCCGCTGTATTGGTCTCAATCCAAGGCACTCCACAGCTCCAGCCTGTTCCCGACACCAAAGTCATGAGGGTAATGAATACCCCGTTTCTCATTGCTTTTGATCCCGCAAAAAAACTTTATTACCTCTGGATCGGCGGACAATGGCTCAGTGCGACCGATATCCAAGGGAATTGGGAAATCACCTCCTCAGTCCCCCCTTCCGTCCAGAAATTAGCCAGCTCAAAATCCACTAATGCCGCAACGCAAGCAGGGTTCTACCAGTCCTCGAATTTACCCCGTGTTATTGTCGCCACTTCCCCGACAGAATTAATTGTAACCGATGGAGTGCCGGATTATGCGACTATCCAGAGCACGAGTTTGCTTTATGTATCAAATACGACCAGTGACGTCTTTCTGGATATCGATAACCAGATAAATTATGTATTACTCTCCGGGCGTTGGTATAAATCTCCTTCCCTGTCCGGGCCGTGGATTTATGTCGCAGCAAATGCCCTCCCCCAGGATTTCACCCTGATCCCGGAAAACTCACCAAAGGCCAACGCGCTGGTCAGCGTAGCGGGTAGTCCCCAAGCTAAAGACGCCGTTTTGACTTCATCCATCCCCTCTACCGCCCAAGTCAAACCAAATGCCAAACCCCAGAATCCCGTCACCTACGCAGGTGGCCAACCTGAATTCAAACCGATCGAGACCACTCCCTTGCAATATGCGGTGAATACTTCCAGTCAAGTGATTATGGAGAACCCAAACTCGTATTATCTGTGTGCAGAAGGGATATGGTACCATTCCCAGACGTCCTTGGGACCTTGGGTGGTCGCCACATCTGTTCCCCAAGTGATTTATACCATTCCCCCATCCAGTCCGGTTTACAGTGCCACATACTGTTATGTCTATGCAGCCACCCCGGACTATGTGACCGTGGGTTATCTCCCCGGCTACACGGGCAGTTATGTCTATGGAGGAACGGTTGTTTATGGTACCGGCTGGGTTTATCCCCCCTATGTGGGAGTCGGGGTGTGTTATCCCGCCCCCTCCACCTTCGGTTTCAGTGTCGGTTACTCGAATGGCCAGTGGGCTTTTGGTGTCGGGTACAGCTCTGGCTTTGGCTCGGCCTGTTTTGCCTGGGGCGGTGGATCTTGGAATAATAACAACTGGTGGGGCCATGGTGGCTACCAACAAAACAACATCAATATCAATAACAACATAAACAACAGCTTTAATAAAAACAGCGGGAATATCTATAACAGGAATACCAGTAACCTAATCAATAATGGCAAAATCAACAATCAACAGGCGAAGAATGATTGGAACAATGTCAAAAATAATCCTCAGGCACAAAAAGACTGGAATAATGCCAAAAATAACCCGCAAGCCCAAAAGGATTGGAACAATGTCAAAAATAATCCTCAGGCACAAAAGGATTGGAATAACGCAAAAAATAATCCTCAAGCCAAAAACGACTATCAAAATGCCAAGAATGATTATCAAAACCATTCAACCAATGATCCAGGGAAAAATAATGTTTTTGCCGATGACAAGGGTAATGTTTACAAACACACCCCTGACGGGTGGCAACAGCATGCCGGCGGACAGTGGAAAAACGCCCAAGGCCAGGATTTCGACCACCAACACCAACAATTAAATAATGACTACCGCGCCCGCTCATCGGGTTATAGCGGCTCCAGGGGTGGCGGATTCCGCGGACGTAGGTAATCTTCACGGGGCATTTTTACAATCATATGCTAAAGAATGATTCCATCCTCATGCTAAACCCTTCGCTGGAAAGGGTGACTTATGGCCGGGATGATGTCCTTTTGAAAGATCCCTCGCGTTTCCAATATCTTGTCGTGAACCCTACGGAGGAAGAAATCCTGAGAAAATTCGAGGGGAATGAGACAATCTCAACGGTTCTCGAAAACCTCATGAAGAGTACCTCGATCCCCTCGTTGGGGGCATTCTACGATTTAGTGAATGAGGCTTGTGAAACAGGTATCCTCCAGAATAAAAACGGGGGAAAAATCTATTCACGGAAAAAATCATCAAGTACAAAAATCTCATTCCACTTCCTATCGGCCATATGGGTGATATTTATCGCTTTAACGCTCACATTGGGAATAAGCGTTATTTCAAATCACTCTGTTATCGTTGGTAGCACCCCTAGTTACTGGATTCATTTTTTTATCGGGACCATCCTTTCGGTGAGTATATCATCCATGGTGGCAATAGTCGCCCAGAGCAGCCTGGGCTCCACCCCCTTGAATGTACACGTGAGCTGGAGGCGTATCCTGCCTTACCTGACCTATGATACGCGTGACTCGATTATCTTGGGACGTTGGAGGGAAAGCTTGGTCGCACTGGCAGGACTGACAGGCCCGTTTTTATTCCTCTTGGGAATTTATCTTTTCGAACATCATTTCAAGATTATATTGACGGCTAACGGGGTGGCTTATGATCCCCTTGTATATTTATCTGGTTTTTACCTGGCAGTTTGGTTTTCCCTGATTTTAATCACGATACCTTTTGGCGCTTCATGGGGACAAAATCTTGTCAGGAGCCTCTTCCGTAACCACAGGGATCTCCCCCATAAAATCCCTGATATTTCAGGTAATAATCTTTTTTCAGAACTCTTATATCTGAGTGATGAATTCAGGAACCAGCGTTATTATATCGCCTACATCACCTATTTGATTATCTGGCTGGGATTATTATTCCGTCTGAGCACTGAATTTGTCGCCGTCCAGTTTAATCAAGTGGTATCCACCTTCCTTTTATCAGAAACATTCGGATTCAGGCTCTATTTTGTCGTTGGGATCATGGTTTTCGGCATCATTATTCTTACCCTTACGTTATTCTATGCCGTTTGGGCCATCGGAGCAGATTTCGCAAAAGAAATCATTCTTAAAAAAACCATTCTCCGTAAAACAATCCTCGCAAAAAAGGATAAAACCCTCGAGAACCTTATTAAAAAAGAATGGCCTGACCAGATAACTGAAAAGCTCCAATTAGCCACCTTTATAGAAGAAGTTTCCCTTTTTGTTGATTGGACTCCCTCCGCCCATTTTTCCTTACTCAAAAAAATCCCCATTCAAGAGTTCCCCATTGATACTGTTTTAATTGAAGAGGATAAACCCAATCAGCATTTTTATCTCATCTTTGAGGGAGAAGTCATCGTAACCCGATCAGGGGAACCTGTTGCAAAACTTCATACACGTCATGTCTTCGGGGAGACAAGCATGCTCCAGAATATCCCCGCGACAGCCACCGTCAAGGTCAGCCAACACCTCAAAGCTTTTGTTTTTGACCGCCCTCAATTCCTAGAAATTGCCACCAAGGATTTTATGACCGGTTACCTTCTGGACCTGTCATCCTCCGAAAGGAAAACGGAGGACTGGAAATGAAAAACTTCCATTGGTTCCATCTCATTCGAGGTAAAAACTTTAGATTATTAAAGGTTATTCCTGTCATTGCACTCATTGGAGTCGTGTGGATGAATGCCGTCGTCCTGCATAAAGGCCTTTCTGGCGGCTGGACAAAGATTTCACAATTGGTCAACCAGCGGGATATGCGCCTGATCGCCCGGTTAATAGCCGAAAACCCGGAAGAATGCCGTGACATGGATCAAAAAAGGCTTTCCCTTTATATCCGCTCCCAAATCAACAAGGATACACCCAGACTTCTCGGGCTCTTTGACTGGGATAAGGACATTTGGGGGCGGTCTTATACCATTGATATCCTCGCCGACAAAATCATTATTAAATCCTATGGTCCAGACAGGATCGTAGGAACAGATGATGATGCGCAATTTGTTCTCCCCCTGAAAACGGATGCCGATCAGGCACCGGCGGAGGTAGAGCCATGAGGTTCTCAATGCCCTCTTTTTTAAAACGGAAAACGCTTTTTTTAGTGTCGTTTCTCACAGGAGTTTTTATGACTGGAGCGGAACTCAAGGCAGCCTTTGTCGCCATTGCTGCCGAAGGTGATGTTGTCATCATCATTAGCGGAAAAAGAAAACAGGTAAATCCCGGCGACAAGGTTCCTAACGGGGCCGTGCTGATCACTGGCAAAGAATCTCAGGCGATCCTGCAATGGGAAGAATCCTTCGACCTTCAGGAGGTCACCCCCGAAACTAAAATAAAAATTTCCGGTAAAAAAATCATCGGTGGGGAATCAAAGAAAGTCCTAGAACACGAATAAAAGAAAAGCCGGATTAAAAAGAGTTTTTATACTCCTTTCGCACCGGCTTTCTCATTTAAATCTATCTTTTACTTTGACTCATCAACAGCGACGACAGGGACCACAGGGACCACAGGCACATCCACTGCATTAAGTTTTTCATCCAAGGCTTTCTTGATCTTGGCGAACATCTCCGGATTATGACGGAGGTACTCCCTCGTTCCATCACGTCCCTGGGCAAGTTGCTCATCGGCAAATGAAAGCCATGAGCCCTTCTTATCGATCACCCCTTTGTCCACGGCAAAATCAATCAAAGATCCCTCTTTGGAAATCCCCTCGTTATAGAGGATTTCAAACTCAGCTTCCCGGAAGGGAGGGGCTACTTTGTTTTTAACGATTTTAACACGTACCCGGTTCCCCACGACCTCACCGTCAGAACGTTTAATCGCTTCCTTCCTGCGGATATCGATACGGACACTGGCATAATATTTCAGTGCTTTACCGCCGGGAGTCGTCTCGGGGCTACCGAACATCACACCGATTTTTTCACGGAGTTGATTAGTAAAGATACAACAAGTTTTTGCTTGGCTCAGGAGGCCGATGAGCTTACGCATGGCCTGACTCATCAGGCGGGCTTGGGCACCGACAGTGGCATCACCCATTTGACCTTCGAGCTCGGCTTTGGGCACAAGGGCGGCTACCGAGTCGATCACAATAACATCAAGGGCATTCGACTTTATCAGGGTTTCAGCAATGGTCAGGGCTTCTTCCCCAGAATCAGGTTGGGAAACAAGCAATTGATCGAGGTCTACCCCGATTTTTTTTGCATACGCAGGATCAAGCGCATGCTCTGCATCGATAAATGCCGCGACACCCCCCGCCTTTTGGGCATTAGCGATAATGTGTAGCACCAAGGTGGTCTTTCCCGATGATTCCGGCCCGTAAATCTCAACAATACGACCACGGGGCACACCGCCCACACCCAGAGCCCAATCCACAGCGACAGAGCTGGTCGGGATCACGTCGATTTTCACTTTGGCATTTTCATCACCCAGTCGGAGGATGGAGCCTTCACCGTATTGTTTGGAGATTGCTTGGATCGCCAAATCAAGATTCTTCCGGCGCACCATATCTACTTTCGATTCACCTTTGACTTCTTTGATCTCTTCTTTTGTTTCAGAGGCTTTTGCCATAATTAAATCCTATTTTTATTCTTTTGATTTATTTTGCCGGCGGAACTAGCTAGAGGCCCGGACAATTAATTTTATAAAGTGCCCTTGACTTTATTCAAGCTATGGCTTTTGTCAAAATGTAATATCATTATGATGCAATTTGAAATACTGGCAGTCGGAAAACTCAGGGAACCATGGCTCAAAGATGCTGTGGATGAGTACCTTAAGCGGCTTACCCGCTTTTCTAAAACCTCTCTCCAAGAAACCAATGAACAGTCCGTGGACGAGTCAAAGTCAGTGGATTCCCAAATCATCCATGCCACACGCAATGAAGCCCAGGTACTCCTCATGAAAATCAATCCGGCGGCCCATGTTATTTCCCTCGATCTAAAAGGCCGAGGCATGACCTCCCCTCAATTTGCAGAGTTTCTGGAAACACAAACGATTCAGGGCACCAGCAAGTTCCAATTCATCATCGGGGGATCCCATGGTCTCGATGAAAGTGTGCTCAACCAGAGCCATACCCGACTTTCTTTGAGTGCGATGACTTTCCCCCACCAGTTATCTCGTGTGATCCTCTTGGAACAGATTTACCGCGCCTGTAAGATCATCCACGGCGAAACTTACCACAAATAGTTCTGCCTCTGCAGGGGGATGCCGGATTCCTCCACTGGATATCCTGTGATTGTCTTTTTAACAAAATCGCCTTATCCTTTCCGCATGTCAGGAGGCACAAAAACCTATGTTAGTCCAGAAATCGGGGAAGATACCGACATCCGGCCCATCCACGAACCCGGATATACGGTGATTTGCTGGAATGACCCGGTAAACTTGATGAATTACGTCTCCCATGTTTTCCAGAAGGTTTTTGGTTGGAATAAACAGAAAGCCGAGCATCACATGCTCGAGGTTCATAAAAACGGGAAAAGTGTCCTCGCCAAGGATACCAAGGAACGAGCGGAGCATTTTGTCCATGAGCTCCTTAAATACCACCTTCACGCCACCATGGAGCGCGAATGAAAATACTCAAAAATGAGAATGGCCACTTCCATGCACGCCTGAGCACCGATGAATATGATGTCTTGGGCAATTTGCTCGGACTCTATCCCGTTATTCCCAAGGGGTATCACAGGTTATCACACGGTCAGGACCCCTCCGATGACCAGCAACTCCTCAATGAAGCCATGGAGGAGAATTATACTGAGAATAAACAACTCCTCCAGAAATTCATCACCTCTGATGAATTCTTTACCCATGATAAAAAGGGGATCTCCATGCAAGTCACTCCCGATCAATTCGAGTGGCTACTCAAAATCCTCAACGATATCCGTGTCGGACTCTGGTTACGGTTGGGCTCGCCTGATGAAACTGATATGGATCAATATCATAGGCAAAAAACTGATGATCCAGATGTATGGGCGATGGAACTCAGTGGTTATCTAATCTCCATCCTCATCCAGGGAGATTAAAGTGACCATGATTAGCCCTCCTATCCTTGTCGAAACGGATATTCAATTCCCCGATGAGGGTGCCCTTTACGAACCCAAGACAACAGATGGCCTCTGCTTTATCGGGGGTAATTTGCTCCCCGAGAATCTACTCAGGGCCTACAGGAATGGCGTTTTCCCGTGGTCAGTAAATCCGGTGACGTGGTGGTCCCCCACTCGACGGGCCATTTTCGAGTTCGATAAGATTCGACCTCCTAGGAGGCTCTCACAGCTCATCCGGCAAAAAAAATTCAAAGTCACCTTCGACACCTGTTTCACCCGTGTCATGGAAGAATGTGCCACCCTTACAATGAAACGACACGAGACATGGATTAGTGAATCTTTCATTGATGCCTACAGCAAATTGCACGTGATGGGCATATCCCATTCCTGCGAGGTCTGGCTGGAGGGAGTCCTTGTCGGAGGGATATACGGAGTCTCGATCGGAGGCCTTTTTGCTGGAGAATCCATGTTTAGCCGTGCTAATAATGCCTCTTCAGTCGGCCTCTTCCATCTTTTTGAATATCTCCGTGCACACGGTTTTACCCTTTTTGATACTCAAGTCATGAACCCCCACACCCAAAAAATCGGTGCCATCGAAATTTCAAGGACTGAATATCTCACCCTCCTGAAATCCGCCCTTGAAGCAAATTGTTCGCCCCCTATCCATACCCCATGGACATAACGGCATTTCAGGATATTATTCCCCTGCTAATTTTTTGACAAGGTCTCAAGGTGCTTAACGGTCATATTGTTAATGACACTCTTGACACCCTTAACCTCGCCGGCCAGTTTGGCTGCCAGATCCTTCTCAGCTAAGTCATTAGCCATCCCGCCGAGTGTGACGATCCTCTCAGTAGTGGTGACCGTGGTTTTACGGGCACTGGTCGAACGGTTCAATAACAATGACGATATTACCCGAGTCGTAATGGAACTGTCATCAATACCAGAATTGATACTAGTCAAAGCATTACGTAGCCTTTTATCGATCGTCATTTCATTTTTAACCTCTTTGACACCAAATACATTAAATGCCTCTTTTGTGACGTTCAGCTTTTGCTCGGCATCTTCAGCCTCACCGGTAATAGTAACAACCCCTTTGGATGTTGTGACATCAGGATTAGCTGAACGCGTAGACTTTTCATCACTGAGTGCCGATTCGACCTGGGTTGATACAGATTTATCGTTACCCTTACCCGCTTGCTTCATTACTGCGATAGCTTCATTTGGAGTAACTGCCGCAGAGTCATTGCCAGCGATCAGGATTTCGTTCGCAGTATCCATACTCGCAGCATGAATGATCCCCGGATTTCCTATGGAGCACACCCCTGTGGCTACAACCAAGGATAAGAATAAATGTCGTACTTTAGTTTGTGATTTCATATTTAATCCAATTCTTTTCCATGTCCTCCATCCTTATACCCCCAGACAATGAGGTAAAAGAATGGGTGAACACTTTTTTTCTTAAATTGCCTTCTAAGTGCGAGGCTAGTTTTTCTTATTCATGTTTCTTACCTGATTAATCAGACGATTTTGTCCTTGGGATTCATTCCATGTGTAAGCACGGTGTCCCTTGCGATTATAAACGACGGCACTCAATGGATTATTCACATTCGATTGATTGCGGTAATCTTGCCCGGCATATCTTCCTATTGATGACCGATAATCATTTTCCACAACGGAAAGAATTGTGACGTTATACTTTCTCAGCTCATTAATCATTGATGATGAACGGTTGAGGCGGTTGATGGAGCTTTGGCTGCCATAAAAGATAACGCTTTCTCTTCCTTTTCTTATCGATACAGGCAAACCGTCATTATCGAGATCATACCTTACACGGAATCTATCACTGTCAGATTCGGCGACATAGATAGTAGTGTATTGAGGGTACCATTGTTGATTAGCATCTGTATTCTTTGTGTTATATCGTGTTGTCCGAGTATGAGCACCATCTTGGTAGCCCGTATTGTGGGGATCCTGCGTCGCGCAGCCTTGTCCCAGCAATAAAAGCGCCCCAGCAGTCAGCAGCATAAACCCGGTGTGCAAGTGAGTATTTCTTTTCATCATTTTACTATTTGTTTCTATCATAATATTCCTTGTTGTTGTTCAGGCTTGTTTTGTTGTTTTGTTCTTTGTAGATTTTTTTTTAATGCTCTGATTCATTTTGCTAAGAAGGTGAGTAAAATCTGATTAACCTCATTTGCATGTGTCCAAATCAATCCATGAGGTGCATCTTGAATCTCGATATACTCAGCATCGGGTAAGGCGTTATGAAAGGGGCGTCCGGTCGAGTCAATCGGCAGGATGCGGTCACCTGTCCCGTGGATAATGAGTGCAGGGACCTTGATATCGCAAATGTCCTTACGGAAATCAGTTAGCCAAGAGTCAATCACCGCCGAGGACGCATACCATGACGCATCGGCTGCCGTATTCATCGCATTATGCAGGGCTGCTTCACTCAGACGGTTGCCTAGAAATGCATCGGTATTAAAAAAGTCATGATAAAAGGTTTCAAACCATGCGTAGCGGTCATTCATCACTGACTCTTTGATCTCTTCAAAGACTTTGGCGGGTACCCCAGTAGGGTTATCCTCTGTCTTGAGCAGGAAAGGCTGGAGCGACGAGATGAAAACAGCCTTTGCTACTCTGGACTGTCTATAGGTACTCAGGTATCTGGTGATTTCGCCCGTGCCCATCGAAAATCCCATTAATACAGTACTTTCGAGGTTTAAAGTATTCATAATCACATTCAGGTCTGCCGCAAATGTGTCGTAGTCATAACCGATTGCAGACTTGCTCGAATAACCGAACCCTCTACGGTCATAAGTAATAACGCGGTATCCTGCCCCCAGTAAAGCGGCACACTGTTTTTCCCACGAATGCCCATTCAATGGATACCCATGGATCAAAACAACTGGTTGCCCAGAACCGTGATCTTCGTAGTACAATTCAATAGCTGTTGAATTCTCTATTCCTACTTTGATAACACTCATCATTTACTCCATTACACCGATGCGGGCTGGTGGTTTTAACCCACACCGGGATATATAATATTTTATTCGATTATTTCTCAGGCTTTCCGGCTTACAATCACGACGACCCCGCCCACGACCAGGATGGCTCCAATAATCGGAGAGAGTGGTATTTTTTTCTCTGTATCAGAGGTGATCTGGATCGGTCCCATATCGACTACTTTCTCCCTTTTTGTATAAGTGATGGCTTGATAGCCTAGGGAGATGATTCCTAAGCCGATTAAAACGATACCGATAATAATTTTTGAATTCATATTTTTTTCTATTGTTTAGTTTACCTGCGCCCCGAGATGAACTGGATCAGTACCATCACGATGGCAATGACCAGAAGGATGTGAATGAGACCGCCCATTGTATAGCTGGTGACTAGACCGAGTAACCAGAGAATGAGGATGATGACGACGATGGTGTATAACATGTGATTAATTCTTTTTTAAAGGGATAGAAGTCGATCAATTGATTAATTGCTCGATACGTTAGTTGTTTCCAAGGTCATGTTATTGATCACACTACTGACCCCGTTGATGTCGTTGACCAGTTTACTGACAAACATTTTTTCATCTGCATTTTTGGCGACGCCAGTGATTGTCACGATGCCATCGTTCGTACTGATAATGGTATTGATTGCACTGGTTGAACGGTGAGAGAGCAGCAACCATTTGACTTGGGCAGTAATGGAGGCATCGTCGATTTTCTCTGATATGATATCCACGGGTTTCGGGACGATTCCCGTTGCCACAATCATTTCATTTTTCACGGCTTTGACTCCATCGATATCTTGTACGTACTCGGTGGCCCACTCTTTTTGATTTGCATCAGGAGCCTGCCCTTTTAATGTCACGACACCATCAAGTACGCTGACCTGTACGCCACGGGCACTCACACTGCGTTGGAAAAGAAGAACGGATTGCACCCTCCGGGCGATCCATTCATCCGAATGCTCCAAAGGCCCAGCCGTTTTAATCTCGAGTTTATTATCTACGCTTTTTACTCCTGGTAAGCCCGCCACGGTATCCGCGGCGAGTGAACGGTGGGCGGAATCAGCCACAATCCCGGTCAATGTCACCACTCCGTTTTTCGATTCGGTTTTAATGGTGTCCCCCGATAGGTATGTTTTGAATAGGTATGAGTTTCTGGCTGATTCTTCGATGCGCTCGTCTGTTTCTGTAGCGTGCAATGAATTACCGACCGTGCTGATAAATATGACCGCCGCGGCCGTGAGTAGTGTAGTAATATATTTCGATTTCATTTTTTAATCCTCTTGTAAGTAATGGTGATTGTTGAATTTTTAAATCTGTCCATAGCGTATCTCTACCGTCCCTTTTTAACTATGGGGTCTAACCCTACCAAGCTCGTGCTTGTGACGAACTCATCCCTGTTCCACTTTATTTACGAATACTTCATAAGACTTGGTGACGGATGACTGCTTTGGGTCTAGCTTATAAATAGTGAAAATAAATAAACCTCATAATAACTTATCCTCCTGTCGCAAAGAATTGACGGCTACAAAGAGCAGGCTCAAGAAGGAAATATCCCGACGCGAGAGTGCCGAAGGAAAGCTCCGACAGAGCAAATTGCACTATTCAAAATTACTCAAGGAGTCGGACTTGTTACAGGGCCAGCTGCGTCACTTAACGCATCAAGTCCTCCTCGATCAGGAAGATGATCGCGAGGAAATCAGCCGCGAACTCCACGACGACATCGCCCAGACACTCACCGGGATCAATATCCATCTCGCATCATTGTCCCGCGAAGCCGTGATCAATACTAAAGGACTCAAGAAAATAATCTCTCATACTCAAAAACTCGTTGAGCAAGCCGTGAATATCGTCCACCGTTTTGCCAGTGATTTGCGACCCACTGTCCTGGATGACCTCGGACTGATTCCTGCACTTCACTCTTATATGAAAGACTTTACCAAGCGCACCAAAATCCCCATCCGTTTCACCGCATTTGCTGGGGTGAAAGAGCTCAGCAATGCCCGCCGTACCGTCCTCTACAGGGTTACCCTATCGGCCCTGACCAATATTGCACAGCACGCAGATGCCTCCCTCATCACGGTAAGCATCAAAAAAACTAATACCACCATCGATCTATGTATCCATGACAATGGAAAATCGTTTAATGTGGAGGACGTACTTTTTATCAAACGGCACAAGCGCCTCGGTTTACTCGGAATGAAAGAACGGGTCGATATGGTAGGTGGCCACTTCACGGTGGATTCCTCACCCGGAAAGGGAACCACTATTTGTGCCATTATTCCTCTTATCAAAAAGGATAAGGTCAAAGTCCCCCTCGAATCAAAAGCCTCACCCCGGAAATGCCTCCTATGAAACGTATCTCTATCCTTCTGGCTGACGATCACTCCATTGTCCGCACAGGATTCCACAAGATACTCGATGATGAAAAGGATTTTCTTGTCATCGGGGAAGCCAAAAATGGCAGGGAAGCTATTGATAAGTCCATCAAACTGAGCCCTGACATAGTCCTCATGGATATTGGAATGCCCATACTCAATGGATTAGAGGCCACACGCCAGATATGTAAGACCATTCCGAAAACAAAAGTGCTTATCCTCTCGGCTTTCAGTGAGGATGCCTACTTTGAAAAATCCCTTGAGGCCGGTGCCTCGGGTTTTCTGATTAAACAATCATCCGCAGATGTCCTGGCCCGTGCGATCCGACAGATCTACAGTGGAAGTAACTATTTTAGTCCCTTAATTCTCCTGCAGCAGTCTAAAAATAAAATGCCCGACCGCTTGGGTAAAATCAAAAAGAAAAATTTCATCCTAACATCCCGCGAGATCGAGGTCTTACAATTGATCGCAGAGGGAAAAGCAAATAAACAAACGGCTGATGAACTCTCCATCTCGATTAAAACCGTCGAAAAACACCGCAGCCATCTCATGGAAAAACTCAACATTCACGAAACTGCCGGACTCACCCGCTACGCGATTACTGCCGGCATCATTTCTTGCGATGTGAGTTTAACCATTACCCAGGATTGATCTCCATTTTTCACCCATTTGATTGTTCCTGCTTTTTTTCCACGCCCTCAATGAGTGTTTGCTCACACGGCAATTCCTTAATACCTCACGATGAATAGAGCCCTCATGGAGGGGGGGTGTTAGCGTATAGAAATATCCAGAGACCGGGCAGTGGGTCGATACCAGTAAAAGCAAAAAGCGCTTCCCCATACTAGGAAGCGCTTTGAGAGATTAATGAGATGTCGTGGAATTAGCTCGCGACTGGTTCTTCGGTTGATTCCGCTGATTCAGGAGTCATACTCTCGAGAGCATCCTCTGAGACACGCATTTCTAAACCGCGATAATTACGGAATCCTGTCCCAGCAGGAATCAAATGTCCCATAATGACATTTTCCTTGAATCCTTTAAGTTTATCAATACGTCCCAAGGTCGCCGCTTCCGTCAAGACACGGGTTGTGTCTTGGAATGACGCTGCTGAAATAAAGCTATCCGTTTCAAGGGATGCCTTAGTGATTCCGAGGAGTACTGGTGTTGCTTCAGCGGGTTTTCCACCGGCCTCCGCGACACGGCGATTCTCACGCTCAAACTCGATACGGTCGACTTGGTCACCCCAAAGGAGTGATGTGTCACCCGGATCAGATATTTTCACCTTACGGAGCATCTGGCGGATAATGATTTCAATGTGTTTATCATTGATTTCCACACCTTGAAGGCGATAAACCTCCTGGACTTCATTCACTAAGTATTCCTGTAGCTCTTGGGGTCCGCATATCTCGAGGATTTCGTGTGGGACGACTGGTCCTTCGGTTAATTGAGATCCTTTTTTGACGTTGTCACCTTTAAACACAATGATGTGTTTGGACAAAGGAATCAAATGCTCTTCTTCATTACCTTCTTCATCCTGAATGAGAAGTTTTCGTTTACCGCGAACGATTCCGCCGAAGTCAACAACCCCGTCGATCTTCGCGATCTCAGCACTGTCTTTCGGACGGCGAGCCTCAAAGAGCTCGGCCACACGTGGCAAACCACCGGTAATATCCTTTGTCTTAGCGATCTTACGTGGTGTCTTGGCAAGCAACGCACCTGCTGTGACCTTTTTGTTCTCTTGGACAACAATGTGCGCCCCGGCCGGGATCGAATAGGTCGCGATGACTTCACCAGCACCGTCACGGATGACGATTTGTGGATGCAAATCTTCTTTGTGCTCAATCACGACTGTACCCAAGAACCCTGTGGATTCATCCATTTCTTTCTTCACTGTAACGCCTTGGATGATATCAACAAACTCGACCTTACCGGCTTTTTCGGTCAAAATCGGTACGTTATACGGATCCCATTGAGCAAGGGTCTCACCCATCTTAGCTTGAGAACCATCTTTAAATGCAATTTTCGATCCAATAACAATGTCGTGACGTTCAAGTTCACGCCCATCTTTTTCAATAACAGAGATCGATCCGCTCTTATTCAGGGCGACAAAACCACCTTCAGTGGATTCCACCGCTTTCAAATCATTGTAGCGGATCGCTCCTTCATTCTTAAGTTTGATAATCGGTTGTTTGAATGTCTTACTAGCTGTTCCTCCGATGTGGAAAGTACGCATTGTCAGCTGGGTCCCTGGTTCGCCGATCGATTGGGCAGCGACAATACCGACAGCCTCACCGAGTTTAGCGATTTTACCTGAGGAAAGATTACGTCCGTAGCATTTAGCACAGACCCCGTCTTGGGATTCACAAGTAAGGACCGAACGGATTTTGACCTTCTCAATGCCGAGTTTTTCAATACCGGCAGCTTTGATTTCATCAATTTCCTCATTTGCGTGGACAATGACTTGTTTTGTGACCGGATCAATAATCTCATCACATGACGTACGTCCGATAATACGGGTCGGCAGACTGACGATTTCCTCGTCCCCTTCATAAATCGGTTGCACCCAAATGCCGTTAGCAGTCCTACAATCAGGGATCTGGATGATCACGTCTTGAGATACGTCAACAAGTTTACGGGTCATGTAACCGGAGTCCGCTGTCTTCAATGCTGTATCAGCAAGACCTTTACGGGCACCATGTGTGGAGATGAAATACTCAAGGACGGTGAGTCCTTCGCGGAAATTTGAAAGAATAGGTCTTTCGATAATTTCACCCGATGGTTTCGCCATCAATCCTCGCATACCCGCCAACTGCACAACCTGTTGTTTATTACCACGGGCACCTGAATCAACCATCATAAAGACGGGGTTAAATTCTTTTTTGCCCTTATTATGATCGAGGGTACGGTACATGACGTTACTGATTTGGCTTGTACAATGCAGCCAGATATCAGTGATTTTATTGTAACGTTCACCTTCCGTAATGACACCATTACGGTATTGTTTCGCGACTTCCGTCACCAGTTTAAAGGCTTTTTCGACTTCGACACGTTTTTCATCAGGAATAATCATGTCATCAATACCAATGGAGACACCTGCCTGAGTAGCTTCTTGGAACCCGAGGGATTTCATCTGGTCGAGAATCTCAACAGTACGTGGGGCTCCCACTGCGTGATATGTGCGGTAAATAATATCACCTAAAATCTTTTTAGGGACTGGTTTATTCACGTACCCGATTTCAGAAGGCCAAATGTAATTAAACATGACTCGGCCGACCGTTGTTTCGATCGTCTTCTTGGTGGATTCACCGTAAAGGGTTTTATTGCCGAAATCCGGGTTCTTAAAGACAATCGGATCGTGGAGTTTGAGTGACTTTTCTTGGTAGGCAAAAAGCACCTCATCATAATGCGCAAATATCGACAACCGGCGTTTTACACCTTCTGCATTGAGGTAAGAACCCGGACGGGGATTTTGCGTCAAATAATAACACCCGAGTGGAATGTCCTGTGAAGGAGTAATAATTGGTTTTCCATTTGAAGGAGAAAAGATATTCCTCGTGGAAAGCATCAATATTTTCGCTTCCATTTGGGCCTCAATGGAAAGGGGCACATGGACAGCCATTTGGTCACCGTCAAAATCAGCGTTATAAGCCGTACAAACCAGCGGATGGACACGGATCGCATCCCCTTCAATCAATGTCGGCTCGAAAGCCTGGATCGACAAACGGTGGAGTGTCGGAGCGCGGTTCAAGAGAACGCAGTGACCTTTGGTCACTTCATCAAGGATATCCCAGACTTCAGGAGCTTGGCGTTCAATCATCTTTTTAGCACTACGAACCGTGTGCACAAATGACAATTCCTTCAAACGGCGGATAATGAATGGTTCGAAAAGAACCAAAGCCATTTTCTTCGGCAAACCACATTGGTTGAGCTTGAGCTCTGGCCCGATGACGATGACGGAACGACCCGAATAATCTACACGTTTACCGAGGAGATTTTGGCGGAAACGACCTTGTTTGCCTTTGAGCATGTCGGAAAGGGATTTGAGGGGACGGTTACCGGCACCTGTCACAGGACGCCCGTGGCGGCCATTATCCATCAAGGCATCGACAGCTTCTTGGAGCATCCGTTTTTCATTACGGATAATCACGTCAGGAGTCTTGAGCTGGAGGAGATTTTTCAAACGGTTATTCCGGTTGATCACACGGCGATAAAGATCGTTCAGATCAGATGTCGCAAAACGTCCGCCTTCAAGGGGAACCAAAGGACGCAAGTCAGGAGGGATGACAGGAAGTACTTCCAAGATCATCCATTCAGGGCGTGTCTTTGATCCAGCCAAGCCCATAATATATTTAAGGCGCTTAGCCATTTTCTTCTTGGTCTGCTTACTACGGGTCGTCTGGAGGGATTCCTCGAGTTCCTTGACTGTATTCGCGAGATCCATACCGGCCATGACATCACGGATAGCTTCCGCGCCCATTTTGGCGACGAAACTACCATCACCATATTGGTCGAGGGCTTCACGGTATTCCATTTCACTGAGCAACTGGCGTTGTTTGAGTGGCGTACGACCTGGATCGACGACCATATAGTCCTCATAATAGATCACACGTTCGAGCAATTTCGCGCTCATATCCATCAAGAGCCCGATTTTGCTAGGCATACATTTATAAAACCAGATATGAGAAACAGGAACAGCAAGCTCGATGTGTCCCATACGGTCGCGACGGACGCGTGAAAGGGTGACTTCCACACCGCAACGGTCACAGACAACACCTTTATATTTAACCCGCTTGTACTTACCGCAAGCGCATTCCCAATCCTTTGTCGGACCGAAAATACGTTCGCAGAATAGGCCCCCTTTTTCAGGGCGGAATGTACGGTAATTGATTGTTTCAGGGTTCTTCACCTCACCTCTCGACCATGAACGGATCACTTCGGGGGAAGCAATCGTGATCGAAACTTGATCAAAACTGTTCTCCTGTCGTTCAAACTCGAGGATTTCTTTAACTTCAGAACTTTCCTGTATTACGGCTGTAGTATCTTTAATCATATTTACCTGAGGAATTGAGTTAAATTAAACCGCTATGCTTTCTGTATTGCTTTTCTGGACCCGGATATCGAGGCAGAGACCTTGCATTTCTTTAACGAGCACGTTGAAGGACTCCGGAGTACCGGCTTCCAGATTACTGTCACCCTTGACAATTGATTCGTAAATCCGCGTACGACCTGTCGTATCATCGGATTTGACCGTGAGTAATTCCTGGAGCGTGTAGGCAGCACCATAAGCTTGCATAGCCCAGACCTCCATTTCTCCGAAACGTTGTCCCCCGTATTGGGCTTTACCACCCAGAGGTTGTTGTGTAACCAGCGAGTACGGTCCGACAGCACGGGCATGGATTTTATCGGCGACCAAATGGTTCAGTTTCATCATGTAGATATAACCGACGACGACACGTTGATCAAAACGCTCACCACTGCGTCCATCGTAGAGGTAGGTTTTACCGTCCTCATCGAGGTTCGCCTGCTTGAGGTATTCACGGATTTGTTTCTCAGCAATACCGTCGAATACAGGTGTTGCCACCTTGAACCCGAGCACCTTCGCAGCAATACCCAGATGCGTTTCCAAGACCTGTCCTACATTCATACGTGAAGGCACGCCCAATGGATTCAGGACAATTTGCACGGGTGTACCATCCGGAAGGAATGGCATATCTTCTTCAGGTACGATTTTTGCGATGACACCTTTATTCCCGTGGCGACCGGCCATTTTATCACCGACAGAGATTTTCCTCTTACTGGCGATATAAACCTTCACCTGCTTGATAATGCCAGGATCCACGTCGTCTCCGCTTTCGATTCCGTCAAGTAAACGGTCACGATCATTTTCCAAATCTTCGAATTTACTTTCAAAGCTCGATATAATCTCGCGGATCTTGATGCGAATCGGGCTTGGATCGATTTCAATATGGTCATAGACACTGGCGAGTTTACGCAAGAGTGTCTTTGTGATCTTGCGGTTTGCAGGGATAATAATCTCCCCTGTCTCGGCATTCACGACATCCAGCGGGATTTTCTCTCCCAAAAGGACATTGGAAAGTCCTTCGGTGAGTTGCTCCAAAAGCTCGTTTTTCTTCTTATTAAAATCATCATCGATTTCTTTACGGCGTTTTTTGGCTTCTGTTTCGCTGAGCTTGATTCTTTCAATCGTCTTGTTCGAGCTCACCTTTGTCGCCATGATTATCCCGCCGATTCCGGAAGGAACAGTCAGGGAACTATCTTTAACGTCCGCCGCTTTTTCACCGAAAATCGCACGGAGCAGGCGTTCTTCAGGAGAAAGCTCTGTTTCGCTTTTCGGAGTGATTTTACCGACCAAGATATCTCCAGGTTTTACTTCGGCACCGACACGGACAACCCCGTCATGACCGAGATTTTTAAGTGCTTCCTCACCCACATTTGGGATATCACGGGTGATTTCCTCAGGCCCGAGCTTTGTATCACGGGCACCGATTTCGAACTCTTCAATATGGATCGATGTATAAATATCATCTTTCACCAGTTTTTCAGAGAGGAGGATCGCGTCTTCGAAGTTATAACCATTCCATGGCATGAAAGCCACAAGCACATTACGTCCGAGAGCTAATTCACCTTTTTCAGTACAAGGTCCGTCAGCAATCACCTGTCCTTTTTTGATGTGCTCACCCTTCTTGATAATCGGCTTATGATTAAAACAAGTGGCGGAGTTTGTACGCATGAATTTCCTTAATTCATAAACGTAAATACCCTTTTCATTGTCGGTTTTTAATTTCTTTTTGCTATCAGGCATTTTGCCGTCCTGAGTGACGACTACTAAATCACCGGTGACAGAAGCAACAATACCACTCCCCTCGGAGACAACGACAACACCCGAGTCACGGGCAACACGTTCTTCCATTCCTGTGCCGACAATGGGTGAATCTCCGTAAAGAAGAGGTACCCCTTGGCGTTGCATGTTAGAGCCCATCAATGCACGGTTCGCGTCATCATGCTCAAGGAAGGGAATCAAACTAGCAGCTACAGAAACCAACATGCGGGGAGAAACGTCCATGTAATCAACCTTGGCCGGTTCGACCTCCAAAAAGTCCGCACGGTAACGAACCGAGATTTTGGGATCGGTAAATTCACTCTTGTCATTCAAGGGGGAATTCGCCTGAGCGATAACAAAGTTTTCGGACTTGTCAGCAGTCAAATATTCGATTTCGTCTGTCACCTTGCCATCGATCACACGGCGGTAAGGTGCTTCCAAAAATCCAAACTCATTGACTCGCGCAAATGAACTTAGAGAATTGATCAGACCGATATTCGGGCCTTCAGGAGTCTCAATCGGGCAAATCAAACCATAGTGGGAAGGATGCACGTCACGAACCTCAAATCCGGCGCGATCACGGGACAAGCCCCCGGGTCCAAGGGCCGACAAGCGGCGCTTATGGGTCATTTCTGACAGGGGATTTGTTTGATCCATGAATTGGGAAAGCTGGCTGCGTCCGAAGAAATCACGGATCACGGCACTCAGTGCTTTTGGATTAATCAACTTCTGGGGAGTCATCCCTTCGGTATTCACATCAAAAAGTGTCATACGCTCTTTGACCAAACGCTCCGTACGGGCTAACCCGACACGGCACTGGTTAGCGACGAGTTCACCCACAGTACGTACACGGCGGCTGCCTAAGTGGTCAATATCATCGATCGATCCGTCAATACCTGCACGCAGTCTCAACAAATACTTGATCGCTGAAACAAAATCATCATTCGATAATGTCCGCTGTTCGATATCCACTTCCATGGTTAGCTTTTGATTCATTTTGTAGCGACCCACACGACCTAAGTCATAACGTCTGGGATCAAAGAAAAGTCTTTTAATCAATGCCTTGGCATTGGCCACAGTGGGGGGATCCCCGGGACGCAAACGGCGGTAAATCTCGCGCAAGGCCTCTTCTTCATTGTGAGTCGGGTCCTTCTTGAGGGATTTAATGATCGTATCGTCATCTTTAGTGTCGACGACTTGTACTGACTTGATCCCTAAATCAATCAACTGTTTAATCACTGCTTTTGAGAGTGGCTCAAAGGCACGTGCTACGACAATATCCTGGTCACGAATATCAGTGGTCAGGACTTTTGTCGCAATGGTTTCTACGTCAAGGCCTGTGGAAAGGCTGATTTTTTCGATATCATAAAATAGTTTCAGGATTTCTTCATCAGTGCTATACCCCAAGGCTCTGAGGAATGTGGTGGCCAAAAACTTCCTACGGCGGCGGCGGCGATCCAGATAAATGTACAGGAGGTCGCTCGTGTCAAACTGGACTTCAAGCCAGTTACCACGGTCTGGTATGATACGGAAACTAAAGAGAGTTTTCCCGTTGGCATGGATGGAAGATTCAAAACAAATACCAGGGGAACGGTGAAGCTGGCTAACAACGACGCGTTCAGCACCGTTAATCACAAATGAACCACGGGGTGTCATCAAGGGCAATTCGCCCATGTAAACGGTTTCTTCCTTCGCATTTTTGTCATCCTTGAGACGGAAAGTCAAATAAAGCGGTGATGAAAAGGTTTGGCCTTCTCTGACACATTCAATATCACCCATCTTGGGTGAGCCCACTTCGTACTGCACATAATCCAAGGAGACTTTCTCGTCATAACTTGAAATAGGAAAAACTTCCTTAAAAACAGCATGGAGACCTATATTCTTGCGTTTGCCCGGAGTAACATCCGTTTGTAAAAAATCAATGTACGATTGAACCTGCAATTCGATCAAATTAGGAACATCGATGACATTCTTAAGCTTTCCGAAGTTTCTTCTTAATGCAACCATATGGTCTTATTCTCCGTGGTAATTTTTTCCGGTCATCATACTCACGCCTGATTACTGGTCAGACGGTATTTTTTTCCCAAGGCAATTTTATTGCATTTTTTTCACTTCGCAATCTGTCCGTGAAATGTAAAAAGACTCCCGCCTGTTGCCTGGAAAAAAAAGTTTCAGGCGGGAGTCAAAAATTAAGCGCTTATTGGATTTCTACTTTGGCGCCAGCAGCTTCGACTTTTTTCTTGATGTCTTCAGCCTCTTCCTTATTCACGCCTTCTTTGATCGCTTTAGGAGCACCTTCAACGAGGTCTTTAGCTTCCTTGAGTCCGAGTCCGGTGACAGCGCGTACTTCTTTGATCACATTGATCTTGTTAGCACCGGTTTCTTTGAGGATAACATTGAAGGATGTCTTTTCCTCTGCAGCAGCGGCAGCCGCAGCGGGAGCTGCAGCAGCAGCTACAGGAGCAGCAGCACTGACGCCCCAAGTTTCTTCAAGTTTCTTTACGAGTTCAGCGGCTTCCAAAACGGTGAGCCCACTGAGTTGCTGAACGATTGTATCCAGATCTGCCATATGTTTTACCTTTATTATTTTTCCTTGTGTCGTAGTCGAACCGAACCCCGGTTCAAATTAACCTCCGGCGGGCATAAACCGGAAGCTACGAGTTACATGGGATTTTTTATTACGCCCAAATTTGTTTATCTGGTGATTATGCGCTTTTTTCGCTTTTTGCCTTAATAACCTGGGCCAATTGTCCAGCCGGAGTATTAAGCAACACAGCGAGTTTGGTCGCAGGAGCATTAATCACACCGAGAATCATGCTGCGGAGGACATCCAAGCTTGGCAAGTCTGCCAAGGCTTTTACCTCTGCAGCACTCAAAAGCTTATTATCAAGCACACCCAGTTTAATGGATGGTTTTTCGAATTCCGAAGCAAAGGTTTTTACGACTTTGGCAGCGGCTGACACATCCTTCAGGCCAGTGACAATGGCGATCTGCCCTGTCAAAGAAGCCCTCAGATCAGGGAGCCCTGACTGTTCGGCGGCAATACGTAATGCCGTGTTTTTGATCACCTTGTATTCGGCCTGGACATCACGGAGACGTTTGCGCAACTCATTAAAATGAGTTACTGTCATGGATGAATATTCGGTTACGATCAAATACGGGGATGCATTGATCTTTGACTTGATATCTGCGACTAAAATTGTTTTTTCGGGTCTCATATTTTATTCCCTCTCAAAGTTAGCTTTTAATGATCGCACTCGCATCGAGACGGATCCCGGGAGTCATTGTTCCGGATAATGTCGCATTTAGGACGTAGGTCCCTTTTGCCGTCGAAGGACGTGATTTCAAAATCGCCTCTATTACAGCATGGATATTATCCAAGAGGGCATTTTCATCAAAGGAGACTTTCCCAGTCGGGACATGGATATTTCCTGCCTTATCAATTTTGAATTCCACACGGCCGGCTTTAACTTCTTTAACGGCCTTGGCTGTGTCATCAGTGATTGTCCCTGTCTTCGGGTTTGGCATCAAACCGCGGGGACCAAGAACCTTACCGAGTTTGCGTACTTCCACCATCGCTGATGGCGTGGAAATAGCGACATCAAAATCATTAAACCCATCACTGCATTTTTTGATCAGGTCTTCGAAACCGACATACTCGGCACCTGCTGCCAGAGCTGCGTCTGCAGCCGCCCCTTGGGCGAACACAGCCACACGCACATTTTTACCACTTCCGTGGGGAAGTGCTGCGGTTCCACGCACCATTTGGTCGGATTGTTTCGGATCGACTCCGAGTTTAATTGCCAGATTCACCGTTTGGTCAAATTTGGTGGCGGGCATTTTTTTGAGGATGCTGACCGCCTCTTCAAGGCGATAAACCTTTTTCATGTCAACAAGCTTTGCTGCTTGTTGATAACGCTTACTTTTTTGATTAGCCATTATTTTACTCCTTGTGGTGTGACGGTCCCTATGTAGAAACCGACTCTTCGCTCCCGTAATTTTCCTATTTGAAGAAAAAAAAGAAGCTCCCACGTTGTTGTTTTAGTCAATAACTTCGATTCCCATGCTTCTGCATGTACCTGTCATCATGCGGATACCGGCCTCGTCACTATTGATATTTAAATCTTTACGTTTGACATTAATAATATCCAAAAGCTGTTTTTTGGTGATTTTTCCCACTTTTGTTTTATTCGGTTCCTTCGATGCCGAAGCGATTCCTACAGCTCTTTTAATCAGTCCCGCTGCGGGTGGTGATTTTGTGATAAATGTAAAGGACTTATCCTTATATACACTAATCACGACAGGTAGGATATCTCCTACCTGTTTCTGGGTTTCAGCATTGAACTGTTTACAGAATCCCATGATATTAACACCATGTTGACCCAATGCCGGTCCAACGGGGGGAGCTGGATTTGCTTGCCCTGCCGGAATCTGTAAACGAATGATTGCACTTACTTCTTTAGCCATAATTCACCTTTTATCTTGTTTTAATCTACTTCACGCTCCACTTGCCAGTACTCAAGTTCCACAGGAGTATTCCGTCCAAAAATGGAAACGGAAACCTTTAATTTTCCTTTTTCAGTGTCGATTTCTTCAATCACACCGGTGAAACTCATGAACGGACCATCATTAATTTTCACTTTTTCACCTACGTTGTAATCAACTTTAGGTTTTGCCTTGTCCTCTTTTTCGGAGATTTGGGCGATTAAATTCTCTACTTCTTCATTCCTCAATGCGCTAGGACGTTCACCGCCGACAAACCCGATCACCCCGTTTGACTCACGGATAAAGTACCAGGTTTTTCCGACTAATTGACGCTTGTCGTCATATAAATTTAAATGGGCAAAGACATAACCGGGAAAAAGTTTGCGGACAACCTCGATTTTTTTTCCTCTTTTGACTTCCGCGACTCTCTCAGTAGGAACGAGGATTTCTTTAACACATTCCCCCATTTCCTCGATCTTGACTCTTTTGAGCAGGCTGTCTCTGACTTTATTTTCCTGCCCACTGAGTACATGGATACTGAACCACTGAAAGTTAGTATTTTCTTCTGGAGCACTTTGGGTCACAGCCCCCTCATTTGGTATGGGATTTTGATCTTCCACGATTTTACATGTCTCCAATTTTTAAAATGAATTTCCTGATAAATGATGATAAGACTGTATCAGCTGCCACAATATAAAATGATAACAATACACAGGCAACGATCACAACCACTGTGGATTGGATCAACCCTTGATAACGTGCATAACCTTTTTCCTGTGGATCGATCGGCCAAATGCATTTCGAGAGCTCCACTTTCGTCTCAAAAAGAAAATTCCTAATTTTTGCACCGTGCTTAATCATTAACCATGCTACAAAAAGTGCAACGACTCCCCATATTATAGTCGTAGCAGGATGGTTTTTGATCCAATTGAGTATTATATCTGTAAAATTCATTTTATATTTTCACCTTTATTGGCAGGCCAGGAGGGACTTGAACCCCCAACAAACGGTTTTGGAGACCGCTACTCTACCAATTGAGCTACTGGCCTAACGACCAAAAAAACATTTTTCCCGAGACAGTCGAGCCCTGTCAGTTATTTTGACAGGGCCGGCTGGATCAGAAATGATTTTTATCCCTTTATGAAACAATGTCTGAAACACGACCGGAACCGACCGTACGGCCACCTTCACGGATCGCGAAACGCATTGTTTTTTCAATAGCAACAGGGGTAATTAATTCCACTTCGATACTCACATTATCACCGGGCATCACCATTTCAACACTCGCTGGCAATGTCACGACACCGGTCACGTCTGTGGTACGGAAATAGAACTGAGGACGGTATCCGTTAAAGAACGGGGTATGACGTCCACCTTCTTCTTTGTTCAAGACATAAATTTCAGCTTTGAACTTTGTATAAGCCTTGATCGAACCTGTTTTGGCAAGAACCTGACCGCGCTCGATGTTATTTTTTTCAACACCACGCAACAAGAGACCGCAGTTGTCGCCCGCACGGCCTTCATCAAGGCTCTTACGGAACATTTCAACGTCAGTAACAACTGTCTTAATCGTATCCTTGATACCGACGATTTCAATTTCCTCACCTTTTTTCACAATACCACGTTCGATACGTCCGGTAGCCACTGTTCCACGTCCGGAGATGGAGAACACGTCTTCGACAGCCATCAAAAATGGTTTATCGATTTCGCGGGCTGGCTCAGGGATGAATGTATCGATCGCATCCATCAGCTCAAGAATACACTTGGCATCAGGGGAATTAGGATCGCCCGATGCGAGGGCTTTAACAGCAGAACCTTTGATAATGGGGATTTTGTCACCAGGGAACTCATAGGAGCTCAAGAGCTCGCGGACTTCCATTTCGACAAGTTCCAAAAGCTCGGGATCGTCGACCATGTCGCATTTGTTTAAGAAAACAACAAGGGCAGGCACACCGACCTGACGAGCCAAAAGGATGTGCTCGCGTGTTTGAGGCATCGGACCGTCTGCAGCGCTCACGACAAGAATCGCTCCGTCCATCTGGGCGGCACCGGTAATCATATTCTTGATGTAGTCAGCGTGTCCTGGGCAATCAACGTGTGCATAGTGACGATTCTCTGTCTCATACTCCTGGTGGGAAGTATTAATGGTAATACCGCGCGCCTTTTCTTCGGGGGCGTTATCGATATCCTCATATTTACGAGCTTCCGCCATGCCTTTACCTGCCAATACGGAACAAATTGCGGCAGTCAAGGTTGTCTTACCATGGTCAACGTGTCCTATTGTTCCAACGTTAACATGGGGTTTAGTACGATTGAATACTGCTTTGGCCATATTGGCTTCTCCTTACAGTTTTTTGGTTAGTGTTTTGAATTGTTTTCTAAATTTATATTTCTTATGGAGCCCATGACCGGGATTGAACCGGTGACCTCGTCCTTACCAAGGACGTGCTCTACCAACTGAGCTACATGGGCCTTACTTACAGTTCTTTTCCCGCTCTTTTTAAATCCATCCGTACCGTATACACAACAGCTTGTATGAATCCATGCGATGACCGGGCTCGCTCCAATTTTAATCTCTAGCTTCCACCAAAAATAAAAATCGTTTATCATTCTGGAATAAAACCTGCTTTGCCGTCAAATGACGAAAAGCCTCCCGAAAATTTTATTCGTTGGTAACGAAAAGAATTCTCTGAAGACTCCAAAGACTTGAATTACTCCAAGGGGATCAAAATAAGGACTTTCCGAAAAATTAGTCAATTGGTTTTTTAACTTTTTCACATAAAGTTGATAATATATTCATTGACAAAACATGATTTACTGTCAATTTTTAAGTCGGATTTCTCTCTATCTTTGAAATGATAATATTCTAAAGGATAGAGCACCCTAACTCCGTAATTTGTCCGATCCTCATAATTTTCCACGAGGAACATTTTGAACGCCGATCAACTAGCCGCCTTCTTTTTCCGTGAAAATGTGTATTTCGACCTAAATCTTCCCGTTATTTAATCACTTTTTTTAATTCGTCCGGGTTTTCTTTAGAAAGATCGATTTTTATCCAAAACGGTTAAGCTCAAAGTATTTCACTCAGAATGACTTTGAATATTGTGTGTATTCGTATGGCACGCCCGTTTTGCAATCACAGTCCCTCCCAGATTTTCTCTCTACACTTCTAATCGATATCCGACTCCATGAACGGTGAGGAGGTGTACCGGATCGGCAGGGTCGACTTCGATTTTCTGGCGGATCTTCACAATGACCTGATCGAGTGTGCGGGTGGTACCGTAATATTCCATCCCCCAGACCTCGTCGAGTAATTGGTTACGACTGACGACATTGCCTGTCTCGCGGTGGAGCAAGGCAATAATCTTGAGTTCCTTTTCCGTGAGGTCGATTTTCTCTTTTCCCCTCTGGCCGCGCATGGCCTTAGTATCGATCTTGACTGAGCCGAAAACAATTTGCGCAGGTAGGACGATCCCTTTCCCGTTTTTTCCAGCTGGGGCAATTTGCTCGGAACGCCGCAGGAGGGCATTGACCCGTGCGAGTAATTCACGCACACTGAAAGGTTTTGTCATATAATCATCCGCGCCGAGCTCGAGCCCTACTACCTTATCGACCTCCTGCCCCTTGGCCGTGAGCATGAGGATCGGCACTTGCATCCCCCCCGCCCTGATCTCACGGCAAAGATCGAACCCGCTTTTTCCCGGGAGCATGACATCGAGCACCATCAGCGAGGGCTGGAACCCTTTGAGCTTGGCCATCACCTGACGCCCGTCACTGACTTCATCGACATCGTAATTCTCGCTTTTGAGCGACTCCACGAGTCCCATCCGGATATGGGCATCATCTTCAACGACCAAAATTTTCTTTTTCATAAAAGTGTCTCCTCTTCTAGAGTCAGCGTGAGGGTGAAATTACTGCCTCCCCCTTTTCTTTGTGCATAGGTAATGATCCCCCGGTGATCTTCGGCGATCTTTAAAGCTAGTGTGAGCCCTAGGCCCGAACCCTGTACACCACTCGAAAGCGAGTCATGGGCACGGTAGAAACGCTCGAAAATTTTCTTTTCCTCACCTGACGGAATCCCAATACCCCGGTCAAGCACACTGACATGGAGTTTCTTCCCGTCGATGACCGTGTGTAATTCGATACTTTTGACATCGGTAGAATATTTTTCTGCGTTCGAGAGCAAATTAACCAAGACCTGTGACAAGGCATCCTCATCCCCGTCGATGAGATAGGCGACTTGCTCCCCGTGCCAGACTGTGTCGAATCCCTGATTCCGCAAGTGCAGTTCCTGACCTTCCCACAGTTTTTGAATCACCGGATAAAAATCAAACACTCTTTTATGATACCGTTTCTGTCCCTTCTCGATCTTGGCGAAATCTAATACATTGTTGATTAACCTTGTCAGGCGCTCGCTCTCCAGTGTGATGATGCGCAAATAGTTCGTCACTTTTTCGGGTTCCTGCACCCGTCCCTCCAAGAGCAACTCGGCAAACATCCTGATCGAGGTCAGCGGTGTCTTGAGTTCATGCGACACATTACTGACAAAGTCCGTTTTCTTTTGGACAATCTCCATGCGTTTACGGGTTTCATTAAAGATAAACCATACCCCTACACAAATAGCGGCGAGTGCCAGGGCGATGACACTCATGAGGACTAATCTCATGGTCCGGGCCGAACGCTCCAGCCGGTTCGCGTCCCGGAAATACAAGCCCACCTCCCAATAAGGAAGTACTTCCCCTATTTCCGTAGCGACAAAGGGCTGTTTCCAGTCGGGGCGGTAACCATCCATTGCGGAAAAACTCACGGGTTTACCCTTGTTATTCAGTATGGCGATTCCCACGTCCTGATTCCCTTTGAGGACTGAGGATGGGAAACCTATCGCCATCATTTTCTCAACCCCCTTAGCCTCTAAAGCCATGCAAAAAACCGTCTCTTTTATATGGTCGGGCCTATACCAGAATAAAACCTCCAGCCGATCATCGACGTAACGGGAAATAATCCCTTCCTTCTGGGCACTCACGATTTCACTAAACCGTGTATAATCTGCCACCACCGACGATGTTTGTTGTTTATTTTCTTCGTCCTGGAGCCTGACCTGTTTTTTCGGCGCGACACTGCGGTAATAGGTCTCAGCTTTCTTATTTTTGAAAGATTCTTTTTCCTCATTCCTGCTGGATAGGGAAACATCCGGAGTGATCGCCGCAGTAGGTGGCGCGGGGGCATTATCTACTTTTGATGCAGACATCTGATCCCCACTTATTCTGTCCCGCTTTTGAGATTCCATCGCTAGGCCTGATGCGGCATCCGACCGGTTATCTTTCGATTGTAATTTATCAGTGGACATCTGGTTCTGCTTAAGAACCTCATCGATCTGGGGAACTGTCTGGTAAACAGCCACGGATGTTTGATTCCCAAAAAAAGTGCGATTCAGCTCAAAAAAACTTTTCAGGCGCGCATCCGAATCCACGGCAATCTGTGAAGGCGCCACGATCCCGCCTTGCATATCCGTGGCAAAAAAGACCGGTTGATATTCCGAGAATAAACTATTCTGCTCGAGTCCCGTAACAATCTGCTCTGGAAGCTGGCCACTATTGGCCAGGCTGCCAAATTCATTCACCCCGTCTTTGAATTTCAGGAATTCCGAGGCAATATAAAGCCTGACCTGCGCGGCTAATTCATCCGTCTGGGTTTGCCGGAGTTCCACTTCCTGATTTTCAATAATCACTTTTTGTTGCCCCGCCGCTCGGAATGCCAGCACCCCGAGCACAAAGGCCGGGAGAAAAATAAAAACGATAAAAATGATGGCATTCTTCTTCATACGATTAATCAATGGTTCATTAACAGAATCCGTGCAAATTGCGACACATGTCCTCGGAATCCTCGATTATTTTCATTACGAACCCGTCCCTGTCCTTCTTTTATCACACTTATGATTCCTTCATGAGAACCTCATAAAAAAGGAGGGGGAAGGAGTCCCCCTCCGGTAACACGATTCACATCACCTACTCTTTCTGGTTTTTCTGTTTATAATTCTCGTATTGGAAAGCTTTGCGGCTGCGTTTATCAAAACCGTCTTTAGCTTCCACTTCGTCCGCTACGGCACTCAAGGAATCCCTTTCCTGATCGAGTTTCGGGGTTCTGGCGGCTGCAGGAAGATTACTGATGGCTTGGGATTGTTCTTTGAGCTTTAGTACAGCCTCTGCCTTTTTTCCTGAATCAGCGAGTTTCAGAGCTTCCTCACGGACCACCCTATTTTGTACCAAGGCCGCTTCTTGGGCCACCTCGACATTCAGCGAGGCATCGGATTCCTTTTGATTTTCCGTCATTTCGATAGAGGCAAGAATCTGTTGTTTTTTATCTTTCCCGCTTTCTTCATCCTTATAATCGATATTTGCCTGAGCTACGTCCATTTTTCCGCCTGAGGCATTCACCACCCGGGCACGGACCAGGAAACTGCGGTTTTGGGATCCGTAAACCTCGGGCAGGATAATCTCCGCGCGGCGGTTGGTAAAACGGATATCCGGCTCACCTACGACTTCGATACCTTCTACCCCCTCGGGGAGCACGATAATCACGCGCAAATTGCGTGCGAGAATGTTTTGGATTTTGCCGAGTTCCTCCGCAAATATCCCGGGTAATTTTTCCGTATCTTGCACGTAATAATAATTCGCCGCTGAAGCCTCAGCCAGTGAAACCATCAAATCCTCATTATAATCATCCCCCAGCCCGATTGTGGTGACTTGGATGCCCTGTTCGCGCAAATTGCGTCCGAGCCGGGCGAGTTCCGCTGGTGAGCTGGGCCCGACATTGGCGATCCCGTCGGAAAGCAGGAAGACACGGTTGACATTTTCTTTGGCGAAGAATTTATTCACTTGCTGAGCGCCCATCTCCACCCCGGCATAAAGGGCCGTACTCCCGCCATCAGTAATTTCCCGGACCAATGACTTTAAATGCGATTTATCTTTGACTTTCTGGGGCGGGATCAGGAGGTTGCTCGTATCATCGTAGATGACCACGGAGATCGTATCCTTTTCAGAAAGCTGGTCGATCGCCACACAGGCGGCCTGTTTTGCCTTTTCAAGCTTGGGCCCCGCCATGGAACCCGATCGGTCCAGTACAAGGGCCAGATTAACCGGGGTCCGCCTTTTTCGGGATGCTTCCCGGCCTTTAAGCTCGAGTTTAATTAAAACCTCGGCATCTTTGGTTTTAACGATCTTATTCCGGTCGGGGGTGAGTTTGACCGTGATTGTTTCTTCGCTTTTGCCTGTGGTTAAACAAAGCGCCAGCGCCGCCATTGTGATTGCGATAAATATTGTTTTCATGCCCTCATACTGGCAAATTCCTTCCCCCGTGTTGTCAGGCTATCGTTAATCAATTGTAAAAAAAATGTAATGAGAGATCAGGAATGTGTTAGATTTCCGCTTGTGGGTCGTTCCGCAGTCCTGTAGATTCATGGCGTTCGTCACAGAGAGGTAATCCGTATTCATGTGAACCAGCTTTCACAAAAGCGGGTAAGGGAATATCCGGAATCATTAACTCTGCGACTTCAATACACCGAACAACAATTTATCCACAAGAAAACACTGACCACTATGAGTAAACATCAATTCCAAACCGAGGTAAACCAACTCCTCCACCTGATCATCCACAGCCTGTACTCGCACAAGGAGATATTCATGCGCGAACTGGTGTCGAACGCCTCTGACGCTTTGGACAAGCTGAAGTATCTCACCCTGACCGATGATCAATTCAAATCCCTATCGTTCAATCCGGCCATCAATATAGAGTTCAACGAGAAAGATCCAAAAACTCTCACCATTTCCGATAACGGAATCGGCATGAACGAGACTGAGCTCGTCGAGCACTTGGGCACGATCGCCCGCTCCGGCACACGCACCTTCCTCGCGGGACTCTCCGGTGACGGAAAAAAGGATTCAAACCTGATCGGTCAATTCGGCGTGGGATTCTACTCCTCATTCATGGTCGCGAACCTGATCGAGGTCACCTCACGGAAGGCTGGCGAGGATACGGCCTGCAAATGGACAAGCACAGGCAAAGGAGAGTTTGAAATTATTGAGGCCGTCCGACCATCCCACGGCACCACTATCGTCCTGCATTTAAATGAAGAGGGTGCGGAATACGCCTCCCACTGGTCGATTGAAAGTCTGATCAAAAAATACTCTAACCATATTGCTTTCCCGATCTTCCTCACCTACGAAAAGACTGAGCGCGATGACAAAGGCAAGGAAACGTCCAAGGCAATGGAAACCGAACAGGTTAACTCTGCCAGCGCCCTGTGGAAACGTTCCAAAAACGAACTCAAGGACGAGGACTACAAGGAGTTTTACAAGACAGTGGGCCACGATGTGGATGATCCGATGTTTTGGACTCATACCCGCGCCGAAGGCACCATTGAGTATACGACCCTCTTCTACATTCCGAAAACCGCTCCATTCGACATGTACTATGCGGATTATAAACCGGGGGTAAAACTCTTCGTCCGCCGTGTCTTTATCACAGATGACGACAAGGAGCTTCTCCCTTCTTGGTTAAGATTCATCCGCGGGGTCATTGACAGCGAGGATCTACCTCTGAATGTCAGCCGCGAAATCCTCCAGCAGAACAAAGTCATGATGAAGATCAAGCTCGACAGCGTGAAAAAGCTCCTCTCTGAATTTGAGAAACTGGCCAAGGACAAGCCTGACATATTCCTGGAGTTTATCGCCCAGTATAATCGTCCCCTCAAGGAAGGCCTCTACTCCGACTATTCACACAGAGATCAATTGATCGACCTGGTAAGGTTCAAATCCTCCAAAGTCGAGGGCTGGACAAGCTTCGCAGACTATAAGGGCCGGATGCAGCCTGAACAGAAGGCCATTTACTTCATCAGCGGGGATAACGAGGTGAAACTCCGCGCCAGTCCGCTGCTTGAAGCCTACAAGAAAAAAGGGATTGAAGTCCTCATTATGGACGACAAAATCGATGAAGTCGTCATTCCCTCCCTTCACAAATACAAAGACGCGGATCTCAAAGCCGTCAACCGTTCCGACGCTGGTGAGGACCTCAAGGATACCCAAGACAAGGAGAAGGAAAAAAACGTTCTTCCTGTCGTGGAAAAGATCAAAAAAGCCCTAGGCGACCGCGTCAAGGACGTCAAAGTGTCCATACGCCTTTCCGACAGCCCGAGCTGTATTGTCACGGATGAATCCGATCCTACCTACCAGATGCATGCGATGATGAAGCAGATGGGTCGCGGCGACGACCTTCCCGAGGTGAAACCCATTCTAGAAATCAATCCGGACCACCCGATTATCACAGGCCTCAAGAATGTTGACGACGAGGAGAAGATTTCCGATGTGGCCGTACTCCTCTTTGACCAGGCCCTCCTGATGGAAGGTGTCGAGATCAAAGATGCCCCCGACTTTGTGAGGAGATTAAATCGTGTCTTAGGCAAAGCATTTTAATGTAGCCTCCCGCCAGCCCCCACACCCCGCGTCAGACCTATTGACCGGGCGCAGGCAGTGCGCATACTAACCGCGCAATTTGCTGCGGGGTATGTCCTGCGCTGAGGGAAATCCTCAGCCGGGCCGCCCCTTTGGCGACTGTCGGATAACGGATGGCCGGGACATAAATACCTGCGTCAAATAATCCCTGCGCTATTTGCAACGCACGGGACTCATCCCCGATCATGACCGGGATAATCGCGCTTTGTGCGGTTACTCCCCTTTGAAATGCCCCCGTAAAAGCTGAAATATTTTCCCAGAGCAATTTGCGCAGTTTTTTCCCCTCATTACCCGATACCACCTCGATAGCTTTCATCGCCGCCGCACAGGTCGCAGGAGGGAGGGCCGTGGAGAAAATGAAGGAACGCGCCCGGTTAAGCAAAAAGTCCACCAGTGCCTGCGAGCCTGCAATGTAACCGCCCCCGCTGCCCAGAGCCTTACTCATCGTTCCCATCTGGATATCGACCCGAGATTGCACCCCGAGATCCTCCGCCAGTCCGGCCCCCGTCGCGCCCAGCACTCCGAGTCCATGAGCCTCATCAATCATCAGCCATGCTCCGTATTTTTCCTTGAGTGCAATCATCTCGGCCAAGGGAGCACGATCCCCGTCCATGGAAAAAACACTCTCCGTAATGACCAATATTTTCCCGCCATTACTGTCGGCCTTTCCCCGAGCCCAAGCTAAATGACTCTCTAATTTCCCCCTATCATTATGGGGAAAAACCCGGACCGCGGCCCCGCTCATTCGGGCTCCATCCACGACACAGGCATGCACCAGTTTATCCAGGATCACCACATCCTCCTTTCCGCACAAAGCCGTCACCGTCCCGAGTGCCGCAGCAAACCCGCTGGAGAAAGTTAATGCCGCGTCAGTTCCTTTCCAACGGGCAATTTGCGCATCCAAAGCTGCTTGCGGCTCGAAATTCCCGCTAATCAGGCGCGAAGCCCCGGCACCCGTGCCATAATGATCCAGCGCAATTTGCGCGGCACCCTTGATCAAGGGGTGATTAGCCAGCCCGAGATAGTCATTCGATGAAAAGTTTAAGACCGTCTGCCCCTCGATCCTGATTTCTGGGCCCTGAGGGCTTTCCACGGTGCGCAATTTGCGCCGGAGATGGGCGGCATCGATTTTGAGTAATTGGCCTGAGAGCCATTGATCCATGTCAGAGGACACAGTCACGACGCACGACCTTTCCATTAATCATAACAAAAGGAACAATGTCCCGGAATCGGCAGACATCCTCAAAGGGGTCATCAAACCCCGTCGCTGGCACCGCCACAAAATCCGCTAGGGCTCCCGGAGCAATTTGCCCGAGACACCCGCCTTTACCTATCGCCCGCGCCGCATCAATCGTACACATATCCAGAAGCTGGCGGTAATTTAGCTGGGGATACTTTTCTTTAGCCGCCCTCATCTCACTAAAGAGATCAAGGCTGTTATTCGAGGCGAGGCTGTCTGTGCCCAAAACAACCCGGGCACCCGCATCACGCAGTTTGATTAGAGGGAATTCCCCGTGCCCGAAATAATGATGACTCTTCGGGCAATGGCAAATCGTCATCCCCCTCCGACCCGCCTCCACGATATCCTCCTCGCTCAGGTAATTCATATGCACCAGCAAATCATCATCCCCGACGGCTCCCTTCCTCAATAAATGCTGGAACGGGGTGTGAATCCCGCAGTCGCTCATGTCACGACCGATACTTTTCATAAACTGGGCAAAATTCCCTTTCCCCAGCGTGAACATGTCAAATTCCTCATCCGACTCGGATACATGCGTCGTGACTAGGCACCCGAGCTCGCGCGCAGCGTCCCGGGCGAGTTTATAAATATCCACCGATGCCGTGTAAGGTGCATGAGGGGAAAGGGCCACTCCCCCCAGCCACTCTTCCGGATAATTCAAAGCCAGCAACATACCATCGACAAAATCGGGCTGGTCCTGCCGCACCCGGATATCGATGAGTTCCAAAGCCCAGATCACACGCAAGGGCGGCGGAGTCAACCGGGGGAAAACCTCAGGGAAACTCTCGATATTAACCACCGTTGTCGTTCCATGATCCAAAAGCTCCTCATACCCCTCATGGATGGACAAGAGATAATCATCAGCAACAAGCATCCGTTTGAGCCCATTAATCTGCCGGATCCAGCTCGAAAAGGAATCCGACGGGATAATCGATCCTTTCATCATCATGTAGTCGAGGTGACAATGGGAATTAATCAATCCGGGCAGCAAAATGCTCGAACCAAGGTCGATGACCTCCTGGTGCGCGAGTCGCCCGCGGAATTTATCTTCCGGCCCGACATCCACCACCCGCCCGGCCTCGACACAGACCATCCCGTCCGCTATCGGCGGAGTCACTACAGGTAAAATGGTACGGGCTTTAATGAGCATGACCCCTTATTATTAATCCCCGTTACCCACTTCGTCAAAAACGAAAAAACGTTTCTTGCCGGAAATTCAAAAATGACTCTCTCCCCCCCTTGCAGAAAGGGGAAAAATTAGGCTTTGTGTGAAGTGAGTCGATAGAGTCAGGATGCTTTCGAGTGCGAGTATAATCTTTTTCCTTCTGGTGTCATAACTTATGAGTCAATTCGGGGTTCCGTCGTTACGGGATCGTTCCTGAATTTTACGGTAATAAAATCCAAACCATTAATGCCACCCCCGCAGATTACCTTGCCCGATGGCCTCTCCATAACGAGGTTTTTAACGATGATGTCCGATTAGAAGGAGGAATCAATATGGACGGGGAATTTGAAGCTGTCATTAGTCAGCCCTTCATTGTCGGGGATGCTTTCGAGAGGAATTTCGTCAAAGACTCTAAACAAAGGATATTCGCCATAGATATTCCTATTCACCCCTCCTCATCTAAAGCCATTGACTGGATCGCAGGAAATAACTGAAAAAAAATCAAGAACCATCCTCACCTTATCCCCTAGCGGCAAAAGAATAGGAATAAGGCCGGAGTGGCACTTAGTTAAGGAATATTATGTACGAGTCATGTAAGGGGTGCTGCCCCAGCTCAAGACATTAAAAACGAGCTGAGCAATTTACGGTGCTCACTAAAGAGTGTGCTGCAATCCAGGGCGAAACGGTCTTGGATCGCCTGGAGTTTGCGGTAAGTAGCGACATTCTTCGCGATCGGTTTAACCAAAGTCTTGCGGTCCACCTTCACAAATTTTTTGCACAGGGCCTGGATCGAGGTCTTCCGGCCTTGGGCAAGCTCGTAGCACCACATGGCTTGTACAGCACCACCGAGGGCAGCCCCTTCACCCGTTTCGAGGCATACGACTGGGCAACCAAAGATATCAGCCATGATCTGGCGCCAGACGGCGGAGTTTGCCCCGCCTCCGGTAATCCGGATCTCAGTGGGTTTGATCCCGAGAGTGCGCAGGCGGTTGAGCCCGTAATTCATCCCGAGGGTCACCCCTTCCATTGCAGCACGCGCAAAATGCGCCGGGGTAAAGGTACGGGTATTTACCCCAAAATAAACCCCGGTACCATCCGGGACATTTGGTGTGCGTTCACCCTCTAGGTAAGGAATGAGCATTAACCCATCGGAGCCGGGTTTGATTTTAGCGACTTCGGTGGAAAGTTTTTCATTGGTCCAGCCAAAGGATTTTTTCACCATCTCTGTGGCGACAGTCACATTCATCGTGCAAAGGAGAGGCATCCACGCACCTGTACTATCGCAGAATGCAGCAATTTGGCCTTCGGCATCGACGACAGGTTTTTTTGAGTAAGCATAAATCGTCCCGCTGGTGCCAAAACTCGCCGTGACACAACCCTCCTCCACATTACCGGTGCCGATCGCCCCCATCATATTGTCCCCCCCACCGGAACTCACGACCACAGCCGGGCCGAACCCAAAGAGTCTGGCCACATCAGGACGGACGATTCCCGCCGGTTGATCAGAGGAACGAAGCGCGGGTAATTTGCTCGCAAGCTTCGGATCAATGGCGTTAATGACCTCCTTGCGCCATTTGCGCGTGCGCACATCCATGAGGGCTGTGCCGCTGGCTTCCCCATGTTCCATGGTTTTCTCGCCCGTCAGCCAGTAATTGATATAATCATGGGGCAAAAGGACGCAATCGAGTTTGGCATAGTTCGCGGGTTCATTTTGTTTCAGCCAGAGGATTTTTGAGGCGGTGAATCCAGCGGGGATGGAGTTCCCGATCATGGAAATGGTCTTTTTTACGCCACCGAGCTTTTTAATCATTTCATCACACTGCTTTACTGTCGAGGTATCACACCAGAGTTTGGCCGGGCGGATCACGTTACCTTTGGCATCGAGGGGGACGAACCCGTGTTGCTGGCCGGACACCCCGATTCCCGCGACATCCGAGGGTTTGATCTTGGAGGCTTTGATCGCCTTAGCGATCGTATTCCTGACCGCATCGATCCAATCCTTTGGATTCTGTTCCTTTGCACCGGCAGGCAGACCTTTGACCATCTCATAAGCTTGGGAGGCGCTCCCGAGGACTTTGCCGGAGGCTCCGTCCACAACGATTGTTTTTGTACTTTGAGTGCCGCTATCGATCCCGATGAAATATTTGCCCATAAGTTTTTTTGTTCCTTGGATTTTTGCCGCCGGATCCTCCGACAGTGATTGTTTGTTTTATCTAACGGACACCGATGGATTTGCACAGAAGAAAAATTCCCGATCCCAGACCCAAACAGAACTTCCTCATCCACTATAAGCCCCGGCCTATTGACTCGGTCTTGTCCGGTAAAGCATCGAGGTGAGCGTCACGGGAATCAAAATATCCGTCCAGAACCATGAACCCGCATTGCCTGAGGAAAAGTCATGGGCAGACACCATCTGGATCACATGTCCCACGGCATCCCCGCCCAACCACACACTCAAAGCTATTCCGGCCGCGAGCTTGTAGCTATAGGACGCACGCAGTGCCATTAGACAAGTCACCCCCATCGCTAGGTTCGCTATCCCGACCTCGTACTCAAACGGACTGGGTGCCCACCCGATAGACGCGGAAGCGATCTTTGAGAAAAACACATGGAAAACGAAAGTATAAACTCCCATGACTCCCCCGCACAGGAAAAGGACCCACCGGAGTAATTCACCCGGATACCCTCCCGCTTTCTTCCCCGAGCAAATTGCCGCAATCAAAAAAGCCCCAATGTAGAGAACAACATTGATATTCTCCATAAACAGTGAAATCAATAATCCAATCATCTAATCAGCCTGTTTTTTTAGGTTTTATCCTTCGAGTCGTCTATAACAAGTAGGCTGGACTGGAGAGTCATCTGAGCTTGCAGTAGCATGATGTGTAACGCGCAATTTGCTTCACAAAGGGTGGGGTGGACTGGCCGGGGGGATGGTTACAGGGAACCTGCGGCGAAATTTGTATTCAAAATCTTGTCCTTGGATTTTTGAATGCCGGTATTGGCGAGGTCGCTGGTGGGATTAAAAGACTGGGCTTGGAGGTACCAGACGACGGCGGCACCCCATTGACCTTTACTCTCGAAGGAACGGGCATTACGGATGGCTTTAATAAAGTCTGCTGACTGCTCGGCGAGTTCCGCCATCATTTTATTCAGCTTTATATCCTCGCTCCATTCACCGGAGGCCTTTTCAAGGGCTTCCCATGCAGCGGCGGGATTTTGGGCTTTTTTGAGTTCCTCGGCCTTCATCATGGCGACCTCGACTGCTTCGACTTTTTTCATGGCTTTCTCAAATTTCGCAATCCGGGCCTTATCCCCATCGAGGGCAGCGGCGTATTTAAGCCGATTCTCATACATCGCCCGCCAATTCTCCTCGGTCCAGTAACGGTCGAACTCCGCAGTATATTGCTCCTTCGTATCGGACGTGGTAAAAAAGGATTGGCTGGCGGTTTTCAGCTCGGGATTTGTCGGCCATAGCTCGGCAGCGGCATAAAAATACTTTTGCGCTTCTTCGGGTTTACCTTGTTGGGCGGAGAGTTTTGCCATGCCGAGGGCGAAATTACTGCGCATCTTCCCGTTATTCACTAAGGACATGGCCTTACTAAAATCGAAATCCTTAGCTTCCTTGCGCATGGACTGGATTTTATCATCAGCCGTTTGGTAGTCTTTGACCATGAGGAGGCTTTCGAGCTCGGACATCCCGCGTAGATACTCCGAGACTTTGCGTTTCTCCGTGCGGGGCACGATTAAAAGCTGGGGCAAATTGCGCGAGGTCATGAATGCTGACAGTAACCTTTCCGATGCCCCGGCGAGCTCGGCGTTGTCATATTTATATTTGAAAGCTTCAATCTCGCTCTTCCCCTGTTTATCAGCTTCGAGTCCCGTATTATACATCATGGACAGCTCATTACTGTAATCCCCGTCATTATAGATCGCCCGGTAGAAATCGATAGCGATGATCCCTTGGGCATATTGTTGGGAGGCCATGAGGGAGGAGATATAGGAACGGAAATCCTGCCGGGTCTCGATATCCTTTTTGACTTTTTCGAGTTCTTTTGCCCCCATTTTCCCGGCGGCGATCAGACGATCCTCTTCCCTGCGTGTAGCCTTATAAGCATTCTCCAGCATCTTAGAAAATTGTGCCGTATCCACTTTTGGGGTATTTACGACCGTGTTATTGTCACCCGTCGTCGTGGATTGGCCACCAGATGATCCTGATGATTGTGGGGCGACTTTTTGGGCACCAGCCAAGAGCTCCTTACTACGGCGCTCCTTCTCATATTTCTCTATTTCCTTATCCATTTTTAATATCTCGGACTTGGCCTCCATCGAAGCGCGGACACGGTTACGGATATTCTCGCTGATACCCCCGTCGAAATCAAAATCCTTCAAGGCGAGGGCCTTTTCATTGGCAGCCAGGAAATTCCCGCTCCTCAAATCATCCCGGATCGTCTCCATGATCTTCAAATACTGGTCCACCGAGGTTTTATCCTTCTCGGCGGTATTCGCATAGGTCTCAAAGAGGGTCAGGGGCAAATTGCGCGCTGTCGGACTCGTCGCGATGGTGGGCATAGTGGCCGCACGGATTTGCTCGATCCCGAGATTCATATTCGTACCGATCAATCCATTGATCGCCTCGACATTTTTTGGGTTTCCCAAGATCACATCCATGGAGCTGGATGACTGGTTGACATTTGTGAGCACCTGACCGGCCGCATCAAGGACTTTCCGAGATTGTGTATCGAGGCCCGTCCCAGTAGCCGCTGGAGGCGCAGTCTGTGCGAGGCATGAGGATACCCCCATGCATAATACGGCGAGGAGGCAGATGGACTGCTTAGGGTTTTTGAATGTCTTCCACATAGATCACTCCTCCGTCCTTGATAATAAATTTCACCTCGAGCAATTGCCCTTTTTCCAAATTCACCTTATCGAGCTTGGCCGGAACGACTACCGCGAGCGGTTTTTGATTCACCTGCTCCTTAAAAACCAATAACCGGCCTGTTTCCGCGCTGAACCCGAGCTGGCTTTCCACACGCATCTGGGCCTTGTAACGATTCCCCGCAAGACTCGCGGGATTCTCGAGGAATGCATTCACTGAGAAATCCGTATAATTAACCGCAGCCGTCGTCGCAGCCGCACCCGCTGCCTGACGTTTCACGAGGAGGTATCCCCCGACTCCGAGCCCGACGAGGACTAGAATCACTAATCCCACAATCAGCCCACCGGATCGCCGGGTACGCTGTTTTTTTAAATCATCCAAGCTCAGGCGAGTCGTCTGATCCGCGGGTTTCTTTTCGGTGGAGGTCTTTGGATCAGCAGGAGCTTTCGTCTTTTCAGCTTTTATATTCTCTTCCGGTTTGGATGATTCATCCTTGTCAGAGGTGGATACAGCTTCTTGGGGCTTTTGATCAGCTTCCGGGGAAACTTTCTCGCTGGCGCGTTCTATATGGGAAAATTTAACGTTAAGCTTCATAGCAGTGATTTATTCTGTTTAACAAAGAAATAGCTTGCCACCAAGCAAATAAAACAATGCCCGCCGAGGACCGCCATCGCTGTCAGTGGTTGGGCCAAAGCGGTGTGAGTATTCTCGACAATCACATCGTACACACGAGAATCCATCATGGTCCTGATATACCCGCTCCAGGCCCAGTAAGCATTAATCAGCGGACGCGCAAAAAGCAGGAGCCACTCGGGCAGCGCCAGCACCGCCCCGGATAAGGGTAACTGCAAACCCACGAGGTAAATGGAGACCAGTGAGGCTTGTTCAGTCGTCCGGAAAAGTGCCGAGAAAAGCAAACACGTCAGGCTCATCGCAAATGTCGAAAGCAAAAGGATCATGTACTGGTCTATGAATGGGCCCGGGAACTGGCAGAAATATTTCACCAGCCCGTGCATCGCGAGGGCTTGGAGGGCGCTGAGGATAAAGACAAAAAATACTTTCGACATCAGGTAGGCCAAAGATGACAAGCCCCCCAGCCTCTCCTTCTCGAATATATCCCGCTCCCGGACGATCTCCCGCGCCCCGTTATTTGACCCCATCAAGGTCAGGAGCACGACCTGGAACATGATCAGCCCCGATGCCAGCGTGGCGGTGCCGATGGCTTTGGTCATGAATTCCGAACGCTGGATGACTTCCTCCACAAAATTCTGCGTAGGGGCCAAGCTCATACTCTGCACCTCGGGTAACCCGTTTAATGCAAATACAACCACGAGGAACGGAAAACCCAGCATCAGGATCATCTGTAACGTGACTTGTGTCGGGTTACGGAAAAAGAGATGCCATTGCCGCCGCGTGAGCGTCATGAATTGGGCAATTTGCGCGGGTAAATGGGTGAAAGTCATTTGTTTGCCGTCACTCGTTTCTCGCGAGAAATCATAACGCGGCAGGTCTCCGGCCCCGATGTCGTTTAATTTCCCGTACAGCCGCCCCGGTACATCAATCTCGAAATCCGCGAGTAAACTCGTCGGGGATCCGTGATAAACAAGCTGCCCGGCATTGAGAATAATGACCGAATCACAGAGGTCGATATGATCGAGGTTATGCGTCACACAGATGACTGTCTTACCCTGCTCATGCGCGAGCTGCGCAAAAAGTCGCATAAAATTCTCCTCCGACTGGGCATCGAGTCCGCTCGTGACCTCGTCAAAAATCAATACCTGCGGGTCCCGGAGTAATTCAATCGCCAGTGAAAGCCTTCTTTTCTGGCCGCCGGAGAGATTTTCAACACGCACATGCGCATGGGCCATGAGATCCACTAATCCCAGAACCTTCAATATCCTCTCTTCCCTTTGCTGCCTTGAGAAATTTGGCGGCAACCTTAATGAAGCACTATATTCGAGGGCTTCCAAGACGCTTAACCCGTCATGGGCGACACTGAATTGCGGGACATAACCGATTTCCGAGACAAAAAATGAGAGGTTATCGAGTAGGTCATGCCCGTCCAAAAGGATTTTGCCCTCGCGCACTTTCCTGATCCCCAGCAACGTTTTGATCAGCGTACTCTTGCCGCAACCACTCGGCCCCACCACCACGGAAAAATGGCCCAAGGGTAATTCAAATGAGATCGATCGGAGCAAATACTTCAGTTCCGTGGGTTGGCTATGGTCTTTGACCGCGACCGAGACGTTTTCCAATCTAAACATAATTATTCCTAACCTCTTTAACGGAACCCCCTCCCCCTGACCAGAGCAATTTGTTCCAGAGCTTGAATCCCGACGCATTCGGAGCAATTTGCTGGAAAAATATCTCAAAACTCAGTCATGCCCCTATCCCCCATCACACCTCGCTCTCTATGCATGAGTGTGAATAGATAATTTCCAGGCTCTGGGGGGCTTGGTGCTTTTTTCCTAAGAACGTAAGACCGGGCTAAGGAGGTAGGCCATTCCCAAAAGAAACAAGAGAGGCATCATCCAGCGGGCCGCTTTATTGAGTCTATGTTTACAAGCCTTATCTTTACGGTGCCAGGCATTCTCGATCACGCTCACGGCCACGCCAAAGGCAATACACAGATAGCTCAAGGTAAAAACACGATCCAGCACTGTCGTGTAGGAAATGCTCGGGAGATTCGCCGTCACGGCAAACTGAAAGGCAATTCCGGCCAGCAAACAGGTCAGACTAATGGATATTCGATCTCCCACCGCATCGGAAGGGATGAAAAATACACTCCACGAAATGCTCAAGATTAATAGGAGTGGCAACATGACCTGCCAGATATAGTGATCGAAATTCCGCTTCACATGGAGCGTGGCCTCGAGCTCCGAGTAATGCTCATTGCCCGCTTGTAAATTTAATAAATTCTCTACGGCCCTCACAGTGACCCCATCGAACTGGAGATCATCATAGGAGGCGTCCTGAGAGACGCCGATTTTCCTCTTGTCCGGCACAAAAATAACAACGTCCTTCTCAAAAAGGAATGATTGTATCCGCACAGGGAGATCCTGACGATCAAAGGGGAAAGTATGGAAGTTAAATTTCCCACGGAATTCCGCCGTCAGTCCCAGCTGATAGTTCACCGTCCCATCCGGCTGAATGGAGATGTAGCGATTGGTAATGTCCGGCTGACTGGCATTCACAAACTCTAGGTGTGGCCACCATATTTCCTTGAGCTTCTCCTCAGCCGCCGCCTCGATATAAACTGCGGGGATAGCAGCCTCTCCGTTCTTGAGTTTGGAGGCCAGGCGCGTGTCTTTCCAGCAGATATTCAGGTAGATATCAGCAGTAAAAGTCTGCGCTTTCTCATCGACTGAGACCAGATTTAAAAAATAGACTCCTCCCTCGATTTTCACGGGGAGTCCCCCGGGAGGAGGAGTATTTACGAGATTGGCGGAGCCATTTGCCACAGTGCCGTCCGCACCAAATACCACCCCACCAAGGCAAAGCCCGAGTAGAAATAACACAAACCCCTGAAATGGATTTCTTTTCATAACCCCCCTATAAAATGAATTCTTTCAAACACTACCAGCTTTTTCTCTTTCCAAGGGAATAGGGCGAATTGCCTCATAAGTTATGACACCGGAACAAAGGAGTCATGAAAATGAGTCGGAGCATACAAATCGAGCAGTTACCCCTGTACCGGGAACAGTATGCGGGGCGAGGACGGGAAGGTAAAGGGAAGTTATTGGATGAGTTATGCGGCGAATTGCCTCATAAGTTATGACACCGAGAAGGGGAAAGGTAGGAGCTTACAACTCCCTCCCCCTCCGCAACCAGAGCAATTTGCACCACAAAGGGCACGGAGTTTGCAGATGAGAGATGGCCTGAAATGTTTCCGGGGAGTGCGCGTGTCCCGAGTGTTGCAGGCATGCGTCCACCCGTCGTTTTTGATCAAATGCCCCGGAAGGCGTTCGGGGCCTGAATGGTTCCATCGGGCGGGGACGCCCTCGGATGCACACGGGGCGCATGCGCTCCCCGATCCTCGGCAAGTGGGGGTTTCTCGGTACAAGGTCGCAAAGTTTTTTCTCTTATTTTTCTGTAGGGCGAGCGGCCCTGCTTGCCACGGGCCGGAGTTTTGCATGCGCGTCCGACATTCGGTAACGTCGATCTAATGAATGGGGTAGAAAAAAACTGGAGCCAGATGTCGGATTTGAACCGACGACCGACGGTTTACAAAACCGTTGCTCTACCCCTGAGCTAATCTGGCGGAAGTGAGGTGACGCACTATGAAGAATCCGGAATAAATTTCAAGCGAGATTCTTAACTTTTCTCATTGAATCACCTCTTAAGCTCATGCAATGTCTCTGGGTATGAGATTTTTCCCTTTATTCATAATGGTTTTAAGCATCCTTACACCGGTGTACGGACAATCAAAACTGACCTTAACCCGCCCGGAATACATCCAGATCGGCCAACGTATCTGGCAAAATGAATGCGCTGGCACGGTCAACGGGCTGACATCGTGGAATTCCGGGGAGGAATTCATGTCCCTGGGTATCGGACACTTTATCTGGTACCCGAAAGGCAAGGAATATGCCTTTGCGGAAAGTTTCCCGCCCTTTGTGAAATTTGCCGCGTCAAAGGGGTGCAAATTGCCCGCGGCCCTTCTCGGGGCCCATCCGGATTGCCCGTGGAATACGAAAGCGGAATTCCAAAAAGCCTTTAATAGCCCGACGATGACCTCTATCAGGACTTTTTTAAAGGATACCGTTAGCCTCCAAGCGGAATTCATCGCCCAGCGCCTCGAGGCATCCCTGCCGAAAATGCAGGCGATCATTGCGGGAGATCAACGCGCCAGTATTGAAAAAAGATTCTACCTCGTCGCTGGGACACCGGGGGGGATGTACGCCCTGATGGATTATGTTAATTTCAAGGGGGAAGGAATCAAGGAAACCGAACGTTACAAAGGCCAAGGATGGGGACTCCTCCAGGTACTCCAAGGGATGAAGCCCGTAGGCACCCCGGAGGCGGCCCTTGCGGAATTCCGTAGTTCCGCCGCCTTTGTACTGCGCCAGAGGATAAAAAACAGCCCTCCCGCCCGGGGTGAAAACCGCTGGGAAGCCGGGTGGATGAACCGGGTCGACACCTACCGGAATTAACTTAGAACCTTTGAATTTTTCGACTTGTTAAAATAAAGAAACCCGCTAGGTTACACCCCATGAAACATTTAAAAGTTGCTTTATTCGCGATTACCCTTTCCTCGTTCATTGCTGGTTGCTCCAGTTCCGGAGACAAGGACACAGCGACTTACCACAGCACTGGGACAGCCGGGGCGGCTGACCAATCCCTTCCTGCCGATGCCTCCACCGCACCTGTACAACAACAGCAAGTCGCTGCAATATACTCTGGAGACAAAAAAAGCGGCCAAGAAACCACTACAACGACTACAACGACTACCACACAGGAAGCCCCTGCTGACACCGGAAATTACAAGACGATCGATTACACCGTCACAGAAGGTGACTCCCTCTGGAAAATCGCCCGTAAGAACAATACGAATGTGACACGGATCAAAGAAGCCAATGGCTTCACCTCTGACAATATCCGTCCCGGACAGACAATCAAAGTCCCTGTCCCCCAATAAAAACACGCTTTTAGCTTTAACAGGCGAACACACCTTGGTGCCGAAAAGCTCCAAGGTGTTTTTTTATGCACAGCGATTTTCACGGCATTATCATCAGGAAATATCCGCTGACGGAGTCGAGCCTGATTATCCATTGGATGACCCTCGAGCACGGACGCATCAAAACCGTCGCCAAGGGCGCACGAAAAACCAAAAACCAATTCTCAGGCAAACTCGATCTCCTGAACTCCGGCACGCTCTCCATCCGCCACTCGCGACACTCCGACCTCCATTCCCTCTCCTCCTTCGATCTCAGCCATCGTCCTGAGCAAATCGCCTCGGAGGTAGAGAGGCTGGAATTCATCTCCTACGCGATCGAACTCCTCGAGATCGTCTCCGAAATCGAAATCCCCCACCCCGAGCTTTACCACTGGTTCGACACACTCTTAAGCTGGCTCGACCAGAAAAGCCCTGATGCGATTATCCTTTCCCAGCTCGAACTCTCCCTCCTCAAAGGCCTCGGCCTCCATCCCGAGCCCGATCTGGATATTTTAGGTGAGCACCTGAGCAAATTGCTCGGGGAATGGATGAATGGAGGCAAATTGCGCCGTTCAGAAGTCACTCCCGCACAAATACGGGTCTTGAATCAATGGACCGAATCCCTGATCCGGCAAGAGCTCCACAAAATCCCGCATTCCAGGCCTGAGTAAGTACCGTTTCTCCATTCGCGGAACCCGCCTGGAAAATAATGGATCGTTTTTAAAAAAAAGCCCCCCCCCAGGACTTACCCGGCGACTTCTTCAGCGACTTGTTTTTTGACGGGGGCCTCGACCCATTTCTGATGTTCCTTAATAAGGTCTATCAGGAGTTGGACAGATTCATCCTCGGGGATATTAAATTTCACGGCGGTTTTACCCACGTAGAGATTGATTTTCCCGGGAGCCCCGCCGACATAACCGAAATCCGCATCAGCCATTTCACCAGGGCCATTAACGATACACCCCATCACCGCGATTTTGACACCCTTGAGGTGGCTGGTCGCTGATTTAATGCGGGCGGTGGTTGTCTGGAGGTTAAACAGTGTACGTCCGCAAGACGGACAAGCCACATAATCGGTTTTCACCGACCGGCAACCGGCGGCCTGGAGGATATTATAAGAAATCCGAGTCCTCTCCAGTGCATCGAGGGAACCCCCGAAACGCACTGAATCACCAAAACCGTCACAAAGCAGGCTTCCAAATACCGTGGAGGTATCAAGCAAAGGATTCTCCGAGGTGTCCCCGTCAAAGATTAATTGAATCGGGTATGGATAACCTTTTTCCTGTAACCATGCTGCCATGATCCGGTAGGCAGGAATGGGGGCAAAATCCCTTACCCCATTAACCGCTACTGAGACCAGGTGAAAAACTTCCTTTTGAGCAATTTGCAGGAATTCCTCCGCCTGAGTTATTTGCCCGTCCCCGATTTCGATCTGGAGGACTTTATTACCGGCATGGGCTTGCGAGATCAGTTTTCTGAATTCATCCTGAGACCAATTTTTTGAAGCTTGGAAATTCACCTTATCCACATGGGCCAGCGCATCAAAAGCAAATTGTTTCTGGTCACCGACACTCACCGACAGCGGCACTTTCGACTGGGCACGGATCGTCTTTAATCCCTCGATATCGGCAGCGGAAGAAATCTTCAGATTAATGATCTCTGCAAAGGCGAGTTCATCAGCCCGCAGGCGGGAGAATTGGGCCAAGACTCCGTTCAGATCAGAGGCCGATTCAGGAATCTCGACCTCGACACGGACGGTTTGTTCCCCTCCGATAGGCATATTCCCCGCGACAATTTGCTGGGTAGCCCTGCGTTGATAAGAATAAGGATCACGCGACTCGGTGATATTCAGTACGGGCAAGGGTTCCTTGCTGGCAGGAGACTCCAGTCGGTCATTATATTTTTTTACCAGGTCCAGAGCGACGGGAATTTCATAAACCGCATCTTCCGTGAGGGAAACCCGGATCGTGTCGCCGATGCCGTCATCCAAGAGGGATCCAATCCCGATCGCGCTCTTGATACGCCCGTCTTCCCCGTCCCCGGCTTCCGTCACTCCGAGGTGCAGCGGGTAATTCCAATCCGGGCCTTGCTCATCCAGGATCCTGACCAGTAGACGGTAAGCCTCGATCATCACCTTGGGATTCGAGGATTTCATCGAGAAATTAAAATTGTGGAACCCGTATTTCCTCGAAATCCGGGCGAATTCCAACGCACTCTCGACCATGCCGCGCGGGGTGTCGCCGAACCGGTTCATGATCCGATCCGAGAGCGAACCGTGATTTGTCCCGATCCGGATGGCGCGTTTAAGCTCGATACATTTCAGGACGAGGGGTTTGTAAGCCTCCTCGATGCGGTCGAGTTCCCGTTGGTATTCCTCATCGGTATATTCCATGACTGCAAATTTCTTTTTATCAGCGTAGTTACCCGGATTTACCCGGATCGCCTCGACCCATTTGACGGCTTCCATGGCCGCATCGGGTTTAAAATGAATGTCAGCGACGATCGGCACGAGACAACCCTGGTCGCGGAGGATTTTGACAATATTTTCAAGATTTGCCGCATCTTTGACTGTCGGGGCCGTGATCCTGACGATTTCACAACCGGCTTTCACCAAGTCGAGACATTGTCCGACCGAGGCTTTGGTATCCATCGTATCACTGGTGATCATCGACTGGACGACTATCGGGTGGTGCGCCCCCATAAAGACTCCCCCTTGTCCGGGAGTGCCGACTACGACTTCACGGGTTTTACGGCGATTGTAAACAAATGGATTTTGGCAATAACTCATAATCATTTTTTAGGATTGAGGTGTTGTATTGTTATAGTATTCAGGGGCGTTAAATTCGATCACCCTTTTTTCCTCTTCTTTCACAAGCTCTTCCTGTTGTTGTCGCCGGGCGAGGCGTTTCACATCAAAGAATGTGACATAAACAAAAAGCCCTAATAACATGACGACAAAGACTGTCTGAATGGCACTGAGGATTTTAATATTGATCGCGCGGCCCCTGATTTTCTCAATGATCGCTAACACGATATGTCCCCCGTCAAGAACGGGCAAGGGAAAGAGGTTAAAAATCGCTAAGCTGGTATTAAAAAGGACACTGAACCAAATCGCCAAGCGGATATCGTATTTGACCATCTGTGAGTAAGCATCAAAAATGCCGACCGCACTGCTCAGATGACTAGGATCGATCCCTCCGCCGGGCGTAAAGAGTGCGACCAAAATCCTTTTTGTCTGGTAGATAATATCCGAGATTTGCTGAACGGGTGTCGGGTAATCCACATAAGCCTCTGATTTGAACTCGATGGTGCCGAGCAAAACCTGTTCTGTCCCTTTGGCTTTCCTCGGAATAACCATGGCATCGATTGTTTGTGTCCCGCGCTTAACCACAATCGGGATGGACTGGTCGACTTTCGCCCGGGTAAGGTCTACGAAGGATATATAATTCTCGATAGGTTTACCGTCCAGGGAAACGATCTGATCCCCAGGTTTTAACCCTGCGACTGCAAAGGGGGAATTCTTGATCAGTTTACCAACGACAAAAGTCATTGCGGGTGATATCCCGATGCGGCGTAAACGGTCCTCATTTTCACGGGATGGAGTGACAGGAATGGTTTTGACCATACCGTCACGCTCGATCGTGACATTAACGTCTTTTCCCGTGCCCAGGACGATATTGAGCATGACCTGTCTCCATTTACGGACTTTTAGACCATCGATAGCGATAATTTTGTCCCCTTCCTGCAAACCCGCTTTCGCCGCGGGCATGGACGGGTCCACATAACCAATCGTCGTGATGAAATCGCTTTTGTCAGCTGGCACCCCCACATTCCAGACAATCAGGGACAGTCCCACAGCCAGCAGGAAGCTGAAAAGCGGACCGGCAAATGCGACGATGATTTTGTCCACGGGAGTAATCGGGGGCAGCTCATCCCGTTTACTCTCCGTCTCTCCTTCGATAGCCTCCATCGGAGCCATTTGCGGCAAGGCCACATAACCGCCGAGAGGAATCGAACAGATCGCGTAGTCGATGCCATTACGCCGCCAAGTCACCAAGGGCGGGCCAAATCCGATGGAGAAACGCTCGACTTTCAGCCCCCGCCAGCGGGCGGCAAGCATGTGCCCCCATTCATGGACCCCCACGGCCAATGAAAAGAAAAAGATAATGGCAAAAACGATATATAGATAGGTTAAAATGTCTGACACAGTTTCTCCGCTTCGGCCCGCGCCCAAGAGTCCGCTTCACTGACGGTTTCCAGATCGTCAGCATGCCGGACCCCGTGACGGGCCATACATTGTTCCACACAGTCCCAGATACGGGTGTACCCGATCCGGCGGTTTAAAAAGTAATCCACAGCCACTTCATTCGCGGCATTAAATACGGCAGGCAAGGTCCCACCCGTATGACCAGCCTCACGAGCCAAGCGCAAGGAGATGAATGTCTCAATGTCAGGCTCCTCAAAAGTCAGAGCTTTCATTTTCGACAGGTCGAGGTGGTGCATGGAGTTCGGCACCCGATCCGGATACACGACCGCATACTGGATCGGGTAACACATATCATTAATACTCATCTGGGCGATGACCGATCCGTCATTGTACTCGACCATCGAGTGGACAATACTCTGGGGGTGAATGATCACATCGACCTGCTCGATGGGCAGGCCAAAGAGCCAACGCGCTTCGATCATTTCCAGGCCCTTATTAAACATCGTCGAGGAATCAATCGTGATTTTTTTGCCCATATTCCATGTGGGATGCTTTAAAGCTTGCTCCACAGTCACGTCATGGAGATCATCCCGTTTTTTACCCCGGAATGGGCCACCGGAAGCCGTCAGGACCAGGCGTTTAATACTCTCGACAGGTTTACCGTCGAGGCATTGCCAGATCGCACTGTGCTCACTATCCACGGGCAAGACTTTCACCCCGTACTTTTTAGCCTCGCGCATCACGATCTCCCCAGCGATGACGAGGATCTCTTTGCTGGCCACGGCAATATCTTTACCGGCACGGATCGCCGCCAGCGCGGGCTTTAATCCCGCAGTGCCCACGATCGCGATCAAAACCATGTCTGCTTCGGGGAATTTCGAAATCTCCTCCAGGCCGTCCAACCCGTCGAGGACGGGTGTATTTGATCCGGGCAATGCCTCACGCACTGTCCTGGCTGCATCAGGATCGGTCAAGGCTACGATCCGGGGATTAAACTCCGCGATCTGCTGGAGAATGACATCCGTGCTACGGTTAGCAGCGATCCCCACGACCTCCATGCGGTCCGGTAAATCACGCGCGACCTTGAGGGCACTTGTTCCGATGGATCCAGTCGAACCCAGTATGATCACTTTTCTTTTCATGATGTAAAAAATCTCAGGTAGAAATATAAAACGGGTCCGGTGAAGAGCAAGCTATCAATCAAATCCAGTATCCCCCCGATTCCCGGGATAATATTGCCCGAATCCTTGATATGCGCCCCGCGTTTAAGGTAAGACTCAGCCAAGTCCCCGATGACCGAAGCGACGGCCAGTACAAAACCTAATCCAATGGCCTCGGCCGGTGAAATCAGCAGGAGCTTTGTCCCATGGAAAAAATGCGCAAACAAAAAGCTCGCCAGTACAGAAGTGAGGATCCCCCCGACCAAACCTTCCCACGTTTTTTTGGGGCTAATCCGAGGGCTCATCTTGTGTTTACCAAAAGCCATTCCTGTCAGTAATGCCCCAGTGTCACAGAGTTTAGTCACGATCAGGAGATACAAGAGGTAAAATCCCCCGGTAGCCGTCAAAGCAATTTGCGGGATACCAAATACAATCAGCACCATGAATTGCGACAACCAGGGCACATAGATGAATCCCGAGAGGGTTCCCCCGACTGTCTCCAGAGGGGAACGTTCACCCGCACACCACATGGACGCACAAAGCACCCAGAGGCATAAGGCGGTAAAAATCCCGGACGACCACGCCCAAGCGGCGACTTCGCCATGGCTCTGGTGAAGGTAAATGATGCCGGTGATCAGGAGGACCGTGGCGATCACGGCACTGCCATAAGCCAAGCGGGCCCCTTCACGCTTTAAGAAATGGTAATACTCAAGTAACCCCACGACGGCGATGAAATTAAACAAAAGGTAATAGCCCGGCAGCCAATTCGTCAGGATCACCCCGAAAACGGCCCCCCATAAGCAAATGGTACTGATTATCCTCCCTTTCATTCGCTCACCTCCCCGAAACGCCGCTGGCGGCTCTCATAATCATCGATCGCGAGCTTAAATTCCTTTTCCCCGAAATCCGGGAAAAGGGTTTTGGTCACGTATATCTCCGTGTAAGAAAGCTGCCAGAGCAGGAAATTACTCAGCCTCATCTCGCCACTGGTACGGATCAATAAATCCGGGTCGGGATAATAACGGGTATAAAGATGCTGGGAAAGGACCACCTCATCAATTTGCGCCGGGTCGATCAAACCCTCTTTGACCTCTCGGATCAGGGACTTGACCGCGTCGATAATCTCTGCCCGCCCGCTGTAGCTCAAAGCGAATATCAAGGTAATCCCCGTATTTTTTGCGGTGGCCTGGATCGCGAGGTGCAGCTCCTGCTGCACGGACTTTGGCAGGTCTGAGAGGCGGCCAATGGCCTGGAGCCGGATATTATTTTTAATCATCCTCTGGGTTTCTTTTTTGAGAAAGTCCTCGAGAAGCCCCATCAAGGCATTCACCTCCATTTTGGGACGTTTCCAGTTTTCCGTCGAAAAAGCGTAGAGGGTGACATATTTGATCCCCATATTCCCGGCTGTTTCCACAATCGTCCGGACAGACTCGGCCCCTTTCCTGTGCCCGGCGACACGGGGCAGCCCCCGTTGTTTAGCCCAACGGCCGTTGCCGTCCATAATCACGGCGACATGTTGTGGAATTTTTTTACCTTTCATGGGATTAAATGAATATCGACTGGTCCCGGGCGGGACCGACAGAAACAATCTTTAGCTTTGCTTCCACTAGGCCGGCCACGGCATCCAGATAATCCCTCGTTTCCTTGGGCAGATCGGTCCATTTACGGGCTTTGGAAATGTCTTTTTTCCAGCCTTTAAATATTTTGTAGACGGGTTTACACAAAGCAAATTGTCCCAAGTCATTTGGGATGACTTTGACGGTTTTTCCACCGAGTTTATATGAGGTACAGAGCTTAATCTCATCGAGCTGGTCCAGACCGTCCAAACAAGTCACGGCGAGGGAATCAATCCCGTTAATCATCCCCGCATATCCGGCGACTACCCCGTCAAACCAACCACAACGGCGGGCACGGCCTGTGGTGGACCCATACTCCCGCCCCATCGAGTGGAGCATATCCGTAATGACTTTATCCTCGGTGGGGAAAGGGCCTTCACCCACCCGAGTCGTGTAAGCTTTCACCACACCCATGACGTGGTCGATCCGGTTCGGGGGGAATCCGCTTCCGGTGCAAGCCCCGCCTGCCGTGGTATTCGATGAGGTGACATAAGGATAAGTGCCGAAATCAATATCGAGGAATGTGCCTTGCGCCCCCTCAAAAAGGATTTCTTTCTTTTTCTTAAATTCATCATGCAAATAAACGGCCGTATTGGTCACAAAAGGTTTCAGGTAATTACCCACCTCCAAATACGCCTTGATCGTCCCGGCATTTTTACCGGGTTTGGCCCCGAGAGACTTTAGCACCAAATTACTTTCTTTGGTCTTCTCGAGTAATTTCGCCTTAAAAACCTCCGGCTGGATCAGGTCGATCATGCGGATACCACACCGGTTAGCCTTGTCAGAATATGTCGGGCCGATGCCGCGTTTGGTGGTGCCGATTTTTTTCTTTCCCTTGAGATATTCACGTAACCCGTCGATTTCACGGTGATAAGGCAGGACGACGTGGGCATTCTCACTGATCTTCAGGTTTTGGGGGGAGATTTTGATCCCCTTGGCGATTTGCTCTTTCATCTCGGCGACTAAGCCTACTGGGTCAATGACGACACCATTACCGATCACACACACTTTTTTCCTCCTCAAAATCCCGCTCGGCAAAAGGTGGAGCACGTATTTTACCCCGTCCACGACCACAGTATGTCCGGCGTTACTTCCCCCTTGGCTCCTGACCACAATGTCCGCTTTCTCGGTGATGACATCAATAATTTTCCCTTTACCTTCATCACCCCATTGAGCCCCGATCAAAATTGTATTCGCCATATAGATAGATTCTTTCCAATTAGACTTCACATTTCACCGGCATTTTTCCGGAAAAACACTAAAAAACCCCAATCAAGCAGATTTTTCACTCTTCAGCTAAAAAACTGCAAATCGGGGTCACTACAAAAACTAGATAGAATTACTCTCTCCCGCTAAAGCTGTCAAATGCTTAAAGAGCCATGATGGCCTTTACAAATACCACCCCATCAAGCACCTAGTCCCCGCGAAAATCATCCCTCATGCTTTTCAGATGCCGGTGAGGGAGTTTCAACAGAAACGGCCACTAATGGATCCGGAATCAGAAAGGGTTTGCCCGTATTCGCATCAAAAACCTTATCCCCCGGCATACGATGATCCACCTCGACAGCAAAATCACTGTGCGGCGACTGAACCCGGCCATCACCGGTAAATGTGCCTGCGAGCAATTTGCCCTCACTGGAAACAATGCTCTCAGGAGTCCTGATTAAATCGCTTTTAAGAGTGTCAACGTGATCCTGCGTCTGTTCGGCCAGGTTTTTAATCTCATTGTCAAATTCAGACTTTGCTTTCTGGAACTCCCTGACAGCCTTGCCCAAGCCCTTGGCAAATTCTGGAATTTTACTCGACCCGAAAAGCAGGAGGAAAACTACAAAAATAACCACCCATTCCGTGCCTCCGGGAAGAAAACCTAAATAGAAGAACAAATCCATCATTCACTTTAAACTACCCAAACACCCCAGAGTTTCAATGTCCTTTTTAGGCGATCACTTTTAAACTTTTGACCCTCCGCAGCAATTTGCTCAGGGGAACGCATCGGCCGGAGGGAACTCTGGAAGGATAACTCGTGTCAGTAAAAAAAGTCTTCTGCAAATTCTCCCAGAAAAAAACCACGTTCTTTTGGGATGAATTTTTTGCGCTATAAAATTAAATAAAAATACGTAAAAAGAAGGTTATTTTCCTCTTTAAAAACCTTTGCCTCGCGTTGATTTTCAAGCATAGTGGGTGCGCATGATCCGATTGTGGTTTTTGACATTCATTTTTTTACCCTGCCTACTCACGGCACAAACCCCTTTGGAGAAAGCCGTCGTCATGCCCTTAAAGGATGTGCGCCCGGGAATGCGCGGCAAAATCTACACGGTTTTCCAAGGTAGCAATATCGAGTCATTTAATGCTGAGGTCGTCGGCGTCCTCGATAATTTCATCGGGCCGGGAGTCGATTTAATCCTGTGCAAATTACCCGATGCCAAAACATGGAATAGTGGGGCAGTGGCCGGGATGAGTGGTAGCCCGATGTATATCGATGGCAAACTCGTCGGGGCCCTCGGTTACGGCTTACAGATTTTTGAAACGGAACGATACTGCGGGATCACCCCGATCCAGCCGATGCTTGATGTCTTTAAATTTGACACTCCCGCGACAAATGCCTGGAACCGCACGACTCATGTCCTACTTGCCGACGGGAAATCCGCCGATTTCTCGGGGCTCCAGCGTTTATCGATCCCCCTGTCCGTCGGTGGAGTCCCCTCTCCCGTGATCGAACTCTATGCGCCCCTCTTTAAAAAATACGGGCTTTCAGCCGCACAAGCCAGCACGGGCGGGGGCAGTGTGGAAAAAAGAATCGAAGCCCCATTCATCCCCGGCGCCGCCGTCTCCGGCGTCCTCGTCCGTGGCGACATGAGCATATCAGGAACCGGGACATTAACCTACCGCGACGGGAACCGTGTCTTAGCATTCGGCCATCCCTTCTTTGAGATGGGTGCAGTCGAGATGCCCATGGCCCAAGCGGAGATCGTGAGCATATTGCCTAGCCTCATGCGTTCTTTCAAAGTCGCCAACCTCCGACAAAATATCGGCACGATTACCCAAGACCGCCTCACTGCCATTGGAGGAATCATCGGGCCTTCACCGGAAACCATTCCTGTCTCCATTACCACGATAGACCCGAAATACGGTAAAAAAACTTATCAATATGAGGTCACCCAGATTGAGGAAATCACACCCATGCTTTTATCGCTGGTGCTCGCCTCGTCAGCGACACGGGTAATGGATTATTCGAAACAATTTACCATCCGCATGAAAGGCAAAGCGGTTTTCGAAGGTAAACCGCCTCTCGACTTTAAAGATACTTACAGCGGTGAGGAGTCGGAAAGGCTCATGATGATCATGGATGCCAGCTTTAAACTCTCAGCCCTTTTAACGAATCCTTTTGAAAAACCTCGGTTGCAATCCCTGGAAATGGAGTGGGACTCCCTCCCCGTAAAAAAAGTTTCCTCACTGGAAGGGATATCGGTGAGTAAACGCTCCGTCCGTCCTGGGGAAACGATCGAACTCTCCTACACCATACGCCCGTGGAGGAGTGAACCCCTCACTAAAAAAATATCCGTCAAAATCCCCGAGGAAATCAAGGCGGGGGAACTGGTACTCCAGCTTTGTGATGCTGCCACTATTAACAACCAATCACCGGTCATTTCCCTGTTATTCATGGTGATGGGCGATGAGAGCACATCCACGAGCGAAAAGATCGAGCGAGGACTGCATCCTACGCGCCTCTTTGCCAAGGGGGAAAACCCGGTCAATACTAAACAACTCATCGATCTTTTTAATAAACAAGTCCCCCAAGACGCCTATTACCTCAGGCTGATACAGAATGCCCCCGGCATCGTCGTCGAAGACAAGACCAGTGAAAACCTGCCAGCATCCATTATCTCCCTTTACCAAGATACAAAAATCAACCAACCCGTGGCCTTCATCGACCAAGTCGAGTTATCCCGCCAAGCCCTGCCCCAAGATGGCGTTGCACTCGGGACAAAATCCGTTAAACTCCAAGTGATTAACCGCTGATGAAAGCCTTTACCCCTATAAAAAAATCGTTCCTACTCATCAGTCTTCTCCTGATTTTCCCCCTGCGAGCAGTAGAAACCCAAAAAGTCTCGGATGAAAAATATGTGGATTTCGCCGGTGGAAAAGCCGAAGGCGTGACACTCACCAGCGAAGGCACCATCATCCTCTCCCCTGCCTTGAAGAAAATCACCGACATCACCTCTGCCTACCTCTGGGATGCCGCTTTTGATCAACAGGGCAACCTCTTTATCTCCACTGGCGACAAAGCCAAAGTCTGGAAAGTCTCGACAAATGGAGAAACCAAAGAATTCTTCACCAGCGATGATACGAATATCTTCGCCCTTGCGATTAATAACAAGGGGGAGGTTTTTATCGCCACTTCGCCCGATGGCAAAGTGCTCCGGCTCGACAAGGATGGAAAATCATCGGTTTATTTCGAGCCGAAAGAAAAAAACGTATTTGCGATGATTTTCGACCAGGACGACAATCTTTACGTGGCTACGGGGGATAAAGGCATCATCTATAAAGTCACCGGGGAAAACCAATCCTCGGTCTTCTTCGACAGTGATGAACCAAACATTGTCTCCCTCGCGTGGGACAATGATAAAAACCTGCTCGCCGGCACGCAAGGAACCGGTCTCCTTTACCGGATTCATCCCGGTGATAAAAGCAGTTATGTGCTCCTGTCTTCGAACCAGAAAGAGGTAAAGCGGATAGGGGTCACACCCGATGGGGGCATTTTCGCCCTTGTTCTGGATGGGACTGGTGCTAATACCCCTACGACACACAAAAGCCCTGATCTAAATACTGTGGCAAATATCATGAATCTCCAAAATACCGCTGCACCGGCCACACCAGCCCCCCAGCCTATCCCTGCCCCACTTGACTCGACGACTGCTCCGGGCCAAGTCGAAAATGGTGAACCCGGAAAAGGGGGCAGTACCGTGCTGCACTATCTGGCCCCCGATGGGCAATTCCAAAAGGTATGGTCCTCGAAATTCACCGGACACAGCCTGATTATCCGGGACTCAAAAGCCTTGGTCGGGACCGGGGACGATGGTTACCTTTTTGAAATTGACTCACAGGGGAAAGCTAATCTCGTCCAGAAACTCCCCTCAAATCAAATTACGAAATTAGCAGGCAAAGATGACGGGACTGTTTATTTGATCGGCAGTAACACAGGCGGGGTCTGGAGTCTCCTGAAAGAAAAATCTGCCGAAGGCATTTTTGAGTCCGAGGTTTTTAATTCAAATTTCTTTGTGCGCTGGGGTAATCTCCAAGTCGAGGCAGCCACACCCGATGGCTCTGAAATCACCATTTACTCCCGTTCAGGTAATACCCCCACCTCCGACAAATCATGGTCTGAGTGGAAACCCGTCAGTGACGGAAAAATCCAAAGTCCGGCCTCACAATACTTCCAATACAAGCTCGTCCTGAAAGGCAAAACCTCACCAATCATCAATATTGTCTCGTTTTTTTACCGCCCTGCGAATTTACCCCCCGTCATTTCAAATATTGAGATTCTCGCCAGTAGTTATTTCCCTTTCCCTATCCAGGTGAATGCCCCCGGCATGACCCCGGCCATGATTGCCGCCCAAATCTCGGCTATGCAAATGGCCATCAATACACCCCCGCCTTCCCCTACGGATATCGGCGCTCAAAATGCGATGATGCAAATGCCCAAATCCCTCGGTGCCCCTACCCGCGGCCTCCACTTTGCCCTTTGGAATGCCGCCGATCCTAACCAGGACAATTTGCTCTACAAAGTGTCTTATAAAATGGAAGGGGACAATTCCTGGCACCACTTGGAAGAACAGCTCGATGCCCCCATTTTTATGTGGGATACCACTGGCTGGCCTGACGGGAATTATTTTATTAAAGTCGATGCCGATGACAGCCTGTCAAATCTCCCGGGCGAAATACAATCAACCGACGACACGAGCCGCCGTTTCCAGATCGATAATACCCCCCCTGTCATGACCAACGTCAAAATCTCAGGCAAACAGGCACAATTCACCGTCACTGATAACCTCAGCACCATCAAATCCGTCACGGCCTCCACCGATGGCCTCCATTATTTCCCCGTCGCACCGACCCAAGGCATCCTCGACAATAAAGAAAAATCCTTCATTTACACCGCCCCCGACCTCGTCGACCGTGTCTTTATCCGTATGGAAGATGCCGACAGTAATATCGGCGCCGGAAAAATAGATTTTAAATAATGGATCTTTTCTGAACCTACTTTTCCTCTTGATCAAACGGAACCCCTTATGAATAACATCCTCACCAATATTAATGAAGTCCCTGCTTTCAAGACCAAGGATGGCTCGGAAATCCGGGAGCTACTGGCGTACAGGAATTCCTCGGTCAAAAATCAGAGTCTAGCGGAGGCCCGCCTGGAGCCCGGTCAATCCACGCAGGAACATTATCATATCAAGACCGAGGAGATTTATTATATTACCGATGGCCACGGCCTGATGAGGCTTGCGGGGGAAGAGTTCACGGTTAAACCCGGTGACTCGATCGCGATTGTCCCCGGCCAAAAACATAAGATCACCAATACCGGGGCCACCCTCCTAAAGCTCCTGTGCATGTGCGCGCCCTGTTACGAACACGATGATACCGTCATCACAGAAGGACCTTGACCCACACACTCCAGAGAGACAAGAGGGGTCACTTGGGCGTGTAAATAACTTTCACGGACTTCTTTGTCACGGTATCCTCAATGGTGACGGAAGTTTCTTGGACATCAATGACGCGCAGGCGATAGTCTTTACCTTGGTAATTAAAGTCAAATTCCTCCCCTTTATCGACGATGATTTTTTTATTCATTGTCACCGTAGCTTCATTATTAGCCGGGTCGAGCAGGATCGAGTCCACCATAAAAGCTGATGCCGGAATAAAAGATTCCTCGGGGGCGGATGGCGCATTTTGCGTGACAGGAATCGTACTCCCACTGGGCGCGGGTATAACCGAAGCCCCAGGCGCGGAAGCCTGCGGTGCCTCAGCAGGAGTCAGGGATGCTCCCTGCCAGACACGGTCATCTGCGGTGATGGAGGGGGCAAAAAGATTCCGATATTCCATCGGGATATAGAGCCTGCGGGTCGGATCAATATCCGTATAAACCTTGTCAAAGGTGAGTTCCGGAGGGAGACCGACAGCACTTTGTCCCCGGGCGATCATGGACCCATCTTTGAAATATTTCGCCTGGACAAGCTGACTGAATGAGACGGTTTGTCCTGGGGCAAGCCCATTCTCAATGGCATTTTGTTCAGCTGCCGCCTCGATCATTTTGATGTCGTTGACAAATGAAACCGCCCTTGTCCTCATATCAGAACGCTTCAGCCCGCTCACATCACCCGCCGGTGCCGCTGCTGTGCCAGGAGTCACGGCGGATTTTTTCGGCATGGGCTTGGATGAACTCAAGGGATTCATCTCCTTGATTTTATCCAAATTTGGGATAATGGCCCCGGCAGCAAAAATAACCACGATCCCATAGGCCTGATTGCCAAGCGAGGAAATCTTCACCCCGTAAATCCCTTGGGGATCGGCGACTTCCGTAGAGATTGAATTCGACAAATACTGGGCAATGGCTTTTGTCTCGGGGATTTTTTTCAGGTTGAGCCCGCTTTCCTGATCGGGAGGAATAAAGGCCCCGGCCAATGCGGCATAGGTCCTGATCATCTCATAGATGCGGGTGAATAAATCTTTTGAATTCACATATCCCATCGTATATCCCCCTTTGGGCACTTTGGCCAATGCCTCCGAGTAAGCGGGTAACTTTTCAATCGTATCACCCGTTGACTTTGTGCGGCTGACCGCCAAGTCCAGTGCCTCGGTGGAATTCGCCACGACGAGATACTGATCGGACACGGAAATCGTCGGGGAAAGCAGGGCAAAGGTGCCCCCAATGGGGATCGAATAAACGACCATCCCTGTCGCATTGGTCGATGTCTGGACGGCTAATTCCTTCCCGCCAAACTCTTGTAACATTCCCACGAGTTTGTCCACTGTCCCGCGCAATTTGCCTGCATCCTTGGTTTGTTGCGCAAGGAATATACGCGGGCTGGCTTGGTCCCCGGGCCAATCCACGATAAAGGCACTCTCATCACCAAATGCACCAAAAAAATCATCCCGGAGATTAATCCCCCGAGAGGCAAACATGGACTCTAGATTTGAAACAGTTTGCTGGCTCATGGGATCTCCCTTGTAAGCCTGTTTCATCATAAAATCATACATCCCTACCATACTGCCACTGCGTCCTGCCAGATACAACTGCGTCGCCGGGCTAGTCAGGGGCAGGGTCTTGTAATCTAATACCCCCGGAGTCCTCATATACTCAGGCCTCTGCGCCTGCGGCATAATATAATAACTCTCTTCCTGTAACATCCCATCCGTCCGGATGGATGTCGTGGCGATGATTCCCTTATAGGCCTGCACCTGCTCTAGAGTGGATTTCCCACTGGGCATAAGTCCCAAAAAGGGTTTGGCAATATTTACGATACTTTCGATATTCACAAAAGCTAAGGAAGCATAATCCTTAGAGACTTTCCCCATGGCGAATTTAAAATTCTCCGATTCCGACAAGCTCCCCTCGGCCTTGCCCGAGGTATGGCGTTCAATCATCTCCTCAAGTATTTTAGTATCAGATCCCACACTGTAAACGACCATTGTCCCAAAGGTAGCCTTTGCGATCACCATATTCTGGGCATTTTTCACAGTAATGATTTTGGTCCCTTTAACCTTCTTTTCCTCGCCGAGGGAAAATCCTTTTAACTCGGTTTTGAGCGCGGTCTCGAATTCCTTTTGTTTGCCCGAGGCATTCATATAGTCATACGCGAGGATTAAAGTCATTTGTGGGGGCGAGATTTTCAGCTCAGGAATCGCAAAGATAGCCTGCTTTTGGATGACGTCCGGGAGGTATTTGCCCAAGAGCTCGACCATACGTGAGACTTGGTCCATCTGGGGGCCACCGGCCGCACCCGGCAGAGGTGTCTGGGCTTTACGGATCGAGTCCAGTACCTTATTCGGTATTACGCCGTCGGAGGTTTTCATCATCGGCCCGACAAATGCCTGTACCCCGGGATCATTCCATATTTTGTAATAAGCCGTCTTTTTGAAGTCTTCTTTAAGTTTACTGACATCTTTAAGCTCCAGATAGAGCACCGTGTCCGCCGGAAGGGTATTCACCAAGATCATTGGTTTGGACGAACGCAGGAAAAACCACCAATAAACACCCCCCGCCGTTAACGCCATGAGTAACAGGAGAGCTGAAATGCCTAGAACTTTTTTCATAAATATTCCTTACCTTTATCAGTTAAATTTTCACCTTGAATGTCTCGCCGGATTTGACCGAACGACAGAATTCCGCACAAAGAACCGAAATCGCCTCCAGATCTCCGAGATCAATCATCTCCACAGGTGTATGCATATAACGGTTCGGCAAACCGATACATGCCGTCGGTACTCCGCCACGCGAGAGGAATATCCCGTCGGCATCCGTCCCGCTCCAGCGGGGATCGATCCCCTTTTGGTAATCGATCTTGGCCTTGGCTGCCGAGATTTTCAGGCGTTCCACCACCACGGGGTGATTCGCACTGCCCACACTCAGGATCGGGCCTTTGCCCAGCCGGACATCCCCATGCTTTGTTTTTGTGCAAGGCGGAATGTCTGTAGCATGTCCCACATCGATGACCAAGGCGGCGTCGGGTTTAATACTGTACCCGACCATTTGCGCGCCATAGAGTCCGTTTTCTTCTTGAACCGTACTCACCGCCACCACGCACACGTCACATTTTTTTGATTCTTTGAGCAGGCGCAATGTCTCTGCGGCGGCAAAAGTGCCGATCCGGTTATCACAAGCCCGCGCGACGACGGTATTCCCGCGCAGCACCTCGAAAGCATCGACATACGTCACCGGGTCTCCGACAGAAACAAGTTTCTCGGCTTCCTTCCGGTCCCTGACTCCGATATCGATGAATATCTCCTCGATCTTCGGAGCTTTGGCATCAGCACTCTTGTCTTGGAGATGGATCGCGAGGGCTCCGGTCACACCCGTTACCGCCCCTTTTGCCCCGTGGATAAAAACCCTCTGCCCTCGTGCCAGCGAGACATCGATCCCGCCAATGGCTTGTACGTAGATAAAACCTTCGTCATTGATATAATTAATCATGAACCCGATTTCATCGGCGTGGCCGGCGACCATGATCTTAGTTTTGCCCTTAGGATTCAAGACCGCTATGGCGTTGCCGTAAGCATCCGTCGAGGTTTCATCCGCAAATTGCGCGGCATAATCCAGCCACACTCTCTGGCCCTTAGCTTCAAACCCCGAAGGACTAGGGGTATTAATCAGTTTCTCAAGAAATTGGAGGGAAGTTTTATTCACGCCTGACAAATTACCTAAGCCCCCCGCGAAAATCACGCTAAAATTTCACCCCCCCTGATTCACCACAAGCTAACTCCTCAGTTTTGCCCATTGGAGGGAATGCGTGTTCTGGATTTGGATAAAACTTGCTAGATGAAAGATTGCGGCTTGATCGGAAATTTGTTTAATTATGACCCTGTGAAAGATAAAAAGCGGATTATCGTTATGGGGTTCATGGCCAGCTGCCCTATCGCAGGGGTCGTCTGGCAGCACATGCATTACTTGATCGGGGCCAAACGCCTCGGACACGAGGTCTATTATATCGAAGACTCGGCTAGGATCCCGTATAACCCGAGCACTTTCGAGGTTACTGAAGATTATAGTTACGCAGCGAAAACCCTCGCCGGACTTTTTGAAAGATACGATTTAGGCAAAGAAAACTGGGGTTACTGCGCCCGTTACCTCCCCGATCAACCGACGGCAGGCCTGAGTTTTGAGCGGATCAAGGAGCTTTACCGCTCCGCTGACGCGATTTTTAATGTGTGCGGTTCACAGGAATTCAACGACGAGCTCCTCGCCTCGGAAAGGCTCCTTTACATCGAAAGTGACCCCGCTGTCGAACAAATCAAACTCGCCAAAGACAATCAAAACACCCGCGAATACCTCTCCCGCCACCATGCCCTCTTCAGTTTCGGGGAGAATCTTAACCAACCCGATTGCGGGGTTCCCCACACTGACTTTAAATGGTTCCCCACCCGCCAACCCGTCGTGACCGACCTGTGGGAAATGCCCACGGGCAAGACCTTCGATCCAGCATCAGCCGTTTATACGACCATAGCAAATTGGTCCACTGGAGGCAAAAAAGATATCGAATGGAATGGGGAAACCTATCTCTGGAGTAAAAACCCTGAATTCCATAAGTTCCACGAAGCCCCCGCCATTTGTGGTGAACCTTTCGAGCTGGCCACAGACATGAAAGAGGCTGGCGAACGTGAGAAATTCCTGACCCAAGGTTGGCGGTTTACCTTGCCCCACAAAATGAGCGAGGATTTCTGGGCTTATCAGGACTATATCCGGGCCTCTAAAGGTGAATTCACCGTCGCCAAGGACCAATACACCCGCCTGAATACCGGCTGGTTCAGTGACCGTAGTGCCTGTTACCTAGCCGCCGGGAAACCGGTCATCACCCAGCAAACGGGATTCAGCAAATTTATCCCGGTCGGGGAAGGATTATTCGCCTTCCAAAGCTTAGACGACATCAAGGAAGCCGCGGCCAAAATAAATAGTGATTATGATTTCCATTGCCGGAAAGCCAAAGAAATAGCCAAGGAATACTTCGAAGCCGAAAAAATCGTAGCGGATATCCTCAACAAAGCCGGGATATAACTTTTTCCTTGCATAGTAAAACTGAAATTTTATCTAGCCGACTGTCACAGCGTTTGCTATTTCAAGTTGCTTTACCGACATGAGCAAGCAGGACATTTACCTTATCGACCAGATCAAAGTGCGCAATAAGCTCTCTCTACAGGCTTTTTGCGACAAACACGGCGGCGTCCTTTATTCGTACCTCTTCTCCTTGCTTGAGAAGGAGTCATTAACTGCTGATGTCTACGAAAATACGATCGTGGACATCTGGGAAAAAGCTTCCCGATATGACCAAAAGACGGTGACCCCCCTTCAATGGACTTTCGATTTGGGCTTCGAAAATGCCTTGGATAAGAAACGGGACGATAACGCCGGATTCTCCTTTAAAACGTCCGCCGCCCCGAAATTCCCGAATGATGACCAAGCCAAAAAAGATTTCCCTCCCAAACCCGTTTCCCCTGCCCTGTGGCACAAGATCGAGGGGAGATTGGTCACTGTCCCCCGATTTGACACGATGACAGCGGTCAAAATGCCGACAGGGACGATCCCCTCATCGTTCCTAAACAAAGACAAACCTGTCACGCTACCTTTTATTACCCCGGCACCGGCACCAGTGCCTACTCCCATCGCCGCAAAAACAACCCCGCCCCCCCTGCCCCCCAAAATCCCAGCGACGACCGCACCTGCTGCACCCGCTATTCTTCCCCTTGTGATCGCAGGAGCATCTTCCCGTGATATTTCGACAGTTTCAAAACCCATTGAAAGCGCACCGACATCAGGCCCTTCACTCACACCGGCGGCCCCCTCGGTGAAGGTGTCTCTCCCATCAGCTGATACGATGGCGAAACCCTTGGACACAAAGGCAGGAGCGGCGACTCCCCTGCTGACCGCTAATGTCCCGCCGAAAATCGCCACAGCTCCTGCACCCGGTGGTAATACATCTGCCCTCCCGCCTAAGGACGCTACCAAAGTATCTTTCGGCCTTCCCCCTGTTATTTCACCGACCAGTGGCGGTATCAAACTGCCTGCGACCTCCCTTCCTCCTGTACAAACCTTCACATCGGCGATTCCGACCAAAGTGGATACGGCCAAGGACGATAAAAAAGCACCAGTGGTTATTCCCGCCAAGGATGAGAAAAAAGGGCCTGAAGACAAACCGGCAAAACCCGTCGATGCAGCCAGCAATAAATCCGTCACGGCGACTCCCCCTAAAAAGGATGACGCTCCGGCCTCCCCGGTATTTAAACACGAGAACCAAAAACTCGATGATATATTAAAGAATAAAGAAGCCGCCAAACACCCCAAAAAAACCGCTACAGGCCCACAACCGGTGAATTGGTGGGCGGTCAAATCATTTGTCGCTTGGGGTTTTACGGTTATTTTTGCCGTGGGTTTTTATTGGATCTACTCGAAATACAACGGCCAACTCTCCGAAATGAAAAGACTCCGGACCGATCAACTCGAAAGCCAGACCAAAGTCCGCGGGTTCGAGGAACAGCTCCAAGCCGCAAAAACCCTGACATCCAGTGCCATGGATACCGAAAAGAATTTCCAGGGACGCCTCCAGCAATCCCAACAAAATATCGATAAACTCGAAACCGAAATCGCCGCACTCAAGGATGAGCTCAAAAGCAAGGATGCCCGTATCGAATTTATCGAGGGCAACCTCGGACGTGTGATTTTCCTCGCCGCGACAAGTTCACAAGCCTCCGCTTTCGCCCGTTGTATCTGGGATGACAAGTCCAGCTCGGGCGTCATCTACGCGCGCAATTTGCCCAAACTCAAGGATGGTCAAGTCTGGCAAGTCTGGGCCACCGTCAATGGTGATGATGTCAGTCTCGGTTTTATGAATCCTAACCTCGAGGGCAGCGGGTCAACCGCGATCAAACTCGAAGGAACACAGAGTAAACCGGAAGAATTCTTCGTCACCGATGAACCCCTCGGCGGTTCAGAGGCTCCTACCGGGGAAACCGTTATCTCCGGCTCGTAGGCGCAGCGGCTTTTTTCTGTCCGGCGATCCGGATAATCGCGCTCTCCAGCGCAATTTGCGCATCTGCGGAACTGTAAATCAGGGCTAAATAAGTTTTCGCCAGTGTGTCCATGGCCCGGATGAGTTCATTTTTAGTAAATCTCGATGAGGCTTGCGCTACTTTGAAGAGGACAAAGGGATTCATCGACAGAGGGTTATATTTCGCGTCCCCGGGCATTTGATCGGCCAGTTGTTGGGCGGCCCGCGCAAGTTGCGTCTTGAAATCGGCGAAGTTCCCGCTGATCCGGATCCCGGCCACCTCGAGGAGTTCTTTGGCTAAAAGTGTCTGTCTGACTTTATTAATCAATGTCGCGAGCAGGGCAATCGGTTCATTACCCTGGAAAAGAAGCCGTTCCAAGATACTGATACACTTGCCGGCCTCACGTTCGATCAGGGAGTCGCCGAGCTCCCACGCGATTTGCTCGCGGCTGGGGCTCACGATCAGGCGGATATCCTCTTCGCGGATTATTTTTTCTTCGCCAGCATAGAGGCAGAGTTTCTCGATTTCTTTTCCGAGCACGAGAGAATCTCCACCCACACACTCCGCCAGTAGATAAGCGGCCTCCGGCTCGATCCGGATACCTTCCTTAGCCAAACGCCCGCGGATATCGTCCTCGACCTGCCCTTCCCAATCGCGTTTGCTGGTGTCCACCGCTTCAAAAAGCCTGACCTCCCCGGACTTTTCGACCGTCTTGTAAAAACCCTTACGTTTATCACAATTTGCGGCGCTCACTACGAGCTTCACCCCCGCGGGTAATCCCGCCTTCAGGAGATCGACAATTTGCGCCAGTCCCTCTGTAGCAGCATTAGTTTTCGCCAGCATCGAGTCATCCAGGAAATTCGCATTCTTGAACCAGACGACCTTGTCCCCGCCGAGGAATGGCATCGTTTGGAGGGCCTCATAACAATTTGCGCAGATTCTCCCCACATGCTCGGCATTTTCCGCCTGGGCATCGACGACCTCAAGGCCAAATTCCCCCGCCCCTTTGGCGAGTTGGTCAGCTAATGCCTTCGATTCCTCCCGAACCTTGAGTTCATCAGAACCTGTCACCAGATAAACCGCTGCATTTTCATTTTTCGCCATGAAACTATCACTCAAAACCCCACCCGCCCTGATGGCAAAGGTTTTCTTAGAGAAAAATCCGCTCAGAAGAGTTTAATTCTTTCCTTCACGGCCTGTGCTGGAGTCCTCTCCCATCACACCACCGCCATTAAAAAGCAAAAAGCCCTCGTCCCGGAGGACAAAGGCTTTTTGAAAGTGATTTTTTTTTTAATTCACGTAAATATCTCGATCACACCTTGATCAGGTCTTTACCGGGCTCCCATTCACAGGGCGCTAAACCACCGGCTTGGAGGGCTTGGAGTGTGCGAAGGGTTTCTTTGACACTGCGTCCTGCATGGAGGGTATTTACCGTGTAGCTCTGGAGGATACTATCCTGGTCAAAAATAAAGGTGCCGCGGTAAGCGATTCCTTTCTCAGCAAAGAGGCAACCGAAAGATTCAGTCACGTGGCGAGTGGTGTCGGCATAAAGCGGGAATTTAACGGCTCCGAGTCCACCGTTTTTAGCATCAGCTTCGACCCAGGCTTTGTGGGAGTATTCACTGTCCGTGGAGACACCGAGAATATCGACACCCGCCTTCTTGAAATCCTCGAAAAGGTTATTAAACCCTTTAATCTCTGTAGGACACACGAAAGTGAAGTCGAGAGGCCAAAAGAAAACCACGAGCCAACGACCGTGGAAGTCCGAACTGTGGATTTCTTTGAAGTTACCGTCAGGCATATAGGCCTGACCCGAAAATGTGGGAAGTTTATCACCGATTTTAAGCATAGGCCTAAACTGTTAGTCCTCCTTCGGAGGAATTCAAGCGGAATTTTCCAGTATCATCCTTCCTCTTTTCCCCGGGATTTGTTACGGATGAATATTATGGGCTGCTCATCAAAATTCATCTCCCTCGACGACTCTATCTATAACTACATCCTGGACAATAGTTTACGGGAATCTCCCCTCTTACGCAAATTGCGTGAAGAAACGGCCAGCCTGCCCATGGCTGTCATGCAAATTGCGCCGGAACAAGGTCAATTCATGTCTCTACTGGTCAGACTTTCCGGTGCGCGCAAAGCCCTCGAAATCGGTACATTCACCGGTTATAGTGCCATTTGTATCGCTCAGGCCATGCCCCCCGATGGGCAGCTCCACTGTCTCGATGTCAGCGATGAATGGACTCAGGTCGCTCGCCGGTTCTGGAAAGAAGCGGGGTTAGAATCCCGGATTTCACTCACCCTAGCCCCGGCCATTGATACACTCGACCTCTGGATTAGCGAAGGCCAAGCCGGGACCTTTGACCTCGCCTTCATCGACGCGGACAAACATAATTATAAATATTACTACGAAAAATCCCTGACCCTCCTCCGCCCCGGTGGCCTGATTATTTTCGACAATGTCCTCTGGAGCGGTCGTGTCGCTGATCCCCAAAATCAGGAAATCGATACGGTCGAACTGCGCCTGCTCGCCAAATCCCTCCACCACGATTCCCGCATCGACCTGTCCATGATTCCCATTGCCGATGGCCTCACCCTCGCAGTCAAAAGATAGGATTGCTGTCTTGCAGAAACAGTATGTATGTCTTACATTCATGCGTATGGGTAACACAATCACCATTCGTTTACCGGAATATCTGGATCATTGGCTCGAAGAGCAATCCCGGATTACAGGTCTGCCCAAAGGCCGGATCGTGAGGGAACAGCTCGAACGCAGTCGCACAGAGACTCGCCGCCAGCCCTTCCTCGATCTTGCGGGTGGAATGGAGGGTGATCCCGGGCTTAGTCAGAAACGCGGCTTCTCAAAGTCAACAACCGCGTCATGAAAGGGATCGCCGACACAGGATTCCTCGTGGCTTTCGCCAACCGGCGGGATCGTTATTTCCCGTGGGCTTATGCGATCGCCGAAACGATCCATGAACCGCTCTTGACCTGTGAAGCGGTATTAGCGGAGACAGCCTTTCATCTCAGCGACAGTGGGCTGATACTGCGCATGCTGGACACTGGCCTCATCCGGCTGGCTTTCGATACGGAAAGTCACCGTCCGAATCTTACCGCGCTGGCCCAGCGTTATGCGGATCGTCAGCCCGACCTCGCTGACCTCTGTCTCATCCGGATGAGTGAACTCCATCCTGAGCTGCCCGTGATCACCGTGGATAGTGATTTTAATATCTACCGCCGTCATAAACGTGAAATCATCCCATTAGTCATGCCTCCCGACTTGGAAACTAAAGGGATAACACACTGACGAGCACCGCCAGGAAAAAAAAATCGGCATGAGACCAAAAAACGTGACATCCCCACAGACATTACACCCCCGTCAATCCGCAAGGAACTCCCGTCAAATGAACCCACGTCCTGTCTTTGAGGAGCTGGTGGAGTCCGCGCTCCGGGCGGTCTGTCCCGTTGAGGCGATCCTATCCCATGTGAGACGGCGCGGGAGCAAATTGCGCGTGGATCGGGAAATTTTCGACTTGGCGCGATTTGACGAAATCCGGTTGATCGCCGTCGGAAAAGCAGCGGTGCCCATGGCCGCGACCCTGATCCCGATGATCGGGGATAAACTCTCAAAAGGGGTCATTGTCACAAAAAAAGGGTATTTTAAAAAGCCCGCCGTGGTCTCTGGAAAAACGATTTCCGTAAAGTTTGACCAAAGAATGACCGTCATCGAATCCGGGCATCCCCTCCCCGACCGGAATAGCCTTCGTGCAGGCCGGGCCATTGCTGACACGGCAGCAAATTGCTCTAGGGAAACCCTTGTGCTTTGTTGTATCTCCGGCGGGGCATCGGCCTTGGCCATCCTCCCGAAGCCCGGCATCAGCCTGGCCTCTTACCGGGACGTGAATAAAATACTTTTAGCCAGCGGAGCCGACATCATGACAGTCAATGGTATCCGCAAAGCCCTCGACCGGATCAAAGGTGGAGGCTTGGCGCAAATGGCCCAGCCCGCGCAAGTTGTTTCACTGATTATTTCTGATGTCATGGGGGATCCGATTCCGATCATCGCCTCCGGCCCGACTCATCATCCACGCGCACGGAATTTTCTCATCGCCAATAATGCCCAAGCCTGCCGTGCCGCTGCCATTTATGCCCGGAAATCAGGATTCAAAACTCGGATCGTTACCACTGAACTAAGGGGTGAAGCCAAAAAGGCGGGCGCACAAATAGCGCAAGATATCGCCGCCGCCCCTCCCAAAACCTGCCTGATCTATGGCGGGGAATCCACCGTCACCCTCAAAGGCAAAACGGGTAAAGGCGGGCGCAACCAAGAACTCGTCCTCGCGGCGGCTATCGCACTCTCCAAATCCGGGGGCCATCCGCAAATTGCTCTGGTTTCCTTCGGCACCGACGGGATTGATGGTATGTCAAATGCTGCGGGAGCCTTTTGTACCCCTGAAACCGTTGCCCACGGCAAATCAAAGGGACTATCAGCTCAAAAACTCCTCCGTGAACATAACAGCCATATTTTTTTCAAGGCCATCGGACAACTCATCACCACCGGACAAACCGGCACTAACGTCGCTGATGTCGTGGTCGCCGTTAAATTCTAATCGATCCCCCCAATCGTCCTTAAATACGTAAATCGAAAAAAAAGTTTTTTCGTCGAGAACAGTGCTGGAAACCCCCAAGATAAAAAGAATCATATTTTTAGTCGACCTAGAGGATTCCGATCGAGTCCAGGTGAGTGGTTCGAGGGTATTTTTTTAAGCGGTTTTCTTCCAAATAAAATTTCTTGATTTAAGGAAATAATCAGAGCACTTTTCAATTAGCAAAAAACCTTTATAATTAACCCAAAAGAAATCACTCCCTATGGAAGATAATACAAAAAGCACCCAACCGGAAAACAAAGGCACTTACTCGGACGGACATCCCCTGGACGAAGTGAAATACTTAGAATGCAAAATCATCCTCAACGGTAACCGTTTTACCTCTGTGGAAAGTTTTAATGAATTTGCCAAACTCGTCAAAATCGCCGCTGAAAAGACCGGGGTGGATTTTTCCCGGAAAGGGTTCAAAGACCTCCGTCCCCAGATCCGGGAGGTTCTTTTTATGGATACCGCCGACTTCCGCCTTTATAATAACGCATTCATCCTCCGGAAACGCACCGATTACGTGGACGGGTTCGCCGTCGGTGATCCTGAGTATGTATTTAAATTCCGTCACCCCGACCTGCACACAGCCGCCGAGGTCGATGTCCGCCCGAAAATCGCCGGGGATTACCTCATAAAATTCAAGGCAGAGGCCTTACCCCTCAAAGATAAAATCGGTGGGGTACGGATGCTTTATTCGCATAATGCACAATTCGCTTCCAGCGCGATCCATGAGGAGGACCGCACGGCGATGGCTACCCTCATCCACATCCTTCCTGCTTTACAATCCTTGAAAACATCCCCGGATGAACATGTTGAATTCGTCAATCACACGGCTGTCGAAGAAGTGCTCCTGGACATCGGCATGCTTGATTTCGGTAAGGGTATCACGGCAAAATCGAATGTCGCTGTCTGGCGGACCCGTGGTGACCAGAAACAACTCGTCGGGGAGTTCGCCTTCCAATGCAAATTCCAACGCGAAAACGATCTCCACACGGAAGCCGCACAACGGTGTGAAAAACTCATGGTCGATATCCAGTCTATCGCTGAGCAATGGCTCTCTCTTGGGTTGACGAAAACCGGAGCGGTTTACCGCCTCAAAGGTAATCCTCCCGCGTCCCACGAATAAGACGAAGGCGATAGCAGTCACTCATAGCCGCCCGGTTTAAAAGGCGGCTATTTCCCCTTGGCCTTATCACGGATGATGGAAGCAATTTGCTGGAACTGGGCCAGCTGGTCAATGTGCATAAATGAGAGGTTTTGGGCGAGGGAGTCCGGCTTTTCAATGGCCTCCACCAAGGCACTGGTCACTTTGTTATTCCTCAGTAACTCTTCCCTTTCTTTGGGGGTGGTATGAGAAAAAAGTCCCCCGTAGAAAAAGGGCTTTGGATCCATGTGCCGGGTAGAAGCTTCGCGGGCGCAGGCTAAGGCGACATGACACACATGAGTCATGAGCTCAAAATCCTCCTTCTCGAGCCGATCAATATACTTTTTCGCATCATCAGCTAAATCACCTTTGGTCAACCACTTAAGGTTAATCATTCTCACTTTCTCAGTGAGTCGGTCAAAGTGTGTGGGCTCTTCAGGCATATTCTTGTTCCTATAGACCTGTTTGATAAAATTTATCAAAACAGCCATACTTGTTTTTTACAGGACTTATGCGAATGTATCAAAAGTTATGAGTTTTGATATCAAAGAAATTGTTACATCCCGTCTCGGTGAGAATTATGATCTCCACTATAAATACGTGAACCGGACTCTGGTCAAGGTGCACCGCACGATCGGTTTTGATAAAGTTTATGCCAAAGCCAAAGGCGCCTACCTCTACGACATGGACGGGAATGATTACCTCGATTTTTTGAGTGGCTACAGCACTTTTAATATCGGGAGGAACCACCCTGTCCTCCAAAAAACCATCAAGGACGTGCTGGACATGGATTTGCCGAATATGGTCCAGATGGATTGCGCCCTGCTCAGTGGGCTTTTGGCTGAGGAATTAATCCGCCGCGCTCCCAAACATATTGATGCTGTCTTTTTTGCAAATTCCGGCACGGAAGCCGTCGAGGGCGCTGCGAAATTCGCCCGCTGCGCCACGGCACGCCCGAGGATATTATCCATGGAAGGAGCCTACCACGGCCTCTCCTACGGTGCCTTGTCCCTGACCCATAATAAATATTTTAAGGAAGGTTTCGGCCCTTTTATTCCCGGATTTGACTCCGTGCCTTTTGACGATCTCGCCGCCCTCGAGTATGAACTCAAAAAAGGTGATGTCGCCGCTTTTATTGCTGAGCCCGTCCAAGGAAAAACCGTAAAATTCCCCACAGGCGACTTTTTCCCGAAAGCCCTCGCTCTCTGCCGGAAATACGGAACGCTCTTTATCTCAGATGAAGTGCAAACAGGCATGGGACGCACGGGTAAATATTACGGGTTTGAACACTGGAACCTTGAACCGGACATCATTACGATGGCCAAAAGCTTGAGTGGCGGTTACGTCCCCTGCGCCGCCATCCTGACCCGCCGCGAGATTTACCAGAAAACCTTTTCAAGCCTCGACCGTTGTATCGTTCACTCGACGACATTTGGGCGCAATAACCTCGCCATGGCTTGTGGCCTAGCCTCACTGCGCGTGATGGATGACGAAAACCTTATCGAAAATTGCGCAAAGATGGGCGACTTGATCGTCGAGAAACTCAATGCATTAAAATCTAAACACGAGTTAATCGGTGAAGTCCGCGGCAAAGGGCTCATGATCGCCGTGGAGTTCAAGGAACCCACCACTTTCATGCTTAAAACCGCATGGAAACTCATCCATAAACTTGATAAAGGCCTTTTCGCCCAAATGGTCGTCACGACCATGCTTAATGGGAGCCGTATTCTGTCACAGGTGGCAGCCCATAATTCCGACGTCATGAAAATCCTGCCTCCCCTCATCATCACCGAGAAGGAAGTGGATCGTTTTGTCCAAGGTCTCGACGATACCCTGACAGAATGCCGTAAATTCCCCGGCCCTGTCTGGGAACTCGGCCAAAATTTCTTTAAGGCAGCCCTTCAAAATAAAGCACAAAAAGAAGGTAAATCCGACCTCGTCGAAGCGTAGAGACTCTGCTCCCCGCCTAAGCGCGCATGGTCCAGGTGAATTCCATAATGTGGCCTTGGGGGATGTAATAATAATCCGGGCCATGACTGACTATTCGGGAGAAAAAACCGAAGAGTGAACGTTGCCAGCGTGGCATTTTTGAGCCAGTATATTCCACAATAATCTCGCGGGGCAAAAGGAAATACGAGTCGATACCCGGTGCACTGATTTTGCCCTCGCTCAATAAACTGGCTTGCTCGAGGATCTCAAGCGCATGGGGTTCCTGCATGTAACCGTAACTCGCGATCACATGCCAGAGGCGGGGGGAATAACATTTTACCTCAACGGTATTTTTGACATCGACGACGGGTTCCATCGCCCCGACCAGACTCATCAAGACAACTTGCTCACGTAATGCCCCTCCACGGTGAAGGTATTCAAAGGCCCGTGCAGTCCCATAAAGGGGTTTTGGGCTGGACGAAATCAGTGTTAATTGCCCCCGGGGCTTCAAAGTCTGTGGATCGTCCAGAACTGTTGCCAATTCCTCGGGTTGATTCCGGCTCGTAGCCATCATCCGGAAAATGATTGCCCGACCCCGGTACCAAGTAAGCATGACAATCATAATCACGCCCGCAACCACAAGCGGAAAATAACCGCCTTCCGGGATTTTTGTCAGACATGAAATCAGGAAAGGCAGCTCGAAAATAAGTAAAGCACCTGTGATCAGTAATGTTTTCCACAAGGGCCAACCCCAACAAACCCTCGTCACCCGACCGAAAATCAAAGTCGTCACCACCATCGTCCCAGTCACAGCGAGCCCATAAGCAGCCGCCAGATTATCGCTACTCCGAAATGTCATCACCAATAAAATACATGTCGCCCCCAGAATAAAATTCACCGCTGGTACATAAACTTGTCCCCTTTCCTTGTCACTGGTATGGAGAATCATGAATTTCGGGAGGAACCGCAATTCCTGCGCTTGAGCGGTAAGCGAAAAGACGCCGGAAATCAGGGCTTGGGAAGCTATAACAGTGGCAGCGGTGGAAAGAATGACCAAGGCAATCGTCAGTGATCCCTTTGGAACCAATTCGAAAAACGGGTTATCGGGTGAACAGCCCACGCTCTTCATCGAAAGGGCCCCCTGCCCCATGTAATTCAGCACCAAAGCCGGGAGGGCAATCCAATGCCATGCCCTCGCGATTGCTTTTCGTCCAAAATGCCCCATGTCCGCATAAAGGGCCTCCACACCCGTCACAGCGAGAACCACCGTTCCTAATAAAACTAATGAACCCGGTCCCAAAATATAAACCACTCGGATGGCATTCAAGGGATTTAATGCAGCTAAAACAGCCGGTTCACGAATCACCCACAGGAGCCCCGTGAGCGCTAGGGTGAAAAACCATAATATCATCACCCACCCAAAAACAGCTCCCAGCTTACCGGTCCCTATGCGTTGAACACTAAAGAGTAATACAAGGATAAGGACGGTCGAAGGAACAACATAATGGGAAAAATCGGGATGGATCGTCACTAGTCCCTCAAGGGCACTTAAGACCGAAATGGCCGGGGTAATCGTCCCATCTCCCAGTAATAAAGCCGCCCCGAATAACAAAACCAATGCATAGATGGGTAACCCTTTTTCCGGAAGTCTTTTTAATTTCTGGTCGAGTAAGGCCAGTAAGGCAAATACGCCACCCTCCCCACGGTAATCCGCCCGCATCACCAGAAATACATATTTTAATGTCACTATCACGAAAAGTGCCCAGACAATCAGTGAGACGATCCCCACGACATCAGCGGGAGTGGGATTTTTAATCGTTCCCAAGGCTGCCTGGAATGTATAAAGCGGGCTCGTACCGATATCACCAAAAACAACGCCCAGAGCCGCAATCGCAGTCAATATCCCGCGCGTTTTAGTTTTTGCCTCCATTCAACCCTCCCTGGATTAAGATGCCGGTTAATATTCATCCTTGGCCCCCTTTTAACCACCACGTGGTCTTCGATATACCCGCAATTTGCACTACGGAAAGTAAACGAACGAACTGCTCCTATGGCTTATAAGCAAGCAGCACAATATCCAGTTCCTGCTCGAGCTTCTGGATACGTCCCATCTGCTCCGGGCTCAGAGGAGCGAGCGGGTACTTTGGTTCGAGGGCCAAGATACACAGCCCCATATCCTTTTCTAAGTCCTTGATTTTCTCGATGGTATCTTCATCGACTGTTGCGATTTGCATCCGGGGATTTGACATAAGATTCCTTTGGTCAGATTTCAGGGTATGTTGGTACTACCCCATCTCCAAAGTCAAGCCAGCTTACAACATTCAGGCTTATCCCATTCCTTCATTTCGTGCCTTTTCCCAGAGAATAATGATGAACAATTGTTATTTTATCCTTTAATCGGGTGGAACATTCGGAAAAACACTGGCGAGTCACCCAAATAAGGGGTAATGAATCATGCATGAGCCAATCTGATATTAATACAATTCCCGCCGCATCCCTTGAGGGTCGTCATCTTGATTCCCTACAATTTATCGATGTTCGCACCCCAGCGGAATACCGTGCTGTCCATGCGCAATTTGCCCGTCTACTCCCCCTCGAAGATATCAATGCCAAATCCATTTATGAAAAAACCGGATTCACCCCGGATCAACCTGTTTATCTCCTTTGCCAGTCGGGTAAAAGGGCTACGTCCGCAGCGCAAAAACTGGTGGCCTCGGGTGTGGAAAATTGTTTTGTTATTGAAGGTGGCACAAATGCCTGGGTGACAGCCGGACTCCCTACAATACGGGGCAAAGGGGTTATTTCACTCGAACGCCAAGTCCGGATCAGCGCAGGATCATTGATTCTCGTAGGAGTGCTCCTTGGCTGGTTTGTGTGCCCTTGGTTTTTCTTACTCAGCGGATTTGTCGGCTGCGGCTTGATCTTTGCCGGGGTCACCGACTGGTGCGGGATGGCCCTGCTTCTGGCAAAAATGCCTTGGAATAAATAAGCCAAATAAAAGTAACCCAGGCACTCCAGAAACCAAGGCTTGCCCAGTCAAAAGCAGAATTACAAATCCGTCCTGCTTTTGGGAATTCTCCATAAAAAACGGGTGGATTTGATATTTGGACTGTTGTAGGCTCTTTTGAAAATGGGTGACTCAAATATTTTTAAACGATTAAACCTGTCCGGCCTGATCGGTTTTTGTATCAGTGCCTGCTTTGCATTGTACGAAAAGTGGAGCATGCCGGAATTCTGTTGGAGCTTCTGGCTCTCCGGGGTTTTCTACTGTTGGTTCCTTGTCCTAGCAGGCTGTATCAGGATCATCCTCTCCCCTCGACTGAAAGAACAGGCCGCACTGTCCAAAATGCCCCTTTTCCAGAAGCTCAATCCTCTCCAAATCCAAGGGCTGCTCATTCTGACATGTTTAGGGGTTTGTTATGCCGCGTTTTATTTATACACATGGGTTTTTGGTTTCTACGGGACATTCCTTTCTGTATTCGCAGAGATGGAGCCTTTGAAATATTTCGGGCGGAATGGATTTATCAACTCTGACTTTTTCACACCGGTGACCTACCTTCTGCATCTTTTCTGGCCGATGGTCATCGGCACCATCGCCAGTGACGTGAAATATGTCTTTACCGAAAACCCGTGGAAAATCGTTTTCAAACCCTTTTCCAGCCGACTCATCATGGTGCACATAATGGTCGTCGGAGTCCCCATCATTTCACTGCTGACATGGGCCATTTTCCGTGAATCCTACCAACCCGTCACGATCATTATCCTGCTCGCCATCTTTTCCTTCATGCCCAGAGACAAAAAGCCTCCCGGCCCTAAGGATGCCACGTTTTTGTCGCAATCCAAGGGTTGACCTGTACCTCGGCTTAACGTAACAAGTCTGTGAATGTCCGATAATCAATCATCCGATCCAGAACCCTCATCGGGACCGAGGTCTGTCCAGGATTACATTGATGAAACCCCGTTTTGGGCTGACCGTACAATCGTCCCCTTTTCACCGATGACGGTCATGCAATGGCGAATATGGATACTGGCCACTGCGGGTAAGTTTTTCGAGGGACTAGTGGTTTTTATGACCGGGGTGGCTCTACCCTTGATCGTGCTTGAGTATAACCTGAACTCAACCCAAAAAGGGGCTGTCGCCGCAGCCCCCCTGCTGGGGATCCTCATCGGTGCGACACTACTCGGCGGATTGGCCGACCATTTTGGCCGTAAAATCATGTTTATCGTTGAGATGATTATCTTTTGTGTTTTTTTAATCCTGATCACACTCACACCCAGCTACATATTGCTGGTTATTTTCCTTTTCGGGATCGGTACCGCCCTCGGCTGTGATTACCCGACAGCTCACATGATGATATCCGAAAGTATCCCCTCCCGCGACCGGGGCCGAATGGTTCTGGGAGCCTTTAGCTTTCAGGCTATCGGCGCACTGGTAGGGACTATTATCGGGTTTATCATCCTTAGGAATTTCCAGGAAGTCACCGCCTGGCGCTGGATGTATGCGACAGCCATTATCCCGGGAATCCTTGTTGTCATTGGCCGTTTTTTTATTACGGATAGTTGCCATTGGCTGGTTTCGGTCGGACGCATCAAGGACGCAGAAAAAGAAATGCACCGGCTGCTAAAGAGATCCCCCCAATATCCCAAACAGATTCGATTATCCGGTGACGCCCCGGCAAAAGCGGGTGCGGGTGAAAAACCTGAAAAGAGCTTTCAATCCCTCTTCAAGAAAAAACATCTCAAAGCGACAATCTTTTCGTCTGTCCCATGGTTCCTCCAGGATTTAAGCACATACGGGATCGGGATTTTTACCCCGACAATATTAGTGACGATTATTGGTCGCTCAGTCGATCATCCTCAGAACCTCATTGATGTCATTAGTAATGATATGCTTGCCGCAAAAGGCGCTGCATTCATTGATATCTTTTTGGTCATCGGCATGTTTTTTGCCATTATTTTTGCTGATAAAATCGGACGGATCAAACTCCAGATATTCGGTTTTATCGGTTGCGCAGTGGGCCTTTTCATCGCTTCCTTGTCGATTGGCCAGCATGGGACACTGGAGATTTTCCTCATCTTCTCAGGTTTTATTATTTTCAGCTTCATGACCAATATCGGGCCAAACTCCATGACTTACCTGCTCGCGGGGGAAGTCTTCCCGACGCGGCTCCGTGGTAAAGGAGCCGGATTTGCCGCTTCCTTTGCAAAAATCGGCGCGGTTCTTACCGCCTTTTTCTTTCCCCTGCTGCTCACTTATTTAGGCACCAAAGGCCTCCTCTATCTCCTCATCGGGGCTTCCCTCCTCGGGGCTTTGGTGACTTGGGTCTATCGCATCGAAACATCCGGGGTAAATCTCGAAGATTTGGATAAAAGCCACCCCATTATTTAATGAGGCTGTATTCCTCTCCCCCCTAAAGATATTTGCTGGATTTAATCCGGGAGGAACTTTTTTATCTACTCACATGAATCTCACCAAAATGGTATGGATCAACGGGGTTATCTGAGCTCTCTCCTCGAAAGTAAGGCAATCCCCGGATAAGATGGACGGATGAAGAAGCCTGAACTCCTTTTACCAGCGGGCACTTTGACCCGCTTGAAAATCGCCCTTTTGTACGGCGCGGATGCTGTTTATGTCGGATTGCCGTCGTTTTCCCTGCGTTCAACCGTAGGCCTAAGTCTGGAGGAGTTAATCGAAGGCAGCCGTCTCATTCATGAAAAAGGTAAAAAACTTTATATTGCCGTGAATCTTTTTAGTCGGAATGAAGACATTGCCAAACTGCCCTTGATTTCGGAAATGCTCCCCAAAGTCTCACCGGACGGGATCATTGTCTCGGATCCCGGCATTTTTGATTACCTCCACGAAAAACACTCCGATATTCCATTACACATCTCCACCCAAGCCAATGTCGGATCATGGCTCACGGTAAAATCATGGGAAAAGAGGGGAGCCACGCTCTGTGTCCTCTCACGAGAAACCACCTTTAATGAGATTAAAGAAATCCGCGCAAATTGCCCGGGAATAGGCCTGGAAATATTCATCCATGGCTCGATGTGTATGAGTTATTCTGGACGCTGCCTGATCTCGGCCTATCTCACCGGACGTAGTGCCAACCAAGGGAAATGCACAAATTCCTGTCGCTGGAAATATAAACTCAAGCTTGAGGAAGAGAAACGTCCTGGAGAATTTTTCACAGTCGAAGAGGATGGCCGCGGCAGTTATATAATGAACTCGAAGGATCTCTGCCTGCTTCCTCGCCTGCCGGAAATCCTTCCGACAAAAATCAACTCCCTTAAAATCGAGGGGCGAAATAAAAGCGATTATTATGTCGCACAAACCGCCCGTGTTTACCGGATGGCCATTGATGATTGGTTCGAAAGCCCGGACTCATGGGACGCATCCCTTTATCTCAAGGAACTAGCCCTCGTCCATCATCGCCCTTACACAGAGGCTTTCTTCGATGCGATCCCCGGTGCCGAAGCCCAACAATACGACACGAGTGAGAGTGCCGGAATCGGACACAACGCCGGGATCGTCACTAAAATCAGCGACGGAGAAATCCATTTTGAGGTTCGTTGTAAACTGACCAAAGGGACTCGTTTGGAATTCCTTCTTCCTGGTGAGATGAAAACGGTTAATATCCTTTTGGACACGATTTGCGATGCAAAAACCCGTCAACCCCTCACCGAAATCTCCCCCGGCACCCCTGGCCAAGCTATCGTCATACCCCTGACCGCATATCCTGAGAATCAAAGACAAAATATCCAGCCTTATCTCGTCGCAAGGAAGATGAAACAAGTTGAGTCGGCATCGTAATTGTAAGCGTTACTCGGGCACATTCTTGAGTGGACTGGAGGTGTTATTCTCTACGAACTGATCATAAGACAATCAGGAAAGAGTGTTTAACTATTATCTCAAGGAGGGCTAGATGTGGTGGACCCGTGACTGCCCTGCCGCAATTTGCGGCAACTTCTTTTCTCTTTGCGCCTCACATTGGGATCACGAGTCCCGATTAGCTTTCATCGGGGAGAGACACCGATTATCTGGAATACATTATCTTGGCGCGCGCGCCATTTTCCACAGTTGACTCAGCCGATGGTGAGCCTTGTCAATAAGGCCCTGACTTTACCCACCTCCCTTTGGCCGTTGGCAAAGACCTAACTTTCGTACAGGGAGATCAATTTGCACATCATCAAATCACTTCCACACACGGGAGAGTTTGAGACCGCTCAATGCCATAAACAGGAGGCCTAGTCCGATAAAAAGGACGTAGAAAGGTTTATAGGTTTTACCAAGCCAAGCCCCCTCATGGATGGTCATCATCAGGTCTTGCATGTGTTTGGGCATATCAAACCATTGTTCACCCACCATGTAACCCACACCAGTAACGGCTGAAGCCAGCAGGGGCAAAATCAAGATCGCCCCTATAATCCGGTGCGAACGGCGAATTCCATTTCCTCCCTTGCTTTTAAACAGGAGCTTGGTCCCGCTCAGGATCAAAAAAATCAGACCGACTCCGACAACAAGCACATAATAAACACCCACTGAATCCCCCATCCACTCACCTGTGTGGATATGCATAAAAAAATCACCCGTTTGTTTGGACATCCCGAACCAGGCTTTACCTATCCGGTAAATGATACCGCTGGCCAAAGTGACGATCAGTGGAATAACCAGAATCAGGGATAGAATACGGTGGAACGGGCGGATATTTAATTTCATACGGCCAGACGATAGTCATTCCCCATTAAAAAAAAAAGAAAAAAATGGGGCGACCGACGGGACTCGAACCCGCAACAGCCAGTACCACAAACTGGGGCTCTACCATTGAGCTACGGCCGCCATCCGAAAAAACAGTTTTATCTTTTTAACAGGCAATTTAGTCCCTAGTCAAGATCGGGGATAAAAAAAACTTTTCTGGTAACCCACTCCATTACTCGACGCTTGGAATCGAAAAATTTAATCCTTCATCAATCCTCGTCATTACGGAGTTTGGCAAGGACAGAGAGGTCTTCTAGAGTGGTCGTGTCACCCTTGATGGCTTGGCCGGAGGCGACATCCCGGAGCAAACGGCGCATGATTTTACCGGAGCGCGTCTTTGGCAGACTGTCCGTAAACCGGATATCATCAGGTTTGGCAATGGCACCGATCTCCTTGGCCACGTGGTTGCGGAGAGCTTCCTTGAGTTCCTTTGATGCGATCTCCCCAGTTTTCACCGTGACAAAAGCAACCAAGGCCTGGCCTTTAATATCATCAGGGCGCGCTACGACAGCCGCCTCGGCGACCGAGTGGTGTCCGACTAAAGCGCTCTCGACTTCCATAGTGCCCAAGCGGTGGCCGGCGACATTGACCACGTCATCAATACGCCCCATGATCCAGAGATAACCGTCCTTATCCTTGCGCGCCCCATCCCCGGTAAAATACATTCCTTTCACCTCAGACCAATAAACCTCTTTAAACCTCTCATTATCCCCGTACAAACCACGTAACATCCACGGCCAAGGTTTACGGATCACGAGTTTGCCCCCGCAATCCCTCGGCACTTCCTTGCCTTGCTCATTAACCACAGCCACATCTGCACCAAAAAACGGTAGGGTCGCTGTCCCCGGTTTTGTCGGAGTCACGCCAGGCAAAGGAGTGACCATGATCGCGCCGGTTTCCGTCTGCCACCATGTATCCACGATGGGACAACGTTTTTTACCGATCTTCTCATGATACCATATCCAAGCTTCCGGATTAATGGGTTCACCCACTGTCCCGAGTAAACGCAGGCTCTTGAGGGAATAGGGTTTCACCCATTCATCACCCCATTTCATAAAGGCGCGGATGGCTGTCGGGGCGGTATAGAGGATCGTTACCGCATGTTTATCGATGATCTGCCAGAAACGATCCGGCTGGGGTTGGTTCGGAGCCCCTTCATAAATTAGGGACGTTGCCCCGTTCAGGAGTGCTCCATAAGTCGTGTAAGAGTGTCCGGTAATCCATCCGATATCAGCCGTGCACCAGAAAATATCGTCATCATGGATATCAAAAACATATTTGGTCGTGAGATAGGCCCCGAGCATGTATCCCCCTGTCGTGTGCAGGATTCCTTTGGGTTTCCCGGTAGAACCACTCGTATAGAGGATGAAAAGCGGGTGTTCACTATCCAGCTGCGCGGCTTTAAACTCGTCCCCAGCCTTCGCCACAGTCTCATGCCACCAATGATCCCGGCCTTCTTTCATTTCCACGGGGGAACCCGTCCGTTTCAATACAAGGACATTTTTAACCATGGGGGATTGATCCACGGCGACGTCGACATTTTTCTTCAGCTCCACAACAGCCCCCCGACGGTATCCGCCATCGGCTGTGATGACACAGGTCGCCTGACAATCATGGATCCTATCTTTAACCGCCTCCGAGCTGAATCCACCAAAAACAACCGTGTGGGGAGCACCAATCCGCGTACAAGCCAACATCGCGACGACAGCCTCAGGCACCATCGGCATATAAATCATCACACGGTCACCTTTTTTCACCCCCATCTTGGCGAGGGTATTGGCGCAACGGTTAGTCTCACGCAAGAGTTCCCCGTATGTAATATGCCTCAACTCACCGGGCTCCCCCTCCCAAATAATGGCGACTTTATTTTTCTTTCCAGTCAAAATATGCCGGTCCAGACAATTAAAACTCATATTCGTCTTACCCCCGATAAACCACTTCGCAAACGGGGCTTTCCATTCACTCACCTTTTTCCATGGTTTGAACCATGATAATTCCTTAGCTAATTTTCCAAAAAATTTATCCGGGTCTTTGATCGACTCGGCATACATCCTTTTATATTGGGCCATGCTCTTCAAATGTGCTTGGGCGGAGAATTCCTTGCGGGGTTTGAATACACGGGATTCCTTCAATACAGAGGTAATATCTTGGTTCATAGGATTTCCTACCCTAACAATTCCCCTTAAATTTTCAATCTCCGATTTTCTCAAAAAACATTGCTTAACGGGCATTCTCCATTCATCTTATGGACATCAACAACCAAAAGTTATGTTCAAAAGCATTTTATTGACCTTATTATCCTTATCCGCCTTTCTCTTGCCCCCCACAGGTCTTTACGCAAAAGCCAAAAAAGATTTTGCTCCCGATGCACCCGTCTATGTGATCCCTATCGATGGTGAGATAAATGCCCCGCTCCTTTATTTTGTCCGGCGCACGATGAAAGAGGCTGAAGCCAAAAACGCCCAAGCCATCATCCTCGACATGAATACCCCCGGAGGACGCCTGGACGTCTGCCTGAAGATCATGGGAATAATGGGAGATTTCCCCGGAAAAACCCTCACTTACATCAGGACAGACGCCCTCTCAGCCGGAGCACTCATCGCCATTTCCACTGAAAAGATCTACATGTCCCCAAAAGCAGTCATCGGAGCGAGTGCCCCCGTTATAGCGGGCGGGGAAGATGTCCCTGCCACCGCTAATGACAAAATCATTTCCGTCCTAAAAGCAAAAGCCCGTGCTGCCGCGAGAGAAAACGGATACAATGTCCAGCTCGTGGAGGCCTTCATCGACAAGGATACAGAGTTGATTATCGACGGCAAAACCATTAATGCCAAAGGCAAATTGCTCACACTCACCTCCGATGAGGCGATGGATCCCATCGGAAAAGACAAAAAACCCCTACTCGCTTCCGGCCTCTATGATAACCTCGATGATTTAATCAAAGGCCTTTTCCCCAATGCAAAAGTGCTCAAGATGAAACCCACCGGTGCCGAACAAATTGCTTTCTGGATAAATATGATTTCACCCCTGCTCCTACTGGGTGGGATTCTCGGTATCTACATTGAGTTTAAGACCCCGGGATTCGGCATTTTCGGTGTGGTCGGGATCACCTGTTTTCTGATCTATTTCATAGGGCTCTTTATCGCGGGCCTCTCTGGATACGAACCCTTTATTCTCTTCGGCCTGGGGATTATCCTGATCTCCGTGGAGCTTTTCATCTGGCCCGGCCATATCTTCCCCGGCTTTCTGGGGCTCACCCTCATCATCATCGCCATCATTTATGGCGGAGCTGAGAAACAACCCCAACGACCAGACAAACCAGTCCCCGGTATAGAGCAGGTAGACCAAGCTGATATCATCGATATTCCTACTTTGGAATCCATCCAGAAACCACTGAAAGATCTTTTCTTGGCTACAATAGGTGCGATTTTAGGAATTTATCTTCTTTCCCGCTACCTGCCAAAAACCAATATCTACCACCGCCTTGTCTTGGCGGCACCAGACTCCCCTTTACCTCCCGGCATCACCAATGAGGAAGCACCTTCGGGCGAAATCAGACAAACAGGTATCGCAGAAACCAGCCTGCACCCTACGGGTAAGGCCAGATTCAACGGCAAATTGCTCGATGTCATGACCGATGGCGAAATGATTAAGGCCGGTTCTCCCGTGGTTATCATCAAAAGATCAAACTTTAAAACAATTGTTCGAGAGTTGTCCTAAAAAGAACCACTTGCTTAGAGACGTGATTACGCTATTTTATCGTTTATGGATTCAGGTTTATCATTGGTCGTATTTCTGACATTAGGGGGCATTATCCTATTATGCGCTGAGGTGCTCCTTCCGGGGATGATCGCAGGCATAGTCGGTGTCATCCTCCTTCTGTTGGGAGTTATTGCCTCCTTTTATTATTATGGGCCAACTGTGGCTGGGCTTCATCTCCTTACCATTATTGTCTTCGGCGGGACTATCCTGGGATTGTGGCTGAAATACTTTGACCGGACGCCCATCGGCAAGGATGTCATTCTCGGCCCAGCCGACAAAGCCAGAAGTCCCTACACCCTCGACCAATCCCTGGTGGGCAAAATGGGTATTTCGCTGACTACTCTCCGCCCGGCAGGAACGATTGATGTCGATGGCCAACGCCTCGATGTCATCACTGAGGGGATAATGATCCCCGCAAAAACATCTGTTGAAATTATTTCTATATCAGGGACAGTGATCATTGTCCGTGAATCCACTGTATCTGGAAAAAACACTTAAAAAAAAACCCAACCAACCCGAACAAAAGGTAAATCAATATGCCATCATGGCTCATTATTCTTGCAGGTGTCATCGTCATTGTCGTCCTGCTCATCGGAATCGTATTCATCGGCAGCTTTTTCGGCCTTTGGATCCGCGCAAAAACCTCCGGAGCCCCAGTCTCCTTTAGTGAACTGATCGCCTTGTGGCTGCGTCGGATCCCCCAAAGCCTGATCGTCGATAACCGGATCACCGCTGTCCAATCCGGTATCCCCCTTGAACCCAACCAACTCTCCGTCCACTATCTCTCCGGTGGAAATGTCACGATGGTTGTCCAATCTCTGATCGCCGCACAAAAAGCCGGAATCCACCTGGAATTCGACCAAGCTTGTGCGATTGACCTCGCGACAAAAGGAACAGGGAAAAATGTCGTTGATGCGGTTAAAACCAGTGTTAATCCCCGCGTGATCGACTGTCCGAATCCGGCGACAGGAAAAAGCACAATCGACGCCGTCGCCAAAGACGGGATCATGATCAAAGCCAAAGCCCGTGTGACTGTCCGTACCAATCTTGAGCGTTTCGTCGGTGGTGCCACCGAAGAAACCATTATCGCCCGTGTCGGTGAAGGGATAGTCACGACCATTGGCTCTTCTCAAACCTATAAGGAAGTCCTCGAAAACCCCGACCGCATCTCCAAAACCGTGCTCGAAAAAGGTCTCGATAGCGGAACCGCCTTTGAAATCCTCTCCATCGACATCGCCGATGTGGATGTGGGAGAAAATATCGGTGCCAAACTCCAGGCCGAACAAGCCGAGGCCGATAAACGTGTCGCCCAAGCCAATGCGGAAGTCCGGCGTGCTGCTGCGGTCGCTGTCGAACAAGAAATGCTAGCCCGCGTCCAGGAAATGCGCGCCAAAGTCGTCGAAGCCGAATCCCAAGTCCCTATGGCCATTGCTGAATCATTCCGGAGTGGCAATCTCGGGATCATGGATTATTATAAACTCAAGAATGTCCAAGCTGATACAAATATGCGCTCATCGATTGCCGGTGCTGATGTATCCCATGATTCAAAAGCTTAATTATCGATCATAATCGCCGGTGGAGGATAGCCTAGAAGGCTCCACTCCACCGGATTTTAAATAGAAAAAAACCTTTTTAAAGTCTATCATATGATTTTTTGTCAGCCATTTCTCGCATTGGGAGTCGAGGTCATCTTCTGGGTGGTCCTCGGGCTGATTTATTTTGGGCAATTTATTTTCAAAAAAATTTCCGCAGCAAACGAAAATCGGGCTCTTGAAGAAGAATCCAACAAAACAAGAAGGTTTAATGACCCGGCACAATCCGGTCAGCCGACGTATCCGCAGTCAAATAACCAAGCACCCCAGAAAACTTATCAGCCAGCCCAACAAAAGTCTCCTGAGGATGAACTCCGGAAATTTCTGGAAGCTCTCGGTTTACCCGTCGATAACACAAGCTCCCCTACATTTCCTGAGCAGGAACACACTTTCTCACCTCCCCCAGCCCCGCAGCCTAAACCAACACAAGATGTATTTCCCCGGCTGAATCCTCCAACTCCAGCCTCTTCGCCTGTGCCTCTAGAAATGGATGAGGAAGAATATACTGATGTCGAACTCCTGCCGACAGTCGTCAGTGCTGCCAACCAGAGCTGTTTCCAGACAAAAATCGAATTAAAATCTGCTGACTTAATGTCAACCGTGGATCAATCCACTCACTACATGTCCCAGAACGAGACTTCTAACGAGGCCTATGCATTGGATGCCCATGCAGCCCGAAGGAATAAAACAATTTCATTAAACCCCCTGCGCAAATTGCTCGCTGACCCTGTAAAACTCAAACAGGCCGTTATCATGCGCGAAATCCTCGGCACTCCCAAGGGTTTAGAACCCTAACATCGCCTTGATTTGTGGTATATTTCCGCGGTTATTATCGATCAGAAAAGCTTTCATTCCAGCATTGATCGCCCCCTCATAATCTTCGCGCCTGCTGTCGCCAATATGCAAGATATCCCCCGGGTTAAGGCATAATTCAACTGAGGCAAATTGAAAAATCACAGGATCAGGCTTTTCTACTCCCACATCACAAGAAATAATGAGCTGATCAAAAAGGGGCTCCAATTCCAAAACCTTCAGGATCGGTTTCAGGCGTTCGTCCCAATTCGAGAGTACAGCCGTTTTAATCCCCTTGTCCCGGCAGAGCATCAGGATATCGAGTATCCCGGGGCAAACCGTCCAATGTTCCTTTTTGAGAAACTCACCGTAAACCATTGAGAAATATTCATCAAAAATATCCCCCTGATCAAATGGTGCAAATTGCGCGGATGTAATGAGTACGGTACGGACCAGATTTCGCCACCACTCCTTCGATGAACTCGTCAATGGAGTGCCATTGACATTGACGGGGGCGACCGACTTGAATACTTTTTTGAAGGACTCATCTAATCCAACCGCATCCAAGGTGATTCCCATACGCAGGGCCACGCCTGCATAAATCTCCCCCACAGGTTTTGAGGGGTATATCAGGGTACCTCCCGCATCGAAGGTAATGGCTTTTATCGACATGCGTTTATACTAGAGCTTTTCATTAAGTTCTAAATTATCTTTATGAGGGAGAACCCCCAGCTTCCAAAGGGCTTCACCGGCTAAAAAGAGGGAACCGCAGATAATGACCGGTTCTGACGCTGTTTTTTCCAAGCATTCACCTACTGAAGCAATTTGCTCGACCTTGATAGTCTCCGATTTGTTATTGAGATAATCCACAATGATCTCGGGGGATTCAGTCCTTCCGCTCTGGACGGGCAAAATCAAAAACTTTTTAGCCAAGGGAATCAGCTCATCCAAAATGGCTTTCCATTGTTTATCCTTGAGCACCCCGAAACATATCGTCCATTTTTGGCCGTTATACATTTTATTCAAAGCACTGGCGAGTGTTTGGGCGGCGGGGAGGTTGTGACACCCATCAATAATCAAGGGGGGATCTTCTCGAAGGATACTCATCCTGCCCGGCCACTGGACATTTTTGAGACCTTGAATGATTTTACCATCCGGGACCCGCACACCTTTGACTTTCAGGCAATCAATGGTTTTTAGTGCAATTTGCGCATTAACCTGCTGAAAATCTCCGGCTAGCCCGAGGTCATAATCCGTTTTATAGTTCCCCGCCTCATAAAGCGGACTCATTTCATCGCGGCATTTTTCGATAATTACAGTCTTTGCCTCGATAGACATGGGCCCGATCACACACGGCACACCGAGTTTGATAATCCCGGCTTTTTCTGCTGCAATCAGCTCAAGAGTCCCACCAAGATAGGCCATGTGATCAAATCCGATCGAGGTAATGACCGAAACCATCGGATTTACAAGATTCGTCGCATCCAGGCGTCCACCCATTCCGGTTTCCCAAAGGACAAAATCTACTTTTTCACGGGCAAAATGTTCTAATGCCATCGCTGTGATGAATTCAAAAAATGTGGGAAACCTCCCGCCATTTTCTTTCTCAAGGGATTTGGCCGCCACCATCACCCTGTTAGCTAACTGAACAATTTGCTCTTGGGTGGCGTAACCACGGTCAATCTGGAAACGTTCTGCAAATGAAACGAGGTGGGGGGAAGTAAAAAGCCCCGTGTGGTAACCCGACTCGCGTAAAATGGCCTCCAGCATGGCCGCTACGGAACCTTTTCCATTGGTTCCCGCAATATGGATGAATTTTAACCTGCCCGCGGGACAATCCAGCAATTCATTAAGCCGGATAATATTTTCCAGTCCCAGCTTTGTGCCGAATTGCCTGAGCTGGAAAAGGAATTGGATAGTTTGTTGGTAGGATTGAAACAAGCTGGGGGGGGTCCAATAAAGGTTATTCCTCGATGTCGCCAAAACCCATATAGGAGAAAACGAGGTTAAGGGTTTTCCTCATTTGTAACCGCGGCACGATCATGTCGATCAGGCCACGTTCTGTCAGAAATTCCGCTGTTTGAAAACCTTTGGGCAGATCCTGATGAGTGGTCTCCTTGATCACGCGTGGTCCGGCAAAACCCACCATAGCCTTGGGTTCGGCAATGATCAGGTCTCCGAGGGAAGCATAACTGGCCATGACCCCGGCGGTCGTGGGATTAGTCAGGACGGAAATGTAAGGAAGATGGACCTCTGCATGACGAGCCAAAGCAGCGCTCGTCTTCGCCATTTGCATCAAGCTAAGCATCCCTTCATACATGCGGGCCCCACCGGAAGCACTAATAATGACTACCGGACATTTTGCTTTTGTCGCCGCCTCGATGGCCCGTGTGATTTTCTCCCCGACGACAGAACCCATACTGGCCGCCAAGAATGAAAAGTCCATGACCGCAAGATATAATTTTTGACCGTTGATTTCAGCATGGCCACTGATGACGGCATCTTTAAGGCCTGTCTTCTTCTGGTACTCGATGAGTTTATCCTTGTAGGCGGCGACACCCGTGAATTTCAGGGTGTCCTTAGAAACCATGTTTTCATCGATCTCGACAAAGGAACCTTCATCGACCATGGATTGTATCCGTTCGCGCGCCCCGATGCTATTATGATGCCCGCATTTCGGGCAAATCTCTGCGTTTAGGGCGAGTTCCCGTGTATAATTAATCTCCCCGCAGGCTGTGCATTTCTCCCAGAGACCTTCAGGAATATCGCGTTTTTTGGTTTGTCCGGATGAGTAAGTGGGCTTTTCAAAATTCGTTATTTTATCGGATTCAGTTGTCATATCAGTTTTTTTTATCCTCTTGCTATAGTCAAGACATGTACATCAGTGGCTCCACCCTGCTTTAAGAGTTGGGCGCATTCACTGGCGGTGGCACCAGTGGTGAGCACATCATCCACGAGCAAGAGCTTGAGTCCACGGACTTTTGCCTTGGGAGAGAGTTTGAAGGTCTGCTTGAGGTTTGTGAAGCGTTTTCGTCGATTGAATGTTGTTTGTGTCGAGGTGTCCTTATCACGGAAAAGACAGGATAAATAGTTAATTTTAACCTCCAGCGCGAGGGCCCGTGCCAAAATCTCGGCCTGATTAAAACCACGCTCCCTCCATTTCCGGGGGTGGATCGGTACCGGGACTATCCCGTCAAAGGCATAATCCGCATAGTGATACAAATAGGCTTCACCCATCCATTTGCAGAGCAAATTGCGCAGCCAGAGCTGTTCCCCGTATTTAAACTTGTGGATTAACTCCCTGACCACCCCTTCGGTTTTTGCATAGGCACGGGCTGAATCAAAATGAAGGTCAAGTTTAGCGCAATTTGCACACTGGCGGGGGTTACTCATCGCCCCTTGGTAAGGCTTACCGCACCTCAAGCAAACGGGGGAAGTCACCCGGACGACCCCGGTTAATTCTTTTTCATCCACCCACAATCCATTAGATGAGTCCAAAGGCCTCCCTGAAATCGAGCAATTTACGGGATAAACCAAACCGAGGGCGGTTTCAATAATCTGCTGGAGATTTTTGACGGGATTCATAGATTATTAGTCCTGTCAAAAGGATGACCAACATGATAAGCCCATAGAGGCCATCATAAAGTCCATTCCCGTACAGACGGGGGTCTAATGCCTTTGAGTTATCAGTCAGTAGCCCCATCGTCTTGAGCATAAAAACCCAACCAGCATGGAGCCCGATGGAGAAATACAGGGATTTTTTCTTTAAAAAGGCATACCCTAAAATAAGCCCGGCCAAAAGGAGTGCGGAAAACTGGTAAATAATCGCTGTCGGATCGGCAAAGGCCCTAAAGCTTTCTGGAATGAGCATGAAACCGGAATACCACTCGACCTCCACACTCCCAAAATCAGCACTCGGTTTCAAAAAATGAACCGCCGCAAAGAATAAGCTGCCTGATACGAGTGCCGGCCAAAAAGCGAACGTCTTACGTAAACGGGAAAGGATGATTCCGCGAAAAAAGATTTCCTCCAAACCGGCCACTATGATGGCCGTAAAAACAAAGCGGATCAGATAAGACCAGTTAGGATCTGCGCGAAAATGCCTTGCTCCGGTAAAATAATAAACTGCTCCGAGGCATAATATACTCGCCATCCCTAATAATATTCCCCCAAAAAAACGGCGGCCACGCCCATACTCAGCACTCAATCCAATGTCCGTCCAATTCACCCCGAGCTTTGCTAGGAATGGAATCATCAAAATCAACGCGGATACCATGATCGTCCTGCGGAAGTAGCGGGAAAAATCCTGTTCCTGCAGCCAGTACACCAAGTTATTATCGATGGATAAAGCTTGGACAAAGTTATAGACCAGAGGGGAAATAACAGCCCCTATAAAGGCCACAGCAAAGATATATAAAAATATCAGCTTAAAAGTTCTCACAAAGAGGGATTTTCAAGATTGATGGATGAAAAGCAAGCTCTTCATTCACTATTTTAGAGGGGTAACTTTACATCGATGTGTAAGTCGCGCAGTTGCCGCGGTTCCACATCAGCCGGTGACTGCGACATCAAGTCTTGTCCTCTTTGGTTTTTCGGAAAAGCGATGACATCCCGGATACTAGTGGTGCCGCAGAGGATGGCGACTAAACGATCCAGTCCCAAGGCGATTCCCCCATGAGGGGGTGCCCCGTACCGAAATGCCCGGATCATATAACCAAAACGGCTTTCCGCGACATCTTTGGGGATTTTCAGGATATCCTCGAAAAGTTTCTTTTGGATATCCGGTTGGTGTATGCGGATGCTCCCACCCCCGAGCTCGACACCATTGAGGACAATATCATAATGTTGACCGCGCACTTTGAGTGGTTCACTCTCCAAAAGGGGGATATCCTCTACTAAGGGAGATGTGAAGGGATGGTGGCTAGAGATATAACGCTGTGTTTCCTTGTCAAAAGTTAACAAGGGAAAATCAATGACCCAATGAAAATCGTATTGTTCGGGATCAATGACTATTTTTCCCAGGCCTTGGAGGTATTCCCCACAACGCAAGCGGATTTTGCCCAGAACCTCACAGGCATCGAGCCATTGTCCGGCTGAGAATAAAATCAAATCACCTTCTTCAATATTGAGTTTTTCTTGTAACGCCTTCTTTTCGGCATCAGAGAAAAATTTTACAATCGGGGATTTCCATTCACCATTCTCGATCTTGATAAAGGCCAGCCCCTTGGCTCCTGCTGCTTTCGCCAAGTTCGTTAACTCATCAAGCTGGCCTGTCGTAATCACAGCGAATGCCTTGGCATTGATCGCTTTAATCACTCCGCCGTCCTGGATCACACTGGCAAAAACCTTGAACTGGCTCTGGCGGAATACCTCAGTCAGGTCGTTTAACTTCAAGTCAAAACGTCGATCCGGTTTATCAATCCCGTAAGTGTCAATGGCCTCCCGGAATGAAATACGGGGAAATGGGGTAGGAATATCCATACCTTTTGTCGCTTTCCATACCTGTTTCAGGAGTCCTTCGATTAAGGCGTAGATATCTTCGCGCGTGATAAAAGACATCTCCAAGTCGATCTGGGTGAATTCGGGCTGGCGATCCGCACGCAAATCCTCATCACGAAAACAACGGGCGATCTGGAAATACTTTTCAACCCCGCTCACCATCAATAACTGCTTGAATTGTTGAGGTGACTGCGGCAACGCATAAAATTTCCCGGGATTCGCACGGGAAGGAACCAAATATTCACGGGCTCCTTCAGGTGTGCTTTTGAAAAGTATCGGGGTTTCGACCTCAAGAAACCCTTGGTCATTAAAATAATTCCTTGTGGCCAAAACAGCCTTATGCCGGGTCTTAAGATTATCCAGCATCGGACGTCGGCGCAGATCAAGATAACGGTAGGTCAACCGGAGGTCTTCATTGGCGGGCTCACGATCCAGTGGAAAGGGTGGTGTCTCGGATTTATTCAGTATTTCAAGCTGGCTGACGACCAGTTCGATTTCGCCCGAGGCCATTTTCAGGTTTTCAGTGCCCGCAGGACGTTTTTGAATGAGTCCTGTGACTTTAATCACATCTTCTGTCCGGAGATGTTCAGCCACACTAAACATTTCCTGATCCTGGGGATTAAAAATAATTTGCACCAACCCATCCCGGTCCCGGAGATCGGCAAAAATGACACCACCAAGATCACGACGGACATCCACCCACCCTGAAAGTGTCACCGTTTGGCCAATAAAACCGTTATTTAATTCACAAAGTTGATTCGTTCTAAACATAGTTATCCTCTTGAAACAAAGGATAGTACGCTAGGAAGTTGTGCCGAGGATGGCAAGTGCGGAATGGAGTTTTTTCGAGGAGCAGTCCCCTTAATATGCTATTTCCAACTCTTGGCAAACTGCGTCAGGTTGGCGCTTGAATTAGTAACCATCCATATAGCCACGCTATTTGTCAGAGATCCACCAGTCAGTCCAGTATTGTAGGGCGCAGGAATCGTTACGACTCCTGTGTAATTTGTGTCGAGCTGTATCTGATAAGGATTACCTCCTTTACCCATAAACGGATCATAATAGGCACCATTGGAAATACGACTCTGTTGAAAGTCAAAAAACCTGATTCGTTTTGGGTTTTCATAACCCGCAGTTGGATCATCATTACCCGACAGCATGGCGACCACATTAGATGATGTATTCGTCACCACCCCTGAAGGAAATACCCCGTATTCATTTTCATACATCTTGAATGCTGTGACCAGCCCGTTGCATTCCACGTTAGCCTGTGCTCGGCGTGCGGAATTTTTCACCCCGGTGACGACAGGGAATAACATTCCCATGAGGACGGCGATAATGACGACAACCGTCAGTATTTCAATCAAGGTCATGCCTTGAGTTTTGGATATTATATTCTGGGATTTCATTTTTTACTTTCCTCCTCGAGACGCTCACTGAGCCATTGTTTTATCATACTCTGATAGTTCAGGTAACGCAAGCGGGCGAGCCGCTTGATTTTAGATAACATCCGCGGATCCATCCGCAATGTAATGGTTGTTGATTCGGTATTATCAGTATTCACCAAGGACGAACTCAATAAAGACACATCTAACCCGTGGGAAAACCAATAAGCCGACTCCTCCATATCATTCGCTGGGATCGGGATGTCACGCCAGTCTTTAACGATTGCTTCCATTTTGCTTTCGCCACTCATTAACGTCCGTCTCCTTCCAAGGACTGTTTAGTCTTGCGCCTATAAAAGAGAGACTCATGCTCCATCATTAGCCTGCTGGAGATGATCTGGACACTTTTCCCGTTGGAACGGTAAACACTAAAAATCAGCCCCCCGTTACCGGCTTGGCCTAGGCTGAAATACCTTGTTTGATTCGCATACACCTGGATCTCAGGGAGGAATTTCAAACCAAAGGGATCTTCAAAAGACTCCTCCACATCCTGTTTCGAAATATCAGGATGGACGGCACATTCGATTCTCCAGTCAAATTCCATAATAAATCAGTGGCGCCAGTTTGTAATCCATGTGGCGATACCCGTGGGATTTGCAGCACCAACTGAATTTGTGTAACTCGTTTGATTGTTTGGCATCACGGGACTGCCCGAACCCGCCGTACTCCAGAGATCAAAACCAGACAGGTTATTACTTCCCGTGCATTGATAACCATACGGGTTACCGTAAGGATCAACCAAGCTATTGGTCCCGCCCGCCCCATTGGTCGTATACTGTCCTGATTTGAACTGGGCGATCGGACGGGTTCCATTGCCATTATTCCTTGCTGCACCCAAGTAAAAGAAGAGATTATTTAAACTCGAAAAACTATTTGTGGGATAATCACCTTCTTCATTCTTGTAACGTTCCAGCTGTAACTCGATAAATTTTATCTCGGTAGTCGTCCTGTCCCGAATGGCTTTGTTATTGGCATATCCGATGACCCCGATAGTAATACCAGCCAGAATCAAGATAATGGATATGACCGCCAATATCTCAATCAAAGTGAATGAAGCCAGGGGATTTTCTTTAGGTGGTATATTTCGAATCGGGTCTTCCATATTAACTTACCCTGATGTCAGGTTATTGATGATTCCGATGAGGGGCATAAACATTCCAATGACAATGGTCCCGACGACTAAAGCCAAAAATACGATCAAAATAGGCTCGATCAATGAAGTCAGGCCGACGATGGCATTATCCACCTCATCCTCGAAATTATCCGCGATTTTTGCCAGCATCTCGGGTAATTGCCCGGTTTCTTCACCGACCTCAATCATACTGATGACCATGGGAGGGAAGACTCCGGAGGCCTCCAAAGGCGCAACAATGGACTCACCTTCTTTGACACTATCATGGACTTTAGTGATCGCTTCAGAGACGATTACATTCCCCGCCGTATCACGCGTAATATTTAATGCCTGTAAAATCGGAACACCACTGGTGACGAGTGTCCCTAACGTGCGGGTAAAACGGGCAATCGATGTTTTCCTGGTTAAATCACCAAAAATAGGGGCTTTTAATAAGAATTTATCGATAGCCTTCCGGCCGGCGGGTATCTTTGAAATGATTTTATAAGCAATGATGATCACAGCCACAAACACAACCAGAATGATGAATTGGTTTTTAACAAATTCACTGACCCCGAGAACAATTTCCGTAATCAACGGCATGGGTTTACCCGGCATGAGTTCCTCGAAAATCTGGCGGAACTTTGGGACAATAAACACCAACAGAAATCCCATGATGATAATCGCAATCGCAAGCACCGCCACCGGGTAAAACATCGCTCCCTTGATCTTGCGTTTAATCTTTTCGGCTTTCTCCATGAAATCAGCCAGCCTGGTTAATGTGACTTCGAGCACACCCCCGAGTTCCCCGGCCTTCACCATATTCACATAGAGCTTATTAAATACCTTGGGGAAGTTTTGAACCGATTCAGAAAATGTATTCCCCCCTTCCACAGAATCCGCCATTTTACGGATAATCGATTTGAGTGCAGGAGTCCGTTCTTGTTTATGTAATACATTCAAGCTGCGAAGAAGAGGAATGCCAGCAGCATTTAGTGTCGCTAACTGTCTTGTAAACGAAGATAATACCGCTGGTTTAACTGATCCACCGGATATCGATTTTCCAGCTCCGGGCAGCTTGAAATTAAAATTCATTCCGGACCCCTTACCCTTGGCCTTGCCCCCCTTACCATCACCTAAAACGACACCTGTCGGAAAAAGCCCCTGTTTTCTCAGCTCATTAAGGACATCATTTTCATTTTCAGATTCGATAACCCCCTTAACTTCCTTTCCTCGGGAATCCATTGCCGTATAAGAAAACTTCGCCATATATTTATAATTTCCAGAATAATTAGAAAAATTGCAATTAAAAACCTATAATAAAAAATTTACCTTTTAATCCAAAAAATACGGTTAAAACTACATAAGTTATTTATAATCAAGGTATTAATGAGTATTCTCTCCTCCAGTAAACAGACTCTTGAATTTTTCGGTATCACGTAAATTCTTCAAGTCCGGATCACTTTTCATCCAATCCCAATCATTATATCCTAGTTTGATCGCTTTGATCAGGCTTTTGATTGCCTTTTGATTTTCACGGAGAAGGGCGTAACTACAAGCAAGATTATACTGGATCATGGAATCATCGGGGAGGAGACGCGCCAGTTTACGGTCGATCTCCAGGCTCTTTTCATGGTCCCCGGTTTTGGTATATAAGTCACCCATGACTTTTAAAAGCTCGACATCTTTGGGCGTACGGTGCATTAGCCCTTCGTAAAACGCCAATTGCACTTTAATATCACTTTTAGTTTCATTCTTTGGCATGGAAAAAAGTTTGATGGAATGCGTCGGAAACGTCAAGACCCGTGAATAACTTACTGTCTTTTATTCGCCCCCGGATACTCTTTTTTTCATGATGAGTCGGTTTCCGTTATTCTCGCCTGACTGCACTAACTGCACCTCATCCATGACTGACGTGATCAGATATACCCCTAATCCACCCGGGCGTATATCATCGATATCCCGGGATTTGAATTTCGCCGGATCCACGCAGGTGGCATCATCCTCGATTTCAAAGAAGCAGGAGTCCCCTTCTTTATGGATAAAAAGACGTATTTCATTCCCATCACATTCGCCGTATCCATGCCGGTAAACATTTGTCACCGCCTCATCCAAGGCCAATACGATCTGGCCCACTGCCATCTCGTCAAACCCCGCGCATGCGGCTGAGCGCCTCACAAACTCACGGATGCCTGCAAATTGCGCAGGCTCACAGGGCACGGCAAACCGGCGGCCCTTTTCTAAGGTTTCATTAGCCCTCGTAATAAAAACGGTCAGGTCGTCGTGCTGGGGTGCTTTCCCCGAGAATCGTTTTAATTCCTTATCGATTAAATCGATCATCGCTTTCGCGCAAAATGCCTTATCGGGCAGCAGTCCCATGATTTTTTCAAGGCCAAACTCCTCGCTCTGTTCATTACGGGACTCCGGTAATCCGTCTGAATAAAAGATCAAAGATTCACCCGGCCTGATCGTCACCGTCGTCTGCGGATACACTGAGCCGGACAGTACCCCTAAAGGAATGCCCGACTCTGTTTTTACCAGTGTCGCAGTCTCGGACGTGACAAGAAGCGGATCGTGATGTCCGGCATTTGCTAATGTGATTTGATTAAGGGCGCGGTGATAAAATGCACAAATAGCCGTAACAAAAAGCCCGTTTGTGCGTTGCTCCGAGAAAGCTTCATTTGTCGATTCTAAAACCTCTTGAGGAGTTTTACAATAACGGGATAGCATCCTGATTTGTGTGAGTGTCTGCGCCATCAGGAGGGAGGCCGGCACCCCTTTACCCGACACGTCCCCGATCACCGCACAAATAACATCCTCATTAATCTCGAAAAAATCATAAAAATCCCCACCCACAGCCCGTGCGGATTCATACAAAACAGCCACCTCACAGAAGGCACCGGAATATAATTTATCCGGTAAAAAATTTGCCTGGATGTCACTGGCGACTTGCAGCTCCTGTTGCGTGCGCAAATTGCTCATTTCGGCTTCTTTGAGCCGGGCGTTCTCGATAGCCGTGGCCACTATCTTTGCGTATCCCTCAAAAACCGGCAGCTCATATTCATCAAAAAAATCTTTTTCCCCGGGGTTCAAAGCCTGGATGACCCCGATACATTTCCCGTGTGAAATCAATGGGGCAGTCAAAAGCGAGCGCGTTACAAACCCCGTTTTTTTGTCGGCGTCCTTATAAAAACGCGGGTCATTCTGACAATCCTTGACCAAGACCGATTGGTGATGCTCATAACTCCATCCGGACACCCCTTTGCCTTTAGGGATGCGGAGCACTCCGACCTGACCAGTAATGGTTTTCTGGACTGATGTGGCACGCATGATCAATCCGCCGCCTTCAGAGTCTTCAAGCCAGAGGGTCGAGGCCTCGGCACCGATCACCTTTTTAGCGATATCCAAGGCCTTTTGGAGTAATGTCTCGAAATTTTCTTCGCTATTGATGATCCCGCTAATCTCGACCAACCCCCGATAGGCATCCCTTTCCCACGTAACCTGATTCAAAATATCCGGTGCGACTTTTTGAGGATTACCTATCATGATCTTTATCCGTTATTAACGTTTAGGGATACTTCCGGATTTCACCTGATTTTTATCAACCGGAGTGGAATCCGACGGTACTTGGTTTGGAAATGCAGGTAAAAGCATTTTCCAAGGGCGCTCGGCAAGCATCCGACTGAGGTATTTGAGGTTTACCGAGGCATTCTCGAGGTTTTTGAGTAAATCCCTCAGGTTTTGTTCATTATTCCCGATGACCCCGTTTGCTTTACCCACCAACCCATCGGCTTGCGTTGTTAATTTGTCAGCATTACCAATGAGTTTATCCAAACCTGTAATGATCCCGGGCAAGTCTTGATTCACCTGTGCCGTGATGACCGAAATATTTTTCAGGGAATCATCCAGTGTTTTGACCGTCGCCTGAGTATCCGCCAGCATTTGATCAAGGGAAATAGGATCTCTTCCTGTCATGACATCGGCCACTGTTGCTTGTCCTGCATCATAATTCCCCGGAGATATCTCGAGATACTTTTCACTGAGCAATCCGGCAGCGGTAATGGAACCGGTGGAGTCTTTGGGAATAAAAATATTTTTATTGATCCTAGCGGTCACCTCGACACGTTTGACCTTAAATCCCGAAGCACGCAGCTCATCGGCGGTCAGCAGCCTGACACTCACGACTTTGCCCGCGTGGACACCCGACACCCGCACTGGAGCCCCGTCATCTAAGGAATTTGCAAAGTCAAAAGAAAATCGGACATCCTGTTGCGGTTCGGAGGTCACCTGCCCGATCACGTATATGCCGCAGACCACGATCATAAATGCGATAATTGTCAGAACGCCTGATTTGATTAAATTCAGTTTTGTCTTTTCCATAAATTTTTAGTCTCCCAACATCGATTTTAAATAATTATCACTGGACTGCCGGAAAGGAATCGGCCCGTCGGCCTCACCATTGACGAATTGTTTCATAATCGGGCTCGTCCCGTCATTCATCATCTGGCGGATCTCATCGGGCGAACCTTGCGCGATCACCTTACCTTTGTGAAGCATGATCATCACGTCACCAATCCGGAAAGCACTGGCCATGTCATGGGTCACCACTACAGCCGTCATGCCGAGCTTTTTACACAAATCACGGGTGAGCTCGTCGACAACAGCCGTCATGATCGGATCCAAGCCTGCTGTGGGCTCATCACAGAAGAGTAATTGGGGGTCTAATGCGATGGCACGTGCCAAGCCGACCCGTTTTTTCATTCCCCCGGATATTTCACTGGGCAGGAGGTTTTCGAATCCGGTCAACCCCACCATTTCAAGTTTCATCTTTACCACGATATCCACCACATTCGCGTCAAGGTCACCATGCTCGAGCAAAGGTAATGCGATATTTTCGCCGACGGTCATCGAGTTAAAAAGGGCTGCACTCTGGAAAAGGATGCCAAATTTTTTCCGGATCAAGTTAAATTCATTTTCGGATATCTGATTAATATCTTTGCCGAAGAGCCTGATCGATCCGGAATTAGGTTTGTGGCTACCGATCAAATGTTTCAAGAGGGTAGACTTTCCACAGCCACTGCCCCCCATGATAATCACGATTTTGCCGCGCGGCACTTTCAGGTTGATCCCGTCAAGCACACGGCGGCCGCTGAACTCTTTAACGAGCCCGTCGACTTCGATCATGTATTCAGGTTGACTCATGTTAGAATGAAATTAATACGGCTGTTAATACGGCATTAGCGACAATAATCGCCACCACTGACATGACCACGCTATTGGTTGTCGCTTTCCCGACACCTTCCGATCCTCCCTCCACCTCAAAAGCATAATAACAGCTTATTGTGACGATCAGAATCCCAAAAACAAAACTTTTGATCACCCCGGTCAGTACATCAATAATCTCCAAACGCTGGATAGCAGATTCAAAGAAAATATTCGACGGGATATGGAAGGCCCAATCGGCATAAAGCATCCCGGACAGACATCCGACAAAACTACCAATAACCGTTAAGACAGGATTCATCAAAATCATGGCCAAAAGCCGCGGGGAAATCAGAAAACGAACAGGATTGATCGCCATGGTCTTTAAGGCTTCGATCTCTTCGGAGACTTTCATGCTCCCTAGCTCCGCTGCCATTGCAGACCCACATCGGGCAATCACAACACATCCCACGATCAATGGCCCCATTTGGCGTAATATAGAGACACAAACGATACTTGAGAGTAAATCCACGGTCCCGATTTTCACCAGCTCCCGAGCACTCTCCATGGACAGGATCAATCCGATAAAAAACATAATCAACACCACCACCCCGAGCGAACGCACACCAAACTCATTCATCTGGAAAAAGACATTGCGCCAGCTGAGTTTATGCCCTTTGAAAGGTGCCAGAAAAGTCCAATAAAACGCCTGCATCAGGAGATTCGAGTAGCTCCCCAGCTTTTCCAGCGCGTATAATATTTTTTCTTTCACCCGTTTGCTTATTTGAAGGATTCTAATGCCCCTGCCTCATCTAAGAAAATGGTGAATACAGAATCCAAACGGGCAATCTCAAAGACATTTTTCACCACGGGAGCCAACCCACAGAGTACGAGTCGGCCTTGGAATTTCCGGCTGCGTTGGAAAACATCGATCACCGTCGCCAGCCCGGAACTGTCTATATAGGTGGCCTCATTAAAATTCACTACGATTTGTTTCGCCTGTTTTTTGATCAATTGATCAAAAAGAGCACGCGCTTTGGGAGCGTTTGCCAAATCGAATTCACCCGAGACATCGATGATGTGAACCCCATTTTCTTCCCTGAAAGATATTTCCATAGGCCTTCCTTCATAAAGAACCGGTTATTATGGAACAAGCTTTTTTACGAAAAATAAAATGATCATTCTGGGGAATCTTATTATCTAAGAATCCTCAAATGGGCTTCAGCCGGCCCCGTGTCCCGTGATATGGGGCTATGGCTTGGTCAGGGGTGCCCGAATCCATCGCAGTCTAACCCTTATCATTGACCCATTTAGTCAGTCCCGAAGTAATGACTTTTTAATTGGATAAAATACCCGCTTTCCTCGAGTTTGAGGAGGGCGTGGTTAATATCGCGCCTGAGCGGACTGCCTGTGGGTAATGCAAACCCGTATTTTTCAATATTAAATACAGGCCCGACTTCGCCAATCGGTAATTCCGGATGACTATTATCATAATACTGGAGGAGCGGGGCATCATCGATAATGGCATTAACCCGTTTTTTTACGAGTGCGTTGACTGCCGAGGGTAAATCCTTGAAACTCACAGTCTCCAGATGACGCTCAGCGCAATACAACTCACCCGGACTGCCTTGGATTACACCGATTACTTTTCCTCCCAAGTCATTGGGGCCATTAATTTCATTTCGGAGAGTATTTGCCGTCATGACACTGGTAATCGAGGAAGTGATATAAGCAATAATCGCCACCCCACAAGCCAGCCATATCCCCGCGACCACCCTCCCCATCGGCCCAGGAATCCCCTTGTGATTACTTTTTCCTGTCATGGTCACCGACATCACGTGGTAAAAGGAATCGGCCAGTCCATGTGTCCATTCAGGGGTAAACTCCTTGTCATAATGCCTCTGGACAAGTGTAAAAATAATGGTGCCCAATAGAACAATGACTAATCCCACAGCAAACACCTTCAAATGACCTCCCTCGATTAAGCCATTCCAGAGCTTCTTGAATGTTTGATTTTTATTATTATTAATCATGACCCGTAATCCGGCATCAAAAAATGGATGACTAAAATCCACTTCCTTCATCCTTTGGCTTGTGATGGCCATATCACTCAGGGCGACATCGATTTCTCTTTTACTAATGGCCTCTAAAAGCTCAGCCACACCATCAAATTTACGGTAGGTAAATGTGATTTTTATTTCTGCGGCCACCCGTTCCCAGAGCTCAATAGCAAATCCACTATATTCGCCGTTTAAATCAATAATAACAAAAGGCGAATCCGCACAGACGCCTACGACTAGCGGTTTATTGCCCACCGGCACTGGATTGTCATTTGACGCAGCCCCGTGCAGAACCGGCGAGAAAACCAGACACAGAATCAGGAATGATGAGAATTTCTTTAACATTACCATTTTCTACCCCTTGAGTGATTAACCCGCTAAAATTTCAGTCAGTTCAAATTCCCTTTTCACCAAAGCCCCGATTTCTTGGAGGATCTCAAGGTCCTCGGCAGAAAAACTCCGCGGCTCGATGTCCATGATACAAATCGTGGCTACGGGATATCCGCTATCCAGGATGATCGGTGCCCCGGCATAAAACCTCACCTTCGGAGCATGTGCCACCAGCGGATTCTGGGCGAAACGCTCATCTTCAAGAGTATTAGGCACGATCAAGGGTTTCATAAAAAGAATCGGGTATTGGCAAAAGGATATATCCCTCGGCGTTTGTGTCACCGCCAAACCCTGTACGGATTTAAACCACTGCCGGTCAGCCTCGACCATTGAGATATAGGCGATGGGCACTTTGAATATCAACTGTGTCAGATTCACTAACCTGTCGAAACGCTCTTCAGGGGGGGTATCAAGCAAGTGCAATTTGCGCAGGGCTTCTAACCGTTTTCCTTCATCATAAGGGGGAGTGGGTAATGGCATGGTAGCGAGACTAACCCAATGCACCCCTTCATGACAAGTCTCTAAAGGGACTCTAAAATATCCCGTTTTCAATATCGAAAACTTCCACCTCACCCTTACCTTTTAGCGTGACCATCCCTCGGGAATGGCTCTTGACCATATGCCTGACCTGTCCGGCAAATTCCCCGCTGGCCGTGATATGATCCGCCTCACTGGCACTCTCCAGTCGCGCCGCCATATTCACCGTATCACCCCAGACGTCGAAGATAAATTTCTTACTTCCCACTACCCCTGCGGCAATCGGCCCGATATGCAAACCGACTTTGAGTTTCCAGTATTTCTCCCCCGCCTCTTCTTTTTCTTTATGGCGGGAACGGATAAACTCCCTCATTTCCAAAGCACACCGGACCGCATTCATCGCACCCTGCATTCCGCACACACCAAAATCGGAAACCGCCATGTACCCGTCCCCGATTGTCTTGAGTTTTTCAATCTCGTGATCCTCGGTGATCTGGTCAAAAGCGGTGAAACAAATATTGAGCTCATGGACAATTTGCTCGGGACTCATGGATGAGGATAAACTCGTAAATCCCGTGAAATCGGTAAAAATCACCGAGACATCTTCGTATGCCCGCGCCTCCACTTTCCCATTCTGCTTCAGCTCATAAGCGATTTCATCGGGCAGAATATTCCTCAAGAGCCCGTCGGACTTCGCCTTTTCTTGGGCGAGCTCTTTCTGGCTGTCGATGAATTTATATTGGACCTCGATGAGTTCAAGCATCCGGAACTCATGCTCGACAAGTTTCCCCAGCTGATCCAGTACCTCCAGGTCTCTGGCGGACAATTTGCGCGGCACACGGTCCATCAGGCATAAACTCCCGACATTCAAACCCGTCTCCACAGACAAAGGACGCCCTGCATAAAAACGAATTTGGCCCGGGCCGGTGACCAAGGGGTTCTGATTAAACCTCTCATCAAGCAGCGTGTCCTCAATAATCATCGTCCGGTTCTCTAATATCGTGTGCCCACAAAATGAAATATCCCTCGGGGTCTCCGGCTTATCGATCCCCACCTTTGACTTAAACCATTGTCGATCGTTATCCACCAGCGAAATATAGGCGACAGGAAAATCAAATATCTGTGCTGCTAACTTTACAATGCGGTCGTAACGTTCCTCCGTGGGAGTATCCAAAATACGCAATTTGCGCAGGCTATTCATTCTCAAGGATTCATAAGCGGGGATCAACATCCCTCCTTCTGTAAAGGAAAGTCTAAGACTATAATAGTTTTTTTTAGAGTTCACCCCACCCCTATTCTTTGCCCCGCTAAAATCCCCTATTACCCAATCAACAACCCATCTCCCCTTTCTGGATAGGCAGAATAATTTCTGTCCCATACATGTTTGATCTGTACGGGGAAAAGCGGATATAAAATCCTCTTACGCGGGAGAATGACCCGATAGAGGGTCAAAGCTGAGATTTGAGGATTTTTGTCCGGGCAAATTGCTGCGAGCAACCTGCGCCCATTGCCCGCCCTGTCTGGCAATAACGGCGGCGCGGAAGCGCACGCCCTCCAGTCAAAAAAATCTGTGTTCATCTGTGGATAAAAAAACGGGCGACTCTGGCGGTGGCCCCCGGTGCAAATTGCTTTTTTGTAGGCAGACGTTTCGGCTGATCCTGCGCCCTGCGTGAGAGGACTCCCTCACTCCCCAAGAGACTCTAGAAGCAATCCTGGCACGCGCTGGAATTCCTTTTGGTTATGGGTCAGCAGGCTTTTACCGTGTTCCAAAGCACTAGCGGCTATCCAGAGGTCAAAAGGACCGATCTGTTGGTTCTTCTTTCTGAGCTGGGCAAATTGCTCAGCGTAAATCTGAATGGTTTTCTCAGTGGGCCAGACAGTGATAAAACGTCCGAGAAACTGCTCAATCTGGGTCGTGTCATGGCGGACGATTCTGGCACCGCGGAGGAATTCCGCTTTGACGATCCAAAGGAGTAAAAGTACTTTTCCGGGATTTCTCTTGATCCAAAGGATTTCCCGCCCCTGCCGGGGCTCGCGCCAGAGCCCGATGAGGAAGCTCGTATCAACGATTACTTCCATGCGTTCTCCTGCCATTGATTGCCCTCTGCGATTACTTTTTCTATCACCCCAGCCTCTTGCTCGGTCAAAGGACTGATATCGGCTATGGATTCTCCAATCTCAGCAGCGGAGCCTTTCTCTGGTAGCACCCGGAGAATCACCTTTGTGAAAGAGTCCTTATCATCCCCTTTATAAGCTAATAATCGTCGATAAGCGTCCTCGCTCAAACTAATCGTCTTCATGTATGCACAGTAACACAGATACACAGATAAGTAATGGCCTTTTTGCGACAATCGTGCAAATTGTTTCGCGAGAAAAATTAAAACTTGGTCTGTGCTGAAAAAAACAGACACAAGATTCTCTTGGAAAGAGAATGAGCAGACAGAGGGGTAATGCTGCTATGGAAGGCAAAGAGTAAGAATGCCAATCTTGACAGATGCCTGAAAATGTAAGAAGGTAAGACATGGTAACGACGCTTTCAAGTAAAGGGCAGGTGGTTCTCCCGCGGCTGGTGCGTGCGAAGTTAAACCTATCCCCCGGAGCCAAGCTGGAATGTGAGGTGCAGGGTGATTTTATCGTATTAAAGCCGCAGGCACCCAGATCAAAAGTACATGAAACTGTCGACGATGAGATTTCTGGCCTAAGAGTCACCAAGCGTAATCAAGGTGATACGTTTGTTACTTCCGACATGGTGAAAGAAATACTCGCAGACTTTCCATGAAATATCTATTTGATGTCAACACTTTGCTTGCGCTAGCCCATCAGAATCACGCAGATCATAAAAAAGTGAGTCTTTGGTTCCAATCTGTTTCTCCTATTGCCAAGGAATTCCAGACATCATCTATTACTGAACTCGGGTTTGTCAGAGTAAGTGTCCAAGCAGGATTAGAACCTGATATCAGTGCCGCGCAAAAGACATTGGCCGGGTTAGCACAGTCTAGCAAAACGCCCTTTGTGAGGATTATAGACTCCATAGGTGTCGCCAAAATGCCGAAGTATGTGAGAACCCCCTCTCAGCTTACCGATGGCCATTTACGAGAGTTAGCTCATTTAGCAGGTTCCCAGTTCGTGACACTCGATAAAGGAATACCTGGAGCACTGCTCATCTCCTGAGAAGAAAATCCTCCGGAACTTTTTTTTCTCTCTCATTTCCGGCATGGTCTCTGATCCCCAGTAATGGTTTGATTCGCATGTGCCGCTCACCATCCCTCACCCCGGATCCAGAACAATTTGCTCCGCCCGACCCATTCCCTATCACCAATCAACAACCCATCTCCCCTTTCCGGATAGGCAGAATAATTTCTGTCTCATACATGATTGATCTGTACGGGGAAATTGCTGCGAGCAACCTGCGCCCATTGCCCGCCCTGTCCGGCAATAACGGCGGCGCGGAAGCGCACGCCCTCCAGTCAAAAAAATCTGTGATCATCTGCGTTAATCTGTGGTTAAAACCTTCTGTGTGTGTCTTTCGGAAGACTGTGGTCTTAACCGTCAGCGAGGATGACGCGGGCGGTATTGAGTCCACTGGCTCCGAAGACCCCGCCGCCGGGATGGGTGCTCGCACCGGTGAGGTAAAGCCCGGGCATGTCCGGCACCCGATAAGCGGAGAGCTCGGGCAAGGGACGCCACATGAACATCTGATCGATACTCATCTCCACATGCATGACATTTGCCCGGATCAGCCCGAGCTTACGCTCGATCTCCAGCGGGGTCTGGATATATCGCCCGATCATTTTCCCGCGCATATTCGGCGCGTATTGACAAACGAGTTCATAGAGTTTATCCGCTTCACGTTCGGCAATGTCGTCCCAGTTCTCTCCGTTGGAGAGTTCATACGGGTGATACTGGCCCCAGGTAAAAAGGGTGTGTTTACCTTCCGGGGCGAGGGTCGGGTCAATCGCTGAAAAACTCATGGCGACGACACTGGGTTCGCGTGGGGGTAGTCCGAATAAAAAGTCACGGTGACTGGACTTTAAATATTCAGGCGAAGGACACAGGAGCTGCAAGGCACTGTGATAGTCTCTCGGGGTCTTCCCATCCGCTGCCATTTGCGCGGAGTAAATGGGGAGTTCCTCGACAGCATGGCGGACGATCATGCCAAATCCATTCCCCACACGCACTTTGCTGACACGCTTGCGCAATTTATCTGGGGCACCCCGGAGCAATTTGCCAAAGAGCGTCTGGATATGGCAGGCACTGACGACCTTTTTGCCTTCGTATTCCCCGGCCTTCGTCCCCACCCGCCATCCACCTGCAATTTGCTCTACACTTTCGACTTCGGCATCGAGTTCAATCCGGGCACCATGGGCGAGGAGCATACGTTGTAATGCCTGGGTGAGTGCGCCACTACCACCTTTGGCCCGGGCGGCACCGATCTTGTGCATCATGGCATTCCAGCCGAACATATCGCCGCTGGCGAGTTCGCTCGGGGCCGGGCCGGATTGCGCGGAGAGCCAGAGGAGTGCTGTCTTGAGATGAATATTCTCAAAGAGCTCATCAATGATCTGACCGTAAGGGGCCATGAGCTGGCGCGAGGTATCGAGACTGCTCCAGAGCTTACGTGAACGCCAGTTGCGCAAATTACGTTTAAACATCGTCCAAGCAATCCGTCCGGGGGTCGGCGGCTGGAGGAATGTCTCAAATACTCCCTCATTAAGCTCCATCCAGTGGCGGACAAAATCCCGATAAGCCTCGGCGTCCCGTGGCGCAATTTGCGCGATGGACTGGCAGGTTTTATCGATGTCTTTCCAGAAAGTGATGCCCTGATCGGTCCCTTGGATCGGGTAATACCCCCAAGGATCCATCGGGATGTATTCGAGCCCGTATTTGGTCGAGAGCTCCAGGTCTTTGACCACCGGAGTCGCATGAATCATAATGTGAGCCGAGGAACCGACATCAAATTTATACCCCGGAATAATCTCCTCCGTGCACACTGCCCCGCCGACGATATTGCGCCGTTCCAGTACGAGCACCTTCCGCCCCGCCCGCGCGAGATAACCCGCACAGATCAGGCCGTTATGCCCCGCCCCTATAATGATGACGTCATACATATTGTTTACCCCTAGTTGGTAGAGAGAGAGAGTTTTTAACCACAGATTTTCACAGATTTTTTAAAATTCAGAATAATGAAATGGGAGTTTTTGTTTGAGTTTCCTCAGAAAATACAAACCTTTTGTATTCGAGAGAGTTTGCGCCAAAATTAATGAGTAAGCCGCGTGGTAATCGGGTTATTTTTAAGTAATTGAGGATTTGAGCTTCTTCAATCTCGGTAAGCTTTTTTATCGCCTTCGTTTCAACAATAATTGATCCAAAACAAACGAAATCAGCCCTGAATGAACTGGGCAATTTACTCCCTTTGTAAAAGATAGGGAGTTTAATCTCCCGATTGAATTCGACTTGCTCATTGAATAACTCCACAGCCAATGCATCTTGGTAAACCGATTCTAAAAAACCGTTTTTAAGTTCCTTATGAACTTCCATGGCTGCACCGATAATTTCAAAAGTCTGGGGATCTTTTAGATTCATTATAAATAATCTGTGTTAATCTGCGTGAATCTGTGGTTTTAAAAGTCCCTTTAACTCAGCGATGATATCTGTGGTGGGGACGGAGGACTCTTCGCGGGTGGAGAGGGTTTTGATTTTGACTTGGCCGGCGGCCCATTCCTCGGGGGCGATGACGAGGGCAAATTGCGCGCCGCGCTCTTCAGCAGCTTGGAATTGTTTGCCGACCTTTATGCCGGAGAGGCTGTAATCGGTTCTCCAGCCTGCGCTGCGCAAATTGCTTACGATCCCGAGGGCTGCACCGCGGAGGGACTCATCCACGATCACGACGTACACCTGCAAGGCATTCAGGCCGGACGGGAGTAAATTGCGTTCCTTGAGAAGATCTCCGAGCACCACGTCGCCCATGCCAAATCCGATGGCGGGTAAATGAGCGCCCCCCATCTTTGCGATCAAATCATCGTAACGTCCCCCGCCGGCTAAAGCACGTCCGGTGAATCCCCCATCCTCATTTTGGGCGAGCTCAAAAGCTTCAAAGGTCGTCGATGTATAGTAGGCTAATCCCCGGACAATCGCCCCGTCGAGCTTGATAAATTTACCGACATCCCCCATCGAAGCAATTTGCCCGAGATACTGACCCTTGAGATTTTCCATGGCGTCATTGGCCGCCTTGTCAGTGAGCGGCTGACTCATCCAACCATTCGAACACAGGTCACGCACTAGCGCAAATTGCGCCTCGGAGAGTCCGAGTTCAGCGAGTTTAATCTGTAAATCCTCAGGCTTCATTCGTTCAACCTTATCGATCAAGGTCAGAGCTCCGGGCATTTTGTCGGGAGGGAGGCCAATATCCGAGCTGCCCAAGAAAATGCGCCAGAATTCCCGGCTGAAAAAACGAACCTGAAAATCCTTTTCAGTCAGGCCAAAGGCCCTGAGTAAATCCACGAGTAAGGCGAGAGCCTCCACATCCGCCGAGAAGGAAGCCTCCCCGATTACGTCGCAATTCAGCTGGAAAAACTCCCGGAGCCGGCCTTTCTGGGCGCGTTCATACCGAAAACACTGCGAGGTGGAGAACCATTTCATTGGCTTTTTATAACTATTCCCCTTCGCCGCCATCATACGCGCCAGGGTCGGGGTCAGCTCAGGTCTCAGGGTGACATCACGGTTGCCTTTGTCGGTAAAGTTAAAGAGTTGCTTCACTATCTCGTCCCCGGACTTCTGCGTGTAGAGCTCGAGGGACTCTAGCACCGGGCCGTCGTACTCGATAAAACCGTAACGGCCACAAACCTCGCGCCATTTGCTCACGATAAAGTGTTTAACAGCATAATCTTCTGGGAAAAAATCACGGAAACCGGGGAGAACTTGGAATGACATAAGGAGAGTTTAGTTAATGCAAATAACGTATAACTGCAAGGGGGAAGAAAAACAGTGACCGCTCGAACCCGACAAAAAAGAAAGGGCGTGAACCGTTGTCGATTCACGCCCTCACCCAAACAACTCAACACCTCAAGAGATTCGTTATTAATCGGTAGGAGCCGGATTGGCTGCGGAAGCCTTAGCATCAGCAGCAATTAGGTTTTTCGAACCAAAATCCAATACCATTTTACGCATTTCCTTACCGGGCTTAAATTTAACAACAGCACGTGCGGGAATTTGAACGTCATGTTCGGGGGCATTCGGGTTACGGCCGACACGGGGTTTACGTACTTTGACTTCAAAAACACCGAAATTACGGAGTTCGACATTACGTCCTTCAGCAAGATAGTGGGAAATATGATCCAATGTTTTCTGGACAACAGCTAAGACATCTTGCTGGACCATTCCTGTTTCATTGCTGATCTGGATGACTAAATCTCTTTTAGTAATGTTTGACATAATAAACCCCTTGATTGATGTGAAATCTGCTTCTTTTTTGTTAAGCGACAGATAGTTACAAAAAGTTTATCGAAAATCAAGAGAATTTACTCAAGATCATTTAAAAACATTACTAAGTCTGTAAGTCAGAGAGTATGAGTCCTCTAAGCATCAAATTTTTGATAAAGCACTCTCAAGCACCGCAATCAGTTGATTGATAGAGACTTCCGTCTCATCACCCATATTTGAAATCCGGAAAGTAGTTCCTTTTATTTTACCATAACCACCGTCAATTAAGTATCCATTTTCTTTCACAAGTTTCTGGAATTTAGCGACATCAATCACTCGCCCACCGGGTTTTGCCCCGTTATTAAAACAGGTCAGTGACTTCGATTCATAACCTTTTTCGGGGAACAAGGTGAACCCATTTTTTGAACCCCATTCATGGACCATTCCATTGAGCTTATCATGACGGGCAAAACGGGCATCAAGTCCTTCCGCGAGAATCTCATCGAGCTTAGATTGCAGTGCATAGATGTGCGAAATACTCGGGGTGCTCGGGGTCATGTTTTGTCCAGCATTCTTCTCAAACTCCACGAAATCAAAATAATAACCGCGGTCAGTGACGGTTTCCGCCTTTTTCATGGCTGCTTCACTTACGGTGAAAACGGTTAAACCGGGAGGAAGAGCCAAAGCCTTCTGCGAACCCGCCAGTAAGACGTCAATACCGAGTTTGTCGAATTCGATCTTCACAGCACTCAGAGAACTGACGGCATCGATAATAAACATGACATCAGGATATTTCTTCTTGAGTTGAGCAATTTGCTCCAGCGGACTCATGGTCCCCGTGCTGGTTTCATTATGAATGAGGGTGAGGGAGTCGAAATCCCCGGTGGCGAGCCTGGCGTCGATCTGGTCAGCCATGACCGGGCTGCCCCACTCCACTTTCAAGGCTTCGGCTTGTTTTCCACAACGCTTCGACACATCGAGCCATTTGTCTGAAAAAGCCCCACACATGCAATTCAGGACTTTTTTTGTCGTTAAATTCCGGATTGCCCCTTCCATCACTCCCCAGGCACTCGATGTCGAAAGATAAACGAGTTGTTTAGTATACATCAAGGATTGGAGCTTGGGCTGCATGTCAGCATAGATATCCTTAAATGACTGGCTCCGGTGGCCGATCATCGGCTTACAAAAAGCTTCAAAAGTTTTCGGGCTGACCTCGATGGGGCCGGGAATGTAAAGTTTGATATGCGACATGATGCGCAAAATGTGTGAAAAAACAGAAAGACTTGCAAGCACGGATAATAACGCTTTGATATGAAAACTAAACTTTATGAGTGCTAACCAACTGTCATCTTTTTTTTCAATTCTCCTCTGTCTGATCCTGATACCCGCCGTAATGTCCGCCGCCCCTTTTAATGTCGAGGAACTCATCCTTAAAGTGATCAAGGCTGAAGAAGAAAACGACAAAAAGGCGGAGAACTACGTTTACGAAGAAATGATCACCATCGAAAAGCTCAATAAAAAAGGTGAAACCAAAAAGACCCGGACCAAAAAATTCCTCGTTATCAGTAATCCAGGGATTACCTACGAACTTAAATCAATCGATGATAATGGTGAACAAATCATCGTAGCCGGCCACCCTTATGAATCCATCTCCACGGCAATTGCCGTAAAGGGTGCCCCTACGCCCACAGCAAATGACGCCCCCAAACCCGAACGCACAAAAAATGCGCCTCTCCAATATTCTGAATCCTTACAGATGGCCGAGCTCGTCAAACGTTATGACTTCACCTACCAAGGCGAGCAAATGAAGAAAAACAGCCTTTGTTATGTCCTTTCATTTGTCCCCTCAAAAAAAATGAAAGCCAAATCAAAGGTTCAAAAAGTCCTCAATAACCTCACTGGAAAAATATGGGTCGATAAACAAGCCTATGTGATTAAAGCCTGTGAAGCCGATCTGGACACATCACTCTATCTCGCGTGGCCCTTTGCTACCTTGCGCGACCTGAGAATCACTTATCTCGGCACTCGACTCCCTAACGGGGTGTGGATGCCTGCAGAGCTCTCCCTCGAGACCATCTCGCGGGTTTTCTTATCAAAATCTTACCTGAAACAAACCGCTAAAATGTCCGACTACCGCCTGCTCACACCCGAAGAAATCAATGCGCTGAAATAATGGGGGGGGCTTCGAATAGGCCGAGATGAGCAATACTCCTATCCACGATTTACCGGATAAGTGGACTGATGATATTTACGATCCCGAGGTACTATCCGATAATATTATTCTGGGCATCGAGATTAATTTTACGGGGATGGAATTCCTTAGCTTCCTCGACGGGCATTTGGGCGAAGGTCATGATGGTGAGACGGTCACCTTTTTTACCGAGATGGGCCGTGGCCCCGTTGAGAACGATTTCCTTTTTACCATGCTCTCCGACGATCACGTAGGTCTCGAAACGTGCGCCATTGGCCATATTGCCAATCAGCACTTTTTCGTAGGGTAAAATGCCTACACGATCCAGAAATTCCTGGTCAATGGTAATACTCCCCTCGTAATCGACGTGTCCGCCAGTTACAGTGGCCTTATGCAATTTTGATTTAAGTACGGTGACTAACACGCCATGCAGAATAGTAAAAGTTGCAAACCCTTCAACATTTTATTATGGTGTCTTTAAGTCAATAAGAAAGACCCAACAAAAACTTAATCAATATCCAGAAACCAACGATTCAAGAGACCTCATATTATGGCCAAGACACTTAATGTCGGAATGATCGGTTATAACTTCATGGGTAAAGCCCATTCAAATGCCTGGCGCCAAGTCGATAAATTCTTCAGCACCAAAGCCAA